>Ga0068860_100000003_pt1 | contig 575741 bp, 491 predicted proteins | sample KBSSwiS32_FD_66597 | JGI IMG/M metagenome (GOLD analysis project Ga0068860, IMG submission 66597) | Switchgrass rhizosphere microbial communities from Kellogg Biological Station, Michigan, USA - KBS Switchgrass S3-2 | ecosystem: Host-associated > Plants > Roots > Rhizosphere > Soil ... | reverse complement strand
AAGGGACTTCTCATTACGTAAGAACCCCTCCTTGTCCGCATCCAGGATGGCGACCAGCGACACCTCCGGAAGATCCAACCCTTCCCTCAGCAGGTTCACACCCACCAGGACGTCGATATCCCCCAGCCGCAGCTGCCGCAAGATCTCCACCCGCTCCAGCGTGTCCACCTCACTATGAATATATTTTGACTTGATATCGATGCGGTGCAGGTATTTATCCATTTCTTCCGCCATCCGTTTGGTGAGCGTAGTGACCAATACCCGGTCGCCTTTCTTCACCCGCTTGTCGATCTCGTCCAGCAGGTCGTCGATCTGGTTGGCGCTGGGACGCACTTCGATAGGCGGGTCCAGCAGCCCCGTGGGCCGAACCACTTGCTCCACGACAATTCCTCCCGTCTTTTCCAGCTCATAGTCCCCCGGCGTAGCCGAGACAAAGATCGTCTGCCCCGTAAGGGAATCGAATTCATGGAAGTTCAGGGGGCGGTTATCCAATGCGCTGGGCAAACGGAAACCATAGTCCACCAGCACCAGCTTACGGCTGCGGTCACCCCCGTACATGCCGCTGATCTGGGGCACCGTCTGATGGCTTTCATCCAGCACCGTAATAAAATCTTTCGGAAAATAATCCAGCAGGCAGAAAGGACGGGTGCCCGGATACCTGCGATCAAAAAAGCGGGAATAGTTTTCCACGCCATTGCAATAGCCCAGCTCCCGGATCATCTCCACGTCATAGTTCACCCGCTCAGCCAGCCGCTGCGCCTCGATATACTTGCCCACGCTCTTGAAATAATCCACCTGCGCCGTCAGCTCGTCCTGGATCTCATAGATCACCTGGTGCAGGATATCCTTTGGCGCCAGGTAGAGGTTCGCAGGGAAAATGGCCGCATCCTGCATCGTCCCGATCCGCTTGCCTGTCTTGACGTCGAAGCTCTCGATCTCATCGATCTCATCTCCAAAAAAGCTGATGCGATAACCATAATCCACATACGGGAGATTGATATCCACCGTGTCCCCTTTGACACGGAAATGTCCCCGGTTAAACTCAATTTCCGTACGCTTGTACAGGCTGTTCACCAGGGCATGCAGAAAACCCTGCCGGCTCACCATCTGACCTTTCTGGATGCGCACGATCCCGTTCTCGAACTCCGCGGGATTGCCGATACCATAGATACAGCTTACCGAAGCGACGACAATGATATCCCGCCGGCCGCTGAGCAATTGCGTCGTAGCCTGCAGCCGCAGCTTCTCCAGCTCCTCGTTGATCGACAGGTCCTTTTCGATATAGGTATTGCTCACAGGCATGTAAGCCTCCGGTTGATAGTAGTCGTAATAAGACACAAAATACCCCACCGCGTTGTCAGGGAAGAATTGCTTGAACTCCCCGTACAGCTGCGCCACCAGGGTCTTATTATGGGTGAGCACCAGCGTCGGACGCTGCACGTTCTGGATCACGTTCGCAATGGTATAGGTCTTGCCGGAGCCCGTGACACCCAGCAAAGTTTGATATTGTTCGCCTGATAACAGACCATCCGTCAGCTGGCGGATGGCTTCCGGCTGATCGCCGGCCGGCGCATATTCAGAATGAATTTTAAAGGCCATATCTGCAAGTTAGCAAATAATGAGGTATGCCAAACCCAGGGGCGCCATCATGATTTCTTTTTCCTCAGCGCCTTTTTAAACGGATCCCAGCTGATCTTTATCTTCCCGTCATCCCCTCTCCGCACCCGTAGACGCAGGCTCAGACCCGCCTTGCCGTCATTGCCCTTACTGTCGGGAGGTATCTCGGGATTGCGGTCCTTCTTCAAGTTGCTCACCGGCACCTGCAGGCTCAGGTCCGGCCCTTTCTTCAGATCATAGGTGCCCTCCACAAAAAGCGAAAAAGCCGTGGACTGGATCTCCATCCGGTGGATCGTAAGCGTCGTCGTGTCAAGGTCCAGCTGATTCTTCAATTCGGCGAAACGGACCGCCGAAAAGTCTCTTTTTTTCAACACTGTCTCATGGATCTTCTGCATAGGTTCGAAGTCTATCAGCTCACCGTCTTTCAAACTGAAGCTGACGCTTCCCTTCATGCTGTTTTTCATTAATCGCGCCTTGTCTGTCAGCAGGCCCGTCATTTCCACATCCGCCGTCAATCTCCCTTTCAGGTTCTTATTGGTGACGGCGTCCTGTCCGAAATCGGAAAATTCGGCAAACAGCCTGTGCACATCCACCTGCTCGATATGACTGCGGAAGGACAGCGGGTTGCCCCCGCCTCCCGGCTGACGCCTGAACGTCCCGCTGAGCGAGAGCGAACCGTCATCCTGCGCCAAATGCATGCGCTGCAGTTGTACCCCGTTATCCAGGAACAAAAGCTCCGCCTTTGCCTTTGCGCCGGTGAAATGCTGGTAGCGCAGCTCGGTAGCCTCTATCTGCAGATGGATCGCTTCGTCCCGCAGTAATTGATCCAGCCTGGTCGCCGGCTCCCCAAACGGATGTTTGGACGCCTTTCGTGAAGGACTTTCCGTCGCCGGCTTACCCAATACAGCCGTCAGGTCTTCCAGGTCCAGTCTCGGAGAGCTCAGCGTAAAATCCATGGATACATTGGTGGGATGCTGATCCACCAGCGGAGCGATATTCCGGACGATCCCTTTCAACCCGATCTTGCTGCTGCCGGCCCGGGCCTCGAGTCGGTCGAACAGCAGGTCCTGGTCTCTGAACCGGATCTTTCCAACGCCTTCCGTAAGCTGAAAATTATAGGGAATATAGGTCATGGCGGCAGAGTCGACATCGATCTCACCAGACAGTGATACCCGGGCGCTGTCATTCTCCTTAAGAGGGCCTTTATAACCCACGTTCACCAGGCAGCTGCCTTTCCGGAACTGGATAGTTCGGCTGCCCGCCAGGTCATTCAGCCTGGTCAGCGCGAACGAAGCGTGCAGATCGCAATCCATCATGGGGTGTTTCAGATCCGTGATGGTGGCAGAGTCGCTATGCAGGGGAATATCCAGGAATGTGCCCGTGAAAGAGATCAGCTGCACCGCCGAATTCTCGTCCCTCCTTTTTTCATGGCGTATCCACTCATTGGTGAAGCTGGCCATCACCGTCACATCGTTAAATCTTCCCGCCGGCGTCAATATGCCGGCATGCTGCAAATTCATGCGGATCTTCATCAATGGCGTAGGATCATCCGCCGATCCCGCATCCAGGTCGGCTTCGACAGACACTGGCTTGTCGACGGCATACAGGTCCAGCTTTTGCTGGATGATCGGCGTCAGCAGGGCGGTAGCCTTCCGGTAAGGGATGTTCGATGTTTGAATGTTCAGGGTGAAAGGGTCAGGCTTTACATCCGGGAAAAAACGGCCCGTCAGCACAAAAGGATGGCCGTCTATCTGCACCTTGATCTTATTGAACTGTATTATTTTGCTCCCTGTGTTGAACTGCAGGGTAAAATTGCCGGCCAGCGGCTTATCCTTCAGGAAGCTTCCCTTTTCCGTGTTGAAGGCAAAGCTTTTCACCTGCGCATCCACATGCGTTTTCAGCGACAATGCCCGGCCTTTTTGGGAGATGGAGCAATCCAATCGGTGAAATACAAGGTCAAATAATTTGTGCCGGTCCTGTTTCTCCATCACCAGCCTTGTTTCCTGCAGCGAAAAGTCAGGCGGCTGTACATCGGCATGCTTCCCGCCTTCCTGCTGACGGCCACGCAGCGCCGAAGTATTGCTATAGCCCGTGGAATCGGTAAAGATATAAATAGACCCCCGTTCGATATACACCGTGCCCAGACGGGCCTCACGGGACAAAAGGCTCCGGATGACAGCTACGTGAAGGTAAACATCGTCCGCATTCAGCAGGTCGTGATGATGCTGCTGCCAGAGACTGTCACGCAGCGTGACCTTCGACAGGTGCAAAGTGATGTTGGGGAAATGATGAAAAAAGGATACTTCCATATCACCGATGGAAGCGTCTCCCCCCATCCGGTCTCTCAGTTCAATACGGGCTTTTTCAATGATCGTTTGCTTACGCGCTGTGACATAAAGGGCCAATCCCAGCCACGCAAGAACAAGCAGGCAGCCTAAGCTGCCTGCTATCCATAAAAAGTATCGTAGTAATTTTTTCAATACCAGTTGTGCACCGCTTCATCCTCATTCCTCAAAGCCGGATCCCGTTCAGGTAATCCGTAAATTGCTGCAGCACGGATGCTGCAACGCCTATTTGCTCCTGCGCCTCTTTCCAGTTCCGCTGCTCTATCGCTTCCCGTATCCCCGGCAGGGTCTTCACGCCATAGCCCGTGTAAAATCCGGGCGCATAGATCGCATGCCGGTACCAGTCACGGCGGGGCAGCCCTTTACTGAATAGCAATTGTTGTTCCGCCTTGTAAAGTGCCTGGTTTACAGCATCTGATATGTTTTCCGTCAGATTCGTAAGATTCCGTTTCCCCAAAGTGTCCGCCAGGCGATCCGTAGCCTTCTCCAGGTTGCGCAGCGCATTTTGCAGGGGCGAGAAATCCAGGTAGGGCACTTCTTCCTTCACAGGAGGAGGCAGCAGGGTGACGGTAGGATCACCCGCATAGGAATAATGATGCTCCCGGATCAGTTGATTGGACAAGGCGGTGCTTTCCCGCATCTGGTCCAGCAAGCCCGTCAGCTCCGTGGCATAGCCATTCACCGTCTTGTACAGGCTGCGGAAGTCGAAGGGCAGGAGGGAAGCATCCGCCATCCGGAGGCTGGTACGGCCCGCGGCCTTGGCCAGGGCTACCCCATATTGAAAGCCCGGGTCCTTGAAACGCCGGTAATCATCATAAGAATCATAGATGGAATGGTATTCTCCGCCCGGATCTTCCCCGCCAAAAGCCAGGTTGAAGCTGGGGACGCCCGTATGCTGCAGGAAAGGGGAGAAGTCGGATCCGGAACCCAGGGCGCCGATGGAAAAGGTCTTCTTGGAAAGGAGGTCTTTTTTAAGCCGGTTGCCGTCGGCCGCGTTCACCAGTTCCCGCGCATGCATGCGCTCTCCAATGCTGATCCCTGTCTCAGGGTCCACAACGTCCCTGGCGACCTCGTTCATAAAGGGCTCCAGCGCATGCGATCCTTCCGCACCGAAGAAACCCCTGCCGCTGCCGTCGGTGTTGATATAGACCACCGCCTTCTGGCGCAGCTCGTCCGCATGATATTCCACCCATTCGGTAGAGCCCAGCAATCCCGGCTCTTCCCCGTCCCAGGCGCAATAGATCATCGTACGTTTGGGTTTCCATCCTGTTTTCACCAGCTCGCTGACGCCGCGCGCTTCCTCCAGCATGGCAGACATTCCGCTGAGCGGGTCGCCCGCGCCATTTACCCAGCCGTCGTGGTGGTTTCCCCGGATCACCCACTCATCCGGCCACTGGGAACCCGGAAGCCGGGCGATCACATCATTGATAGGCTTGATATCCCAGTTGAAGGCCAGCTTGAGATGGACGGTAGCCTTGCCGGGTCCCACATGATAGGTGAAGGGGAGGGCCCCTCTCCAGGATTCCGGCGCCACCGGCCCTTCCAGCGCTTTCAGCAGCGGGGCCGCATCATGGTAGCTGATAGGCAGTACCGGTATCTTCAGGATCGTAGCGGCCTCTTTCCGGTCCAGCCTTTTGGCATCCTTCGTGGCGCCGATGCCCGGTGTCAGCGGATCGCCGGGATAAACGGGCATGTCCATGACAGACCCCCTTTGTACGCCATATTCACTCTTGAAAGCGCCTTTAGGATAAACATCACCTTCGTAATAGCCGTCATCTTTCGGATCGGAATAGATCAGGCAGCCGATCGCGCCATGTTCCTGCGCCACCTTCGGCTTGATGCCCCGCCAGGAATGACCGTACTTGGCGATGACGATCTTCCCTTTTACAGAGATACCCAGCCTTTCCAGCTGGTCATAATCCTCCGGAATGCCGTAGTTGACAAAAACCAGCTCCCCCGTAACGTCCCCGTCCGGGGAATAGCAGTTGTAGGTGGGCAGCTGCTCACGGGACTGACCCGAGGTAGCATCCTCCTTCAGGGCCGGCTCAGCCAGCACAGCCTTATACGAGGTCGGCCCCGTCATTTCCAGGAGCCGCTCCTTGGGCGTAGGGAATAAGACGTAGAACGTCTCTATCTGAACATCATAGCCCCAGCCCTTGAATTTGTCGTAGATGAAGTCGGCGACATGCTTGTCCGCGGGCGACCCTACATGATGCGGATGGGCCGACATGATCTTCATAAAGCTGTCCACATTGGAGGCTTTCAGATAGCTGTCGAACTGCTCTTCCTTTGCGAACTGGGCTTTTGCGGCGGATTCGCTAAAACCCGCGAGCGGTTTGGTCTGCGACCATGTCAGGGACGCCAGTAGCAGCGTACCGGCCGTCAAAACGTATTTTCTCATGTTAATTGGTTTGCGAGATTGTTTATTGCCGGTTCACCGGCCGTTTAAGATATTGACTATAGTCCGGTAGAATAATTTCGTAATCCTCGACCATCAGCGGCGATGTAAGCAAAAAGTCGGCCGTAGCGCGGTCACTGGCAATGGGTATATTCCAGACCACACCAAGACGAAGCAAGGCCTTTATGTCCGGATCGTGCGGCTGTGCCTCCATGGGGTCCCAGAAGAAGATCAGCACGTCGATCTTGCCTTCCGCAATGCTGGCCCCGATCTGCTGATCACCCCCCAAAGGGCCACTGAGAAATTTGCTGACAGATTGCCCCAAAGCCTTCTCCAGTAAGGTTCCTGTGGTGCCCGTCCCATACAGGCGATGCCGGGATAAAGCCGCCTTGTTGTACACTGCCCACTCGATCAGCTCACCCTTTTTGTTGTCATGTGCTACCAGGGCGATTCGTTTGAAACTGGCCATTTTCCGGAGTTTCGGTTCCATGCGCGTTAGTTTATGTTGTTCGTCAAAGCAAAGTAATCCCGTTTTAAGAAGATTATAACAAGTATAGAGAAATTTTAAACGAATCCCCGCGTTTTTTGCAAAGACCCGGAGGTCGCCCGAGTGGACGCAGCGATTCCCGGCATGGAATTTGTTAATTGCATGCTCCTTGATGAAGTTACTAACCCATAGTCATGAAGAAGTTTTTTTCGCTCACCGTTGTTGCTTTTTGCTGTTGCATTACCGTTAGGTCGCAGCCGGGTGAGCCTATGGATCCTTCAGACAGCAGCATCAAACAAATAACGGCCGTGGGTAACGGTAAGGTCTTCACAAATTTCTCGGCCGCCATTCGTGATATTAATAAAGTATGGTTACAGTGGGACGTGGACAGCGTGGAGGACGGAGACTATTTTATTATCGAGCGCGCAACAGATGGACAACACTTCGAGACCATCGGTGCATTGAGAAAGACAGGGAACAACAATCATTATGAGCTCACAGACCTGGCGCCGCCAAACGGCATCGACCATTACCGGGTCAGATACACCGGTCAGAACGGGAAGGAATTCTACACCAAAGCAGTCCAGCTAAGTCTTTCCGGGGATGTAACCTTCAAGTTTTACCCTAATCCCGTCGATAAGTTATTCATCATCCGAACGGAACATTCCGTGGAAATTCAAGTCATCGATGCCATCGGCTCCATTCGATTTACTCAACGGTTACAGCCTGGAATACAAGTGATTAACGCTTCTTCCCTGGAACGGGGCGTCTATATTTTACGGGTTGCCGACAAAGAAAGCAACAGGATCGTTTCCAACCAGCTGATAAAAAATTAAAAACAAGGTTAAAAAAGAATACCGGAAAATGGTATTGCAGATTTGATTTGAATCCGCTACCTTTATCTCGGTTTTTCATAGGATATTGGATTTTAAAACGGGGTTGAATTTCTATTCAGACCCCTTTTGTTTTTTTAGGCGCGTCCAGCGCTAAAAAAACAGGCCGAAGGCCCATCATTAGAGTCTAACTAAACCCATGCCGTCAGGCACCACTGTAAGCGCCGTCAGGCGCTTTCGCCTAATAAGACCCTCCCCCCAAAATCAACAGCCAGCAACACCCACAACGCAAAACCCTCACACCTAAACAAACCAAAAAACTAAAGCCCCGATAAACATCGGGGCCGGTACTTACTAACCCAATTAAAATCTTTATACTTTAATCCTACTATTAATCACGCATTCGCCATCTCTTTGACTTTCTCGCGGATCTTGTTCTCGATCTCTGTAGCCAATTCAGGATTATCACGCAACAGCTGCTTCACCGTATCCCTTCCCTGTCCCAGCTTGTCTGTACCATAACTGAACCAGCTGCCGCTTTTCTGCACGATACCAAGCTCCACACCCATATCGACGACCTCTCCCATCTTCGAAATGCCTTCTCCAAAAACAATATCGAACTCAGCAGCACGGAAAGGAGGAGCAACCTTGTTCTTTACAACCTTTACTTTCACCCGGTTGCCTACCGCTTCTTCACCATCCTTGATCTGCGCCATACGGCGGATATCTAATCTTACGGAAGCATAGAACTTCAGCGCATTACCACCGGTGGTCGTCTCAGGATTGCCAAACATGACCCCGATCTTTTCACGGAGCTGGTTGATGAAGATGCAAATGGTGTTGGTCTTGCTGATGGTAGCCGTCAGCTTACGAAGGGCCTGCGACATCAGACGGGCCTGGAGACCCATCTTGCTATCGCCCATTTCGCCTTCCAGTTCGCCTTTCGGTACAAGGGCTGCCACGGAGTCGATCACTACTACATCCAGTGCACCGGAAAGGATCAGCCGGTCCGCGATCTCCAGCGCCTGCTCCCCATAGTCCGGCTGGGAGATCAGGAGATTGTCGATATCCACACCCAGCTTCTGGGCATAGCCGCTATCGAAAGCATGCTCCGCATCGATAATGGCGCACATGCCGCCTTTTTTCTGCGCCTCCGCAATAATATGCGTGGCGATCGTCGTCTTACCGGACGATTCAGGACCATAGATCTCCACCACTCTTCCTTTCGGGAGACCGCCTACGCCTAATGCTATGTCCAGCCCAATGGAACCTGTGGAGATAACTTCCATCGGCTCCTGGCTTTTTTCATTCATCATCATGACACTGCCTTTCCCGAAATCCTTATCTATCTTATCTATTGTCAGCTTTAAAGCCTTGAGTTTTTCTGCATTTGACATAATCGTATTTTTTAGTTCTCCCAAAATTATTGATTCAGTAAAGGTATGGTAATTATTTTATGCACACCAAATATTTTAGCAATTTTCTCACTAATATTTTTGGCTATGCCTCCGGGAACTATCTTTTTAATACCCGTTTACCTGCTTAAAAAACCGCTGCAGCTGCACCACATTATTATTTTTTTCCGTAAGACCGGGCAACCAGGTCGTTCGCATCCGCATTTAACATCCTGTAAAGAAGTATATTCATCCACAGACCTTAACCATGGAGATAGCCCCTCTCATAAAGGACGCAGCAAAAGGCAATGCCGCAGCACAAAAATGCCTCTTCGACCGCTTCGCCGATCCGATGATGGCCGTCTGCTGCCGCTACCTGAAAAGCCGGGAGGATGCAGAAGAAAGGCTGCTGGACGGGTTCGTAAAGTTCTTCCGGCACCTGGCCGGCTTTACCTACCAGGGAGAGGCCGCCCTTTACGGATGGATAAAGACCATCATGGTACGCGAATGCCTGATGTTCCTCCGCAAAAAGAACGTCTTCGCCATGCTGGCCGAAACAGCCGCTGAAGATATCCCGATTGAGACAGACGCCCTGGCCTTCCTCTCGGCCGAAGAGATCTTCCACATGATCATACAGTTACCCGTAGGCTATCGCACCGTGTTCAACCTGCATGTCATGGAAGGCCTCGACCATAAAGAGATCGCAGGAGAGCTGGGCATTGCCGAAGGCACTTCCAAATCCCAGCTGAGCAAGGCGCGGGCGCTATTACAAAAAATGTTATTACAAAAAGGAATTAGCTATGGACAACGCAAAACCCAATGAGCGCTCATTGCCCGCCGAAGGCTTTTTGCCTGCTGGGCGCACCGCGTGGAGCCGCCGGCTCGAAGAGCCCGGCGCCCTGCCCGGAGTGGGGCTCGCCGATAAAGAGGCCGCCTGGGATAAATTATACGACAGGCTCCGGGAAACGCCCCGCCGCCGTACCCTCCCCTGGCTACGGACCGCCGCCGCCTGCCTGCTGCTGGCGCTCGTCCCCGTCGCGTTCTTACTAAAGGAAAAAAGGGCCCTCCCCCATTCCGGCGGGCCCAAAGTAGCCATCCAGCCTAAGGCCATCCAGCCCAGGACCCTACCCAAACCTGGCCAGCCCCGGATATATCCGCCGACCGGCGCAAAGCCTTCCGTTCCGGCCCCGGGCGCCCCGATCCAAAATACCCTGGCTCGAAACACCCCGGCTCATAGCTCATCGCTCGCCGCACCCCGCACCCCTGCACCCCGCACGCCGCACCCCGCACGCCGCACCCTGCCCCACACCCTGGCTCACAGCTCGCCGCTCAAAGCTCAAAGCTTGCAGTTCCCCCCGCCCGACCTGTCCCCATCCCTGACCGTGGCCATACCGCCGGCAACGCCAACAAAACAGCCCCGGGTAGTCCATATCAACGAGCTGGAACCCGCACAGCCCGGGCCTTCCATGGCCGGCGAGCGGCTGAGACCCGGACGCCTCCGGGTCAGGTTTACCCAATCCGAAACCTTCAGACCCGCAACTACCTATAACAACGATCCGATAGACCATCCGATCATTCCACTTAAACATCCTCAAAACCCATAACATCATGCAAAGATTCATCTGTACGATGCTCACCCTGCTGAGCATCCTGGGAACCGTATGCGCTCAACATACAATACGCGCTTCCGTCGGCAAGCCATTCCCCGAGTCAGTCGGGCATCTGGAAAGACGCTTCTGGATCGACCTGGGAAAAGGCAACCGCCTCTGCCTGGAGCTGGAAGATGCACAGGACCTGGCAAAATTCACCAACATCGACTCTTTATTACTGGTATTCATTGCCGATATGAAGCCGTTCAATGATTCGCTTTCCGATCCCCTCAACTGGCATCAGATCGACTATGTCACGGATGCCACAGGAAAGAAAAAGGTCCGTTTTCAATCCTTCCGTCCCACCGCGGCAAGCTACTTACTGGACCAGGCAGAGCCCACTGCCCTTCGCCTGGAACAGGATACGATCCAAATCGTCCTCGAATACCCCGTTAGCTCCGGCCGCAGCCATGATGGGATCAGGCAGGACCGGCTGAGCCTCTACCTCAACGACTATCATGAGCTGCCCAACTATATCACAGGAGGATTGAATGGAAAGATCCGCTGGCTGCAAAGCAACATGAAAGGTTATTGGGTGCGCGACAAAAACGACAAAAAGGTCTATCGGGCGGAGAAGGAGCCCACGATCTCAGCGCCTCAGCCCGCCGGGTATGTAGCGATGGTCAATGACTATCTGAGCTCCGTTATCCAGCTCAACGTGGGGAACTACAAGAATTATTTTGCTCCTTCCTTTGGCCTGGGCATCGGGCTGCATTTCAACAGGGAATATGGGAGCCGCAGCTTCACCGCCTTGTGGCAGCCCGTTTTCCTGTTCGCGACTAACGCACAGGGACATGTCCAAACCTACAGGAATGAATTTTTGGTGCTCAACATCAGCAGGGAATGGAAAGACCCGCAAGGAAAGCACATGACTAATCTTATCCCTTCCCTTTCCATCGGCCGGCTGATACGACGGGACGGTGACTTTTTTGAAAAGAACAGCTATCGCCTTTTTATAGGCCACCTGAATTTATTGCGCAATAACCTCGTCCTGACGCCCGGTATGTACTTCCATGATTTCTTTAAGGGAGTGACGCCCGCCGTCAACCTGAAGATCGATTTTTAAATGTATCCTAATTACTTTCAGACACATGCTTCGCCCACACATCCATCTTCTTCTCCAACACCTCCAACGGCATTGTCCCATCCTTTAATATCTCATCATGAAAGTCCGCCAGCCGGAACTTATCTTTCAGCATCGACGCGTATTTTTCTCTCAGCTCCCGGATCTTCAGCGCCCCGATCTTATACCCCAGCGCCTGCCCCGGTATCGCCATATAACGCTCGATCTCCGCCGTAGCCCCTTCCTGCGAGATGGCTTCATTCTCCATCATATATTTAATGGCCTCCTCGCGCGTCATCCCCTTCATGTGGATGGCGACATCCACCACCAGCCGGATCGCCCGGTGGATCTCATCACCCAGCGCTCCCATATACTGGTAAGGATCCGTATAAAGCCCCAGCTCCTTGCCCAGCGACTCGCAATACAGCGCCCAGCCTTCCTGGTAGGCATTGCCCCCGCCATAACGCCGGAAGGATGGCAGTAAAGTATCTTCCTGCTGCAGCGATATCTGGTAGTGATGCCCCGGGATCGCCTCATGCAGGAACAGCGATTCCATGCCGGAAGTAGTATTGAATTTGGCAGCATCCAGGATCGGCACATAAAAAATACCCGGCCGCTTGCCATCCGCCGAACCCTGGTTGTATTCCGCACTCGCGCTGGCAGCCCGGAAAGCTTCCGTCTGACGGATCTCGAATGGCGTCCTGGGAACATGATGGAACATCTTCGTCAGGGACGGTTGCATCGTCTGGTGGATCTGCTCAAAAGCCGCCAGCACCTCCTGCGGTGTTTTATAGGGCATGAATCGCTTATTCGTCTTCATATATTCAAAAAAAGCCGCCAGGTCACCGATGAATCCAACAGCATGCCGGACACTGTCCATCAGACCCCGGATGCGGGCCACTTCACGCAGCCCCGTCTGATAGATCTCCTCCGGGCGCTTCAAAGTGGTTGTCTGATCCTTCACCAGGTAAGCATAATAGTCGGCGCCGCCAGGCAAAGCGCTGATGCCAGAGGTTGCTCTTGCCTTTGGCAGGTAGTCTTTCTCCAGAAAATCGGCCAGTTTCCTATAGGCAGGCACAATGCTTTCGCGGATCACCTGTACATACGCATCCTTCAACCGCCGGACAGTTACCGTATCCGTGGTAACTTTTTCCAGGCGCGTCGCGGGCGTATAAAAAAGACTCTTCTCAGGCTGGTCCGTCACCAGGGCCCGCATCTCGGGAATGATCTTCACCACCAACGACCTCGGTAGTACGAAGTTCGCCGTAATGCCTTTCCTGAAATAAACGATGGCGCTATCCGCCCAGGGTCCAAAAGCCCCGGCCCGCTTCAGCCAATCTTCGTGATCCTTCACCGTGGCGAATGGCTGAAAGCTATCACCGCTGCCCAGTTGCCCCAGCGTCAGTGGCAGCGCATAAAATTGGTTGAAAGGGATATAATAATAGGGGTATTTGAATGCTTCGATACGCGTGTTCAGTTCCCACTGCAAAATGTCATAGCTGAGACCATCATTCTCGTCAAGCGTGCTCCGGTCAAACTTCGCAAGCCCATCTTTGACGCGGGTGTAGAAGTTTTTCAACGAGTCGCGATACCCATCTGCAAACTCCGCAGGCAGCTGATCATTATATCTTGAGTCGCCATTCAATGTGGCCTCCAGGGGTGACAGCCGCATCCTTCCTTCATAATAATTGGAGAGGAACAGGCCGAATGCCTTATTGTCTTCTTTCACCGGAGTCTCCTTTGGCATTAGCTTACAGGAGCTCAGCCGGACGAAAAGACAGCCGGCGAACAATATGAGTAATAATTGTCTCATTGCGCGTATAGTTTAAAAATTATGACAGATTGAATAAAAAATACTTGTGAAAACCCTTCGGATATTAGGATATTCTATATGCAATTGTCTCTCTAACTGTTTTTTGGCATTAAATTCGCCTTAATTTATACAACACGAAATTAGCTTTTTTCGTTTGTTGAACTATCTTTGACATTATTCTATTGATCGCCAGGTTGATCGTATGACCATCAGCGATGAAAGAATAATCTAATTCTTTAAATAAATGATATTACTATGAAGCTTAAACAGACCCTTTTTTTCGGTGTTCTTTCAGCATTGCTTTTTACTTCCTGCGTTAGCTCTAAAAAATTTAAGGCCGCCCAGGCTAAGATCGATTCTCTCACTGCAGCCAACGCAAAGCTTGCTGGTGATCTGAAAAATTGTAATGACCTTACCGCACAGGACGCCAGCGCGAAGACGGCGCTTCAGAGTCAGATTGACGCGCTCAACAAGCAGATCGATTTCCTGAAGCAGAACCACGACGCTACCCTCAAACAACTGCAGGATCTCTCTGTCATCTCCAGCTCTCAGGCAGAAAGCATCAAGAAATCTTTGGATAATATTGGCAGCAAAGACTCCTACATCCAGAACCTTCAGGCCGAACTGGCCCATAAGGACAGCCTGAACATGGCCCTGGTGATGAACCTGAAAGGCGCCATCGGCAACATGGATGACAAGGACATCAATATTAAGGTCGATAAGGGTGTTGTTTACATCGACATTTCCGATAAGCTGCTCTTCAAGAGCGGAAGCTATGACGTGAACGAAGCCGCCAAAGGCGTTCTCGGTAAAGTAGCTACTGTCCTGAAGGCGCAGCCCGACATCGAATTCATGGTAGAAGGCCATACGGACAACAAAGCTTACCATCATCCCGGTCAGCTGAAGGACAACTGGGACCTCTCCGTCAAACGTGCTACTTCCGTTGTCAGGATCCTGCAAGGTCAATATGGCCTGGATCCCGCTCATATCACGGCAGCTGGCCGCGGCGAATATGTGCCCGTTTCCGCCAATGATACAGATGAAGGACGTGCCGCTAACCGCCGCACCCGTATCGTGATCCTGCCTGCGCTCGATCAGTTCTTCAAATTGCTCGAAAAGAAATAAGTGTAATATACTAGTTAGCCGTCCGCCAGCTGGCGGACGGCTTCTTTTTTTCCCCCCGCCGATCATTTAAGCGCCTATTGTACGTTATTTGTATTGTAACTCAACTAGTAGCCGGCTTTATGAGTGGATATCTGCGCAACATAGGGTGGACCCTGCTAACGCTAACCTTTTGTCTCACCTGTTTTGCCGACCGGGCGCCGGACCCTTTTGCACAAAATGGCCTGCTGGACCTGCGTAACACCAACCTTTTCGACCACCCCATCAAGCTCCACGGAGAATGGAAATTCTACTGGATGAACCTCCTCTCCCCGGACAGCCTGAACGCCGCCGTCCCGGAAGACGCACCCTATCCCCGCCTCTGGAAAGACCTCAGCCTCCACGGCCGGACCTATCCCACCCGGGGTTATGCTACTTACGCACTCACCGTCATATTACCCAAAAACCGGCCCCGCATCGGCCTGGAAGTGCCCGATACCTATTGTTCCTATAAATTATTTGTCAACGGCGCCGTCCAATCCCAGAACGGCCAGCCCGGCCGTACAAAAGAGACATCCACACCTTTCTGGGCCACCCGCACAGTCATCCTGCCCGTGGGGGAGCCGGATACCATCGTATTGGTGATGCAGATCGCTAATTTCTGGCATGCGAAAGGGGGACCTTATAAGGAAATACTCTTAGGAAATAAGGACGATCTCGTCACAAAAAAATACCAGGACGCCGCCTATGATTTTTTCCTGGGCGGCTGCCTCTTCATGGGAGGTCTCTTCTTCCTGGGCCTGTTCATCTTTGGCCGGCATGACAAGACTACCCTCTACTTTTCCCTGTTTTGCATCTTTTATAGCTATCGTATGGTGGGCACAGACACATATGCCCTCCACTCCCTTTTTTCCGGCCTGAACTGGTTTATCACCATCCGCATAGAATACCTGAGCCTTTCTCTGAGCGTGGCTCTTTTTACCCTCTACTCCCGTCACCTCTATCCCGACGACGCGCACCCCATCGTCATGAAGGGAATGATCTGGTTGTGCCATACCTATACAGCCATCATCCTGCTGGCACCCACTACGATCTTCACGCAGTTCATGACCCCTTTTCTGGTGGTGTTGCTCATCTCCATCGCCTATGCCATGTTCGTCTACCTGAAGGCGGCCCGTAATAAACGCAGCGGCTCCCTGTTCGCCATGCTGAGCACAGCCATCCTGCTATGCGTCTTCCTGCTGCTGAATCTCCATTTCTTCGGGTTCATTCCGGCGCTCCGCCTGGTCATGCTCATCGCCTATATTGCCTTTTTCTTTTTGCAGTCCCTCGCCTTGTCCCATCGCTTTGCCCAGACTTTTAAAACTGCCGCCATCCAGGCACAGCAAGGCCTCCGCACCAAATCGGAGTTCCTTTCCACCATGTCCCACGAGATCAGGACCCCGCTGAATGCCGTTATCGGGATGACACACCTGCTGCTGCGGAACGAACCACGCACCGATCAGAAAGAAGATCTGGGCGTGTTGCTTTTCTCTGCCAACAACCTGCTGTCCATCGTCAATAATATTCTCGACTATAATAAGATCGAAGAAGGAAAGATCGGCTTCGAGCAGATCCCTATGGACCTGCCTGCCATTGCCCGCAACATCGTAGCCGGCCTGAAGAACGCTGCCGGAGAAAAAGGCGTAGCCCTGTTACTGGAAGTGGATCATCGCCTCGACCGGAAGCTGATCGGCGATCCCACCCGCACCAGCCAGGTGGTCAACAACCTCGTGCACAATGCGATTAAATTTACAAAAGAAGGCTCCGTAAAGCTGATCGTTCAAGCCGATCTGCTGACAGATAGTGCCGCCACCATCACGATCAAAGTAGTCGACACCGGCATCGGCATCGCAAAAGAAAAACAAAGCATGATCTTCGACCGCTTTACCCAGGCGGACTCTTCCACCTCCCGCAGCTACGGCGGCACCGGCCTCGGCCTTGCCATCACCAAAAGGATCCTGGAGCTGCAGGGCGTGGCTTTACAATTGAAAAGCGAGCCGGGAAAAGGTTCCGAATTTTATTTTACCCAAACGCTTAATTTCAGTGACGAAGCCATCGGCCAGCATGAAGAGCTTACATCGTTTGCTTTCCGCGACCAGCTGCTGAAAGGCATCACCATCCTGTTGGTTGAGGACAATCCCCTCAATGTGCTGGTCGCCCAGACCATGCTGGAAAACTGCGGCGCCACTGTCGACGTCGCCACCAATGGACTGGAAGCCCTGGAAAAACTGAACGCGGCCCGCCACCGGCTCGTCCTGATGGACCTGCATATGCCCGAAATGGACGGCTATGAGGCGACAGTGCTGCTGCGCAAAAGAGGAGAGACGCTGCCCATCATCGCGCTCACAGCCAGCACACCCAAAGAAGTGGAAAGCGAAGCCTATGCGGCCGGCCTCACCGACATCGTCGTCAAACCCTTCAACCCGGACGACCTCTACCGCGTCATCCTCCAGCACGCCAACCCCACCAACCAATAGACGCGATCACTTCAGCAGGTTCAATGCGCTCATGAAACCGGGACGCTTCGTGGCCCAGCTGCTGAGGAAAGCCGTTGGCTTTAACCCTCCTTCCAGGCTCTTCAGCAGACCGCTGGCATCGGAGTATGTTTTCACAGCGGTGGCCGCCTGCGTAATAGTGCTTACATTAAAACCCTGCTTGAACATGTCGGGCTTGATAAAGCCCGTAAGAGAAGAAATGCTGCTGGCCATGCCGACGGCATCGGATACCTTGCCGGCTGCGCTCAGCCAGCTGGTCTTGCCGCCACTGGCCCAGCTGGTCAAAAAGGAAGCGGGCTTCAACGCACCTGCAAATTGTTTCAGCAAGCTGCCGGGACTGGGTTTAGCACTGGTCAGCCCGCCCAATTGAGCTTGCGAGGTGGCTGCAGTCAGGCCCAGTACAAAAAACAAAAGGAGAGATTTTTTCCGGAGGATAGCGATTTGGTTCATAATGTTTTTCTCTAATATAAACCGTTTTCAGGATAAAAAACGCCGCCTGGCGCCGAAGATATCCACCGGCCATCACCCCCCGTTGCTCTTGCTGTCGCTTTTCCCTTTTCCCGTCTTCCTGAACCGGGCCTCTTCCAGGTCCAGCTCGAACTCCTTGCTCCGTAACAGTTCATCAGAGAAGATCTTATCATGGCGCATTTGCGACAGCTCACGCCGCTGCACAGCCACCAGCTCCAGGAGCAATTGACGATATCGGGGAAGAAAGGAAGGGCTCAGTTCCTTCCCCTCTTCTTTCTCCAGCTTTTGGCTGGTGATCTGCACCATCCGCTCATAACGCTCTTTCAGCCGGTTGAAAGCTTCGATGGAGGTCGCCTCTTCGCCATATGCCCCGGTAATATGGTCCAGCACGGCAGTGGCTAACCGAAGACGGATGCTTAGCTGCTGCTCTTCCTCATTCTCCTGTACTTCCACCTTCAGCAGGCGGACCAGGACCGGAAGGCTGAGGCCCTGAAGCACCAGCGTGCAGAGGATGACGATAAAGGTGATGAAAAGGATCAGGTCCCGGTGAGGGAAGGGGACATCCTTCGACAGCATGAAAGGAATGGACAGGGCGGATGCCAGGGAGACGATCCCCCGCATGCCGCTCCAACCGATGATGAACACCGCCTTTGTCTCCGGCCGCTGTTCCTTCAGCCGGATCTTCTTAAAACAGATACGGGGCAGATATGCGCCCGGAAATACCCATAGTACCCGGATGAAGATGGTCACCAGGCTGATCACCACGCCATAGATGATCGCTGATCCCAGCGAATATTCCCCTAATCCCTTTACAATGCCGGGCAACTGAAGCCCGATCAGGATGAATACCACGCCGTTCATGAGAAAAATAAGCACACTCCAGACGCTTTGCGACTGCAGCCGCGAACTGTAAGCCAGGACTTCACGTGACCAGTAGCTCACGAACAATCCTCCGCTTACCACCGCCAGCACCCCTGAATAATGAAAATGTTCCGCCGTGATATACATCAGGTAAGGCGATATCAGCGATATGCCCGTATCGATGCTGGGCGTTGTCGGCAGCCAGCGGTGAATGGCATACACCCCAAAACCGATCAGCACTCCAATGGCGATACCCATAACGGCCACCACCAGGAACTCCTCGCTGGCCTGCCACAATACGAACTTCCCTGTAAAAATAGCCGCCAGGGCAAACCGGAAAACGATCAGGCTGGAAGCGTCATTCACCAGGCTTTCCCCTTCCAGGATGGTCACCACCCGTTTGGGTACTTTCAACGTTTGCAGCACGCTCGTGGCGGCCACCGCATCAGGAGGGGAGATGATCCCGCCAAGCAGGAACCCCAGCGCAGGAGAAAAGCCGGGGATCATCCGGGTGCTGACGTAAGCCACCGCACAGGCGGTACAGATCACCAAACCGAAGGCCAATAGGCCGATCGGCCGGCGCATCCGCCAGAATTCCTGCCAGGAAGTATTCCAGGCCGCGGAATACAGCAAGGGAGGAAGAAGGATCACAAAAACGATGTCCGGATCGACCATGATCCGGGGAATACCCGGAAAAAGACTGATCAGCAGGCCCGCGATCACCAGGAAAATAGGATAGGAGATCCGTAGCTTGTCACTCAGCATGGACAGCATCGTGACGGCAAATAATAAAGAAATGATCAGTAGTAAGTTGTCCTGCAGCATGCCGTAAATTAAAAAATTTAGCTGTATTCTCCTCCCGGGGAATTTCTTCCCCATTATCAACCGTTCCCCCAGCCATCCCCCGGCCGTCCCTCAGCCGTCCCCCGGCAGTCCGCCCAACCGCCCGACAGGCTCTGCACCTTCGGCGCGATTGGCACGCTTTTCGACCCCTCAATAAAAAACACCGGTATGTTTAAACTAAGACTAATGATCTTCGCCTGCCTCACCTTGTTGCTGGCATGTCAGCAGCCGGAAACGAAAAATACCGCAAAGGATTCAGCCGGCCCGGCAGCCCTTTCCGCGGCAAAAGTGAAACAAGCCCCCGACACCACCGTGCTCGAAGGCCCCTGGTTCCTGCAGCCGGTCCTTCCCTCCGATACCGCCGCGGGCAAAAGAGCCACCCTGCAGCTTGATCTCAAGAAAAGCCGCTTTGCAGGCAATACGGGATGCAATAATATGAGCGGAAAATTCTGGTACAGCGCCACCGATAGCAGCCTCACGTTCAGCGATAAGCTGGTCACCACAAAAATGGCCTGCACCGGGTTCAATGAAAAAGCCTTCCTCAAAAGCCTGTTGCTCACCACCCACTATAAGCTCAGGAATGGCGTCCTCACCTTCCTGGCAGAAGATAATACCGAATTGTCCCGCTGGGAAAGGAAGCCTTCCGCCCCGGCAACTTCCGGCAAAGCATAGACTCCGGCAGTTTTGAACTTTTCCTTTGTCTGTTGGTTATACCAACACAATATTATCTTAATACAAACTTTACGCCTTGGTAACATTATTGCATGACCTTTCCCATCTAAACGCTGCCAGATGATGACAAACAGTTTGATCGATCTCACCAGGGAGCTCCTGAGCAGCGGGGTATTCAACCACCTGCCGGATAACGAGATCGCACGCCTGAGCGGAATGATCATGCAAGGTCAGCGCGAAGACCAGTTACCGCTGCAACCCCTGTTCAGCTATTGGTACAGGGGCGATTTCTATTCCCCGAATGTTTCACCCCTTCTCCTGCAGCAATGCAATGACTATCTCCAACGCATGGGACAGCCCCTGATCGACGTATATGGGGAAGAGTTATATGAAGCCTGAACCTCCGTCTCATCCCCCCGGCCCCTTATAATAGCTTCCCGGACCCTCCAGTATCTTTTTCCACTGCCGCTGATGGCTCTCCTGCCATTTCTTGTTCGCATGCACCCCCCAATTCACCGTCTTTAGCTGTTCCCGCACGAAATCCCGTTGCTCCGGATGGACGAACATAGGATGCAGGTAAAACCATTTCGCATCCTTGATCAGCTCCTTCCAGAAAGCGGCAAAATCCGCATAAACAGTCTCAAAGACCTTTACCTCGTCACTGCTGTCATCATAAGTGCTGTGATTATAATAAAAATGGGTACCCGACAATCCCTTCACCCGGTACAGGCTGCCTCCGCTTTGTTCCGAACTGATATCAAAATAAAGTTCCCTCGACATGTTAACTACCTCAGTTTTTACGTTATTTGCTCAATTTCAGTACCTTCATTCATTAATTCGATAAAAAAACAACATCTAATCATATGGCATTGATCCCCAATAATAAGAAGAAAAAAGACGGCAAGGCCCTCGCCGGCCCGAAAAGCAACATACCCGGATTCCCCGCAGGAAAAGGAAAAGCCAATTCCAAAGGAGTCGTTAAGAACACCCGTCTCACAGGCGGCTCACAGCGCGGATCCTAACCCACGTATCCGGATCCCTGCTTTTCCAGCATCAATTTTTCCATTTCTGCCCGGGCAGCCTCCCCGTCAGGGAAGGTCTTTAGCTGTATCTGCCCCTTGGATCCCGTTCTTCCCCAACGGACCACGAGCTTATTGCCATCGGTAGCGGCTTCCCAGAATTTATCGCTGCTGCCCTCCCGGTAATGGAGCCGCCGGAAAGGCAGATGGTCATACGGACTGATCCCCGCCTCGGAACCCGGCCCGCCGCCTGTCCTGGACCGTGCCCCTGCCGCAGGCCCTTCCACCGCCTCTCCCGCCCCCGCTTGCAGCGCCTGATCATTCCCTGCTCCCCGCTCATCGCTCCCTGCTCGCAGCTCATCCCGCTCCTCCAGCATCTTCACGATCTGATCCATCACCTTCTGAGGCTGATGCAGCCAATCCCGTGCAAACACCGGCAGGACCTTCCACCCAAAGCGCTCCAATACAGCGGGCCGCTGGTAATATTGCTCGATAAGGTTGTTATTCAAATAGTGCCGGTCGTCATCCAAAAGGATGCCCAGTTTATAAGCCTGATCTCCCGGCCTGGCTTTCACTGCCAGCGAACATTTGAAATCCGATTGCCCGACCTGTTCATCCACGACATAGCCCAGGGCCTCCAGCTGGTGCCGGATCTGCTCCCGCACCAGGGAAGGACGGCTGTCCGCAGGCCCCTCCTGCTTACGCAGCACCAGGCTGTCCAGTATGCTCCGCGCGCCCTGCATCTGTCCCAGGCTCACCATCTCCGCATATTGGAGGAACCGTTTTAAATAATTGGCCCCTTCATTGTATTCGTTGGTAATAGCCCCATGCCGGATGCTGCTGACGACAGCCATATGCGTCCTGGCCCGGCTGAAGAGAACATTCAATCTTTTTTCTCCGCCTTTTTTATTGATCGGCCCGAAGTTCATCAGCATCCTGCCCTTCGCATCAGGTCCATAACAGACGCTCATGATGATAATATCCCTTTCATCACCCTGTATATTCTCCAGGTTCTTTACAATGAGTCCCGTGAACTGATCATTTTCCGTGCGATTGTATGCCTCTTCCAGCTGCTGGGCAAACACGCCGTCTTCTTCACCCAGCGCCGAGAGGGCGCTCTCGATCATATGCTGCTGCTCCTGGCTGAAAGCAACGATACCGATGCTTTCCCTTGCCTCCCTGCGCAGCAGCTCCCGTACCAGGTGAGCAATATACACGGCCTCACCCTGGTTGCTTCGCTTTTCATACACGCTGCCTTCCAGGAAATGGTAGCTGATGCTGCGGTCGAAAAGACAGCTCACCTGCTGACCGGCCTCGCGCACATTGCTGACGAGAATGGCCGGCTTCTCCGTCTTGTGGATCGTCTTGTCCGGAATGGTGAGCAGCCGTCCTTCATAAAAAGCGTGGTTGCTGAAGCTGATCAGCGTCTCATAATGGCTCCGGTAGTGCCAGCTGAGCAACGTGCTGTCCAGTTTACGTGCTCCCTGTGCCAGCAGGCTGTCCACGTCGTCGCTTAACCATTCATCTTCTTCTTCGTCTGCAAGGCCTTCCAGGTCATCCGGGTCCTCCGCCCTGGCGCTGAAAAAATCAGTGGGAGGCATCTGCTTCTCGTCCCCCACGATGATCGTTTGCCGGCTGCGGTAAAGGGCCGGCACCCCTTCCTCCAGCGTGATCTGGCTGGCCTCATCGAAGATCACCACATCGAAATGATCGCTGTCCAGCGGAAGACTGTCACTGACACTATAAGGGCTCATCAGCCAGACAGGCTTGATATCCTTCAATACCCTGCCGCTCTCCCGGGACGACAGCTCCCGGATACTTTTATAACGCATGCTTTTGCCAAACTCGTTTTCCAGGATCTTTCTTCCTTCGTTATAGACCTTCTTGAATTTCTTTTGTTCCTCGGTCAGCTGGCTGGCCGCCATGCTGGCCAGGTCTATCTGCTGCAGAAAACGCTGCCGGATGAAAGCGCGGATCAGATCGGCATTCACCTGCTGCAGCTCTGCATAGCATTCACCCAATGCCTGCACCGCCTTATCCAGCGCCGGCCGGTCGATATGCGCAAACTCCCGGTTCGTTTGATACACCGTTTGCAAGGTCTTTCGCGCGATCACCGCTTCCGCCTGCCTGGGGGATAACACAGATCCGCGAAGCATATTTTTCACACCTTCCGGTAATTCCGTAAAGCCCCGGAGCGCAGGCAGCATCTCCCTTAAGCCATCCGCATTCAGCCGGATATTCTGCAGCTCGTCCCGCAGGGCTTCCAGGCCCGCCGGAGCGCCCGGATCATGCAGACATTCTTTCAGCCGGCTTTCCAGGTCCACCAGCGGCTGATGCAGCGAATGCAGGGAGGTCACCACGGCGCCTGCTTCGGGATGACGAAGTAAATAGACCAGCGAAGGGTCATCCTTCTTTTGATGGAGGACGCTGACGCCAAGCCACGCAGTGTCCGGGTTGTCCAGGCGATAGTCTTCCTGCAGCCGCCGTTTTACCTGCTCCAATAAATGGGCCTGCTCGTATTCATCCCTTAAATGCTCCAGGATGCTGCGATAGGAAGGCTTTACCGCATGTGCCGAAAAGTCATAGCATGCCTGCAATTGCTTTTTTAGCTTTTGCCAGCCCCCGTTCAAAAAGTTCAAAAAAGCTTTTTCCTGTTTCGCCGCCAGCTCCAGTGCCTGCGAAAGGTCCTGCTCGAAAAGCTTTTCCTTCCAATGGATATTTTTCCGCAGGGCTTCCTGGTAGGATTCCTGCTGCGATTTGTATTCGTTAAAACGCCGGATAAATGTCCGGGTCTCTTCCCCGGAGGGATCTGCCAACCGGAAATTATCGGTTTGCACCAGGGGATGCAGCAGTACGGCAAATTGCACCAGGCTCTTCAGCCTGGCCGGATGAGCCATCTGCTCCCGCGCAATCGGCGCCCCCGCCAGGCCCCGTTCCACCAGGTCCAGGAGATCCAGCGCCTGTCCCAGGGCCGCATCCAGCATACGATGCGGCTGCTCGGCCAGGAAAATACGCTCGTGAACATTGCTGAAAGGATGCCCTGCGAAAATGGGGTCCGACCCTGCTTCTTCCAGCGCTTCGCTCAGCTGGCGGATAACCCCGCCTGCGTCCCGCCATGCCGCATAGGCCGGCAGCGCTTCTTCTTCCAGGGCGGAAAGCGTTACCAGGTCCTGCCGCAGCTCGATGATGCGCTCGATCAGTTTCCTGACGGTAATGCCTGTTTCCTGTTCTCCGCTGGTGCTGGTGACATGGAATTCCTTCAGCAGGTCTACCTGCCGGTTCATCCTGTCTACCAAAGCAGTTCGCCGGGCCCTGAGCCCCGGCAGGTCCATCCGGCGTGCCGTGAAATCCTCGTAGGTCGAACGCAGGTTGCGGATGAACTCCCGCTTATCCCCCTGGCTGTCGTGGATATAGCAGCACAGCTCGTCCAGGCCGTTTTGTTTCAATCGGTGATAGACCACGTCCAGCGCCGCCCGCTTTTCACAGACGAAAAGGATGCTTTTGCCCCTTGCAACAAAGTCCGCGATGAGATTGGTAATGGTCTGGCTCTTGCCCGTGCCCGGAGGACCCTGTATGATATAGCTATAGCCCGCACGACTTTGCAGGATAGCCCTTGTTTGGGTCGGGTCCGCCTGGATGACATGATGCCAGTCATCCGTTCTGTTCAGATCGAAAGGATGTTCTTTAAAGGTCCTGGGCTGCTCGCTGAACAACGCGTCGAACACCGGATGCTGCAGCTGCTGATCGATCACCATATTGTAATCCCGCACCAGGCTCATCTTCTTGTAGTTGAAATTCCCCAGCACCATATGACAAACATCGAAATCCCAGGAATAGGGATTGTTTTCGCTTTCCGTCAGCTTGTAGAGCTCCGCTTCCCGGACAGGAGAATCCCGGACGACTGGACGAACCACTGTTCCATGATCCCCTTCCCCGACAGCCGGACGAACCGGAGGTTCGTTGTCCGAAGGACCGACATTGGATGCTTCCATCAGCCGTTTCGGCGAATGCTTCCCATCCCCCTGTACCAGGAACTCCAAAAAGCCCTTCTCCGTCCCGATCTTTTGACGGAAGATCTCCAGCCCTAAAGGCTGATAGTGCTCCGGTTTATAGCTGTAGGGGATGTGATGGCGGCTGCTCAATCCGGGCTGACGGCGCAGCCGCTTCCGGTAATTATTTACGGTCTGCCTGGCCTCGCCATGGATCAGCCGGATCCGGGGCTTGCTGATATAGTTCAGCACGATACCCTGGTTGGCCTCGTCTATCTGGGCCTTTACGGATTGATAGAACTGGGCCGGGTCTGTTTCATCCAGGTCTACGAGGTCCGGCAGCCGGATACCGTACAGGTCTTTCAGCTGCCCCGCCAGCACCGGGTTTACCTCGGCCGCATTGTCCAGCACCTTCAGCACATAGTGGTCTTCTTTTAGCTTCTTGTTTTTTTTCAACGACACCGGCAGCAGCAGCAACGGGCTTTGTATGCGCTCGTTGGGATCCTCTTTCAGGTTGTGCCAGTTGAGGAAGGCGATCACCAGCTTCAGCTGGTTGAACCCATATTCCTGTATGGCCCGCTGCGACTCCACCCGCACGCGATCCAGGGAGGAAGGCAGGTAGGCATGATCGTCGAAGCGGAGGTACTTGTTCAGCACGATCTCCTTCATGCCGCGGAACTTTTCGGCCAGCTCATCGTTCCAGGTAAATAGATGCTCCGGGCGAATGCTCTGGTAATGCAGCACCACCGGCACGCTGCTGACAGTCAGGTTCACAAATCGCATATTCGGCTTGTAATACAGGAGCCTGTTCCGGCGGCTGGTATCGAACAGCCTGTTGCGCAGCTTATTCAGGATAAATGCGTCCCGCTGCTTTAGCTCCTTATTGATCCAGCCCGCCACCCGGCTGAGGTCGGTTTGTTTTTCAGGATCGTAATCCCGGTAATGCTCCAGATGTTCGATCACATCGTAGAGGTCCTGCGTACGGCGGCTCCTGTCCAGCTCCGTCATCTCCGTGATCAGCCTTGCCACCGTGGGATGGAGGCGATCGTTATATTGTGCCGGGCTGGTTCGTACACGGGCGAAAGACACCAGGTCGTCCGGAGCATAAAGGTCCAGTCCCAGGGCCATGCTGCCAAGGATCAACCCCAGGCAGAAAATATCCGTCTGCGGATCATGATGGCCCGGCAGCTGCTCGAAACATCGATAGCCGGGTATATAGGCAGGGTAGGACAGTGGCTGCCCGGGATCCAGATGCACCTGCAGGTTCTCCTGCTCGATGGAGTCCTCTCCCGCATCGGCACGGAGCTTTATTTTGCCCACCACCTCGAAGTTCCCGGATTGCACGGCCGGAAAAAGGGCCAGCACACGGCGAAGGGCAAACGAAGGGGCATGGGCCTGCTGCTCATCGATATCCAGGGCCTGCTCCGTAAGGAACAATGCCTCGTCCTTTCCAAAAGGCGCCACCAGGCCCGCCTCATGGAGACCGCACACTTCGCGGAAAAGGGGCAATACAAATGCGATCACGTCATCCGTGGTATATGCTCCTTCGTCGAAGGCGCTTCGCAGGAATGCTTTAAAATAAATTCGGTTACTTGACATAGTGGTCTCGGATTGATCCTCCATCCTCCTTTAAGGAGTCAAACGCAGCTATCATCTGTTGCCGTTGACGCTCCCATTGTTTATCGGTATAAGACAGCTCTTTCTTTATGACGGGCTCGAAAACTTCCAGAAGGCCCAGGTCCCCCGCAAGCCGTAAAGCATACCCCGCCGGCACATCCTCCAGGTCCGGGTCCGCCAGGGCAAAATCCAGCAGGACATAGGCAAAATATTCCCGTATGCTGCCATGCGCCCCGCCCAGGAAAGCCTTTAATTTTTCAATGTCGCCTCCCACCTTTTCAATATCGCCTCCCTCCGCCTTTGAAAGGTCTTCCCCTTCCAGCGAAATATCAGCAAAATATTGTTTGGCCAGGCTCACCACCGGCGCAGACCTGAACCACCTTGGCCGGAGATAATACACCAGCAATCCTTCCGTAAGCCCGGACAGGTTCTTTTGCGCCAGCACATCCAGCCGGTCCAGCTCCATGACCCCCTCGATCATCTGTGTAATGGCCGGATCAACCCCCGCCTCCCCCGAACGAACCGAAGATTCGTCGTCCCCCGCTTGCCGGTCCCCCCAAAGCTGCAAAGCCCTCGTACGGATGAAATTCTCCGGGTGGGTCAGCGATGCCGACTGGACCAGCGGACCCCCGGCAAAAATGGTTTCTGCCTGCCGGATATAGCTGTCCGCATGCACCACGGAAAGCCCCGTAGCCATCTTCAACAGCATCGTTATCACCGGCCTGGGATCACCCAGGACCCCATACGCCGCCCGGTCACAAAAGATCTCCGTATACAGCCGGAACAGTCGGGCAGTTTCATACTGGGCCGCCTCACTGTCGGGACTGTTGGCGATGGCCATAATGATCCGGTCGGAGATCTCCAGCTCCCCGTCCAAAAGGGAATTGAATTTTACGTGGGCCAGCTCATGGGCGATCAACGCCAGCAGCTCCGCTTCATCGAGGATCTGCAATAATCCCCCGCTGAACACGATATGCGCTTCGTTCGCCAGGCAGACAATGCTGGCATTCAGATCCGGCTCATGGGTAATTGCCTGGTAAGCAGTCACCGACACACCGGTAAGCCCCAATTTCTCCTGCGCGGTATGGATCTTTCCATATAACAGCGGGTCACCGCCGGCAGTAAACTGGTAGGTATTCTTCAAAAGCTCCGTCTTAAAGGCAGCCAGCTGCTCCTCCCTTTTCGGGGCGGCAGCAAAAAATGACCAGATCCCGGACTGCCCTTTGAAATAGTCCCGGATCTTAACATGGTAAGGCAGCGGTTCGGATAACATAAGTGCCTAAATTAACTAAACTTACCCTCAGTATCAATACCCTTCCGGCACTTTTAACAACCCATACAACTCCCTTCCTCAAAAAAACTTTAGCTCAAAGCTCACCGCTCACAGCTCAAAGCTTTTTAAGTACCTTCGCACCATGAGCGACTATATCAACGGCCTGAACGAACAACAGAGAGAAGCAGTATTGCACAAGGATGGACCGATCATGATCGTGGCAGGAGCAGGCAGCGGCAAGACAAAAGTCCTCACTACCCGCATCGCCCACCTGCTCGCACAGGGAGTGGATGCATTCAACATACTCGCCCTCACTTTTACCAACAAGGCGGCCAAGGAGATGAAAGAAAGGATCGAAAAGATCCTGGGTAACTCCAATGCCCGCAGCCTCTATATCGGGACTTTCCACAGCGTATTCGCCCGCGTCCTCCGGGGCGAGGCCCATCGGCTCGGCTACCCCAGCAATTTCACCATCTACGATACGGATGACGCCAAAAGCGTCGTGAAGACCGTCGTCAACGAGCTGAACCTCGACGACAAGCACTATAAGCCGAATGTGGTATACAATCGGATCTCGCAGGCTAAGAACAGCCTGGTGGGCCCCGCCGAATATGCCAATGATTACGCCATTCAGCAGGAAGACATGCGGGCCAACCGGCCGGCTATCGCCCAGATCTATGCCGCCTATGCCCAGCGCTGCTTTAAGAACGGGGCCATGGATTTTGACGATCTGCTCATCAAGATGTACCAGCTGCTGAAGGAACACCCCGAAAGCCTCCATAAATTTCAGCACAAGTTCAAATATATCCTCATCGATGAGTACCAGGATACCAATCCCGCCCAGTACGAGATCATCAAGCTCCTGGGCGCCGCACATGAGAATGTCTGCGTGGTAGGGGACGACGCCCAGAGCATCTACAGCTTCCGTGGCGCAACCATCGAGAATATTCTCCAGTTCCAGAAAGACTATGACGATGTAAAGGTCGTTAAGCTGGAGCAGAATTACCGCAGTACCCAAAGCATCATCAAGGCAGCCAACGAAGTAATAAGGAACAATAAAGGGCAGATACCCAAGAACCTCTGGACGGATAACGCCGAAGGGGAGAAGATCCGCCTGGTGCGCATGATGACGGATAATGAAGAAGGCAAATACGTTGCCGACACCATCCAGGAACAGAAGCTCCGCAACCATTTCAACAACCGCGATTTCGCCATCTTATACCGTACCAATGCCCAGAGCCGCGCCTTTGAAGAAAGCCTGCGGCGGATGGCTATTCCTTACACCATGTATGGCGGCGTCAGCTTCTATCAACGCAAGGAGATCAAGGACCTGATCGCTTACCTGCGCATCATCGTCAATCCCCGGGACGAAGAATCGCTCAAACGGATCATCAACTACCCCACGCGGGGCATCGGCAAAACCTCCATCGACCGTGCCGTGCTCGCTGCCAACGAACACAATATCACCCTGTGGGAAGTGCTGGAAAAAGCAAGGGAGTTCGGATTCAAGGCCGGCACCCTGGAGGCAGTAGAGAACTTTGTGCTGATGATCCGCAGCTTTGCCAGTATGCTGGCGACAAAGAATGCCTATGAAGTAGCCACCCATGTAGGCAAACAAACCAATCTCGTCAAAGAGCTTTTCAACGATAAGACCACCGAAGGCCTCGCACGGTACGAGAACATCCAGGAATTGCTGAACTCCATCAAAGAGTTCACGGAAAGGCCGGATGAGGACGGCGTGCTCGAGGAAGAAGTAAAAGGCCTGGGCAACTACCTGCAGCAGATCACGCTGTTGACCGATGCAGACGAGAAAGACCCCAACGCCGATACCGTAAAGCTAATGACCATCCACGCCGCAAAAGGCCTTGAATTCTCCTGCGTGTTTGCAGCCGGCCTGGAAGAAATGCTGTTTCCCAATGCCATGGCCATCAATACACGCGAAGAGCTGGAAGAAGAAAGAAGATTATTCTACGTCGTCATCACCAGGGCCAAACAGAAACTATGGATCACTTACGCCAATACGCGGTACCGGTTCGGGCAGCTCGTCCAGAATGAGCCCAGCCGGTTCATAGAAGAGATACCTTCCGATTTTATGGACCGCAGCTTCGCCGGCGGCGGCGCCCGGAACCAGGGCACTTTCGGCGATAGCAGAAGCGCTTACGACCGGATGCATGGTGGAAGCTTCGGCAACACCGCATCACAGGCCGAGAAAAAATACGGCCCGCCTCCAGCCAAAAAAGATATCAAGCCCGCTTACGTCCCTCCTAAGCCTTACATGAAGACCATCGAACACAATCCGAGCCCTGACTTCGTCGCCAGCGATACCTCTGCGCTGCAGATTGGACAAAAGGTCGAACACCAGAAATTCGGGTTCGGAGAAGTGGTCAGTATGGAAGGATCTGCACACAATCCCATCGCAACAGTGAAGTTTCAGTACAATGGCGAGAAGAAGATCATGCTGAACTACGCCAAACTGCGTATTGTGGAGTAGTCACAACGGGAATTTTTCCCGGCAAGGGAAAAATTCCGGAACGCTATAACCACAAAGGAAAAATTTACCCTTGCTAATATCCGCTGAGGGTCGGGTAATTATTGATTTTAACAAAAGTTTGCTACCTTTTACCCATGACCGAAATGTACAAGATACAGCCTGACGGATTGTATTTTGTAACCCTAACCGTAGTTGGCGGGATCGATGTTTTCACCCGCCACGAATATTGTGATCTGCTGATTGACAATCTGAATTACTGCATTGAGCACAAGCGGCTACGGGTATACGAATATGCCATCCTACCCAGTCGGCTGCATATGATCGCAGGCGTCGAACAGGGAAGATCAAATCTTCCCAAAGTCCTGAGGGATCTGAAAAGCACTTCAGCTAAACAGATCCTGCGGGCCATTGCTGAGCACCCCACCGAGGCCCGCAAAGAATGGCTTCTCCGCCTTTTTCAATTCTTCGCCAACCGGTATCAGAACGACTCGGAACATCATTTCTGGCAATTCGGCAATCAGCCCGTGGACCTCGAAAAGTTTGTTAAAAAAGATCAGCCCTTCCCATCCCCACTGGACAGCCTTATGAAAGAAAGAATAGTCGATAACCCCCTGCACTACCTTTATTGCAGCGCCTGTCCCGGGCAAAAAGTGAGATTATTCCAGCCCGACCCCGGCATCCTCCCTTAGTAATAAAAAATTAAGGCACTTAAACGAACATGTAAGGCCCGGATTTTGTAACTTCAGTAGCGAACCACCGGTTCACTGGCCAAATCCCCCTTCCCACACCTGTCAGTACCCTCTATTTATTTTATCACATAAATGAATAAATACTTATGCTGGCAAACGATAAGCACCTCGGATCACGGGAAGCCTGTTATTTCCTCACATTGAATGTGGTAGACAGGATCGATGTTTTTACAAGGCCCGCCTACAAACAGGTAATAGCCGACGCATTGAACCATTTTGTGGAAATTGGCCAGGTCTCCATCTACGCCTGGTGCCTGATGACCCACCACCTCCACCTGCTCGTGAAAACCCCCGAAGGCAGCGGCCCCGCATATTTTGAAAGGGATTTTAAGAAATATACCACCCCGGAAATATTGAAGGCCATCGATGTGGAAATGGACCTCCGGAAAGATTGGATGCTGCAGCGCTTCGAGGACTTTGGTAAATCCCTCAAACGCATCGAAAAATGCCACCTCTGGCAAAATTGCAGCAGCCCCTTGCACGTTGACGCGACCCAGCCCGACCTGCTCATGTCCCGGATCGAGCACATCCACGAAAATCCCGTACGGGAACGGATCGTCGACCTCCCCGAAGCCTATCTCTTTAGCTCGGCACGCGATTATGCCGGGGGAAAAGGACTGGTAAAAGTGAAAGTGGCGCAACAGCCCGGCATTTCCAAGATCAAGCTGCTGTCCGCTAACTGAGTGAGCCCTTAAGGGCCTCCACCGTCTTTTTTTCACTGCCGACAAAGATCTTGCCGCCCACGAGGACCACCGGACGCTTGAGGAAGGTGTATTCCTCCAGGATCAGTTTGCGGTAATCCTTCTCTGTCAACTGCTTGTCCTTGAGTCCCAACGCTTTATACTTTAAAGACCGCCGGCTGAACAACGCTTCGTAGCTGCCCGCTTTCTCTTTTAACAGGTCCAGCTGCGCCGGCGTTATCTTCTCCGTCTTGATATCCTGCAGATCAAAACCCTTCTCCTCAGCCCCGATCTCACCCAGGATCCGGTTGCAGGTGCTGCAGGTAGAAAGACAATATATTTTCTTCATGGCGCGAAGGTAATATTTTCACCTTCCCGGCGACAAATGCCAGAACCAACCACTTATTTTTGTAAAAACCCGCAGTTTGCAGGCGCCCCACACACAGGAGGAATTTGTGAAGCTGGTGCAGGAGCACCGGGCCATGCTGTATAAAGTGTGCAGGCTCTATTGCTTTTCAGCCGACGACCGCCAGGACCTCTTCCAGGAAATAGTCATCCAGCTCTGGAGATCCTACCCCCGCTTCCGGGGCGAGTCCAAATTCAGCACCTGGCTGTATCGCATCGCCCTGAACACAGCCATCTCCAACCTCCGCAAACAACGCATACGCCCTTCCCCGCTGGACGTAAATGAAATGCCCACCCCGCTGCAGGATATGAGCTATCCCGGAGAGGAGGAGGAACAGGTGCAGCAGCTCTACGCCGCCATCGATCGCCTGTCGGAGATCGAAAAAGCGCTGGTCATGCTCTACCTGGAAGATCGCTCGTATGAAGAAATGGAAGAGATCCTTGGTATCAATCAAAACAACCTGCGGGTAAAGATGAACAGGATCCGCGAAAAATTACGTAAAATGACAAAGGAGGCCACTTATGGAATTAGATAGCCTGAAATATGCATGGCGCACCCTGGCGTCCAGACCCGTTCCGGAGAATAGTCCCGGACAGATCCGCGCGCTGCTGCAGCAGCGATCAAAAGGTCCCGTGGCAAAAATGCGGCGTAACCTGGTCGGAGAGCTGCTCCTTATCCTGGTCACCTATACCCCTGCCATCCTCTTTTATTTTCTGGAATTCGACGGAAAGCTATCCGGCATCGCCTGGCTCTTTATCCTGTTGGTGATCATCCTGGCCGTCTATTTCCATCGGAAAAGCCGGCTGCTGAACGCAATGCAGTGCGCCGAGTTCGACATCTGCTCCAGCCTGCGGCAGCAGGTCGATACCCTGAAAAGATACATCCGTTTCTATGTCCGCGCAGGCACCGTCATGATCCCTGTCATGGCCATCCTCTCCTGGCTCATCATCCGTTGGAAATTCCCGCGCATGCCCGGAGCAGACCTTTTCTATCGTATCAGCGGATCACCCTGGTGGCAGCATCCCCTTATCTGGCTGGCCATGCTCATCCCCGTCACAGTAGGCGTCTATTTCCTCAATGTTTGGTATGTGGGCCGGCTGTACGGACAGCACATCCGGAAATTGCAGGACCTGCTGCGGGAAATGGAAGAGGTGTAGTAACTTCCCCGTAAAAATAGCCCATGAGAAGAACATCACTCATCTTCAGCCTCCTGCTCCTGCTCGCCGTCCCCGCCTTCGCACAATCACCCGACGAATCCGCCATCCGCCAGATCCTGGCCGACCAGACCACCGCCTGGAACAAGGGCGATCTCGACAACTTCATGAAAGGTTATTGGAAAAGCGATTCCCTGACCTTCATCGGGCAGGCCGGCATCACCTACGGCTACACCGCCACCCTGAATAATTATAAGAAACATTACGACTCCCCCGATAAGATGGGCGAGCTGACCTTTACCCTCCTCAAGCTGGAAAGGCTTTCCGCTGAATACTATTTCGTCGTCGGTAAATGGCAGTTGAAAAGAAAAGCCGGCGACGTCGGCGGCGTATATACCTTACTGTTCCGCAAGATCGATGGTCGCTGGGTCATCGTGTCCGACCATAGCAGCTGACCGAGGTGGTCGCAATTTGCGACCGCCTCGTCCTTTTCCTTAACTGTTAATTGGAACATGAAGTCTTTCGGAAACCGTTTAATATTACGTTTCACCTGCTCATTCAGCCTTTTGGTAGGCACGCCATACAATTCAGCGAGATCCCGGTCGATCATCACCTTTTTCCCTCTTATAAGTAAGATTTTACTCATCACCAGCTCGTCAGGGATAACGAGCTCCTTTTTTCTCTTTGCCATAAGATAAGTTTAGGCGGCAAACTTATCCATATTATTTCCTTCGAAAAAACGAAATTAGAGACCGGCGACAACCCTTTCAGAGGTGGTCGCAATTTGCGACCGCCTTCCTCCAATCCCTCACCTAATCAATTCACCAGCAACTTCTTAAACTCCAAACTATCCCCATTAAAAACATCAAAATCCACTCTCGTAACAATCCCGTTCACCCTCCCCAGCTCACTGTGCTGCCAGAAGGTCCATTCCCTGTACGTACGGGGCCGCTCCTTTTGCAGGTAATGCGCCACCCATAAGGGAAAACCATCAAAGTCATCCTTCAGGAACTGACGGTAAAAATCAACATTGGTATAAACGATCGGCGTGACATGATAATACTCCTGTATGGTCAGCAGCCAGTCCCTGGCCCTTTCCCGCAGCTTGTCCGCCGGCACCCCATATGTCTGCTCGATATCCAGCACGGGCGGAAGGTCACCCGGCGACAGCTCCACGGAATTGATGAAATTCTCCGCTTGCGCCTTGCCGCTCTTCGTAGCCAGGAAAAAGTGATAAGCTCCCCTCACCAGCCCCGCATGTTTCGATTTCTTCCAGTTGCGCTGGAACAGCGCATCTTCATTGCCCAATCCCTCCGTCGCCTTAATAAAAGCAAACCCCAGCTGTACATGCCCCACCCGCATATCCCGCACAGATTCCCAATCGATGACATCCTGGTATTTGGACACATCGATGCCATGAATAGTATAATTAACAGGAATATCTATCCCGAATTCAGGATAGCGGACAAAATGGGCCCTTCGCTCTATCCACCAGTCATATGCCGCAAACCCCAGCATGACGACCATCCCAACTCCCATAGATAATAATATGATCTTCCAGGCAATATATTTGTTCGGTGCTTGCGCCATAACTGCGGATGCAAACCTACACTAAAATGCCTAATTTTACTCTTGGATGCCTGCATTTAACCGTAACGATACCATCAACCTTTTATCCAAGCTCACGCCCCGGCGCCTGTGGAATGGAACAAAGGTGCTCAGCAGCTACTATTTGAGCAAATTCACCGGTAAAGCGATCCAGTGGGGCTATCCCGTCAGTATTTCCTTCGAGCCAACCACCTCCTGCAACCTGCGTTGCCCGGAATGCCCCAGCGGCCTGCGGTCCTTCACCCGCCCTACCGGCATGCTGCAGCACGATTTCTTCCGGGACACCATCGATCAGCTGTCCAAAGACCTGCTCTACCTGATCTTTTATTTCCAGGGCGAACCCTATCTCAATCCCGCCTTCCTGGATATGGTGGCTTATGCGGCGGGAAAAGGGATCTATACCGCCACCTCCACCAACGCCCATTATCTCAACGATAAGAATGCAAAACGCACGGTGGAGAGCGGTCTCGACCGGCTCATCATTTCCATCGACGGAACGACCCAGGAAGTATACGAACAATACCGCGTCGGCGGTAAGCTGGAAAAGGTACTGGAAGGAGCCCGCAACATCGTCAAATGGAAAAAAGAGCTGAAAAGTAAAAAACCTTTCGTCTTCTTCCAGTTCCTGGTCGTAAAGCCCAACGAACACCAGCTGGAAGATATCAAACGCCTGGCCGCAGAAGTAGGCGTGGACGAAGTCCGGTTCAAGACCGCCCAGGTCTATGACTACAGCAGCGATCCCAACCACCTCATTCCGGACAACGAGAAATACAGCCGCTATCGTAAGGACGATGCCGGCAGCTATACATTCAAAGGTTCCCTGGACAACCATTGCTGGCGCCTCTGGCATGCTACCGTCATCACCTGGGATGGACTGGTCGTCCCCTGTTGCTTCGACAAGGATGCGCAGCACAAGCTGGGCGACCTGAAAGGCCGGCCATTTAAGGAGATCTGGCATAATGAACAATATGTGGACTTCCGCCGGCAGATCCTCCAAAGCCGCAGGAACATCGACATCTGCGCCAATTGCAGCGAAGGAACGAAAGTATGGAGCGACTAATGCCGTTATCCGCTTCCATATCGACCCGCCTGCGCCACCAGCATGAATCCCTTCGGGAGATCACCCGGGGCCTCACCGAAACAGCACTCAGGCAACGCATCAACCCCGACAAATGGAGCGCCTTTGAGCACATCGCTCACCTGGCCGCCTATCAGCCCGTCTTCATCAGCCGCCTGGAAAAAATGGCGACGGCGCCGGCCCCTTCCTTCGAACGATACGTGGCGGAAAAAGATCCGCAATTCCCCACCTGCCTGGACAAATCCTTCGCAGACCTGGTGGAGCTGATATCCGCGCAGGCCGCACAGGTCAATGCGATCCTCGCACACACGAATGATGCCGGCCTCCTGCGTACCGGCCTCCATCCCAAATATGGCCTGCTCACCGTCACACAATGGACAGAGTTCTATCTCCTCCACGAAGCCCACCACCTGTTCTCGATATTTATGCTGACGCAGGACCTGCGCACAGCCCGCGTGTAGGCCAGAACGAATATTTCTGTACATTTACAAATTACCATTACTGTACAGCTAACCATGTCGCTTGAAAATGAAATAAACCAGCGAAAATTCCGTAACGAATTTCAAAAATCCGCGATCAATCTCATCTATACGAATAATTGGATGGCGGAGAAGATGAATAAGCTCTTCGACGAATGGGATATCACTGCTCAGCAATTCAACATCCTGCGCATACTCAGGGGCGCGGGTCAGCCGTTATCTACCTTACAGATACGGCAGCGGATGCTGGACAGGATGAGCGATACCAGCCGGATCGTGGATCGCCTGGTGAAAAAAGGACTGGTGAAAAAAAGCACCTGCAAGCTGGACCGCCGTCTGGTGGACGTCATCATAACAGATAAAGGAAAAAAGCTCCTGGAAAAGATCGATCAATACAGCGACCAGATGGACGCCATCATGAAGAACCTTACAGAACAGGAAGCGCAAACATTGAATGAATTGTTGGATAAGATAAGAAATGCAAAGGATGAATAGATTGTACCGATCATTGCTTGCCGCCAGCCTCCTGGCCGTTCCCGCCCTCTCTTTTTGTCAGCTGACCCCGCCCCAGGTACCGCCTGTAACAGGGCAGGCGCCCCAACCCAAATATGAGTTCAGGGCCGCCTGGGTCGCTTCCGTGGAGAACATCGATTGGCCCACCCGTAAAGGCCTGTCCTCCGACAGCCAAAAGCTGGAATTCCTTCAGCTCGCCGACATGCACCAGCACAATGGAATGAATGCCCTCGTCGTCCAGGTACGCCCCGCGGCAGACGCATTCTATCCCTCGCCTTATGAGCCCTGGAGCGAATGGCTCACCGGCGTGCAGGGGAAGGCCCCTTCACCCTACTACGACCCCCTGCAGTTCATGATAGAGGAGACACACAAGCGCGGCATGGAGTTCCACGCCTGGTGCAATCCCTACAGGGCCGTATACACCGTCGGAAAGTCGTCCATTTCACCTACCCATATCACCCGCCTCCACCCCGAATGGTTTGTGAACTATGGCGGCACCCTTTACTTCGACCCGGGTAATAAGGAGGCGCAGCAGTATGTCGTGCATGTCATACAGGACATCGTCCACCGCTATGATATCGACGCACTGCACTTCGACGATTATTTCTATCCTTATCCTGTAGCCGGAAAAGAGTTCCCTGACGATGCCAGCTATGCGAAATATGGCAACGGGATGAGCCGTGATGACTGGAGGCGCAGCAATGTCGACTCCATCATACTGCATGTCAGCACCATGATAAAGCAGGAGAAAAAATATTGCAAGTTCGGCATCAGCCCTTTCTGTGTCTGGCGCAATAACAGCAAGGACCCCGAAGGCAGCGAGACCATGGCCGGCCTGACGAACTACGACCACCTCTACGCCAATATCCTCCTCTGGCTGAAAAATGGATGGATCGACTACGTGGCGCCCCAGCTTTACCTGGAGATAGGCTACAAAAGAGCCGATTATGCCGTCCTGTTACCCTGGTGGGCCCGGCATACCTATGGCAGGCACTGCTATGCAGGCCTGGCCGTCTATAAGGCCGGCACCAACGCCGCCTGGAGGGACAGGTCCCAGCTGACCCGCCAGATCCAGCTCCAACGCAATACAGACAGCATACAGGGCGCGATCTATTTCAGCAGCAGATCGTTCGAGACCAATCCCAACGGATGGAGCGACAGCCTCCAGCTGACTTATTATAATTACCCGGCCCTCATCCCGCCCATGCCATGGATCGACTCCATAAGACCCCACGAGCCCTTCGCCCATAACGAGTACAACAAAAAAGAAGCCGTCCAGACGATCTGGATGTCAAAGGGCGCCAATGAGGACACATTAAGGGGATATGCGCTCTATCGCTCCGAAACCCCTGCATGCAACACCGACTCCATGCAGGTCTTTCAATACATACCCTATGATCCCGTAGCCGGCTTCCATATAAGGGTCTATGCCCAGCCCGCGGGTAAGAGATACTATTATTTCGCGACAGCCATCAGCAGGACCAATATGGAAAGTCCCCCTGTAGCCATTCGCAACCTTTTGCCTAACTTTGATGCTGATTAAGAACATATAAAATCCACATATATGCCTGGTTTTGAATTATTTGGTCCCGAAGAACGTAAAGAGGTCAACGATGTCCTGGAAACAGGTATCTACATGCGCTATGGTTTCGACGGGCCCCGTAAAGGGATCTGGAAGTCCAAAGAGCTGGAAGCAGCCATCTGTCAGACCTTCGGCGTAAAATACGCACAGCTGACCTCCAGCGGCACGTCCGCATTGTCTACCGCGCTGGCCATCCTGGGCATCGGTGCCGGCGATGAAGTGATCATGCCTGCCTTTACTTTCGTGGCCAGCTTCGAGGCCGTCCTTAGCGTGGGCGCCGTTCCCGTCCTGGTGGATGTGGACGAGACCCTGACATTGGCCCCCGCCTCCGTGCGCCGGGCGATCACCCCCCGCACCAAATGTGTGATGCCCGTGCATATGTGCGGCAGCATGGCGGACCTGGATGCCCTCCAGGCGATCTGTAAAGAACATCAACTGTTATTGCTGGAAGACGCCTGCCAGAGCATCGGCGCTCAATATAAGGGCAAGGCCCTGGGCTCCATCGGCCATGCCGGCACTTTCTCCTTTGATTTTGTAAAGACCATCACCTGCGCCGAAGGCGGAGCCGTGCTGACGAATAGCGAAGACCTCTATATCAAGGCGGACGGATATACAGACCATGGCCATGACCATAAAGGGGTCGACCGCGGAGCGGACCTCCATCCCTTCATCGGCTATAATTACAGGATCTCCGAGCTGCACGCAGCCGTGGGCCTGGCCCAGATCCGCAAGCTGGACAAATTTCTCGCCATCCAGAAGAAAAATCACCAGCAGCTGAAAGCTATACTTTCCACCGTTCCGGAGATCACCTTCAGGCAGATACCCGACCCTGCAGGAGATAGCTGCACCTTCCTCAGCTGGTTCTTACCCACGGAAGCGATCACCCGAAGCCTGGTCGCCGAGCTGAAAGAACAGGGCGTCCTCCCCGGCAACTTCTATTGGTTCGACAATAACTGGCATTATTACCGCAAATGGACACACCTGCATCAGGGGGCAAGTCTCAACCGGCTCAGTGAAGCCCAGCAGGCGGCGCTGACAAAGCTGTCACCGGAAGCCTTTCCCGTCAGCGATCGTATCATGGGACGTTGCATTTCCACCGCCATCAGCCTTGCCTGGACGGAAGAACAGATTAAGGAGAAAGGGGAGAAGATCGTAGCTGCGGTGAAAAAAGCGCTCAGCCGCGAGAAAGCTGCGGTTTGATCCGGACCTTTTTCAGGAACGGGCTTTCCAACAGCTGGTAGCTCAACGCAGCTATCAACACCGAAAGCAGGCTGGCCAGCACGAAAACGGTCAGTTCGCACCATGGCCCGGGCATGCCTGAAATAAAAGAGATCTCCCGGAAAATGAAAAAGATCACAAAGTGATGCAGCAGATAAATGCCGTAAGAGACCCTTCCGAGGAACTTTAATGGCGCAGACTCCAGCCACCCACCGGGCTTGCTGCTTACGCGGACGATCAGAACGCCGAACAGCAGGGCATACAGCTGGTAGAAACTATTGTTCCAACGCCAGCTGGCAGCTAACAATAGCACAAACATCACCAGGCCCGCCAAGCCCGTCATGCGATGCAGGATAACCCGGTAGCACCAGCCCATCCACCCTGAAAGAGCATTCCCGTATAAGACCGCCAGGGCAAACAACCCTCCGAAAGCCATGCAATCGATCCGTGTGCGAAAGATGAGTGCCCGCGCCCGTTCATCGCCCCAGAAGTGAACAAGAACCCCGGCAGCAAACCAGCATCCGATCAGGATAATAAAACCCCGGGTCAGTTTGAAAAGCTTTGTATGCTTGATAAAGAAAGGCCATATCAAATAGAATTGTTCTTCCGTGCCCACCGACCAGATCTGGATGATTACCTCCGGGATCATACCAAACGCAAAAGCAATATTGGGGAACAAGAAGGCATTCAGCACAAGACCATTTTGAAGAGGATTGCCCCCGGTGTCCCTGAAAGCGAATATCGACAGGAGATATCCTCCTGCCAGCACAGTATAGTATAAGGGCCAGATGCGGAGCGCCCTTCTTTTCAGGAAGGTTCCGATCCGGATCGTGCCGCTGATGTGCTTTTCTCTTAACAAAAGGGATGTGATGAGAAAACCGCTCAATACAAAGAAGAAGGTCACGGCTAATCCACCGATAAAGGAATTAAGAGGAGCGCCTATCATGGCAGGTTGACGCATCGATATCCGGTAGCGCTCCACATGGGTGAAAAGCACGCTGAAAGCAGCTATTGCCCGGAGCCCTGTAAGGGAAGGGAAATAACATTTTTCATTCGGCCCGGGTATACGATTTCCGGCGGATTGATTCATTTGCCCGTAAATTCGGCTTTATTTTTTATTTTCGGACGTAAACCCTTGCCCCTGACACTTTCTCAATTCTATAAGGTTTTAGCAGGTATTGTGCTGTTGTTATTGTTGCATATGTCGCTCCGGATGATCTTCTGGACGTATAATACCCATCAATTCGGGGATCTGACTGCCCGGCATGCCTGGCTGATCTTTGCCCGTGGCGTGCAGCAGGACATGGTAAGCATCATTTTTTTGAATAGCCCTGTGCTCTTGCTGCTGATGACTGCTGCATGGATAAAAAAAAGCGCCCGGATCCTGTACAGGGGAGCCCGCCTGCTCTTCGTGGTTTTAAATTCGGGCGGGCTGGCGCTCAACTGCATCGACGCCGGTTATTTCAGGTTTAACCTCCATCGCAGTAATATAGACCTCATTTATGTGTTCGGAGATTCGATCCGCTCTTTCAAAAGCATTCTTTCCGGCTATTGGCCGCTCCTGCTTTGCTTTGCCGGCGGTGTAACGGTCCTGATCCTGATAAGTAAATTCCTGATCAACCCTTCACCTGCGAGCCCGGACCGTGCCCATCCTGTGAAGACGCTGGCTATGCAGGTCCTGATCATTTTGCTGTTACTCCTGCCCACGGGTTTTATAAGTGCCGGCCGGCCCGTCATTCCAACGACACCGCTGCTTTCCATTTCTTCTGTGCAATTACCGCTGGCCCAGAATAGTATCCTGACGTTTTTTTATTCCATTGCCCGCCGTCACAAAGAGCTGTGGCAGAAGGAATATTTTTCGCCGTCGCAATTGGACCGCATCGTGCACACCAGACAATCACTGGGGAATGACTCTGTAGCCTTCACCCGTAAGAATGTAGTCATCTGTATCCTGGAAAGTTTTGCCCGTTGTTATGTCATGCCGGGCGATCGCTATAAAGCACATACACCCTTTTTCGATTCCCTTCTGAAGAAGAGCCTCTTTTTTCCCCGCGCTTATGCCAATGGCTTTACTTCCAATCAGGGAATTGTCTCCATCCTGGGCAGCCTGCCATCTTTTCTCGAAGAGCCCTTTTATTATTCGGAATATGCCAACACACCCCTAAGAGGCATCGGTAATTTCCTGAAAGAGCAGGGATATGACACAGATTTTTTCATGGGTGCGGGAAAAGACCATTTTGGTTTCGGAACATTTACCCATATGGCAGGCATCGATCATGCCTACTGGCAAAACGATTTTAACGATGATTCATTCTATGATGGCAATTGGGGCATTTTCGATGAGCCCTTTTTACAATATGGGGCAAAAGTACTTGCTGAAAAACGACAGCCCTTCCTGGCCGTCTTCTTCAATATTTCTTCTCATTATCCCTACACCCTTCCGGCCAAAGATCGCGCCCGCTTCGCAGACCCCGGCATGACGCCGCCGCAGCGCAGCATAAGCTATGTGGATTACGCTTTCCAGCGCTTTTTTGAGGAATGCCGGAAATCGCCCTGGTACAGGAACACCATCTTTGTTTTCAGCGCCGATCATTGGATGATGCCGGACGATAAGACCGGCTTTACCAGCGTCAACTCCAGTACGATCCCCATCTTCATCTATGACCCTTCCCATGAAGAAGGTAAGGTGGATACTACGTTGATAGGGCAGGTGGATATTACGCCCACGGTCCTGGATCTGCTGCACTATAAAGGTACCTACAATGGTTTTGGCCGGAGCCTGTTGGATACTTCCATTGCCCCTTCCGATCGGTATGTGATGAATAGATTTTTCAATAATTTCCAGGTCATCGACCCTGAATTTGTATTGGGATATAGTACTACGCAGGAAAAAAGCAGCTATTTATACCGGTATGCGTCCGATAGTTTGTTGAAAGACAACTTGATAGGCAACGCAGCCTACAAGGCGGCGCAAATCAGGCTGGAGACCCTCATACGGGCCAATCTGCAACGCTATAGCCAGGTCCTGCATAAAAGAAGCCTGGAGTAAAAGAGATTTTTTTTCGCCACAGCCATGGGCCGTGATGAATACCCTATTTCCCTTCCAGCCTGTTGCAATATTCCAGCGAACCCAGCCGGAAACGCAGGGGCAAACGGATCGTTTTTTCCAGCTCCAGCTCCCTCTTGCAGAAGAACCCGAAATGCGTCACCACCCTGTCGGCCGGGATGAGACCACCATATCCATTAGCACGCTCACTAATTGTCAACCCCATCCCTCCCCGGACTACCCATCCGGCCTGTTCCTCCCGAAGTCCAACGCCTCCCCGGGGCCTCCCCGCACCCTCCATTCCCGGGCCCTTCCCCGGCAAAACAAGGCCCCATTCCGTTTTCCCCCTGACGGACGCCTCCCAGGCCGGGAGAACCCGAAAAAGGAAAGATTCCCTGCCCCAAACCTGGCGGGCCGGGACCATTTTAGCTTTCTCCGGCAAAATATTCTGCCCGCTCGCCCCACCTGCCAGAAGAGCTGAAAGACATACAACAAGAAACATTTTTTTTCGTTGCATGGTGCTTCTATCCTTTTTATGTAGATTTACGGCCTGATTTTTGTGGTCCGCGCCGGCCTTTTCCATTTTTTGGAAACGACCGGCAGAGCAAAACCCCTGAATAAATGTCGTTAAGTCAATCTTTACAGCAAAAGTTACTACAAAAACTGTCGCCACAGCAAATTCAGCTGATGAAGTTGCTGCAGGTGCCTACAGCCAACCTTGAAGAAAGGATCAAGGAAGAGCTGGAGGAGAACCCTGCCCTGGAAGTGACGGAAGATGACCACAGTGATGGAGAGGAGTTGAAGGACGAATTCGAAAGTTCGGAGGAGTTCGAGGAAAAGGACGGCAGCGAGGACGAGTATGAGAACATCGACATCAGCGAATATGTCAACGAATACGATGACGACGTGGCGGATTACAAGCTGCGGGATGAGAACTACCCTGAAATGGACGAAGACAGGGTAATGCCCCACAGAGTGGAGACCTCCTTCCACGAATTGCTGCTGGACCAGCTGGGTATGCTGGTGGTGGACGATCGTACCCGCAAGATCGCCGAGCAGATCGTGGGCAGCATCGACGATGATGGCTACCTGCGCAGGGAGACAGCCTCCATCGCAGACGACCTGGCGTTCCGGCAGAACATTGAAACCTCGGAACAGGAGATAGAATCCCTGATCAAAAAGATCCAGCATTTCGACCCGCCCGGCGTCGCCGCCCGGGATCTGCAGGAATGTCTGCTCATCCAGCTCAATCGGAAAAAAGGAGACGGCAAAAGCGTGGAGATGGCCATCGACGTCCTCACCTATTATTTCGACGAATTCACGAAGAAGCATTACGATAAGATCCAGCGGGGCCTCAATCTCACCGATGACCAGCTGAAAGATGTGATCAACCAGATCGTCAAGCTCAACCCCAAGCCCGGCGGTGACGTCAGCGAAGTGAATAAGGCAGAGAGCTATGTGATCCCCGACTTTTTCATTTCAAACACCGGTGGAAAACTGGAGCTGTCGCTGAACTCCAAGAATGCGCCCGACCTCCGCATCAGCGAAGGGTACAAGGAGATGTTGAAGGAATATGACCGCGGCAGCAAAAAAGACAAACGCCAGAAAGAGGCCGTCCTCTTCATCAAGCAGAAGATCGATGCCGCCAAATGGTTTATCGACGCCATTAAGCAGCGGCAGCAAACCCTCTACAACACCATGCACACGATCATGGACTACCAGCATGAGTTCTTCCTCACAGGGGACGAGACCACGCTGCGGCCGATGATCCTGAAAGATATTGCCGAAAGGACCGCGCTGGATATTTCCACTGTCAGCCGGGTTGCCAACAGCAAATTCGTCCAGACCGAATTCGGCACCTATCGCCTCAAGTTCTTCTTTAGTGAATCGCTCAGCACCGACAGCGGCGAGGAAGTATCAACCCGCGAGGTAAAGAAGATCCTCAGCGATCTCATCGAAGGGGAAAGCAAGAAAAAGCCGCTCAGCGATGAGAAGCTCACCGAGCTGCTCCAGGAGAAAGGATACAATATTGCCCGCCGCACGGTAGCCAAATACCGCGAGCAGCTGAACATCCCCGTCGCCCGCCTCCGGAAAGAGCTATAAGTCCAGCCGGCCGGGACGCCGCATATGTTTGCAATCATATTCATGCACGTAACAAAACTTTGATAAATTTGCCCGTGAAAAGAAAGTCGATTCACGAAAACCACCCCCATGAGTGAAATATTTGCCAACGGGCCGCTCGCCAGTCCTGCTACCACCAATCCGGTCCTGCGCTTTTTTGCCCGCCTGGTTGCCTATATCTTTCACCCATTATTTATCACCAGCTACGTAATGGCCTTCCTCATCTTTTTTCATCCCTATGCTTTCACGGGGTTCGACCAAAAGATAAAGCTGTTCCGGTTTCTCAACGTCGTCCTCTGTGACGCGCTCTTTCCCGCCTTCGCCGTATTCCTTCTATGGAGACTGGGTTTCATCAAATCCATGCACCTCCGCACCGAGAAGGAGCGGATCATACCCTATGTCATTGCCATGATCTTCTATTGGTGGACCTGGAACGTGTACAAGAATCTCTCCGATAGCCCCCCCATTTCTATTCATTTCCTGTTGGGCGCTTTCCTGGCCCTGTGCGGAGGATGGATCGCAAATATCTATTTTAAGATCAGCATGCACGGCATCGCCCTGGGAGGCGCCTTGATGTTCTTCATACTATTCTCTTTTCATGACAGCTACGCATCCGGCCTTTATCTTTCCATTGCCACATTAGCCGCCGGCGTGGTAGCCACTTCCCGCCTGCTCACCGGCGATCATAATCCATTTCAGCTGTATTCCGGCCTTATCGTAGGTATGCTCGCGCAGTTCATCGCCTGGCAATTTTGAATATAGCCGGCACCCTGTCATTGTTCAGCAGCCGTTGTGTCACTCTCTTGTACTGTGGTGCTTGTTTCGGCTTTTTCTAGGTTTTCTAGGTGTTTAGGGGATTCCCTTTCTCCGCTTTTGTCGGCGACCCTAACCCTTCCGTCGCTGAGAACTTCGTCGGAGCTGCTTCGACACGCTCCAGCTCGTTCGTAACCTTCGCTTCGCTCGGTTATCCGACCTTCGATCAATTTCAATACAACATTGAGCCAGGACTATTGCCGGGGATCAAAATATATCCCCAACCGTAGGAAAGTAAGGCTCCTCCAGGGCAGGGTCGACCTCAAAGTCCCTGAATAGCAAATCGCCTCCTCTACTCCTTCAAAACTCGTCCCACTTGTCAACCCCACTCACTGCCCTTGGCCCCTACACAAAACCCACCACTGGCCCCTGTCTCCGCACATTACCTATCACTTAAATGATCCCCCATAATCTTTTCCATTGGACTTGCCCCCTCCGCGACCAGGCCGTCAGCTATGACCTGGAGGAGCCTTACTTTCAGCTCGCTGATTCAGCCACCGCCGCCCAATAGTAGCCTCGGCTCAACAAGGAACAAATTTTCAGTGATAGCGAAAGTACAGCGACGGAAGGTGCATAGCTGCGGCAAATAACACAGGAAGAAAATCACCAATCACCTAAACAAACTATAAAAAAGAAAAGCCCAATCATAGGGTACGAACCTATATTGAGCTTTTTCACCTTCAAACCATCTGAAGTTTGCGTCCATGCTAGAAGCTAGCCATTAAGTATCTTCGATCGCATAATATATCTCTTAGTCGGATGATAAATAAAAAGACAAGACCCTTCTTTAATTAGATCGATGATCTCCTGCGACTCATCTGCAGGGATCGCCGGGCATCCATAGCTCCTTCCGCTGACCCCATTCATCTCCAGGTAATCCGGTCCAACATATTCCGATCCATGCACTACAATATTCCGACCCGTCGCCCTGTCATTAAAACCGTTCTCCATACCCCGTATCTTCAACGACAATCCATTCGCGCCGAAATAAGTATCCTGTGTCACATAAAAGCCCAGGCTCGTCTTGTGAGAGGACGGGTTGTTGGAAAAGCTCCGCGCATATTCCAGGCCCGAATTGCGCCCATGCGCAACATAGGTATTCACCAGCACCATCTTCTGCTCCAGGTCCACCACATAGAGGCGCTTGTTCCGGGAAGACTGGCTGAGATCACAGATGGAAATAATATTTGTCTTGCTCAGCCAATGATGTTCCAGCATATAGTAATATCCCTTGAGCGCATATTCAAAAGCCTTCTTCGTCAGGCCCGTCTCCTTCAGGTTGATCTGCTCATAAAGGGCCGTAACCTCTTCCGCAAAGGCCGCCGCTTTGGCAGCGGCTTTGCTAACCGAAGCCTTGATCACCATAGCATGCTTGTGTCCCCGGGGTCCATCCCGCTCACCTGCTTTCAGCACGTTCACCGGCGCCACAAAAGCGAGCACCACAAGCCAGCACACCCGGTTGAAAAGAATACGACGCATTTGCTCTAAAGGTTTTTAATTGACAGTCTCCCTTAAACGGAGGGAGAACTAAAATATTATCTTATTCCTGCTTGTACAAGAACCTTTTAGAGAAAGATTTTATTGTGCGGCCCTCACCTTTTTCACCGGGATAAGAAAAACCCCTTACGGCCTGTAAGGGGTTAATTATCAATGAAATATTTAAATGTCCTACATGGTTATATTTTTACCTTTTTCCAGTTACCCTTTCGGAACACCAGGTAGCTCGAAATGATCACAGCCAGCTCCGTCATAGGGATGGCGATGAAGACGCCCATCGGTCCCAGGTGCAGCACCATGGCCAGGACATAGGCCAGCGGGATCTGGAAAGCCCAGAAGCAAAAGATATTGATCAATGTAGGTGTACGGGTATCTCCGGCCCCATTGAAGGCATTGGTCAGCACCATGCCCACCCCGTAGATGATATAGCCCAGGCTCACGATACGCAAGGCTAACACAGCCACTTTTTGTACTTCCGGGTCTTTGTTCATGAAAGAGACGATCGCCCCCGAGCCAAAGAGGAACAGCAGGGTGACGAAGAGCATGAAGATGCCGTTGTAGCGGGCCGCCGTCCACACGGATTGTTCGGCCCTGTCCGGACGTTGGGCTCCCAGGTTCTGGCCCACCAGTGTCGCGGCCGCATTGCTCATGCCCCAGGCCGGCAGCAGGAAGAAAATAAAAATGCGGATGGCCACCTGGTAGCCTGCGATAGTTGCGTCTTTGGAGATCGCCACATGGGCTACGATCCATACCAAAACGATCCAGCTGCCGGATTGAATGAGGAACTGGGTTGTACCGGTCCAGGCAACCTTGGCGATTGACTTCAAAAGTGGCAGATCAGGCTTGAAGGACTTCGCGCTGATCCGGATGATGCCCTTGCCCCTGAAGAGATGATACAGCTGGTAAATGACGCCAATACCCCGGCCGATGGTCGTAGCGATGGCGGCCCCTTTCAATCCGAAATAATGGATGAGGAGGGGGCAGAGGAGGATATTAAAGCCATTGGCGATCCATAGGGACCACATGGCCATGGAAGCGTTGCCGGCGCCGCGGAAGACGCCGTTGATCAGGTACAGCAGCATGATCACCACGCTGCCGCCAAACATGATCCGGGTATATACAGCGCCGGTAGCTACCGTTTCAGGGGAGCCGCCCATCACCCGCAGGATATCCGGAGCAAGAAAAAAACCTGCCAGGCTGACGACCACGGTGATGCCCAGGGCCAGGTTGATGGCCTGGGCAGCTGCATGCGCCGCCCCTTCAAAGTTCTTCTCACCCGTACGCCGGGCCACCATGGCAGTTGCTGCCATGCTGAGACCGATGGCTATGGAATACACCAGGGTGAGGACTGACTCTGTCAGGCCCACCGTTGCTACGGCTTCCTTACCGATGCGGCCCACAAAGAATATATCCACCACCGCAAACACCGACTCCATGCACATTTCCAGGATCATCGGGATGGATAGAAAAATGACGGCCCTGCGGATGCTGCCTGTAGTATAGTCGCGGTGCTCGCCGGAGAGGGCTTGTTTTATAACGGAATAAACAGAATTATTACTGGTAGAAGTAGTTTGGTCAGAAGACATGAGATCCTGATTTAAAAATTGGAAAAATAAATATCAGCCGGTAGAGAGCGTGAGCAATGCACTGCAGTCGTTCGAACCCAGCTAAAGGTTGATGGAAACCACCAACAAAGCGAAGAGAAAGTTAAAATTTCATAAGCTAGCCATTAATGCGCTCAAAGGTCTGGTTTTTTTTTCATCGGCAGGAAATTTTTTCAACGGATTATACCAAAGCAGCTAACTTGGACCCGTTAACGTATGAGCACCAACAGGGATCACCTTTACCATTCCTTTCAGGTAGTATTCAATACCTGGTATAATTCCCTTTGTAATTATGCCGATAGTTTTTTAAAGGACGAAAGCGCCTGCGAGGACATCGTGCAGGAAGTTTTCATGCGTGTATGGAAGGACCGCCCGGATCTTATTGAAACGGAAGGCATAAGATATTATCTTTTCACCGCTGTCCGGAATAATTGTATCACAAAGCTTCGGCGGGAAAAAAAGGGCGGCAGGGTGGAATGGGAAGATGACGCAGTCGATTACATTCCCGATAAAGAAAACAGCCCGACCGACTACATGGCCCTCGTCCAGACGGCTATCGAAGGCCTGCCTCCCAGATGCAGGGAAGTCTTTCTTTTGAGCAGGATCAGTAATATGACCTACAAAGAGATAGCCGCAAGCCTGGACATTTCCGTCAAAACAGTGGAAAATCAGCTGAGTAAGGCATTGAGGATGATAAGGGCTTTTTTAAAGGATAAAGGAGTTTACCTGGCCTGGGCCCTGGTTAATTTTTTTTTATGAACCGTGGGGGGAAAGGCCAATTTGTCGTTTTTATATAAACCACCTTTCATGATGGAGGACAACGAACATATACGGCTGATAGCAAAGCATCTTAGCCGTAGCGCCTCTCCGGATGAGGAGGCTGCTCTGCGGCAGTGGCTGGACGCTGATCCGGATCATCCCATTGAGCTGGAGGCAATGAAAAAACTGTGGGAGACCAGCGGGATTATTTTCAACGGGCGGAGATTTGATGAAAAGGCCGCCTGGAAAAAGATCGATCCCCGGCAGAAAGCAAGTCCGGATATCTATGCGTCACCGGCAACATTCCGGCGCCGCTGGACAAAAACCCTTGCAGCGGCTTCCGTGCTGCTGGTTATTGGCGCCGGATGGTGGTACTATCATGGCAGCCGCAATCCCCCGCTTCAGCATGTCCTTGCTGACGGGGACGTCAGGCAATTGACCCTGCCCGATGGATCGATGGTCTGGCTGCGAAAAGGAGCTGAGCTGCAATACCCCCCTACATTCGACAGCCGGTCCCGCGAGGTGGAGCTCAGCGGAGAAGCCTTTTTCGCACCCGCACCCGATGTTTTCCGGCCGTTCAGGATCCATACCTCCCATGTCACCATCGAGGACATCGGCACCTCTTTTCTGGTGAAAGACCGCGGCACGGATGGAGAGGTCGTTGTTGCTACGGGAAAGGTGAAGCTGACTGCCAATGAAGACCTTTCTCATCCGCTGATCCTTTCTCCGGGACAGAAAGCAACGATCACGAAAAATAAATTGTCATTTTCCGGAATGGGTACACCTAACTTTATTTCGTGGAAGACAGGCTTGCTGGATTTCAGGCAGGCGCCGCTGGATCAGGTAGCGCGGGACATCAATGATCACTTCAAAGTCTCCGTTTCTATTGCTCCGGACCTGCGCAGTGAGGCAGGAAATATAAAAGTCACTGCCCGCTTTGACCACCAGCCGCTGGAACAGGTACTGGAAGAGCTTCGGCTGGCGACAGGTCTTCAAACCACACAGGAAAAAGACACCCTGTTCTTTGTCCGGAAATGAGGATCACACTGATATACTGCTGCTTTCTTCTCTCTTTCTTTCTGGTTGCCCTCCGGTTGCCCGCTCAAAAGAACAGCATGCTATACAGGCCTTTCCGTTCACACCTCCAAAAAGGCACTATCAGGGATTTTCTCGATGAGATCAATGCGGGCAGTGGCATACAGATCGAATATGCATCGGTAAGTTTTCAGGCCGGCAGGATCGTCACCCCCGACAAGGATGCGCTGACACTGGGCGCCCTACTGCAGCAGGTCCTTTCCGGCGAGAAAGTAAAAGCCATAGAAAAGAACAATAAGATCATCCTGGCGCCCGCCGCCGTTCCATTGGCGGACGACGCGCTTTTGCCGCTTTATTCTTTTTTTGGTATTGTCGGCGAGGAAGGCAGCCGCGAACCCCTGCACGATGCGGTCATATATGAACCGCTCACCCATAAGGCGATCACAACGAACACGCATGGCTATTTCACCATTTTGCTGTCTGAAGGACGTCACATCCTGGAGATCACCTATGCCGGTTACAAGCCCAGGCAGCTGGAGATCGGATTGCATTGGGACCTTCGCGCCGATATCTTCCTGGCTCGCAAAGATGACTTCCCCGAGGTTATTGTCTCCGCGGATGATGGGATAAAGAAGCACGCCAATGATAAGATCCATCCCGGCGAGTACGATGCCTTTAATAACTTTCTGGGCGAGAACGATGCCCTCCGCTCACTATATATTTTTCCCGGCGTTATGAATGTGACGGATGCAGCCAACGGGCTCCTGGTCCGGGGCGGCGAACAGGACGGCAACCTCTTCCTGCTGGACGGCAATCCCGTTTTTAACCCTACCCATATGTTGGGCGCACTTTCCATCGTGAATAAAACTTCCATGAGATCAATGCAGCTGTTCAAAAGTGACTTTCCATCCCGTTATGGAGGCAGGCTTTCGGCTGTCATCGACGTCAATACAAAGGATGGGAATATGGAGAAATGGGGAGGGGAAGCCAATCTCAACTTCCTGGCGGGATCGTTTACCATCGAAGGCCCTTTAAAAAAGAATAAGACCGCTGTTATGCTGTCTTTCCGCCATAGCATGTTCAATTCCCTGCTCAACTTCTTTCAGAAAGATTTCAACAACAATTTCTATGACATCCAGTTCAAATGCACCCATCTGCTCGACAAGAATAACAAGCTGATGCTCAATGCCTACACTGGCGTCGATCATTTGAACCTGCAGGTTAGCAACAACAATCTGAACAATAGACAGCGCTGGGGCAACCGGGTTGCTTCGCTTGCATGGACACATCTGCTTTCCTCCAATGCTTTTGTTACCACCACGATCTCTACCAGTAATTATTACAACCTCGCGGGGTTTATTTATACGAACTATGATGATTCTTCGGGCCTGCCACTCTCCCGGCGATCCTTTAATACATATTCTTCGCTGGCTCATTATGCCGGTCGGACACAGGTCGAAATGCGGATGACCAATGCGATCAAGCTGAATTTCGGAGGGCAATTTGCCTATACCCGTATCAAGCCCTTCGAAAGCAGGATCGATTCCACCATCGCCATCGACCCGGCCAGCTTTCAATCCTTCACTCCTTTGCCATTTCGGGAGATCACATTTTATTCCGAGGCGGATGTCAATGTGACCAAACGTTTTCTGCTGAGGCCGGGGATCCATTTTTCAAAATACCGGTTCAAAGACTATCGGTACACGTCCTTGCAACCCCGGCTATATGCCGTCTACAAGCTCAGCACCACGGGACAGATCTATGCTTCTTACAGCAGGATGACCCAGTATCTCCATTTGCTCACAAACCCCTCCCTGGGCATCAACAGCGATACATGGGTGCCCAGCACCGGTGTGCTGGGACCGGAAAATGGCAAAAGCGTCGATCTGGGATATACCTATAAAGGAAAAAAGGACCTTTCCTTTACCATTGGCGGCTACTGGAAGAAAATGTACAAAGTGACCAACTACTCGGAAGGCAAGAGCTTTTTTATAAATACGGACTCCACCTGGGAACAGAACGTCCAGACGGGTAAAGGCTGGAGCTATGGATTGGAATTTGCCGGGGATAAGAAAGGAGGGAAGCTCAATGTGCATATCGCCTATACCCTGTCCTGGAATTGGCGGCAATTCGATCAGATCAATGAAGGCAGGAAATTCCCTTTCAAATATGACCGGCGCCATATCCTCAACATGGCCGTTACCTACAAGGCGGACAAGCGTACAGACATATCTTTACTGTGGATGATATCTTCGGGCGATGTTTTTACGCTGCCGGAACGGATCTACCCGGATTACGACAACGCCCAGCAGATTTCCAATCCGGACGACCTGTTGAAAAGCTATCGGTTCATCTATCATTTTTCGGGCGTCAATGACTATCGTACCAGGCCTTATCATCGCCTGGACCTTTCAGCCAGCTATCACCCGCCCCGCAAACGACGGTTTGGTTTCAACTGGACGGCCGGTGTTTACAATGTATACGGCGCACCCGGTCAATATAGCTATGGATTGGAAGGGTCTCTGCACAGCAAATCCCTTGTCATCGTCATGAAAAACCAATTATTTAACATAACCCCCTACCTGTCATCCACAGTCGATTTTTGATGCGGCAAGTTGCACGATATTCCTTTATTATACGCCTGGCGCTGCCGGGATTGCTGGTTTGGACACTGCTCGGCGCAACAGCATGCAGGAAAGACCCTTATCAGGACCAGCCGGTTAACAATGAACTGGTAATATTGGCCGAGCTTACGGCTGGCGACTCCATAAAAATACCGGTCAGTAAAAGTATACAGGTCGGCACAGGAGGGATCATCAGCTTTGAAAAGGTGAATTCCGCCAACGTAAAGATCGCCCGGCAGGACGGCAGGTCCTGGACGCTTAAGCTCAACACCTCTCCCGATTATACAGGCAATCCCGCGTCGATCTATACGGCCCCTCAGAAGCCGCGGTATAATATGACCTATACACTTCAGGTACAGGACCCCCTGTCGGGTACCGTCACGGCACAGACCACCATACCGCCATCCCTGCACATTTCGGCTGTCGACACCGCTACGGATACCCGCAACGGTAACCCCATGCTGCGCCTGAGGTTCACCATCACTGACTCGCCCGGCGTTTCCCATTATTTTGTTTTTGAAGCGCTAAAAGAATTGATGCGTGTTACACATTATTTTTTTTGGCAAGGCGTCCGTTACAGTTACGAGCGTCCCGAGGGGAAGACCTTATATGAGCAGGTAAAGAACAGACCGGGAGTACATCTGCTCTGCGACTCTTCCACAACCAATAGCTTCACACGGCTCAACGTTTTCACGGATGACGCCAACGTGGACAACGCCCAGGTCAGCAGCCTGGACAGCCCCTTCCGCAGGATCTTCTGGCCGGGCCATGTCGTCGGCAGGAAATATACCACCACGGTGCTCATAGATCGAAAGAATTTCATATCCGCGGACCCGGAAGGGCGGGGGCGCGTATTGCTTCAGCTCAAGTCCGTCAGCCCCGAATTGTATAATTATTGGTTCTGGTACGAAAAATACAAATCCGACATTGGCTCCGTTCCTCCCGGGCAGCTCTATTCCCCGCCGGGCAATATCCAAAATGGCCTGGGCATATTTGGAGGCAGCAGTAAACATCAGTGGGTTTATTATTTCGACACCATGCGCTGAGCTTTTTAAAAATAATATCGCTCCCCTCGTAGGGGTATTAACATGCCCGGGCGTTTTCCTGTTGAAACACGCCGTATGCTAACCTTTCAACAAACACCGGAAGACACCAGGGGTGTCTTATCTGGAACCCTTGCCCGTTCTATGCCGATACCCGCTAAAAAAGTGAGTGCAGTCATTATCACCTTTAATGAAAGCCGGAACATCCGACGAACCCTCTCTAAGCTATCCTGGTGTGACGAAATAGTCATCGTAGACAGCTACAGCACCGATGATACGCTGGAAATTTGCAGGGAATTTGGATGCAAGATCTTTTTCAGATCCTTTGACGGATACGGCGCTCAGAAAAGATTCGCTGTCTCCAGGGCCAAAAATGATTGGATCCTGTGCATAGATGCAGATGAGGTGCCCTCTGAAAGCCTGTGCAGGGAGATCCAGGACACGATGGCGAAAAACCCCTCCTGTACAGGATACCAGCTTCCTATGAACCTGGTATTCCTGGGACGGGAATTCCTGCATGGAAAAGAAAGCCAGCGGTATTTTCTGCGTCTTTTCAACAGGCAGGCCGGGGATTTCAACATGGCCCTGGTCCACGAAAAGCTGGAGCTGAAAGGAGAGACCGGCCGGTTACAAGGTAAGATGCTGCACTACAGCTATGCGAATCTCCGGCAATGGAACGAAAAATACGACCGCTATTCATCCCTTTCAGCCCGTGAAGCCGTGGGAAAAGGAAAGAAAAAATCCATCCTGGCCGTCCTGTCCGCCCTGCCATATTATTTCCTTCGGTATTATTTCCTCGAACGGAATTTTCTAAATGGCCTGGAAGGCTTTTACTGGTCAGTCTTCAACGCGCAGTACCACTTTCTCAAATATGTAAAGATCAGGGAGCTGCGCGCCACCGCTCCAACCGCTCCTACACCTTTCACCCCTCCAAACCAATGATCTTCGACCTCATCCGGTATATGGGTCAGCGCCTGCTGCGAAAAGACAACCTGCGGGTGCTCATGTATCACAGCGTGTCCGGCGATGGAAGAAGGGACGATCTTACGGTCGACGCAGGACAGCTGGAAGCGCAATTCCGCTATCTGCGCACACACGGCTATTCCACTATCCAGCTCAGCGAGCTCATCGCAGCGGCGGAAGGAAATGGCAGCCTTCCGGCAAAGCCGGTCCTGGTCACCTTCGACGACGGCTTCAAGGATATTTTGGAGATCGTCTATCCCCTGGCTGAACAATATCGCATCCGCATCAATCTCTTTGTTGTGCCCGCCTTCATCCACCAGGGAGAATACAGGGGCCTCCCCTGCCTGACAGCCGAAGACATCCGCAGGATGGACCCGGACCTGGTGGAAATTGGACTACATTCTTTTGACCACCGGAGCTATGCGGAGCTCAACCCATTCCGGCTGGCAGCAGATCTGGAACTGAGTATGATGGCATTGAGCGCAATGGATCTTCCTTACCAGCCCTGCCTGGCCTATCCCTTTGGCGCTTATCCCCGCCGGAAGGGGCTCGACCAGTCCACGCTTTTCGAGGTCCTTGAAGACAAAGGGATTAGCCTGGCCTTCCGCATCGGCAACCGTATCAACCCCTTCCCGCTGAAACATCGATTCCTGGTTCAACGGTTGGATATTACAGGCCACGATACGCTGCGGACCTTTCAATGGAGCCTGGCCGTTGGTAAGAAGTGGGTCCGCCTGATCAGCCCCCTGCTCAGGACCAAAGCAGACGCCCGCTGGTCAGTGATGCAGGAAGCTCACGGATAAGGTACAACCCTTACCCGGCACAGATTCGATCTCCACCTGGCCGTTGAAGAGCTCCGCTCTGCTGATGATATTATTGATACCGATACCATCGCGTTTCTTACGCGTATCGAAACCCTGCCCGTTGTCGTGAATACGCAGCCAGAGAGCAGGACCATCCTCCAGCAGAGAAACATGGACCGTGGAGGCTGCGGCATGTTTGAGCACATTATTTAATTGTTCCTGCACGATACGGAAGATGGTCGTTTTCAGCTTGTCGTCAAGATGTTGTTCGCCCGGCAGGAAAAAGTCAAAAGTGACAAGGATACCCTCCGGTAATTGACGGATGTTTTGCAAAAGATCTTCGATGGACAGCTTCAACCCCAGCTCTTTGTGAAAGGATTGGGTCATGCTCCGGGATAGCTTGCGGATCTCTTCGATGGCCGAAGTTATGATCTCGCTACTGCGCCGGATAATGGATTCCTGCTCTGAAGGAGTTTCAAGTATACAGTCCAGGTAAAGACGGGCGGTGGTAAGTATCTGGTTCACGTTGTCATGCAGCTCCCGGCCGATCTCTTCTCTTTCCCGCTCCTGTGCATCGATGGCGGCCTGCATGATCTTTTTCTCTATTTCCTTTCGCTCCGTGACATCCCTGAAATTACATACCACGCCATTAACCCCTTCTACACCCAGGAGATTGGTGACGATCCCTTCCACCCAGAAGAGCCGGCTCTCCTTCTGCGCCCTGGCCTGCACAAAGATAGGCTTGCCCGGACTGCTCAGGACCTCCATAAAGGTCTCCACCAGCCGGGGAAGGTCCTCAGGATGGATATAGTCGAAAGCACTCTTGCCCAGGTTCTCCGCATCGGTGATCCCAAAAATACGCTCGATGGAAGGACTCGTGTAAGCGATGCTGCCTTTGTCATTGACGACGACAATGATATCCGTTCCTTTCTCGATCAGGCTTCGGAAACGGATCTCGTTCATCTGCGCTTTCTGTTCCGTCAGCGTCTCCTCCGTGAGGTCCCGGGCAAAACAGGAAAGACCTACCACCTCGCTGCCCTTGCGGATAGGGTTGATCGAAACTTCATAAAAGACCGCATCCCCGTTGATGGTTAACTTTTCCACTACCCGTTGACGCTCACCCGCAAATCCCCGCTGACAGATCTTTTCCCAGATCCGGGCCTTCGTAGGGTCCAGCATTCCGATCAAATCAGTCATCTTATCTCCCGCCCGGGCCTCCAGGCCGGCCAGCTCCTTTATCTTCTTCTGTAAGGCGGTATTGAGTACAATATATTGAAGGTCACGGTCGATGCTCCAGACAAACCCATCGAAATTCTCCACGATAGCGTCCAGGTTCGCTTCTTTTTCAACAGCCGCCCGTGCGCGGTTCTTTTTGTTTTCGGGAATGGCAGAAGTTGGCATAGATTAAGGCTTTTCATGGCCGTGAGGTGCGCGGCCGATTAAAAATAGATAACTTTCTTAATATTAGTATTTTTACACTTAAATATATACTCTTAGCGGTATAATAGTTTCTTAATAGTTTTTGTTATGAACCGACCTTTCCACCGGCTGTTCTTTAAAACCTTGAAGATCGGCGGCATAGCCACAGGCTGTATCATCCTGTTGTTATTTTTGCTCCCTTATATTTTTCCCGGTTTCGTGTCTGCCAGGATCCGTCAGTGGGCCAGGAGCAGCGTGCGCAGCGAACTAAGCTTTTCCTCGGCACGCCTGTCCTTCTTCAAACATTTCCCCGCCCTGACACTGACACTCTATGACTTTAAGCTGAAAGGCTCGGCGCCTTTTGAAAAAGAGACCCTGATCGAGGCGGACGAAGCAGCCCTGGGCGTCGACCTGCGTAGCGTATTCTCCACGCTGAGGATCGACAAGATCTTCTTTACCCATGCATTTATCAATATACAGGTGGATTCGGCGGGGAAGGCCAATTATAACGTATATGCGAGCAAGGAAAGCACCAAAGACGCTCATGCCACCGACTCGTCGGACGCATCCCTGAAGATCAGGAAAATTGTTATCAAAGAGAGTAAGCTCGTATACAACGACCGCACAATGCCCATACTCATCAACATGAGAGACATCGATTACAGGGGGAGCGGCGACCTCAACCAGGCTATTTTCGACCTGACCACGCATATGGAAGTGGCGTCCATGGACCTGTATTACAACCGCCAGGCCTATTTCGTCAACAAAAAGATCGATGCCGATCTGCTCACCAGGATCAACACGAACTCCTTTGGCCTGTTCTTCGAAAAGAACAAGCTGATGATCAACCAGCTTCCCGTTGACTTTACGGGCCGGTTCGAATTCCTGAAAGATGGATATGATATGGACTTTAAGATGCGGTCCGTGGACGCCGGGCTGCACGATATCTTCACCGCCATGCCCCCTGACATGTTGAACTGGCTCAGCAGGATGCAGTTGAAAGGCTCCGGTGATCTCGATGCGTCCCTCACGGGTAAGTATATCAGCTCCGCTAAGATCATGCCCGACCTCATCCTGAACATGAAGATCAGGGACGGGTATCTCGCCAATGCGCAGGCCCCCGCGCCGTTGAAAAATCTCCTGCTCAGCTTCCGCTCACGGCTGCCAGGCCTGGATCCCGATAGCCTGTCAGCGATCATAGACACCGTTTATTTCAACATCGATAAGGATTACTTCAGTGCCGCCTTACAGCTGAAAGGCCTGAACCAGCCCTGGATAAAAGGCCACATCGATGCCGGGATGGACCTGCAGAAATGGAGTAAGGCTTTAGGCATCAGTTCCATCGACCTGGGAGGCCATTATGATCTCCATGCCGGGGCGGAAGGACAATATAGCACCCGCGTGGTCCGCAAGACAAGTCTCCGTAAAGTCGCCTATGACACCATCGTGACTGGCATACCCCGTTTCTCTGTCAAAAGCTCGCTCAGTAAGGGCTATTTCAAATATGCCTCCTTTCCGGAAGCAATAAAGGACATCAGCTTCAATCTCGACGCGTCCTGCGCCAACAACGACTACCGCAATATCCGCCTCGAGCTCGAGAATATCAATGCCAGTGTATTAAGCAATTATATCAAAGGGTTCTTTAAGCTGGGCAATGCCCGCGACTTTCCCGTCGATGCCAGCCTGGAGTCCGTCTTCCATTTATCCGATCTGAAACAGGTGATGCCACTCGACAGCATGGACCTTGCAGGAGATCTGCAGGTGCATATCCTGTCCAACGGGAAGTATCAGCCGGAACGCAAAATATTCCCCGTTACCGTGGCCGATCTTCAATTGAACAATGGGATCCTTAAAACGAAATATTATCCCCACGCCCTGGAGCGGATCCAGGTCAACGCGCATATCTGGAACAGCACCGGCACGCTGAAGAACCTGGAAGTGGAAGTGACGCCGTTCTCCTTCCGCTTCGAAGGCCAGCCCTTTGTGTTGAAGGCCGATCTGAAGAATTTCCAGGACCTGCGCTACAACATCACTTCCCGGGGATTGCTCGACCTGGGCAAGATCTACCAGGTGTTTGCCATTAAAGGCTATGACGTAAAAGGCTTCATCGAAGCCGATCTCTCCCTGAAAGGCCGGCAAAGCGATGCACAGGCCGGGCGATATGACCGCCTCTATAATTCCGGTACCTTGAAAGTAAAGGACCTCCTGGTCAGCTCCGAGCTCTTCCCCATGCCTTTCAGGATCGGCAGGGGCTTGTTCCGGTTTGATCAGGACAAAATGTGGTTCGATGAATTTGACTTCCGTTACGGAAGGACGACAGCATCTCTCAACGGCTGGCTCTCGAATATTTTTAGCTATATCACCGACAAAGGCCAGCCCGTGAAAGGCCATTTTGATCTCACCAGCGATTACCTCCTGGTGGACGAATTTATGGCGTTCGCAAACCCCGGCACTGTCACTCCCGGCGCCTCCGCACCTGCCAATGTCAGCTTTGCTGTGTACAAACCTTCCGCCGTCGAATCTTCCGTTCCCGCCGGCCAGACAGGCGTCGTTATCATCCCCGGCGACATCTCCGTAGGCTTCAATGCAAAGGTGAAGCGGGTTCGGTACAATGGGATAGACCTGAACGATTTCACAGGCGGCATGACCATCGACAGCGGCAGGCTGCGCCTGGATACGACCCGCTTTACGCTCATCGGCGCACCCGTGGAAATGAATGCCGCGTATCAAAGCCTTTCCCCTCAGCGGGCCATGTTTGACTATCGCATCAAAGCAAAGGACTTCGACGTACAGCGGGCGTATAAAGAGGTAAAGATCTTCCACGACATGGCCACCTCGGCCGCCAAAGCCCAGGGCATTATATCCCTGGACTACCAGTTGGCCGGCAAACTGGACGGCAACATGCATCCCGTATATCCCTCCCTCAAAGGCGGTGGTGTATTGTCTGTTAGTAAAGTAAAGGTCAAGGGGCTGAAGCTTTTCAGCGCCGTCAGCAAAGAGACGAACAAGGACGTGACGGATCCCGACTTGTCGAAAGTCGATATTAAGTCCACCATCAACAATAATATTATCACCATCGCCCGCACCCGCATGAAAGTGTCCGCTTTTCGCCTGCGCATGGAAGGACAGGCCGCTTTCGACGGACGGCTCAACCTCCAGTTCCGGGTAGGCCTTCCTCCTTTCGGATTGATTGGCATACCCGTCAAGGTCACGGGAACCCAGGAAAATCCAAAAGTAAAAGCAGGCAGAACCAAAAAAGGCGATCAGCTGGAAGAGACGGAGGATAAAGAGGAGGAAGAATCGCATCCGGTGGAAAGCGCCAGCGGTAGCACGAAATAATCTCCGGGAAAACGGTATTTATACGCGTTGCAACGCTTTCCCACCTTTTATTGTCAGATGAGCAAACCCTTGCTTATGCACCGTCTTATTCTTGCAATGTTTTCTATTCTATGCCTTTTTTCAAACTGTAAAAAAAGTAGCGACACTACATCGGCTACCAATATTTTGATTGTCGGCACCTGGGAATTGCGGAGAAATAGTGCCGGCGTGGCCACCATGAATTTTCCCCCGGGGAATGGTAATATCTATAAGTACCAAGCCAATACATATGAGAAGTACACTGGCGGACTGCTGAAAAAAAAGGGAACATATAGAATAGTCAGGGAAAAATACCAGCCAACGGGGAAGATGATGGATAGGATCATTTATGACAACGACACAAACGCCATGACGGTTTATGTATTTGTTGAGAATGACATGCTTTCGTATAACGTTGGCGGATACCCGACGGGGGACGTATATGTCAGGATCTCCACTCAATAATACCTCCCGATAGTCGGATCATCCACAATAGCTTTCTTCAGTACCGCCGGATCGATGGGTCCCTCCTTCGCATAAATGATCTTCCCGCCTGGCGCAACCACCAAGGTATAAGGTAACGCCCCCTGCCATTTAGGATCGACCGCCTCGATCAGCTTGTATTTGTCGTCGATATGGAAGATATAATTGGTGCCCGACGCCATTTGACTTTGAAGGAATTTCAACGCCTTATCCTTTTTCCCCGGCTCATCCGCACTGACAGTGATGAACTCGAAATCCCTGCGCCGGTACATCCGGTTGATATCTACCAGGTCCGGGAATTCCGTCACACAGGGGCCGCACCAGGTCGCCCATACATTGATCAGCCGGAGCTTGTCTGTATTGTTTTTCACCAGCGCCTGCAGTCCCGCGACATCGATCGTGTCCAGCTTCACCGGCTCTTTCGCCCACTCCTGTTTTGCTTTGACGGTCCAGTCGCTTTTCTCCGCCCATTTGATGCTGCAGCCAAACACCTTCGTCGTCGTAACAGGAGGCTCCAAGCCTTTCAATAAAGCCTCAATGGCATTTCGCGTGTCCATGGAATTGGGCGTCTTCGTAGGCTTTTCCACATCGTCGATGCGGCCGCTATAACGCAGCTTGCGTTCCTTATCGAAAATAAACACATGAGGGGTGGCCACTGGTCCATATTTCTTGGAGACGGCTTCCGTCGCCCCGTCAAACAGGTAAGGGAAATTGAAATGCTTTTCCGAAGCCCTCCTTTTCATTTCCTCAAAGCTGTCGCCCATATCCGTATATCCAAGCTCGCTCAGCTGGACAGACTGAGGGTCATTGGGCATGATGGCCGCCACAGATACCCCTTTGTCCCGGTAATCAGCCGTCAGGCGGATAAGACGGTCTTCATATGCCTGGGCCGTAGGGCAGTGGTTGCAGGTAAAGACGATCACCAGGACCCGGGCATCCCGGAAAGAGGAAAGGGTATAGGTCTTCCCATCTACCCCCGTGAGCCGGAAGTCCGGCGCCTGCGCCCCGATGGGCAGTGTCTTGTGTTCGTCCCCCGGCCGGGAACCCGCAAAACAAAAAACCCCCACCCCGAAAAATATGAGTAGACAGAAGAATTTTTGCAATCTCATATGGCTTAATTTGTGAAAAGTTACAAATTTCGGCGGCGCCTTTTCCGGGAAATTAGCGCCGATATAGGTTATGATGTAGTGATGTTGTGGTAAATTGAGCATGAGAACCCGGGTGATGTGGTAGTGAAGTAGTGCCTGAAGCCGCCCGGTAAAGAGGAAAAATTACCTTTATCCATATAATATAATAAGAACGACAACTTCCATATTTAAAAAACTACCGATGTACACAAGAAGATCATTCCTCCGCTCCGCTTCCCTTTATTCCGCCGGAGTGCTTGCAGCACCCGCGCTTTCCTCCTTCATAAAAGCCGGCCAGCCCACCATCGGCCTCCAGCTCTATACGGTGCGTGACGCCATGGCTTCCGATCCTGCCGGTACGCTGGCAAAGGTCGCACAGATAGGGTACAACTCCCTGGAAGGGGCCACCTACACAGGCACCGAAAAGTTTTATGGCATGGACCCCAAAAGCTTTAAGGATCTGCTGAAAAGCAACGGACTGGTGATGCCCAGCTGCCACTATAGGCTGGGAGAGGACCTGGGAAAGGAAAAAGAGATGAAAGGCACCCTGCTGAACGACTGGGACCGCGCCGTGGACGATGCCGCCGCCCTGGGTATAAAATACATGGTCTGCGCCTGGCTGTCCCCTGCTGAAAGAAAAGGACTCGACCACTACAAATGGCTGGCCGGCGAATTTAACAAGGCCGCGGAACGATGCAAAAAGGCCGGTATACAATTCTGCTACCACAACCATGACTTCGAGTTCGACAAACAGGGCGATCAATATCCCTATGATGTAGTGCTCGAAAATACCGATAAGAACCTCGTGAAAATGGAAATGGACCTCTACTGGGTCACCAAGGCAAACCAGGACCCCATCGCACTGTTCGCAAAGAACCCCGGCCGTTTCCCCCTCTGGCACCTGAAGGATATGGATGCCACGCCCGAACACTCTTTTACGGAAGTAGGCAATGGCACCATCGATTTTAAAAAGATCTTCGCCCACGCCAGCCACGCCGGGATGAAATACTTCTTTGTCGAACAGGATAAATGCCCCGGCTCACCCTTCGACAGCATCACGAAAAGTATAACTTATATTAAGAAGAATTTGGTGTAGCGGATTCCACGCAAAAACTATTAGCTATCCTTAGACACTTCAATAAATAATGCTGTCACCTGCGGAAAAACTAATTCCATATATCGCCAGGGCCAAATATTGGATAGTACAATAACTGAGCAATTCTTCCTGCGGTTGACGAGTATAGAGGCGCCGTATCCGCCGGTTCCACCATTAAGTCCCTGCATATAAATATTTTGCGGTAGGATCAAACGTTCACCCCATCCCAGGTTGCTCTTTACAAGAGCATCAACAAAAAAAGGTTCTCTTGCCTGCAAATTAGCAGCCGCATCCGATAGGTCGGATGTCATGATGGCAAATCTGGACAAGTCTTCCGCGGTGGAAATAATGCCTAGACAACCATCGAGAATGCCGCCATCCCAATGCGCGCAAAAATTGCCCTGCTCGTCAATACCTTTCACCATTTCTGTTCGTACTTCGCGGACATCGAAGGTGGAGTTGGCCATTTTCAATGGCCCGAAGATTCTTTCGGCAACTACTTTTGCAAAAGGTTTTCCTTCAATCTTTGAAATGATATAGCTCAACAAGCCCGATCCCAGATTTGAGTATAGGTGTTTCTCGCCAGGCAAACTATCCAACCGCAGGTTTTGAGTTAAGTAGGCGGTCAGCTGGTCCTCCGTATAGTTCTTAAAAGGATTGTCCTTGTCATAATTTGGCTGAGATTCGAAATCATGTGGCATTCTTTGGAGGCCGGAAGTATGCAGTGCCAGATGCCTTAGGGAAATTGGGGGATTATTTAGTAGAGGAAATGGAAGAAAATATTGAGCCGGATCGTCAAGATCAACCTTCTTTTCAACGACTAACTGCGCTAATATGTTGCCAGTGAAGGCTTTTGTAACGGAGCCTATTTCAAAAGCAGCAGTATTATTATTAATTTCATTAATGTCTCCATTTTCTTTGATCATTCCATGAAAATCTGCCTTCCCATTTTTAACAACAGCAAATGACAATGCTGTTTTATCTGGTAGTCCTTTTATTTTATCCGCTATTTTTCCAATTATTTCAGAATAGATCATAAGAAGATCGTTCACTTTAGGGTCCTGAGTAATTTTATATGCACTTAGTAAATCAAATATTGCATCATTTTTCTTGGCAAGGATTGGAAATGCAATAATCGGTAATTTTTGGCAAGAGGTTCCAATAAAAGCCTTCAGATTTAAAAATTCTAAAGGCTTTTGTTTTTAGAGTGCTGCAACTACTTTTAGATCAGGACTGGCAAATTCTCAACTGATTTGTTTTCATGGTGCTTATATTACTCCTTCGTAAATGCTTTTTCGATCTGACGAGAGTCTTCCAGCATCAGGAATTTTGTGATTAATCCATTTTCAATAGTAAACCGCATACAAAAAGGTTCTTTGAACTTTTTTCCTGTTTCAATCACCGTTCTCCCGGCTTTACCGAAAACGGCTGCTTCTTTGCCGTCAATAAAAATATGATCCATTTCAAAATCATCTTCCGCTGTGTTATGTGCACTTGTCAATTGGCGTAAAGCCACAATAACCTCGTTCCTGCTATTCTTTTTGCCTGTCCAGGGCATATAGGGAGATTCTGCGATGTAGAAATCAACATCTTCAGCTAAGTATCTTGCAATAACCTCTGGGGCGTTCTGCGAAGTTCCCTGAAAAAAACCGTCAAGTACTTCCTGAGTTGCCTGACTTTCTTTTGATAATAATTGCATATTCTGTTATATTAATTAATTCAATTTTTATGTATGAAGTCATATTTACAGATGTCTACTTTTTGGGCAGATCGGCAACGCCATTTGGAAATGAGCTTTTAGCAACCTGCGCTAAGTCAAGCGCTTCCCGAAGCAGTACTATTTTCCCCTCCTTTGCTACAAGTCTTCCCATGTAATGTTGGTGATAAGGTCTGCCGGTAGAAGCGACGGTACATTCTACTTCGTATTCGCCAAAAGCCTGCTCCGGGGTATCAATATGTATCCGGATATTTTGAAATTGAAATCCGGGGAATGTCTTCGGGAGGTTTTGCAGAAATTTGTACAGCGTTTCCTTGCCGCTCCATCGCCAGGGTAAGCCCAGGCTGTTGAGATAAGGTAACTCTATAGTTGCATCGTCTGCAAACAGGGTTATAGCTTCATCAGCGTTATTAATGTTTTGCAGGTAAGCCATCAATAGCTCTTTTGCGGTTGTCATTGTATTATTTTTTTAGATTTTTAAAAGCTTTTTTGTACGGGTACAGCGTAAAAGATGTATATAAATTGAAAATTGTTAAAACCAGTCTCCTTAGCCATTGTACGCATTCAGCCATTTTGCCTTATTATCAGCACGGGCTTTTATAAATTCTTTGTCAGTTCCCTGTGCAATGGCATCCAGCGGAAAACGTAGTGGGCGACTGCCTTTTTTCATACTTATCAAATCCAGGATACCATCCGCTATGGTTTGGGGGTTCATATTGAACTGCGCCATTTTGCCAAATAATGAATTTCCTAATGCTGTGAATTTTTGCGTAGCCGCTTCACCATATTCCGCGGTGATATTTTCTTTATCTGCGTTCAGTCCGGCTTTGGAGCCATTGTTCATTTCTGTTGGATACACTCCGGGCTGGATACTTACGTTTTCGATACCGTAATCGGCCAGTTCATCCTGAATGCCTTCGGTAATACTTTCCACTGCAAATTTGGAAGCCATGTAAGGGACCATAAAGGGCAATGTGTGCCCGCTGGCGCCGGTAGTAATGTTGATGATCAAGCCATTTTTAGCCGATCGCATGGAGGGTAGCACAGCGTCATAAGTGCGCAACACGCCATAAAAATTCACTTCAAATATTTTTCGGATCTGTTCCAGTGTATAGCCTTCCAGTAAACCAAAGCCAGCAACTGCGGCGTTGTTGACAAGTACGTCGATGCTGCCATATTTCGCCAGCACTTTGTCGAACGCAGCCTTTACTGATTCGTCGCTGGTTACATCTATTTCCACTACTTCTACGTTGGGTAGGGCCGATAGTTCCTGCGCGACGGCGGCATTCTTTCCATATATGTTACGCATCCCGGCAATTACGGTGTGACCGGCATTGGCTAATGTAATGGTAGTAAGCTTGCCAAAACCGGTACTGGTGCCTGTGATAAAAATTGTCTTTGACATGGTTGTAATTTTTTGTTATTGTGATAACACAAAGTTGTTACAACCATAAAACCTGGTGAATGAGGTAAGGCAAGAAATAAATTGATCTACATCAAGCGGGAAAATACTGAATTGACATAAGCATACAGCAAAAGGAGCTTTTGTAGCGCTTCTTTAAAGACGATGGATAATGAACAGGAACAATTATTTTTTTGTTATGCCATTTCTGATGCGGCTAAGTGTTTCAGGTTTAATGCCCAGGTAAGAAGCTATCATGGCCTGCGGAATACGCATAGCAAAGTCAGCATACTTTTGGATGAAATCCAGGTATTTTTCTTCAGCGGATTTACTAATGCTGGATAAAATACGGTTTTGGTTAACATTTAAACTCTTTGAAATAATCGCATGGATCATATCCCTGAAAGCCGGAATTTTAGAACAGATCATTTCAAAGTTCGGGTCGGTAAATAATATCACCTCACAGTCTTCGATCGCATCGATGTTCAACCGCGACGGCGTCTGGTTTAGCAGGCTTTCCCGGTCGCCGATCCACCAGTTTTCTACACCGAAATAAATAACATGTTCGATGCCCTTATCATCTACCGCGTACATACGCATGCAACCTTTGGAAATGAAGGCATGATATTTCCACACATCACCCTCTTGCAGTAAGTATTGTTTTTTTCGTAATTTTTTCAGAATTGATACGGAGCGTATCAATTCTTTTTCGTCATTGGTCAATTCGATCTTCCGATCAAGGTACTGCTGAAAAATATCGTACACGTTTTTTTTATAAAGGTAAGCAAAGATTATAGAACCAGGTATATGCCCCACACCTTGGAACATGTCGGTAAACCTGAAGGTGCGGAAGGAAGAATAGCATCAGCCTGGGGCGTCTGCATTATGTTTACTTTAAAAAACCATCCAGGTAACCTGATATTGTTTTTGTCTGCATCATCAGGCTGACATGCCCCTGCGAAGGAACAATGGCCAGATGTGATTTTGGCATCGGTCCGAAATCCGCAAATACAGCCCCTCCCAGTAGTTGATATGTCTTTATCAACTCAATCTTATCCAGGCCATCATTGTCGCCCGAGATAAGCAATACAGGCGAAGTGATTTTCGCAATATTGGCGTCACCCATGTCGAATGGCATCCCGACAAAAGCAATCATCTGTTCCACGAACTTTGTCCATTTTGTTTTGTCCGGTGCAGCTGCATCGTATGCTGTTTTCATAGGAGTATTCGTAAAAAATTCAGGCTTCATACTTTTGAATGCATTCGTTACTTCGGGCCGCCAGCCACTACTTTTATAAGTAGAAGAAATGATCACCAATCTTGTTACCCGCTTAGGGCTTTGTATTGCCAGTTGGTACGCCACAGCGCCACCCATGCTATATCCTGCAACATCGGCACTGTCAACTTTTAAATGGTCCATTACCCCTGCCACATCACTTGCCAGGGTAGGGAGTTCTAATTTTCTGTCTGAGAACGGTGTATGTCCATGTCCCTGCAATTCAATGGCAATTACTTTTCTTGTTTTTGACAATTCAGGTATTAATTGCCCCCAATTCGTCTCAATGGTCATAAAGGCACCATGCAATAATACGATAGGTTTGCCCTCACCGTATACTTCGTAATAAACTTTAATACCATTGACAGGCACATAACCACTGTCGGCAGGTTTAAGCTGCTGCCCGTTCGACTGAAATGCTGCAAAAAAAAGCATGGCAATAATTAATACTCTTTTCATAAAACGTTCTTAAGATTATTTGAATTTTCTTGACAATACAAATATCGAAGGTGTTTCAGGACTTTACGCTGGTTGAAAACGACAATACCGGGGGGGGATTACGCCATATATGACCGTTCTACAGGAAAAAGGATCAGGTTCGACGCTAGTCCCTGCCAGGCCGCTGGAACTAAGGAATAAAATTGATGGCATTTTAAAGGTGAAAACCTTACGACGAAGAATAAAGTAAAAAATAAAATCCATAGCTTCGACCTGTATCAGAGAGATGGCCCGGAGTGGACCTAACTATTACAACATGAAGTTTTATCAAATTGCAATAGCCAGTATCGTTGGGGGGCTTGCACTGTACGCAGAAACCCGCCAGATTAAAACGTTGAGCCTTTTTTTCGAATGGATCAATTCCATTCCCTTGATAGGTCTTTCTGCAACCTCCCTTATCTTCTTCATCCTGAATACCAGGAAGTTTATAAGGCATAAAAAACTAATTGTATTCGCGCCTGTTCTTATATGCCTGATCTTTCTGAGCATGTTGATTGGTCAGATAAAAAGGCGGGCGTTCCTGGATAATTCTGAGACTAGCTTTATTGCAACAACCTATCAGATTGGAAATGACGGGGGTTTCAAGCTCGATTTTAAAAAGAACGGCCACCTAAAGGCGGAAAAAGATGATCACTGGCGTGTTACGTACTATTGGGGAAGATATGAAATGGAGAAGGATAGCATATTGATGCACATTCCTTTGGACTTTAAGCTGGATAAAAAGGCAATATTGACGGATACCTCGTTACGATTTAGTGACGATACGATCTCCTTTCAGGTGATAAGACCTAACGACTGAGTCTTTATCTACCGGAAAAATGCCGCATGATCGCTGCTGATTTCTTTACGATATGCATATACTCGTCTGTATCAATTCCGATCTTTTCAAAATAGTCGACCACACGCATAATTTTTCTGTCATTAAGACTGCCGCCACGTAGGATCAATTCATGTATCGACACTACGAGGAACTCTCTTTGGTTCCGGCTCAGCACATCCAGGTCATTGATCGTTCTTTCCAATCCACAAGTCTTCACGTAGCCGAAACAACGATCAATACTTATATGTAAAGCCCCGACAAACTCATTCAGCAGAAGTTCTTCCTTTTGGGTTATGCTCCCGCTATCAGGACATATAATAGCGAATAAAAAGTTGTGAACCGACATCTTTTGATTTTCAGTCAGGTTGCTGAAAATATGTGAGATAGGATGGACCTCTTCCTTTTTCTTAAAGAGATTGAACATACGGGTACGTTTTGGGCAATATAACGTAGCTCAAAGCGTGCCTATTACACATTAAATATAAACTATCTGCCGATAAGTGGTTTTACGTATGTTGATACAAGAGGTGCTCTCTAAAAATTGAATAATATATTGTACCTGAAATTCCTTACCTGTCCAGGAAGGACAGCACCATTTTCATCAGGGCGACTCTTTTATTGGTGAATGGATGGTCTGTCTGCCAGACCTGGTAATCAAAATAGGATTTATTGAGGGACTTTATGGTATTAGCCAATAGCTTGTTATGGGCGTGTTCATCCAGCATGATGATCTGTTTCCCGGCTAATGCGGCTGCATCACCCGCCAAATTAAAATAGCCGGGATTTTTTAAGACAGGGCTGAATATTTCTTTAAAGGAGGCATTCAAAACGAAATACTTGCCGCCACGGTCCGGATCGCTGGCCAATAGCATCAATTCTTTTTCTGTGAGGACTTTTTTATAGTCACTATAGATATCCCAGGTCGATAAGGCAAAGCCCTTTTTAACGTCAGGCAGTTGCTGCAGCGCCTTAAGGCAGACCCAGCCCCCCATGCTATGCCCGAACAGCACGATATTGGAAATGTCGATTTTCAGCGAGTCCTGGTATTTCTTACAAAAAGCAACTACGTTGACTACATCTTCAACAGCATTCTTAAAACCAAATTGCCCCTGACTTCCCCATGAGCCACGGTAGTCAAAATAAACGACATTCCACCCATGGGCCCTTACGATCTGTGCGAGGTCGAGATTCCGCTCATTACCCGGATAGCCGTGTAACAACAATAGGGTAGGATGCTTTTGTGCACCGTTGGCTTTGTATATAAAGCCGGCTAAAAGGACATTGCCGGAAGGGATGAATAGCTCTGTCATGCCGGCGGGAGAACCATTGTCCCAGGTGATATCTTTTAATACGATAGAGTCGGTTTGTGCCAAAACATCCGCGGACAGGATGAGAGAAACGATAATAAAAGAAAGGGCTTTGAATTTACGCATGCGTTTTATTGTTAGCCCTAAGATAGCTATATTCAGCAAACTTCTCAAGCTGTGCCTGTATTCACTGATGATCCGGTCCAGCCCTCCAATTCTTTAGTCGCCGCTTTAATAAAGCCGGCCTTATTCTTTTTCACCTCTTTCAACAGCGCCTTTTGATCTTCCGGGATAGAAAAATATTTTTCGGCCCATAGACTTATTTCAATCATTATGGGAAGTAAGTCAATCCCTTTTTGGGTTAGTCTATATAGCACTTTGGCCTTGCTATCGGGGTGCGCTAATTTCTTAATGATCTTGTTTTCTTCCAGCGCCAGCAGCCGGGCGGCTAAAATATTGGTGGCGATCCCTTCCGCTGACTTCAAAAAGTCCCCATAAGTACGTTCCTTTTCATACAACAAGTCTCTGACAATCAACAGCGACCACTTATCTCCCCATATATCGAGAGAACAACTCACCGGACAATTCGACCTCTTTTTTGCTTTAGGCATAAAAATATTTTTAAAAAACACTTGCATTTTGCAAGTAAAGTATATATTTGCACTTGCAAAATGCAAGTAAAAGTACAAAAATTATCATGATCATAAAAGGAAAAACAATATTGATAACAGGCGGAGCTTCCGGCATCGGCCTGGAAGCGGCCAGGCAATTTTTAACCAATGGCGCCAAGGTTATTATTACAGGCAGGAACCAGGAGAAATTGGACGCTGCCAAAAAAATGAATCCGGCTTTGATCGCCATCAACAGCGATGTAGCCGATGAGGGGGATGCCGCTTCGCTATTCAGCCGGATAAAAGACCTTGGCGGTATTGATATATTGTACAATAACGCCGGCGTTGGTGTTCCGCCATTAAATCTGGGTGTTGCCAACGACAAACACTGGGAAGGGGCCGCTTACGAAATGAACGTCAATTACTTGGGGGTGATCCGCCTGAACAACCTTTTTATGGATATGTTGAGATCGAGAAAGGAAGCGGCCATTATCAATACAACCTCTATACTTAGTTACGTACCTTCCCTGTTGGAAGCTACTTATTCGGCTACTAAAACAGCTTTAGCTTTTTACACCCGGATGCTCAGGGAGCATTTACGCATCTTAAACAGCAACGTGAAGGTATTCGAACTGCTGCCGCCACTTGTAGCAACAGAAATGACGGCAGCCAGGGACGATAAAAAAATGACCACAGAAGAGCTGGTAAAAGGACTGATATCCGGGCTTAAAAAAGACCAATATACCATCCGGGTAGGGGATACAAAATTGCTGTATATACTCAACCGGTTATTCCCGAAAATAGCTTTTGGCCTGGTCAATCCTAAGAAAGCTTATCAGTCCTTACAACCATAGAACAAACCTCACAAAATGAAAGCATTTATTATAGACCGCTACGGCAAGAAAGAAAAATTGCATCTGCAGGACATCGCCGCGCCTGTTGTTAAAGAAAACGACGTGTTGGTGCAGGTATATGCTGCCGGCGTGAACTTATTGGATTCAAAGGTCAAAAGTGGTGAGTTTAAATCTTTCCTGCCCTACAAAACACCCCTAGTTTTAGGACACGATGTTGCAGGTGTGATTACAAAAACAGGCGCTAAGGTAAGCCGCTTTAAAGTGGGCGACGAAGTGTATGCACGACCGGCAGATCATCGCATCGGTACTTTTGCCGAGCAGATTGCAATCAATGAAGCCGATGTGGCGCTTAAACCCAAAAAGCTTACCATGGAAGAGGCGGCATCTATCCCCCTTGTGGCCCTAACGGCCTGGCAGGCGCTTGTTGAAAAAGCAGACCTGAAAAAAGGGCAAAAAATTTTCATCCAGGCAGGCTCCGGCGGCGTCGGAACCATTGCCATTCAATTGGCCAAACACCTTGGCGCCACTGTAGCAACCACAACCAGTACGGCGAATGTAGAATGGGTTAAAGCACTTGGCGCAGATGTCGTGATTGATTATAAAAAGGAAGATTTTGGCACCATCCTGCAAGACTATGATGTAGTCCTGAACAGCCAGGACGCCAGGACACTCGAAAAGTCCCTCCGGGTGCTAAAGCCGGGTGGAAAGCTTATCTCGATATCCGGTCCTCCGGACCCAGCTTTTGCAGAAGAGCTCCGGCTGGGTTGGCCGCTGAAAATGGTCATGGCACTGCTGAGCTTTGGCATACGCAGAAAAGCAAAACGCCGGCGCATAGACTATTCTTTCCTTTTTATGCGGGCGGAAGGCAGCCAGTTAAGCAAGATCACTGCTCTTATTGATGCAGGTATCATCAGCCCCGTTGTCGATAAGGTCTTTCCATTTGGGAAAACAGAAGAAGCATTGACCTATGTCGAAAGCGGGCGCGCGAAAGGCAAGGTCGTCATCAAGGTCAACTAGCCTCACCCTTGTTCATTAAATTATAAGCATTTTGCGTCAGCATATATTTGGAAGTTTTAAAAATATTTTTAACCTTTGCAACATGAAAATTTTGAACATACATCAACTGCGACCCCAGTACCCCCGATACGGGCTGCGAAGTCGTGTGTGTATGTAAGTCATATACTCAAAGATTTTAAGCAGCCCTCCAATTTGGAGGGTTTTTTATTTCGGGTAGTAGAGGAGTCAGGTCGTCCTCCCGTGCCTTGGAAGCACGTAATCGCTGGTTCGAATCCAGCCTACCCGACATTTTTTTGCCTCTTAGCACAAAGGCTAGTGCGCCGGGCTTTAATCTCGGATATATTCGTTCGATTTGAATAGGGGTCGCTGTGAGTATAACTTCCCGTGCTCGCCCCAGCCGATATGGTGAAATTGGTAGACACCAGGAAATGGCTGTTCGATTCGGCCAGGGGAAGCGCCGGGAAGAAATGATCAACCCACCCAATATTAGTTTGATAATATAAATTTGTATATTCAGCTATTCGGATAATTAATCACGTAAGAAACGAAACATGAAAAAAGTATGGCAGATATGCTGTTTGTTGATCGGGTTAACAGCAGCCAGCTATGCCCAGGTATCCCATCCGGAACCAGGTAACGCAGAAGAAAAAGCAAAAGGTCTGCAAAAGCAATTGACATTAACGAATGATCAGACCACGAAGGTTGCAGCTATCTACAAGGAATCTACTGAGAAGTTTGAAAAGATAAAAAAGGCTGAGCATGGCGATGCAGACAAAATGAAGAAACCGAGCCTCTCGCTGCGCGCAGCTACGATCAAAAAGATCAAAGGAGTATTAACACCAAATCAGGCTGTTAAATTCGATGCCATGATCAAACAGACAAAGAAAAATGGCGGTATTGATTGGAGCGACGCATGGAGCGCAGGATCAGGTAATTGATTTATCAAAAGATATGAAAAGAAAATACAAACGGAGAATGCATATAGACTCGCCAGCTATTGATAAGTTTTATTTTTCCCTGGAAGATAAAATTCATCCTAATTACCATAATGACCATAATTATGATTATTTAATGCCGCTTTGGAAGGTAGCGTGCCTGATATTCAGATTGAGGTTAAGAGCAAATAAGATCAGACACTAATTTCATCGCTTCATGATCATGTTGACGTCACGAAAGATGGCAAAACGGAACATATTATAAAAGTAAACACTGGCGATATTGACACAATTTTCCTCGTGAAGGATGTAGCCAATCCTCATTCATTCTTCAAATGCTTCACAGGATTGGATAAAGCCGCTTTAAAGGACTGGAAGCTGATCGTAATAATGGTGATTAAAAAGATCGAGAGCCCCGCAATGACGAATATTCCTGCATTGACGGAGGTCCGATAGGCAAATCCTTTCAGCCACTGGTTCACCGCCCACCAGGATACCGGGAAGGCAACCACTATCGCGACAAGCACCAGTTTTAAAAAATCAGCTGACAGCATTACTACGATATTGCCTGCCGTAGCCCCGACAACTTTGCGGATGCTGATCTCTTTTTGCCTTCTTTGCGCAGTGAATGCCGTCAGCCCGAACAACCCAAGACAGGAAATAAGGATCGCGAGTCCTGCGAAATAGCGGGATAAGACGGATACGCGCTGTTCTGCCGCATATAGGGTCTGGAAACTTTCATCCAGGAATGTATACTCAAAAGTGAAGCCCGGGTTGAATTTACTGTAGAGGCTTTGCAGGTCCTGGATGGCCTCTTTTTCACGGCCCGGTTTTATCCGCACCATGAACCGTGAAGCGCCGGGGTCAAGCCTGAAAAACACCGGCCCTATATCCTTATGCAGGGATTCAAAATTGAAATCTTTCACCACTCCGATAATATGCCTTTGTTCGCCCCACAGCATCACCAGCTTCCCTACAGGATCTTTCATTCCCATATATTTGATCGCAGCTTCATTAAACATGATCCCAAGCGTGTCTGAGCCATAATCTTTCGAGAATTCACGGCCCGCTGCAAGCTGCATTCCCATGGTTTGTACCAGCCCATAATCGACGCCGATATTTTCAAATTCCGTTTTATCATTCGGGTCCCGGCCGGGCCAGCCCACTCCATAAGTTCCGCTGTTATGTCCTGTCAGGCTATGTTCGAGGCTCGAAGCGTTTTCAACGGACGGCGATTTCCGTACTTCTGCAAGGAAAGCCTCCTGCACATGCCCGTTCTCAAATTTGCCTTCTTTCGTGAAAGAGATCACATTATTTTTATCAAATCCGAGATTTTTAGATTGTACATACTTGATCTGTTGATAAACTACAAGCACCGATACAATAAGAATCACCGACAGCGTGAACTGAAATACGACCAGACCCTTTCTGGCAAAGACTTCTCCCGCAGCGCTGCTGAGCTTTCCTTTTAAAATTAGCCCCGGTTTAAAACCGGACAGGTAAAGCGCAGGGTAGCTGCCCGCAACAAGGCCGGTAAACAGTGTAACCCCCAGTACAGCAGTGGTAAGCTTCCAGTCAAAGTCCAGCGTGAGCTGTTTGCCGGTAATGTTATTAAAGGCAGGAAGCACGATCATTACCAATAATAAAGCAAGCAGCACGGAACACGTGGTAATGACCAAAGACTCACCAAGGTATTGTAAGATAAGGCTGCCCCTGCGGGCGCCCACGACCTTTTTGATGCCTACTTCTTTAATCCTCCTGGCCGCCTTCGCAGTGGAAAGGTTCATGAAGTTGATACAGGCTATGATCAGGATAAAGATGGCAATGATGGAAAACAGGTGAACATAGTCGATGCGGCCGCCGGAAACGACGCCATTCTTGAAATCTCCGTACAGATATCTGTCCGAATAAAGGGTAATAAAAGGTGTGCGATGCGTTATGTCCCCATTCGTGGCTTTCTTAACATATCCGGCAATATGTTGATTAAAAACCGTCGCGTTGCTGCCTGGTTTAAGCGTAAGATAAGTCCGGACACCCGTGTTTCCCCAACTTGTCATCCACTGCTGTTTTTTTACGAGTGGCTCGATTGGCAGCACAAAGTCGAACTGTTCGGAAGAATGCACGCCGGGAGCCTGGAACACCCCTGATACAAAATAGTTATCCTGATGCTGCCCTATCAGCGGCTTGCCCATCGCAGCCGCTTCACTTCCGAACAATTTTTTAGCCAGCACATCCGAAAGAAGAATGGAGGTCTCATCCTGTAACATTTTATCCGTCGCCCCCAGGATCATCGGATAAGTAAAGACATTAAAAAAATCCCTGCTGACGTATTTCCCGGCTGCGCGGATATTATTTTGGCCTGCAGTTAATGTGATATCGCCTGCATCGCTCACGGTAACCGCGTACTCCACTTCGGGAAAGTCTTTTGCAAACGCCGCCGCCGTAGGGGTGGCGGTGGTAGGCGCGGTCCATATACCTCCGGATTTAATACGGTTCTCTCTCACCATATAAAGGCGCTCGCCTTTCTTATGGAATTTATCCATTTTGAGTTCGTCGCCAACCCAGATAAAGATCAGAAGCGCACAGGCCAGCCCTGAGGAAAGGCCAATCAGGTTAAGACTGGTGGACAGGCGGTCCTTTAAAAGGTAACGCCACGTAATCCTGAGATTGATATTGAAAGGCATAGGCTGGTTTTATGCCGGCATCGCCACAACAACAATGCCAGTACTGAATTCCTTTCCTGTAAAGGGTTTCATAGCAAGGAGCTGTTATTGTATGTACGGTCGTGGTACAGTAATTGTTCGGTAGGGGACATATTTAACCTGAGTTTAATGGCTACCTATCGAAATCTTGAAAGTGGTGATTTCATAAGGTTTATAAACTTCTAAAAGACTATCGATTTTAAGATTCCATAATTCTTGCTTTACAGTATCTCGTGAATGGTTGGTCTCTAAATCATACTCGGCACTTAAAGAGTCTATAAAAACAGATTTTCGACCATTCATGATATAGAAGTTGTAATCGTCTAAACTGTTTCCTCTCCAGTCTTGCAAATACTTCCTTATTCTTCGGGCATCTATCTCTGCAATGTCGAAATGCCTTCTTTCATGATTGAGCACATAGTAGCCAAGAGGTCTTCTAATCCGCCAGGAGGAGTCCTTTAAAAAATATGCAATGACTTCAACTCTTATCGCATTACCTAAGAATGTAGGTTTATAATTAATGAGCGTACCGGTCAGTGCCGCCTTATCATTAATAAATGGAGGACGACCTTGAAAATCTTGCCAATGCACACTACTATCCGCGCTCCAAGGTATAATGTTGGGGGGAATGATTAACTCATTCCGCACGTGCGCATGACATCCCAATACAATAAGTAAGGTCATGAGCCAAAAACTTCTTTTGAAGGGCATTGTTTGAATCCTTAAATATAATGATTCGAAAGAGAGCGTGCCAGAATGGGTAGACCCTGAAATGAAAAAGCTTTGTAAACAGTTGTTTTGCAAGACTTTGTAGCCCTGGTCGAGCAGATGTTGAACTTTTTCAGACTGATTTAAAATAACTATGCATGTTCCAGCAGGAATGCCGGATCAACTTTTAGCTTTTTGTAAAGCGCCTTTAGGAATAAAACATCGGGTTTCCTTTTCCCGGAAAGTATTTCTGAAAGTTTCGACTTTCCGAGACCAAGCATATCAGCCAATTTTGCTTGGGTCATTTTATTTTCATACATCTTTTGCTCCAACAATTCTGTTATTGTTTTAGGCTCTTTGCCGGGCTTTAATCCCAGTACAATATCCTCATATTCCTCTGCAGCCTTGGCCATAGCTTCAAGAGTTTTAAGCTCTTTTGTAGTAAGGTTAGCTTCTCCCTTGTTCATTAAATTATAGACAGCAACCATGGTTTCATGATAGGCCTTTTTGGATGGAATAGCATGTTTCATATCTTATCCTTTGTACTGAATTTTAGAATTTAGTTCTTAATGTATGAATTCAGGGAAGCGAGCATTTATCGACCTCAGTAGAATCGAATTAAATAAAAGATAATGAGTCAATTATACATGTCTTTCTAAAGGTTATAAAAGAGGCACTTCCCCAGAAGGTAGAAAATACGGATAAGGTACCTGGAATTACTGCACTTCTGTAAGAAACTGCTTCGAAAACTCCCGCCGGTGTGATCTACATTCATAAACCACCCTCCTTCACCCCCAGCAAAAAATCAAATAGCGTCGTCTCCGTGGGGATCTTCAGCTTCTTCCTCAACCTGTACCGCCCGATCTCCACCCCCCGCACCGAAATATTCTCCAGCTGGGCGATCTCCTTGCTGGACAAGTTCATCCGCAGGTAAGCGCACAGCTTCAGCTCATGCGCGCTCAGCCCGGGATACACCGTCTTCATCGTCCGCAGAAAATTACTATGCACCTTATCGAAGTGGATCGCAAACTGCTCCCAGTCCTTATCCATCTTATTCTCCTCGCCGAGGATCCGCAGCATCTTCGAAAAATCCGCCGGCGAAGCGCTATCCCCATTGCCATTGCCCTTCTTGAATCGCACCAGCTCCTCCCGGATATTACCCAGCAGCTCCCCCTTTTGCACCAGATGCATGGCCGCAGATGCCAGTTCCGTATTCTTGTGCTCTATCTCCGCCTCCAGCTTTTCATTCCTCAACCGCATGATCTCTTTTTCAGATTTCTCCATCTCCAGCTGGTGCAGGTATTGCAGCCGCTTCTGCTCCACTTCGTGCTTTCTCTGCTGGCGCTGCAACAGGCGCCGCTGCCAGCGATACAGCAGATATACCAATGCAAGAACAAGCAGCCCATAGCCACAGTACGCCCATATCGAAAAATACCAGGGTGGCAAGATGGTAAATCCATAACTGCTGACCAGCGACTCATTTCCCAGGTTGCTCTTGCTGCGTACCTGGAAGACATAGCTGCCAGCCGGCAGGTTGGTATACTCTTTTTCTGTTTTTTTCTGCCATCCCGACCAGCTCTTGTCGAAGCCCTCCAGGAAATAGCTGTATTGCACACTGCCCTGCGCCCCATACAGGGGCGAAGAATATTCGAAATGCAGGGAGTTGCAATTATTTGTAATACGGTAGAAGGCGCCCGCCGGCTGCTCCAATACCTCACCCGCTTCCCCGAAATAACCGCCGAACAACAGGCTGTCCGTTTTCCCGAATGCTCTCACCTGCCGGATCTTTACCCGGAGCGGCCAGCGGTTCTTTTTATACGCTTCGTAATTGATGTGGTAGAAACCCTTTTCAGCGCCCACAAAAACATTGAACTTATTGTAGGGATAGATATGCTCGTAATCCGCTACCATCTTGCCGCTCAGCTCCGGAAAGTAGATCGTCCCGGGCTTCGGCCCGGAAAGGTCCACCACCCCCAAGCTATTTTCCTCGATGAACCAGATATTCCCGGCTTCATCTTCTTTCAGCAGCCGGATATTCCGCTCGCCAAAGAGATCGTGGAAATAAGCGGAAACCCCGAAAACATTCTTTTTCGCATCATATTCATAAATGCCCTTCTCCGTAGTCACCACAATATGGTTCTTCACCTTGAATAAATGGTTCTTGAGAGAGGAAGGCAGACCCTCTTTTTCCGTATACAAGATTACCCGGGGATGCGCAAGGTCATTGATATCTACTTTATACACCCCATCATAGGGATGCGCTACCCAGAGGGTATTGTTATTGTCAATGGCCATGAATTGCGAAGAGGCCGTAAAGTCAGGCAGGTTGCCCTTCGAAACGAAAGACCCCCGGTCATATTGAAAGATATCCAGCCCCTTGTCATTGCCCGCAACTACCAGGGAAGAAGGCAGCACATTGGAAAAAGGTAAAAAAGTCCAATAGGTCGTATGCTCGCTGATCGGAACAAGCCTGTCGTTCCTGATCAGGTAAGCCCCGTCATGGTGCCCCAGCAGTAGTGATCCGTTTACTTCCGATAATCCCTGGGTCGACCCCCTCGTATGCGGCACGGGTATGAATTCGCCATTCAACAGGCTGATATCCTCCTTCTCGGACAGCGGCATCCTGTAAAGCCCGTTGGAAGTGCCGACAAACAATTCATTGTTATAAATGATGGAAGTATACCCCAGGCCTTCATTCAGCTTTTCCGGGTAGATATGTTTGACGGCATTGTTGTAGGCAATGAAGTCAATGCCGTTGTCCAGCCCCAGCCAGAGATTATTGTTGTTGTCCAGGAACAGCTTCAATATATTGTTGTTCTGCAGCCCCTCCTTCCGGGAAAGGTTTTGAACGATCTCACCCTCCTTATTCACGATATAGACCCCGTCCAGGTTCGTCCCGACAGCGATCCAATCCTTGTTGACGGGTATGGCGGTAAGGACACGCTCATTGACAAAGGGATTAAAGTCTGCAAATCGGAAAGGAGTGATCCTGCCGCCCGTTAGGATGAAAAACCCCGTATTCACCGTGGTGAGAAAAGCGCTGTCCTTGCCATAGGGGAAAATAGCCGTCACCAGGGATCCCGGCGGCAGCGCATTCTCCGCCAGCGACAATGGCGCCCATAAGCCGTCCCGAAACTCAAGCAGGCCATTCTTGGCATCCTGCGCGATCAGCCGGTTGTCGCTGACCCCCAGGAACTGCCATTCCGTTGCAGCCGGGTATACCGTGATGGTTTGATTGTTCAGCTGGAAGATGCTCTCCCTGCACCGGAAAAAGACATCGTTCCCGTAAACTGCAGTATTCCAAATATCTGAAAAGGAAGTATGCTTTTGGGAAAGCAGGCCTTTTAATGAGGTATAGACCAGCCGCCCACGCTTGTCGGGGGAAAAATAGCCGAAATCGTTCTGCCCCCCCACATAGATCCGGTTGTCCTGGCCAATGGCTACCGACCGCACCACCGTCTTGTTCGGGAGGGGGTAGCATTTCCAGTACGTTCCGTCGAAGCTCAGCAACCCTTCGTAATTGGCAAAATAGATCACCCCATTCTGGTCCTGCACGATCCCCCTGTTCTGCGTGCCGGCTGCATAGATCTCCCTCGGGTAGTTGACGATCTCCGGGATCCCGATGGTATTCTGGCCTGCGCCGGAAAAGGTCATGAACAGCCAGATTACCGCCAAAGCAAGGGTCCGGGCTGCCCTCAGGCAACCTTTAGCTCGCAAAATACAGGAACCCCAATGGCGCAGTCTGTTCAAAGCAGGTATTTTTATAAAGATACTCCACCCGCATGTCATGTTGTATGGACCATGACGGATTTTACAGCGGATGATGTAGTGATGTTGTGGTAAAAAGAAGGGCCTTCCGACGGAGATCAGCCTTGTGATGTGGGGATGATGTAGTATGAAAGTTCGCCCCTGAGCAATTGAAAGCTAAATTTGTCCCGTTGCCCCTGATAGCACATTTTCTAAAAAATTCAATTGTAATCGATGAGACAGATCAACGTATTGCTGCTTTTAATATTGGTATCTTTTTGCGCACGCAGCCAGCAGGGCAGCGTGGGCATTTTCGAAGAGCACGGTGATGTCGGCAACAATGTAATGCCCGGCTCGGCCGTTTTTATCCCGGCCACCGGCCAGTACGTCATCTCCGGCGCCGGCTACAATATCTGGGGCGACCACGATGAATTCCAGTTCGTATGGAAGAAGATGAAAGGCGATTTCATCCTTTACACCCGGGCCGAATTCCTGGGCAGCTGGATAGAAGAGCATCGTAAAGTAGGCTGGATGGTTCGTAAGAGCCTGGACGGCAAGTCCCCCCATGTCAATGCCGTAGAGCATGGCGACGGGCTCACCTCCCTTCAGTTCCGCCGCACCTCCGGCGCCCAGACGGAAGAGCACAGGCTGAAGCTCACCAAAGCCAATATCCTCCAGCTGGAAAGAAAGGGCGATCGCTACATCATGCGCGCAGCCGAATATGGCCAGCCTTTTCAGACAGATACCATCTCCGGCATCGACCTGGGTGACGAAGTCTATGTCGGCCTTTTTGTAGGATCACATGACGCAGACAAGCTGGAGACAGGCGTATTCAGCAACGTCAATATCTCCATCCCTTTAAAGGGCGAATCGGATGAAAATACCGGGATGACCCTGGGCAGCAACCTCGAGCTCCTGGAGCTGGCTTCCGGCCGCCGGGATATTATCTACACAGTACCCTATTCCATCCAGGCGCCCAACTGGACCCCGGACGGCAAGAACCTTATTTTCAATGACGCCAAAGGATCGATCTACCGTTTTGACCTCGCTGCCCGGACACCCGTCACCATCAATACAGGATCAGTTACCCGTAACAATAATGACCACGTCATTTCATTCGACGGCAAGATGCTCGGCCTGAGCAATTATGTAAAAGACCTGGGCGGCTCCATCATTTACACCGTGCCCATTGAAGGAGGCGCCCCCAAACAGGTCACCCCCAAAGGACCTTCCTACCTCCATGGCTGGTCGCCCGATGGGAAGGACCTGGTATTCTGCGGCGAGCGCGACGGAGAGTTTGATGTTTATAAAGTACCCGCCGCCGGGGGAAAAGAGATCAGGCTGACCAATACCAAAGGACTGGACGACGGCCCCGAATACACCCCCGACGGGAAATATATCTACTTCAATTCCGTTCGAACAGGCCTGATGCAGATCTGGCGCATGCGGCCCGATGGCAGCCAGCAGGAACAGATCACCAGCGACAATCTCAATAACTGGTTTGCCCACATCTCACCCGACGGCAAATGGTTTGTATACCTCTCCTTCCTGAAGGAAGAGACCCCCGCGGGGATCCATCCGCCGTACAAACACGTCTATATCCGCCTGCTGCCCATCGACGGGAAAGGCAAGCCCAAAGTATTGGCTTATGTCTACGGAGGACAGGGCTCCATCAACACCCCTTCCTGGTCCCCCGATGGTAAAAGGATTGCTTTTGTCAGCAACAGCGACATGACGGGAAAATAACACGAAAGCGCTCTGTCCGCTGCAACAATCATGATTCGGAATCCGAAACAGTGGACGGAAAAGTCTTATATGACGTACTTTTACAAAATTCCGATCCTCCGGTTATAGGTGGATCAACGCCACTTTTAGCAGGAACATATGAAAAGCAACCCGTTTTTTTCCACCAGGACCATCGTCAGCACAAGCCTCGTCTGCCTTTTCTCTTTGACGATCGCAGCCCAATCCGTCCGCCAGGTAAAGCTCTCTCATTTTACCCTCCAGTCCTCCGCCGTCGTAAAAGACGATGGGGCGACTCTTTCTTCCGCCGCATATCAGGCCCCGGATCATTGGTACCCTGTCACCGTGCCCTCCACCGTCCTCACCGGGCTCGTAGCCAATAAGATCTATCCCGATCCCTATACAGGGATGAACAATATGCTCATCCCCGATGCCTCCGACTCCTTCAACCATCAATATCATTTAGCGCAGTACAGCCACCTGCCGGGAGAACCCAACCCCTGGAAAAAACCGTACTGGTATCGCACCACCTTCTCCGTCCCCGCTACGGATAAAGGACGGCATTTTCAGCTGATCTTTAAAGGCATCAACTACAGGGCCGACGTCTGGCTAAACGGCCGCCGCATAGCCGACTCCTCCCGGATGGTGGGTATGTTCGAAACATTTTATCTCGACGCGGACCAGGCGATCAAAGCAGGGGAGACCAACGCCCTGGCCGTAAAGATCTATCCCTTGGACGAACCCGGCCTGCCCGCCGCACCCCAGCTGGAAGCCATGGACGATTTTTTTGAGAATGGCGGACCCACCGGCGACATAGGGAAAAATGTCACCATGCTCAGCTCCGTAGGATGGGACTGGATCCCCGAAGTCAGGGACCGCAACATCGGCATCTGGCAGCCCGTCTACCTGCGTACCACCGGACAGGTGATCATCACGCACCCGCAGATCATCACTGACCTGCCCGATACCAATACGGCAAAGCTTTCGCTGAATATCAACCTGACCAACACTGCCGGCCAGGCGCGCAAAGGCAGGCTCACCGTCACCATCACTCCGGAGAACTTCACGGGCGGACAGTCCGTCACTTTTACAAAAGACCTGACAGCCGAAGCCAATGCCACGGGCAACATCCACCTGAACCCGGACAACACCCCTTCCCTGACGATCCGCAACCCCCGCCTGTGGTGGCCTAACGGATACGGCAACCCTAACCTCTATCGCATCCGCCTCCGGTTCGCAGACCAGCACGGCGCCTCGGATGACACTTCTTTCCTCTTCGGTATCCGCACGGTCGGCTCGACCGCCACCGATGTGCACGGCTATATCCGCCGGGATTTTTATGTCAACGGCCGGCGCGTCCACCTCGTGGGCGGCGCCTGGGTGCCTGATATGATGCTGAACAGGGATTACCAGCGATATGATTATGAATTGAAGCTCTGCCGAAATGCCAATGTGAACCTCGTCCGCATCTGGGGCGGCGGCCTGGGCGAAACGGACGATTTCTATGAGCTGGCAGACCGCTACGGCCTGCTGGTCTGGCAGGACTTCTGGATCACAGGCGACACCAACGGCGGATTCAAAGGCTCCGCCGACTGGCCGCTGCAGACCAACGTGTTTGTAAATAATGTCATCAGCACCATCCTCCGTATCCGCAATCACCCCAGCCTCCTGGTATGGACAGGCGGCAACGAAGGACACGCCCGCAAAGAGCTCTACGACGCCATGCGGGACAACGTCGCCAACCTGGACGGCACAAGACCTTTTATACCCTGCTCCTCCGGTTTCTCCAAAGCGCCTGAAGACTGGAAAGGCTCCTGGCCCGATAACAAGCTGTCCGGCGTATACAGCGGCGGCCCCTACTCCTGGCAGGATGATGCACAATACTATCAGCTGGTCAATGAAGGAAAAGGCTGGGTATTCAAAGATGAAACAGGTATCCCTTCCCAACCGCCTTACAATACCCTGGCAAAGATCATCCCCAACCTGGCGCCCGATCCAAAGCTGCCGTATCCGCTCAACAATACCTGGGGCTACCATGACGCCTGCACCGGCAACGGGAGATATGACACTTACCATAAGGCCATGGTCGACCGCTACGGGGCACCCGGCAGCCTCCGTGATTTCTCCGATAAAATGCAGCTGCTGAATGCCAACGGCTATCGCGCCATCTTCGAAGCCACCGGCCACAAGCTGCGCGAAACAGGCGGCGTCATGCTCTGGAAACTGAATGCCGCCTTCCCCAGCGTCGTCTGGCAGGTGTACGACTGGTTCCTGGAACCCAACGCGGGATATTATTTTATGCAGCGCGCCTGTGAGCCCCTGCATATCCAGCTGAACCTGGACGACTCCTCCGTAGCGCTGGTCAACCGCACCTACCAATCCCGCAAAGGACTCAACTATATTGCCACGATCATGGACGTCAACGGCAAGGCCCTGTTCAAACAGGAAGGCCACACTTCCATCGACACCACAGACGCTAAACCTGTCCTTTCACTGGCCGAACCCCTGAGAAAGACAAAAGGCATCTCCTTCGTTCTGCTAACGCTCAACGACGCCAATGGTAAAACAATTTCCCGTAACACCTATTGGATGTCGCCGCAACACGACTTCACCTTGCTCCGCCGGATGCCCGCCGCCCGCGTGCAGGTGCAAGCCACGGTAAACCCGGGTAACAAAAATTACAGCACCTGGACCGTCCGATTTAAGAACACTTCAGACAAGCTCGCCTTCTTCCTGAACCCGCAGGTCATAGCTGACGGCGAAGAGGTCCTGCCCAGCTTCTGGTCCGATAATTATTTTTCCTTGCCACCCGGTGGGACAATAACGGCAACGGTTAGTTGCCCGAAAGTTATGTTGAAAGGCGCGCCGCCTGAGCTCCGGCTGGAAGGGTGGAATATCTCGCAGGAGCATATCGCCCTTCCCCGCTGATAAGATAAAACCCCCGTTGAATATAAATAAAGTCGATCCGAAAGTTGTTTGCCCCTTTGCATCTTCAACAACAAAGCGCTCAATTTGTTTGAATGTTTATTTTATAGGCCATCCTTCACTGATATATAATTCCTGCCTAATTTAGATTGCAAAATGCTGCATTGCTAAAAAGGGAAAACATGAATACATACGTAGTTTGCTTTCACGAGATCGACAGATCAAAGCTTATGATGGTAGGAGGCAAGGGCGCCAATCTGGGCGAACTCTCCGGGATCAGAGGGATACAGGTTCCGGAGGGTTTTTGCATTACCACAGAAGCGTATAAAAAAATTGGCGAAAACAATCCGGAGCTTAACAGCTTGCTGGATGCATTAACGCCTCTTAAGGCAGAAGAGAGGGACAAGATCAGTGAGATCAGCGCAAAGATCCGTACGACCATCGAAAGAACACCCATTCCTGCCGATATAGCAGAAGCGATTACGCGCAACCTCACAAAGTTCGGTGAAGAAGATGCCTTTGCCGTGCGGTCCAGCGCTACGGCGGAAGACCTGCCGACGGCATCTTTTGCAGGGCAGCAGGATACGTATTTGAACATCATCGGAAAGGAGGCGATCCTAACGCACATCAGCAAGTGCTGGGCGTCGCTTTTTACCGCGAGGGCAGTAACTTACCGCCTTCAAAACGGCTTCGACCACCGTAACGTCCACCTGTCAGTGGTTGTTCAGAAAATGGTCTTCCCGCAGGCGGCAGGAATTTTGTTTACGGCCGATCCCGTCACTTCAAACAGGAAAGTGTCATCCATCGATGCCAGCTTCGGACTGGGTGAGGCCCTGGTCTCCGGCCTGGTGAACCCTGATATCTATAAAGTGTGCAACGGCAGGCTTGTCGATAAGAAGATAGCAGCCAAAAAATTGGCTGTCTATGGACTAAAAGAAGGCGGAACAGAGACACGGCAGATCGATGCCGGTCAGCAAAAGACGCAAACACTTACTGAACAGCAAATTTTACAACTGGCAGGCATAGGAAGACGGATCGAAGAACATTTCGGCCATCCCCAGGACATCGAATGGTGTCTGGTCGATGATACATTTTATATTGTCCAGAGCCGGCCGATCACTACTTTATATCCCATTCCTGCAGCGAATGACCAGGAGAATCACGTGTATGTTTCTGTCGGCCATCAACAAATGATGACGGATCCTATCAAACCCCTGGGGATATCTGTTTGGTTGTTAACAGGTGCCCGGCCCATGTTTAAAACGGGTGGTGGACGGCTGTTTGTGGATATCACGACGGGCCTTGCTTCGCCGGTCGGCAGGCAAAATTTATTGGGTGTTTTAGGGCACTCCGATCCGCTCATAAAAGACGCGCTTATCACCATCATAGAGCGGGATTTCATAAAACTGGACCCAAATGACACCAGCGAACCGGGGCCCGTTAAAAGCCATAAGGGCATGACGACGACGGATATTCTGGCAGAAGCAGGGAACGATCCGGGAATTGTTGCTAATTTGATCAAAAGCAGTGAGACATCGTTATCGGCGTTAAAACATAACATCTCTACGAGATCAGGATTGGAAGTATTTGACTGTATCCTGGAAGATATGCAGCAACGGAGACAGCGCGCGTCAGATCAGAACAATTTGAGTGTGATCATGGCAGCCATCCATGCTTCGGCGTGGATCAATGAAAAAATGAATGAATGGTTAGGTGAAAAGAACGTTGCAGACACACTTACCCTATCCGTACCAAACAACGTCACTTCTGAAATGGGTATGGCGCTGCTGGATGTCGCAGATGTGATTCGCCCCTATCCGGAAATAATTGCGTATCTGCAACAGGTGAAGGACGACAACTTTCTGGATGAGCTGGTTAAGTTTGATGGCGGAAAGGAAACCCGGGACGCGATCAATGCTTTTCTCGGCAAATACGGCATGCGATGTGCCGGGGAGATCGATATTACAAGAACGCGCTGGAGCGAAAAACCTGGCATACTGATACCCCTGATCCTCAGTAACATCAAAAACCTGGAGCCTGGCGCCGGCAGCCGGAAATTCGAGCAGGGGCGGCAGCAAGCTTTGAAAAAGGAACAGGACTTATTAGCCCGATTGAAGCAATTGCCGGATGGTGAACAAAAAGCCGAAGAGACAAAACAAATGATCGACCTGGTCCGGAATTTCATCGGTTATCGTGAATATCCTAAATATGACATTGTTAGTCGCTATTTCATTTATAAGCAGGCTTTACTAAAAGAGGCGGAACGACTCGTACAAGCCGGCACTCTTCATGAAAAAGAAGATATTTACTATCTCGCTTTCGAAGAATTGCAGGAAGCCATACGCACAAATAAACTGGATTACCCGATCATCGACAAACGAAAAGAGGAGTACAGATCATATGACAAACTAACGCCGCCACGTGTTATCACATCCGATGGCGAGATCATTACGGGTCAGTACAAACGGGAAAATATCCCCGCCGAAGCCATTGTGGGCCTCGCTGTTTCTTCGGGCGTCGTAGAGGGACGGGCACGTGTGATCCTGAATATGGAAGAGGCTGATCTGGAAGAGGGTGATATCCTTGTCACCGCCTTCACCGACCCCAGCTGGACGCCATTGTTCTTATCCATTAAAGGCCTGATCACGGAAGTGGGTGGACTGATGACCCACGGAGCCGTGATTGCACGTGAATATGGCTTACCGGCAGTTGTAGGGGTAGAAAATGCAACCAAACTGATAAAAGACGGGCAACGGATCCGGGTGCATGGAACGGAAGGGTATGTGGAAATGATGCCACAACAAAACAACATACCCTCCCTCTACGAATGGATGGGAGGCATGGAAAAATTCCGGCAGCTGACCGATGTATTTTATAAAAAGGTCCTGGCCGACCCTTTGCTGGAACCCATCTTCCGGCACATGTCCCCGCATCACCAGCAGCTGGTAGCCGGCTTCATCGCCGAGGTCTTCGGCGGCCCGGCCCTCTATACGGCGGAGGGCGGCAGCCATGCCGGCATGGTGCAACGGCACATGGGGCGCCATCTTACAGAGCAGCACCGCCGCCAATGGGTGAAGCTGTTGATCGATACCGCGGATGAGATCCAATTGCCCGACGACCCGGAATTTCGCTCCGCCTTCGTGGCCTACATCGAATGGGGAACCCGTATTGCCGTGATTACCTCCAATGCTGAAAAATCGCCCATCGAGCCCAACACACCCATGCCGGAATGGGGCTGGGGCGTTCCGGGCAAGCCGTATATCGAGCCTTAAACGCATACCTTAAAGAACATACCAAAAAAAAGGACCCCTGGAAAGGGGTCCTGCACCTGATTGCTCTTGCGTTAGCACATACTATTTTTTCACGAACTGCCTGACGATCCTCTTGTCTTTACTGCTGAACACCAGCGTATAGATCCCCGGGCTCAACGATGACACATCGATGGCCGAGGGTCCGCTCTTTATATTCAGCAAGGCGCGTCCCTGCATATCGTAGATGGTAAGGATGCCGGAGGACAAGTTCTCTCCTGTGTAGATATTCAGCTGGTCCTTAGCCGGGTTGGGATATAATACAAAACCCGACCGGGCATCCTGCAGGACGGCAGTCTGCGTAGTCACCTTGCTTGCAGCTGCATCGGTTGACAGGGCCGCACTCACTTTGGTAATGCGGATCCAGTTCAGGTTCCAGCCGCCGGTCTGTGCATATACACCAACATTATACGTTCCGGCGCTTACCGTGACGGTATGGGAAATGGTCGTCCAGGTCTGCCAGCCGCCGGTAGCAGGCACATTGAGATAACCCAGGATAGTGCTGCCCGCATTCAGGTCCAGCGACAGCTGCCCGCCTCCGCTCATGCTTGCCACCCGGTATTCCACCAGGTAAGTGCCCGAAGTGGGGAAGGTGATGCTGTTGTACGCCATCCAGTCGCCCGTGTCGATATAGCCAACGTCCGATCCCCCGTCGGCGTCCGTGGTGGTTTCCGTTTGGACACCGGACATGCTGGTGTAGCTCTCGGCCTGGATCAGCGTGCTGGCTGCGGCAGTGGGGACGATCTTGAGGGACGAAACCTTGTCGTTCCATCCTTCGTCCACCAGGCAGTCATTGTCGCCTGACACCGTTAAAGTGCTGCCCCCGAAATTGTCATCCCAGTAAAGGATCACCTGGTACCCGCTGCTCACCCGCAGTGAAGAGACGTCATCGTTCAGGATGCCATAGCTCTGCAGCTGGCTTAAGGTATACGAGCCCGCAGGCAGGCTGGTGGAGGTGCCGCCATAATTACAATCCTTGTAGAAGATGGCCGCCACGGTGCTTTGACCGCCAGCCACAGAGCCCGTGATGGTATAATAACCCAGGGAAGCATAGTTGGTGTAGCCGGTCGTAAGCGGATTACCCGCGCCGGTGCCCGTCACAGCCAGGTAGTATTTACCGGCGGCCAGCGAACCGCTGATCGTGGCATTCAGCCCGCTCAGGTCGGATGAGCTTACAACACCTCCGGAACTATTGTACAGTGTCGCGAGAATGTCCAGGTCCGGATGCAAGGCCGCCGGGTTGACATTCAGCGTAACGGCCCCGCCAGTGGTGGTGAAAGCGAACATATCCACATCTGCAGTACGCTCGACCACGCCCGAATTGCTGACACTGCCCGAAGAGCTGATAGACAGGGCCGCGGCAGTAGCCGTCGTCCCGCCAAAATCATCGGCGCGGTAGCCTATTCCATTGGTATTGTTGGCAATGATGGCCAGGTCGTCCTGGGTATTGCTGGGATTGGCGTATTCACCCTTGCTCCATTGTACGATGGGTACATAATAGCCCGCTCCCATGATCGGGGCCCAGTTCCCTTGCCCTAAATAATAATCTTCCACCGGGTTGGTGCGGCCATCATGGCCTAACCCGAATGTATGACCGACCTCGTGGGCGCCGGCGTCCCCGGCCCCTTTCACCCCGCCGTTGAATACCCAGCACGGTGTTTCATTACCCCAGGTAAATGAATTGAGATAGGCCACACCTCCAGCTCCGGGCGCCGCAGTATTGGTAGGGGTAAAAATGCAGCGCATCCGGCGGTTGGCAGGGTAGGTGTTATACACCGCTTCGCTGGTGGTAACATTCAGCCGGAAAGGACGGTAGTCCTCACTGATCAGCTCCCATACCTGCTCCTTTTCTGTATCGTTCAACGTGGCAGGCGCCGCATTGATAGGGTTGCCTCCGTTCCACAGCGTCCCGGAAACATATTGTCCGTCAAAATCCAGCAGGACGCAGCCGACGCCCGACGGATAGCTTTGCAGGTCGGTGATGACCGCGGCAGCAGCAAGGGAAGGCGCCGCGCTGCCCGCCTCCGGCGCTTTTAAATAATCCACACAGATCACCTTATGGATATCCTCTTCCCGCAGGTAGGCGTTGCCCTTGCCATCGGAATAATACACATAGGCTTTTTTACTGCCGCGCAGTACAATGTTCCCTTTCAGCTCGGTCCCCTCCACATGGATGAAGAAGGAAGAGCCGGGCGCCTGCTCGATCTCTCCCACCAGGAACTCATTTCCCTTGCCGCTGATCTGCCGGTGATTGACCCTGCCGCGAAGGACCACATTGTCGCTGGTCTTTAGTTGCAGGCGGCTGATACCCTGCTGCTGTTGCGTTGAATTGATCTGCTGCCGGAAGTTTTGCAGCAGATCGGCTGATCTTCCCAAAGGAACAGGTTTCTCCTGTCCGTACCCGGCGATACCGATGGTCAGGAGCGCCGCACTAATAAGACATAGGTAAGTTTTTTGCATAATGTATAGATTTAAATAAACATAGGCGGACCGAAGGTCCGCCTATGAAAAAATTATCTCTTAATAAACATCCTCGTAACCATTTTTGTCTGGCTGCTGATCACCAGCGTATAAACACCGGGACGGAGTTGCGATACGTCTACATGACCGCCCGCCCGTTGGATTACGATCACCTGCTTGCCGGAGATGTCGTACACCCGTACCTGCCCGCCGGCCAGTGCTGAGCCGGCCAGTATGCGCAGATCATCATGCACAGGGTTCGGATAGATGGTAAGTCCCTCCTGTTTACCGGCAGATGCTTCCAGGGAAACAGCCTGCCCGTTGACAGCAGCAGTCTTACTGGCTGCACTGGCAGCAGCGCCCAGGTAAGTGATCTTCACCCAGTTCAGGTTCCAGCCGCCCGTCACCGCATATACACCCAGGTTATACGTGCCCGCCGTGACATTCACCGTGTTGGAGACAGTCGTCCAGGTCTGCCAGCCACCCGTGGCCGGGATGTTCACGGAACCCAGTTGTATGCTGCCGGCATTCAGATCCAGCGACAAGGTGCCGCCGCTGACACTGGCTACCCGGTATTCGACTTTATAGGCGCCGGTTGACGGGAAATTGATATTATAATAAGCCATCCAGTCAGCTGCATCTACGTAGGCGACGTCTGAACCGCCACCCGTATCCGTACAGGTTTCCGTTTGGATACCGCTCATATTGCTGTAGCTTTCTGCCTGCACCGTCGTGGTGAACGCAGCGCTCACCGGCGTAACCTTCAACCAGTTCACATTGAAGCCGCCGGCCGCGGCATACAGCCCCAGCGAATATGTACCCGCCGTTACATGCACGGTCAGCGATACGGTGGTCCAGTTCTGCCAGCTGCCGGTGGAAGGCACGTCAATGCTGCCCAGTTGAATGGCGCCGGCATTCAGGTCGGCGGATATTTTACCGCCTCCGCTCAGACTGGCTACGCGGTACTGAATGGTGTAATCGCCGGTGGTCGGGAAGCTGACATTGCTGTAAGCCATCCAGTCACCCGTATCGATGTATCCCACGTCAGATCCGCCGCCGGCATCCGTACAGGCCTCCGTTTGCACGCCCGACATGCTGCTGTAGCTTTCCGCTTCTATTACACCGGGGGTGCCACCGCCGCCACCATGGCTTACCACCACATCATGTATGGCGGACAGCAGCGAATAGGTGCCGGTAGCGTCCTGGCTAAGCTCCCACATCATAATGCCGCCGCCCTGGTCGAATGCCAGGTTGGTCTTGCTCTTGATGGTGGTAATGCCATTATAGCCTACTCCGTCAAACGTATCTGAATATGGGTCGGCGCCCCGGGCGATCAGCGCAGCATAGCTCTCCCAGGTGGGATGCCCATAAAAAGGTACGCCCAGCACTGTTTTGCCGGCGGCCAGCCCCCGGCCCCTCCAGTAATTGACAGCCTGTACGGCCAGCGCATAGGTGGAATGCTGGTAATCGTTCTCATCATAGGCCATGATATTCAGGAAGTCCACCACGTCGAACACGCCGTTCAAAATGCTGGATCCTCCATAGGCCACCACCGCAGCCGTCAATAGCTTGCCGCGGCTATGCATCTGCGTTGACAGCTGCTGCATCAGGGCAAGATAATTGTTGGCGGAGCTTCCGTCATTCGGGTATTCCCAGTCGATGTCTACCCCGTCCAGCCCATACTGGGATACGAAGCTCACCAGGTTGTTCACAAAATTGGTGCGGTAGGTGGCGTTGCCCGCCAGCGTTTCGAAATGACTGTCATCGCCATTGTTCCACCCGCCTACCGAGATTTGCACCTTCACGCCATTCGCATGCGCCGTGCTCACCAGGCTTTGCAGCTTGGATGCATTATCAATCGCCTGTAAAGAGCCGTCTGCATTAGGTAGTAGAAAAGCATAGTTGATGTGGGTGAGCTTGCTGTACTGGACGGCGCTCACGCTGCCGGCCCAGGAAGGCATATAGCCGACCACCTTGAATTGCGCATCAGCCGCGCCTGCCGACAACAACAGGCATGATAGGAACACAAAAGTTTTGAGTAAGATTTTCATCTTCATGGGAATGGTTTTGAAATTAGAAAATGGGGAATGGGTATTCTACGGCTGAGGGAAGGGGAGGCATGCCAGGTTCTAATAGGATAAAGTTTGTTCATAGCTATGATACCACTGCAAGATAGTGTCATCATCCGTCTTTTGTAATCGCTCTTCTGAAAAAAAGATCAGGCGCTAAGTGATAACCGTTATATGATCTTCTATATACCCGCATACGCTCGTGAAACTACTCGTGACATTACGAATGCATCTGCAGAAAACACTTTGTGTGTATAAAAAAATATTCAACAGAGCAATTACAAGCGCTGCGTTCGATATACTTTTCCATTGTGCTTAATTTTTTCATCAAACCTTTATCTTGTATGCAAACCTTTCCACAAAGAACCTTTCTTACGCATGATGCACGCGCCCGATTCCGAAGCGTGCTGGCCCATTTCACATCTCATCCTCCCGTCCTTCTGCGGCGCCTGCTGGCCGCCTGCTGGCTGCTCTGCCTCCTGACCACCGCGGCGCAGGCGCAGGTGAGCCCGCCGGTTCCTGCCACGACCAGCCGCCACAACAAGCAGGTCATTGGTTATATCACACAATGGGATGCCTGGAAAGAAGTGGCTAACCTGGTGCCCAAAGGAGGATACAACCAATTGAACGTGGACTACTCACAGTACACTATTTTAAACTTCTCCTTCTTCGGCGTTGCGCAGGACGGATCTTTGCACAGCGGCGATTACCGCAACCAGAATATTTACCAGGTAGGCGCCGTTCAGGCGCCCGCACCCCTGGTGAATACGGACATATACAGCAGCTGGGATATGTATCTGTTGTACGGTGAGCTGGAGACCCTGTATTATATTTCCGATGGCAGCAACGCCTACAACCAGGGCTATCGCAATGACGGCGCCGGCTGGAAGAATATCAATACAGGCGCCACCGGCGCATTCCCCTTGTCCGTACATAAGGATGGCGGCGCCCCGGGCGTCATAGACCTGGCGCACCAGAAAGGAGTGAAAGTGCTGGCTTCCATCGGAGGCTGGAGCATGTGCAAACATTACCCTGAAGTAGCTGCTGACGCCGCTAAACGTGCTAAATTTATTGCATCTTGTCAGACACTCATGGGCATGGGTTTCGACGGCATTGATTTCGACTGGGAATATCCCAATGATCCCGGTATGAACATAGAACACTACAGCGCCGCCGACTATGGCAACTTCGCCTTGCTGGTGGAACAGGTACGCGCAGCCATCGGCAGCAGCAAGCTCATCACCGCCTGTTTCTCCGCCGCTCCGGCAAAGCTCAACGGTTTCGACTGGGCAAGGTTGAATAATTCCATGAACTATTTCAACCTGATGACCTATGATTACAATGGCGGCTGGTCCAACAAGGCCGGCCACAACGCACCCTTATATGATTACCCGGGAGCGGAGTACGCCAACTTTTCCGTCAATGCTACCGTGCAGGCGGTAAAAGCCCTGGGCGTCAACATGGGCAAGGTGAACATCGGTGCCGGTTTCTATGGACGCGGTGTGGTGACCACCGGCCCTGCCGCCCTCAACGGCGCCACCAGCAAACGAGCTGAAACCTTGCAGCCCGACGGCCCCGTGCAGACCTGCGCGGATTTTACCAACTGGTCCTATTGGACAGGCACGCCCAACTACAGCTATATCGTGCAGGCTACCACCTCCGGCTGGACAGAGTATTGGGATGACGTTGCCAAAGTACCCTATAAGACCAACGGCAACTATTTCCTGAGCTACGACAACGAAAGATCCATCGGGCTCAAAGCGCAATACGTCAAAGACAATAGCCTTGCCGGGGTCATCGTCTGGCAGGTCTATGGCGACATGACCAATATGACGGCGGGTACCGTAGCAAAAGGCAAGCTGATCTATTGTCCCAATACCACCGCCCCCCTGGTGAACAAGATCAACGCCGTATTTGCGGATGGGACCACCACCAACACACCCCCGACGGTCAGCCTGACAGCGCCTGCTAACGGAGCCAGCTACACGGCGCCTGCCAGCATCACGATCACAGCCACTGCCGGCGACGCGGATGGCACCATCGCCAAAGTAGAATTTTACAACGGCGCAACTTTACTGGGCGCTGCTACGTCCAGCCCTTACACTTATACATTGGGTAATGCATCGGCAGGGACTTACAGCATCACCGCCAAGGCAACGGATAATGGCGGCGCATCGACTACTTCTGCCGCCGTATCGGTCACTGTCAACAGCGGCAATAACAATAACCCGGGGGGTAAAGTGATCGTAGGCTACTGGCATAACTGGGGCGCTACCACGGACTCGCCGCCCTACATCGCCTTGCGGGACGTCAACCCTAAATACAACGTGATCGAAGTCGCCTTTGCCAGCAGCGGTTCGGACTATGCCACCATGAGCTTTGCTCCGGCCAACGGCACCCCCGCTTCCTTCATCTCCGACATCCAATCCCTGCAATCACAGGGCAGAAAGGTGTTGCTCTCCATCGGTGGACAGAATGGGACCCTGGTCCTTTCCGGCGCAGCACAAAAACAGGCGTTCATCTCTTCGATGGAGGCGATCCTGGATCAATACAATTTCGATGGCTTTGACCTCGACCTGGAAGGAGGCCTCACTCTCCAGCTGGACAATGGCGATAAGAATTTCACCAGCCCCACCACTGCCAAAGTGGTGAACCTGATCGCCGCGGTTAAAGAGATCATCAGCTACAGGGCAGCGAAAGGAAAGACGTGCTGGCTGACCATGGCGCCGGAAACCTATTACGTGCAGACGGCGTATGCCAACACCTATTCTCCCCTGGTAGGAGCCTACCTGCCCGTGATCTATGGGTTAAAGGACCAACTGACATTCATCCACCCGCAATTGTACAACACGGGTTCCGTCAACGGCCTGGATAATAAAGTATATTCTCAATCCACGTCCGATTTCATCGTGGCCATGACGGAGATGCTGCTGACAGGCTTCCCCGTGTCCGGCACCAGTCAGACCTTCCCGGCCCTGCGCGAAGACCAGGTCGCCTTTGGGTTGCCTGCCGTACCTTCCGCCGCACCCTCCGGTGGTTACCTGGCCCCTTCCGGTGTGAAACAGGCCCTGGACTACCTGACAAAAGGAACATCCTTTGGCGGCGCATATACCTTGCGCAAAGCAGGCGGCTATCCCGGCCTGCGCGGTATCATGACCTGGTCCATCAACTGGGACAAGACCAACAACGATGAATTTGCAACCAACTACTACGCTTATTTCTTCGGGAATGGTAATGGCGGCAATACCCCGCCTGTCGTAAATATCACCGCTCCTGCCAACAATGCTTCTTATACCGCACCTGCCGCCGTCACGATCACAGCCACGGCCAGTGACGCGGATGGGACTGTCGCCAAAGTTGAATTTTACAACGGCGCCACGCTCCTGGGCACGGCTACATCCAGCCCTTACTCCTATAGCTGGAGCAACGTTCCCAACGGCACGTATTCCCTCACGGCGAAAGCCACCGACAACGGAGGGGCCGTCACGACTTCATCCGTCGTTACGATCGTAGTGGGTACTTCTACAGGCACAGGCTGCAACGGCATCGCGGCCTGGAGCGCCACCGCCGTTTATACCAATGGCAACCAGGTAGTGTACAACAACAAGATCTACCAGGCCAAATGGTGGACACAAAATGAACAGCCGGATATCAACACAGGCGACGGGAAAGTATGGGCGTATGTAGCGGATTGTTCAGGCGGTACTAATAATACTCCGCCTGTCGTAAATATCACCGCTCCCGCTAACAATGCTTCCTATACCGCACCAGCCACCGTCACGATCACGGCCACGGCCAGCGATGCGGATGGTACTGTCGCCAAAGTGGAATTTTACAACGGCGCAACGTTGCTGGGCGCCGCGACCGCGAGCCCCTATAGCTATACCTGGAGCAATGTTCCCGGCGGCAGCTACTCGCTCACCGCGAAAGCAACGGACAACGGCGGCGCAACGACCACCTCCGCCGCGGTTTCGGTCACGGTGACGGGCGGCAACGGCGGCACGGCCAACTGCGCAGGTGTAGCCACCTATCAGCCTTACCCCGCTGTCTACAACAACGGCGACCTGGTAGTGTACAACGGTGTGTTATACCAAAGCCTGTCGGACGCCTTGTACAACGTTACACCCGGCACAGCCGACTGGTGGTGGAAACCCCTGGGTACCTGCAGCAGTGCAGCCCTGGCCACTGCATCGGCATCTGCCGGCAAGGCTGTGCAAATGACCGCCCAAGCCCCTGCGACATTGAGCGTATATCCCAACCCTGTCACCGGCAGCAGCCTGCAGATATCGCTGACTGCAAGGGACGGAGAAAAACTGAAGATCGAACTATTGGATATCTCTGGCCACAACCCCATCCGGAAAAAGGAATACACAGCAAGCCTGCAAGGGCAGCAATTCCTTACCCTGGATCTGAGTGGTGTGTCGGCCGGTATCTGGTTGCTGAAGATCGTCCATGTAGAGAGCGGCGTTACCAGCGTAACCAAGGTGATCCGCCTGTAATGCGATAAAACGAAAAACCCCCGGAAATATCGTTCCGGGGGTTTCTTATTGGACCATAGACCCGCTGGCCAAAGCCCGTTCTTAATTCGTCGCCGCGCCATTCACCAGCAAATGCTGACCACTGACAAAGGAGGAGAGATCACTGGCAAAGAACTCCGCCACGTTCGCCACATCTTCTACTTCCGCCAGCCGGTGCATAGGACAGCTATCCAGTAATTGCTTTCTCAGGTCCGGGTAAGCGGCCGGATCCACAAAGATCCCGGAGTGATCCACCGCAAACGGAATAATAGAGTTCACCGTCACACCCCGGTGCCCGATCTCTTTGGCAAGGATATCGACCAGGTAGCGGGGCGTTGTCTTGCTGCCGCCATAGACAGCCATGCCCGGAACAGGAAAGGACGTCGTGCTGCTGGCGATATAAATGATCCTTCCATTGTCCGTCACATGTTTCGCGGCTTGCTGCAGGGTGAAATAAGAACCTTTCGTGTTGATGGAGAACACTCGGTCGAACTGCTCTTCCGTAAAGTCCGTGACAGGCACCTCCACCATTTCAATGCCCGCATTGGCTACGACGATGTCGATCTTTCCGAATGCCGTCTTTGCTTCGGCAAATAATTTTTCCAGCTGGGCCGGCTTGCTCACGTCCGCTTGTACCGCGATCACCTGTACACCCATCGCTTTGATATTGCTTACCACTTCCTCGGCGGAAGCCCTGTCCTTTGAATAGTTGATAACGATATTGGCGCCCAGGGCGGCATAACGTTCGGCAATAGCCTTGCCCAATCCTCTGGCTGAGCCTGTGATCAGGGCGGTTTTGTTTTTTAACGAGTTCATGTTGTGTGTTTTTTTATTTGCGGCCGGCGACAGCCGGACCATTTCAGTAATTAAACCAATTAAGCCATCCCTCCATTGATCCCGATATTCTGTGCCGAGATCCACTTGGCGTCGTCACTGGCCAGGAATACAACGATCTTTGCAATATCGTCCGGCTCACCGATACGGTTGAAGGCCGACAGCGAAGCCAGCCGGTCGATGACTTCTTTGGGCTTGCCCTTGGTAAAAAGCTCCGTGTTCGTAGGGCCAGGTGAGACCGAGTTGACATTGATGCCCCTGGCGCCGACCTCCTTCGCAAAGACCCGGGTAAGCTGCTCCACCGCAGCCTTGGTAGCTACATACGTACCATAGGTCGGCAGCATGATACGGTTGACGGACGTGGAGAAGTTGATGACGCTGCCCTTGTCCGCCAGCCGGGTAGCGGCTTCCCGCAGCGTGTTGAAAGTGCCTTTTACATTGACATCGAACGACCGTGAAAAGTCCTCATCGGTAGTATCCTTGATGAGTTTGTTGATCATGATGCCGGCATTATTCACCAGTACGTCGATCCTGCCATAATAGGCGATGGCTGCATCGAAGAGGTTCTTCACCTGCTCCGGCTGGCTGACGTCCGCCTGTAAGGCAATGGCGTCGCCCCCCGCTCCTTTGATCTCATGCACCAGCTGTTCGGCGGGTTCCTTGCCCCCCGCATAATTGACGATCACTTTGGCTCCCGCCTTGGCTAATTGACGGGCGATGGTGGCGCCGATGCCCCTGGAGGCGCCGGTTACCAATATTACTTTTTCGTTTAGCGTGTTCATATTTCTTTGTTTTGTTAGAACAAAGTTCGCACGGTTACGACCCGAAAAAGTACGCAGATCACAGGAAGAGATGCAAAATCCTAAGATGTCCCCGAAAGAGGGTTTGAAGCAGGGAGGCTACATTTTCTTGACGCAAGTGGGCTACATTTTCCCGGCGCCCGATCGTCCACAATTTTTCCTGTAGGTGGCCGGAGACATCTCCGTATGTTTTGAGAAGTAATTACTGAAATGGGCGGACTCCGCAAAGCCCAGCTTATAAGCGATCTCCTTTATCGAGATCGGGGTGTTTTGCAGCAGCGACTTGGCTTCGGCAATCGTCTTTTCAACGATCCAGGTACCGATGGGTTTGCCCGTCTTGCTTTTGATGACATTGCTCAGGTAATTGGGATGCAGGTTCTGCTGTTCGGCATAATCCTGTACCCGGAACACTTTCTCTGTCTTACCATTCACCAGGTCCCGGTAATGTTTTTCCAGGCCCCGTTTGAAAAGCTTCACGATCTGGCTGCTGCGGTTCCCTTCATAGATAGGGTTATAGTCACGCCAGAAATATTCTTTGATCTTTAATAACAGGACCACGAACAAGTTGCCGATCATCCGGTACTTGTAGGGCGAATCCCCGAAATACGCCGCATTGATCAGCAGGTACAGCTGCTCGAATTCATGGAACACCGCCGGCTCCAGCATCTTCGGCGGAACGGTTTCCGCCAGCAGGAAAGAGAATTCCTTAAAGACATCATGATGGACATTCTCTTTCAAAAAAGCCTCGCTCATCGTCACCAGGTACACCTCGCCCAGCCGGTTCCACCGGAACGATTTATAATGGCCCGGATTCGTGAAATAAATAGTGCCCGGCTCCGTTGTAAAGGTCAGTTCGCCGGTGGTATATCTCCCTTCCGCATCTTTTACAAACACAAAAGAGAAATAATTGGTCCGGTACACCGGGCTGGTAAAAGGCAGTTCATGGTGAATATCCGCCAGGTTGTGAATGGTGAACCCCGCTTCCGCATGGATCAGGTCCAGCGGCAGCCCCAGGACCTTGTAGGTGTCGACCAGGGTTTCGTGGAGTCCTGATTTCGGGTTCATGCGGGGAAATTAGCAATTTTTAAAATATCATAGGAATGAAAAGAGCTTACATGCTTCTCACCTGCCTACTGGCCGTCGTCGCATGCCGGCAACATGCGCGGCAGACACAGATCAGGGCTCTCATGGCGGGCCTGGACAACAGCAATAAATTCATAGCGGGCGAAACAGACAAGCTTGACAATCTATTGCAGGGGAGGTATCAAGATCCGTCCACCCATGAAAAGACAGGGATATGGATCCCCAGGATCGGCACCTTAAAAAAATTGTCAGAAAATATCAATGCTTATATCCATAGCCTCGAAGCAGCGCTGGAGAAAGAGGCCGGCATTTCCGGCGATACTACTGGCCGCCTTGGCGAAGAGGACGTGACCGTCGGCGACCGGTTCTTCGAAAGAGCTGGTAAAAAAAAGGAATTACATGACAGACTGGTAGCATACAGGCAGGCAATATTGGATGATTGGAGACCGGATAGCCTATCTGCCATATCTCCCATTAGAGAGCACATAAAGGAAAGCATAGCGAAGATCACCACAGGCATCCCTGTCGCTGATACGAAAACTTTCGATACAGAGAATATGACGGCTTTCATGGGGCTTGCTTATTTAGACAAAATAAGGAACGATCTGTTATTGGTCGAAAATCGTCTCTTCCATTTCGCCATCACCTATACAACGTCCAGCATCTTCCAATATGATCTTTTTTCTGTGATCATTGCCCCCAACAAAACCTATCTTAAAAAAGGACAGCCTTTGACAATTGTTGCCGGCGTAGGGAGCTTTTCCTTGCAGGCAGAACCGGAAGTGACCATCAATGGCAGGAAAATCCCCATGAATGCGGAAGGCCTTGCTGAATATAAAATCACCGTAAATGGCAACCCTGGAAAACATCATATTCCCGTTAAGGTTCGATTTGTGAAACCCACAGGGGAGAGGAGTACGATCTATCGAACCCTCGAATACGAGATCGCTCCCTAAGGGGATGCCCGTATGACCCTATACCCCCATAGCGTAAAAGTAACATATATACGCCTTTCACCACCAGTCCCCCAATCTCCAAACTTCATCGCCGCCCCAAAAAATCGTTAAAAATGCTTGCACAAACCCACTCCGGGAATTACTTTTGTCTTGATCCTGATCAATACGTATCACCACCCGTACCCAATCTCCTCGAACTACCATCGCTTAATTTTTTTCCACTTTACTAACCTTTCTCCAGTCCTCCCATCCTCTGAATTTCCGGCAATCCACTAGGCTATGAACTACTCACAGTAGTTAATCCTAAAACACCCTTTATGACAACGCCGGTACAGTATTTTGGCAAACTTTTGTGCCTGTCACTTTTTGTAGTTCCCTCGCCCCTGGTGGAAGCCAAAAAGTCCAACTCCCTCGAACTTTTATCTTTTTACTCCTCCTACCACGCTGATGCCGCTGCCGGTAATAAAGCAGCCGCTGCAAATGCCGCCAAAGCAAAAGCCGCCGCCACCCGTTTTGCCGCTGCACAACGCGCCTCCGCCCGGAAGGCCGAGCTAAAGCTCATCAGCATGGAAGCCAATATAATGTTTGAAGAAATGCAGCTGGCAGATTCCGGCCTGAATGAAAAAGTGCTGGAATACGCACTGATCGGCTATCACAGACTGCTGAAAAAACACGCCTTGCACAATTCGGATATACTCTCCATCTGTGACTTCAGCCAATCCTCCAGCCTGAAGAGAATGTATGTCATCGACATGCGCACCCGCAAGCTCCTCTACCGCAACTACGTCGCCCATGGCATCAGCTCCGGCGAAGAGTTCGCTAACTCCTTTTCCAACGCACCCGAATCCCACAAAAGCAGCCTGGGCTTCTACGTCACCAGGAGCACCTATTTCGGCGAGAACGGCCTTTCCCTCCGCATCGATGGAATGGACAGAGGCTTCAACAGCCTGGCCAGTGAAAGGAACATCGTCATCCATGGCGCACCCTATGTCAGCGAACGCATCCTGCACAAATACGGCGTCATGGGAACTACTTTCGGTTGCCCCGCCATCCCCCAGGAATTGACCGACCAGCTCATACCCCTGTTGAAAGATGGCAGCTGTTTCTTTATCTATTACCCCTCCCAAAACTATTTATCCCACTCCTCTATTCTCAACGGTTAATGAACAAAGAAAGACTGCTCGTCTTTCTGCACCATAATGAGCCCAGGACATGCAAGCTTCCGGAGTCAGTTCGCTGGCCCGGAAGTTGCTTTTTTAAATAAAACATAAGTGGATAAAAATCAATCAATTGAAAAAATTGCTCCAAATTATAACACTTTTACGTACGTAATAATGTAATCCATCACACTTTTATGTACATGATAATGTAATTTTTAACACTTTTACGTACATAAAATCGTAGCTTTACCCATTATCAGGTAACAATTTCAAACAAAATGAAGCGTAATGCAACCTCATTCCTGACAGCCTGGAAAGCCTCTGCCACCCGCCAGCCCCTCATAATCAGGGGCGCCCGTCAGGTAGGCAAAACCTGGGTCATGAAGGAGTTCGGACATAGCCAATACGAGCAATGCGCCTACGTGAATTTCGAAAGCAATGCGGCCTTAAGAACATTATTTACCGCCGACTTTAATATTGGCCGGATCCTGACTGCCATACAGATAGAAACAGGCGTAACAGTAGAACCCGGAAATACGCTGATCATCTTCGACGAGATCCAGGAGGCGCCAGGAGCATTGACCTCCTTGAAATATTTCCAGGAGAATGCTCCTGAATACCATGTAATATCTGCCGGATCATTGTTAGGGGTTGCACTTAATAATCACACTTCCTTCCCTGTTGGTAAAGTGGAATTCCTCGATATGTATCCGTTGGATTTTACAGAATTCCTGGAGGCAATGAACGAAACGGCATTAGTGGATCTGGTAAAAAGACATGATTGGGAATTGATCAAAACCTTCAAATCCCGTTATATCGAGCTACTGAAACAATATAATTATGTGGGAGGAATGCCCCAGCCTGTATCGACCTTTATACAAAGAAAAAACTTTAAAGAGGTAAGGCAGATACAGCAGCGCATATTGAACGCTTATGAACAGGATTTTTCTAAACATGCCCCCAACGCCATTGTTTCCCGGATAAGGATGCTTTGGAATGCAATTCCATCACAGCTGGCAAAAGAGAACCGGAAATTTATTTATGGATTGGTCAAAGAGGGAGCAAGAGCGAAAGAATATGAGCTCGCAATGTCCTGGCTCATTGATTGTGGCCTGATCCATAAAGTTAATAATGTCTCCAAACCAGCAATTCCATTAAAAGCATACGAAGACTTCAACGCCTTTAAATTATTTCTTGTCGATGTTGGCTTACTGGCGGCAATTGCAGAGCTGGATGCCGGCTCCCTGCTCGAAGGCAATGCGATGTTTGAAGAATTCAAAGGCGCACTAACGGAGCAATATGTTATTCAACAGCTTGTTGCCCTAAAAGAAGGAAGCATTCACTATTGGTCCCCCGACAACGCCCGCTCCGAAATAGATTTTCTGGTTCAGATCGCAGGCAAGGTGATCCCCATCGAAGTAAAAGCCTCGGAGAACCTGAGAGCCAAAAGTCTGCAGGTGTATTATCAGAAATATAAACCCGCTACAGCCATCAGGACCTCTATGTCTGATTTTCGGAATGAGGAATGGATGATCAATTTGCCGCTATACGCCATTGGAGAATTATCCCTCCTCCTCACAACTTAGTCACAGCCCACACAACGCCCGGAGTCAGCCCTCCCCCTATATTAATGGGTACAGTCATCCCGTTCGCATTGTATTTAACGGTTTATTGAAAAAATAATTTCCGTACATACTTTTCCGCCCCCACTTTAAAGTAAAGTATATAGGATCCAGCGGGAATATCACCGACCGTATAGGACGACTGGGCAGCATCGATCTTCTTTAACAGCCGGCCACTTACGTCATAAAGCTGTATACCGTCGGGAGTCGCATTGAGGAAGTTGATGGTCCCGTTACTACTGTTGAATGCTATGCGAAGAGTAAAAGGAGCGGCAGGGTTGCGAACGGCGATCACCTTGGTATAAGCCGTTTCACCCGTAATATCCATCAGCGCTATGCGATAATACCGGATCGAAAAATTAAGGTCGGTATCTTTAAAGCCATACGATGATTCACCCTGGACAGCCGGTACATAACCTGCTTTCTTCCAGGTTCTCCCATCCGCGCTGGATTCCACATTAAAGCCGGCTAATGCTGTAGTGGATGCCGCTTCCCAGCTAACAAGGATGAACTGGCTGTTTAACTGGGCAGATAAATTGGAGTAGGTGATAGGCAGCACGACACCTAAAGTAGTAGCTGAAATATTGGCTATGACGAGAGAGCTGGCGATATAGGATACGTAGTTTGTAGCCGTGTTGACTGAGCTGGTGGCGGTAGTAGTCCATGTACCTCCGCTTGTTTGATTGAATGCTATCTGTAACTGGTTTTCTGTATTGCCTCCTATCTCGGAATCCAGGTATACAAGGCCCACCGTTCCGGAAAAGGTAAAAGGCGTACCGATATTATACACCCGGCCCAGGCTGGTAATGCCTGGAGTGGTAGAGCCAAGGGGCGTAGTTACTTTCACAATGGAATTGCTGCTCAGGGTAAGATCCGCTGAAGGGATCAGTACCAGGCTGTCAACGCTGAACGTGGTCCCGTTTGTAATGAACAATGCACCGGAAGAACCTACACTCAACTGGCTGATAGCCGGATAGGCGGCCAAAAGAAGACAGAGCAGACCAGGAATTATTTTTTGCAGAGCGACACGCAAAGATTGGTTAAGCATATGGGTAATGTTTAGTGTGCGATGAAAAAACTAAACAGGTGAGTGGGTCTTCTTAATCGTAGATAAACAGGAGGGAGGGTCTTCTTAACTGCGACAAATATATGTAGATATTGTTAATATAAACAATCGCGCATCTTTATTTTTATAAAAGCCGGTCAAAACTGCTTTAAAAAACTAACCTTGCTGATCGCAGCATTCATCCTGTCCGCCACCCCATGCTCCACCATCCCCCTGCTATTCCATACCAGGTACACATAACACAACGGCCGGTACTCCCACGAGAACTTCACATTCAGGGCCTCCGATGCATTCGAAGTATTATGCTGATAAAATGCCACCAGCTGCAGCCGTGGATTCCATGCCAGTCTCGCCTGTACATTATACAGATAATAAGTAGCCGTCAGTCGGCTGGCCCCCAGATCTTTCAGAGCATAACTTTCCACACTCCCGCTGAATGCGATCATTGGCAAAGGAGAATATCGTAACGAGACTTTATTATACAACAGGCGACCGTCATAATAGCCGCCCAAAGACAAATTGTAATAAACACTCCATCTCCGGGATGCATCGCTGGATATCTCGATGCCCGGCCGCGCATAGCTGTACTTCCCCGGTAGGATGGATGCATTCAAAGGCTGAAAAGCGGCTGACAGCGACTGATAGCTATATGCACAGGCCAATCCGACATAACCCCCATTTTGAAGCCCGAACCACAGCGGCCAGACATTTACCCGCGCCTCCTCCAGCTGGCTCCTGCTTAGCGTATGCAAAAGATCCGTCGACATGCCCGGAGAGAAAGACCTTAAGAATGGCGGAAGCCATTTGCTTCTCGACGTAAAATAAAATCCCGGGGAAGTGCTCACCACATCGCCCCGGTTGACAAACCCCATACCCGGGTTATAATGCCGGCTGACAAAAGACTCGTTCAGCCACCCGGTGAAAAAATTATCCTTATAGAACAATTGCCCATAGCCCGCCATTCCCTGCTGGTCCGCGCCAGTGCCATTCGTTCCGCTCACCATGCCCGAAGCCTGCCATTTCTGACTGATCCGGTAAAATCCATCCAGTGTGGCCGACCAGTTATGCGCCCCGCTCCCTTTCACACCCGCTGCCTCGTCAATCTTTGATGTCACCAGCCCCCCGATCTGAACCGCCCGTTTCCTTCCCAACCGTTGTGTCCATCTGCCGGCAAAAAAATCGGCAGGTCCCGCAGAGTCAAAGGAAGGCGCCTGACGAATGGCCATCACGGCCGCCGCCTGGTTATCTCCCCTGTAAACATAACGGCCTCCATACCGGATATCCACAGGATTGCCTGCGCCATCCAGGCCGATCTTCCGGCTGAAAAAAGGCTGAATAGTCATCTGCGTGTTCTTAGTGCCATCCGGATTCAGGTCAAGCCCCGCTTGCAGCAGGCTGGCATTCTCCAGGAAAAAAGGCCGTTTCTCCGGGAAAGAGACAGAGAAGCGCTGCAGGTTGTTGACCTGCTGGTCCACATCTGCCTGGGCAAAATCCGTATTGACCGTCAGGTCCAGCACCTGGTTGGTCTTCAGGGCCCATTTGACATCTCCCCCCGGTTTAAAAGTCACGGTAGTCCCACCCCCCCGATGATCTTGCCGCACATTCACCAGCGCATAAGGCTGCACCCGTAGGTTCGTCCCCGGCTTAGGCAGCTGCAGACTGTCCAGCAATCCTTCATATGCCATGCTTGTCAATGAGTACTCCCTGGGGAAGGGTGACCAGCTGTAATAGGCATCACCTGTCCTTCGTTTCCTGACAAAATTGATCCCCCAGGTCTGGAGATCTCCCCCCTTGTCGGGGTAACGCAGCGTCTTCCAGGGGATCGCTATCTCCGCGATCCAGCCACTGTCGGACCTGCTGGTGCGGACCTTCCACAGGCCGTCCCAGTCGACATCGAAAAGACGGTTGTCAAAACAAAGCACATCCCGCTGTACCCCATACGGGTTCACCAGGAAAGCCATGGCGTTCCGGGCATCATGGAAGCCGTCGATCAGGATGGCGATATGATCATGATCCGGCGGATTGAAATCTCTTTGAAAATTGGGCACACGCAGCCCGCCTTTCCCAACACTGTCGCCACAGATCGCAGCAATATAGAGGTAGTCCTTATTGTACAAAAGCTTCACCGCCGTACGCTGACCGGGAATGCCGCCCTGCAAAGGGTCTATCTCGCCGAATTCACGGACAACAGCCGCTCCCTGCCACGCCGGCTCATCCAGCACTCCGTCAATCACAAGCAACGTATCGATCTTCGCAGCGACAACCCTCTTCTGAGGTTGAACAGGCTCAAATGTACTTTGCGCAGTTACATCGGCAGTCAAAAAGACAAGGAACAAAAATGCAAGTCGGACATTCATACCTCAAAGAAAAAAACATCCCGCTCCCTGGTCTGCTGAATTCGACCAGCCGCCGGGCAGCCACGTCATACGACACCCAAAACCTACCCCTTCCGCTCATAACAGACCACCTCCCATTTGCAGTGCAAAACCTGTTGTTGGTCGAAAAAGCGCCCCCTTTGTATGCCGGCCCCGCTTATTTATCTACTTTTAGCGACCATGATAAGGGATTTTAGGTTGGCGGACAATCGTGCACTTACCCATCTGGCCTTCTGGTCGGTCTTCTTCCTGGTAAATGGGTTCGTATGGGGCTATTGTGCGGAGCAGGCCTCAACAACCTACTTCCGCAATGCATTCTGGGGAGAGACTAAAGAACTGCCTTTTCTCCTGGGCCTGGTCTACTTCAACCTGTACGTGCTGATCCCGCGCTTCTTCATAACCAAGCGATACGTCTTCTATTTACTGACCGTTCTCGGCTCATGTATCATAGCGTCCATCCTCATCCGAACGATGCAGACCTTAGCAATCACCTCTCTTTCTGCCTACCTTTATTCACTGGGCAGGATCATCATGCTGAATATCTGCCCGGTATTCTTCGTGGCCACCTTTATCAAATTATGGCAGCTCTGGTACCGGCAGCTGCAAATGAACCGCGAAATACTGGAAGAAAAACTGAAGGCCGAGCTGAATTACCTGAAAGCCCAGGTACATCCGCATTTTTTATTCAATACCCTGAACAACCTGTATGCGCTAACCCTCGCCCGATCGGCGGCAGCGCCGGGTGTAGTGCTGAAACTATCCGCCCTCATGCGCTATATGGTCCATGATTGCAAGGCCGAAAAGATCCCACTGGAACAGGAGATCCAATCCATGGCCAGCTATATAGAACTGGAAAAGATTCGCTTCGATCAGCGCCTGGAAATTTCTTTTAATGTGCACAACGACGTAAAAGGACCGGGTATAACCCCCCTCATCCTGCTGCCCTTTATCGAAAACGCTTTCAAGCACGGCCCTTCCGTAGACACGGAAAAGGCCTGGATCACCATCGATCTGATGATCAGGGAAAAAATGCTTTTCTTTAAAGTGGAGAACAGCAAAGCGCCCATTCCCGCCAGTGCCCCGGAAGAACCTTGCTCCAATGGCTTCGGATTAAAGAATGTGGAAAGAAGACTAAATTTGTTATATCCCGGCAAGTATACCCTGGAGAAAAAAGATGACCCGGAATATTATGCCATCGACCTGAAACTTGATCTTTCAGAAAATTAAAAAGATGCATCGGATTAAATGTCTGGTCACCGAAGACGAACCGCTGGCAAGGGATGTACTCTGTAAGTACATCGCAGACCTGGGTTACCTGGAGCTGACCGGCGTCTGCGCCGATGCCATGCACACGCTTCATTTCCTGAAGACCCGGCCCGTCGATCTACTTTTTCTGGATATCATGATGCCCCGCCTGAATGGCATCGATATGCTGAAGACCCTGCAGCATCCTCCACGGGTCATCCTGACGACAGCCCACCCCGATTATGCCCTGCAGGCCTTTGAGCTCAACGTCATCGATTATTTACTGAAACCCATTCCCTTCGAACGCTTTGTGCTGGCCGTCAACCGCTTTTTCAGTTTCCGCCCCGCCGGTGACTTCCCCTCCTTTGCCATTGATCCCGGCGACGTCAACACACAGACAGCTGATGACGGCTTCATCTACCTGAAAGCGGAGAAGAAAATGGTAAAGGTGTTCCTGAAGGATATCATCATGATCGAAAGCCTCCGGGATTATGTGAAGGTGATCACCACAAACCAGCAGATCGTCAGCTACCAGAAGATCGGCTACCTGGAGGAGCGACTGCCCGAGAAAAAATTTCTACGCATTCACCGCTCTTATATCATTGCCGTGGATCAGATCCTTTCCTTCAATACCACCTCCGTGGACATAGCCTCCCATAGTTTGCCCATTGGACGCTCCTATAAAGACATGGTGATGAATATCCTGAAAGTGGAAAAACACCGGTAAACCGGGCGCGGGGACCAATATTTGCATAGTATATCCTAAACACAGACCATGATACAAAGGGATGGCGCCCTCACCAGCCTGTGGCAGGACACGACGGCCAGAGAAAATGAAAGCCTCACTGGTAACAGGATCTCTCCGGAAGACAGGAACTATGACGTAGTCATCGTCGGCGGCGGCATCACCGGCCTGACGACAGGGCTACGCTTACAGGAAGCTGGCTTCAGATGTGTCGTCCTGGAAGCGAATACACTTTGTTTTGGCACGACAGGCGGCACCACCGCCCACCTCAATACCGTTCTCGACACACCCTATCCCACCATCATCAAAAATTTCGATAAGGACACCGCTCAGACAGTAGCCAATGCCGCAAAGGCCGCTATCAGGCTGGTCCGTTCCAATATAGATAAATACAGCATCGCCTGCGGTTTTGAAATGGCCACCGCTTATATGTTCTCCCAGACGGAAGACCAGGCAAAGGAGCTCGACGACATTTATGAAGCCAGCCGCGACCTGGGCATCGACATAGCCTATACGCACCAGATCTCCGCCGATCTGAAAATGTCAAAAGCCGTCGCCATAAAGGGCCAGGCGAAATTTCATCCGACAAGATATGCCATGGGGCTGGCGGCCGCCTTCCAATCCCTGGATGGCCGCATCATCGAGCATTGCCGCGTAACAGGCGCTGAAAATGAAGATCCCATCTCCGTACATACAGAACATGGCGATATCCGGTGCACTTATCTGATCTACGCCACCCATATTCCTTCTGGTCTGAATATCACCATCGATACCCGTTGCGCACCCTACCGCAGCTATGCCATGGCGGTAACGCTTAAAGGTGAATATCCCGAAGGCCTGATCTATGATATGTTTGATCCTTATCATTATTACCGCACCCAGACCATTGACGGACGATCTTATTTCATTGCAGGCGGAGAAGACCACAAAACGGGTCATATGGAAAATACACAGTCCTGCTTTCTAAAGCTGGAAGCGCACATTCGCGCCCATTTCAAGGTGGATGAGATCGCCTATAAATGGTCCTCCCAATACTTCGAGCCCGTTGACGGATTACCTTACATCGGTCACCTCCCCGGGCAACCCGGCAATATATTAGTTGCCACCGGCTTCGGTGGCAACGGCATGATCTACAGCGCCGTTGCAGCGCTCACCTTCCAGGAGATGATCCAGAGGGAACCTGAAAAATTTGCGCCCGTATTTAATCCTAATCGCCTTAAGCCCATAGCCGGGTTTTCAAACTTTGTGAAGGAAAATGCGGATGTGATGAAAAAGTGGATCGGCAAGCTGTTGCCTTCAGACAAGCTTGCTTCTTTTTCCGACATGGCGCCCGGTGAAGGGAAAGTTGTGAAGGTAGAAGGCGACACCATCGCATTATACAAGGATCAGCAGGGAGAGTTCCACGCTTTATCGCCCACCTGCACCCACATGGGCTGTCACGTCACCTGGAACAACATGGAAAAGTCCTGGGACTGCCCCTGCCATGGCGCACGATATTCTCCAAATGGCGCCGTCCTCACCGGACCAGCCGATATACCCCTCGAAAATATAGATATTCCTAGTCTGGTAGAAGGTAAATACCTTTAAACGTACCTTCAGTCAAGCGTATGGAATTTCAATTTTCAGCACATAAAGGATTTCACTTCGCTACGGCACTTGCCGGATTCCTTGACGTTACGGCAACATCCGATCGTATAACGTTGCCTGCCGCATTGGGGGAAGGGTTCATTCAGGAAGTATACCTGGACTACGGTCTTTCTCTATGCATTCACCAGTATAAATTACGGCAGCCATTCCTGCTTCGCCGGCTGGAAACCGAAGCGTCCGAATTTCTTACCCTCAAATTTGATGGCGCACAGCCTTTATTTCCCGGTGATAGAGGGTATGCAGTAGAGGTAGGTACCAGCAACCTGTTTACAGAGCTTAGTTTATCCAAAGATCAAACCGTCAATTTCCTGGTAATTACCATCACCAGCCATGACTTGTTCAACCTATTGCATCTCGATGCCGCTGCTCATCCATTGCTAACCACCCTGCAGAACAACCAGTCATTTGTCCTGCATGAAAACCTCAACCCGGAAATGGAAAGGGCCCTCCACCAGCTTTGCCAGATCGATGAGTCTGCAACGCTGCCACATCTGCTATATCAGGTCAAAGTGCGGGAACTGATCTACCATCTTTTCAACAAGCTGCTTGCCCGTTCTGTCACTCCTGCCATCCCCGTGCACCCGATGGATGCGCAGAAGATCTACGAGGTACGTACGAAGATCCTGGCCGATCTTGGCACGCCCCCTCACTTACCGGATCTCGCCCGCGGCGTCGGCATGAGCGAAACAAAAATGAAACAGCTCTTCCGCCAGATCTTTGGCGACAGCATTTACAATTATTACCAGACCGCCCGGATGGACGCGGCAGCAAGAATGCTAAAAGGCCTCTCCGTCTCAGAGACAGGGTATCGCCTGGGATTCTCCAACATGAGCCACTTCACCCGTTTATTCGAAAAGCATCACCGGGTAAAGCCTAAAAAGTTCAAGGACTCAGCATAACAAGGTCTCCTGCCGGACCGGACTATTCTTCTGCCCGATAGTAGTATTTTTTTAGACGTATCCGGCGGAGCTTTGCCCTATGCAAACCATCATCGTCACCGGAGCCACCGGTAATCAAGGCGGAACAGTTGCCCGTCATCTGCTGCGGCAGGGGAAATTCAAGGTCCTCGCGCTCGTACGCGACAGGCAGCATCCCAAGGCCCAGGCGCTTCAACAGTCAGGCGCCAATCTTATTGAAGGAGATTTCAACGACAGCGCATCCCTCGATCGCGCACTTAAAGATGTTTACGGTATTTTTTCCATGCAGGACTTCAAAGGAGGGACCGAAACCGAGATCCGGCAGGGGATAGCATTGGCGGATGCCGCAAAAGCAGCCGGCATTAAGCACTTTGTATATAGTTCCGTCGGCAGTGCCGAACGCAAAACCGGCATCCCCCATTTCGAAAGCAAGTTCGCCATTGAAGAACATATTCGCGCCATCGGACTGCCCCATACCATCGTCCGCCCCGTCTTTTTTATGTACAACTACAATGGCATGCGATCTATGGCCGAAAAGGGAACACTCTTCATGCCGCTGAGCCCCGGCACTGCCCTGCAGCAGCTGTCAGAAGACGATTTCGGAGCGATGGTAGCACAGGCCTTTGAGCATCCCAATTATTACCTTGGCCGCGAGATCGAACTGGCCAGCATGAAGATAACCATGGAGGAAGTGGCTAAAACCTTCAGCAAGGTATTGCGGAAAGAAGTCGCCTATCAGCAAATTCCCTTCGAAGCTTTTCAACAACAGGCCGGGGAAGAAGTGACCATCATGTTCCGCTGGTTTGAGAACAAAGGATACAACGCAGACCTGCCCGCGCTAAAACAGGAGTTCAAAAACCTAAGCTCCCTTGAAAGCTATCTGCTCAGTCATGCCTGGGCGCCTCTCACTGTGGTGGAGCCCAGCGCAGGCAAAAGCCTGTCCGTAGCAGGCGGTGCTTACCACATCATCATATCCGGAGAACAAACCGGCGGCGCCTATTCCGTCATCGATATGGAAGTCCCTCCGGGCGGCGGCCCGGTTCCCCACGCCCATCCTGCTTTCCAGGAAGCATTTTATGTCCTGGATGGCGAGATAGAAGTCGCCACCGGAACGGGGACATCCACCTTAAAAAAAGGCGCCTACGTCAATATCCCCCTGGGCGGGATCATCCACCAATTCAAGAATAGAACTAAAGCCACTGCCCGCCTGCTCTGCATTATCACCCCCGCCGGCATGGAAAAAATGTTCGAAGAGATCAGCCAGATAAAAGATCCAAAAGAAATCCCCGGTATCGCCGAAAAATACGGGCAGCAGCTTTTCCCGCCCGATTATTTTAATAAACAGGCCCAAAAATCAAATTAATTGTTAAATAACACGTAGGCAACCCCGTGGCTTTTTTATCGTACCTATCTTTCAACCAGGTATGCGTTTATCAGAACTTCTGCTAAAAAAGCCAGTACTCACCGCCGTGCTCGCGCTCACCCTGCAGGCCGCCCTCGGACAAGTGCAGATCACCGGCACTGTATACGACAAAAGCCTGCAATACGCCATGCGGGGCGTAAGTGTCATGGGCTCCTCCGGCGCCGGCACCATCACCGATTCGCTCGGCCACTATCATATTAAGCTTTCCCCCGAAGACTCCATCTCTTTCTCTTACCTGGGCCGGGCCACCCAAAAATTTCCAGTCAGGGAGATCCCCATAGGCTATCCTTTCGACATGAGCCTGGAAATAGTCGTGGATTCCTTACCCACCGCCTTCGTGAAATCCAGCAATTACCACCTTGACTCCCTGGAGAACCGCCGGGAATATCAGAAGATCTTCGACTATGGCGCCGATTACCTCTCCACCACCAACACACCCCGTTCGGGAGGGGTAGGAGTGGGTCTCGACCTGGATATGCTCTTCGACGGAAGAAAGAACCGCCGCATGCTCGCCTTCCAGGACAGGTTGAAATGGGAGGAAAAAGAGAAATACGTCGACCATCGCTTCACCAAAGCCCTCGTAAAAAGGATCACCGGCCTGCAATCACCCGCCCTCGATACCTTCATGCGGCAATACAGACCCAGTTACGATCTGATCCAGGGCTGCGAGACAGAGTATGAATTCTATAAATACATCCTGGAATGGAGCAAATTCTTCGAAAAGGACTGGCAGGCGACGCATCATGACTAAATGGTATTACAACGGCGCAATAAAGAGTACTTTTACACCCGGGTTTAAAAGACCATTAACTGACCATGCTGGAGCAACAAATAAAACAGGCTGCGACAAAGATCGCCGGCGATACCGTTCATCTCCGCAGGGCCTTGCATACCCGGCCCGAATTATCTTTTCAGGAGTATGAAACTTCCGCATTTATAAAAACAGCGCTCGATAAAATGGGCATACCCTGGAAAGCCATGGCCGGAACAGGCGTTCTGGCAACGATCCGGGGAACACTGCCCTCGGACAGGACCATCGCCCTCCGGGCCGATATAGACGCCCTCCCCATCACCGAACTGAATAACGTTGAATACAAGTCCCGCATTGACGGTGTCATGCATGCATGTGGGCACGATGTACATACCGCTTCCCTCCTGGGGACAGCCCGTGTTCTTTTATCCGTCCGCGACCATTTCGGAGGTACTGTCAAATTACTTTTTCAGCCCGGAGAAGAAAAATTGCCGGGAGGCGCCCCTATGATGATCCGTGAGGGCGCTTTGCGCGATCCCGTCCCGGCAGCCATCATCGGTCAGCACGTCATGCCTTCCATCCGGTCCGGAAGAATAGGGATCAGGAAAGGCGCCATGATGGCCTCCATGGACGAGATCATCGTAAGGGTGATAGGCAAAGGGGGCCATGGAGCTATGCCCCACCAGAACATCGACCCTGTCGCCATCGCCTGCCAGATGGTGGTAGGGCTGCAGCAGATCATCAGCAGGATCGGCAACCCCATCATTCCCAGCGTACTTTCATTCGGAAAATTCATCGCCAATGGCAGTGTCAACGTCATCCCCGATGAAGTATACATGGAAGGCACCTTCCGCACCATCGACGAAACCTGGCGTACAAAAGCCCACGAACAGATGATAAAGACGGCCCGTGGCATCGTCGAAGCATTGGGCGGCGCCTGCGAATTCACCATCAACAAAGGCTACCCCGCCCTGAACAACCACCAGGCATTGACCACCGATATTGAAACATTTGCCATAGAATACCTTGGCAGGGAGAACATCGAATATCCCGATCTGTGGATGGCCGCGGAAGACTTCGCCTATTATGGCCGTGAGATCGATGCCTGTTTTTATTTGCTGGGGACAGACAGTGCCGCAGGCGATAAGAGCTACCCCCTCCACAACCCCCGTTTCGACATCGAAGAAAATACGCTCGCCCTTTCTACAGGACTGATGGCCTGGTTCGCCATTCGCAGCCTGGGATATGGGCAGCCTTCCTGACGATACAAAATGATAGCGACTTCTTAAAACCCAATTGACATGAATAAACAAAAGACGCTCGCATTCATCCCTTTGCTTATAATTGCCGGACAACTGATCTACACCTGGGTGAACATCCTTTTTACTGATGCGGTTGCCGGCTGGATGCATTTTCTTGGTCTGTTGCTTTTTCTACCCTTGCCCTACCTCCAGTATAAAAATCTTAAGATCGGTCTTTTCGCCACAGGTATATATCTCATTTTGGGAACGGCCAATCTGTTTAGCCTGACCCCCTCAATTATTACAAACACCTTCGGCATGACCGTTGGCTCAATAGAGCTATGGACACCCGCCTTCCAGCCTCTGCCTTTTGGCCTGCTCATACTCTATTGCATTGTAAATTTCAATGCATTCATAACCATTTATGTAAATTACAAAGTAAAGGACGAGCCAAAAGACCAATAGTTCCCCCCTCCGGTACTTACTGATGTCAATTTATTAAAAACTTTACACGGTGAAAATTAGTTGGTGCATATCATTAACGATTATTTGTACAATATGCCTGTTATCGTTTAAAAATCATCCTCCACCGGCACTGACAGCGTTTAAAATTTCCGGGTATGCCCAAGGCACTACCTATCATATAACTTATTATGCAGAAGATAGTTTTGTGGTGAAAAGCCAGATAGACAGCATCCTCGATAGGCTGGACAGCTCACTTTCGATATACAAGCCCTGGTCACTGATAAGCAAATTCAATAATGCTGATGATGGCATAGAGATGGACGGGCATTTACGATTGGTCGTTCAACGGTCATTGGAGATCTTCAAAGCAACAGACGGAGTTTCCGATATCACAGTATATCCTTTGGTAAATATCTGGGGATTTGGCCCGCAACATGTTTCCGGCGAACCCGATTCTGCCGGCATTCATGCTATAATGCCCTGCATCGGCGCCGATAAAATTCACCTGCAGGGCAAACGTTTGGTAAAAGATGCCCCCTGCGTAAAGATAGATGTGAATGGGATTGCACAGGGATATAGCGTGGATGTTGTTGCCGGGTTTCTTGAAAGAAATGGAATCCGAAATTACATTGTTGAGATTGGGGGCGAATTACGAATAAAGGGGCGAAAATACCCGGGCGGAATAATGATGCAGATCGGTATCGAGGCGCCTGCTCACAACAGTTTTGACGAACCCATGCTGGAAAAGGTCATACAATTGGATAATGGCGCGATTACCACTTCGGGCAATTACAGGAAATACCATAAGCTCAACGGGAAAACGATAGCTCATTTAATCGACCCAAAGACAGGCTATCCTTTTCAGAACGAATTGATCAGCGTAACGGTTTGGGCTAAAGATGCTGTCACCGCCGACGGGTATGACAATGCCTTGATGGGAATGGGTTTAAAAAAAGCGCTATTATTCCTAAGTAAGCATAAAAAGATGGAAGCTTATTTTATATACCACAGTTCAAACGGAGTGATAAGTGACACCGCAACAGCGGGTTTTTATAAAATGATAAGAAAATGAAGCCCGCAAACCATCGTCTGCGGGCTGGTGAGAAGAGGGGCTAATTCTTTGACAGATCGAAAGGATATAAGGTAGCATCCGGCAGGAACTGGTTAATTCCTTTAAAAGCCGACGAACTGTTCCTGACAAAAAACCATTTATAATCACCATTGACAACAGCAAAACGAATTGTTTTTGCCTTGTACACAAAAATAATATCAGGATACTTGACACTCCCTGTAGGCCCCAGCGCCATATCGACTTTGTTGCCACCCGTGAAATGTAAATTCAGATTGGGCGCCGTCCAGGTTGTTTCATCCAATGTAGGCTCGGCACTGGTATTCAGCTCCGCATTCACCATGATTGCCGAGCTGCCGGCTAAATTTTGAAAGTCAGTCAATTTGTTGCCATTGGATATACTGGCCTTAAAACCATTTCCGTTCGACATGCTTACGCTGATCCTGCCGTTTTCAATCTTCCAGGTCCCGGAAGTCTCACCTCCCAGATCATACCAGGTGATCGCACCGCCATCTTTGAATTCCATGCTCAGAGGCTGGGCGCCGTCACCATTATTAAATTCCCCGGTCCATATCTTGTTCTTAAATGGGGCGCTGGAGTCTGTTGCAGTACCATCCTTTTTACAGCCCATGAAACCAAAAACTGTCAGCAGCAAGAGCCCTGCAGTTATAAATCCCGGCCTCTTCATAATGGTAAGGTTCATAACAATTTGTTTAAGATGATTAATTTTATCCTGGACAAATGTATGTTTACCCAAAGGCACGGGCAATCCCATGAATATGGTAATTATTTTTTTCCAAAGCGTGCGTTGATCTGTGCGCGGGAATGAACATTCAGTTTCTGGTAGATATTCTTGATGTGCGAGTTCATCGTCTCGGGCGAAATAAAGCATTTCGCGGCGATCTCTTTGTAACTTAGTCCCTGAATAAGCAGCTCCAGTATTTCATGTTCCCGCTTGGTCAGGTTGAATTCATCCACATTGGGAGCCGCCTTTTTTTTATGAAAGTATTCCATCACTTTCTTTGCGATCAACCCATTCATGGAAGCCTTGCCTTCATTCAATTCCTTGATGGCGTCAAGGATCTTTTGCGGCGGGTCCTTTTTCAGCAGATACCCGTTGGCGCCGGCCTTTATGGCGGCGAATATTTTTTCGTCTTCTTCAAATACGGTAAGCATCAATATCTTGATCTCGGGGAATACATCTTTCAGCTCGATCACCGCATCTATCCCGCTTTTCCCGGGAAGATCGATGTCCATGATCAATACATCGGGCATATCCTTTACCACATCGTCAATAATGTTCCGGCAATGCTCTCTTTCGAATAAGACCTGGATATTTTCGTCACCGGTGAGGATCAGCCGCAGCAGGTCCCGATAACGGCTCTGGTCTTCTACAATAGCGGTTTTGATCATTACATGAGATTTATGTCGTTTGTTCCGTGTAAGTGAGCTTGACAATTGTTCCCCTTTCCACCCCACGCCCGATATCGAGTACCGCGGGCAGCATGGCTGCACGGGAGCGCATATTCTTTATTCCCGCACCCTCGCCTGGCTGACCAGCCTCGAAACCTTTTCCATCATCCCTGATGGTAATGGATACCATGTTGTTCGTAAAACAAACATGCGAATAGATCTGGCTCCCACAGGAATGTTTTACAATATTATTCAATGTTTCCTGGAGTATGCGGAATATGATGATCTGTTTTTGTATTTCAATGCCGAACGGTATCCCTTCTTCGGAATAATGCACATTGAACAGCTTCGTTTTACGGACCCTGTCCAGTTCCGTCACGAAAGACTTTTGCCAGCCAAGACGGTTGATATTTTCGGGATTGATGCTCCTGGAAATATCCCTGAGGCTATCCATAGCCTCATTCAACAGGCCATCAACCTCCCCTATCTTCTCGGTTTCCGTCGCCGGTACAGACATGGATCGTATGTGCACCATAGCAATGGAGATCAGCGTGCCCACATTATCATGCAGCTCCCGGGAAATACTTTCAAAAGCCTGTGATTGGATCTCTAAGTGCGAACGCAGCAATTCCCGGTCGAAATTAGTTTTCATTTCAAATTTTTCCCGGTGGAACCTGTACTTTCTTCTCTGGTTGATAAAAAGCGAAACCACTACCAGGCCGGTTAACAACAGGATGATCAGCGTGCTGGCAAAGAGGATCAGCGTGACTTCTGAAAATTTCTCTGGCATAAGAATCCTGTTATGATGAGTAGGTTCAGTAAGATAGCGAAGGAATTGCAAAAATACGAATAGTAGAAATTGGTGAATTCCTTATAGTGGCTCCATAAATAATTCAGCATGCCGAGGAAAGGGACCGAGCAGCCAAAATAGATGATAAAGCCGAAACTAAACCAGAACCAGGGATCCCTCGCCACGGACTCATTGTCCTCACTTAAATATAATTGCCTGAAATAGGCTGCAGCAAGAAAGATCATAAAAATGCTGCCGGCGACAAGCATCAACGTTTGCAGCTTATCAATCCCCGATACCAGGGATTCCGCCAGTACCAGCAGTGGAAAAACGATATAGAACGCCCGGATAGCCAGGTGAACATATTTGTTCTTCACCTGCCTGTCATATAAATAGGCCAGGACCAGGTACATCAGCCAAAAATAGATATTATAGAGCCAGTGGTTCTTCAAGCCATAGTACTTGGTAATATGCCCGCACAGATCGACACAAAAATTAAATACCCAGAAAACAGAGAGCTTCCTCAGCGCAGCCGGGTAATGGCGGCGGAAGCTGACAAGGCTGACGGCGGCGGCGCATCCGACCACCAGCAGAGGAAGCGTGGATATCAGTAATTTGGCGTTCATTGGATCATTTCGGGCCCACCATGGTCACCGTCTTGGTCGGACTGGGCGGGTTCAGGCCGGTGCCTTTTGTCGGTATGCCCGGCATCAGGGTAGTGATCTTTTTATCCTGAACAATGTCATCTGCCGCGAACGTAAGGTCATCTTCAATGGTAAAGTTCTTTGCCGGCACCATGGCGATGGTCGCCTGTGTAAAAGCGCTGGATGCCTCATGCCATTTACATCCTTTAGGTGGTGGCGCTCCTGTCGAAAGAGCCGGAGGTGTCAGCGCCTGGATATTCTCGCCTGTCTGCAGCCGCATAAAGTAGATCCTGACGCTGTCGGCCTGCTGCTTTTTGATCTCGGCAACAAACTTCTCCAATTCCTCCAGTTTGATCAGGGCCGAGGTGGTGACAAAGGGCAATGCTTTATTGTCATTGAAATTTGAGATCCATCTGCTTAGCTCAGCTGTTGTAAAATTCGTTTGCATGAAATGGAATTTAGGAGGTGAATGAATAGGTTACATGAAGGTAGCGGGATCGCCGATACCTGCAATACCATATTTATGGTAAAAGTAAGATAGGCTAGATACATGTGTCGGGGATCGATTTCTCCGGAACAGTAAAAAAAACCAGGAGTTATTGATGGGTTACTCATAGATTAATTTATATTTATATCTCAGCGGGCTCCCATAAAAGAACTTGTAGCCAGACCGCTGACTGCCATTATGAAGAAATTGCCTGATATCAAGCAACTTGCAGGACTTGTAGCAAAGGACAATGATAAAGCAGCATATGAGCAGCTATTTTATCATTTTTATGAGAACCTATCCCGTTTCGCTTCCTCATTGCTTGGACACGAAGCTGCCGCAGACGATATGGTATCGGAAGTCTTCGTCAATATCTGGCGAAACAGGACGCATTTAGGGGAAATAGAGAATTTACAGACCTACCTGTACGTATCTGTGCGCAATCTTTGCATGCGGTATTTGAGCCGTAAAAAGACAATTCTCCTGGGGTTAGACGCCATCGACGGCGATTACCTCCTGTCCCCCTATCAAACGCCGGAAGAAAAGGTACTGTCTGCGGAACTGATCTCCAAAATAGAAGCGGCAATTCAAAAATTGCCTCCCCAATGCAAGCTCGTCTTCACGCTTATCAAAGAAGATGGAATAAAATACAAGGACGCTGCTCAGATACTGAATATTTCCCTGAAAACCGTTGAAGCGCAAATGGCTATCGCGATCAAACGGATCCGCCTTGCTGTAGATACGGACTTTGCGCATTTTAGGAACTAGCTACTCCCTCCCGGCCCTTTTCAAATTTATTTTTACTCCCTTTAAGGGTTTCTCCGCGAATGGGGCTCTATTATAGTATAAAGCCTCTTATCTATGGGTTCAGATCGGCTGCGACAGTTATTAGCCGCAAAATGGCTTGGGGAAGCCACAGAACAGGAACTGGAAGAACTGGAGCAATTGCTGAAATTGCTTCCTGAGGAACATGAAAAAGAACAATTGCTGGATACTTTTTTTCAGCAGCGCCTCGTGGCCGGCCCGAAATCCCCTAAAGCAAAAGCAGCATGGCAAAAACACCTGGAAAATATGAACCGGGAGTTCCCGGATGATTTTGCAGCCGAAGGTATGGCTACAGGGTCTCCGGCCCCGGAGGAACGCCGGGGCGCCAGCCTGTTCACCTGGAAAAAACTGGCCATAGCCGCCTCGATAACAGGTATCATCTGCTTTACGCTCATAGCATATTTCAATAAAGAAAGACATCAAAGGAAGCTGGAAATGGCAGATCAGGCCTCCCCCCGGAACCCATCCTTGTCCGGTCGTACTAATATAAAAAAGACCCTGCCCGATGGAACTGTCGTCTGGTTAAATGGCGACAGCAGGATCGAATACAATGACGGCTTCGGCAAAACCAAACGGGACATTACATTGACAGGCGAAGCTTTTTTCGACGTAGCCCACAATGCCGCAGTGCCGTTGACGGTGCATGCCAGGTCCGTAAATATCACCGTTAAAGGAACCGCTTTCAATGTAAGAGCCTATCCCGAGGATTCAAAAGTGGAGGCCTCGCTTATAAGAGGGTCCATTGAGCTTGCCATAAAAAAAATGCCCGGCAAAAAGATCCTGCTCCATCCAAACGAAAAGATCACGATCTCCATCAGTGAAACGCCGGCCGCCGGCATCGATAAGGATGGCGACAGGCGGAATAGCGATAAGCTTTATCGTATCAAAGAGCTTAAAACAGAACCGCTGAGCAACCTCATTCCTGAAATATCATGGATGGACAACAAGCTGGTATTCGACAGCGAGCGCTTTGCGGACATCATACCCCGGATGGAAAAATGGTACAATATAACGATCCGGACGGGCGACACGGATCTGCTGGAGCAAAGATTCTCGGCAGTATTTCAGAAAGAGACCATTGAAGAAGCCCTCGCCGCCCTGCAGTTCACCTATAAATTCAGCTTTGAAGTGAGAGATAAACAGCTATTCATTAACGAAAATAAATCTATGCAGTAAAGATCCACCCCTTCTCAAAAAAAGAGGAGATGTTTCAGCATCCCCTCCCATCAGGCTAAAGGAGTTAGCAGGACTTGACATCTATTAACTCCAGATTTATAACCAAAATGTATTGCAATTTATGGAAAAAACCATAACGCCGGGGCTGCGATCTGCGGCCGGGCCGGTTATTTACCGAAACAAACTGCTGTTGGTCATGAAATTGAGTGTTATTCTTATTCTTGCCGCCTGCCTGCAGGTTTCTGCTAAAGGATACTCGCAGCAGTCCATCAGTCTTTCCGTACAGGACATCGAGCTTAAAAAGCTCTTCAACATCATTCAGAGTAAGACGGATTTCCGCTTTGTTTACAGGGATGCCATGCTGCCTAAAAATGTAAAAGTGACGGTAAATGTCACCGATGCATCCGTGGAGGAAGTGCTGAAGCTGGCATTCACGAATACACCCATACAATATAAGGTCTTCCCTAATAACCTCATCGTTCTGAATGCATATTTCGCGACGATCACCGTGACGGGCTCGATAACGGATTCGACAGGAAGCCCTTTGCAGGGCGTAAGCATCAGTGTAAAAGGCAACGGGAAGATCGGCACCACCACTGATGTGAACGGTAGATTCATATTGGATGTGCCCGAAAGCTCAACACTGATGTTTACCATGGTAGGGTATGAAACACAGGAGTTCCCCGCCAGGCCTGCCATCACCCTGATCATGCGGATGCAAAAAGCCAGGCTGGAGGACGTGGTCGTTACAGCATACGGGAAAAAGCAGCGGAAAGAAGCAATAGTCGGATCGGTCACTTCCATCAATGCAAAAGACCTTAAGATCCCCTCCAGCAATCTGACCACCGCCTTCGCCGGCCGCCTCGCCGGCGTAATCGCCTACCAGCGTACGGGCGAGCCGGGCGCCGATAATGCCAGCTTTTTCGTAAGGGGCGTCACCACTTTCGGCAACGGCAGCGGAAGCCCGCTGATCCTGATAGACAATATTGAACTGAGTACCACCGACCTGGCCCGTCTGCAGCCGGATGATATCGAAAGCTTTTCTATTTTGAAGGATGCCAGCGCCACCGCACTCTACGGGGCCCGGGGCGCCAATGGAGTTATTTTCATCACCACCAAGCAAGGGAAGGAAGGCAAAGCCAAAATGAGCTTGCGCGTGGAGAACTCAATTTCCGAGCCGACCAAAAAGATTGCGATCGCAGACCCGATCACCCACATGCAATTGTATACGGAGGCGCAGCTGACGAGAGATCCCCTGGCGCATCTCAACTACTCCCAGAACAAGATCGATCATACCACCGCTAAGGATAACCCCACCGTATATCCCGCCAACGACTGGTTCAAGCTCCTGTTCAAGGACAGGACCTCCATCCAACGGGCCAACCTGAACATAACAGGAGGCGGAAAAGTGGCCCAATACTATGTGGCGGGCAGCTATAAGATCGATAACGGCAACCTGAATGTGGACCACCGGAGCAATTTCAACACCAATATAAAGCTGAATAGCTACCAGCTACGGTCCAATGTCAACATCCAGCTCACGGATCAGACAGAGCTGGTCGTCCGATTGTACGGCACTTTTGACGATTACAAAGGACCCATCGACGGGGGGTCCGGCGCCTATCAGAAAGCGCTCAGGGCCAGCCCCGCCTTATTTGCACCCTATTATGCACCTGATTCCGCGAATATAGCGGCACAGCACATCCTGTTCGGCAACTTCAGATCCGGTACTTCTTTCTACATCAACCCCTATGCAGAGATCCAAAAAGGATATAAAGAATATTCACAGAGCAGGATGCTGGCCCAGATGGAATTGAGCCAGAAACTGTCCTCGCTTACAAAGGGACTTAATTTCAAAGCGCTCTTCAGCACCAACCGCTATTCGTACTTCGACGTTTACAGGGCCTATGGTCCTTACTTTTACAACGTTTCCACCTATGACAGGCAGTCCAACAAATATACCTTGAACTGGCTCAACGAGGTGCAAGGTCCCCCGGCTTACGAAGACATAAGGACGCTGGGCCAGCTGGGCGGTTCCGGCATCAACGATCCGCAGAGGAACCTGAATACGAATCTCTATGCACAGGCTACCCTGGATTACAGCAGGACGTTCGCCGAAAAACACAATGTAGGCGCAACCCTGGTCTATACGATCCAGCAAAGCCTGATCACTACCAGCGACCTTAATGTGCAATCATCGTTGCCGCACAGGAACCTCGGCTTATCCGGAAGGGCATCCTATTCGTATGACAACAGGTATTTCACCGAGCTAAATTTTGGATACAATGGCTCTGAAAGGTTCTACAAAACAAAACAATTCGGGTTCTTTCCCACTGTCGGCGCCGCCTGGGTCGCCTCGAACGAAGGATTCTGGAATAGCCGGATCATCAACAAGCTCAAACTGCGGGGCTCTTATGGCCTGGTAGGCAATGACGCCATCGGCAGGTCAACAGACCGGTTCTTCTATTTGTCGAGCGTGAACCTCAACGATGCGTCACGGTCCGCCTCCTTCGGCTATGACGACACCTATTCGCGGAACGGCGTCTCCATCAGCAGGTACCCCAATACGGATATCACCTGGGAAAAATCGTATCAGTCCAACTTTGCCATAGAGATGGGGATCCTGCATAAGATCAACATTGTGGCGGAAATATACGATCAGCGAAGGAAGAATATCCTCATGGACAGGGCATCCATTCCCAGTACTGTGGGGCTCTCGGCGCTAACCCAGGCGAATGTAGGCGAGGCAAGATCAAAGGGACTGGATCTTTCGTTCGACTATACCCAGACCTTCAGCAAAGACCTGTCCGTCATCGCCAGGGGCAGCCTCACCTATGCCAGGGGAGAATATGTGAAATATGAAGAGCCGGTGTATGCCGAAAGATACAAATCGCATGTAGGACAATCCATTACACAAACCTGGGGCTACATAGCCGAACGGTTGTTCATAGACGATAAGGACCTTTTGAATTCACCGCACCAGAACTTCGGATTATACCAGGCGGGCGATATAAAATACCGGGATATCAACGGGGATGGAAAGATCACCGAGCTCGATATGGTGCCGCTGGGCAATCCCACCACCCCGGAGATAACGTATGGTTTCGGGACTTCCATCCAGTATAAGAACTTCGATCTGTCCGTGTTCTTCCAGGGACTGGCAAGAGAATCGTTCTGGATAAATACTTCAGCCACGGCTCCCTTCGCCAACTATGACGATCCTTACACGCCGATCAACAATAATTTTGTAGGAGAGAATGCACTGTTGAAAGCGTATGCCAACAGCCATTGGTCGGAAGAGAACCAGAACATATATGCCATCTGGCCGCGCCTCTCCGTAACTCCCGTCAATAACAACAACCAGACGAGCACCTGGTTCATGCGGGATGGCAGCTTCCTGAGAATGAAATCCGCAGAATTAGGCTTTACCGTCCCCGCCAAAGTGCTTGAAAGGTATAGGATAGGTGGATTACGCATCTATGTCAGCGGCCTCAACCTGCTGACTTTTAGCGCCTTTAAACTCTGGGACCCTGAAATGGGCGGGAATGGCCTGGCATATCCGATCCAAAAAGTGATCAATGCGGGTCTCACACTTAATTTTTAAACCACTCAACGCCGCTGTAATGAAAAATTATATTAAGATCACGATGGCCCTGATGTGGCTGACGGCAGGAACAGGTTGTAAAAAATACCTCGATGTCGCGCCCGACAATATAGGCACCATAGATTATACTTTCAGGATGCGATCCGAAGCCGAAAAATATCTGTTCACCTGTTATAACAATTTGCCCGCATTCGCCAGTACTGACAATGACCCCGGCTTCTTTTCAGGGGACGAGTTCGCCGCACCATATCCCGGCTCCATATATTTCGGAATAGGCTTGTATGCCATTGCCAGGGGAGAGCAGAACGTAGTGAACCCTCTTGGCAATTATTGGGACGGTGGCAATGGTGGAAAAGCTTATTTTCAGGCGCTCCGTGAATGCAATATTTTTCTCGAAAATGTAGATAAGGTGCCTGATCTCAGCGACTTCGAAAAAAAGCGATGGGTGGCCGAGGTCAAGGTCCTGAAAGCCTATTATCATTTTTTCCTGATGCGGATGTATGGACCCATCCCTGTGATGCGGAAGAACCTGCCTGTTTCCGCCTCGATAGAAGAAGTAAGGGTCGCCCGCGAGCCGCTGGATACGGTGGTCAGCTATATCACAGGACTGATCGACGAAGCTACGCCCGGACTGCCCGATAAGATCCTGAACGAGGTCTCCGAGCTGGGCCGGATCACCAAATCCATTGCGCTTTGCATAAAGGCGCAGGCGCTGGCCACCGCCGCAAGTCCCCTCTTCAATGGCAATCCCGATTATGCAGGCCTCAAGAACAAAGATGGCGTTCAGCTGATAAATACCAATGTCGATGCCACGAAATGGAAGGCGGCGGCCGATGCCTGCAAAGCGGCCATCGATGCCAGCGCAGCGGTGGGAGCAACATTATACTACTTTACCCCCGAGGCCGGCCAGTCCATGACGGATTCCACCAGGACCATGATGAATATAAGGGCCGCCATCACGGAGAAGTGGAACCCCGAGATCATTTGGGGTGGGACGAATTCAATGGCCACTGGCGTGCAGGCCTTGTGCCAGGCGAGATTGACATCCGGAGACCCTTCCAACATACCCAACCCGCCGACCACCAACGAATCCATTCGGTCGCTGCTGGCGCCTCCGCTGCACATCGCCGAGATGTTCTACAGTAATAACGGTGTTCCTATTGAGGAAGACATCAAATATGACTACTTCAGCCGGCTTACTACGCTAAGGACCGCAACGGATACCGACCGGTTCTATATCAGGAAGGACTACACGACGGTCCAACTGAACTTCGACAGGGAGCCAAGGTATTATGCGGACCTGGGCTTCGACGGCGGCATATGGTATGGACAAGGCTTGTTCAACGACACGAAAACCTGGTACGTCCAGGCGAAAGCAGGGCAGTTGGGCGCAAGGCTCGGCGCCTCTTTGTATTCCGTGACAGGGTACTGGCCGAAAAAGCTGGTGAATTACAAGAATGATTTCGGGGGCAACTCCAACGGATACAATACCATCGCCTATCCCTGGCCCATCATACGGCTGTCCGAAATGTACCTGCTTTATGCGGAAGCCCTGAACGAGATGAACGGACCAGGCGCCGAGACCTATAAATGGATCGACCTGGTGCGCGCCCGGGCGGGCCTGAAAGGGGTAGTCGAGAGCTGGGCCAATTATTCCAAAATTCCCGGCAAGCCCCTTTCAAAGGATGGCTTGCGTGATATCATACAAAGAGAAAGGATGATCGAATTGATCTTCGAAGGCAAGCGACTTTGGGACCTGCGCCGCTGGAAGAAGGCGGACGTCTACCTCAACATGCCCATACAAAGCTGGGACCTGGAGCAGGAAGACCCTGTGAACTACTATCGGGTAAGACAGATTTTCAGCCCCGTATTCACCAGCAAAGACTATCTCTGGCCTATCTCGGAAAATTCGATCATCGTCAACCCGAAGCTTGTACAAAACCCAGGGTGGTGAGATGTGCGCATGCTTTACCCGGAAAAGTGCCGCACGCGCACATCTCCGTTAATGCGTCGCGACCGAAGGGGCCCACCCCTTCGGTACAACCCAGACGAAAATATATTTCATCATCGAAATAAAATTTTTATGAAGCCAATCTATATTTACCTGATCTTACTGGCAACGGCCCTGTCCTTTCACGGCTGCAAGAAAGTAGATCTTAATTCCCATACGCCCATCGAGACCGGCGGCGCGATACCCGGGTTAGTCAGCAACGTGCAGGTGATCAACCTCCCCGGCGCGGCCACCCTGACGTATGCCTTGCCCAAGGACGATAATCTCCAGTACGTAGTGGCCGAGTATAATATCAACAGCACAACAGTAAGGCAGGCAAAAACCTCCCGCTACAATGACACCATCCATGTCGACGGCTTTAGCTCCGCCGCCGAATACACCATCAATCTGTATTCAGTCAGCAAAAGCGAGAAAAGATCGGCGGCCGTACCCGTAAAAGTGCATCCCACGACACCACCGTTCAGGACGATCGCAGCCACCGTGCAAATGACCGATGACTTCGGGGGGGTGAACGTCACCCTCACCAATGCCGGTGAGGATAAGATCGCAGTGGTAATATTGACTAAGAACAACAATGGGGAGTTTTCACCCGTGGAAACCTTTTATACCCAGCTAAAGAGCGGCAATTTTACCACGAGAGGCTTCGATTCCACGGCAAGGATCTTTGGCTGTTATATCAAAGACCGGTGGAATAATAATTCGGATACCATCTTTAAAACGATCCATCCCATGCTGGAAAGGCTGCTGGATAAATCGAAGTTCCGGAAATATTCGCTTCCCAACGATCAGCCTTCTGCCTGGGGCTGGGAAATGCCCTACCTCTGGGACAACAAGCTGGGTGGCGGAGGCCCGGGATTTCATACCCTGCAGGGCGCCGAACCGCATCCCCACCGCTTTACTTTCGATATGGGAGTCATTGCCAAGCTGAGCCGTTTCAAGCTTTTACAGCGGTTTGACGGGTATTTGTATAGCCATGGCAACCCACGGTATTATACAATTTGGGGATGCGCCGCTACCCCGGATCCCTCGGGCACCTGGGATGGGTGGACGAAACTGATGGACTGCGAATCGATAAAGCCGTCGGGACTCCCTTTAGGCCAGACCACCGACGCAGACCTGAGCTATGCGCTGGGGACGGACGGCCTGGGAGAAGAATTTACCTTCCCGCTCTCTGCCCCTCCCGTAAGATATATCAGGCTGGAATTACAAAAGAACTGGAGCGGCACGGATTTTTTCCATGCGATCGAAATTACTTTCTGGGGCAATCCTCAATAACATTAAATGACAATCCATGTTTAAAAATATAAAGGCCCTCATAGCAGGCATAGTTGTCGTCACCCTCATCTTCGGCGCCTGTAAAAAATGGGATGATTATAAGAAATATACAGCTGCAGGTGAAATAGTATATCCCGGCGCCGCATCCGGCGTCACCATCCTTCCCGGCAATGGCAGGGTATTGCTGACCTGGGTGCAGGGTATTGACACCAAAGCAAAGAAATACGTCGTCTACTGGGCCAACGGCGCCGATTCCGCCGTATTTGATGTGTCTTCCCCAAAGACGGGCGACACCGTAAAATACTATATAGATCACCTGGCGGAGTCCACCTATTCCTTCATTATCTACACCATCGACGACCAGGGCCACCGTTCTGTTCCAACAGAGATGCCTTCCCTCAACGTATACGGCCCAAAATACGCAGGCACCTTGTTAAATCGTACCATCGATGCCATCACCTATGAACCCGATACAAAAATGGTGACCATTATATGGAAAACACCGGACACCGTAAACACCTCCACGGAGATTTGGTATACGGATACATTGGGGGTAGCAAATAAGATCACGCTGGGACCACTGAAAGATACCTCGCAATTTCCATGGAGCATGGGCTCCGGGATCTATTACAAATCCGCCTATAAGCCCGTATCCATCGCGATCGATTCATTTGCAGTGACGCACCTGGATTCCGTAAAGATTGAAAATATTCCCGTTCCGAAAAACGCCTGGAAAGAAATCGACCTTCCGAATGACGCCGTTACAAATGCCTATGGCACGAACCTGAGCAATATATGGAATGGCCAGCCGGATGGCTATCCCGGCATTTATCATACGGACGGCGCGTCGATACCGCACCATTTCACTTTCGACCTGGGACAGACCTATGCCAGGCTGACCAAATTTGCAGAGTGGGGACGGCAGGACGGCTCCTATCATAACCCCGATGACTTCGAAGTGTGGGGAATTGCCGATACCACCGGCGCTGCTACTATGCTTCCGGGGAACGACCCCGGCTGGAAGGCCGAGTCCATTGCCAAAGGATGGACGCTGCTCACCGAGGTCAAAAGGACCGATGACGGCATCGGAGAGGTCCAGGTCAATCTCATCGACTCACCACCACCCGTACGATTTATCCGCATCAGGGTCTTGCACACCCTCGATAATAATACCGCCAGCCATATGAGCGAGGTCTCTTTCTGGTATAATCCGTAAACCGGCATCCGTTCAGCGTATATTGCACCCGTCGGTATTGTCAGGACAGGCAATGAGGCGACGTTTGCCCGTCACCAGGTTTGCTTTTTCTTTGGCAATACCGATTTGTAGCGATATTTCATTAAAAAAAAAGGCCTTCTCATTCCTCTGCCCCCGGCGGGTTGAATGTCCTTTTCCCAAAGATGTAGAATACCCCGATCTGTACCACGCTATTCTTTATCGTACCATTAGGAATAGGTGCATTGGCGAGACCCTCGGCCGTCGCCTGATTGATATTGCTTAACCCAAGATTATAACGAATGTCAAACCCCACATTGAAGGGACTGCAATAGCCGGCTCCAAGCGTCCAGCTGAGATCGGTCGATTTAAGTTGATCCTTTATATTGTATTGGGTAGTAGCGGCATCCGCTACCATCGTCTCATTGATCTTTGCACGCAGCAACAGACCTACCTGGGGTCCCGTCTCGACAAAAAAGCCCACTGGCAATTTATATTTTATCAGGAGGGGAAGGTTAAGATAGCCGAATCTATAATCTTCCGTTGCAGTGACCAGGTAATTCTTTTCAGGCTTGTCTGTCGCCCCTTGGCTGGAATACACCAGCTCCGGCTGAAAAACCCACTTTTTACTCAGCGGAATGGAAAAGAATACCCCTCCATGAAAAGTCGTAAAGGGAAAATAGCGCATGTTTTGAGCATTTCCCTCGACAAGGGTAGTGGGATTGCCGCTCGTTAACATCTCCGATACATTAAGACCGCCCTTGATACCAATTTGCACCTGCGCCCTGCCCGTCAGCGCCAGAGAACAGGCCATAAGAAAGAGGATAGCTGGTTTTTTGTAAATAGATACTGCCATAGCTTGATATTTCCCTCTGGCACGGGATTTATAAGGGTATGGTTGCCTGGTGGCATATGCCGGTAACATGTGATTAACAAAACTCCACTCCTTTATTTGTTCGTCTCCTTTAAGCGTTCTGCGAAGCCCTCCTGCATTTGCCTGATCTTGGCATCATATCCGGGCCGGTCGGCGAATGCCATTGGATGATAGGGATCGCCCGGGTGATGCTTCTCGTGAAGACGAAACTGACTGGTGTGGGCCGCGAACCAGAGATCAAATTGCAATTTTGGCATCGTATCCAGCGTGTAGACATAATCTTTTTTTACATTTTGATAGGCGGGCATGGAGGGAAGCTTCGTCTCGGCAAGGATGGAAGGGATATTGGCGATAAGCACCCGGTAGGCACCTTTGTCGTCTTTCACCGTGAAGAGAAAGCTGCTGGCCCCTTTGGTGTGGCCCGGATGATGGAGAACTTCAATCTTCATACCACCGAAGAGGATACTGTCGCGATCATGCAATTTTCGATCGACCCTGACGGGTTCGAATAAGAACCCCCTTCCGCCAAAGTCAAAATCCGAGTCACCCCCGTCTTCCATTACAGGTGCATCTTCCTCCTCCATCATCATTTTCGCTTTCGTCTCCTGTTTGATCGCTGCCATCGCACCAACATGATCAAAATGCGCATGTGAGGCCAGAAGGATCCTGATATCCCTGAATTTGAATCCAAGCGTCTCCACATGGCGGCGGATCATTGTGTCCGACCCTGCCACACCTGTGTTGATCAGGATATGACCTTTAGGCGTAGTGATAAGGTAGCACGCCAGATCGTCGGATCCGACGTAATAGAGGTTGCCGGCAATCCGGAAAGGCGGGTAGTCCAGGATCCATGACGGCTGAATATCATGATGGGCTATCTGATGCTGGGCGTTTGCCCGCAACGATACCAGCTGTCCCGTAACAACAAGGGAAAAAAACAGCAAATGTTTAAGTCTGATCATGGTCAAAATTAATGGAATCCTGATTTTTAATGACAAAGTAGAGATAAATGGAAATTAAAATCTTCTCCTATTTTATCTACATTTACTGACAAAGACTTCTGATTGGAGAATAGCATAACAAATAATGAGCAGCAGCTGCTGCAAGGTTTAGCGATGGGCGACTCGGCCGCCATGTGCAAAATTTTTTATATGTATTACCCCAAACTGTGTTTGTATGCCGAATCGCTGGTGCAGAATAAAGAAGAAGCCGAAGATATTGCCCAGGAGGCGCTTGCACAGCTTTGGCACCACCGGTTGAAATTTGCCGGACTCAATCAAGAAAACATCTCCGCCTATCTTTTTACGGTAGTAAAGCACGACTGCTACGATTATCATAAACACGAACAGGTAAAACGGGCAAAAAAACAGGAAATTATAAACCTTATACCCGAAAGCAATGACTCCGTTGAATCCGCTTTTATTTACCTGGAAGTGCTGAGCAGGATCTACGCCGAAATAAAGAACCTCCCTCCCCATCTTTCAGAAATTGTAAGAATGTCGTTTATAGAGGGCCTTACCACCGAACAGATCTCCGAACATCTCCGGATCACGCCCAACAATGTACGCGTACAGAAGGCCCGGGCCCTGGAAAAATTGAGAAATGCCCTTCTGAAGCAGAATTTACTCTCCCCCGCGCTTATTTATTTAGTCTTTTCAGAGATTTTTTACAAATAGTTGTAATGAATTCACCATTCGGTCGCTGTACTGACAATACATGCAGCCAGTGGAAAACAACATCAGCGAAATAATTTACAGGTATCTTCAGGAGGACAACCTTAGCGAGGAGGAGCGATCTGCCCTTGACAGGTGGCTCGCTGCTGCTGAGGATCACCAGAACGTGCTGTCAAAGCTCAGGGATACGGCGGGTTTGCAGCGGGACCTTATGAAACTCTCTTTTTTTGAGGAAAGAGTGGATGATGCCTGGGACCGTTTCAGAAAGGAAAGGATGGTAAAGGTCCATTTGCTTAAAACCATTTGGTTCAGATCTGCTGCTGCCGTGATTATTTTGTTTGGCATCGGTACTTATCTCTGGATACAGACACAGGATAGCGCATCAGTTTCCGCGGGCCGTCGATCCGCTCTCGTCGGAAGCAATATTTCGCCTGGAAAGTCCGGTGCTGTTCTGACACTTTCTGATGGCAAAAGGATGGTTTTAGATAGCCTTACTAATGGAATAATTGCTGCACAAAATGGTGCGCAGGTAGTATTAAAGAAAGGACTCCTGGCTTACGATCCTGACGGTCAGCGACCCAAAGAAACGATGTACAATACTATGAGCACCCCTAAAGGGCGACAGTTTCAGTTGATCCTGCCGGACGGTTCCAAGGTTTGGCTGAATGCCGCCAGCTCCATAAAATACCCGACTATTTTCACAGGCAGCGAAAGAGTTGTTGAGATGGATGGAGAAGCCTATTTCGAGATTGCCAGGAACCCTAAAGTGCCATTTAAAGTAAAAGCAAATAAGACTGAAGTTGAAGTATTGGGCACCGGGTTCAATGTAAATGGTTACAACAACGAAGAGGCTTTTACCACCACCCTGATAGAGGGCTCCGTTAAAATAAATGCCAATAAGCGATCCGTAATACTTAAACCCGGACAGCAGGCGCAAACACTTGCCAATACGGAAATTCATGTAGTCAACGGGGCGGATATCAACCAGGTAATGGCCTGGAAGAATGGGTACTTCGATTTTAATAATACTGATTTGCGGATGATGATGCGCCAGTTGGAAAGATGGTACGACATACAGGTTGTTTATGAAGGTGCTGTCCCTGACGTGATCTTTAAAGGAAAGATGGATAGGGGCGTTCAGTTGTCGGATGTAGTTCGTTTCTTAAAACTATTTGGGATCAAAGCCAGGTTAGAAGAAAGGGTTTTGATTATTTCCGGAAAATAAGACCGTCACGCCTGCCAGACTTCTTTACAACCAAAACCAATGCCGCTTATGCAGCAACACCCCAACCTCACCAAAACGCTCTTAGTGATGAAACTCTCACTGCTTTTATTAACTGCTTTTATGCTGGAGGCCGGCGCAAATGGGTTCGCCCAAAACGTGAGCTTTTCGGGCAGCAACGTGCCGCTGGAAAATGTTTTTTCTGATCTGGAAAGACAGACAGGCTATTATTTTCTTTATACAAAAGAGACTTTAAAGAATAGCCGGCCAGTTAGTATTTCAGTGAAGGACATGCCTTTAACGGATTTTTTAAATAAGATATTCGAAGGTCAGCCGCTCACATATACTATTGCCAGCAAAACTATCACGATCTCTCCACTTGCAGCGGTTAAAACCCCGTCTGATAAAGAATTTACCCTCGCTGCTGTTCCCCTCGCCGTTATTTCAGGGATCATTGTCGATGCGAAAGGCCTGCCTGTTGCAGGGGCCACCATAGCCGTCAAGGGCTCCAATAAAGGCACATCCGCCGGCAACGACGGGCGGTTCTCCTTATCCCGGATACCTGATAATGCTGTTATCGAAATTTCGGCCGTCGGATTTACGGCCTTACTGCTTAAAATTGTTAATAATTCAGTCGTAATAGTAGCTCCTGATGGGAAAATTAAAGAACAATTAAGTAATGGCGCTACAGAAAATATTATTGTCAGATTAAGCAGGAGCATCTCGCCACTTGACGAAACGGTTATAATTGCATATGGCTCTACTACCAGGCGCCTGATTACCGGTAGTGTAAGTACTGTAACAGCGGAAGAAATAGAAAAACAGCCGGTGATGAACCTGCAACAGGCCTTGCAGGGAAGAGTTCCCGGTTTGGATATCACCATAACAAATGGTAATCCGGCCGCACCGGTCAAAATGGAGGTCAGAGGGAGGAATTCCTTAAATCCGAATGTTTTGTCCGAACCACTGTATGTAATTGATGGTGTGCCGTATAATGTATTGAATGTTAATAAATACGCAATTCTAACTTCAGACAATCCTTCAGAGACTTCATATGGTATGAGCCAGGCGGGTTTTTCCAATACCAACGGGCAAAATATTTTATCATTTATTAATCCCAAAGACATTGAAAGTGTTGATGTGTTAAAGGATGCTGACGCAACTGCCATTTATGGTTCCCGTGGTTCCAACGGAGTTATACTCATCACCACAAAAAAAGCAAAACCAGGCCCAACCAGGTTTAATCTCAATATCGGTCAGGGCATAGAGATGATCCCCAAATACCTTGATTTTCTACCCACCAGGGAATACCTCGAAGTGAGAAAAGAGGCATTCAGAAATGATGGGATCATCCCTACGAAGGACAACGCCATTGATTTGACGGTTTGGGATCAAAACAGGTACACCAACTGGCAGAAAGTATTATACGGCACCGGCAAACAAACGGCGGTTTCCGCAAGCGTTTCGGGTGGGTTGCAGCAAACCACCTATGGCATTACCGCCGGCTATCGGTCAAGCCAGCCATTAATGAACAACAAGGGGAAAAACATCGCCACCAATCTCAACATGAGCATAGATCATCGGAGTTCGGATCAGAAGTTCAATCTGGCAGTAACAACGAATCTCTCCCTGACGGATTTCGAGGCCTTTAACATAGGGGGAATCGTTGCGCTTGTGGCCTTACCTCCCAATGCACCGGCCATGTATGATAAAAATGGTGATTTGAATTTCGAAGAATGGAGGTCGCCGACGAATAGGTTTAATAATTTTTATCCGTTTTCCGGGTTAAAAACGGGAAATAAGTCGAAAACCCATAATGTAAGTACCAGTATGAATATGGGTTATCAGGTAGTTAAAGGACTTAATATTTCAATACAGGCCGGGTATACATTTCAGAATAATGCAAATGACAGGTTTCAGCCAAAGAGTTCATTTGATCCTGCATTTCCTTTTTCGGTTGCAACGGCCTTTTACGGAACTACTGTTAACAATCTCTGGTCGATTGAGCCTCAGCTGTCTTATAAGAATTACATAGGAAGGGGGAACCTCACGCTGCTGGCAGGTGGATCTTTATATACAAACACTACAAAGTCAACTACATTGTACGGTTCGGGATATCCCAATGATGATCTTATAAATAGTATCAATAATGCAATGACACAATTTGCATTGGGAGGCTATGCGGAGTATAAATATACGGCTGGTTTTGCGAGATTGGGATATGATTGGGCCCATAAATACATCCTCAATCTGAATGCCAGGAGAGACGGGTCTTCCCGGTTTGGCCCGGGCAAACAATTCGGGAACTTTGGATCAGTAGGAGTGGCATGGATTGCATCCGACGAAAAATGGTTGAAAAAAGGGTTGCCCTCCTGGATCAGTTTTGTTAAGTTGAGGGGAAGTTATGGTGCTACAGGTGGCGACGGATCAGGGGATTATCAATATTTGACAAGGTGGTCGATCAATGCTAATGATTATGGCAACAAATGGGGACCCTATGGGGGTGTTCAAAGTATCCTGGCCCAACAGCCCATCAATCAGAAGTATCAATGGGAATCAACGTCACAGCTTGAGACCGGTGTTGACTTGAGTTTCTTCAAAGATAAGTTGAATGTAACAGCGGCTTATTACCGCAAACGGTCTGGTAATCAGCTTACAAATATTCCGACGCCGGTATACACCGGGTTTGCGTCAGTTCTTGGCAATTGGGGCGCTCTTGTACAGAATGCAGGTTTTGAGCTTTCAGCCTTTGGAAAGATCGTAAACAGTAAGGACTTCTTTATTGCAACAAGATTTAATCTTTCTGTCAACAGGAATAAGCTCCTTAAATATCCTGATATTGACAGATCCCCCTACGCTACAAAATACGAGGTTGGGAAATCGCTGGGAACGCGTTATTATCTGCATTATACAGGTGTTGACCCGGTTAGGGGTACAGCTGTATTTGAAGACAGAAATAAAGACGGTGTAATTTCGGCCTATACACCATTTAAACCCGGAGATCCTGATGCGGATCGGTATGTCCCTATTGATCTTACACCAAAATATTATGGTGGATTTGGCATTCAGATAGCCTATAAGCAACAGTTTGATGTCGATATATACTTCAGGTACGCAAACCAAAAGGGTATTAATCCGTTCACCACGCTTGTCCCCGGATCTATGAATAATATAATATTGCCTGATGAAATTAAGCACAATCATTGGCAAAAGCCCGGCGATATGGCTTTATATCCCAGGTATACAAACATTAACGATGGCACTATTTCAGAGTCCGATGGCGCATTCACAGATGCCTCTTTTATAGAAATGAGTAACATTTCTATAAGTTATGAACTGCCTAAAAAATTGATCTCGAAGGCCAAAATGAATTCTTGCCGGCTTTCAGTACAGGCCAGAGACCTGTTCTATATAACGTCCTACAAAGGGCCAAGTCCGGAAGTGCAGGGGTTTAAGGGTGTCTCTCCGATTTCAAGATTGATCTCTTCCAGTTTGACTTTTAACTTTTAATAAGTTACTACCATGCGTATTAATTCAAGGATTTCTAAGACCGCTCTGTTCATATATATAATTTCTATTGCTGTTTCCTGTAAAAAATTTATAGAGATACCCCCCCCGATCGACACCATTACGACCGGCCAGGTATTTGAAAGTAATGCACAGGCCGAATGGGCCATGGCGGGTGTATACAGTAGAATGATCAATGACGATATGGGCCCTGATTTACCTACGTTTAAAGGCTTTTATGCGGGCTTATCCAATATTGCAGGCAGCCTTTCTGCCGATGATTTAATTAATAGCACCGGAGTCAGCGAAGTCGATAAATATGTGTTGTATATTAATGCACTCAATGCTCAAAATGCTACACTTCCATCCCAGATCTGGAAGTCTGCATACAAGACAATTTACGATGCTAATGGTGTAATTGAAGGTATCGAAGGCTCAACATCACCTCTCTTGTCTGATAGCGTCAGAAAGCAATTGACAGGTGAAGCAAAGGCAGTAAGGGCGTTCGCTTATTTTTATCTCACAAATTTCTTCGGTGACCTTCCGCTCGTGCTCACCATCGATTTTAACCAGACTAAGAATTTGTCAAGGTCGCCACAGGCTAAAATATATCAACAGATCATCAAAGATCTTACTGAGGCGAAGGCCGCCGTTGCAGGTGATTTCTCTGTTGGCAAAAATGAACGTATAAGAATAAATAAATGGTTTGCCGAGGCTTTTCTTGCGCGCGTCTATTTGTATACGGGGCAATACCAGGATGCCATCAACAGCGCGACAAAGGTCATCGGAAAAAGCGACCTGTTCTTCCTGGAAACGGACCTAAACAGGGTTTTCATTAAGAATAGTAATGAGGCAATATTTCAATTGGCGCAATATAGTAGCGAGATGCAAATGGGCACGCCTGAAGGAAAGACTTTTATTCCAATGCTGGCAAATTATCCTCCCTATTTCTATTATACGGACAATGTTGTCAACTTATTTGAAAACACCGATAAAAGGAAGTTGAATTGGATGGCGACTTACCAGGAATCTCCCACCTCGCCAATAGTGTATTATCCCTATAAATATAAGACCAGCCGGGAGTCTGGCGAGCCGGAAGAATATTATACAGTGATGAGATTGGCTGAATTATATTTAATTCGCGCAGAAGCCAATATGCTGTTGTCAGCCGGAAATACCAACAGCGCTATTGGAGACCTGAACATAATCAGGCAAAGAGCGGGTGTGGGCGATCTTCCATTTACGCTTACATCAGGCGAAGTGATCGATGCCGTTGCTGAAGAAAGGCGCAGAGAGTTATTAACCGAAGGTGCGCATCGCTGGTTTGACCTTAAAAGGACCGGGAAGGCAAGTGGCGTATTGTCGGCCATTCCTTATAAGCAGCCATGGAAAGGTGACTACCAGTTACTTTATCCGATCCCCAAAGAAGAAATAGATGCTAATATCCGGTTAACTCAGAATCCCCAATACAATAACTTCTAACGCTCCTGGTATGCAACTATCATATATTGCCCGGCATGGTATTTTTATTCTGATAATTGTTCTTTTTTCCTGCAAAAAGCAAAAAGTAATTAAACCCGATTTTGCCGTTCTACAGCTATTTGGCTGGATTGCCGATAATGGCATTGTTGTAACGAATTTCAGCGATGCTCCCCTGGCTAATTATAGCGAGGCGGCGAGGGTGAATACGCTCCTTTTAAGTTTATACATGAATAAATATTATATCACTGACAAAGTACAACCTTTTGCTTTTTATGCCTATCCCGATACTTTGCCTAAGAGTGCGCCGCTGTTGAAACTCGATCTTGAATTGGAAAAGAACCGGATCTATTCGCTGTTTATTTCCGGAACAACAACTTCATTGGATACCGTACTTGTGAAGGATAATTTTCCGGTATTGCAGCCATCGGATAGTGTTGCTGCTGTCCGCTTCGTTAATTTAATGAAGGGTGCCGCTGTCAGCGTCAATCTAAAAGGTAAGCCCTTCGGTTCGGTAGTGCAAAACCTGCCCTATATGGGTGTTACTGAATTTCAAAACTTTCCCGTGAAGGATGATATAGACACCTATGAATTCGAAATTCGGGATGCCGCTACCAGTTACTTGCTAACTACTTATGTATGCAGGGATGTCAACGCAAAATTGACTGGCACTCATCGGTGGCTTGCAAAATTACGTACTCATGCGATCACCGGTATCAGGGGGAACACTTCGGCCGGTGATCCTAACTCTATGACAATTCATGAATTGCTGCACAATTAACACCTGTCAGGATATAGTAATCCATACTGAATAATTAATAATGAGAATAATATTTAAAATTGCCGGAGCAGAGCTCCGGAGCCTGTTCTATTCTCCTGTTGCCTGGGTAATAGCCATTACGTTCTTTGTGGCATGCGGCGTACAATTTGTAGATCCATTGGTAGATATTGCAGCCGTACAACAGTTTAGGATCGACAACATGCCCAAATGGAAAGGTTTCGATATTCCGCTGACGCACAATTTGTTTAATCAATCCTATAAGTTCCTGTTTGAGAACCTGTATCTCTTCATCCCGCTTTTAACAATGGGCGCCATCAGCAGGGAGGTGCATTCCGGAACCATTAACTTACTCAATTCCTCGCCCGTAAGGACACGTCAGATAGTATTGGGAAAATATTTCGGCCTCGCGGCTTATAATATGATATTAATGATACCCATAGCACTAATATTGACGACAGGTTATTTTTCAATTGTATCCCCGGATTATAAGGTGTTTTTTACAGTGCTGCTTGGGATCTATCTGCTTACCTGCACATACACCGCCATTGGATTGTTTGTTTCAAGCCTCACCAATTACCAGGTTGTCGCTGCGCTGTTGACGATCATGGTATTTATTATGCTGGCTATCATGCCGCAGCTCTGGCAACAATATGATTTTGTGAGAGACCTCACTTATTTTCTCAATCTGTCGGGGAGGGTGGATTTCCTGATGACAGGCCTAATAACAACAAGGGATATATCATATTTCATCCTCATCATAGGGCTGTTTATTGTATTTACATTATTGAAATTAAGAAGCAGGAAAGAGTCAAAACCCTGGTACGTTCATTGTATGAGGTATTTTGGAGTTTTTGCCCTTGTTTTATTACTGGGCTATATCACCAACCGGCCGGCTCACTGCGGATACCTGGACGTAAGCAGAGGCCAGATAAATACTATTCACCCCGCAACGCAGGCAGCCATCAATGAATTGGGTGACGATACTTTGCAAGTCACCCTTTATACGAATTTATTGGACCAGTCGTTCGTAAATGGTTTACCAAACGCCAGGAACAGCTATTTATGGGATCTCTGGGGCAAGTACCTCAGGTTCCATCCGAATACTACTTTCAAATTTGTTTACTATTACGATTTGGTGGATGGCGACAGTTCGTTTTTTAAACAGTATCCCAATAAGACCGCTAAGGAAATTGCAGAAAGAATTATGCGTTTTAATGGATTGCCGGGATCCATTTTCAAGGCACCGGCAGAGATAAGAAAGATCATCGACCTGAGCGATGAGGGGAAGCGCGTGGTAATGCAACTGGAGTATAAAGGCAAAAAAACCTTTCTAAGAACATATGGGGACATACAATTCTGGCCTGATCAGCTGCATTTCTCCGCAGCTTTCCGGCGACTTTCAAGGGATACTATTCCATTGATCCTGTTCACAAGTGGTCACTATGAACGTAGCGCGTTTAAATCAGGAGAAAGAGAATATGCTGACCATACGCTGAACAAACTGAGCAGGATGGCACTTTTAAACCAGGGGATGGATGTGGATACTATCAACCTTTTAACCGATGAAATTCCTCCTTCGACCGCTATCCTGGTAGTGGCCGATCCTAAATCTGCCTTAACCAGCAGGGAGCAGGACAAGATCAGATCCTATATAAACAGCGGGGGAAATGCAATTTTTTATGGAGAGCCAGGGAAACAACAAATGCTCAATCCAATCCTGGGATGGCTCGGAATTACTTTGGAAGAGGGGATCCTGGTGGCGCCGAATCCTCATGATATGGCCCATTTTACCATGAATAAATTGACGGATGCCGCCGGCCGCCTGGCTGCTGAGCAATTATTGTTTGAATATCAGCAGGGCAGGGGCGAGTTGCCCCCCCTGATACTTTCCGGATCGGCAAACATCACCTATAAGCAAGACAGCGGGGTGCATGTAAAGGAACTTTTTCAGCCTGCTGATGAATATAGCACATGGATTGAACGGGGATATTTTGTTGCTGACTCGGCAGCCCCGGTATTCTCAATAGCTGAAGGAGATATAAAGAGAGATAAATTCACGACAAGTATCTCGCTTGCACGAAAAATTAGAAATAAAGAACAACGTGTGGTTATTTCAGGCGATGCTGATTTTATGAGTGCATTCAGAGGGTCGGGAAGTTTTTTGGGCAATGCGATGTATAGCTGGGCGCTTTATAATGAATACCCGTTATATACCAATTACCCCCCTCATAAGGATAAGTTCTTAACTATAAACAGGCGGCAGTCAAAAAGCCTGTGGGTCGTTTTTGTATACATTATTCCGGGAATTGTTTTCGCAATAGGCGCTGTGTTTCTAATTAGAAGAAGGAGAAAATAGAATTACAGAATGCCGGTCAGCCTGTTCACTTTTAATAAAATCTAAAAATGAGTACAATCTTAAAAATAGAGGATCTCTCGCACAGGTACACCAGCTCATGGGCCGTTCGCGATATAAATATAGAGATCGATCAGAAAGGAGTAATTGGGTTATTGGGTTCTAATGGCGCCGGCAAATCCACCATCATGAACATCGTCTGCGGGGTCCTAAAGCAAACGGAAGGTATCGTATATATAAATGGTATCGACATAAAGAAAGAGCCGGAACGTGCAAAAAGGCAGCTGGGGTTTTTACCTCAAACCCCTCCATTGTATCTTGACTTCACCGTACAGGAATATTTAACCTATGCCGCTGATCTGCGCTTTATAGAAAAGACCAGCGTGAAGCAGGCAGTAGGTGAGGCCATGGAGAAATGCGGCATCTCGCATTTCAGCTCCCGCTTGATCAAGAACTTATCCGGGGGCTATCGCCAAAGGGCAGGAATAGCACAGGCAATTATTCATAAGCCCTCCCTCGTTATTTTAGATGAACCTACGAACGGCTTGGATCCCAACCAGATTATCGAGGCCAGGAAATTAATTAAAGAGATCTCGATCGATCACACCGTACTGCTTTCATCTCATGTACTGTCTGAGATCAGCATTTTATGCAGGGATATCATTATGGTGGAAGGGGGGAGGATCGTTTTTGCTGATTCAATGGACGCATTTAATAATTATGTGCTGCCACAAACCATACTCGTTAAGATGGAGCATCTGCCTGCTGAATCGGAACTATTGAGTATTCCGGGCGTTACAAAAGTTCAGTACCTCACCGACAAACAATGCCGCATCTATTTTGAAGGGCACACGGACATCACAGAAGACATCATTGCCGCCAGCGTTTCGAAAAAATGGAGATTAAAGGAGATAAACCTGGAGAAGTCACAGCTGGATGATGTATTTAAACAACTATCAACTCAATCCGCATAGATAAAATAATGAAAATTATATTTAAAATAGCGAAAGCTGAATTGCGGAGCTTATTTTATTCTCCTGTCGCCTGGGTGGTTTCAGTTGCCTTTTTTATTGTTTCTTCTATCAGGCTATTATTGTCCCTGGAGCTTTTTGCTGACATTCAGGACTATAACAAGGATACCATGAAGGGCTGGTCGGATTGGGGGAATGACTTATCAGCCGGAAGATTTGGGGATATATTTGAACAGGTGGTGAAATTGCTATATATTTTTATCCCCCTGTTAACCATGGGCATCATCAACAAGGAGGTTAATTCGGGCACCATAAAACTGCTGTATTCTTCACCCGTAAGGTCCCGTGAAATAGTAGCCGGAAAGTTCCTGGGCTTAATGACCTTCATCACGGCTTTTGCTATTCCTTTAACATTGTCATCGGCTGCGGTATGCTTCTCGATCAAAGATGCCGATTATAGCATATACTTTTCCGGCATGTTCGGTTTTTACCTGCTTGCAGGCGCCTATGTTTCGATCGGCTTGTTCATATCCAGCCTTACCAACTATCAAATAGTGGCAGGCGTGCTCACTTTTGTTGCTTTTTTTGTCTTGCATGTCATCGGAGGACTTTGGCAGCAATATGATCTTGTCAGGGACCTTACCTGGTTTTTATCCATTTCCGGCCGGGCGAATAAAATAATGAGCGGCCTTTTAACTACCAGGGATGTAAGCTACTTCCTGCTGATTATAGTATTATTTCTTTCTTTTAGTATCATCAAACTGAGAGGCATAAAAGAGGCCGGAGGCTGGAGGGTCACATTTACCAGGTATCTGGCAGTTTCAATTGTCGTACTATCATTGGGCTATTTTTCTTCGCGTCCCGGATATATTGGATATGCAGATATTACCAGGGGTCAAAGAAATACCATTCACCCTGTTACGCGGGGAGTGATTGCCGGGATGGGTAATGAGCCATTAAAAGTGACATTATACACAAACTTGTTGGGACTTAGTACCGGGGCCGGCCTCCCGCAAAACAGGAACAGTTATATCTGGGACTTTTGGGACAGATATATTCGCTTTCACCCCAATATACAATTTGAGTATGTTTATTATTATGATTTATTGGACAGCGATACGGCTATTTTCAGATTGCGCTATCCTAACAAGAGCACGGATGAGATTGCTAAAGAGGCAATTATTGCAGGGGGACTTTCAACATCGCTTTTTAAGACTCCGGCAGAGATCCGGTCGATGATTGACCTGGAAGGCGAAGGAAAGAGGCTGGTGATGCAATTGGAGTATAAAGGAAAGAAGACTTTTTTAAGGACATACCCCAGCGGTTTTCCCTGGCCGGAGGAAATACACGTATCGGGCTCTATCACAAGGTTATTAAAAGATACGTCCCCTTTAGTGTTATTTACCAGCGGCCATTACGAACGGAGCCCATATAGGGGCGGAGAAAGAGAATATACGGCAGGCACTTTATTCAAATTGAGCCAGGAGGCTTTAATAAATCTGGGCGTTGACGTTGATACGCTCAACCTCGCAGAAAAAGATATTCCTGCAAATACAAGTATCCTGGTCGTTGCAGACCCCAGGTCCGCCCTCTCTCCACTGGAATCCGGCAAGATCAGGAACTATTTAGATAGAGGAGGCAATGCGATCTTTTACGGGGAGCCGGGTAAGCAGGCATTGCTGAATCCTATATTGGGCTCAATAGGCGTAAACCTTGACAAGGGAACCATTGTTTACCCCAACGACCAGGAAATGCCGCATATACTGATCTCTCCGGTCACTTCTGCGGGAACGCATATGGCAGGCGAACCATTCCTGTATTACAATCAATTGTATCCGAAAAAAACGGTTGCATTAAAGTTAGTGGGCAGCGCAGCGATCACCGCTCAGGAGATCGATGGCTTTAAGATCGAGCCAATCTTTAGTATTCCGGGCAACGATGCTTACTGGATCGAAAACGGTGTGTTGGTAGTGGACTCGGCAAAACCTTATTTTTCTCAGGCAGAAGGGGATGTGCGAAAAGACAAATATGTTACAGGGATAAAAATGTCACGGGTAATAAATGGGAAAGAACAAAGAATTGTTGTCACAGGCGATGCGGATTTTATGAGCGACTCCAGGGACAACGGACAGGCATTCAGGAACGCGGCTTATAGCTGGGGCCTGTACAATGAATATCCCAAGTACACCAATAAACCAATGCCCACCGATAATTTACTAACGATCGACGGGAATACGGCTAATCTGCTCTTTAAACTGTTCATATATGTTCTCCCTGCCATTATTGCAATACTTGGAACGATCATATTGATCAGGAGGAGCCGGAAATAAGACATAAAAAACATTGCCTAAAATATTTTACATGTTATTAGCAACGGACGATCAGACCATCGGTGATCTAAGGCTCTTCGCCGGGTCAGGCCAGAATGGTATATACGATATCTACAACAATACTTTTACACGGGGAGGTGAGGCCGTGCTGGAAAAAATGTTCCGCCATCCTTTGTCAGATCGCGAAGCCATTAACAAAAGGGCCAATATCATTGCTGCATTCACCCGCATGGGAACGTCATATCCTTTTGGAGGCGGTTTGTTGGATGATGTGGAAAAATACATGGCCTACGCCGGCAGAGCCGGTACCGACGAAACGCAAAAGATGAGTTTAAGTGAGAAAGATGTAAATAACGGAGTGATTGCAATAGTTGAACTTTTCCACCTGATAAGGGATTTTTTGGTAAAAGGGGATATTGTCAGCATACATGAATTGGATATTGAGCGGACATCGATGGCATCACTGCTGGAAGATCCGGCGCTTGCCCCCATATTTAATGAAAAGCCGGGATCGAAGCTTTCGTACGCCGCCGTTACTGCCTTTGATATTTTGCTGCGTGTTCGCGAAATGAACAAAGTGATCTCCGTATTGCATTTCATTTATACGCTGGACGTGTTTATCTCTGTTGCTGCAGTGGCAAAAAAAAGGAATTTTGTCTTTCCGTCAGCACATCCCAAAGGCAGTACGATCTTGAAATTCGAAGGCGTATATCATCCTGAACTTAAAGCGCCCGTAGCCAATAATTTTGGAATGGATGGCAGAAAGAACCTGGTTTTTTTGACTGGCGCCAACATGGCCGGGAAAAGTACTTTCCTGCGCGCTATAAGCACCGCGGTTTATATTGCGCATATGGGTTTTCCCGTTGCCGCCCGGGCGATGGAGTTTTCGGTAATGGATGGTATGTATACCTCCATAAATCTTCCCGACAATTTAGGCATCGGGGTCAGTCATTTTTATGCAGAAGTGCTTCGCGTAAAAAAGGTCGCGACAGAGTTGAGCACCGGAAGATCGCTGTTTATAATATTCGATGAATTGTTCAGGGGAACAAATGTTAAGGATGCGGAAGAAGGTACCATAGCAGTAACCCGCGCTTTTGCCGGCAAAAAGAATAGTATGTTCATCATATCCTCGCATATTGTGGAAGCAGGAGACGCACTCAGTCAATCACCGAATATTGGGTTCCATTACCTCCCCACACGCATGAATGGGCATCTGCCTGAATATGACTATAAATTAGAGGAAGGCATTTCGGAAGATCGTCATGGCATGATCATCATCAGGAATGAAGGCATCCTGGAAACATTAAAAAATGGAAAGAAACACGCATGATCTTTAATATAGACAAGCAATCCCTGGACGAGCTAAATTTAATGGGAAAATTTCGCCAGGGCTCGGTATATCATTTATTCAACCAGGTAAGAACCAGGGGTGGTGAGAAATTACTGGAAACAATGTTTAAGAACCCATTGCCGGATCCTGATCAGATCAACAGCAGAACCGCCGTATTTCATTTTTTTCAATCTGCCAATCTTTCCTTTCCATTTGATCCCAACCAGGTATCCCTTATGCAGGAATATGTGGATTCCGGTAATGAACAAGGGCGGATAGTATCATATCTGGATACGCTTATAAAAAAGAGTTTGTCGGGGCTTACAAGAGACGAACGGTATAAAAAGACAATCCAGGGCCTGCAGGCCACAATAATTGTATTAAAAAAATGCTATGGTTTCGTGGAAAGGGCAGATCTCATGAACGGGGCTTACAAAAAAAGAGTGAATGGAATAAAGGAGGTCTTCCAAAATGAACAATTAATGCAATTGGTCAATACGGACATATATAAATCTATTTCCCTGAGAAGGATCGCAGAATATGACTATTTAGTAAGAGGTAAATTAAATTCCGCGATACAGGATATTTTGTCATTTACTGCAGAAATAGATGTGAACATAGCTGTGAGCAATGTCGCTAAAGCCAGGGACTTTACATACGCGCAGGCAATACCAAAGATAACGAATACGCTGCAGGCAAAGGAGCTCCGTCATCCTTGTATCGATCATGCTGTGGGTAACGATCTTGAAATGCAGGGCGACAGCAATGTGATCTTTCTCACCGGGGCGAATATGGCGGGGAAATCCACCTGGATGAAATCTATTGGAATAGGCGTTTACCTTGCGCATATTGGATTTCCTGTTGCGGCTAAAGAGATGGTGTTTTCTGTCAGGGAAGGCATTTTTTCATCAATTAATGTGGCTGATAATATAGGCTTGGGATATAGCCATTTTTATGCGGAGGTGGTACGGGTAAAAGACGCAGCAAATGCTACAAGTACAGGTAAGCACCTGTTGTTGATCTTTGACGAATTATTCAAGGGAACCAATGTGAAAGATGCATATGATGGTACGCTGGCTGTAACAGAAGCTTTTGCTGAATATGGGAACTGCCTGTTCATTGTGTCGACGCACATTATTGAAGTAGGAAGGGCGCTGAAAGCACATGAAAATATTCAATTTAAATATATGCCCACCATAATGGACGATAGGGTTCCCCGGTATACTTATAAATTGCAGGAAGGCATTACACAGGACCGGCAGGGAATGATGATCATCCGGAATGAAAGGATCCTTGAGATCATAGGTCCCCCCCAGAATGGCAATTGAGATGAATGTTTGGCCAATCTCCGGTTAATTTCCGCGTCAAAATAAGCGTAATTTTAATTTTATCTAATGAATGATGGCAACACACGACGATAATTTTTCAAGACGCAATTGGCTAAAAACATTTTCAAGGGCTTCCGTAGGTGCCGGTATAGTTGCCGCCACGCCCTCATTGTTACAGGCGCAGCCTGCAAATACCCCCCAAGCCGATCCCCTGTTGGGCGCCCGCATTTACAATATCCTCGATTATGGCGCCAAAGGCGACGGTGTGACGCTTGCTACCAAAGCGTTGCAGGCTGCTATCGATGCCTGCAATAAAGATCAGGGCGGCACCGTGCTGGTTCCCGCCGGGGTATTTGTCATCGGCACGGTCGAACTGAAAAGTAATGTCACCCTGCATATAGCCCCGCAAGGCAAATTATTAGGCAGTGCCGATGGCAAGCAATACTACGCGGCCGAAGCCATCCCGCTCACGGGCGATACGACATTAAATGACGGTAATGTAGGCCTGTTATTTGCCGTAAAAGCCGACAACATCCGCATTGAAGGTCCCGGCACTATTGATGGGCAGGGTGCGCAGTTCCGCAGCCCGGTCAAGGGAGCGCCTTCGCCGGCGGGCATCACCGGCAATCACCGCCCTTATCATCTGCTTTTCTACCAGTGTCAGAACCTTATCATTAATGATATCTTCCTGAAGGATTGTGCCTACCATTCTGTACGTATTATTCAAAGCAGTTATGTAAAGATCGATGGTATCCACATCCATGGCCGGGTGATCAACAATAACGATGGCTTTCATTTCATCAGTTGCCAATATGTTCATGTTGTTAACTGCGATGTGCAATCGCAGGACGATGCCTGCGCACTGTTTGGCAGCTGCAAGTTTATCACCATCACCAATTGCACGTTCAGCACCCGTTGGTCGGTTTTCCGCTTTGGCGGCGGCGTTGCCGAAAATATCAGCATCTCCAATTGTATCATTTTCGAAGCCTACGGCTGTCCGATAAAAATGCGTTGCGAACGCCACTCGCGGATGGAAAATATTTCATTCTCCAACCTGGTGATGCATAAGGTCACCGGCCCGATATCAATTGGCATGGGCTCGGTGGAAAATCCAGGTACGGCCCGTAATATTTCTTTCAATGGCATTCATGCCAACGTGGTTGTTCCGGTCCAGCTGGCCGATGCTGAATTTACCAGCAGGTACAACCCCGGCGAGATCAAGTCATGTATAGCCGTCAATGGCGCCGAAGGCTTTTTACTCGAGAACATCAGCTTTAACGATGTCCATATTACCTTTGCCGGAGGAGGCACAGCAGAAGATGCTGCCGTACGGAATGTACCTAAAAATGCGGGTGAATATTATGCCGATGGGGTTTTCCCGGCCTATGGTCTATATGCCCGCTATACCAAAGGCCTTACTTTGAATAATGTAAGGTTTGAAGTTGCCGCACCCGAGTTAAGGCCGGCCGTGGTTTTTGACCAGGTGACAGATGCGGCCATAAATGGCCTCGGCGCCCAGGGCAATAAAGACGCCGAGTCCGTGCTGCTGATGATCGATACGCAGGATGTTTTGCTCACCGCAACGCGTGTATTGAGCCCTGCCGGCGTTTTTATGCGTGTGGAAGGCGCCGCCTGCGGCAATATTAAAATTGACGGCGGCGATCTTTCAAAAGCCGGCGCCCCTTTATCATTCGCAGCGGGAGCCGCTACATCTGCCGTAAAATTGCGGGAATAACCTGGCATACTATTACGAAAATGAAACATTGGCAGCCGCTGTCGGCTTATAGCCAAAAATTACCTTTATATGCGTTCCGTCGTTAGTTTCAATGGTGAAACTACCTCCCAGATCATCAGTGAGTCCTTGCAGCAATTCCATACCCATGGAAGCCCCGATCTTAGCGTCAAAATCAGTAGGAAGCCCTCGTCCATTATCAGCAATACTCAGCAAGATCTGTGAATCTGAAATATGAGTAAGCGAAATGGAGATCTTGCCTTCTTCTGTATTTGAAAATGCATATTTGATCGCATTGGTGATCGCCTCGTTCAGGATGAGCCCCAATGTAATAGCAGACGCATGGTTCAATTCAATGTTCTCTATTTGTAATGAAAACCTGACGTTTTCCCGGATCGCGTAGCTTTCCCGGAGATATTCCACCAATTCATATATATACTCGGGCATATGGATGGTGGACAGCGTTTCGGACTGGTAAAGTTTCTGATGAATAATGGACATTGAATGGATCCTGTGCTGGCTGTCTTTTATCGCGGACAAGGCTTCTTTGTTATTCAGGTAACTTGACTGGATCTCCAGCAGGCTTGCTACAATGTGGAAATTGTTTTTAACACGATGGTGGATCTCTTTCAGTAACCATTCTTTTTCTATTAGAAGGTTGTCCTTTTCGCGAACCAGGTCCTGGAGTGATTCATTTTTTTGATTGATCTCAAGCTGCTGTGTTTCCAATGCTTCCTTTTGAGCCACAACCTGGGCAGTCTTCTTATGGACTTGTATCTCCAGTTTTATTTTCTGGCTTTTTATAGCATGCAGCCTGATCCTGATATAAGTGAAGATCATTCCTATTATTGTTAAAGCAGCAAGTGTTTTAAACCACCAGGTCAGCCAAAAAGGCGGCCTGACAGTAATTTGAAGTTTTGAGACTTCGGGTGACCACAATCCTGAAATGTTCTGATACTTCACTTTAAATGAATATTGACCCGGGGGAACATTTGTATAAGAAGCAGTATTCCTGCTGCCAACATAGTTCCATTCCTTATCAACGCCCTCTAACATAAAAGCGTACTTCTTTTTGTCGGCAGAAGAAAAATCCAGGGCCGCATATTCTATTGAGAAGAACGTTTGCTTGTAGGATAAGCTGAGCTGCATGGTATCCGAAATATCCTGTTCCGGGCGTGCGATATCCCCATCCTTTGCTGCACGGGAAATGGACTTATTAAAGATCTGGAACGAAGTGATAGCGATCGGGCAAAACCCCGGCGGCTTAACGATATCGGAAGGAGAAAATACATTGAACCCATTGATGCCGCCAAAATAGAGCCTGCCATCTGAAGCTTTTAAGGCCGAATGGGGTTTGAATTCATCGTCCTGCAGCCCATCTTCTGTGGTATAGTTCTTAAACTTGCCGGTCGGCGCGTCGTAGACCGATAAGCCATGATTGGTACTGATCCAAATTTGCCTATTATCATCTTCTCGTGCGGCGTATATGATATTACTTGGCAGTCCCTGCTCCGTAGTGTAGATGGCGAAGGTCTTTGTTGTAGGATCGAATCTATTCAGGCCGTCAAAAGTGCTTATCCATAAATTACCGGTATGGTCCTCAAAAATATCACGCACGTTGCCGTTGCTTAACCCCCGTCCATTTTTTGTGTAGCTGTACCTGGTGAAAGTATTTGTCTTTCGATCCAGGAGATTTAAGCCATCCTCAAATGTCCCTACCCATAAATTCCCGGCCCGGTCTTCGAGCAACGATGAGACATCGTTCGTAAAATGGGTAAATGTATTGGACCTCTTGTCATAGCAATCCAGTCCGGCATCGACCGTGCCAATCCATATCTTTTTATCCCTGGTTTGCGTGATAGCAAACACATTATTTGAGCTTAAACTATTGCGGTTGTCCGGGTCATGTTTTAAATAACTGAACTTGTTTTTCCTGGGATTGAATATACTGACGCCATTTCCCCAGGTCCCCATCCATATATCCCCATCGGCATCTTCCGCAATTGCCAATACATAGTTGCCCGACAACCCATTCCTGCCGGCGGCTTGTTGTTTATAATTTGTAAAGTTCCCGCTCCTTGCATCCAGCTTATCCACCCCTCCGCCATCTGTAGCCACCCAGATATTTTTATGCCTGTCTTCAAAAAGATCCCACACGAAATTATTGGATATGCTCGCTGCGGTAGAATTACGCCGGTAGTGAATAAAACTTTCCGTATTTCTCTTGTGCAGGCTTATCCCTGCATTAAATGCACCCAGCCACATATTGCCCAGCCTGTCTTTATAAATAGCGTAAATAGAATTGCCGGTAATGCTGTACCTGTCTACCTCATCGTGGACAAGCGTGTGAAACCTCCGGGTGTTCCCATCGAGGATGGAAAGCCCCCCGTTTTCGGTTCCCACCCATAGATCGCCGTTATCATCTTCATTAAGACGAAGTATGGTGTTGCTGGAAATGCTTCCCGGAGATTTGTCATCGTGCTTATTTTGCATGAATGAACCATTAGCCGGGTCAAATAGATACAATCCATCATCTTGCGTGCCTATCCATAAGCGTTGTTTGCTGTCCTCGAAAATGCAGGGGATATTTTTGCCCGCCCGCCTGCCGGTCCTTGCTTCCCTGATGGGGAACTTAATGAACGAATTGGTCGCTTTGTCGAAAAGGTTAAGGCCCCCATTCACAGTTCCGACCCACAAGCGGTGCTTCGAGTCCTTATAAATGGTAAGAACCCCGTTATTGCTGATGCTTGCCTTTTCAGCATCAGCGTGCAGGTGGTGCTGAAAAATATTTTGTTTGATATCGAGGTATTCCAGGCCTCCCGTTTGCGTAGCGATCCACAAATTACCATCCGCATCCAGGGCCAGCTTATTTAACCCATTGCTTGAAATGCTGGCAGGGTTCGCGGGATCATGCATATAACGCATAATCCTACCTGTTTTAAGATTAAGTTTATTCAAGCCATTCTTCGTGGCAACCCAAAGGTTCCCTTCATCGTCCTGGATAATGTCGGCAATAAGATTATTACTGAGGGAATTGCTGTCTTTGGGATTATGGCGGTAGGTGATAAATTGATAACCATCATACCTGTTCAATCCATCATCTGTCCCCACCCATATAAATCCGCGATCTTCCTGGATGATGCAGGTAACATTGATCTGGGACAGTCCATCCTGTGTGCCGATATGATCAAACCTGAGGTTTTGAGAAAAGCACAATTCCGGGAAGACCAATACCAACAGCATTGCCGTTCCATTTACTATTGATATGTGAAAAACCTTTAACCTCATATCTAAGATGATAACAGCAACAGCTATCCTTTCCTGGCATTGATCTCCTTTTCAATGCCCAATTTTTTGATCCTTGAGTTCAGCGTATTGACATTGATATCCAGGATTTCGGCTGCGCCCCCCTTTCCCGACACTTTCCAGTTACAGCTTTCAAGTACTGCCAGTATGTGGTCCCGTTCATTTTCTATCATGGTTTTAAATCCGTTCTTATTGCTATTGGTCACATTGGCGCCAATTTTCGAAAGCGGTATTTCCAGGGATTCAATTACAGCACCTTTTGCAAGCACGACATTTCGTTGGATCGTATTCTCTAATTCCCTGATATTACCCGGCCAGTTATATTGCATCAGCATGTCCGTAGCTTCCGCTGATAGTACAGGGACCTGTCTTCCTTCTTCAGTGCTGTACTTTTTTAAAAAATGATTCGCCAGCAGCGGTATATCTTCTTTTCTTTCCCGCAGCGATGGCAATAGCAATGGAAAAACGTTGAGCCGGTAATAAAGATCGATCCGAAAGCGTCCGGCAGCGACTTCTTCTTCCAGATCTTTATTGGTGGCGGCAAGTACACGTAAATTAACTTTTTTGGGCTTACCCCCAATGGGTTCGATCTCTCTTTCCTGCAGTACCCGGAGGAACTTGACCTGCAATTCAAGTGGCAGCTCCCCAATCTCATCCAGGAAGATCGTTCCTTCGTCTGCGAGCTCGAACTTGCCTTCCCTTTTATTGGCCGCCCCTGTAAAGGACCCTTTTTCATGTCCGAATAGGTCTGACTCGATAAGATTAGCCGGCAGTGTGCCGCAATTGACAACGACGAAAGGCTTATAACGCCTGGGGGAAACTTTGTGGATGGAGTGAGCGATCAATTCTTTTCCTGTACCGCTTTCGCCCAATATCAGCACGGAGGTATCCTTGGGACCAACCATTTTGGCCCGCTCAAGTGTTTCGAGAAATTTCTGGCTTTTGCCGACCAGGTGACTGAATTCAGGGGGAAGTACGACCGATTCCGGGTTTTTTGATGAAGGGATATTAATTTTCTCGGAAAGCCGGTTCTTGTGCAGGTACAACGCGACGTCCAGCATGATCAGTACGTCCCTGGAGCGAAAAGGCTTTACCATAAAACCATATGGCTTGGTTGGTTTCGCAGCCTCCAGGATCTGCCTGTTCGAATTGGCCGATAAATAGACAAAAGCCATATTTTTTTCATTCAGGATCTTGCCAAGATCGATGCCGTTACCTTCTCCTTGCAGAAAAATATCGACTAATACCAGATCGGGTTTTTCTTTTTCGATGATCGATAATGCCGAAGCAACAGATCGCGCAATAGAACAAGTGAAATATCCTGCGTTAGTAAGTATGACATTGAGACTCTTCGCCTCAATAAATTGATCTTCTACTATGAGAATCTTAGTTTTCAATGCAAGGCTTTTAGACGTGCTTTATTAGTTTATTAAGCGGTAATAAATTTACAATAGTTCTCTCTTTTTACCATAAAACATTCTTTTTCAATACTCTACTCGCGAGTTTTTTCAACAATTATTGAAATAGCAATATTTTAGTTCTCCTGCGAAAATTAAATTGTTGCAAACCAATTATCTAAAATAGTGGCATAACCTTGGTTTTGACCCATTCATAATCAAACCAAAAACCAGATTTTATGTACAACATTTTTAAAAAATACCTGATAGCCGCATTGATGGCGACGGTAGTATGTTTTTCAATGTCGAAAAAGGTACAGGCGCAGCCGGTGTCAAAAGGGGTAAAAAATGTGGTATTGGTGCATGGCGCCTTTGCCGATGGATCCAGTTGGTCAAAGATCATCCCCATACTTCAGGCCAAAGGCTTTAATGTCATTGCCGTGCAAAATCCACTCACTTCGCTGGCAGATGATGTCGCGGCTACTAAGCGGGCCATTGCCGCTATGGATGGACCTGTACTCCTGGTCGGACACTCCTACGGCGGAATGGTGATATCCGAAGCAGGAAAGGATCCAAAGGTGGCCGGATTGCTCTATGTTGCTGCATTGGTTCCCGAGGAAGGACAAAACGTTAACGACGTTAACGCTGCAATGCCTCCGACAGCAGTTGGGCCCGAGTTCCGGCTTAGTCCGGAAGGCTTTTTGTCCTTGTCGGAAAAAGGGATCAACGAGTTTTTCGCGCAGGATGTATCGCCTGAAGAAAGGAAAGTAATATATGCTACACAGGTGACATGGGCTGCGTCAGCCACCAGGGAGAAAGTGAACAGCCCGGCCTGGAAGACCAAACCCTCATGGTATATCGTCGCAGCGAAGGATGGAATGATCAACCCTGATTTGGAGCGATTCAAAGCCAGGCTGATCAAAGCAACCACGATCGAACTTACATCAAGCCATGTTCCTATGATCTCTCAACCAGGCAAAGTAGCCGCATTCATCATCAGTGCAGCACAGACATTGTAATTCAAACGGTAAATCCTTATAAGGAATACGAAGACAACGATATTATCAATTAAAAAAATATACTATGTTATCGCCAGGAACTGCAGCACCGAATTTTGAGCTCTACGCGACACCCGATCAAAAGATAAAATTGAATGAGCTAAGGAACAGGAAGATCATCCTGGCGTTTTATCCGGCGGACTGGAGCCCTGTATGCGACGACCAGATGAGCCTGTACAATGAAATGGGAAAATATTTTGCCAGGCACAATGCTCAATTGATAGGTATATCAGTAGACAGTAAATGGAGCCACTTCGCCTTCGCCGAACATCGCAAATTTCATTTTCCATTGCTTTCGGATTTTGAACCAAAAGGTGAAGTAGCCAGGTTATATGAAGTATACGATGAAGGAACGGGAGAATGTCAACGGGCATTGTATGTCATCGATGAAAAAGGCATTATTCGCTGGAACTTCCTGTCGCCTGTCGGTATTAATCCCGGCGCGGATGGAATATTGAATGCACTCGAGGAATTAAGTACATTAAAAACAGTTAACCAATGAACCAGTTAATACGACCTATAAACAATAATGACCAAATTTGGGGAGATGCGAATGCACCGCTCGAATTGGTGGAGTATGGCGATTATGAATGTCCCTATTGTGGCCGGGCCTACCCCATGGTAAAAGAGATCCTGCGAATCCTGGGAAGCGATCTGCGATTTGTGTTCAGAAATTTTCCGTTATCCAGGATTCACCCGCATGCGTTTTCAGCTGCGGTAGCAGCAGAGGCGGCGGCCAGGCAGGGTCAATTTTGGGAAATGCACGATATCCTTTTCGAGCATCAAATGACATTGGAAAAAGGGGATATCTTACTATTTGCGGGGAGCCTTGGTCTTGACATCGCACGCTTCAAAGATGATCTGGAGCAAAAGGCGTTGATCGATAAAGTGGAAGCAGATTTTGAAAGTGGTATCCGGAGCGGGGTGAACAGAACCCCCACCTTTTTCATCAATGGGAAGAAATATGAAGGAGAATGGTCCGGCGGGCAATTGCTTCCATATCTCATGACCGTACTGAGCGAAGTTTCCTCAACAGGAATAGCGTAACAAGCGTGCCATTGTAAATTTCCTGGAACCAGTAAATTACAAACAATGCATATCGGAAGATCCTACAAGATCGGAGAGTTTCTTTTTTGGACAAGAAGAAGTATCATTTCGCTCCTGCTATTGGCCATTGTTCCAACAGTATTGTATGAGGGATTTAACATTAAATGGCTATCCATTCCTTGGCCTGTTGCTGCATTGCTGGGTACTGCTACTGCATTTATGGTCGGCTTTAAAAATGTACAAACTTACAATCGCGTCTGGGAGGCCCGGCAGATCTGGGGGGCAGCGATGAGTGCCAGCCGGTCATGGGCACTGATGTGTAGAGATTTTATCGGGGACAGCGACAAATCCAGGGAAATTATTTATCGTCATTTTGCGTGGATCACGGCGTTGCGATACCAGCTCAGGGCTCACCGGCCTTGGGAAGCAACCCATAAGTCCTATAATAAGGAGTACAAGCAATTTTATACTATTCCGGAAAGAGAAATACCCATGGAAAATGAATTGCTAAAATACATCACGAAAGAAGAGCTGGAAGATATCCGGAAAAAAAATAATGGTGCGGCCCAATTACTGAGCTTGCAGGGGAGTGCTTTAAAGGACCTTTATGATGAGGGACTACTTGACAATTTCCGGTTTATGGGGATGCATGGCATGTTAACAGAGTTTTCCGATCACCAGGGGAAAAGCGAAAGGATCAAAAACTTTCCTTACCCCCGGCAATATGCCACCATCAATACCATTTTCATAAGACTTTTTTGCCTGCTGCTTCCATTCGCTCTATTGGGAGAGTTTAATAAACTCAACGATGTTATTTCCGGTGCGCTGAAAGGGTACATGGTTTGGCTCGTTATTCCATTCAGCGTGTTGATCTCCTGGATCTATACCTCACTGGACCAGGTGGGTGAAAGCACAGAGAACCCATTTGAAGGGAGCGCTAATGATGTCCCCATCTCGCAGATGAGCAGGACGGTAGAAATAGATATAAGGGAAATGCTGGGGGAAATTGATTTGCCGCCGGCATTTCAGTCGCAGAACAATATAGTTTTATGAAAAAATGGAGAAACCAGAAATGCTGGCATATTGTATTCCATTGAGCAGAATATTCAACATATCATCTTTGAAATTCAGTCCAAAATAATATTTTTCCCCAACATATTAGCTTATACCACTGTTCCCGGCGGAAAATCGGCAAAGAAATGTTATGTTTATTTAAACAGTAACATAGAAAAAATATAAATATGAAAGCGCTGATCATCGGGGCTACGGGGGCTACCGGGAAAGACCTGGTAAATGTCCTGCTACAGGATCCGGACTATACAGAAGTTGTAATATTTGTACGTCGACCCAGTGGAATGGTTCATCCCAAATTGTCCGAGATCCTGACTGATTTTGACAAACTGGACGAGGTGTCCGCGCAGATTAAAGGAGACGTGTGTTTCTCATGTCTGGGAACCACCCTGAAAGCGGCCGGCTCCAAGGATAAACAGTGGCATATCGACTATGAGATCCCTTTTAAATTTGCCGGGATTGCCAGGAAAAATGGGATTCCCGGGATGGTTTTGCTGTCTGCGTATGGTGCTTCCACGAAAAGCAAGGTATTTTACTCCAGGATGAAGGGTCAGCTGGAAGAAGACATCGCCAGCCTCGCATTTGATCAGTACATTATTTTCAAGCCAGGGCTGTTGTTACGGAAGGACACCGATAGGCCGGGGGAGCGTGTAATGGTGAGTGTGTTAAACTTCCTGAATGGTTTGGGATTGATCAGGAAATTCCGGCCATTACCCACTTCTATACTTGCTGAAAAACTGGCCAGGGCTCCCAAAGTTCTTACAGCTGGGCAGCACGTCATAGAGCTGGATAAGATCTCCGGATTTTAGGTACGGATCACAATTATCTAACCAATTATTCGGTGATTTTGTGCCTTTTAGTAATTTGCCGGGACGATATTCCGGAGGGTAAAAAGCCTGGCATATTTGGGCGTAGTGGACACTAGTACACTATTTTTCATAAGCCGGGAGAATAAATCTTGCCAGGAGATCAAAGGCTCTTTTGGCTTTCCAGGAATTATAGTTCCCCTGAGTAAAGACAACCACCAACCCCAGCTTTTCAATAATCATTATATATTGTCCACCGTTCCCGGAGGCGAAAAGAATGTTTTCCCGCAGGGTGCCAGTCCTGATCTCTTCCCTATACCAGTAATAGCCATAATAGGTAGGCTGAGGAATGGCAACGGAAGACCTACTGAACTTTGCAAAGGAAAAATCAGGGATAGGGATAGATGTGTTGGTGGATTTTTTCAGCCATGCTTCTGAAACGATCCTATGGCCATTCCACATGCCTTTTTGAAGGACCATTTCCCCTATTTTAAGCATGTCCGATGGAAGGATATAAAACGACCCGGCAGTCATTCCATGTCCCTCCGGATCTACAGTCCATCTATATTTTTTAATCCCCATGGGATCAAACAGATATTTCCGTGCAAAATCCATTACAGACATATTTGCAACGCGGCTGATGATACCGCTCATAATCATGGGATCGCAAGCGGTATAGGCCCATACTGAGCCGGGCTTATTCTTCATCGGCAGATCCAGGGAATATTTTACCCAATCGTTGGTAGCGGCCATGCCTGTTTCGCAATCCTTGCCGTCATTGAATTCCTCGCAGTCAAATCCCGATTCCATTTGAAGGATGTTTTCAATGGTCATGTCATTTTTACTGGCATCGTTGTTCGGTAATATTTTATATTCAGGAAAGAAGGAATATACTTTCTGCCTGACATCTTGTATCAACCCTCTATCGACGGCTATGCCAGTTAGAAGACTGGTTATGGATTTAAAGGACGAACGGGAATCGTGCAGGGAATCTTTGTCCCATCCATTGAAATATTGTTCATAAACCAACTGCCCATCCTTGGAAATCAAAATACTATGAATATTGGGATAATTATTTGTGTTGGCAAGGGTCTTTAAGCTGTCCAGGAGCTTGTGCCGTTTCTCGGACAAGGACTGGCCAGCTGCGCAATAAGTCATTACCAGAAGGCATAAGGTAGTAATTCTTTTATTCATCTGCCAAAGTTGAATAAACAAAAACAAATGGAATAGAACGTAATTAGCCTTTTGGGTAATTTAGAGATAGCTTTAGGAGGACCTGAATTTACGGGGTGAAAAATTGGTCAGTTTTTAAACGTTCTGCAATAATGGCTCTGATCGGCAAAGCCGCATTCGTAAGATATATCTGTAAGGGATAAAGCGGAGGATCTGAGCAGGGGCAAAGATCTTACAATCCTGATCTTGCGGATATATTCGCCGAAAGTACAACCTACATATTTAGGGAAATACCTGGATATATTTACCGGATGAATTCCAAGCACATTCGACAACTCCTGAAGGGATATATTTTCCGACCATCGATCATTCAGGATATCCTTGATCTGACGGACCCAGAGTGGTGATTTTACAGGCAGTGTCGGAGAGCTGATAAGGGCGATTAACTCAAAGGCGAGGGCCTGAATTGATATAGATGAAGCGCCATTCCCGAGTGTATATTCTTTGTACAATTTGGTCAATAACAATTGCTGATCCGGACTGGTAAGCAATGTTATACCTCTGATCATTTGGAGATCAAGGTCGAACCCTCTCAACCATGACTTATCAAATTCTATATTAAAGTTCCTTGAGCCTTCCTGATAGTCTTTATTTCTGTGCACATCTTCCCAGTTATAAAAATAGGCATGTCCGGGCAGACATTCCAGTTTGGTTGTTTTTCTGACTTCTGTGCTGCCTCCGTTGAGTATTAAAGCAAAGTAAGGATGTTCATGGAAATGCCAGTCTGAAATGGTATTTTTCTTATAGGTTGTCTGGCTCAACAAAATGCCCTCTACTGACATCTCGGCTGTATTGTTCCCGGCATATCTGCCTTTTATATATTGCTGGATTTGCATGTTGGCTTGATGAGCTAAGATAATACATCGCCTGTAATTTCATCTCATAATCCGGTTTGCCTGATCCGAATGTGACCTGGCCCTTGTTGCAATTCAAATCAGGCTAAAATAGAGGAACCTGCTGCCTACAAAAACCCGCTCTATCATTTATGCCCTGACTGTCACAAGCATCTGTTGAACAGGCCCTTACGTCCTGTGGAGTTCTTTAATCAGGGCTAGGTGGCACAATAAATCAAAACGTCTCTCCAACTTTGTTGGAAAAGCGTTTGTGCACTGGAGTGGGGTTACGAAAGTTGCCTGTAACCCCTAAAGTTAAACCCCTTATCTATATTTATATCTATATATCGATCGGAGTTTTCCCGAATAATACTCCTCTTTCCGTTGATAAAGCCCTTGTACGGAGACGTCCCAGCGAAACGAATATCTATATACAGGCCACATGTCACTTGAAACGTGTTCAAGGAAAATCAGGTTTCCATAACGGTCATATCGCCTGTCCTCATTCAATGAATCATCGATCAGATCATAGTCTTTGGTATATCGCGTCAGTTTCCCATCTTTGCTATACCATCTTTCGATACCTATCGACCCATTCTCCCCCTGGCTCACCCGGCAAATTTGCTTCCCCGCAGTATCATACCCGTACATCGTATATCCTTCGTCATAGTCTACGCTGCCCAAATTTTGCGTTACATAGGAGGATTGAAGTCTGCGATTACGCTTATTATAAATTTCCGTAGAGCGAAAGATCACCTTATCATCGACCATATGGTAGTTCTCCGTCCTGCCATAGGGGCCCGCCACTGTGTCATACCACTCCTTCTTTTGGTCCCCCCTATAAAGGGGGTAGTAAGTCTCGATCAGGCTATCATTTAGATCATATGTTTTCGCATATGAAGCAAATCCATCTTCGTCTCTTTTCCCGATCACGGATCGAATGACGATATTGCCCTCCGCATCTTTCTTATACAATGGAATGATGATTCGTTTCCCATCAATAATAGTGTCCAAACTAAAGGAAATGGATGTAAGTTCCTCCGATCCGGGAGGGTATTTGGCGACAACTGACCATGTTGTGTCGGACAATTTATTGCAGATGAGTAACAGGTTGATCTTTCCATGTAATATGTCCCTACCCAAAGTCAGCCTCTTCAATTGACCGGTCTTATTATACTCTTCATAGCGGACCAACGATTCCCCTACCTTGGACGAATCCGACATGCTTTTATAGATCAGCCGTTCCGAGTACCCATTGCTGATCAATAGCGAATCGGTCGTATCGAATTCATCCATTATATACGGGATCAATATGTTTTTAACGATTCGCTGGGCAAACACAGGAGGGCTAAAAAGCAGGACAAGGACGAACAGGAAATACTTCATGATAGCCTATTTTCTCAAAAACGCACTCGCCCAAAATTAATTTCGTACGAATTAACTTATTTCCTATTCCGTCATTTTCCCATCCGGCGTTCTCACAGGGATCGATACCCCTGTCGTTGGAGGTGTCGAGTGCATGGATCAATCCAGTCCGGACATGAGGGCGACCGGTGTGAGGTGCATCAGCCTTCGTCAGGGATACTTACTATATATCCACTACGACCCTGAATGCAAACGCCCCACAGGTTTCCTCAATAGGTTTGGCAACCATCTCTATGGAGGAGTAATGTTGAGGGTATGCGCTAGCTTTCTTTGCATGTATCTATAAGCCGTTGCAGGAAATTACGTTCCATAGGATTGCGTGCCAATGAAAGCGCTGTGGAGAAGTGCGCTTTCGCAACCGGGTAATTTCCTCGACGGAGTTCAAGTTCACCAAGCGTAGCCGGGTAGAACGGATAAGAAGAAAGGCGATGAAGGTCATGGATGATGCGTATCTCTTGCAATCCCCGATCCGGGCCCTCCAGCTGTGCGATGGCAATAGCACGGTTAAGTGCAACCACCGGAGAAGGATGGATAGCCATAAGCATATCATAAAGCGATACTATCTGTTTCCAATCGGTATCTTCGCTTCTCGCGGCACTAGTATGCATTGAAGCAATAGCCGCTTCAATATGATATTTTGTCAGTTCTGTACCAGAGGCAGAAAGGTTAAGAAGCGCTTGTCCTTCTGCTATGAGGTTATGATTCCATAAAGACCGATCCTGCTCAAAGAACGAAACAAGATTACCCGAACCGTCTAAACGAGTGGGCAGACGGGCCGCGTTGAGATACATCAACGCAGCAAGCGCATATGATTGGGGGGTTACTAAAGCGGGTTGTTTGGTGAGTAAATTCATGAGCCGCATGGCTTCCTGGCAAAGCTCCATGCGCACTGCCGCCTCAGGTGAAGATCCATGATACCCTTCGTTGAAAAGCAAATATAATGCTTGCAGAACGGAGGAAAGCCTGGAGGGAAGATCCGCATCGGCGAGATCAAAAAGTTTCGTGGATTCCGCCAATATTTTCTTTGCCCGGGTGATGCGTTTTTCAATAGCGGCATGACTGCTCACGAATGCCTGTGCAATCTCCTTTACACTGAATCCGCATAATATGTGCAATATAAGTGCAATTTGAGCCTCTTCAGAAAGGCGGGGATGGCAGCAGGAAAACATCATACGGAGCTGGGAATCGTTCACAGCGTACGCACTAAACGCCTCCTCTACCGTCGGAACCAGCGTCCATTCCGATTCAAGGAAACGTGCTAGTGCTGGCTCAGACACTCTGGCCGTGCGCTCCCGGCGCAAGATATCCAGGGCACGGTTCTTGGCAGTGGCCATCAGCCATGCGGAAGGATTTTTCGGCAGACCGCGTAACTTCCACGTCTCCATAGCACGACAGAAGGCGTCCTGGGTGACGTCTTCTACCAAGGCGAAGTTACCGACTCCGAAAAGCCGGGTAAGTGTGGCAACAATTCTTCCGAATTCATGCCGGAAAAAATGTTCCTCAATATCCATCGCCTAATGCTGGCTGTCCGAATGGACGTACTTCTATAGAACCGTCATCCTCGAAAATGGGGCATCCCAGGGAAAGCTCCACAGCCTGTTCGATATCCTTGGCCACAATGATACTATAACCTCCCACCACGTCTTTGGCTTCGGCATATGGGCCGTCAATGATCTGCTTTTTTGTGCCTTTGACTACCTTGCCCCCAGGTTGCAAAGGCTCTCCGAGTGATTTCACATGGCCTTTGTCACTGAGATCCTTAAGCCAGGTCATCCATTTGACCGTTTTCTTCTGCATTTCCTCAGGAGATGCAGGTAGTTCGTAACCCCGATAGAAATATGCAAATTCAGTCATAGTAGTTTTCTTTATGTTGATGTTTATATTATATAGGTTTATGTCAGCAGATACTAGTCGTCCAGGGCTCCCATGGTCAGATTGACGGTCGTTCCCATCATCACGCTTGCCTTATCGGAAGCCACAAAGGCCGCTGCATTGGCCATCTCCGCGAGTGTCATGAAACGTTTGGGATGGTTCATGTCTGCAAGATAACTTGAAAATTGTTCCCAGGTTAGGCCCGCTGTTTTGGCCCTGCTTTCAAATATTTCTCTTATTGTCTCTGTCTCCGGCATGCCGTGCGGCTGCAGACCGACCACGCGGATGCCCTGAGGCGCGAGCTCTTTCGACAGGTATCGGGTAAGCGCCTCCTTGGCAGCCTGTGACGGACCATAACCTCCGTTTGGCGTGCCTATTCTTGCGGGAGGCGCAGTGACGGTCATGATCACGCCGGATTTGTTCGGGAGCATGCGTCTAGCCGCTAAACGCGCAGTCAGAAAGTAGGAGGTGGTATAGCTCGCGATCGGCATGGAGAATTGTTTAAGATCCATATCGACCAGCGATGGCCCCAGATATTTGGTTGGCGAGTTCCCCATCGCATTGAACGAAATATCGATACGGCCTGCCTTGGCCACTACAGACTGCAGATGCTTATCTATAGCCTGCTCATCAAGGGCATCAACCTCCGCTGCCTCGGCAATGCCGCCAGCAGACACGATGTCCCTGGCAACCGCTTCCACAGGCGCCAGGCGGTGCCCCGTAAGAAAAAGCCTGGCGCCTTCGCGTGCGAAAGCACGTGCGACAGCGCCGCCGATTCCGCCGCCTGCCCCATAGATCACTGCTACTTTGTCTTTCAATTCATTCATAAATTTTTTTTAATGTTTAGAAATTACACGTGAATCCTTCACGCTGCATAACTAAGACGTTTGGGGTTAACGTTCCCGGACATTTTCCGGACATTTTATTTCCTGTTCTCGATATATCATTCTTCACAAAATTATTGTGGTACAAGGAGGGAATAACCGTCCCATACCAAACAATTGCGGGATTTTTCTCCGCTGCGGATGTGCTGGAATCGGTGATCAATGCCGCCTACCTGATCAACAAAGAGAAGAAGAAAAGCCCCCCAGGATAGGAACGGACAATTGATCCTTTCGCATCTGTCAAGACTTGCTAATTCCTATTAAATTCATTGATTAACAAGCAATTTTGGAAAGGTAAAAAAAATAAACTAAACCTATAGGTTGATTCTAGGAGATTAGCTCCTATCTTTGTATCACAGGATGCAGAGGATGGTCTTTGGTCAATTCATTTGGATGGTGAACCTAAAAACGAGTTTGACAAGTTTTTCTACCTGATGAATGATATCGAGTTTCCTTCGAAACAATGGGATAGATTACCCTGAAGATTTGAATACTTATAGGATGAATAATCTAAAAGAAAAATTATCTAACCTGGCATCCGATCAGCCTTCTGATTGGAAAGCCAAAGCAAAATACCGTCGTGAAAACCGCGAATGGTTAAAAAAATCTGCTGCTATTGCGGTTCGGGTATTGGATGCCCTAAAAGCCCAAAACCTTTCCCAAAAGGAGTTAGCAGAACGGATGAACATCTCTCCGCAACAAATCAGCAAGATCGTAAAGGGACAGGAAAATCTGACCCTTGAAACCATTTCGAACCTGGAAATTGCGCTAGGTATTCAAATCATAGACGAGAATGCTAATCCTGGAGGGGCTTTGTTTAAAAAGAAGAAACCGGCAACTTAGTGGTATCCGGGATGCGCTATTTCTTTTCATGCTGTTGACAACCTCGCTTTCCAATAGAACGCATGTCGTTGATTATTAATAAGCACCAAACTTTTTAAGGCCATCACCCGTATTTATTCGTCCATTTCTTGCGTGCCCCTTGCCTTCTTAAAACTAATATTATACTTTTGCATTCCCGAATCATTTCGGCTGCTGACATCTCTGTAAGGGGCGGATGTCCTACCAAGCCCCACGATCTAATCTTTTTTCACTAAGAATTAAGGAAAATGAACACTATTGGATTCTATTGTGATCCCAATAGCATTGAACAAAATGCTTTGGATCAATTACAGCAATATGCTCAGAAGCCGTACGTTGAGGCTATCTGTGCTTTTACAGACATTCATTTCTGCCAGGAGAAAGCTTTGCCCGTAGGTGTCGTGTTTAAAACATCAGATCATATTTATCCTTTGATCACCGGCAAGGACATAGGCTGCGGAGTAATGTACCTGAAGATCGACAAGGTACATTGGCTCAAACCTTTCGACAAAAAGGAGCATTATCCTGCGTTGAACTTTGCGCATCAGCAAATGACCGATGATGGGCTTGGTGGAGGTAATCATTTCTTATCCATAGAAGAGGATGACGAAGCCGTCTATATCATTTGTCATACTGGTACCAGGGATAGAGGAATTGCCTTGTACCAGGATTGTTTGCAATTGACAAGGGATTATTCTCTTGCTTGCGGCAATCAGGTTGATTATGTACACCGGGATTTTTTAAAGCCCGGGTTTATGCCATATTACACCAGTATTTTGCGCTTCGGTTATGAACGACGGAAGAATTTTTGTATGAAAACATTTATTTTTCTGCAAAATGCCAACTATATCCGCTGCAATAAGTCACAAATTGATAGACGGTTTTTAAATAATAATTACAAGAACGCAGATCATAAAGGTGAATTGAATGGGACGGCTTACTCGTTGGAAGATTCTATACACAACCATCTAAGATTTAATAAAAATGAGATTGTGCATAGAAAGGGCAGCACTGAGCTGGCGGCTGATAAAACCATCGTTATACCTTTATCCATGTCCAGGGGCAGCTTGCTGGTGCAGCCAGTCTCTTCCGAAGCAGGAAAGGAAGCATTGTTTTCCTGTGCCCACGGTGCGGGTCGGAGACTGTCGAGATTTGATGCAATGAAACACTGGAGAACTGTCCTAAAAGAAAAAGAGCGCAAAGCCTACAAGCTGCGCTTCAGCGAGTTGCTAGGCAGAAACGGAGAGTTTCCAAATGGCTATATCCAGGAGTTTGATTTCGCTTATAAGGAATCGGTAGATATTCTTAGATATCAGTCATATCTAAAAAAGGTGACACAGACAATACCCGTGGTAACTATTAAGTATAGTGAAATATAATCATCTCCGGGTAGGGCATTGAGCCCTACTCGGTTATTTCAAGTTTGAACTGATTAAGTATTGGGAGTCTGATATCATATCAGCCGAAATTAGGACCTACTTGAAAACGGCCCCCAAAAACCAGGAATCCTTGGGATGTTATTTAGTCACTCTTTATCGGATCCTTTCGGAACAGAGATACGGCAAAATATACAGTCCCCCATAATAGAAAAAAAATGATAGTTTGACTTATCTGTCTACTCCCGTAATTGGACAAATATCTAACCAATTGGTCGAGGATTTGACAGCTTTTAGTGTATTGCCGGACGATCCTAGCCCATTTTGAGAGGAATGCAATAAAAAGTACATAGCTTATTTACAATCCAAGAACCTTTTCCTGGGGGATTTGGCTAGGCCTTATAAGCTAAAGCCTTATTTTCCAGTCGTTTAACTTCCGGCTTTTCTTCTTATGCCCAACATCGTGCCTTATTGTTTTTTATAATGTGCCTCCACTCCAACTCATTGAGCACAGTTTTGAGACTAAATTTTTTTTTGCTCTCCCGGGTGATCATCCTACCTTTTTAGACACATATAATAAACGGCACTTGCAATGACCAAACAAATGGAAGACCCGATCATACAGCTATACCGGGACAGTTTCCCAGACGTCGCGCGGATGATTCGGCGGAAAGGCGGGACCCTTGAAGAAGCGAAAGACGCCTTTCATGACGCACTGCTGATCTATATGGAAAAAGAAAAATCAGGGCGGCTGCAACTGCATTCATCGCCGAAGGCATACCTGTTGGGTACAGCCAGGATATGTTGGCTGCGTGCGCGGGGGGCAACGGTGGCGCTGCCTGAAACATTCGATGCTGCGGAGCCGGAGGATGTGGACATGGAGGAAAGGGAGCAAAGCCTCCAGGCATCTCTTATCAGAAGCGGGAAGAAATGCATTGAGCTCTTGAAGGCATTCTATTATGACCATTGTCCTATGCATGACATAGCGGTCCGGTTTGGTTTCAATGGCACAAGGTCCGCCACTGTACAGAAGTACAAATGCCTGGAGAAGGTCCGGAGGGAAATAAAAATAAACGAGGCTTATGCGCAGTGAACTAAACGAGATTTGTTTGATCGACCAATGGCTGCTTCATCAGCTCAGTGAAGGTGAAGCGCGAAACTTTGAAACCAGGCTACTGTTGGACGAGGCGTTCGCCGAAAAAGTCGAGGCTCAGCGCATCTGTCACCGGCTGATTCGCCACTATGCCCGGAGGCAGGAGCGCTTCCGGCTGGAAGCGATCTACGGGCTACTCCTGGAAGAAGCCGGTTTTGCCCATCAATTGAACACAATTTTTACCTGATATGATCATCCCAACCGTCATTGACAGCGCCACCAGGGGCGCCTACGACATCTACAGCCTGCTGCTGAAGGAGCGCATCGTATATTTAGGAACGGCCATCGAAGAGAACGTCACGAACCTGGTCGTCGCGCAGCTGCTCTACCTGGATAACGAGAATCACAACCCCATCATGCTTTACCTCAACAGCCCGGGCGGCATTGTCTATGGTGGCTTTGCCATCTTCGACACCATGCGGAAGCTGAAGTCGCCAGTGGCCACGGTGGCGATGGGATTCTGCGGCAGCATGAGTACTTTTCTGCTGACCGCGGGTCAGAAAGGACAGCGCTACGCCCTGCCCCATGCCACCATCCATATGCATCCGACAGGCGGGGGTGCGAAAGGATATACAGAGGATGTCCGCATCGCGTACAAGGAGCAGGAGCGGCTGCAAAACCAGATATTCCACCTGATGGGGAAGTTTTCCGGCCACAGCCGTGAAGAGATTGAAGAGCTTTTTCGCAGGGACAGGTTCATGAATAGCCTCGAGGCCCGGCAATTTGGCTTTATTGATGAGGTCTTAGGCGATACCGATGATCTTATCGCAATTGATGAGGTGCAGCAGACGAAAATCCATTTTCACGCGCCAGGGAAAAACAGGGAAAGCATCGGATTTAAGCAACACTAATGTATAAAAAAGCATTTCGAAACAAATGATTTTACCACTGCTGAATTATAATGCAAACTTGGTCATCCCTTAATGCGAATTCTTTAGCACCCCATGGACGAAGAGTAATTTCTTTAAGATTTGGATGAAGAAATTCAGGATAAGATGTAGAAACTTTTTCATATACTTCTTCAATGTTGTTGGTAACGAACCTAAACTCAGGATTATGCTCTTTAGCAAGCTTTGCATGTTCAAAGAGATAAATACTTAAGCCGTCTTTGTTCAGTACGCAAAACGGTTGGTCAGATTTTATTTCATTATGTCCAATAGTAAATCCTAAACAGTCGGCAAAAAATTTCAAACCGTTGATGATATTCACATAATAAACATTTGGAACTAGTTTTTCAAAATTCATTGTTTTATTTTTTTATTATCAACAAGTGTGTACTTATTGCGAACATTAAAAGGTTGGCAATGAGTATGATGTTTTTGCAAAGGTGCTCGTTCATAGATAATTCACACTTGATTGAAATCAGTAAATTAATATTTTGCCCTAATTCTACTTAAAGTCTCAGGTGCAATTTTTAAAAACGAAGCGATCATTTTTATTGGAAATACTTTTACCAATTGGGGTTTCGCCTTTTTGATATAATCATATCTTTCTGCAGGAGTAAGCGAGTTGTCAAAAATATATGTTCTGTTATGTGCCTGGTTCAAAATTTTAGCAAACTGCAAAAAGGATGGGGATTTTGATGCTAAAACATGAAAGCTTTTTAAACTTAATTCAATGACTTCAGATTTACTAAACGCTTTAACAGTAGTCTTTGAAGGTGTTTGTTCGGTAAGGCTTTGATGATTAAACATCCATTCACCTTCAAGATGCAAGTCAATAATCACCTCGTCAATGTCTTTGAACTGGAATTGAAAAAACGAACCTGATTGAATAAAGTATAGCGATTTGCAAACCTCACCCTCTTTTAAAAGAACATCGTTTTTGTTGAAACACTTTTGCGTCGTATAATTTTCAAATAGCTGCAAGTCAAAGGAGGAGAATTGCCCTATACTTGCTAGTACGTTCGGTGTTGATATTTTATGGTCAGGAAATTGCGACATGAGAGGCGAAGCGTGGTTCCCGCTAACCCATAAATATACGCAACGCCATTATTAATTTTCGTCAATCTATCTCCCAAGACTGTATTGATCCAGTAGGATTAATCTAAATCATTAAACGCTGGGCGAATTATTTGAAAATTTCAAAGGCTACCAATCGGTAGCCTTCTAAGTGCTTCATTATCAGCTCCCCCTGCTGGACTTGAACCAGCGACCCTCTGATTAACAGGCCCATCCAGGCCTTAATTGGGGTAAATCGGAGCTAGCTTAGTTTAACTTAACTATTTAATTATCAGTCGTTTATATATTTTGACCTAACTTCGGGGGAAACCCGTCGGAGTGCCATTAACTGCCGTTTACTGGCAAATTATTGGCAAATTTTGAAGCGAGAGTAATTGTGAATCAGATAAAAAACTCTTCATGTCAGTATCGATTAGCATCACCCTGGACACACGCAGGCTGAAACAAAAGACCGGCAAGTACCCGGTCAAACTCCTGCTTATTCATGAAGGTAAACCCCAGCGTTACCAGACCACCTATGACCTGCCCAAAGCCGAGTACAAAAGCCTTTCCGCTTCCCGCGTATCGGAATCGGCCATGAAAATCCGGGACAGCCTGAAAATGATCCGTCGTAAAGCGGAGGACGCCGCAGCTGCGCTTGACCCGTTCACCTTTGAGGAATTTGAAAAAAGGTATATTCTCAACAATCCCCTATTCCGTAAACGCCGGCCACTTAAAACGAGGGTCGTCAAATCCTTCGCGAATCCGGAGGATTTCGATTATGGACCCTATTTCAAGAAACTCCCGATACTGACCGCACCACCTACGGAACCCAGAACATTTGGCTTTACATACCTTTCTTATATTAAGAAGCTAATCCAGAAGGGGAAGTTAGGGACGGCTATCTCCTATCATTGTAGCTATAATTCCCTGATGACGTTCCGGGGTAATGTTCGCTTCAAGGACATTTCCGTCAACTTCCTATACCAGTTCGAACAATGGACCAAAGATCGCGGTATCGCCAAGGCCACCCAGGGTATTTACCTGCGGAATCTGAGGGCCATTTTCAATGAGGCCATTGCAGACGGAATTATTTCCAAAGACAAATGCTATCCTTTCGGGCGGCGTAAATATCAAATCCCGACCGGCAGGAATATTAAGAAGGCCCTGAAGTTGGACCAAATTGAAAAAATCTATTTCCATGAACCGGAATGCGAAAGCGAGCGCCGGGCAAAGGCATTCTGGCTGTTTTGTTACTTTGGGAACGGGATGAATCCTAAAGACGTCACGTTGTTGAAGTACAAGAATATCCACGGCGAGTACCTCATTTTTGAGCGGGCGAAGACGGAACGGACGGCCCGAACCGATCCGAAACCCATTACCATATTTATCAATCCGGACATGTGGGCAACTATTGTGGAATGGGGCAACAAGGACAAGAACCCGGAAAATTTCATTTTCCCAATTTTGCACGAAGGTATTACCCCTTTACGATTGTACGACCTGGTTCAGAATTTCATTGGCACTATCAACAAATGGATGGAGATCATCGGGGAGAAATTAGGAATTGATAAAAAGCTGACGACTATTGTAAGCCGTCACTCCTTTTCCACGGTTATGAAAAATTCCGGGGCCAGCACCGAGTTTATTCAGGAGGCGTTAGGACATACCGATAAACGAACCACGGAGAAATACCTGGACAGTTTCGAGAAGGAAGTCAAAAAGGAGTTCGCGGCGAAGCTCGTACCTTTTAAGAAGCCGACGCAGGAAAACTCAGTAGGACCGCTAAAAAAGACCGGGCTGGCCTGAATTCCTGAAATAGGTTTGAAGTAATCTTGCGGCCCGTAGCCAATTATCCTGTTCAGGATCTTTCTCATCCAGGTTAGCTCCCTCTTGTTTTACACGGAGAGAACAGTTATGGCAATATTTCGCAGGTTTATCAATTTGGCAGTATAAATCCTTGCAATAATGAAGTGCCTGACGAACTTGCTGAAGAGACAATTCAAAATCCTTTAAAGTAACAGACAAATCTGCATAAACATCAACCAAACTCACAATATCGCCAACTGCCAGCCTTCGACTATCGAGCCGCGGTTGGCCCCAAAGGGTATCGCTTGTGCAGACAATTTCAGGAAAGCGGCGATAGCTGGCCGATTGCCAATGTTCTTCGAATGCCTCTTGGCTGATCGCATAAGGGGCAAAATCCTGCGCATCCAATGCAGCCTCTGAAAGGCCACCAAACTGATCATCGGTATACTCCATATCATATTTCAATACTTGGCCATTTGCAAAAACTTCCATTTGCCGAAGGACATTCATTAGGTCGTCTGTTTCAAAGTAATAGACGGATGTTCCCCAGTCATTGGTCAAGGGGTTGCCAGTTGTTTCAGACCAAGGCCGACAATAATAATTTCTGACCATGAGGCGCGTTGAATTGAATTTATCTTCTAAATATAGGCCTTAATTCATTGCGCCCAAGCAATGGGAGGTTATCCTTGCCTGTCGTTCTGACTAGAAGTTGACGGACATCTTGAATATTAATCGAGCGGGAAGATGTCAATGACCTCCGGATTTTGCCAGAGTTCGATACTGTCATATACCGTTACAATATAGTTCTGACCAGACTGACTCAGGAATTGCATGATTTCCAAATATTCCTGGAATGTCGGATGCATGTTTCCCTCTGGCATATCTGCAAGACCAGCTAAATTTTTTTCTTCAATTAGACTGGTTATAGAAGCATATTTTTCCCTTTCGAAGTACATCGACTTAATCGATCTTAATCCAAATACTTCCGAGATGCCGAATTCAGACCTTGCCAGAACACCCCTTAGCACATATTCATCGAAAGTCCTGGGCTTCACCTCATCTATTAGCCCATTTTTTGATAGAAATTTTCGGATTAAGCGAATTATTTTCATGCGCAATTACTTTCCATAAGCCGAATAGAAGTTATATTCTCTTGTTGCCACAGGCAGCGCAAAAAGTCGCTTTTGACGTTCTATATGGCTTACCGCAATTTTCACAAGGAGGACCGTACATATCGACCATGTGGTGCATGATAGCGTTCGGGTTATCATATTCTTCGCCAGTAGTTTCTTGATAGTAGTCTATTAGAGCTTTGAATCTTCCTTTCATGCCAGACCCTGAATGATTCTTAAATCCAAGGCTATACAATTCGTAGGCTTTTTTTGCTTCATGTTCCTCAAGCATTGGAACTTCCATTCTACACCTCCAGCACCATAGAATTTTCATAGTATTTCTTTTAAGAGGTTGTCGGATTTTGCTGATCTATCTTTCGAACTAAATCGGCAACGGTGTGTAAATTTCTGAAACTTGCCTGTTTGGGCTTTAGCCATGCGCCGAGCCATGTCATGCCGTAGCCGATCAAACAAATTCCGCCTGCTAACCAACCCCAATTAGATTTTCTGTAAGCAAGGAAGGCCGTAACAACAACGAAAGTCAACAGCACCCTTAACCCCCATTGGTACACCCAATTTGTTTTGTAGTCAATTGGTGGTAAAACGGTCGGGGCGAGCTGATTGATCTCTTCAATCATCACACTCTTATATTTTTTTACTAATGGCTCAAGCTGGGAAGATGGTCGGATATCAGAAACGTCAAGGCCCCGGTCCGCAAGCCGTTTCTTTAGGGACTTGAAGATCGCTGCCGTACCACAATAAGTTCCCATTATCTTAATTGGCTCGATGATCTCTTTTTCCGCCGAATCAGCAACAAATCTGCAAAGATGCCAGAGCGTCTTTTCGTCGTCCGGTTCGAGGATTTCCATCCAGGTTTCCCTACTCGCATCCAAGTGGAAATAATAATTTAGGTACTTCCATAATTCGCTTGTGCCAACGAGGTCGCATATGTCCCTCCAATCAAAAATGGTAGTTTCAAACCTGAGATCCTGGTTTTTCAATGCGATATCATCATATTGCTGTTGATGTCTATAATTAGCCCGGAGGATTTGGAGTATTTCGTCCGGCTGATATTTTGAGTTGCGGCTGGTCACTTATTTTTCAATTTTTTTAGCTGGTCAGAAGTATTTCCGTTCCAAAAGCATTTTAGACACCTTCCATTTTCGAAGAGATGGTCACAATTTGGATAACCGTACAGTGTGTGCGAACATTCAGGGCACAGGTTCGCCATAGTCGAGATTTGAACAAAATATTCACTTCTACATTCATCGCAGACATTTATTGCATTTTTATCAGCGGTCATGTCCATTTTTTGCATTGTATTCTTAAGGCTTTTGTCCTTCCAGGATTTCCCTTTTTGCCAATTTACAATTTCTTTTTAAAACCGAGGTTCAACCGGGAAGGCTTTCGAGTTTTATTATAAATCAGTAAATTGCCATTACAAGTATAAATAAGCCCATCCCATGAATTTTAGGCAAAAGCTGTTTTCCAACATGTTCCTGCGGAATATGCTCGCCAGTTTCGGGGGCCGATCCGCTTACACAAAAGACCCCGGATCATTTGTCCGGTATTTTCAATACAAGATTGGCCCGTACCAATCGGACCAATACCTATACTTTCCGGAGGATCCGTATGCACCAGCTTTTGGGATGCCGGAATCGAAGCGAATTCGCTCTCCATATTTATACACCTCACCAAACTGGTCGAAGCCGTTCATCTGATTGATGTAAGGGAGATCAATCATGTCGGAGGAAATATTAAGAACAGACAAAAGGATGAGGAACGACTCTGATAAGAGTCTTTTTTTGTGCCAATTTTGTTAGCATTCATAAAAAACGGTAAATTTGAGTAAATACCATTACTATGAATCTCGCATTTGATATTGTCGAAAACGGTGAGTACTATTTTAGCGATGTTGAATTAAATGGCGCCGCAGATTCTTGGGTAGCGGAAGCGAAGATATACGGCCCGCGCTCTGGCTTCGACAAACTTTATATCACTTACCGGTTGGGGGATTTTCTAACTCCAATGTTTGTAAGCGAAGCCAACCTGCAATATTTTGCTCCGTTGATGAACAAAATAGCAGATAACGCAGAATTGCTCTTGCCAAAGTTATTATAACATATTCTCCTGTAAATTTTCAGTATGGACGAGAATGCGTACCCAATCCGTGAGGATTGGTGGACTTCGGATCAAATAGAACTTGTAGAAGATGTCTCCAGGCATTGGATTAAAGCCAGATTTGTAACAGTTCCTGGCGTTTGGATACCAATGGAGAAAGGTTGGGCGCTCCGAAAGCTACAACCTGGTGCGACGATTCCGGATAATGCAAGCTTGGATGCGAATGCTTGGGACCATGAACATTGCAGCCTGTGCTGGCAAAAGATCTCGGAGAATCCTGCCGATCAACAAGAAGGCTACCGGGATGGGGATGACTGGCTTTGTGTCGAATGCTATAACAAATATATTCGGGGACAAGAAAACAGCTAACGTTGCCGCGTTGGGTCAGTATAGGAATTACTACCGTACAACATTGATGAAAAAAACTGACGACTACATAGAAAACAAATTGATCTGGAAAGCAAAACAGTATAAGCTACCAACAGAATATGCTTTTTATTTTAAAGACATTTCCAATGATGTCCAAGCGTCTTTTTTGGCTCAAATCGACGCAACCACTTCCGGAAAGCCAGTGTTGCTCTTTACAAGTGGGGGCAAAGAATGGACTTTAATTTGCACTCGCCAAGTAGTTGGTAAGGACACAAAAGGATTACAGAGTCTTAATTTTGGTGATATCAAACAGATCTTTTCGGCAGAAATTGGCCTAACTCCCCAATACCAATCCATAGACCTCAAATCCATAAAACCAAAGAGCGAGTGGAGTGAAATTACCGTAATCGACCGAAATGATCTTTCACATGCCTTTTATGCCAACAGTGGCTCAGATCTTTTCTCTCTGTGGAATATTTTATTAATGGCAAAGCGATTGAGCTCAGGGTAGTTCGCCGGATGGCAAATATTCGCCCGTGGCAAAATGATTTATAAGCCGTAAATTTAGTCTGAATCAGCTCTTTGCTTAGCCGCCAAAAGTTTACTGGCAAATTACTGGCAAAAAAGAAAAGGTCACCGAAGTGACCTTTCTAAACGATTGATTTTCAGCTCCCCCTGCTGGACTTGAACCAGCGACCCTCTGATTAACAGTCAGATGCTCTAACCAACTGAGCTAAGGAGGATTATATCTTTCTCACCCTTTCGGACCTAAACCAACAACCTAACCAAACCTCTCCAAAAGGGGACGCAAAAATAAGGATTTTTACCCTTTTAAAACCCTGACACCTAAAAAATTATTAGAACCATTTCTTAAAAAATCCACCCCCTTCCTCAAACCCCACATAGATCCCATCTTCCCTCACCTCCACCGGGTAGGTCTTCAACCTATACCCCTCCCCATTCACATCCTTCCCCCCATTCTGCAGGTTAAACTTCAAATGATGCACCGGGCACACCACCTGGCAGGCGCCCACCAGGTACCCATCTGTCATCGGCGCCCCCGCATGCGGGCACGTATGCGCAAAACCAAACCATGCATCCTTGAACTTTGCCAGGCAAACCTTCACATCTCCCGCCGAAACCTCTGCTATCTCCCCTGGCGACCATTGTAAATCCGCGGCAGCCTCCGCCACCTTATGCCATGTATACTTCTTAGAGCCCATTTAAAAAATCTAAAGTTTTATAAGGATACCTCGCCTTGTACATTACCCGTACCTTTTCCAGGATCGTCCGCCGCAGCTCATCGATATTCCGTTTTTCCGTAGCCGAGACAAAGACCGCATTGCCATTGGTTTCCCGGTCCCAACGCTCCCGCAGCTCCGACATGATCTCCTGTTTCACCCCCTCTTCCAGCCAGGGATCGAAGACCTTCTTCTCATACTGATCGATCTTATTGAAGACCACCAGCATCGGCTTGTCGAAGGCCTCCAGCTCCTGCAGCGTCTTATTCACCACACCCAGCTGTTCTTCATAAAGAGGATGCGAAACGTCGACAACATGCAGCAGGATATCCGCTTCCCGCACCTCGTCCAGGGTACTTTTAAAGCTCTCCACCAGGTGGTGCGGCAATTTCCTGATAAAGCCCACCGTGTCGGACAGTAAAAAGGGAGTGGTCTCGAACACCACCTTCCGCGTAGTAGTATCGAGTGTGGCAAAAAGCTTGTTCTCGGCAAAAACGTCACTCTTGCTCAGCAGGTTCATCAGTGTTGATTTGCCCACATTGGTGTATCCCACCAGGGCTACCCGGATGAACTCACCGCGGTCCTTGCGCTGGGTAAAAGCCTGTTTATCAATCTCTTTCAATCGGCGACGAAGCAGGGAGATCTTATCCTTGACGATCCGCCGGTCCGTTTCTATTTCCGTTTCACCCGGACCCCGGGTGCCGATGCCGCCCCCCAGTCGTTCAAGGTGCTTCCACATACCCCGAAGGCGTGGGAGAAGATATTGGTATTGAGCAAGTTCCACCTGCAGCTTCGACTGGGCCGTCTTCGCCCGGCTGGCGAAGATGTCCAGGATCAGGTCACTCCGGTCGATCGTCTTTGTATCCAGGATCTTTTCAATGGCCGAGATCTGCGATCCCGATAGTTCGTCGTCAAAGATGACAACCTGGATGTCTTTCAGCTGGATATAGGTTTTGATCTCCTCCAGCTTGCCTTTGCCTACAAAGGTCTTGCTGTCAGGGTGTTCTAATTTCTGGGTAAAACGTTTCAGCGTCGTCGCCCCTGCCGTCTCCGCCAGAAAGGCCAGCTCGTCCAGGTATTCCCTCGACTGCTCCTCCGTCTGGGTCTTGTGGATCAGACCCACCAGCACTGCCCGTTCCGCCTTCTGTATGCCGTTCTTCTTATCTATCAAAATTCATGATTTGGACGGCAAAGGTAATAAAAAACGCCCCGGTAGGGGCGTTCTAAAATATCTTACAAAAACCTTAATAAAACCCTTAATTATAATCCACTCAGCATGATCCCGAATGAATACGGGAATACGGAAGGTCCGGCAGTAGACTTCAGCAGGCTGTTGATCTGGTACTGCCCGAAGATCCCAAACACCCCTTTGCTGATCCGGGCGGTAGCAGCCAGCTTGGTGCTGTTGAAATATTGCTTGGAAGCTATTTTCTCGGTATAGTTGCCGATGGTCTGACCAAAGCTGTTTTGACGGGTCTTTCCCTTGGTATGAGCGCTCAGCAGCAGACCAATCTTGGCGCCGACCGCGAATTTCCAGGAGCTATTCGTGTTCTCCGGGTCCATGGCGAACCGAAGCTCGATGGGCGCTTCCAGGTAGGTCGTCACCAGCTTGAACTTCTTCCAGTGGTCGCTATTTGATTCGTCCGCAAAGGTCAGCGTCTGGGTATTGCCGGCGATCTGAAGATTCTGCTTGTTGAAGAAGATATTGCTGGACCCGATACCAAGACCCGCTCCCACGCTAAAACGAGGGTCCGTCTTGAAAGCGAAGTCGAACATGAAATAGAAGTTGGCGCTCCGGTTGAATCCCTTGATATGCATACTATCTGTCGCCTGCGCCCAGTTGTCATATCCAAGCTGGAACATGAAATGGTCGTTGGCGCGCTTGCCCAGCGTCACTTTGCTCCAGTCTTTCTTACCGGAATTCGCCGTGGTCGGCGCCGGAGCAGCCGGTTTGACGATAGATGTTGCGACGGAATCTTTTTTTTGAGCGAGTGCAGCGGTAGTTATGGCCAGAAAAGCTATTGCAGTTACAAAATGCTTCTTCATATTTTCACTTAAAGTAATGTAGTTCCGGTTCGGAGCAAGGGCTCGTTCCTGGATCACAAATGTATTCTCCTTCGGGTTAATAAAAGGTTAAAGAAGCCTTCAGTCAGGCACCAAAAAAGCCCATAGACAACTATGGACCCGCAATAACCCTTTTTAATGGAGCGCAAGATATTACTTTTTAGGTTATTCCCTTAAAATTGCTTGGCAGGCCTATGCTTGACTGCACCTGCTTAACAAACCCTTCACCAGGCAACCCTCCGCGCCGGCAAGCCTCCACCCAAGCAAACTCTCCACCCTGCAAACCTCCGCACGCGAGCCTTCTTCCCTGCACCACGTCAACAGCACAGCGAACCATGACCCCGTCCCTGTCAAAAAGAGGGACTAATAAGACAATCCCGCTGAATGCAGGGCATCCAATTCGGCCTTAATTGCGGATGAAACTTGCCAATAAAACTTTCCTAAGAAACTCGCCATATGACAAAAGCCTACCGATTCCTTATCCTGGCCATCACGCTATTGCTCTTCGGGCAACTGCCGGTCCAGGCACAGACAACGACCGTCACCGGTACGATCTCCGATGAAAACGGCACACGCCTGGCCGGTATAACCATAACAATAAAAGGCACTACTACAGCCACCGTGACGGACTCCACTGGCAAATATTCCATCAGGGCCCCTGCCGGCGGCACCCTGGTGATCTCCGCCGTCGGCTATGGCACCGTGGAAGAAAGGATCGGTGGAAGGACCACCGTCAACATCAGCCTGAAAGAAAAAGCCGCCGAGCTGAACAACGTCGTCGTGGTGGGCTATGGCACACAGAAAAAAGCGGATCTCACCGGGGCCATCGCCTCCGTCTCGGGAACCGATCTCAATAAGAGGGTCGCCACCGATCCGACACAACTATTACAAGGCAAGCTGCCCGGCCTGTCCCTCGTCCAGGGTTCCGGCGAAGCAGGCAACGAAGGGCTGGTATTGCGGGTACGGGGTCTTGGCACCAACAGTTCCGCCGGCAGCAATCCGCTGGTCATCGTGGACGGCCTGCCCGGCAGCCTCGCTAACCTCGATCCGCAGAACATCGAATCGATCACCCTGCTGAAAGACGCCGCATCGGCGGCTATCTATGGCACCAGGGCCGCCAATGGCGTGATCCTCGTCACCACCCGGTCGGGCGCCAGCGGTAAGATGCAGCTGAGCTACGACTACAACCTGGGCATCGCCAGGCCCACTGCCCTGCCCGATAACCTCATTTACAACTCCGCCTTGTACATGAAGCTCTGGGATACGGCCGCCACCCATTCGGGCTACCCGAATAAATTCACCCAGGCGCAGATCGACCTGTATTCCGATCCGGGCCGTAATAAAAAGCTTTACCCCGATTTCAACTGGCTCGATGCCGTCATGCGCACCGTCAACATGCAGACGCACCACATTGGCATCACAGGCGGGCGGAATGGAACGACCTATAACGTAGGACTTGGCTATGTCGATCAGCCCGATATCATGATCGGCTTTTCGTTCAAAAAATATAACCTGCAGTTCAACATCAACTCAAAGGTCAATGACAACGTCACCTTTGGATCGAGCGTTACTTTCAATTACAGCAGGAGATTATACGCGTCCAGGGGCAGCCAGGACCAGTTCCTTTCCACGCTCTCCCAAACGCCGCTCTATGGTCCTAAATTGCCGGACGGCAGCGGCCGCTATGTCAATTCAGTATTCCCAAGCGTGCAGACACCGAACAAGAACCCCATTGCCGTGGCCGAGAACTCCAGGGTAACAGACGATGACTATTATATTCAGAGCAGCCTGTTCGTAAATGTGAAGCTGCTGAAAGGGTTGGAGTGGAGGACCAGCGGAGGCTTCAACTTCGAATATGAAAAAAGAAGCGATTTCAAGCCTGTGATCTATCAATACAACTGGTTTGCCGGCCCCACCGACGCGCCCGAACGCTCCCTCGACGTCAACGGGCAGGGCATGGTCGTCACGGATACCAGCACTATCTACCCCGTCGGCTATACCCAGCTCACCTATACGCGCAGCTTTGGAGCCCATGATCTGAAATTGCTGGCCGGCACGCAGGTAGAGTATAACAAAGGTCAGCTGCTGGTGGGCAACCGCAACACCCCGTTTGCTTCCAATATCCTGCAGGAGCTGAATGCCGGGCCCGCCGGCTCACAGATCAATTCAGGCACTTCCGCCGAATGGTCCCTGCGCTCGTATTATGGCCGGCTTAACTATGACTACAAGGAAACATATTTGCTGGAAGCCAACGCCCGCTATGATGCCTCCTCCCGCTTTCCGCCCGGCAACAAATGGGGATTCTTCCCCTCCGTTTCCGCGGGCTGGGTGGTCACAAAGGAAAATTTTTTGAAAGATGTTTCCTGGCTCAGCAACCTGAAGCTGCGGGCATCCTGGGGCAAACTGGGCAATCAGAACATCAGCAACTACCCTTACCAGGACCTCTATACCTACCGCAACTCCTACAACAATAATATTTCATATAGCTACCCTTTCACCGGCAGCACCCTTACCACGGGTGTCGCACAAAACGCCCTGCCCAACCCAGGCATCCGTTGGGAAACGACAAGGATGTTTGACATCGGTACCGATCTCACCCTGTTCAACAAGCTCAGCCTGACCATCGACTGGTACAACAAGCTCACCTATGACATTCTCGCGTCATTCGCCATTCCCGGGTACATCGGACTCATCCCCCCTACGATCAACAACGGCAGGATGCGCAACACAGGCGTGGAGCTCTCCGCTCAGTATGCCGATCATATCGGAGCCGTACGCTACACCCTGGGCGGTAACATCCAGGCCAATAAGAACAGGCTGGTGAAATTCGGTCCGCCGCAGACCACCGCCAATAATACGATCTACCAGGAAGGCCAGCCTTACGGCAGCTTCTATCTCTATCAGTTCGCAGGCATTTTCCAATCCGCCGACGACATAGCCAAATCCCCTGTCCAGCAAAACTCCCCCCAACCCGGTTATATGAAGTTCAAAGATGTGACAGGCAATGACACGGTCAACGCCAATGACAGGGTCATCGTTCCGGGCGTATTTCCGAAATTCGATTATTCCTTCAATGCCAGCGCCTCCTATAAAAACTTCGACATCACCGTGTTCCTATACGGCTCCTATGGGCAGAAGCAATTTGTAAATGGCTGGGGTATCCAGCCCTTTAACCAGGGCTCGCCGCCTACTTCCGACTGGCTCAATGCCTGGACACCCGAAAATCATAGCAACACCATGCCCCTGATCTATATCACCGGTCAGGGTCTCGCCAGCACGAATGCCAGCACCCCTTCCACCTGGTATCTGAAGGACGCGTCCTTTCTGAGGGTCAAGAATATTCAGCTGGGATATACCGTACCGGCATCCGTGACCAAAAGGCTTGCCATGACGAGCCTGCGGGTATACTTTGCCGGGGACAACCTGGTCACCTTTACCAAATTTCCGGGCCTGGATCCCGAACGGGTCGCCACCAACACCCGCTTCGTTGTGCATCCGCAGAACCAGGTGTTCTCCTTTGGTGTAAAAGCAGTTTTTTAATTTGACTAAATCCGCCTAAAAATGACCAGCAAACATATAAAACGTCCACTCCTCGCAATCATCCTGATCATTAGCCTGTACGGCTGCAACAAGGACTTCCTGGATAGGAATCCGCCCGACCAGTTCTCCGCCGGCAACTTCTGGAAAACAACGGCCGATGCCGACCTGGCGCTCGCCGGCATCTATAGCTACCTCGTCCAGGGATATAACTATACCAACGCCAACAACACGGGGCAGGGGTGGGGATCCGGTACGCCGTACTGGGAAAGCCTCGCCGACAACGCCTACAGCGGAGCCTTTGGCAATGTGGCCATCGGCGCCATCGAATCCACCACCGGCGTCATTCAGTATGATGCTTATTACACGTCCTACAAGGCGATAGAAGCCTGTAATATCTTCCTGGCCAATATTGGCAAGATCCCCATGGACACGGGGTTGATGAAGAAATACCTGGGCGAAGCACGCTTCATCCGCGGCTACTATTATTTTTTGCTGGCACAGCTGTATGGCGATGTCGTCCTCTCCTTCCGGCCTCTGGGAAAAGATTCCGCCAGCTACAAGCTCGCACGGTCGCCCAGAGCCGAAGTCCTCGATTCCGTACGCAGCGACCTTGCCTTTGCCGCGGGCATCCTGCCCAATACGTCCTACAACGGCCATGTCGTGCGGGGCACCGCCCTGGGCTACCTGGCGAAATATTACCTGGCCACCGGTCAATGGCAGCAGGCTGCGGCTACAGCGAATACCATCATGACGGAAGGGAAGTTCAGCCTGTACAAAGGCGGCTATCGCGGCCTGTTCCTCAAGCCGGGTCAAAATGCGAATCCCGAGATCATGTTCTCGGGCAAATACCAGGTTCCCAATGCCTATAGCCCGGCGGACTACCTGTACACCTATAGCTCCAGCTTCCAGCCCGTGAATTACCTCGTGAACGCTTACGAATGCACCGATGGGCTGCCCATCACCGTTTCCCCCTTGTATAGTTCCGCTAATCCTTATGCCAACCGCGATCCCCGGCTCCTGGCCACCGTGCTCGTGCCCGGCGTCTTATATAAAGGCGGCATCCCTTTCAAGCCTTCCGACATCGGTGCGACAGCCGGCTTCCTCAACAAGAAAGGCGTCGACTCCACCCGCGCCACTGTCATCGGCACCCAGAGCGACCAGGACTGGCCCTACCTGCGCTATGCAGAGATCCTGCTGATGTACGCAGAGGCGCAGAATGAGGTTGGCGGCCCTGACCCCACGGTCTACGCCGCGGTAGATTCCGTTCGCGCCCGCCCCGGTGTCAACATGCCCCTATTGCCGGCCGGTATCTCCCAGGACTCCATGCGCACGCGTATCCGGCAGGAGAGAAGGATCGAGCTGGCATTGGAAGGTCAACGTTATTTCGATCTGAAACGGTGGCGCCTGGACAGGGTCATCCTGCCGATGATAAAAGATCCCAACGGCAACTTCAGGACCTTTCCCCTGCGCGACACTTTATGGCCCGTGCCGCAGCCGGAGATCGACCTCGCCGGGAGTTTTAGCAACCCCGGCTTCAAACAGACGCCCGGCTACTGAGCTGACCTCACCGCAGGATGACAAAACCTTCCGCCTCTTCCTGACCTCCCTGTCCCCGGGGCAGACCACCCCGTACCCCTGCCTGGCTCCCCGCACCTGCGTGCCCATCCCCTGCACCCAGCTCGATCACTTCCGACACGGCAGCTCTTTCAGGTCCGCGCTTACACCAGGCTGCAAATCGGCGCACGTCATCCTCGCTGCCACTGGCCAGCACCTCCACATGCCCTTCCCGGGTATTCTTTATCCAGCCGGTAACACGCAATCTGTCCGCAACCTCTTTAGCGCTGGCCCGGTAATACACGCCTTGCACTTTACCTTTGATCAGCAAATGAATCGTGGGCATAGACCTGTTTTAAATCCCTTCAAACCTACAAAAATCCGCCAGCTTACAAACGGTCCCGTCCAAAAAACCCATACACTAAAAATGTACAGCGGCTGTACCAAAAACGGGCAATAGGTTCCAGGAAACAAAAGCTAAACCATTAAAGATCAACCATATTCTAACCTGGCACCCTCTTAGCTCCTAAAAAACCCATAACACGCAGTCCATGCTCATCAGCTATGTCAAGATCGCTTTAAGAAACCTCTGGCGCAGTAAAGGATTTTCCTTTATCAACATCATCGGCCTGGCCGTCGGCATGGCCAGCGCCATCCTCATATTATTGTGGATCAATAATGAAGTCAGCTACGACAGCTTCCACGCCAACAAAGCCCGGCTCTATGAGGTCTGGAACCGCGGCACCTTCGACGGTAAGCTCCAATGCTGGAACACAACCCCCAACCCCCTTGGACCCGCTTTGAAACAGGAGGTCCCCGAAATAGCAGACGAAACCCGGATCTTCATCCGCTGGTATGTCACCGCCGTAGGCGAAAAACGGTTCTCTTCAAAAGCTTTCACCGTCGACCCTGCTTTTTTGTCCATGTTCACCTTCCCCCTGCTGAAAGGCGATCCGGCCACCGCGCTGAACGATGTCACTTCCATCGTCATCACGGAAAAGATGGCAAAAAAAATGTTCGGCAGCGAAGACCCCATGAACAAGACCATCCGCATCGACAAGGATGATCTCAAGGTCACAGGTGTCCTGAAAGATCTTCCTGTCAACAGCACTTTCGACTTCGAATATCTCCTTCCATGGTCTTACATGAAAAGGACCAGCCAGGACGATCAGAAATGGGGCAATAACTTTATTAACAATTATGTATTGCTGAAACCCGGCGTCACAGCGGTCTCCGTAGACAACAAGATCAGGGGCATCACCCAAAAACATAGCAACGGCGAAGAGCAGGAAGAGCTGTTTATGCATCCCATCAGTAAATGGCACCTGTATTCCAACTTCGAGAATGGCAAGATCGTCGGCGGCCGTATCGAGATCGTACGCTTGTTCGGCATCATTGCCGCCTTCATCCTGCTGATCGCCTGTATCAACTTCATGAACCTGAGTACCGCCCGCAGCGAACGCCGGGCCAAAGAAGTAGGCATCCGGAAAGTGGCCGGCGCCGGCAGAAGCCTCCTCATCCTGCAGTTCCTGGGCGAATCCGTACTCATCGCCGGCTTCGCCGCCGCCCTGGCCTTCCCCCTGGTTTCATGGGTGCTGCCTGCCTTCAACAACCTCGTCGATAAACAATTGACCATACCCTACACGAATCCCTGGTTTTGGATGGCAGGTATCGGCTTCATCCTGCTGACAGGCATCATTGCCGGCAGCTATCCCGCTTTCTTCCTGTCTTCCTTCCAGCCCGTTAAAGTTTTGAAAGGAGCATTCAAAAAAGCCCATGCACGTATCAACCCCCGGAAGGTCCTCGTGGTAGTGCAGTTCAGCTTTGCCATCATCCTGATCATCTCCACTTTCATCGTCGTCCAGCAGATCCGCTATGCCCAGCAACGCCAGGCAGGGTACGAACATAGCCAGCTCGTCTACCATTGGATCACTGGCGACCTGGCTAAGAACTTCCAACCCATCAAACAGGCATTGCTCTCTTCAGGCCTGGCCTCCTCCGTCACCCGGTCGAACCTGACGCTGACGAACAGGGGCAACGACAGCTGGGGATTCACCTGGCAGGGTAAAACGCCTGGGGATAAGATCGACTTTGATGTATTGTCGGCGGACGAATCCCTGGTAAAGACGGCAGGCCTGCAATTGGCGCAGGGCCGGGACATGGACCTGGCTAACTATCCCACGGACTCGACGGCCTTATTGCTGAACGAGGCGGCCGTAAAAGCAATGGGGTTCAAAGACCCACTCGGGCAGCTGGTCAGAGAGGACAACGGGAAAATATACCATGTGGTAGGAGTCGTCAGGGATTTTGTGTTGGGCTCGCCCTATGATCACATCCGTCCCATGATCGTGGAAGGCATCAACGGCGACGGCTTCAATGTCATCAATATCCGCTACAGTGCCGGCAGCAACATGGAAAAGAACCTCCATTTCATGGAACAGGTCTTCCGGCAATACAACCCCAGCTATCCTTTCGAATATCATTTCGCCGACGCCGACTATGCCCGCAAATTCGATGGCACCCAACGCGTCGCCACCCTCACAGCCCTGTTCAGCGCGCTGACCATCTTTATCTCCTGCCTCGGCCTCTTTGGACTGGCCGCCTATATGACAAGCAATCGGACAAAAGAGATCGGCGTGCGTAAAGTACTGGGCGCTTCCGTCTTCCGGATCACATCCCTGCTGACAAAAGATTTCCTGGCGCTGGTCATACTGTCCATCGTCATCGCCTCACCCGTCGCCTGGTATGCCATGCATCGCTGGTTATCGGACTACGCTTACCGCATCGATATAAAATGGTGGGTCTTTTTGCTGGCCGGCGCCCTGTCCGTCATCGTGTCGCTGCTGACCGTAAGCTATCAGGCCATCAGGGCGGCCCTGGCCAATCCCGTGAAAAGCCTTCGGTCGGAATAAACCTTCATCCCTCCGTCTTTATTGTCAGCCGACACCCATTCCCGTTAGGCGCCCCGCCCCGCGCCCTGTCCCTAATTCCGCAGGAAAAAAGGCAGCTCTTTCCAAAGCTTTTCCTGCTCATAGCTCATGGCCACATGGGCATTGCTCACCCATTCATAGGCTTCCTGCGCCCTGGCTGCCTCTTTAGAGGAAGGCGCTGCAAAACGATGGACAGCTGCCTGCCTCCATTCATAAAGATAGCCCCAGGCCATCGTACGGATCTCCCGGACAACGTCCATCAAGGCAAGCAGGATGTCGGCGATCACCATCCAGCCGCCGATCCGGTTGTATAACGTTAAGATCAATCGCTTTTCCCTGGCCGTACCTGCACGATACATTTCCCTGACCCGTTCCAGCGTCACCGGGTCAGGGCTTTTCGCAAGGATCTCCACGCATTTGCGCCCGGTCTTATTGGTCGAGTCCGTCAGCAGATCCAACGCATAGCCCACCGCCCGCTCATTGTTCAGCCGGCTGAGGGCGATCAGGCAGGCCAGCTGCGAAGACGGATGGTGAATAAATTTTTCAAAGACAGGAATATCCTCCGCCGATCCCGTTTCAGCAAGGCCCATGATATCGCCGGGAGACGGATCTTCCGCCCGGACCTTATCTCTGTAATACGCGGAGGATGCAATGTTCTCCAGCCCGAGATAAAGCCTGGCCCACTCCCTGACGGATGCCGACGTATCCGATAACAAGGCAACGATGGCTTCCCTGAAACTTTCCTTGTAAGGTTTCAGGGCATACAAAGCATGGAGCCTGATCCTGGCCGAACGGTCATGCAGCAGCTTTGACAGGATCGCCCGCTGCTGATCCCCGGGCAATGCCTGCATACAGGGGAATACTTCGGCCCTGATCAAAAAACTTTTGTCCTGAAGGATCAACGATAGCAGCGTTTCCGTCAAACCCTCCTTTTTTAAATAGTGCCGGAATAAGAACAACCTCGACCGTTCCTCAACGATCAACAGTTGAGTGGTTTCCCTGGTAAGACGCTCGCTGGTGATAAGATCGATGATTTCCGCAAATAGTCCCGAAAGATCCGTTCTTTTCACAGCCAACAGCCATTCCACTTCCGGACGCAATCGGATAAAATCGATCCTGAACGCCGGTTTCAGAAAAGGCCGGAGCGCTTCCCGGGCGGCATCCCTCACCTGCTCCACCCAGTCGGCAGCCCTGAGCAGGTAATACCGGATAGCCTCGGGACGATGGGTCTCCCTCAGTAAAGTAATTGCTCTTTCACGTACCCGGCCATTTTCGTTAAAGGAGGCAATGACCATCAGGTGAAAATACGTTTCCGGGGGAAACCTCCTGAAATCATCCAGGTTGTCCAGGGAGATATCCATATACCGCAGCGCCCGGGTCCGCTCTTCGAGCGATCTCATCCGTTTGAACAGCTCTATAATGGTATCAGCGGCCTTTTGCCTTAGCATAGGGTCCCGATCATGAAGAAATTTCGATAATCGCCAGCAATCGCTTGCCTTGTCATATTCCTGAGGATCTTTCATTTTGCCTTTATCAGTGAGGATGATGCGTACAAGATAACCCATGCCTCCCACTCCGTGAAATTATGACCTCAGTGCCTTGACTATCACGCCTTAACCTCCCCTGGCATGATTATTTCGGCTGCATGCTTATAAGGCATCCTATCAACACCGGCAGACTGATAAATGCCCCATTTTTGAACCTTATAATCACGTGAAAGATGAAAGTGGATCAAAATGCGATTATTCGGATCGACTACGACGCCGCCGATCTACCCGCTACTGCAAAAAAGTACAAGCCGGTACTCTTCAGGGAAGGGAACCTGATATGCTGCCTCCTGGGCAACGATCCCCGTGACGGGATCTTTGGCTGCGGGTCGACCCTGTCCGAAGCCATCAAAGACTGGGACGCCGATTTCAAACGCCATAAGACCATCCCCCACAGTTAAAAAAGTATACATCTTCGCGGGATTAATGTAGAATGAGCGCTGTACTACAGGGTAAATTTGACAAAACTGCGTAGAGATGCCTTCCAAAACTAACAGGAGAAGATTTATAAAGATGGCAGCCCTGTCCGGCGCCGGTCTCAGCCTTGCAAATAGTTTCACCCTCGCCCGGGCCGCCACCCTCGCGCCAAATCCCAATACCCCGGCCGCAAACACATTCATACCCCGCCGCGCGGCCAGCTGGTGGTGTTCCCTGGATGACTTGCTTTGGCCTCAAAAGGCGGTGATCGATAAAATAAAAAGAAGGGCCGACGGCTTCGCAAAAGCACAGATCGACACCGCCATCAATTTTGGCTTCCACAACAGGTTCGACTTCTCCAACTACTTCGACGGCCTCCATGGTTACTATGCCAACGTATGCGAAGAGCTGCATCAGCGCAACATCCGCTTCATGGACCATTACTCCTGCAATCATGTGTGCAGGCCAAGAGGCGACGCCGATTTCAGATATATCAATAAGTACGAACGTCACGCCGTACTACTGTTCCCCGATCCCACAGCCGCGAAATTTGCCCAATACGAAGGCCATCTCTTCCAGGACCTCTGTGAAGTGGATCTCCGCGACGGCAGCCGCGGCTACGCAAAACAATACCAGTTCGAAGCCTTCTGCCACAACAATCCCGGGCATCACGACATGCACAGGAAATACCTTATCAAACTAATGAAAGAGGTCCCTTTCGACGGCATCGAAGTGGACGACATGTGCAGCTACCCCGGCAACACCACCTGCGGATGCAAATACTGCAGGGATCGTTTCAGAAAGGACTATGGGCATGAGATCCCTGATTTTTCAGACAAATCTTTTTTTGGCGACACGACAAAAGAAATGCTGAACTGGGGCAACTATGACCATCCCGCCTATAGGGACTGGCTGAGGATGAAGTCCGACTCCGTCAGAGATCATATCATGATGATCAAAAAGACCATCGGCGACAAGCCGTTGATGACCTGCTGCTCCAACACAGGGCCCATTGTGCTCAGCGCCGTCGCGCTCGACCTGGAAAAAATGGCCCCTTACCTCGATATGTTCATGCTGGAGAACGTAGGCACGAATGTGAAGAATGTAGAGTGGGTGGAAATGGATGCCGAAGCCCTCGTGCAAAAGGACATCGCCGAAAAAAGAGGACAGGCGCCTGCCATGGCCCTCAGCTACGGGCTGTCCGAAAAAGGCGCCTATCTCGGCTGGGCGCTGGCCCGTTTCTGGGGTGTCGGCAACTGGAGCAGCACCTTGAATGGCCGGCTGGAAGAAGACCCGCCCCATGCCATGGAAATGGAGGACGTGATCAGCGCCTCCAACAATTGGGAAACGCAACACAGCGACCTCGACTATATGAAGGGTAGGGACCTGCCCGAAGTAAGAGTGGTATTCAACAGCTATTGTAAAGAGAATGGCTGGAGGGATGCAGCCGGACACGAACACTGGGACAGGGTAAAAGCATGGAGCGCCCAACTGGTGAAGAACAATGTGGGCTATCGCTTTGTCCGCGCCGCCGAGCTGGCCGATCCCGTCGCATTGGCAAAAGAAAAGATGCCCCTGGTCCTGGATGGCATAGGCTGTGTCTCCGACAAACAATTCGCTGCGATCAAGTCCTGTCTTGCCGCCGGCAGCCCCGTCTGGCTGGCCCTTCCCTTCGGTACCCACGATGAAAAAGGTTTTCCCCGCAAGGTGCCGCTGTCGCAGGAATTACAAAAATCCAGGAACAAAGATCTGCACATCATAGACTCGGCCGTCTCTGCAAACCCCGTGGAGCAGCTCATTGCAGCAAAAAAATTCACGCCGATCATCCAACAGCTAAAAGGAGATCCCCGCTGGGCCGCAAGGCTCAGGCTCTATGACGGCCGACCCGTTATCCATTTTATGAACACCGGGCTCGTGGCCCTGCCCGATGATCTAAAAGACCTTTGGGGCACACCCCTCATGAAGGATATCGATTCCGACATCAGGGACAATGATTGCGTCTACGAAGTAAATACAAAAAACTTCAACCTGAACAAACTATCGCTGCTGAGTCCCGAACTTAAAGACTCCCAAAGACCCGTGCAGATCAGCAAGTCCGGCAACGCACTCGCTACCCTGCACATACGCCTGGACCAGGTTAAAATATATGCCGTTGCCCAGACCCCTGTTTGAGGAAAATAATCCCCCTGACATCTCAATAAAGCTATGTGTATTACCCTAATACATAGGGTAAATTATGGTGGCATGTTGTTTGAAACAGAAGGGGAAAGTTAACCCATGAACAAGATTGTAATGTTTTCCGCAGCGGCGATACTATTTGCCGCTGTGCAGGTGAAAGCCCAATCCACCGAAGTTACTCCCCGGAATTCCTGGCTAAAGCTAGGCGCCAACATAGGCGTGCCCGTTGGTAACCTCTCCAACTACAGCAGCTTTACCGCCGGTCTTGAACTAAAAGGACAGTTCCTGGAAACAAACTATCTCGGGATAGGGCTTACCGCAGGCTACAACCATTACTTTGGAAAAAATGGTTACGATGGATTTGGTACCATACCGCTGGGCGCCTTCGTCCGTATCTATCCGCAGAGCAAAGGGTTCTTCTTCGGAACGGACCTGGGCTACAGCGTCGTAACAGGATATGACAATGCCAAAGGCGGTTTTTATCTGAAGCCCCAGCTGGGCTATCACAACTATGACTGGAATATTTTTGGTTATTACAACAACATCTTTCGCAGTGACGACAAGGGCGGAAACCTTGGCAGTGTGGGCATCGGGGCAACCTATAATATCCGGTTCAGTAATAAGTAACAAAAAACCCCCTGCGGAAGGAACATTCGCAGGGGATTATGCTTTGTGGACCCTCTCGGGATCGAACCGAGTACCCACAGATTATGAGTCTGTTGCTCTAACCAAATGAGCTAAGGGTCCTGCCTTAATCCGGCGCCTGCAAAAGTATAAAAATTCAGGAGAACCCCGAAAATAAATCCAATTTCTCCGCCGTTCCTACATGGAATACTATTCATGCGCATGATGCAGCATACCTTCAAATCAAACTGTCCAAATAGATAGTCTCGAAATTCTTCTTAATATTGCTAAATATTGAACAGCAGGGAAAGGCTTATTTGCATTGCCAATGATCAGCGCTAATACCATTAGAGAATTGCAAGTGAGGATCGCCCGATTCGACGATCAGCAGGCTTATAAAGAACTGTTCACCTCCCTCTATTCTTACCTTTTCCAGTTCGCCAAAACCCTCGTCAAAGCAAAAGAGCCCGCCGAAGAGATCATTTCCGATGTATTCATCAAAGTCTGGGAAAAGCGGAAAGACCTGGAAAAAATTGAGAACCTCAAGCTCTATCTCTACGTTTCCACCCGCAACATCGCCTATAACTACCTCGACAAGCAAAAACGCAGCGCCACCAATGCCCTCGACAACGTCCAGGCCGAATTCACCAGCGTTTATTTCGATCCGGAACAGCTGCTGATCACCGCCGATATGCTCACTCGCATCCAAAAAGCCATCGACCAGCTCCCCCCCAAATGCAAAGTGATCTTCAAGCTGGCAAAAGAGGATGGACTGAAATACAGGGAAGTGGCCGAGATCCTGAATATCTCTGTCAAAACCGTTGAGAACCAATTAGCTATTGCCGTCCAGAAGATCGGCAGCGCCGTCAGCTTCGATATTCAAAAGACCGTCTCCTCCTCCGTCCGCCACCCCCGCTAGTTTTAAAAAATTAACTAGCTAATTACCAACATCTTACGCGCTCCTCACCGGCGAATGTTAAAAAAATTTAAATTTTTTTTGGGGGTATTATTGAGTTTCCCTGTCCTACAGGGTACCTACTACACCGAATGGGACAAGAAGACAAACAATATACGTGGAACCTCATAGCTAAAAAGCTGACGGGAGAAGCTACCACCGAAGAGCTCCTGGAGCTGGAGGATCTGCTGCGCAATAACCCGGAGCTCTATTACCCGCTGCAGACGATCTCCGATCTATGGAACCCCACCAGCCAGCGGGACCAACAGGTCGCTGAACAAGCTTTTTCCCGTCATCTTGACCGCATGCAGGACCTGAAGATCGACTATCACCCCGCCGCAATCACTGCCAGCACTGCAAACACCGCCAGCCTGGGCCTCGCCATCACCGCCGACGAGCCGGAACAAAGGTCCCGGAAACACTACAGGATGGCGATGCTCGCCGCCGCCTGCACCCTCGTTGCCCTGATCCTGACAGGCATCTTTCTGTTCCGGAATAAAACAAACCCGGCGAATACAGCAACCACCGCCGTCGCGCCTACGCTCTCAGGCAACGAGATCTTTACAAGCAATGGCTCCCGCACCCACCTCACGCTGCCCGATGGCACCATCGTCTGGCTCAATGCCGGCAGCCGCATCACCTATGAAAAGAACTTTGACGCTAACCTCCGGGCCGTCACCCTTACAGGAGAAGCTTTTTTCGACGTCGCACCCAATGCCAGCAAGCCTTTCGTCATCCATACAGCCCATATCGACATCCGCGTACTGGGCACCAGCTTCAACGTAAAATCCTATCCCAGCGAAAAGACCACCGAAGCCACCCTGATCCGGGGCAGCATCGAAGTGTCCATCCGCAACCGCACCAGCGACAGGATCGTCCTCCGGCCGAATGAGAAGCTCATCGTCAACAACGAGGACAGCGCCCTCCTGGCAAAAGAGAACGCAGTGCATCCCCATAATAAAGTCGACGAATCCCTGGTGGTGATCAGCAAACCCACCTACCAACATAATTCAGGCGCTATCATAGAAACCTCCTGGATCGACAACAAGCTCATTTTCCAGGACGAAGCCTTTAGGGACCTGGCCCGGCAAATGGAACGCTGGTATGGTATCACCATCCGCTTCGACAGTCCGGAAAAAGAAGGTTTGTGGTTCACCGGCAGCTTCGAGAAAGAAACGATCCAGCAGGCTTTGGACGCCCTGAAGCTAACAGGCAATTTTAATTACAGCATCGACGGCACGCAAATAACCATTCATGACTAATATGTGATTAAACCAAAATCAAACGCTAAAACGTAAAATGAACAACAACAGCACATAACGCTAAAAAACAAAAGCGGGAAATGTTGGCGCATTCCCCGCTAGGTTAAACATCGGAAACCAGCAATGCAATAGGGATAGCAGCCGGTTTCGTCATTTTAATAACCCACAAGTTTAAAAATATGAAAAAAATGCTAACGATTGGGGGCGTGAGTCCTCATGCCGTAAAAAAAGCTCTTTTGGTTATGAAACTCGCCTTCCTACTGATTTTCGTGGCAACGCTCCAGGTATCAGCCAATGTCAACGGACAGGGTAGGGTCTCTCTCAAGCTGGATCAGGTAGAAATCTCGAAAGCCCTTAACTCCATTGAAAAGCAGGGGACTTACCGTTTTTTGTACAACAGCCGGCTGAACGCGATCAGCCATAAGATAAGCATCGATGTCTCCAACTCGGAGATCAACGATGTCCTGAATAAATTATTCGACGGCACAGAGCTTAAATACAAGGTGCTGGAGAATAATCTCATCGTCGTCCTGGCAGCCAATGTCGCCAAACAGGATATCAAAGTGACAGGCAAGGTCACCGGTGATGCCGGAGAGCCGCTCGCCAATGTCTCCGTTTCCGTAAAAGGCACCAGCCGCGGCACCACCACCGACAACACCGGCACTTTCACTCTCCTGGCCCCCGAAGACGGTACGCTGGTAGTATCCAACATCGGGTATGTCACCCAGGAATTATCCGTCAGCAGCCAGCCCGTCATCAATGTTAAGCTGGCCCGCTCCAACATCCAGCTGGACCAGGTCGTCGTTGTAGGTTATGGCACCCAAAGGAAACTGGACGTGACAGGCTCCGTCGGACAGGTAAAAGGAGCCGAGATCTCCAAGCAGGCTTCCGTCAATCCCATCAGTGGCCTGCAGGGTAAGGTCGCCGGCGTGCAGATTACCAATTCCGGAGCGCCCGGTTCTTCTCCGAACATAAGGATCAGGGGCCTGGGAACGTATATATCTAATCCTGATCCCCTCTATATCGTGGACGGCGTATGGGTATCGGATGTCAACTTTCTCAACTCGGCCGATATCGACAACGTCAGCGTCTTAAAGGACGCCAGCAGTGAAGCCATCTATGGCGTACGTGGCGCCAATGGCGTCGTTCTGATCACGACGAGGAAAGGGAAGGGGAAAACTACTGTCAGCTACAATGGCACCGTCGGCTGGCAAGTAGCCAACAATATCCCCAAAATGGCGAATGCGCATGAATACGCCATACTTTTCAACGAGCTCACCCGCGCCACAGGTGGCACCGCCTTCCTGGACTCTTCACAGTTTACTACAGGCACCAACTGGTTCAACAATTCCCTTCGCAATGCCATTATCACCAACCACCAGGTCTCCGTCAACGGCGGCAGTGAGAAATCCACCTACAATCTCTCCCTGGGATACCTCTCTCAGCAAGGGATCCTGAAAACGAATAAATATTCCCGTTACACAGGCAATTTCAGCAATGATATCCAGGTCTCCCGTGCCATAAAGACGGGTTACACCGTCATCGGCACCTACAGCAAATCCAATGATGCACCCGGCGGCATCTGGCGCAGCCTCTATACGGCGCCGCCTGTCGTACCGGTGAAATTCGCAGACGGTGCATATGGTGATCCTGGGTATTATGGGTTGGGACAATCCGTCAGCAACCCCCAGGTGACCCTGGACTATAACAATGCTACCACCCAAAGCTATCATTTAAATGCAAGCGCTTATCTGGAGATCAAGTTCCTGGACCATTTCACCCTGCGTGGAAGCGTCAGCGGCACCTATGATCAGAACCAGTTCAAGAACTTTACGCCGGTCTACAAAGCCACCTCTACGCAAAACAGTACACACAACACCCTTTCGATCACCGATTTTTCCACCCGTAACTGGATCATCGAAAATACGTTGACCTATTCCAACACCTTCGGTGACCACCGCGTCACGGCCCTGGCAGGCATGACAGCTTATCGCAACTATTACGATGAAGTCCATTCCACCGCCCAGGACGGCTCTCTAAGCTCGGATCCCGCCACCTGGTACCTGGGACTGGGCAATGGCGGCGGCACGACATTGGACGTTTCCCGGAGCGCGGATGGCTATCAGTCCTATCCTTTGCTGGAAAAAGTATTCTCCTATTTCGGTCGTGTGACCTATGCTTATAAGGACAGGTATACCCTCACAGGTACCCTCCGTTCCGATGCCAGCTCCAAGTTCACCAGCGCCTATGGCCGGGCTACTTTGCCCTCGGTCGGCGCAGCCTGGATCATCTCCAACGAGAAATTCATGGCTGGTCAACATATCTTCAATGTCCTCAAGCTGAAAGGCAGTTGGGGACAGGTCGGCAACAGCGGCATACCGGCCTATGTGGCCACCCAGACCACCTTTACAGGCAACCCCATCATATGGAATGGTTCAGGCGCCATCGGTGCGGGACAAAGCATTACTACCCCTAACCCTCCCGTCCTGAACTGGGAAAAAGGCGAAGGCACGGACATAGGCCTGGAAGCGACTACCTTGGGCAACCGCCTGGACATCGAAGCAGATTTCTACAATAAGAATACACTTAACTTTATTTTCCCCGTGCTATTTACGGGTTCCACCGGTTATACCACCTTGCAGCTGCCGATGAATGTGGGCAAGCTGCGCAACCGTGGCGTCGAGCTCTCCCTCAATTGGCATGATAAGGTCAACAGTGATTTCAGTTATAGTATTGGCGGCAATATTTCCTACAACGATAATAAATTCGTTCGCAACGACATCGGCAACAAACAAAAACTCTACAATGGCGGCGGTGGTTCCACAGGCGGCCAGCTGGCTACTGTTACCACTTTAGGACAGCCCGTGGGTGTGTTCTATGGGTATAAGGTCATTGGTATCTTCCAGACAGTGGATGAGGTAAATAACTACAAGGATAAGAACGGTGCTCTTTACCAGCCCAGCGCACATCCCGGGGACTTCAAATACGCCAAGACGGCCAATGACGGTGTCGGCGCCATCGGCGGCAATGACAGGGTCTACCTCGGCAATCCCAATCCTAAATATTTCTACGGCATCAACACCAACTGGGCGTACAAAGCTTTCGACCTTTCCCTTGACTTCAATGGCGTAGCAGGCGTAGATCTCTACAATGCCAACAGAGGCCTTCGTTACGGCAATGAGAATTTCACCAAGGACTTCTATGACAAACGCTGGCATGGTGCAGGTACTTCCAACACGGATCCTTCCGTCAACCTGGGCGGTGGCCAGAACTACTACATCAACTCCTGGTACGTGGAAAGCGGTAGCTACTTCCGGCTCCGTAATGTGCAGCTTGGCTGGACCCTCCCCGGTGAATATATCTCGAAGCTGGGTATCCAGAAATTAAGGGTATATGTCAATGCGCAGAATCCGGTGATCTTCACGAAATACAAGGGCTTCACACCCGAAGTCGGCGGCACGCCGGGAAACATCGGCATCGACAACAACGTCTATCCGATCTCCGCGATCTATAACTTCGGTGTGAACGTTACCTTCTAACAATAAAATCTTTATTATATGTCAACGAAAAATAAAACATACCCGGTAAGCTCCCTCAAAGGACTTACGCTCTATATCGCCGCGGGATGCCTCCTGCTGGCTTCCTGTTCGAAAAGCTTCACCGATGCGAAAGGGGCATTGGTAGGCCAGCCCTCTGGTGCTAACTTTTGGAAAAATGCTACCGCAGCAGAGGCGGGAAGGGCTGTCAACGCCATGTATGGCAACCTGCGTACCTGGAATAACACCGCCTTTGCAGCCATCGCCGTAGAGAACACCGCTTCCGACGACGCCGTAAAGGGCAGCACCTCCAATGACGCCACCTTTTTCAACCAGTATGATAATTTCACCGTGGATCCCTCAGAAGGCCAGCTGGATGGATTCTGGACAGGCCAATACCAGAACATCAATTTCTGCAACCAGGTGCTGGACAACGTCCCCAACATCAATATGGATGGCGCCTTGAAAAGTCGCTACCTGGCCGAAGCCAAGTTCGTAAGGGCGTACTCTTATTTCAGACTGGTAAGGGCATTCGGCAACATACCCCTGGTGTTGAAGGTCCCCAATAGCCCCGAAACGCTCAATCCCAAACAAAGTACACCTGCGCAGATATATGCCGCCATCGAACAGGACCTGACGGACGCCGCCGGCGCATTGCCCGTCTCCTATGGCCCCTCGGACGTGGGACGCGCCACTAAAGGCGCCGCATTGGCGCTGCATGCCAAAGTCGCCATGTACCAGAAGAAATGGACGGACGTGCTCAACTTCACCAACCAGGTGATAGGCCTGAACGTTTACGATCTGTTCCCCGATTTCTACCAGGAGTTCCGCTACGCCAACGAGAACAGTGTCGAATCCGTCTTCGAGATCCAGTGCGATTACGTGCCCAATAACGACGACATCAATAATAGCCAGTACTCGCAGGTCCAGGGCAACAGGGACGCCCCCCAATCCGCCGGATGGGGCTTCAATGTCCCCACCCAGAATTTGGTTGACGAGTTTGAAGCAGGCGATCCCCGGCTGGTAGGCACCGTTATGATGGCCGGCACCACCACGCCCAGCGGCGACAACGTTCCCATGCCCAACGCCGGCGCCCCGGACAAGTACAATATGAAATCCTACGTGCCTTTTGCTATAGCTGCGCTCAGTCCCAATCAGGGCTGCGGTCAGAATGTCCGCGTGATCCGCTATGCCGAAGTGCTGTTGATGAACGCAGAAGCCAACAACGAGACAGGTAACAGCGCAGCGGCCCTCGTTTCCCTGGAAAAAGTACGGGCCCGGGCCCGCGCCAAGAGCGACGATCCTGCCACCGACCTCCCTGAAGTGACCACCACCGATCAGGGAGCCCTGCGTACGGCCATCTATCATGAAAGAAGGGTAGAGCTGGCCATGGAGAACGACCGCTACTTCGACGTCATCCGCCAGGGACGCGCAGCCGCCGTCTTCGGACCCCTGGGTTGGAAGGCAAATAAGAATGAAGTATGGCCGATCCCACAGGCTGAGATCGACAACAGCGGTAGCGTGCTCGTACAGAACACCGGCTATTAACAGTGCGTCAGAGAACTTTTACAATCATCAAACTGATTAAACATGTATAACAATAAACTAACCATAAAGCCGGCGATCTTTCTCGTTGCCGCCTTCACACTGGCAATGGTCTCCTGCCAGAAAAAATTCGATCCGAAAAGCTACGCACCGAAACAAACCTTCGGTGGTTACGCCGCTTCCAATGAGGTCGCTGCCTCGGACCTGGTGGCCCACTTTGCATTTGAAGGCAACCTGGTAGACAGCGTGAGCAATACCGCCGCCACCAACAACGGTACTTCAAACAGCCCTGGTATCAAAGGCCAGGGCATGCAGGTTGGCGAGGGCAATTATGCCGTCTTCACGCCGACAGATGCTATTAAGAACCTCCAAAGCATGACGATCGCTTACTGGGTAAATACACCGATCAATACCAAGGGAATACAAACGCCCGTCAGCTTTGTCAACCCCGACCAGTTCTGGGGGAATATGGATATGTTCTTCGATGGACAGGCCAGTGATAAATCCGTCTTCAAGATGCACCTCTTCGGCAACGGAGGCGCGAACGAGGCCTGGCTCGCCGCCTGGTCCATTGCCAGCCCCTGGGATAAATGGCTCCATCTAGCGCTGACCTACGACATGACATCGGAAAAATTCGCCTTCTATGTCAATGGCACATTGGTAGGCACCAGCACCCAGGCCGGTTTCGGAGCCCCCAACTTCGCTACGGTCCCCGCCATCGTGATGGGCACTGCTCAGTTCCAGACAAATCCCACCATGACGTCCGCCACAGATCACCAGGATTGGGCCAGTTTTGTCCTGGGCGTCATGGATGAATTGAGGATCTATAAAAAGGCCCTCACCGCAGACGACGTAAAAGCGCTCTACAACCTGGAGAACCTGGGTAAATAAATTGATCTCATAAAGGAGCTGCACCATCACGGGAAGGAGCTCCTCTTTTTCCTATAATTATCATGAAGCAACGAGGCCTGTTTTTCACTGTCACCATTGTCCTTCTGCTGGCCGCCTGCAAAAAAAGCGGCACCCCGACGACACCCCCTGTCACCGACCCCCCCGCCTCATTCAGCTTCAATAGCCTGAAAGTCAATGGCGCCTATAAAGGCCTTACCTATTACAACGTCAACTTCACCCCCGTCCTCCAGCTCTCCTTCCTGGCGCCCATCGACCACGCCAGTGTAAACACCGCCGTTACCCTAAAGACCAGCGCCGGCGTCGGCATCACCTGCACCGTTTCCTACGCCAACAGCGACAGCACCGTCATTATGCAGCCTGCCTCGCCCCTTAAGGCCCTCACAAAATATGTATTGAACGTCACCACGGCACTGCAATCCCAGTCCAAAGGCTCGCTGCAGTCCCCCATCACCGTCAACCTGACCACCGCCATCGATTCCACCGATAAATTCCCCCGCATCTCCGATGATGCCCTGCTGGATAAGGTCCAGTCCCAAACCCTTAAATATTTTTATGACTTCGGTCATCCCGTCAGCGGTCTGGCCCGCGAACGCACCAGCTCCGGGGACATCGTAACCTCCGGCGGCAGCGGCTTCGGCATCATGGCCTTGCTGGCAGCCGCCCAGCGAAATTTTCTCACCCGCACACAAGCCCTGAACCGCATAGACACCATCGTCACTTTCCTCACCGATAAGGCCACCCGCTATCACGGCGCCTTCTCCCACTGGATCAACGGCTCCACGGGCGCCACCGTCCCCTTCGGCACACAGGACAATGGCGGCGACATCGTGGAAACCTCGTACATGGTGCAAGGCCTGCTCTGCGCCCGCCAGTATTTCAACAGCACGTCAGACGCGAAAGAGATCAGCCTCCGCAGCAGGATCAACGACATCTGGAATGCAGTCGACTGGACATGGTACAGGAAAGACGGGCGTAATATCCTCTACTGGAACTGGAGCCCGGATTATAACTGGGCCATCAATGTGCCGGTGAAAGGCTGGAACGAAGCCCTGATCACCTATGTCCTGGCAGCTTCCTCCTCCAACTATTCCATCCCCAAAACAACATATGACAGTGGCTGGGCCGCCAACGGTTCCATCCGCAACGGCAGCACCTATTACGGCACAGTCCTTCCACTGGGCCCCGGTTTTGGCGGCCCCCTCTTCTTTGCACATTACTCTTTTTTAGGCATCGACCCGCATGGACTGTCCGACGCCTACGCCAATTACTGGACCCAGGATACAGCCCATGCCCGGATCAACTATAATTACTGCGTGGCCAACCCCCAGGGCTTTTATGGCTACAGCGCCCAATGCTGGGGTCTCACCGCCAGTGACAACAACATCAGCGGATACGCCGCGCACTCGCCGACCAATGACCTGGGGATCATCGCGCCCACCGCAGCTATTTCCTCCCTGCCCTATACACCCACCGAGTCCTTGAACGCCTTACGCTTCTTTTATTATACCTTGGGTGACAAAACCTGGGGACAGTATGGCTTTGTCGATGCATTTAACCTGGCCAACCCCTGGTTCGACACAGACTGCCTGGCCATCGACCAGGGCCCTGAAATTGTGATGATAGAGAACTATAGGTCCGGCCTTTTATGGAACCTTTTCATGAGCTGCCCCGAAGTGCAGACCGGACTAAAGAAGCTGGGTTTTCAAGGCCCGGGACTCTAAGCCGATTGTAGGAAATTTATAATCGTCGTCATTATGTTCAAGCACGGATGCCATCATAGGTCCTTATGGGTTATCTCAGCCATTATTATAGGCGCGCTCCTGTTTATTGAATGTACGTACTTGCAGACACGTAACCCGGCAAAACCCTCTTCCCATACACAATACAGCGAATACGCCGGTTCCCGCGCCTGCGCCGGCTGTCATAAAAATATCTATGACTCGCATATTCACACGGCTCATTACCACACTTCCGAACTGGCAAATGAGAACAATGTGAAAGGCAGTTTCGAAAAAGGGAAAAATACCTTTCAGTTCAACGAACGGGAGTACGTAGCCATGGAACGGCGTAATGGCCGCCTCTACCAGGTGGATTATTTCAAGGGGAAAGAAGATATGGCCCAGCCAATTGATATCACCACCGGCTCAGGCAAAAGAGGACAGACCTATCTGTACTGGGAAGAGAACAAGCTGTTTCAACTGCCGATCTCCTATTTCACCCCCGTCGATCAGTGGACGAACAGTCCCGGCTACGCCAACAGGGTCGTGTTCAACAGGCCGATCACCATCCGTTGCCTGGAATGCCATAGCACCTGGTTTCAGGATATTTCCGATGATCAGGGCACGAACGACGAATTTTCAAAGACCAACGTCATTTATGGCGTGGATTGTGAGAAATGCCACGGGCCCGGCGTTCGCCATATAGCGTTCCACAAGGACAATCCCAACGAAAAACAGGCCCGCTTTATCATCAACACAAATAAATTGACAAGACAGCAAAACCTCGACCTGTGCAGGCTATGCCACGGGGGAAGACTGGTAAAGCTGCGACCATCCTTCACCTTCCAGGCAGGGGACTCCTTATCCGGATCCTTCATCATCCCCCCGTACTCCGCCGATCCCAATGGAATAGACGTACACGGCAACCAGTATGGATTGCTCGCCTCCAGCAAATGCTTTCAGGGCAGCCAGATGACCTGTGTCACCTGCCATAACCCCCACAGGAACGAAGAAGGTATGCTGGCGGAATTTTCCGCAAAATGCATGAATTGTCATAACACGGAGCACAACAACTTCTGCAAACTAAAACACAAGGAAAAATATAACATCACGGCCAACTGCATCGACTGCCATATGCCCGAATTGAATTCAAAGGCCATTACGGTGCTGCTCCAGGGAGAGAGTACACCTGCGCCGGCGTCCATGCGTACGCATTATATCACCGTTTACCCCGGGGAAACAAAAAAATATTTGGCCCAACACAAATACAAATAACGCAAATCCACAATTGACGCACAACCACAAATAACGCACTGACACTATATGATCTCAGGTATTAAAAAAAATCATCCGCTCCTCCTCCTCCTCACGCTGCTCCTTGGCTTTATGTCGATGCCATGCTCTCCGTCCCTCGCCCAGCAGTCCGCATCTTCAAAATCACCTGCTGCTGCAGCAGCCAGGCAGCCCGCATCTTCCAAAACAGCTGCTGCCGCAACATCCCGGCGTCCCGCTAACCTTTCGGACTCCGCCTTACTGGACCTGACGGAAAAACAAACTTTTAAATACTTCTGGGATTTCGCCCACCCCACCAGCGGCCTGGCCCGTGAACGCAGCAACACCACCTTCGACTATGGTCCCGAAGTGGTCACCATCGGCGGCTCCGGCTTCGGCATCATGGCCATCATCGTAGGAGCGGAACGCAAATTCATCACCCGCGAACAGGCCGTCGATCGACTCTCGAAGATCGTACGCTTTCTCGTCAGGGCAGACAGCTACCATGGCATCTTCCCCCATTGGCTCAACGGCGAAACAGGTAAGACCATCCCCTTCAGCCGCAAGGACGACGGAGCAGATCTGGTCGAAACCTCCTATCTCCTGGAAGGCCTGCTTTGCGCCAGGCAATATTTCAACGGCACCAACGGCAAAGAGACTGAACTGCGCAACAAGATCAATTGGATCTGGAACGAAGCCGAATTCAGCTGGCATACGCGTGGCGGCATGGACCTGCTCTATTGGCATTGGAGTCCGAACAACGGATGGAGCATGAACTTCGAGCTCCGCGGCTGGAATGAGACCCTCATCACCTATATCCTGGCAGCATCTTCCCCCGGGTACGCCATCGACCCGAAAGTGTACCACCACTGCTGGGCGGAAAGCAACCACTTCTATAATGGCCGTTCGTATTACGGCATCACCTTACCCCTGGGCTTCCCCTATGGCGGTCCCTTATTCTTCGCGCACTATTCTTTCCTGGGCCTCGATCCAAGAGGCCTGAAAGATCAATATGCCGATTACTGGGAGCAAAATAAGAATCATACGCTCATCAACCGGGAACATTGTGTCCGCAATCCCAATCATTTTAAAGGCTATGGCCCCGACTGCTGGGGACTCACCGCCAGCGACAACTATGAAGGATACAATGCCCATTCACCCGACAACGACCTGGCCGTGGTCACACCTTCCGCCGCCCTGTCCTCCTTTCCCTATACACCGGAATATTCCATGCAGGCGCTAAAATATTTTTACAACAAGGTAGGGGACAAGATCTGGGGCGAATACGGCTTCACCGATGCCTTCAGCGAAGAAAAGAACTGGTATGCCACGGAATACCTGGCCATCGACCAGGGCCCCGAGATCGCCATGATCGAAAACTACCGGTCCGGCCTCCTATGGCGCCTCTTCATGAGCTGCCCCGAGATCCAGACAGGCCTTCGCAGATTGGGTTTCCAAAGTCCCTGGTTAAAATAATTATGCCATGCGTCATTCCAGATCTTCCATTCTTATACTAACGGCAGCACTTAGCTGCACTACTCCGGCCACCGTCACCTCCCAATCCCAGACCCGCCGCTCGCAGCTCAAAGCTCACAGCTCACAGCTCGCAGCTCACGACATCCCCCCCGTCGGCCTCCTAAAAGGGCTCTCCGACTCCGCCCTCCTCGACGTGATCCAACGCCAGACCTTCCGTTATTTCTGGCACTACGCCCATCCCGTCAGCGGCCTGGCAAGAGAAAGGGACAACACCGTAAAAGCAGAATACTACTGGGACTATATCAACGAAGCCAATGACGAGCCGAACTTCAGCCGCCATACTTTCGGAGAGGAAGCCTGCGCCATCGGCGGCACCGGCTTTGGCATCCTTTGCACCATCGTAGCCGTACAAAGAAATTGGATAGGACGCGACACGGCCCTCCGGCGGCTGGTAAAGATCGCCGACTTTCTTATCAGGGCCGACTGTTACCACGGCATCTATCCCCATTTCATGAATGGCGCCACCGGCAAAACCATTCCTTTCGGCCGGTTGGATGACGGCGCAGACATCGTAGAGACCTCCTACCTCCTCATGGGCTTCCTTTGCGCGAAAGAATATTTCAACGGCAATACACCCCTGGAAAAATATTTCCGCAACAGGGTGACACAGATGTGGACCGCCGCCAACTGGAACTGGCATAGCAGGGGCGAGGATAAATTACTCTACTGGCACTGGAGCCCTGCCAACGGCTTCGATATGAACTTCCCCGTATATGGATGGGACGAAGCCCTTATCACATACATAGTATCAGCTTCCTCTCCAACCCATCCCATTTCCAAAGAACTGTACGAAAATTGCTGGGTAAAAAGCCAGTCCTGGGCCAACGGGAAATCTTATTATGGGATAAAACTGCCCCTGGGCAATTTCGAAGGCGGCGGCCCCCTGTTCTTCGAACAGTACACTTTCATGGGCATCGACCCCAATGGCCTGCGGGATGATAAAGGCATTGACTATGCGGAACAGACAAGGAACCACACCCTGATCAATCGCGCCTATTGCATCGATAACCCGAAAAAATATAAAGGCTATGGTGCCGATTGCTGGGGACTCACGGCAGGGGATAGCTATAAAGGCTACGTAGCCCATTGCCCCCAGGAAGATCTGGGCGTCATTCAGCCGACGGCAGCCCTGTCCTCCTTTCCGTTTACGCCCGAATATAGCATGCAGGCCCTGAAACATTTTTATGACGACCTCGGCGGCAGGATCTGGGGCCCCTTCGGTTTCGCCGATGGTTTCAGCGAATCGAAGAATTGGTATGCAAAGACCCATCTCGCCATAGACCAGGGACCCATCGTCGTCATGATCGAGAACTATCGCAGCGGCCTGATCTGGCGCCTGTTCATGCATATCCCGGACATACAGAACGGGTTGAAAAAATTAGGCTTCCAAAGCCCTTATATAAAAAATTAGCCATGCAAAACATTTCCCGACAGAAATTCCTGCAAACCACCGCCATGGCCGGCGCCGCAATGATGCTGTCTTTGCTGGAAAGCCTGGCTGCACAGACGCCGGAGGGTCGCCTCAAAATAGGGATCATCGGCTGCGGCAGTGTGAGCAACCGGTATATACCCCACCTGAAAACGGCTTCTCTCCTGGAGATAGTGAGTCTCTGCGATATAAAATATGACAGGGCATTGGCGCAGGTGAAACAATATGGGCTCACGGCAAGCACCTACCCTGACATCGACGCCATGCTGAAAGGCGTTCCTTTCGACATGATGATAACCATCACGGACATGCAGGTCCATGGTGAGTTGAACCGGAAGGCGTTGATGGCAGGGCGGCATGTGTGGAGTGAAAAACCAATGGCCAACACCTATGCGGAAGGCAAGGCCCTGCTCGATCTGGCCAATAGTAAAAAGCTGCGTATCTGGGGTGCGCCCGCCGTAGTCAACAGCCCGCAGTTTACATTCATGAGCAAATGCATCCAGGAAGGCAAGCTCGGCCGCATCGCCAGCGCACATGGGCAGTACGGGCATACAGGTCCTACATGGAGCGCCTTCTTTTATGAGAAGGGTGGGGGCAGCATGCCGGACCTGGGCGTATACAACATGGCTACCCTCACAGGCCTGTTGGGCCCCGCAAAAAATATAATGGCCATGACGAATATTGTCAACCCCCAACGCACCGTGGATGACAAAGGGAAAATAAAGGTGGAGGCGGAAGACAATGCGCACATTCTTATGGAGCATGCCAACAACAACGCCCTGTCCCATGTCATGTGCGGCTTTAACTACTTCGACCCCCACGGTCATGAAGCCAAAGGCCAGACCCTGCATTCCATCCAGGTATATGGCGATCTGGGGAATATGCGATTGATAGGGTATGACTGGGAGCCCATGGGCGTATACCTGGACACGTCATGGACAGAGCCAGCCAAACTATACCAGGAAGATGCCGAAGGTTATCAATGGCAGGAAGGGGCTACGAAGACCGGCGAATCCCTCGTGAAGCATATAGAGCCCCGCATCGCCGTCGACCACGCCCTGCATGTGCTGGAAATAATCGAGGCTGCCAGATCATCGTCGGCCACGGGCAAAAAGATCTCGTTACAATCGACCTTCAAATGGCCCATGCTCATCCTCACCTGGTTATTCCTGGGTCTCCTCCACGGACCCAAAGCCTGGTCCCAACAACATACCTATTGCAACCCCATCAACATCGACTACGGCTATACGCCCATCCCCAACTTCAGTGAATGGGGGCACCATCGCGCCACAGCCGACCCCGTCATCGTCAATTATAAAGGCGACTACTATCTCTTCAGCACCAACCAATGGGGCTACTGGTGGAGCAGCGATCTGATGGACTGGAAATTCATCCCCCGCAAATTCCTCCGGCCCTGGAATCAAGGCTACGACGAACTATGCGCTCCTGCCATCGGCATCATCGGAGATACCATGATCGTTTTCGGATCTACCTATACCCGCAACTTCACCATCTGGATGTCCACAAACCCCAAAGCCGACCAGTGGCGGCCGTTGGTTGACTCCTTCGACATCGGAGGCTGGGACCCCGCCTTCTTCACCGATGACGACGGCAAGCTTTATATGTACAACGGCAGCAGCAATGCCTATCCCCTCTATGGCATCGAGCTCAATCGTAAAACTTTCCAGCCCATCGGCACCCGAAAAGAGACGACCCTGCTGCATCCGGACCGCTTCGGATGGCAGCGCTTCGGCGAATATTATGACAATACATTTCTCGATCCCTTCATCGAAGGCTCCTGGATGACAAAGCATGATGGAAAATATTATCTGCAATACGGAGCGCCCGGCACCGAATTCTCTGGCTACGCAGATGGCGTAGTGGTGGGGGATGGCCCCCTGGGACCCTTCGACCACCCTCAGTCCGACCCCTTCTCCTTTCATCCCGGCGGCTTTGCACGCGGCGCAGGACACGGCAGCACATTCATGGATAATGATCACCGGTACTGGCATATCTCCACCATCACCATCGCGGTGAAGAATAGCTTTGAAAGAAGACTCGGCCTCTGGCCCGCCGGTTTCGATAAAGACGGAGTGATGTACATGGATGCCGCTTTCGGGGACTATCCCCATCATCTCCCTTCCGGTGCGTTCACCGGCTGGATGCTGCTCAATTATAAAAAGCCCGTGCTGGTATCCTCCACACTCGCTGCCGGACACCCTGCCAACGATGCCGTGGACGAAGACATTAAGACATACTGGAGCGCGGCGACAGGGGATAAAGGAGAGTGGATCCAGACAGACCTGGGCAGCTCCTCCACAGTCCATGCCGTGCAGATCAATTACGCCGACCAGGACGCGGAGTTCCTGGGCAAGCAAACAAATATCTATCATCAATACAAGCTCTATCACAGCACCGACGGAAAAAAATGGACCCTGCTCGTGGACAAAAGCCAGAACCATACCGACATCCCCCATGAGTACGTAGAGCTGAAGACGCCCGTCACCACCCGCTACATCAGGCTGGAGAACATACACATGCCAACCGGCAAATTTGCCGTCAGCGGCCTGCGCGTCTTTGGCAAAGGCGCAGGCGCACCCCCCGATACGGTGAAGCAGCTCATCGTCCTGCGCACGGAGAAGGACAAACGCAGCGCCTGGATAAAATGGTCGCCCGTGGACAATGCCTATGCATATAATATCTATACCGGCACGGCGCCCGACAAGCTATACAATTGTATTGTGGTCCATGACGCTAATGAATACTATGATAAGTTAATGGATAAGGATAAGACATACTTTTTTTCCATCGAGGCGGTGAATGAGAACGGCACATCCGCCCGCACCCACGTGATCAAAGCCGACTAGTCAAAACATAAATAAATACTTTTAACAGATCTAACACCTCGCATATGCATACAGTAAGAACGATCATCCTGACCTCGGTCACTTCTGCAATTTTCCTGTTCGCTGCCTGGACATCAGCGCCAGCCCGGTCCACAACAACAGTTCGGTCCGTCACCCAGCCCATCAAAATCCAACCCCACACCACCAATCCCCAACCCCTCCTCACCCCCTCCTCCACCATTCCACCGTCCCCATCTCCTAACGACACCCTCCACCCTCGCCGTACCTCCACAACCAAATCTCAGGGCCCTGACCCCGCAATGACCACCTTCATCAGCAACCTCATGTCCAAAATGACCCTCGACGAAAAACTTGGCCAGCTCAACCTCCCCGGCGCCGGCGACATCACTACAGGCCAGGCCGGCAACTCCAACATCGCCGGCAAGATCAAGGAAGGAAAGGTAGGCGGCCTCTTCAACATCAAGACAGTCGCAAAGATCAAAGACGTACAAAAAATTGCGGTAGAACAAAGCCGCCTGAAAATACCCCTCCTCTTCGGAATGGACGTGATCCACGGTTATGAGACAGTGTTTCCCATCCCCCTCGGCCTTAGCTGCAGCTGGGACATGGATGCCGTTGAAAAAAGCGCCAGGATCGCCGCGACGGAAGCCAGCGCCGATGGCATCTGCTGGACCTTCTCACCCATGGTGGACATCGCACGCGACCCCCGCTGGGGACGTATCGCCGAAGGTAATGGAGAAGACCCCTACCTGGGTTCCATGATCGCAAAGGCAATGGTGAAAGGCTATCAGCGGGATCTCTCAGGCCGGACGGACATCATGGCCTGTGTAAAACACTACGCATTATATGGAGCCGCGGAAGCCGGCCGCGATTACAATACCACTGACATGAGCCGCGTGCGGATGTTCAATGAATACCTGCCTCCTTACAAGGCTGCCGTGGATGCAGGCGTGGGAAGCATCATGGCCTCCTTCAATGAAGTGGATGGTATTCCCGCCACGGCCAATAAATTCCTTCAGACCGATGTGCTGCGGGGACGCTGGGGCTTTAAAGGTTTTGACGTGACAGACTACACAGGCATCCCGGAAATGATCGAACATGGCATGGGCGATCTGCAGACCGTCTCGGCCCTGGCGCTCAAAGCCGGCATCGATATGGACATGGTAAGTGAAGGCTTTCTGACGACGCTCAAAAAGTCCCTCTCCGAAGGAAAGGTTACCCAGGCGCAGATCGACGCCGCCTGCAGAAGGATCCTGGAAGCAAAATATAAGCTGGGGCTGTTCAAAGACCCATACAAATATTGTGACAGCCAAAGGGCCGCGACGGAGATCTTCACCGATGCCAACAGACAGACGGCCCGCCGGATTGCAGCCGACTGCTTCGTGCTGTTGAAGAACCAGGGCAATATCCTGCCGCTGAAAAAAGGCGGCACCATCGCGCTGGTAGGACCCCTGGCGGATAATAAAGAGAATATGCCCGGCACCTGGAGCGTGGCAGCGGACTTTACTAAAGCCATCTCTTTATTGCAAGGCCTGAAAGAGGCCGCCGGCAGCCAGGCAAAGATCGTCTATGCCCAGGGATCCAACCTGGATGAGGACAGCGCTTTCGAAGTAAGGGCCGGCATGTTCGGCAAAGCCCTCCACCGGGATCCCCGCCCCACGACGGAGAGCATACAGGAGGCCGTCCAGGCAGCCGCTCAGGCCGACGTGATCGTCGCCGCCCTGGGCGAATCAGCTGAAATGACCGGCGAATCCAGCAGCCGCAGCAATATAGAGATCCCCGGGGCGCAAAAACGCCTGCTGGAAGCCCTGCTCAAAACAGGCAAACCCGTTGTGCTGGTCCTGTTCACTGGTCGCCCCCTGGCCATCAAATGGGAAAATGACAATACCCCCGCCATCCTCAACGTCTGGTTTGGCGGCAGCGAAGCAGGCCATGCCATTGCCGACGTCCTGTTCGGGGACGTAAACCCTTCCGGCAAGCTGAGCACCACCTGGCCTCAGAACATTGGACAGGTGCCCCTGTATTATAATCATAAGAACACCGGCCGCCCCCTGGCACAGGGCGCCTGGTTCCAAAAATTCCGTTCCAATTACCTGGATGTATCCAATGATCCCGTTTATCCTTTTGGCTATGGCCTCAGCTATACGCATTTTACGTATGGCGATCTGACGCTGAGCAGCAAGTCATTGAAGGGAGCGCAGCAATTGAAGGCCAGCGTCACAGTGACCAATGACGGCCCCGTAGACGGAAAAGAAGTGGTCCAGCTGTACATCCACGACCTGGCAGGCAGCATCACCCGGCCCGTAAAAGAGCTGAAAGGGTTTCAGAAGATCTCCCTGAAAGCCGGAGAGACTAAAACGGTCGTTTTCACGATCTCCACGGACGACCTGAAATTCTATAACAGCGACCTGAAATATGATTGGGAATCCGGGGAGTTCGACATCATGGTAGGCGGAAATTCCCGCGATACAAAATCCGGGAGAGTGAATTGGGCAAAGTAGTATCTTAGCCCGTCGGCACGGGACTATTTCCCGTGCCATTTCTTCTCATGATAGGGATAAAGAACATCATTTTCGACCTGGGTGGCGTCATCATCAACCTGGATAACCAGCTCACCGAAGACGCTTTTATTGCCCTGGGCGCAAGGCCGATCAAAGAATATTTCGGCCACGGACATGCCGCCTCCTTTTTTAAGGACTATGAGGTGGGCGGCATCAGCGATCAGCAATTTATCGACAATATCAGGAGCCAGACAGGCATAACGGCGGCTGACGAAGCCATCGTCGGGGCCTGGAATGCCTTGCTGCTGGATTTCCCGCCCGAGCGGATCCAACTGCTGAAAGAATTAAGAAAGCACTATCGCATCTTTCTTTTTAGTAATACGAATGCCCTGCACCTGGCACACCTGCAAACAATTTACAGGAATGCCTTTCCTGGCGCCGGCGAGCTGGACGATCATTTTGAACGGGCCTATTACTCCCATACATTGCGCATGCGCAAGCCCGATGTAGGATCGTTTCAATATATACTCAGGGAAAATGACCTGAAAGGAGAGGAAACCCTCTTCGTGGATGATGCGCTTATCAATGTGGAAGGGGCCGAAAAGGCTGGATTGAAAGGGCTCTTCTTAAGGCCCGGCACGACGATCATGGACTTCCAGTGGTAAATGCGGTGTCGCGTTTACTTAATCTCCTCGAAATCAATGTATTCTCCGCCTTTACTTGTCGACGGCCCCTGTTGCTGCTGCCGGGTGGAAGCGGAAGCCTGCGCACCGCCTGCCTGTCCATTGAACGATCCATTCTGTCCGTTGAACGATCCACCTTGCCCGTTAAAAGGTCCATAAGCATCCTGAAAATGCCCTTGCTGCTGCTGATGCATCTCCTGCATATTCCTGAATTGCTGCTTCACCTGCCTTGTTGTCCGGGCGATGGGCACGACGAAATTGAAGATAAATCGATATAATATGTAGAATACGATCGCAAAAAAGAATATTTCCGGTAAAGCTCTCATGACACTATTTTTTAAACACTCTGTTAATCACCCAGTTAAGCCCATCCCCCAATTTTTCGGCCAGCATATCTGCCAACCTTGCCAGCACCTTTTGCAGGCGTTCGTTCTGGAGGAAAGGATCGATGAGGGGATTCCCCGTCACAGTTTCGCCCTCCACCCTTCTTGGTAACAGAGAACGCACAAATAATGTTCCGGAATGTTGTTGGAAATATGTGAAATTATCATCCAGCTTCCCTTCCAGCTGACGAGCCTTTTTCCTAAGCTTCCGGATATCCGCTTCCAACGTATCCAATGTGCGGGATGCTTTCGACCTTGTCGGCATATTGATAAACTATTTTTATATATAAACCTTATCCGGATCCTACCTGTATACTAGCAATACCTACCCTCATCCTATCTGTCCCACTGTATATCTCTACGTTCATTTCTATCGCACCTCACCCCTCATCACCATCCTCTTCCTCTACTTCTTCCCTCGATCTTTGAATAATACTTTGAACAACAGGATCAACGAACAGCGACTTCCGCAGCAATGCCAGCAGGACGAATACCACAATGAGCAGCAGCGTCACCAGCCCGAATCCTTTCACAAAGCTCCCCAGTAAGCTGGAGAACCAGTATCCCAGCATCAGCCCACCGAAGACCAGGATCAGGAAAGCCAGTAACGCCGACACCATGATCCAGGCAAAATAACCCGCCGACTTGGAAAAGATCCGCAGGCTCTGAAGCCGGTAGATCTCCATCCTCGTCTCCAGGTATTCCTTCAGCACCGCCTTGTTCTCTGAAATAAACGAACCTAAATTATCCGGCTGGTTCTGGCTCATGCTTGTTCTTTTTTTAAAAGTACTATAAAAATACAGACTGTAAGACGAACGCCCAATCATATTGCAGCCACCGCTCCCTGTCGACCACCTGAACAAACTCGATCCCATCCCCATCTCATTCCGTTCCCACCCGCCTCGTTCTCACCCCCACCTATCTTACAAAGACCATTCCTTATCAAGCCCAACGCCCGCCTTATAATTTTTTCTTTAACCTTTCCCGGCACCAGGACGAACCGAAGGTTCGTCCCTGACATCAGACGTTTCGCGCAATTGGATTAAATTTCGAATAACCAATTGCGCGCAATTTTGGTGGAATTGTATTTAATCGTACATTTGCATTGTTAAACGAAGCATCAGAAGGGAACGGAAGCGTTCCCTTCTTCAATTTATACAACAGCGGATCGATTGACATTATGGCGAACGAAACGATCAAGGCGGTGGAAAGCATGGTGCAGGCCCTGTTGGCCGACCAAACGGATTATTTCCTGGTAGATATCAGGATCAAACCTACTAATAATATAAAGGTATTCCTTGACGGAGACAAAGGGATTTCCATTGAGACCTGTGTTCGTTACAACCGTGCCCTTTATAAAAAGCTGGAAGAGTCCGTGCTCTTCCCCGGCGGCGACTTCTCACTGGAAGTCTCCTCCCCGGGACTGGACGAGCCGCTGAAGCTGCTCCGCCAGTATAAAAAGAATGTCGGCCGCCAGGTAGAGCTGGTGCTCCAGGACGGAACGAAAAAGGAAGGCCGCCTGGTAGAGGTCAGCGAAGACGGCGTCATCGTGGAAGAAACAAAGGGAAAAAATAAAAAGAAAGAGGTGATCAGTCACACTTTTTTATTCGATAACATAAAAACAACAAAAATTCAAGTAGTCTTTTAACGGGCCCTCCCTATGCAGACCCTCGTCTGTATGGTAAAGGACCTTAAAATCAAGAGTTATGGCCAGCATCAATTTGATCGAAGCCTTCCAGGACTTCAAAGAAGCCGAAAATATCGACCGGCCGACGATGATGAAAGTCGTCGAAGACGTGTTCAAAACTTTGTTGCGCAAAAAATACGGCAGCGACGAAAATTTTGACGTGATCGTGAACGCGGAAAAAGGCGATCTGGAGATCATGCGCCGACGTACCATCGTGGACGACGGCGAGGTCAACGACCCTTTGGCGGAGATCGCATACTCCGAGGCCACCAAGATCGAACCCGACTATGAAGTAGGAGAAGAGCTATATGAAGAAGTGGAGATCCTGGATTTCGGCCGTCGCGCTATCCTGGCTGCCAAACAAACCTTGGCCAGCCGCATAGGCGACCTGAAGAAAAATGTGCTGGTAAAGAAATACAACGAAAGGGTGGGAGAGATTGTCAGTGCAGAAGTTTACCAGGTCTGGAAAAAGGAAATATTACTGCTGGACGAGGAAGGCAGCGAGCTGATCCTCCCCAAATCGGAACAAATACCGCAGGATTACTTCAAAAAAGGCGAGAACATCCGGGCTGTGGTGAAAAAAGTCGAGCTGAAAAACAACTCCCCGGTGATCATCCTGTCCAGGACCAGCCCCCTGTTCCTGTCCAAATTATTGGAAATTGAAGTTCCTGAGATCTTCGACGGACTGATCGTCATCAAAAAGATCGTCCGGGAACCCGGCGAAAGAGCCAAAGTGGCTGTGGAATCTTATGACGATCGTATCGATCCCGTAGGCGCCTGTGTAGGTATGAAAGGCAGCCGTATCCATGGCATCGTACGCGAGCTGAAAAATGAGAATATAGACGTCATCAACTGGACTGCCAACGTCCAGCTGCTGATCCAGCGCTCACTTACGCCGTCCAAGATTACTAATATGGAGCTGGACAGCGAAAAGTCGCACGCAAATGTCTATCTTAAACCAGACCAGGTATCCCTGGCCATCGGCCGGAAAGGGGTCAATATCAAACTGGCCCAGGAATTGACCGGATATACCATCGACGTATTCCGTGATAATGAGGGTGAACCGGAGGAATTTGATATCGATTTGGAAGAATTCAGCGATGAGATCGAGACCTGGGTGATCGATGAGCTGAAACGCATTGGCTGTGACACCGCTCGCAGTGTGCTCGACCTGACTGCTGAAGAACTGGAAAGAAGGACAGACCTGGAAAAGCAGACAATAGATGACGTACGAAAGGTGCTGAAGGAGGAATTCGAAAAGGGCTAATCGCTTACAGCGATCAACCCCTTGGCGGCAACTCTCCCTGACCCGGCATCTAAAACCAGTGAAAAACAGCGGCGTTATTAGTATATTGTATATTTTGCAGAACAAAACGGGCCTCGGGCCCGTTGGCCGAAGGGCCAAATATTGATAAATTAAAAATAGGGACAACCTGAAGCTCCAAATTTAGAAGGGTTTCAGGGAGATAAATATGGCAGAGACACCGACATTACGCTTAATGGCCGCCGCCAAGGAATTCAACATCGGGAAAGACACCCTGGTAGAGTTTCTGGCGGGTAAAGGTTTTAGCAGGGACGATCTGAAACCAACGTCAAAACTGACCGAGGACATGTATCGTAGCCTACAGCAGGAATTCCAATCGGATAAAGTCGCTAAGATCAAGAGCGATCAGATCGACCTGCCCAAAGGGAGCCTGGAAGCCAAAAAGAAGAAAGAAGAAGAGACGGTGCTCTTTAAGAAAGAGATCGTCAAAAAGCCTGCAAAAGAGGAGACTCCTGTTGTGGTCGAACCCGTCGTGGTTGCGCCCCCCGTCGTGGAAGAAAAACAGGAGGAGCCGGTCCGGCAAAAACCAGCCGCAGCCCCTGAAGCAGAGATCGTTGAGATCGAAGCACCCAGGCTGGAAGGCCCCAAAGTGGTAGACAAGATCGACCTTTCAAATATCGACTCCTCCACCCGGCCCAAAAAGCCTGCAAAAAAGACAGGTGCGGAAAATGGCGTTGAACCCCCCCGCGAAGAGCCAGAGGAGGTAACACCTCCCACTGCTGCCGTCGTGGAAAAGGAAACGCCGAAAGAGAAAGAGGTCATTGAGACAAGTGTGGAGGAAGCTCCCCGCGAAGCGCCCGTAGTGGCCGAAAAGGCCCCTGTAGAAAACGTGCAGGCACCCGAAGCGACCCCTGCTCCGGCAGCAGCACCGGAAGAGCCCGAAGTCCCTCCCGTCATCGAAAATATCAAGGCTGAAAAGCTGGAAGGCCCCAAAATACTGGGTAAAATAGATCTCCCCGTGAATAGTGACACCCGGCCAAAACCGGCCTCGGAAGAAAAGAGGAAGAGGAAACGCATCCCTATCGAGAAAAAGGATAGTGGCGGAGGTGGTGGAGGAAGACCCCCTCATAGCGGAGGCAACCAGGGTGGCGGCGGAAGACCGCCCCAACAAGGCGGCGGCGGTAACCAACGCCCTCCCGGACAGGCACGCATTCCTATCCAACGCAATCCAGGCGGTGGCCGCGGCGGCAGCCAGGGAGGTGGCGGCAATCGCCGGCCTGACCCTCGTCACACGCCCCGTGAAGTAAAAGAGATCGACAAAAAAGAGATCCAGGAGAAGATACGACAGACCCAGGCCAAGCTCGCAGGAGCCGGCGGTCGTGGGAAAAGCCTGAAAGCTAAATACAGGCGCGCCAAACGTGATGAAATGGCCGAACAGGCCGGCGGCGACGAAATGATGGATAGCAGGCTCCAGGTGACAGAGTTCATCAGCGTCAGTGAGCTGGCCAACCTCATGGATGTCAGCTATGCTGAAGTAATAGGTAAATGTATGAGCCTGGGCATGATGGTCTCCATCAACCAGCGTCTGGAAGCCGACGTGATCGAGCTGGTAGCCGGAGAATTTGGTTACACAGTAGAATTCATCGGTATAGACGATGCAGCGGAAATGGAGGAAGAAGAAGAAGAGGACGACCCGGAAAGTATGCTGCCCCGCTCACCCGTCGTCACTATCATGGGTCACGTCGACCATGGTAAGACCTCCTTGCTGGACTATATACGCAGCGCCAATGTCGTTGCCGGCGAGGCTGGTGGTATCACCCAGCACATCGGCGCCTATCAGGTGACGACCGCCACCGGGAAAAAGATCACTTTCCTGGATACACCCGGTCACGAAGCCTTTACCGCCATGCGCGCCCGCGGCGCCAAAGCGGCTGATGTCGCCGTGATCGTGGTGGCAGCTGACGACGCCGTCATGCCTCAGACGAAAGAAGCGATCTCTCACGCCCAGGCCGCAGGCCTCCCCATGATATTCGCTATCAATAAGATCGATAAGGACGGAGCCAACCCCGAAAAGATCAAGGAACAGCTGGCCGGCATGAACATCCTCGTAGAAGATTGGGGTGGGAAATTCCAGTCCCAGGAAATTTCAGCGAAGAAAGGACTGAATGTAGACCTTTTGCTGGAAAAAATAGGGCTCGAGGCTGAATTGCTGGACCTGAAAGCCAACCCTGACCGTGAAGCCATGGGTAGTGTCATTGAAGCCTCCCTCGACAAAGGACGCGGCTACGTTGCTACCGTGCTCGTGCAGAATGGCACATTGCGCAATGGCGACCTGGTGGTCTCCGGGCAATACTTCGGCCGCGTAAAAGCAATGTTCAACGAACGTAACAAACGTGTGGAAGACGCTCCTCCAACAACTCCTGTACTGCTGCTGGGCCTCAATGGAGCCCCCCAGGCCGGCGAGAAATTCAAGGTGTATGAAGATGAGAGCGAGGCAAAGGAAGTGGCGAACAAACGCGCCCAGATTCTCCGTGAACAAGGTATCCGCACGAAAAAACATATTACGCTGGATGAGATCGGTCGCCGTCTTGCCCTGGGTAACTTTAAGGAGCTGAACCTCATCATAAAAGGTGACGTGGATGGATCCGTGGAAGCCCTGAGCGATTCCCTGCAAAAACTTTCTACCGAAGAGATCGCAGTACGCGTCGTTCACAAGGCCGTAGGCGCCATCACCGAGAGCGACGTATTGCTGGCGACAGCATCCGACGCGGTAATTGTAGGCTTCAACGTCCGTCCTTCTTCACAAGCCTCCCGTCTGGCAGAGAATGAAGGGGTGGAGATCAAGACATACTCCATCATCTACAATGCCATCGAAGAAGTGAAAAGCGCCATGGAAGGGATGCTGGAACCCAAGATCCAGGAGAAAGTGGTGGCTAACGTGGAAGTTCGTAATGTCTTCAAATTCGATAAAGCCACCGTCGCTGGCTGCTATGTCCTCGAAGGCAAGATCTACCGGAATGCCAAGGTCCGGCTGGTTAGAGACGGCATCGTTATCTACCCCACAGGCGAAGGCGCAACAGCCGAGCTGGCCTCCCTCAAACGCTTCAAAGACGACGTTAAGGAAGTGGCTTCCAGCATGGAATGCGGCTTGACCATCAAGAACTACAGCGATGTCCGCGTTGGTGACATCGTAGAAGCATACGAAGAAGAAGAAGTTAAAAGAACGCTGTAATTATTTGTTAAATACCCCCGGACGGGGGTATTTAACCTTATTAACCTGTTAATTTTAAGGTTGCATCTTAATATGCACCCTTTTATAATATCTGTATGATTAAGAAATCCCTTCTCTTACCCGCTCTCCTTTTTCTGGCTGCAGCAGGCGCCTTTGCCCAGCAAAAAGTGGTAGCCGACAAGATCGTCGGTATCGTAGGGGATAAGATCATCCTGAAATCAGAGCTCGGCATAGCCATCCAGGACATGATACGTAATAACAACGGTCAGGAAGTAAAAGGAGTGGACGAATGCTCGATCCTGGATAATATGCTCATCCAGAAAGCCCTGGTGCTGCAGGCGGAGAAAGACTCGCTGCCCGTCAGCGAAGAAGAAGTAGAAGCCGAGGTCGATCAGCGTATCCGCTATTTTATCAACATGTACGGAGGCAAGGAAGCCTTCGAACAAATTGCTCAACGCACTGTATACCAGGCTAAACAAGACTTCCTTATTCCTATCCGGGAACAACGCCTCGCCACAGCGATGCGCAACAAGATCGTAGAAGACGTCAAGATCACCCCACAGGAAGTAAAAGAATATTTTGAAAAGATCAAAAAAAATAACCTGCGTTTCTACGAGTCTGAAATGCAGCTAAGCCAGCTCGTGCTCTATCCCAAGGCCAGCAGAGACATCGAGAGACTCTCCATCGATGAGTTGAATGAATACAAGCGGCAGGTGGAAAGTGGTCAGAAAAAATTCGAGGTTCTCGCACGACTCTATTCCGATGATCCGGGCAGCAAGGAAAAAGGTGGAGAGATTGCACTAAGCCGCGCCGACAGTAAAATGTGGGACCCCGTATTTTTTGCCACAGCTTTTCGCCTGAAAGAAGGCCAGGTATCTCCTGTCATCAAGAGCAAATTTGGTTATCACATTATTCAAATGGTTAGCCGCAGTGGCGACGACGCCATCGTAAGGCATATTTTGAAAATCCCTCCGGTCACGGAACCCGAGATCGCCGAGATCTCCACCATCCTGGATTCAGTTCGCAATTTGCTCGTAGCTGGTACCATGGGATTCGGAGAAGCAATTGCCAGGTTCAGCATCGACAACACCAAATGGAGCACCGACGACGTTTCCAAATCTACGGCCGGCCAGATCATGGGCAAAGATGGTTCTACTTTCCTCACTATTTCGGAAATGGATAAGGATATGGTCCTCCTGCTTAAAAACTCCAATCTTAAACCGGGCGAATATTCCAAACCCAGTTCCTTCACAGATGACAGAGGAAAAAAAGGCGTTCGCATCGTGCTGATGGTATCTAAATCGGAACCTCACACCGAAAATCTGAAAGACGACTACAACAGGGTCGCTCAAAGAGCCTTGGATGAAAAAAAATCTGCCGCATTGGAAAAATGGTTCGGTTCAAAGATTCCCACGTACTATATTATGATCGATGGGGACTACAAGACCTGCAGCAACTTATCCAAATGGCAGACAGGGGCTACTGCTGGTAACTAAACTTCCCTTATATAACTGGTTCATCCATTGTCTTTTCCGGCATGCTGCTGGTATTGACAGGCGTATGCTCCGACTATAGAACCCGCAGCAACTTATCCAAATGGTTGGGAACTGCGTCAACTGCAGGTAATTAACTTAGGTATTAACCCTTAGTAGCACGGGAAATAGCATCTGACAGAGCACTCTATACATGCATCTTTAGTAATTTGATTAAGTATACTAAAGAACCTTAGAGCTGTGAAATCGACAATATTTAATTACCATGCTAAGTAGTGCTAAGAATTCCGTGCCTACGAGAGAGCAATTCTTACAACCTTATTTTATCGAAAAACCCCAAATCGAGGGTTTCGTGTTTGTCCATACCCGGGCTGTTACCAGCCTTCCATATTCCTACGCCATGAACACTCCTCAAAACGATACATACGGGTCCAAACCACCCGGTGACACAATGGAGCATGACCCGGGACCACTGCCAACTACCTGGCAGACAGATCTTCAGGACGGTCTCGCCAAATATGTTTCCGATATCATAGTTGCCACCGACCTGGGGGAAAAGATCATCTACTGGAATAAAGCCGCCGAGAAGTTCTATGGTATTCCTGCACAGCACGCTGTCGGTCAATCTTTTCGCACGCTGATCCATTATGAATACTCGGATACTACGGATGATGAGGTGGAAAAAAGCTTCCGGGAAAAAGGTTTTTGGGACGGAGAAACGATCAATATTTCTGCAACCGGAAAAAAATCGTATCTTATTAGCTCTATTCGGTATATAAAAGACAAGGGAGAAAGGATCACCGGGATAATGGTGGTCAGTAAGGACATTACGGAAAATAAACTGGCGCAGCAGGAAAGGCAGCTGGCAGAAGCACAGCTACGTGAGTACTCAGAACAGATAACCAATATTCTCGACAGTATTACTGACGGATTTTTTGTATTGGACAGAGACTTTAGAGTAACTCTCTGGAATCATGAGGCCGAAAGGATCACCCGCCTCTCAGCTGCGGAAATGGTAGGACAACCTATCCGGGAAAAATTGCCCGAGCTGGTGGACGCGGACACTTATCAGTCTTTTCAAAAGGCCTTCAAAAAGAAAATGACGGTGACATTGGAACAATACAATGATCGCTCCGACCGCTGGCTGGAAATGAGCGTTTACCCCTCTGAGCAGGGGTTGTTCGCTTATTTCAAGGATGTCACCATCCGTAAAAAGCAGGAGACCATGCTGGCGCTGGAAAGAAAAGTGCTGGAACAGAACTCCAACAAAAAAGCATCCCTGCGCACCATCCTCAATAATTTTCTGAAAGGCATCGAAAAAATATTTCCGGGCATGTACTGCTCCGTGCTGACTATTGATGAGGATGGCATGCGCGTCAGGCACCTCTCAGCCCCGGGCCTGCCGGCCATCTATGCACATGCTATCGACGGCCTGCCCATCGGACCCGAAGCCGGCAGCTGCGGCACAGCAATGTACCGGAAAGAAAAGGTCATCGTCTCTGACATCGAGCGGGATCCGCTCTGGTCCGGCGCCCGCGAGCTGGCCCTGAAATTCGGCCTCCGCGCCTGCTGGTCCTTTCCCGTACTCAACGTCAAGGGAGACGTAATGGCTGCGTTTGCCGTTTATTACACCACAGCCAGATCTCCCACCACACTGGAGCTGGATCTGGTGGAAAGGGCCGCCAACCTCGTGACGACCATTATTGAGAGCAAACGGGCAGAGGAAGAGCTCAGCATCAGCAATGAAAGATATATGCTGGCGACAAAAGCTTCCAATGACGCCATCTGGGACCGCGATCTGCACACCGGACTTTATTTCTGGGGAGAGGGCTTTTACCACCTTTTTGGTCACAAACCCGGACCCAAGGTCCGCACTAAGAAATTTTGGGAAATGCATGTCCATCCGGACGATCGCGCTAAGGTGCTGAAGAATATAGACCGCTTCATTCGCCGAAAGGACAAAGGTCTCTGGCTGGAAGAATACCGGTTTAGAATGGCAGATGACCGTTATGCCCTGATCTCTGACAAAGGGTTCCTGGTCTTCGGAAAAGATGGCCGGGTTATCCGCATGGTAGGCTCCATGCAGGACATCACCGGAAAAAGAGAGATGGAAAAAAGATTGCTGAAACAGGAGCTGAATAAACAAAAGATCATCGCCCAGGCTATGGTAGACGCCCAGGAAAAGGAAAGGGCCGAAATAGGAAAAGAGCTGCATGACAACATAAACCAGATCCTTTCTACAACAAAACTTTACCTTGAGCTGGCAAAGAATGACAACAAGGAAAGATTAAGCCTCATCAGCCGCAGCGCTGACAATATTCATGAGGCTATCCACGAGATCAGGAATATCTCCCGGTCCCTGGTGCCTGCCAGCATCGGAGACCTGGGACTCATCGATTCGATCTCGGATCTGGTCGAAAGTGTCCGCACTACCCGCGCTATACACGTAGAGTTCTACCCAGTAGGTAAATTTGATGAGAAGATCAGTGATAAAGAGAAACTGATGCTGTTCCGCATCATCCAGGAACAGGTGAACAATGTATTGAAACATTCCGGCGCAAAGAACCTGATCATCGAACTGCTGCTGGAAGAAACAGAGGACAGGATTGAACTCAATATAACCGACGACGGAAAAGGATTTGATCCGGAAAATGTAAAAGGAAAAAAAGGACTCGGCCTTTCCAATATCATGAGCAGGGCTGATCTTTTCGGAGGTAAGGTAACGATTATGTCCGCACCGGGCGACGGTTGTAAACTTAGAGTTCAGGTTCCTGTAACATAACTTTTAAAACAATCCTATATGAGCAAGATCAATATCTTAATTGCCGATGACCACAAACTGATAAGAGAGACCTGGAGCTATATCCTGAACAGTGACTCCCGGTTCCAGGTGATCGCCGAATGTGGGGACGCACAGGAAGCCGTGGAATTGGCAAAAGCAAAACGCCCTCATGTCGTGCTGATGGATATAAACATGACCCCCTTCTCAGGACTCGAAGCAACCCAGCGGATCCGTAAGATCTCTCCCGGCTCCAAGGTCATTGGCGTATCCATGCACTCCCAGCCGGCATATGCCAAAAAGATGCTGCAGATGGGCGCCCGCGGATATGTCACCAAGAACTCCTCCAAAGAAGAGATGATCAAGGCCATATTGGAAGTCAATCACGGCAATAAATACATCTGCGACGAAATAAAGAACATTATTTCGGAACAGCTGCTGGATGAAAAAGAAGACTCTCCCAATATCAATGCCCTGACGGAAAGGGAAATGCAGATCATCAACTTCATCAAAGAAGGCCTTTCCTCCAAAGAAATAGCCACCAGCCTCAATATTTCCCTGAAAACGGTGGAAGTTCACCGGCATAATATCCTTAAAAAGTTGAAACTCAAGAACTCAGCATCCTTGGTGAATTTTATTAATACGAATGCGACCTATATTTAGGTCGCTTTTCGCTGAATTTCGGTAACTTTGCGACTTATTTTCAGCGGACCCATGAGTGATGAAATAAAACATGAATGCGGGTTGGCATTCATCCGATTACGAAAGCCGTTCTCCTATTACCTGCAGCAATACGGCACAGTTCTGTACGGCCTTAACAAGCTATACCTCCTGATGGAAAAACAACACAACAGGGGCCAGGACGGAGCAGGAGTAGCCGCTGTAAAGCTTAACACCGAACCCGGATACCCTTTCCTTCACCGGATTAGAAGCAGCAATAACCAGCCGATCGCAGACATCTTTTCCAAAATAATGGGGGAGGTAAAGGAACTGGAACAGTACCAGCCCGATATCAAAAAACACCCCGGCCTCATGAAAGGCCACATCTCCTTCCTGGGAGAAGCGCTCCTGGGGCACCTCCGCTACGGCACCCAGGGGAAGAACAGCACCGATTTCTGCCACCCTTTTATCAAACGAAATACTATTCCCGCCAGGAATCTCGCCCTTGCCGGCAACTTCAACCTCGTAAATACGGATGAGCTTTTTGCACTCATCGGCGTTGATCCGGGTGATTTCCAGAAACAAAGCGACCTGGCCGCTATGATGGAAGTAATCCATCATTTTCAGGTCAAGGCCGACGAAACTTCTACCGAAAATCTCGACGTAGCCGGCCTCCTCCGCAAAGCTGTGTCCCTGTTTGACGGAGGATTCACAGTGGGAGGACTGATAGGCAATGGAGATAGCTTTGTCTTCCGGGACGCCAACGGCATCAGGCCGGCTTATTATTACGTCAGCGAGGACGTAGTAGTAGCGGCTTCGGAACGGGCCGCCATCCGCACAGTATTCAATGTCGGCGAAAACGAAGTGATGGAGCTGATGCCCGGCAAAGGCCTCATCGTAAAGGCAGACGGCAAAGTTTCAGTAGAGACCATACTGGAACCTAAAGAACGCAGGGCCTGCAGTTTCGAACGCATCTATTTTTCCAGAGGCAGCGATGAAAAGATCTACCGCGAAAGGATTGCCCTGGGCTATAACCTTAGCGAACAGATCCTGAATGCCATCAACCATGACCTGAAAAATACCATCTTCTCTTTCATTCCCAATACGGCAGAAGTGGCTTTCTACGGCCTTTGGAAAGGAATGGACGATTATCTCGAAAGCGTGAAGATCCAACGGATACTTTCCTGGGGAAAAGATATCAATGCAGATAAGCTGGTGGAAATGCTCAGCCGTAAGATACGTGTGGAGAAAGTGGCGATAAAGGACGTGAAAATGCGAACCTTCATCACGGAAGACGTCAGCCGCAACGAAATGGTTCAGCACGTATATGATGTTACATATGGCACGGTCCGTAAGAACGAAGACACCCTGGTGGTCATAGATGACTCCATCGTGCGTGGTACTACACTAAAGGAAAGCATTGTTCGTATGCTTACACGCCTGGAGCCCCAAAAGATCATCATCGTATCCTCCGCACCCCAGATCCGGTACCCCGACTGCTACGGCATCGATATGAGTAAATTAGGCGACTTCATCGCATTCCGCGCAGCAGTGGAGCTGATGAAAGAGAAAGGGAAAGAAAGCTGCCTGCAGGAACTCTACGAGAAATGCAAGGAAATGCAGCGCACGGGACAGCTGCACTCGGAGAACGTTGTGCAGCAGGTATATAAACCCTTTACAACGGAAGAGATCTCCAACAAAATAGCCCAACTCATAACACCTCCCGAGATAACCACCCCCGTACAGGTCATCTATCAGACAATCGAATCCCTGCATAAATCCTGCCCCACGAACACGGGTGATTGGTATTTCACAGGCAACTACCCTACGGCAGGTGGCAATAGGGTGGTTAATAAGGCTTTCATGAACTACATGGAAGGAAAGAACGTTCGGGGCTATTGAGATAGCACATAAAAAAAATTGATGATATCGGATAAAATACTTATAATTACATACTGGTTTTATAGTACCCCCCTTCCCACTTAACAACCTCTCGCCTGGTTATATGCTCTAATTAGTGTTGTTTGTTATTACTTCTGAAAAACGCAGGCGTTATGAAGAAAGTTTCTATCATGATCGTGGACGATCACACTCTTATCAGAGAAACATGGAGTTTTTTGTTAGGAAAAAATGAAAATTTTGATGTAGTGGCGGAATGCGGAGACGGTGAACGCGCCATAGAATTAGCCAGGGACAAAAGACCTGATGTGGTCTTGCTGGATATCAATATGGCGCCTATGAGCGGCTTCGACGTGCTGAAAATGATCCGGAAATACTCACCCGGCTCCAAGATCATCGGAGTATCCATGCATAGCCAACCCGCCTATGCAAAAAAAATGCTTCGCCTGGGCGCAAAAGGATACGTCACCAAAAACTCCCCCCGGCAGGAAATGCTGGAAGCCATCTCCGAAGTCAGCAATAACCAGGTTTACATCTGCCAGGAAGTGAAGAATATCCTCTCAGAACAAATGCTCAATGGCGATCAGGTGAACCCGGATATCAACAATCTTTCCGATAGGGAAATGCAGATCGTCAGAGCCCTGAAAGAAGGTTTGTCATCCAAGGAGATAGCATCCGACCTGAATATCTCGCTGAAAACAGTCGAGGTCCACCGGCACAACATCCTCAAAAAGCTCAAGTTGAAGAACACCGTGTCGCTTATTAACTTTATCAACTCCCAGGCTTTTGATATCTAATTGATTTCAAGGTCACTATAATCAAGGGCGGAAAAATTCGGCTATGAAGTACGGGCCAAAATGAGTAGATTTATATAGCCAAACTTCCGCCATGAAAACCCTATTGGTCATACGACACGCAAAAAGCAGTTGGGATAATGCCGCCCTGAATGATATCGATCGCCCCCTGAACGATCGTGGCAAGCGCGATGCTCCCATAATGGCAGGGAGATTGATCAAAGCAGGCGTTAAGACAGACCTTTTTGTATCCAGTCCCGCTAAAAGAGCCCGGCAAACCGCTGCGATCTTCATGCAGGAGTTTGGAAGAAAAGAAAAGGAGCTCATCATTGTCCAGCAATTGTATCATGCACAGGTACAAGATTTCAGGGAGGTAGTGGCGGGCATCGACGATCGATATGACTCCATCGCCCTCTTCTCGCATAATCCCGGCATTACAGCCTTTGCCAATATACTCAGCTCCGTACGCCTGGATAATATGCCTACTTGCAGCATATTCGCAGTCACCAGCGCGGCAACGAACTGGAAAGAATTCCTCAGTGCCGGTACGACATTTTGGTTCTTCGATTATCCTAAGTCGATAGGAGAGAAGGATTGATCTTTTTCAGAAGGTCTGCTATGGTGCCCTGTAATAAACTCCTTTCTTCCTGCACCGCCGCAAAAGAAAATTTTTCCACCTCCACCAGCGCGCCTGCAAGGGAGAACCCCGCCTGCTTCGCGCAAAAGGCGATCTTTTTATCTGCCAGGTATTTGCCCAGGTATTCCTGTTCAGTCTGCCCGGGCGTTGGAATAAGGATCGCTTTTTTCTCCAAACGCACGAGGTCCATCACCGTGCTATAACCGGCCCTCGCCACCACCAGCTTCGTACGCAGTAACATTTCATTCAACGCCCGGGCAGGCAGGTGATCATGCACTTCCACCTCCCGTAAATCACCCTCCAGGGGTCCACCTCCCCCGGGTAGACCACGCACAAAAACCACCTTGCCTGAAAAAGCACCTAATTGACCCCAAAGTCTCTTTTCAAGAATTGTACGCTGTGGCTCCGGACCGGAGAGAAGGACCAACAGATCCACCGTACCCCCTTCCGCCTGAACCTGCCCCTCCATCCGTGTCAATAACCCAATATACCGGGTCTGAACGGACGGCATATGAAGGGGATGTGAGAGCTTTCCGGCTAACCCCGTCCCCTGCTCCCAATCCGGTACCCAGCACGCTGAAAACCGCTCTATTAGCCGGTAATGCCGCCTTTGTGTCCACCGGTCCATCCATGCTCCCAGCGACGTTCTGAGACCCAGCTGATGCGTGATAAACACTGAATAGAGCCCCTTTCCCCATAAACCATAGCGATTATCCGAGATCACTGCATCTAATTCCGTTTGCTCCCTGAATTGCCGTAGCCAAAGATTTTCCGCCCTGATCCGGTTCAGTATCCTGGGGATTGAAACTATCAACCTAAGGAGCGTAAAGGCACGGTTTTTGTCATATTGTATGTGATAGCCAGGCAGTTCAACGAACGATAGGAATGGAAACTCTTTTTCCAGGAGTGCTTTTTGGTCGCCTATAGCCGCGATCCACACCTCACATTTGCAGATTATTAATTCTTTAATGATTGGTATACATCTAGTTGCGTGCCCTAACCCCCAATCAAGGGGGGCTACGAGTATCCTGGGTTTTCTTGCAAGAGGAATGTTAATTTTTAAGAGAGTTGACAAACAGGATACTTTTTTCTTTACAAAATAGTTAAATTAGTAAGACTAAAGCCATGAAACCGAGTTTAAAAACTTCGAGTCCGATATTGATTCTCTTATTATTATTTAGTAGCATTGTAATAATTAGCTGCAACGCAGGCAGGGGAATTGGAGGAAGCAGTAAAAAATGCGGTTGTGGCGTGAATAGTGGTATGTCTGGATATAAATAAGATATGTCTGGTTATTAAAATCTAATAATGTAATGAAAACTTGTAACAGAGATTTGCTTGTTTTGGTGAAAGATGAACAAATGAACGAACAGTCCATGGAGCAGGAATTGGAGCAGCTCAATGAATTGTTATTTCACTTCGAAACCATCGATAGCTTTTGCATTGCCCATGAAGTGTTTGATATCAATAAGCATAAGATATTATTCAAGCGGGATGCCATGCAAAAGATCATTCGCGAAAAGGAGTTAAAACCATTCATTTTCATTTGTAATAAGAACTAATGTCGAAAATTTACGCTTAAAGGTCAGATGATAGTTTTTTCATAGCCCCACGTAATTTGTCGATCATTTCTCCGATGTCTTCAACACGACAGGTTCCTACACTCAGCCGGTACCAGGGAGAGCTTTTTGAAGCCCCGAACGCGGAAAATGGTACAACAGCCAGTTTAGCCTCATTTAACAGGTAGGAAGTAACATCTGTTTGCTCCTTCAACGTTGTTCCATCCTTCATATGCAGACCTGTCAGGTCGATCTTGATGGTGAGATAAATAGCCGCCTCAGGCGCCAGCACATCCACGCGGAATCCCTCTTTTTTTAATTGCTGAAGTCCGGCATGAATGCGTTGCAGCCTGTCGGATACAGCAGCCCGAAATGTTTGCAGATATTCATCGATCTTATCTTTTTCCAGCAGGAAGGCCGCCGTGGCCTTTTGCTCCGCCATCGGCGCCCACGCGCCGATATGGGTGAGAATGGCTTTCATCTTACTAATTATCTCAGCAGGTCCGAAAGACCAGCCGACACGCACACCGGTCGCTGCAAAGACCTTACTGATAGCATCGATATAGATCGTATACTCCCGCATAGCCGGATAAAGCGAGACAGGATCATAATGGCGGATCTCCCCGTACGTCAACTGCCAATACATCTGGTCATACAAAAGGAATAATTTCTTTTCCCCCTCCTTGCGACGGGCATTCTCTTCCATCACCAGCTCGCAGATGGCCGTAAGGTCCTTACGGGAAATAGTCGTTCCAGTCGGATTTTGCGGCGAGCAAAGGCAGATAAGCGTGGCTTCTTTGACATGCGGCCTGATAGCCTCGGCTGTAGGCATAAAATAATTTTCAGCATGGGCCTCGATCACCACATGCTCCCCCCAGTTGAGATGTGTATAATGATTATTGTTCCAGGATGGCACAGCGTAAACCACCTTATCTCCTTCATCTATCAGGGTGCGGAATAACGCATAGATCAGCGGACGCCCTCCGCTCGCAACCAGGATCTCGTCCAATCCGTAGGTGAGGCCCTCCCGCTCTTTCAGAAAAGCAGCAATGGACTGACGAAGGTCCAGGTTACCCTCCGCCAGAGGATAATTGGTAAAATGCCGGCGGTAAGCGTCAATAATGCCCTCCTCCAAACCCTTGGGGATCGGAAAGATAGCGGGATCAAAATCACCTACCGTAAAGTTATAGATCTTCTCCCCCTGACGGATCTTCTCGCGGATGTCTCCACCCAGCTTGACAATTTCAGAACCAATAAGCGTTTCGGCTAAATGAGATAGCTGCATGACTTTTTATTTTGTGAATTCCGGCGCGTAAAGATAAACCGTAAAGATAATCATTTACAGGTCTCTAATACTTGCAATACATACGGATCCACAGGAGTAACGGTGTCCTGCAAAGGCTTGCCGAAAAAATGGGTCTCATATTCGTTCCGGTATCTTCCTCCGGCCTGGTTACGCGCCAGCGCCCGTTTATTGAACGCTGTATAAGTGGAATAGCCTGCAGCACCTACCCCTGCTGCAACATAGAGGATCACCACCCCGCGTATCAGCGGGCCCCTTGCATCAATTACATGAACCAATATCATGACGATCAGCGGCGCCACCGGTATCCAGAAACGAACGTCAAAAAATGGCCAGCAAAATATCAGCAGACCATAGATCACCAGGTACACGCTCACTGTCACGGGCGTCTTCTTCCTCCGGCGAATAAGACAATAGACCACCACAGCCACTAGGAGTGATCCTGCCGCCGCAAACATCCACCGTCCGGCACCCGAGATCTTGCCGGCAGGGAAATTCAGCAACAGCTCTCCCCATTCCGCCAAATGTTCCCCCAACAATACCTTCCATCCGGGACCTGCATGCCGTACGCTATTCATATACAGCCCCGGGGCCAGGTATTTCAGCGAAACAACTAAACCCGCCCCCGCTAATAATACCATCCCCCCAATTATTTTCCAACGCCGCAACAACACCTGCCTATGATGCCAAACCAGGCCTGACAGCAATGCCGGAAAAAGCACGATCCCTGCCGTTCGGGTAAAGATGGCAGCACCTGCAAACAGCAGCGCAAGGACCAATGAACCCGCCCGCATCCCCCGGTCTGTATACAATCGAAAAAAATACAGACTTCCGCAGGAAAAGAAAAGGTATTGCATTTCCGACAATGGATAAGCGAAGTATTTAATAAAAGGATAGCCCAGCAGCAGCAGTATGACCCCAAGCTCCAACTTGCGATTGGCGGATGATTCCCTTTCGCGCTGGAACAATTTGCCCGTGAAATACAGCGCTCCTGCCAGGTACACCAGGTTAGTAAAAGCAATGGTAAAAGGATCTAACAAACCCATCCGGGACAAAAGCCATAATAGAACAGGATAACCGTAAGGATGTGGATCGTCTGCAGCCTGGAAACCCGGAGGGCATGAATGCTCCAGACAGTCCTTTAAGGCAAAATAGCGGATACTGTCATATTCCAGCCTCAGGGGGGAAAAGCAGTTGATCAGGTAGCAGGCAAGTAGCGCTGCTATGAGAAAACTACCGAAAGAGGCATTACGCATGAATTTGGCCTGCGGACCACTGGTCCGCTTTTAGCTCAGAGCCAACTATCGGAATCGAACCGACGACCCTTTCATTACGAATGAAATGCTCTACCAGCTGAGCTAAGTTGGCTAAATTCCCCTTGCAGGGACTGCAAATTTACAGGCTCTTTTGTAATTTCAAGCCCTAAACCTGCAATATGTTGAAATTAGTAGCTTTTTTACTGTCCCTTTCCATATTCTCTTCCCTTTCAGCCCAGGACCTCTCCATCAATGGCTCCTGGAAATTCAGAACGGGCGATCAGCCGGGCTGGGCCGCTCCCTCGTTCAATGACTCCGATTGGACCACCATCCGCTCAGGAGCCGCTTGGGAAGCGCAGGGGTTTAGAGGGTACGATGGATTCGCATGGTACAGGCTGCATATTGTTATCCCATCTGCCATAAAAGAGAAAGCGTTCTTAAAAGAAAAAATACGCTTCGACCTGGGTAAGATCGATGATGGGGATGAATTCTACCTCAACGGGTTCCTGATAGGAAGAAATGCCGGAAAAGGCGGAACTATCCAGTCCGGCGACTGGCAGCAGCAGCGTTCCTATGCCATCCCGCTTACAGATGGAAGGATCCGTTGGGACCAGGACAATGTCATCGCCATCCGTGTATGGGACCATGATGGTGACGGCGGTCTGTATGATGGCAAATATGGCATCAGCGTCATGGATGTCACAGACTATATCTCCCTGGACATGAACGCCGACGAATTTCACTTTTCCGCCGCCGGCAACAGTCAATTCAGTAAAAAGATCATCCTGCGATCCTCCAGCGAAAAATTCGACTTCACGGGCCGGCTGAATATCCGCGTAGTTGATCCTTTTTCGGGAACGGCCGTCTACAAGCAAACCATCGGTACGGACTTTGCACACGATCGCCCCTTCGAGTACACCGTCAAAACTACCTTGCCCGAACAAGGAACCTATCGCATCGAATACAGCTTTGAAGAGGGCAGAAGCAAAAAGATCGTGACGGCCGCCGAAGAGATACCCTATGTCCTTACGCCTGCACCGGGAGCAACGCCCCGTATCAATGGACCGGAGATTTACGGCGTGCGGCCCGGCGCTCCCTTCCTGTATAAGATCCCAGCCACTGGAGAAAAGCCCGCAGCCTACTCGGCCACCGGCCTTCCATCCACGCTCTCCCTTGATAAAGCTACCGGTATCATTACAGGATCGATAGCGAAAAAAGGCAGCTACCCCGTCCAACTGACAGTGAAGAACCGCACCGGAACCGCCACCCGGCGATTTACCATTGTTTGCGGCGATAAGATTGGGCTCACGCCTGCTCTGGGCTGGAATAGCTGGAATTGCTGGGGACTGAGCGTCAGCGATGAGAAAGTAAAAGCCTCCGCCGCTGCCATGGCCGAAAAGCTGGCCGACCATGGTTGGTCCTATATAAATATAGACGACGGCTGGGAAGAAAAGAGAGATGACAAGGGAGAGATCCTTGCCAACAACAAATTCCCGGATATGAAAAAGCTATGCGATCATGTCCATAGCCTGGGACTGAAGATCGGTATCTATTCCTCCCCCGGCCCCCGGACCTGCGGAGGCTACCTGGGCAGCTATCAGCACGAAGACCAGGATGCGGCTACCTATGCCCGTTGGGGGATCGATTACCTTAAATACGATTGGTGCTCGTATGGGGAAATAGCCCCCAAAGCTCCTTCCCTCGATGAAATGAAAAAACCCTATGTCACCATGCGCCAGGCCCTCGACAAGGCTGGTAGAGATGTCCTTTATAGCCTCTGCCAGTACGGGATGGGAGATGTTTGGAAATGGGGAGGCGAGATAGGGGCTAACTCATGGCGTACCACCGGCGACATCACTGACACCTGGGGCAGTATGGCCGGTATCGGCTTCAATCAGGATAAGGCAGCGCCATATACAGCTCCGGGAAACTTCAACGACCCTGACATGCTGGTGGTTGGCAGGGTAGGCTGGGGACCGAGCCTCCACAATGCACGCTTGACTCCCGACGAGCAATACACACATATAAGTCTCTGGTCCCTGCTCTCCTCACCGCTGCTAATTGGATGTGACATGAGCCGCCTGGATAATTTTACCCTGGGACTGCTCACCAACGACGAAGTCCTGGCCGTAGACCAGGACGCCCTGGCACGACCCGCTAAAAAGGCCTGGGATAAAGACGACATACAGGTCTGGGTAAAGGAGCTGAAAGACGGCAGCAAAGCCGTGGGGATCTTCAACCGGGGTGAACAACCCGCCAAACCGACGATCCCTTATTCCAGCCTCGGACTCCCCGCTCAATTAAAGGTGCGGGATCTTTGGCGTCAACGGGATCTAACATCCGCCGGCAATGCCTTTTCACCGCGCATTCCGGCGCACGGAGTGGTATTATTAAAAGTAAAAGCAAAGGTTTAGAACACGGGTTGCTCCTCACCTGAAGCGCTCAAAAAAGAGAGAATAGCCATCATGTCCTGTTCTCCCCATTCATGTGTAGCGTCCCGGAAGCTGTCTTCCAGGGCAAGCCCTCCGGGTGTATGAAGCCCCTGCTCCCTGGCCAGCCGCAGGTCCTTGGCCATAAGTTTAAGGGCAAATGCCGCTTCGTATTGATTGTTTTCAATATTGGCTGTTTTCAGGCGGATCAGCACATTGCTGAGCGCACTTTCGTTGATCACGGCCAGCATATCTTTTGGGGCAATGCCATTATCCCGGGCAAAAAGCACCGATTCTGCCAGGCCCTGTACATTGAAGGCTAATAGCAGGTTAATTGCCAGCTTGGCGCTATGCCCCGCTCCCTGTTCTCCAAGAAGAAATGAAATCTTACCCAGCTTTTCAAAAACAGGTAACACCGATTCGTACACCGGTCGCTTACCGCCTACCATGAATACCAATTGGCCCTGCTCTGCCGGTTTTACACTGCCAGAAACCGGAGCATCCAGGTATTCCACTCCTTTTTCCGCCAATAGCCCTGCCAATTCCCTTGTCGTAGCAGGAGAGACAGTGCTCATATCGATGACGATCTTTCCTTCCGGTGCATTCTCCAGCAGTCCGCCATCTCCCTTATAGATCGCTTGCAGCGCCGCATCATCGGCCACCATTGTGATAATGACATCCGACTTACCCCAAAGCTCCCCGGGACTGGAAACCAGGACGGCTCCATCCGCCACCAGCGGTTCTGCCTTGGAAGCCGTGCGATTATATACAGTTACGGGAAACCCTGCTTTCAAAAGATTGCGCACCATGGGCGTGCCCATGTTCCCCAGCCCTATCCAGCCTATGCGTTGCTTATCCATACACATCCTTTTAATTTAATGTCTCAAAGGTACCTCACCATTGTTAGACGCAAACTGCTTTTTATATTTCCTGGTGGTTCGCATGATCAGCGGAGTCCCAATGGCCGTTGGCAGCAGCCAGGGCACCCAGCCAGGATTCATTTGAACATTCACCACTACAAAAGCCGTCACCGTGGCAATATAGCCCCCACACATAGCCGCGATATGGGTAAACCACCAATGCATCTTTTCCGTGGGAGGCTTCCTGAATTTCCGGATATCGCCCACCAGAAAACTGCATCCTATTACTCCGAAAACAATGCCTGCATACCCTAAACCCACCCCCGCTACGCTCTTTATGATCCCCCACACCGACAGATACAGGATAAATCCTCCCGCAATCACTACAATTGCCCAATCCAGGACACCAGGCACTTGTCCCCTCCCCAATTTCTTCAAATGGAGGATTCTGTACCCCCTTACCACCATATAATAGCTGAAAAACCCTACCATCAGCAGAAACGGCAGGTGATGGGCGACAGATAGGATCACCGCACTGATAAAGACAGCCGTCATACCCCCGAAATAGATCTTGCCATTCAGCCGGTGGAGACGGCCCCCCTTCCGGGTCAACATAGCGATAAGCCCGCTTACCAGGGCGATAAAACCTCCTATGATATGGAGGATCAATACAATACGAAGGAAAATTACCATGATGCAGTTTTTGGTGAACAACTGCCTGCAAACTACGGGGACAAAACCCTCCTTACAAATCGCTGGGGTGAATGGAAGGCACTTTGGGGCGGGTGACAAGCCGGGTAACCTCTCCATTGAGACTTCGGCTGACAGGGATAAGCAGCCCGGTTCCCTCCAGATGTAATTTATAGCCCTGGGCATTGCCACTGATGTGGACCACTTTGTCCAGGTTCACCAGGTAGGTACGATGGCACCGGAAAATCTGCTCAAAGGCTCTCACATCATCTTCCAGTCGCTTAAGACTGCTGCGTATGATCTTGTACCCACCCTGGTAAAAGACTTTTACATAATTGTCGGCCGCCTCCGCATATAAAAAATCTGTTACAGGTAAATAAATGCTGTCTTGTCCATTCTCTGATCTGAATTCAATTTCGCCTGTCTCCTCCGCCTTCCTGTCTACACCCTCTTCCGGGGCCATTTCTCCCGAAATACCCTCTTCCGGCGGAATACCCCCCGTCCGGACAGGCAGCTGCCGGTCCAGTTCAACTGCCTGCCGACTAAAGCTCCTCGTCAGCCGCACCTGGCGGAGCAACACCATCAGGATAATGGGAATAATGCTGACACTAACGGTCATCCAGAGAAATTTTAGAACCAGGGGGACGGTGAATGCTTCATAAAAATAATAATGCGTAAAAAGAATATTGCCGGCACATACAGCCAGCACACAGGCCATGCTGTGAAGGATCTCTTTCCAGACTGTCCAGGCGGATTCCCGGAAAATGCCAGGGAACAGCAACGGCAGGAGCAGGAACCAGGCGGTAAGTACGGTAAAACACACTACGCCATAAAGGAAAGTGGCTAAAGCCAGCTGGCGCGCCCCCATTGCCCCCATCCCGAAAGGCCGGAAAATAAAGAGGAATAAAAATACGAACAGCCCAAAAAGCAGGGCTGTCCTTAGTCTTTGACCCGTTTGTGTAGAAAAAGGGAATGGTTGTCGTAATAGCTCCAGCATTCCCTGCAATTTAATCGAAACAAAGGCCCTTATTGCTTATCAGCATTGTATTTTTTCTCTGCCTCTTTTGCCTTTTCAAAATCCAATACAACCCCATTGATGCAGTAGCGCAAATGGGTGGGGGGAGGACCATCGTTGAACACATGACCTAAATGCGACTTGCATCTTCCGCACATCACTTCCGTACGGGCCATGCCATAGGAATTGTCCGGGGCATAGATGATGCTGCTCTTGCTGATGGGCTGGTAAAAGCTTGGCCATCCGCAGCCACTGTCGAATTTCGTATCGCTCTGAAAAAGAGCATTACCACAGACGGCGCAGTAATATGTGCCTACGTCATGGAGGTTTTCCAGAGGGCTGGTCCAGGCCCGTTCAGTACCCTTTTTCCTCGCCACCTCATATACATCTGCCGGCAAGATCTTTTTCCACTGCTCGTCGGAAACAGTTACAGACGCCTTGTCGGTGCGTGAATAGGCCGGGTTGTTTGTTTTTTTCGAAGTATCCATGGTATTCAATTTCGGTGGTGTGGAAGACTGGGAATAAGTGCATTGCTGCAGCAGCAGCGCCAGCACTATAAAGGTGATATTTCTGATCAGGTATTGCATACTTTATATTTTATACAACAAATTTACGAAGCCTATGTTCAGGCGGATTGTCGGCAAATAGACAGCCTGGCGGGTCTTAACATTTCATTTTCTTGTGTTCCTGCCTTATATTTGTCCACTCACAAGGGTAAGTAGTACATATGTTCAATTTAATTCTATTCGGACCGCCCGGCAGCGGAAAAGGCACCCAGTCAGAACGGCTCATTTCCAAATATGGGCTGAAGCACCTCAGTACGGGCGACCTTCTGCGTAGCGAGATCGCAGGCCTCACTCCACTGGGATTGGCAGCTAAGAGCTTCATGGACAAGGGACAGCTCGTTCCCGACGAGGTGGTCATCGAAATGATCAGCTCTGCCCTTGACAATAACCCCCAGGCCAACGGCTTCCTGTTCGACGGCTTCCCCCGTACCACTGCCCAGGCCGAAGCGCTGGACAAGCTGTTGACCCAGAAAGGCACTTCCATCGCCGTCGTATTGGCTCTCCAGGTAAGTGAAGCAGAACTGGTAAAACGCCTGCTCAACCGCGGGCTTACCTCCGGTCGCTCCGACGATACCAAGGAAGACGTTATTCTGGCTCGGCTGGCCGAATACGAAAAAAAGACCGCTGCTGTCGCCGAACACTATAAAAAATACGATAAAGTGGTTTATATCAAGGGAGAAGGAACCATTGATGAAATATTCGACTCCCTGTCGGAGGCCATCGATCAACGTAAAAGAGCCTAAATAACGCTACACCGCCGCCCTTCGACCTATTTCATCTCGCCGGGGATCACGTTCACCAGCGCCTTGTGGCCATTGCGCAGCACCTCCATACGGGTTGAGCGCCCGATAACCCCTTCTCCTAATTCCTTGTGCAGCTCATCCACCGTACCTATAGACTTGCCATTAAAAGCCACAATGATATCCCCCGACCGCAGCTCGTTGTTATAGGTGGGCTGATCAGGGACCACCTCGGAAATATAAACCCCGGTCTTCTTTTCCAGCCGGTTAGCCGCAATCATCCTTCCGGTGAGATTGACTACCTGCCCCGCTATCCCCAGGTAGGCCCGCTTTACCTTACCTGTCATGATCAGTTTCCCTGCCACAAAAGCAGCCAGGTTGGAAGACACAGCAAAACAAAGCCCCTGCGCGGAGATGATCGTGGCTGTGTTCACTCCGATCACCTGACCTAAAGAATTCACCAACGGCCCTCCTGAGTTGCCCGGGTTTAGGGAAGCGTCGGTTTGTATGATGTCGTCAATCAAACGCCCATTATTGGCCCGTAACGTTCGTCCCAGGGCGCTTACCACCCCCGCCGTCACCGTATGCTGCAGACCCAGCGGATTACCAATGGCTATGGCGATCTGTCCGGGCTGTAAGGCTTCGGAATTTGCAAAGCTCAGCGCCTTTAGGCCCGTCTCGTAGATCTTCAGTACCGCTATGTCTGTAGAAGGGTCGGTCCCTTTCAGCTCCGCATTCACCGTCCTGCCGTCCGCGAGCGCTACTTTAATATCGTGGGCGCCCTCTATTACGTGATTGTTGGTGACGATAAAGCCATCCGAAGAAATGACAAAGCCGGACCCCGAGCCGGGCGATAGCTTTTGCTGTCCTCCCCGCCGGTCATTGACAGGCTTCTGCACCTGGATATGCACCACTGCCTCCGCTACCTGACCCACTACACCGGTGATCGTTTTGGAATAGACGTCCAACAGATCATGATCCGTTGGAACGGAGTGATCAATGAAAGAATAATTATTTTCCATGTAAATCCTGAACCAAATGGCGCACCAATCTTTTCAGGTGCCAGTCTGTCACAAAAGATTCAATACATTTGCAGACATACAAACGATCGTTAGCATGCCAAAGCTTGGAAATTACATAATTGGAGACTGGATCACGGGCGACGGAGAGGGTCAGGCCCTGTATAACGCGGTCACCGGCGAAACGATAGCACACGCCAGCACTAAAGGCCTCGACTTCAAGGCCATACTTTCCTATGCCCGGGAAACCGGCAACCCCGCACTTCGAAAAATGACCTTCCCTGAAAGAGGCCGCATGCTCAGGGCCCTGGCACTCTATCTTAAAGAAAGAGTTGAGCCGCTCTACAAGATCAGCTACCTCACAGGCGCCACCCGCGCCGACAGCTGGATAGACCTGGAAGGCGGCATTGGCAACCTTTTCTCCTACGCCTCACTCCGGCGTAAGTTTCCCAACGAATCTTTCTGCCTTGACGGGGATGGGATGAGCCTGGGGAAAGCAAATACTTTTATGGGCCAGCATATCCTCGTCCCTAAAGAAGGAGCGGCCATCCATATCAATGCATTTAACTTCCCCGTTTGGGGTATGCTGGAGAAAATAGCGGTCAACCTCCTGGCAGGTGTTCCTGCCGTTGTTAAACCCGCCTCCGTGACCTCTTACCTGACAGAAGCCGTAGTTCGGGAGATCGCCGCTTCCGGGATTCTTCCTCCCGGTGCATTGCAATTGATCTGCGGCAGCGCCGGAGACCTGCTGGACCATGTGACGGACCAGGACGTAGTGACCTTTACGGGGTCGGCATTCACCGGACAGCAGCTCAAATCCCACCCTGCCATCCTGCGGGAGAATACGCCCTTCAACATGGAGGCGGATTCCCTGAATTGCCTGATCCTGGGAGAGGACGTAGACCCTTCCATGCCGGAGTGGGACCTGTTCATTAAGGAATTGAGAAAAGAAATGACGGTAAAAGCCGGTCAGAAATGTACCGCCGTTCGAAGGGTCTTTGTCCCGGCCTCCAAAATGGAGGACGCCTGGAAAGCGCTGACGAAAGCCCTGGCCCAGACCACCATCGGCAACCCGGAAAACGAGAAGGTCCGCATGGGCGCCCTGGCAGGTAATGCGCAGCGTGAAGAGGTCCGGGGACAGGTGAGGAGACTGCTGGCATCCTCACAGATCTTATATGGCTCGTTGGACAGCGTCGCCGTCATCGATGCCGACAGCGTAAAAGGCGCCTTCCTCAGCCCCTTATTGCTGCTGAATGAAAAACCTTTCACCAGCGAAGAACCCCATACCATCGAGGCATTCGGTCCTGTCAGCACAATGATGCCCTACAAAGGCGCGGACGAGGCCGTCGAATTATCCAAAAAAGGGAAAGGCTCGCTTTGCAGCACCATCGTCACGGCCGACCCGCGGCAAGCCCGGGAATATGTGCTGGGCGCCGCCACCCATCACGGAAGAATACTGATCCTGAACAACGAATGTGCAAAAGAAAGCACCGGGCATGGAAGCCCCTTGCCTTTGCTGGTGCATGGAGGCCCAGGTCGCGCCGGCGGCGGTGAAGAGATGGGCGGCCTTCGCGGGGTAAAGCACTATATGCAGCGGGTAGCCGTGCAGGGATCGCCATCCATGATCACCAGCCTTACAAATACCTGGCAGCCCCATGCCCGCCAGCATACGGAAGACAAACACCCTTTCCGGAAATATTTCGAAGAGCTGCAGATTGGCGACACCGTGATCACCCACAAACGTACCGTCACCGAAGCGGATATTACGAACTTTGCCAACCTGAGCTGGGATCATTTCTATGCCCACACCGACCACACCTCTCTGGAAGGCACACTATTCGAAAAGCCCGTAGCGCATGGCTATTTTGTCCTCAGCGCCGCCGCGGGTCTTTTCGTGGACGCAGGCAAAGGACCTGTCATGCTGAATTATGGCCTGGAAGAATGCCGCTTCCTCAAGCCCGTTTATGCAGGCGCGACAATTGGCGTGCGGCTCACCTGCAAGGAGAAGATCGAACAGGAGAAAAGAGAAGAGGCTGATCTGCCGCGGGGCATCGTTAAATGGTACGTGGACGTCTATGACCAAACAGGCGACAGCGTAGCAATTGCCACTATTCTTACTATGGTTCAAAAGAAATCGTCATGACAACTAATATTATCCAACAAGGTTACGTAAAGACAGAGCACCACCAGGGCCTGACCACCATTGAATTCTTCCATCCCCAAAGCAATTCCCTGCCGGGCCGCTTGCTGGAAGAGCTGACCCATGCCATTCACGGGGCCGGCAATGATAAGCACACCCACGTCATTATCCTCCGTTCCGGCGGAGAAAAGGCATTTTGCGCCGGCGCCTCTTTCGACGAACTGACGGCAATTGAAAATGCCGAACAGGGCTTCCAGTTCTTCAGCGGGTTTGCCAACCTGATAAATGCTATGCGCAAATGCCCGAAATTCATTATTGCCCGTATCCAGGGTAAATGCGTCGGAGGCGCCGTCGGTATGGCGGCCGCCGCGGACTATGCCATTGCTGTCGAAGGCGCGGACGTAAAGCTCAGCGAGCTGGCCGTCGGCATCGGCCCTTTTGTCGTGGGACCAGCCATAGAAAGAAAAATAGGGCTGGCCGGCTTCAGCAGCCTCTCTATCGATGCCACCATGTGGCGCAATGCTGAATGGGCCCGCAGAAAAGGACTTTATGCCGAACTGCATGCCGGCATTGCAGAAATGGATGAAGCGATCCACCGCCTGTCCAACAATCTCCTCCATTCCAACCCCGAGGCAATGACCATGATGAAAGAAATGTTCTGGAAAGGCACTGAACATTGGGACAAGCTGCTGCCCGAACGTGCAGCCATCAGTGGCCGCCTCGTGCTCAGCCCATTCACACGGAATGCCATTCAAATGTTCCGACAAAAATGAGTGCAGGGATATTTTTGACTGCATCTCACCGTCCCTAAGTGTAAATGCCTATTTGAAGATCCAAAAAATAGGCCGAGATTCAGTCAATACTTTATCCGGCATGAGAAAATTTTACGTCCTTCTTATCACTGGCTGCCTTCTGATAATTCCTACGCTCGTTCGATCACAAAAAGCAATTCTATTTTCAGATTCTTCCCGGGCAACCCGCCTTCCGTCAGCCATTATGTTCAAGGAAGACTCCCTACCACTGCCGGATCACGACAGGTCAAAGTTCTTCAAGTCGTTTTTGCCTCTTGACGCCCAACACGAATTGAGATTGACCACGGAGAGAAAAGACGGGAATGGAACGACCCATCAATTCTTTCAGCAATACTATAAAGGGATCAGGATAATCGACGGGCAATATATACTGCATATAAAGAACGCACGTGTGCAATCGATGAACGGCAACTTCCAACCGGTGAAAAACTTATCCGTTTCACCATCGATAGCTGAAAAGAATGCCCTGACTGCCGCACTCAACGATATTAACGCATCAATATATATGTGGCAGATCCCGGGAGAAGAATCGCTATTGCAGGAACAAAGCGTTGTTAAAGACACCAGCTACTTCCCTAAGGGTTCCCTCATCATCACCTCTAACAATCTACCGGAAGACATATCCTCAAAATTGGCATGGATGTTCACGATCTATGCAAATAGACCTCTTGCCAAATGGCTTGTCTACGTAGATGCCCAGTCCGGTAAAGTCCTGTACAGGGTAAACCAGATAGTAACCACTAATACGCCCGGAACAGCCGATACCAGGTACAGCGGCAACCAACCCATCGTTACAGATTCTTATACAGGCGGCTTCAGGTTGAGGGAAACACGGGGAACAGGCAACGTCTCCATTCAGACCTACAATATGCGCTTAGCAGGAGGTAATTATGGTAATGCAACAGATTATTCAGACAACGATAATGCCTGGACGGCTTCGGAATATAACAATGCGAATGATGACAATGCCGCGTTGGATGCGCATTGGGGAACAGAAAAGGTGTTTGACTATTTTTCCCAGGTGCAAGGCAGGAATAGCTGGAACAATGCCGGTGGGAGCTTATTGGGATATGTCAATGCAGACTTGCCTTCAATTAATTCCAGGTATACCAACAGCGACAATGCATTCTGGGATGGCGCGAGAATGACATATGGGAGAGGAACGAATTTCAATCCGCTCACCAGTCTTGATGTTCTGGCACATGAGATCGGTCATGGAGTATGTCAAAGCTCGATCTCGGGCGGCGGTATAGGCACCACAGGAGAAGCAGGAGCGCTGAATGAAAGTCTCAGCGATATCTGGGCGGCATGTGTCAAAGCCTGGGCCGCACCAACCAAGCCTACCTGGTTATTGGGAAGCGAGGTGGTCCCCGGAGGGTTGAGGTCCATGAGTGACCCAAAGTCCCTTGGTCAGCCTACTACATACGGCCGCACACCCTGGATCAGCACTGCCGGATGCACCCCTTCGGATGCCAATGATAATTGTTACGTACATCAGAACGATGGCATCCAGAATTTTTGGTTCTACCTGCTGGCGAACGGCGGCTCCAACGTCAATGACCTGGGGAATGCTTATACAGTACCGGGAGTTGGAATAAATACTGCTGCTGCCATTGTATATAAGGCGGAGACCGGTGGATACCTGTTCAGCGGGATGAACTATGCTCAGGCAAGGACTGCCTATATTCAGGCGGCAACTGACTTGTATGGAGCGACCAGTTGTCAGGTATCAAATGTTACAAACGCCTGGTTTGCGGTCGGAATAGGCGCTGCCTATGCCATTCCAAATGTGACTATTTCAGGGAATGCGACGGTTTGCGGGTCCGTCACTTATACTATACCGAACCTTCCCGCCGCCGCTACGGTCGCCTGGAATATCTCCACCCCGAGTCTCGTTAGTTTTTCATGCACGAACTGCTCTTCAACCACACTAACCAGCCTGGGCGCCGGAGCAGGGTACCTGCACGCAGTGATCACTTATTGCGGAGTTACGCAGACATTGGAAAAACTCGTCTCGATAGGCGGCCCGGACATCAGCAATTTAACTGCCACGCGATATATGGGCAGTCAATGTATTACCACCGGCATTAGGAATAACTTTGTCGTTACGAACCCCGGGGGCATTACTTCCCCGGTGGAAATAAAAAGTGACAATGGAGCGACCATATATAACGCAGGATCTTCTACCCCTGTCGCTGTAGCCACTACGCCTATGTTCGGCGTTTCAGCCAGCGGGCCGGTGAGTTTATTGATACGTATTCAAAACTCTTGCGGCTGGAGCGCCTGGAAATCCGTTTTTATAAGCACCTGCTCCGGTGGCAGCTTCGCAATCTCGCCAAACCCTGCTAATAGCACTATTACTGTTTCACCAAAGAAAGACAATAATGCTGCCGAAAAGATGTCCGTTGGAGGGAATGCGCCATCATTCAAGGCAATTGAGATTATTGATAAATCTGGAATTCTAAAAAGGAGATTTGCCTATACAGGCGGAGTTACAAATGCCTCCATCGGTGTTTCCGACCTGCCCACAGGCGTCTACATTGTAAAGGTGCTAAATGGTAAGATTTGGGAGAGTTACGAAATAATCATTGCTAAATAAAAAACCGGGAGCGACCCGCGAGGGTCGCTCCCGGTTTGCCAACGTATGCTACAGTCCGTCGTATTGATAGATCGGGTCAATATGCGATTTCGCATTCATCTCGAAGACAGGCTTGATGATCCCATCCTTCAGACCATACACCCACCCATGTAGCTGAGGCCGCTGTTCCTTCTTCCAGGCGCGCTGGATGATCGAGGTCTCCGCCAGGTGGTTCACCTGCTCTTTAACATTCAGCTCCGTCAGCCTGTCCGTTCGCTTCTCCTCGTCTTCAATAGCATCCAGCTCGACGGCATTTATCCTGTAGACGTCCTTGATATTCCGGAGCCACATATTCAGCACATGCTGGTAATCGGTCTTGGTCATGGCTGCCCTTACCCCGCCACATCCATAATGGCCGCAGACGATGACATGCTGTACTTTCAGATGGTTTACGGCGTAATCCAGGACACTGAGCAGATTCACGTCCGTATGCACTACCATATTGGCGATATTACGATGTACGAAGATCTCCCCCGGCTGCGTGCCCGTGATCTTATCGGCAGGTACCCGGCTGTCGCTGCAGCCGATCCATAGGAACTGCGGCGTTTGTAAATGGGCCAGCCTTTCAAAATATCCGGGATCGTCCGCCTTTACTTCCGAAGCCCATGCTTTATTTTCAAGTAATAGTTTCTCTATCGGTGTCATATGATAGTTTATTTACGAATTATCATTTTTATTGTAAAAATAGTTCTTTTGACGGACCATTTGGTTCAAAGCCTCCCTGTAACGATCATGCCGCTCTCTCATCAAGTTCTTCCCCTCCGGCCACCAGCTGATGCAGGGACTTGAAAGTGCTTTTCTTGACCTCCACCTTTATATTCTTCAGGTGCGCATGGTGCATGAACTCATTGATAGTGTCTATTATATCCTTATCGATAAAGTCCGCCCGGGTGATATCAATGAGGACAAGAGAATTAGCCGGCACTTTCTCCAGCTTTTCTTTCACGATGGGCTTGTTCAGGAAGGATACGTCCTTTCTGAATCGCATCAGGTATTTATTTTCGTCATGTACGATCATCACCGCCGAGTGGAAGTTACTCCTTAGCAGGAAGAAGAGGGATACGCCCATGCCGATGAGGATACCGATCAGCAGATCGGTCAATAGGATAGCTATGATGGTCACTACGAAAGGTACCAGTTGGTCCAGCCCCTTCCGGTGGAACTCCCTGAAGAGGGCTGGCTTCGCCAGCTTATAACCGGTGGCGATCAGGATGGCGGCCAGCGCGCTCAGCGGGATCAGGTTCAGCAGCCCCGGGACAAATAGCACGCTCAGCAGCAATAACAGACCATGTATCATGGTGGAGAGCCTGGTCTTGGCCCCCGCATTCACATTGGCCGAGCTGCGGACGATCACGGATGTGATAGGGAGGCCCCCCAAAAGACCGGAAACTATATTGCCGACACCCTGCGCTTTCAGTTCCTGGTTAGTGGGCGTGCGCCGGTTGTAGGGATCCAGTTTGTCGACAGCTTCGATGCTCAATAACGTCTCCAGGCTGGCTACCAGCGCGATGGTAATCCCGGTGATCCATACATGGCTATTGCCGAGATGCTGCCATGTAGGGAAACGCAGCAGCTCTCCTGCGGATGCCAATCCGGTGGTCACGGGAAGATTGACCATATGGTTGGCCTCCAGCACAAAAGCGCCGCCCAGCTTGGAAAGAAAAGCGTTCAACAAGACACCCACGATCACCACTACTAACGGTCCGGGAATATTCTTGAACAGTTTACTGCTCTTGAAAAACTTCGTATCCCATACCCAAAGAAGGATCAACGACACCAGCCCGATGATCAGTGCCCCGGGGGAAAGATAGTTCAGGGAATAGATCACCTCGGAAAAAGTATTTCTCCTGTCGATCTGTATAAAGGCCTCGTCCCCGCTAAAGTTCTTGTCGAATCCAGTCAGATGAGGCAGCTGTTTCAGAATGAGAATAATACCGATGGCCGCCAGCATCCCCCGGATGACAGAATTGGGGACATAGTCCCCGATGACCCCGGCCCGTATGAAGCCAAAGATCACTTGTACAACACCGGCGATCACCACGGATAACAGAAAGGCCTCAAATGCAGGCATTTTGCCGATGGCAACGGCCACTACTGCCGTCAACCCCGCCGCAGGCCCGCTGACGCTGAGAGAAGAACCGCTAAGCGAACCAATGACAAGCCCGCCTACAATGCCGGCAATGATGCCGGAAAACAATGGGGCGCCGGAACCCAGGGCAATGCCCAGGCACAAAGGCAGGGCCACAAGAAATACTACTACAGCAGCAGGAATATCCGAAGCTGCATTTTGAAAGAGGTTTTTGTTTTGATTCATGTTTTTTCATTTGAAGGATGAGTCAATAATAAATTTCTCCTTCATATGGGCAGACAAAAGCTCCTTACACGGAAGTTACTTCCGGGCAAGCAATGACAATAAATGCTTACCTGCTATTCATTGCAGGTCGAACGGAGAATGTAAAATGAAAGACTAAAAAGAGATCGGACGGTTTAACAATTGGGAGGGGGGGTAAGAATATCATCAGCATGTCTGCCTTCCAGGCCTTCGCACTGGTGAGGGACAGGCTTGTGTCCGCTGATTAATATGGATTGAATGAGGGTAGGATGATAAACGGGCAAAAAATCTTTATTGAGATCATCTCCTGCACGACCGACCTTGCCATCGCCGCCGGCATGGACAATCTCTTCTGTAGCCTGACCCCCTAAGAGCCAGGCAATAGTCTGCTTCAACGGTAACAGCTGTATGCTCAGTACCAATAGCAGAAATACTGATATGATCTTTTTAGTAATCAAGCCAGACAAATATACAAGTTATCGACGTAACCTCATAGGCTTAGCCGGGTTTTAACAAATTGATCAAATGGAGGATATGAGCCTGCCGGCCCATGTGCGGCAGCTAAATATTCAGCCCTCCGCAAGCGCTGATCACCTGACCGGTGATATAGGAGCTCATATCGCTGGCAAGGAATAAAGTGGTATTGGCGATCTCCTCGGCACTCCCAAATCGGCCCAGTGGGATCTTCTCCAGGAAAGCTTTCGCACCCTCCCCTTCTTTCAGATAATGCGTCATGTCCGTCTCCACAAAGCCGGGAGCAATGGCATTACAACGGATATTGCGGCTGCCCAGTTCCAGGGCCACTGACTTGGTAAAGCCGATAATTCCCGCCTTGGAGGCTGCATAGCTGCTTTGCCCCGCATTTCCTCTTATGCCTACAATTGAGCTCATGTTGATGATGGACCCCTTTCGCGCCTTCATCATGGGCCGGATCACCTGCTTGGTCATATTGAATACGCTCTTCAGGTTGATATCCATCACATCGTCCCATTGCTCCGGGCTAAGACGCAGTAATAAGTTGTCTTTTGAGATCCCGGCATTGTTTACGCAGATATCCACCGCCCCGAATTCCTTTATCACATCATTCACCAGGGCCTCACATTCCGCAAATACGCCAGCATTGCTTTTGTATGCCTTTGCCTTTACCCCTAACCCCTTCAGCTTATCTTCCAGAACCTTCGCTTTCTCCTCGCTGCTTAAAAACGTAAAAGCCACCTGCGCACCTTCTTCTGCTAACTTGACGGCGATAGCTTCTCCTATACCACGGCTGGCGCCGGTGACAATGGCAATTTTCCCTTCCAATAGTTTCTTCATGGCGTAAATATAAAATATTTATTTTGCAACCAATGGCTCAACGCAAATACTTACTGCTAACAATACTGATGGCCTTTACGGTCGAAACCCTGTCCTCAACCTGGCTGCTCAAATTCACCGGCTGGGCGCCCTTTCTTTCCATCCTTTATTTCATATCCGGGTTGTCCATACCCCTGCTGCTGCTGTCCTTCCCCGTTGTAAAGCTTCCCCGGCCTGCTAAACGGCACCTTCTTTCCCACACCACCCACTACCGCCTCATCCTCATCGGCCTGATCGCTCTTGCCATGTATTCCTGGTGCCGGTATTGGTTCGAGGAGATCCCCATCGACATCAACAATGCCGATATGCTGCCCATCATCAAAGTGATGGGAGAACGCTTCGTCGCAGGCCACCATAAAAATGTATATGACACCATTCCGTGGATCTGGAATGGCATACAGCCTATTTATCTGCCGGCCATGTGGCTGCCCTATGTACCCGCCATTGCAATAGGATTGGATATCCGCTGGATCACCATGGCAGGACTGCTGTTCTCATTTTCCGTTTTCCTTTTTCTTTATAAGCCGGAGATCCATCGGTATCTTTCCTTCCTCACGGGAGTGCTCGCCTTCCTGTTGTTCTGGTGGATCCTGGCGGACAACACACCTGGTATCATCAGTGTATCCGAAGAAGGTGTAGTGATCGCTTATTATGTGCTGTTGGTGTTGTCCCTGATCTCCGGCAACCCCTGGTGGATAGGCATTACGGCCTCACTGTGCATGCTCAGCCGCTATAGCCTGGTAGGCTGGATACCTGCCTATACCTTATATCTGCTCCTGGATAAGAAATGGAAGGACATAGGGGTCTTCGCCCTCACCGGAGCGCTTTGTTTCATCCTGCTGTTCCTCCTGCCCGTAGGCTGGCAAACCGTTAACAGACTTTCGCATCTGCCCGGCAACTATGTTCCATTTGCCGCCCGCGTATGGAAGGATAGTCCGGATGTCTTCTCGTCCGCCCCGGGACTGGCTTATTTTTTTGGCCCGGGAAGAATAGCTATCCTGCATAGATTATTGGTCAGCCTCAGCTTCATCGTTCCTTCCGGTTTTGTCCTGTACTGTTACAGGAGAAATAAAAGGACGCCGGCAGCCAACGTATCGCTGGCAGCGCTCAAGCTCAGCCTCGTGATCTTTTACTGTTTTATAGACGTACCCTACCTCTATCTTTTTTATACGTCCTCTTTTGTAAGTCTTGTGATTGTTACGATGCTTGTACGCACCCGGGATGAGATCATGCCTGGCTCAACGAAGGGATAAGCGCAAAGATCTCTTCAATATATTTCCGCTCATTGGACAGACGGGGCACCTTATGCTGTCCGCCCAGCTTGCCCCTGCTCTTAAGCCATCTCGTAAAGACGCCCTTCTCCAAAGCGTGCAGGACCGGCATGCGAAGGGCAATGTTCTTATGTCGTTTCGCTTCGTAATCGCTGTTGATGCTTTGCAGGGCCTTGTCCAGCTCAGCCGCGAACTGATCCAGGCTGGCAGGCTCTTTTTCAAACTCCACCAGCCACTCATGAGCGCCATTCCCCTGATCGCTGAAATAGACTGGCGCCGCCGTATAATCGTTGACAACAGCTCCCGTTTTCTGACATGCGACCGCAATGGCTTTATCCGTATTGTCAACAATGACCTCCTCTCCGAATGCATTGATGAAATGCTTCAGCCGGCCGCTGACCTTAATGCGGAAAGGGTATTTGGATGTGAACTGGATGGTATCTCCCAGCAGGTACCTCCATAATCCCCCATTGGTATTGATCACCAGCGCATAGTTCTTGCCCACCTCGATATCGGTGAGACCGATGGTTTCCGGATTGGGCTTGCCGTATTCTTCCACTGGCATGAACTCCATGAAAATGCCATGGTCCAGGAACAGCAGCATCCCATCGTCATGTGGATTGGCCTGGGCTGCAAAAAAACCTTCGCTGGCATTGTACATGTCCAGGTAGTGAATATCTTTTCCGATCAGCTTTCTCAATGGCTCACGGTACGGAGTAAAGGAAACACCCCCGTGTATATATAGCTCCAATGATGGCCATACTTCGGCCAGGCAGGATTTGCCCGTAATCTCCAGGATTCGCCGGATCAGGACCATCGTCCACGTAGGCACCCCTGAAATAGAAGTGACATTTTCCGCAATAGTATTGCGGGCCAGCCTTTCGATCTTGTCCTCCCATTCATCCAGCAAGGCGATGCTCAGCTCGGGCGTCCGGATCCAATGTCCCCAGAACGGAGAGTTCTGTAAAAGCACCGCGCTCAGGTCCCCATAATGCACATCGTCATTCACCTGGTGGACAGTATGACTTCCCCCGAGGACCAGTCCCTTCCCGGTCAGCAGGTCCGAGTCCGGGTTGAAATGATAATACATGGTCAGCACATCCTTCGCACCCTTATAGTGGCAGTCCTGCAGACTATCGTCGCTGACTGGAATGAATTTGCTCTTATCGCTGGTGGTACCGCTGCTCTTGGCAAACCAGTTGACGGGTGTATTCCAGAGGATATTTTCCTCACCATTCATAATACGCTGAATATAAGGCTTAATGTCGTCATATTCATGTATAGGGACCGCCTGCTTGAACTCGCGGATAGAAAAGATCTTTGAAAAATTATACTTACGGCCGAATTCAGTGTATTGCGCCGAAGTGACCAGGTGCTGCAACACCTCCCGTTGCGTAGCCACCGGATTCTCCATCCACTGTTCGATGCGCCAAAGCCGGAATCTGGCAAGTCTTGATATGGCAGGGCTGAGAAGTCTCATACACGATGATCTAAGGCAAAATAAAGAATGATAGGGACATTATACGCGGGAGACGGGCTTTTTTATGGATGTCCCTACATAACTTCCTGAAACGCGGGGTTTTTTACATATAACAGCAGCTTTTCCAACATTCGCTTATTGTCTGAGACGTCCTCCCTGAATTTTTCCAGGTAAGCCCAATCCCCACCAGGAGACATATAATCACTGAGCCGGAGAAGCTTCAGCTGACCCGCAGTCTCCGCAATTTTCGGCTGATTTTGCTCCTTTGCATAAACGATCAGAGCATCCTTTATTTCGGTAAAAAAACGGCTGTAATCATCGAAATCCATATTCGGCTCGATGCTGCTGTCCCCACTGGCTGAGTGCAGGAGTGCATCCGTATCCCGGATGAGATATTCCAGTGCCTGCTGTAGTTTTTCGGGTTTGATCTGTCCTTGATCCTGGTCATTGGCCGTGCCCTCTCCCTGGCTCTGCCGGCGCGCCTCCTCATGCAGGTAATCCTTCCGTTTCAGCTCGAAATTCCGCCCCAGATAAAGACGGCGTACCTGCTCATCCTCCGCCAGCTCTTCCGCTGTGCCATGCTTGAAGATCTTTCCGTCAATAAGGAGATATGCGCGATCGCAGATGGAAAGCGTCTCATTTACATTGTGGTCGGTGATGAGAATGCCGATATTCCTGAATTTCAGACGGGCGACCACCGTCTGTATATCCTCTACGGCAATGGGGTCCACACCCGCAAATGGCTCATCCAGCAAAATGAACTTCGGGTCCACCGCCAGGGCCCTGGCGATCTCGGTTCTCCTTCTCTCTCCCCCGCTGAGGGAATCCCCATTGTTCTTCCGGACATGGTGCAGGTGGAACTCATCCAGCAGTGATTCCAGCTTGTCCTTCTGTTCAGCCTTGCTGAGCCTGGTCATCTCCAGCACCGCCTTGATATTGTCTTCCACGCTCAGCTTCCGGAATACCGAAGCTTCCTGGGGAAGATAGCCGATACCCATCTGGGCCCGCTTGTACATGGGCATCCGGGTGATATCGACATTGTCGAGGAAGACACCCCCCTCATCAGGCTTTATCAGCCCAACGACCATATAAAAGGTGGTGGTCTTTCCTGCCCCATTGGGTCCCAGCAACCCCACAATCTCACCCTGCTCCAGTTTTACAGACACATGATTTACCACGGTACGGTTCCGGTAACTCTTTACAAGGTCCTGCGAATGAATGGTCAAACTCATAGCCCAAAGTTAAGCTGCAAGGCTCAAGCCACAAGCTGCCGGCCGGAAAATTATGGTCAATTTAGCACTGCAGGGTTAATTTTCCAAAAGCCCTGCTGTTCAGACTATAAAGGCCAAAAAACCGTTAAGTTTGCGAAATTAAAAATACGGACCACGGTATATGAAGGTTATCGAACACATCCAACAGGCCAAAGACACGCTCGTTTCATTTGAGATCCTCCCCCCTCTGAAAGGAAGAACGATCAACTCGATCTATGAGCATCTTGACCCCCTAATGGCATTTAATCCCTCCTTCATTAATGTCACCTACCATCGCAGCGAGACCATGTTCAAGAAAAAGGCGGATGGTACATTTGAGAAAGTGGAGGTTCGCAAACGACCCGGTACTGTGGGCATCTGCGCTGCCATCATGAACCACTACCAGATAGATGCCGTACCGCACCTGATCTGCGGCGGTTTCGCCAAGAGGGAAACAGAAGACGCATTGATCGACCTCCATTTCCTGGGCATTGACAACGTACTGGTACTGAGGGGAGATGCTGCTAAAAATGAAAGCTCCTTCGAGCCCGAACCCGATGGCCATCGCTTCGCCATCGACCTCCTGAAACAGGTGGTCTCGCTCAATCATGGCGTCTATATCGAAGAGGATATAAAGAATGGAGGTAAGACCAATTTCTGCATCGGTATCGCCGGCTATCCGGAAAAACACTTCGAAGCCCCCAATCTGGAAACAGATATAATGTATTTGAAAGCCAAAGTGGAAGCAGGTGCGGAATACATCACGACCCAGATGTTCTTCGACAACCAGAAATACTTCGACTTCGTAAAGCTCTGTAAAGAACAAGGCATCAATGTCCCGGTTATCCCGGGCCTTAAACCCATCACCAATCGCAAACAGCTCAGTATGCTGCCTAAGGTCTTTCATGTGGACCTGCCAACCGACCTCTCAAATGCCATCCTGAAATGCAGGAATGATGAAGAGGTGGAAAAGGTCGGAGAAGAATGGCTGATTCACCAAAGCAGGGAATTGAAAAGGGCCGGCGTGCCTGTCCTGCACTACTACACCCTCGGAAAACCCAAAGTGATCGAGAATGTGGTAAAAGCCGTGTTTTGACCTATTTCGGCAAGGTGGCAAACACTTTCTCATCCACACTAACCGGATATTTCTTCTTCAATACGGCGATCCATTCATCTTCCAGGTAAGTCTGGTAGTCATTGATGACAAATCCACGGGCATCCCGGTAATTGCGGGGCGACCGCTCCTGGTATACTTGCAGGATATAGGCAAAACTCACTGAATTATCCGACTTATTGGCATTAAATGGCGTGAACTGACGGGGAACGGGGCTCACCTTTTCCAGCGCAGGTATCTGGGAAAGCTCATAACGGCCCGAATCCGCCTGAATGCCGGTCCCGGCGCTATCCGCCCATCTCCTCCAGTCATAGGGATTGACCGCCAGATGCGTACGCAGTGTCTGCGCCGCCTGCTCGTTGTTACAGGTGAATAAAAGCGCGTCTGCACTGGATTCCCACCAGTATTTGCTCTTATGCGCTTCGTAATAGGTATGAAGGCCCGCACTATCCGTGGATGCCTTATCCCAGATCTTCCGCTGCATGACCTCGAAAAGCAGGTTGCCTTCCTTGAATTCCGTCAGCTGAAAAGCAAAATCCTTGTTGTATTCCTCCAGGTGGCTGCGATAATAATCCAGGGCCATCCTGCCCATAAATTGATCGAAAAGGGCCTTGTCATTGATATTCCTGCCCTTGGAAGCTTTGATATTACGGGCATAATCCAGCCAGTTCTGCACCGCATACTGTTGTGCGGGAAAAGAGAAGAGGACAGTGGAATAGGTTAAGCTTTTATAGGAGTTAAGCCCCGTGTTCACCATAAAGCTGTCCGTAAAGTTCCAGAGATCGGCCTCTGAAAAATCAGCTTTTCTCATACCCATCTGCTGATAGATCCGCTTCAGCAAAGCCTGCCTGGAAACTTCCGCCCTCGCGTCATTGCTGATCTGCTGCTTCAGCGCTGCCACTGATTCCTCATTCAGCACACGGGGAAAAGGCGTCCGGCCAAGCCGCTTGATAATATGGTATCCATAGCTGGTAGCGACAGGGCGGCTGATGGCCCCGTCCCTGTCCAGGGCATAGGCGGCTGCTTCAAAGGCTGGCTCAAAACGGCCCACACTGAATTCCGGCATCTCGCCTCCACTCTGGTAGGAAAGATTATCCCCGCTGTATGACCTGGCCAGCTGGGGAAAATCCGCTCCCTTTTGCAAAGCCCCATACAAGGAATCTGCCTGCAGCCGGCTGGCTTCCTGTACATTAGCCGGCGCGCCGGGAGGGACGGATACCAGGATCTGCGCCGCACGCATCTTTCCCAACGATTTCCGCTCCCCCAGATTTTTGAAAATATGATAGCCGCCCTTGCTGCGGTAAGGTCCCGATATGGCTCCGGGCGCCGTGGAATAAGCCAGGGTCTCCAGCTCATATGGAAGGGAAAAGACAGTAATATAGCCAAGGTCGCCCCCATTCAACTTTACAGAAGGGTCTTCCGACCATAAAAGGGCCGCTTCGGAGAATTTTTTTCCTTTTTTCAGGGCATTATAAGCAGCCGTCGCCTTTTCATAAGCCCTTGACGTATCGGATGATCCGTTTGCCGGAAGCGCAATGAAAATATGTGCCAGGTGAATATCCTTTTGCCCCCGGATGAAGACCTCATTCACCAGCTTATCCAGGCTCGCTTCATCCTTCAGGTAGCTGTCCGCCACCTGGTTCCGGAAATTTTGCAGCTCCGTCAGCTGCGCAGGCAACGTATCCAGCTGCATATCATATGCCGCCCTTACTTTCAGCTTATATCGGATATAAAGTTCCAGGTAGTCCCGGTAGGACTTTTCTGTCGTTTTTTCGCCGGAACTATTCTTATTATATGCTTTCAGGAAATCTTCTTTGCTGACACCCCGTCCGTCACAGATGAATAAGGTCTGCGCTGCAAGGGAAGAAGAGAAAAATATTAAAAGGAGGAAAAGCTTGCCGGCCCGACCAGCCATATCAATGAGATTTTTCATGCTGAAGTTTCAGATTTAATACTTCATCCAATTGCTGGTAAGAAAGTTTTTTGGCTATGATCCGCTTGTCCTTGTCCAGCAGATAAAGGATCGGCGTTTGATATACATCGTACAGCTGCCGGTAACCGGCCTGGCCCGCAGTCTCCGTAGAGTCCTGGTGAGCCTTGGTCTCATAAACGTGTATCCAATCCTTTAAATTGTGATCCTTAATGAATTGCAGCCATGCCTCCTGTCCTCCGTCCACCATGACCCCATATAGCTTTACCCCTTGCTGCTTCCACTTTGCCTGAAAAATAGAATCCAGCCTGGGGACGACCTCCTTACAATGGCCGCAGGTGGCATCCCAGAAGCAGATGACGGTAAAAGGGGCTTGCACGCCATACAAGGGACGGGGCTTGCCGGATGTATCCACCATCTCCAGGTTGGCGGCAGGCTGCCCGATTAGATTGGCCATAAGACTATATGCCCGGTTGTTAAGGTATTGCCTGTACTTTTCCGTAAAGAATTCCGCTTGCCCGGTATTGATATACTTTTCAAATAAATGTACAAACACGGCATCCTGCCCCATGTATTCCGGATTTACATACTTCTGCACGAAATAGACCAGCAGGAATTGAAACATAGTCTTGTTAACCCTCGCCTGCAGCAGCATCATGTCGGCTTCCCGTTCGATAGAGTCCGCCTGGGGAGATACCAGATCTTTATAATATTTTTCCAGCCGGGGCTCGAAGACCGGCGTGCGCGTAAGCCGCTCATCTGTAAAAGGTATGCTGTCCCAATAATGTGCCTTGAAATAATGGTAGGGAAAGAGGCTGTCCACCTTGCCGCCCACCTTCGAAGCCGGAGGAACTACGGGCTCTTTCATGGCATAGAACAACATGGTGAGCAATGACTGCGGGTAACGGGTAGCGATCTGCAGGCGATATTGCTGGATCTCCTCATTCAGCTTCTTTATCTTTTCCCGGAGGCGGAGAGAATCTTTCTTGTCATGTGTGGCCGCCAGCTCTTTCTGGCTGGCGACGATCTCCGAACCCTTACTATTGGTGAAAAGAGTATATTCCTGGAAGACCGTATTATCCGGCGAACCCGTGAAAGTCACGCTGCCTGGCAGATGAAGGGTGTCGGCTGCCAGGGAAAAATGCTGCTGGTTGTCTATCAGCAGCTCGAAAAGGATTGTTTTGGAAGGACTGACGATGAAATAGACCCCGCCTGTCAGCTTGTCCTTGCCGGTGAAATGCCCTGTACTGTTCTCGTCCAGAGTGACAGAGTCGGCTACGGCTTTTATCTTACCGTAATAATAGCCTAAATAGATCTTGCTGTTCTTATAAGGCTTCAGGGTTAGCCGTATATCATACCCATTCTGCGGGTAGGCCGGGTAGGCACATAAAAGGCAAAAACAGGTCGTCAGGGACAATAGGATTTTATTCATACGCCCGTAAAAATAGCCATTTCTGGTTTCTGTGGTATATTTACGGCCGTGCGAAGAAAAAATAAAAACATTGTCCTGCAGCAGGTACTGGTGCAGGACTACGCCGCTGAGGGCAAATCCCTGGCCCGCGTGGACGGGAAGGTGATCTTTATTGAGAACGTCGTACCCGGCGACGTGGTAGATGTTAAACTTTCCAAAAATAAGAAGGATTGGGCCGAGGGCTTCGTCACCGCCTGGCATCAATACTCACCTGACCGGGTAGAGCCGTTTTGCTCCCATTTCGGCGTATGCGGCGGCTGCCGCTGGCAAATGCTGCCTTATCCCAAACAATTGGAATACAAACAGCAGCAGGTAGTGGATAACCTGCAGCGCATCGGCAAGGTCCGGCTGCCGGAGATCCCTCCCATCCTGGGAGCGGAACAGACCATACACTATAGGAATAAGCTCGAATACACTTTTTCCAGCCGACGCTTTCTCCTGCCGGAAGAATTACACAATCCGGAGATCACGCCCCAGCAGAATGTAGCCGGCTTTCACGCCAGAGGTATTTTCGATAAAGTGGTAGATATCAAGACCTGCTACCTCCAGGAAGAACCGACTAACCAACTGCGGCTGGCCGTAAGGGATTTTGCGATCAGCCGCAATCTGCCCTTCTATGACATTAAATCCCATCAGGGATGGCTGCGGACCATGCAGGTGCGCATTTGTACGACAGGCGAGATCATGGCCAATATCGTCTACGGCTATGAGGATCAGGCCGCCCGGACGGCCCTGCAGGACCATATTCTGCAGCAGTTCCCGGGGCTGACCACGCTCCTGTACACTATTAACCCCAAGTGGAATGACAGCCTTTCCGACCTGGACCCGCAGGTCGCCTATGGAAAAGGATATGTCATCGAAAAGCTGGAAGATTTCCGCTTCAAAGTAGGGCCGAAATCTTTTTTCCAGACCAATACCCGCCAGGGTGAACGGCTGTACCAGGTGGCCCGCGAATTTGCTGAGCTCACAGGCAGCCAGACAGTGTATGACCTCTACTGCGGGACAGGCAGCATCGGGATCTTCGTCAGCAGATTGGCCGCCAGGATCATTGGCGTGGAAGTGATCTCCGAAGCCATTGAAGATGCCAGGGAAAATGCAGCATTGAATATTATCCCCCATGCGCGCTTCTTTGCAGGCGACGTGTCCGACATCTGCAATGACGAATTCTTTTCGGCAGAAGGCACGCCGGATGTCATCATCACAGATCCCCCCCGGGCGGGTATGCACGAAAAATTAGTGAGGAAGATCCTCGATATGGAGGCGCCGGTCGTTGTTTATGTCAGCTGTAACCCTGCTACCCAGGCCAGGGACCTGCAACTATTGGATGAGAAATATGTTGTCACTAAGGTACAGCCAGTGGATATGTTCCCGCATACCCATCATATTGAGAACGTCGTTCAGTTGAAAAAGAGAGGATAGGACGGAATGGCTGCTCCGCAAGGAATTAAAATAGTAATTTGCGTAACTTAAAGTGAAGGTATGACAGAATTTCGCCCGGGGGGCTTTCAGATGATCCCCCCTGTTATTAAGAATTTAGTTATTATTAACGCATTGGTCTATTTGGCAGAAGTAACCCTGGGGCCATCCATAAGGGATGGTATGTTCAATCTGTTCGCCCTGCATACGATCCAATCGCCGTTCTTTCGCCCCCACCAGCTGATCACCTACCTGTTCCTGCATGATTACAGGAGTTTTGCCCATATCCTGTACAACATGTTTGCACTGTGGATGTTCGGCTCCATCCTGGAGAACTACTGGGGACCCAAAAAATTCCTCATCTTTTATACCATCTGCGGCATTGGCGCTGCGGTCTTTCACCTGGCCGTTCTCTACCCGGAAATGACGAAGTATATCGATGAGCTCCAGCTCTATGCACCCGAATCAAGGGACGCCATCGCACACAACCCGGATTATGCGCTCAACTCGATCACCCTCGGAGCTTCAGGGGCTGTATTCGGCTGCCTTGCCGCCTTTGGATACCTTTTCCCCAATAACCTCATTTACCTTTACTTTTTTGTACCGATCAAGGTAAAATGGTTCGTGCTGGGCTACGCCGCGATAGAGCTGTTCTCCGGCCTCAGCGCCAGCGCGGGTGATAATGTGGCGCACTGGGCCCACCTGGGTGGAGGACTGGTGGGATTGTTGCTGGTAATCTACTGGAACCGAACCAACCGGCGTAATTTTTATTAAACACTTTGGTGAGAAGGACTGTTAAAATGCTGGCGGGGCGGACTGCGTTTTGTAACTTTAGGCCATAATCATGATATGCGCATAATGGAAGATAGCTATCGCAAGAAAATGATGCTGGGGCAGGATGGAAATGCGCTGGTACAGCTGATCGTTATCAATGCCGTCCTGTTCGTGATCCTCAAGTTCATTTACCTTGTTTTCAGCATGAATGAAAAGGTGCCTGCATTCGGAACTGACGTGCTCAGCTGGTTTGTCATGCCGGCAAGCATAGAAAAGCTGTCCTCCCGCCCCTGGACGATCCTGACCTATATGTTTTCCGAACAGAAGGTTGTCCGCTTCATCGGCAATATGTTCTGGCTCTGGGGCTTCGGTTATATCCTGCAGGATCTCATGGGCAATCGCAAGCTGGTGCCCATTTACCTCTATGGTGGTGTCGCAGCAGCCGTCATTGTCCTCCTGTCCTACGGTATCGCGCCCGGGTTGAAAACACAGGCATCCGGTGTTTTTTTGATTGGAGCCAATCCCGGCATTATGGCTATCGCCGTTGCCACAACCACTATAGCGCCCGATTATAGGATCTTCCCCATGATCAACGGCGGCATCCGGCTGTGGATCTTCACGCTCGCCTTCCTGGTCATCGACATCGTGAGCATCGGGCATACGGACACCGCAGCCTATATAGCCAACCTTTCCGGGGCCGCCACCGGCTTCATCTTCATCTACCTGGTAAGGAGAGGATACGATGGCAGCATCTGGATGAATAAGGTCTTCGATTGGATTAATGACCTTTTCAACCCCAATAAAAAGAAAAAAGGACGGTCGCCTAAGGATGAATATTATTATAAAGTATCCGGAACACAGCCTTACAAAAAGATCCCCAATATCACCCAGCAGCGTATCGACGAGATCCTGGATAAGATCAATCAGCAGGGTTATCGCTTTCTCACCGACGAGGAAAAAGACATCCTTAAAAGGGCCGCAGACGAAGAAGAATTGTAACTTAGGTCTTCATGGCGAAATTTCGAAACTTCAGCCGACGCCTGTTCATCATTTCGAACATCGTAGCGGTGACCCTTTTTCTGCTGGCCTGCACTAACACCTTTCTGCATCCGGGCCGCTGGTGGCTTATTTCCCTGTTAGGCCTGGTATTTCCGCTATTGCTGCTGATCGTCCTGACCTTCTTTGTTACAGGCCTGTTCTTCCCCTCCTGCCGCCGCTGGTCCCTGCTCTCGCTCATCGCCCTGGTACTTGGCTGGTCCAATATCCACAGTTTCCTGGCTTTTCACCCCGGGAAAGGCTTCAGACCTGAAAAGGCCCCCGACGCATTGCGTATACTTACCTGGAACGTCCGCAGCTTCGATGAATACATCACCAGAAAGAAGGGCGCCTCCGGCCACAAACCAAAAATGATGGAATTTATCAGGCAGCAGGATGCCGATGTAGTCTGTCTCCAGGAATTCCATACATCCCGGAAGCTGAAAAGCCAGGACGATAACCTCTCCTACATAAGGGATCAGCTTCATTACCCCTATTACTATTTTTCCAGGGACTATTCCCGCTATGATGGTGGATATGATGGCGGAGTGATCATCTATTCAAGATATCCCATCATGGACTCCCTCATCCTGCGCTATGCGCGGCAAGACAAAATGAGCTCCCAGGAAAGTCTCATCGCAGCCGATCTGCTTGTGGGAAAGGATACCGTGCGGATCTATACCACCCACCTCCAGTCCGTCCTGTTCAGGAGCAAGGATTTTCACGACATTGAGATCATCAAGAACGTCGATGACAGCATCCTCATGGCCTCCCGCTCCATTGCCAAAAAGCTCAGCTACGCTTTTCGTCTCCGGGGCAACCAGGCCGAACAGGTGAGGGCAGAGCTGGATAAAAGCCCCTATCGGGCCGCCATTTGCGGAGATTTCAACGACGTCCCCAATTCTTACACCTATTTCACTATCAGGGGCGCCTGGAACGATGCGTTCATCTCAAAAGGATTCGGTATCGGCCGTACATATGTCCATATCTCTCCTACACTGCGGATAGACTACATTCTGGCCGATCAGCGGCTATCCATCCTCCAATGCCGGAAATTTCCTCTCCCGTATTCAGACCATAATCCTGTCATAGCAGACCTGCAGCTGCCATAATTAAAACCTAATATTGTATCTTCGGGAGTTCGGAGAACAGTTTAATTTCATCGGTATGAGCCCATCAGCACTAAAGGTTTTCAATTCTTATACAAGGAAAAAAGAAGAGTTTATTCCTATCACGCCCGGCCATGTGGGCATGTACGTTTGCGGCCCGACGGTCAGCGGCGAAAGCCATCTTGGTCATGCCCGGCCTTTTATCACCTTCGACTTTATTTATCGTTATCTGCTGCACCTGGGTTATAAGGTCCGTTATGTACGTAACATCACCGACGCTGGTCACTTCGAAGAAGAAGGTAGAGAGGCTGAAGATAAGATCGCAAAAAAAGCCGTCCTGGAAAAATTAGAGCCCATGGAGCTGGTACAGAAATATACCAACCTCTTTCACTGGGCGATGCATCAGTTCAATAACCTGGACCCCAGCATAGAACCCACCGCCACCGGGCATATCGTCGAACAGATCGTCATGATCGAAAAGATCATTGCGGAAGGCTATGCCTATGTGGTGAATGGATCCGTTTACTTCGATGTTAAGAAATATGCTGGTCACTATCCTTATGGTAAGCTCAGCGGAAGGATCCTGGACGATCTCCTGGAAACCACACGTGACCTGGATGGACAGGACGAAAAACGCAATCGCCAGGACTTTGCCCTTTGGAAAGCGGCGCCCGAAGAACACATCATGCGCTGGAAAAGCCCCTGGGGGGAAGGCTTCCCCGGCTGGCACATCGAATGCTCAGCCATGAGCACAAAATACCTGGGAGAAGAGTTCGATATTCATGGAGGTGGTATGGACCTGCAGTTCCCGCACCATGAAAGTGAGATAGCCCAAAGCACCATCTGCAATAAGCACGTTCCGGCACGCTACTGGCTGCATAACAACATGATCACGCTCAATGGAAAAAAGATGGGCAAAAGCTATGGCAACCAGATCATGCTGACTCAGATGTTCTCCGGCGATCATCCCCTTTTGCAGCATGGCTATTCCCCTATGACCATACGTTTCTTTATCCTGCAAACGCACTATCGCAGTACGCTCGATTTCGGAAACGAAGCCTTGCAGGCAGCCGAAAAGGGATTGAAAAGATTGTGGGAGGCTTATGACGTGCTGAAAAAGCTGGAACCAGGGACAGGCGCAGCTGCCGACGCCGGGTTGGATACCCGCGTGAACAAACTCCTGCAGGAGTTCGACGAATTCATGAACGACGACTTCAACACGGCAAAGGTCCTGGCCAATATGTTCGAGCTGACGCCCGTGATCAATTCCATCAGGAACGGCCACATCACCCCCGGCGCGCTGTCGGGCGCTACCCTCGGGTCGTTAAAAACATATTTTTATAACTACCTGGAGAACATATTCGGCTTTAAAGATGAGTCCGCCGCGGATGACAATAAGCTCACCGGCGTCGTGGACCTGCTGATCGACATCCGTAAGGATGCCCGCAAACGAAAAGATTACGCCACTTCGGATAAGATCCGCAATCAGCTGCTGCAGCTGGGCATCGTGTTGAAGGATGAGAAGGACGGGGGAGTGAGCTATACCTTCGCCTGAGGTCTTGCAAGAAATAAATTCTTTTTTTGTGGACTATCGTGCACATCTGGCAGACCTCCACCACTACCTCTGTGCTTCGGACATCACCTATATCACCCTTAATAAAAAATAGCCCTTCTCTCCCACACCCGTTTGCCGGTGAAAATTTGAAATTGACCGATTTGGAATAGACGTCTTCCTTCATCATTGCGTATATGAAAATACAATTTCATAAACCTAAAAAGTAAAGCTGTGAAAAATCTGAAACGCTGCTTATTAGCCGCCCTGACGATTGGGTTCTTTATGACCATGAGCTGTAAAAAAGGGGATACAGGCCCCGCAGGTCCGGCAGGCCCCGATAGTGTAATGTACTCCAACTGGATCACCCTCAGCATGACTGGCGATGTCGATCAATCCACCGGAGATTCCATCTATTACCAATCCATCACTGCGGCCTCCATCACTTCCAAAGTGCTGAACCAGGGGTCCGTCATCGGGTACCTCATGTTGTATGCCCCCTTATCCGGAGACTCCAGTATCGTCAATGGCGCGCTGCCTTTCCAGGAATACTTCTCCGTAGGCAAGATCGAGATCCTGTCCTATTCGGGTGATTGGTCCGGCGCCAAGTATCGATATGTGATCATCCCGGCCAAAGTGACCGTCAATGGCGGCGACGGATCTGTACAAACCTACACCAGGGAACAGATGAAGTCAATGGATTACAGCACCCTGACAAGCCTCCTGCATGTTCCGGCCACTGGCAGCCGCACGTCGCAGGCATCATTGAACCTAACGAACTGAGGCCACAGGACGCACCAGCTTCAGCTCATTGATGATATTAGGGGCGCCGCCCAGCTTGTCGATGCACCATAATACATACCTGATATCCACACAGATGGTCCGGTTGTATTGGGCGTCGAAAGCTATCTTATGACTGAGCGCTTCATAATTGCCGTCGAAGGCAAGGCCGATCAGCTCACCGCTGGCATTCAATACGGGAGAGCCGGAATTGCCGCCCGTAATATCATTGGTGGTGATAAAGCCTACTACCAGGTCATTGCGCTGTTTGTCGACGTATTGTCCGAAGTCTTTTTTCTTTGCCAGCTCTACCAGGCCCGGAGGCAGATCAAACTCATAGTCTCCCGGAACATATTTCTGAAGTACGCCGCTCAACGTTGTGACATAGTCGTCATGTACTGCATCGCGTGGCGTGTAGGACTTTACATTGCCGTAGGACACACGCATGGTAAAGGTGGCGTCAGGATAACGGATCTTTTTTGGGTCCTTCTCTATAATGCCTTTCAGATACAGCCTCCCCAGCTCATTGTTGCGGGAATTGAATTGCTGATAGAAAGAAATGTATTTTCCTTGCCAGTTCCGGAGAAAAGCGCTGGCATGTTTATACGCAGGGTCTTCCTGTAAAAGACCGGCTTCCGGACGATTGACAAAAGCGTTCCAGCGGGTGTCGTCAAAAAGAAAAGTGCCCGCAAAGACGGCCGCAGCGTATTTCTGGTAAGTGGCATCTTCCTGCAACGGACCATATGCTGACCTGATCGTTTCATAAAAGCCAATGGGATGCTGGCTCTTATCCACATCCGTATAGAAGGACTGGGTTATTGCCGCCAGGATATGCTGATCCGATGGCCTGTTCTCCTGTTTCAAAAAGTTCTTCCTTGCCTCGCTGGCTCCCAGTAAAGCCTTTTTCAGATCCCCGTAACCTGGTTTTACCAGCGTATATTCCAACTCCTGCAAGCTGGCGGCAAAGGCGATGAGCGGACTGCCTAGAATGCCTTCGGTCATATATACCCTGTGACGGCTGTAGGGACGCCAGTCCTCGTAAGCCCTGGCCCAGTCCTTGAACAAATGATCATATTCGGAATGCGCTTCCGCCCATTGCTGGAAAGCGGCCTCCTGCACCTTCTTCTGATCATAAATGCCGTATTTGATCAATTGCTTCGACTCCCCGTCATAGAACTTCCAGTAATTGGCGATACCCGCATAACTGGAGGCCAATTGCAGCTTGACCGCCGGGTCCTTCTTCATTTCTTCGAACATGTACTTCAGACGGATATCCCGGAGCTTTACCAGCGTAGGATTGTCGATATCGATCTTTTGTTTCACCCCGAAAGAGGTTTCATAGCGGTTGGTGCTGCCCGGGTAACCATAGGTCATCGCATAATCCCCGTCCTTTAACCCTTTGATGGAGACAGGCAGAAAATACTTAGGCTTGAGGGGAACGTCGTCGGTAGAATATTCCGAAGGCTGGCCGTCCTTTCCGGCATATATACGGAAGATGGAAAAATCACCCGTGTGTCGCGGCCATTCCCAGTTATCCGTATCTCCCCCGAATTTACCGATGCTTTCCGGCGGAGCGCCTACCAGCCGGATATCGCTGTAACGCTGATAGACGAAAACAAGGAATTGGTTCCCCTTGAACAAAGGGCTGATCCTTCCTGTAATACTTTTTTTGGCATCGGAGTATCGGGTATTGATCGAAGTAAGTACGCTTTGCTGCCGGGTCGCCCGCTCATCTCCGGCAAGGCCTTTAAGGGAATCCTCTACTTCTTTCGTCACGTCTTCGATCTTCAAAAGGAAGTCGGCAGTAAGACCCCGCGCCGGTATCTCCTCCTGCCTGCTCTTCGCGTAGAAGCCGTCATGCAGATAATTATGTTCGATAGAGCTGGAAGAGGCAATGGCGTCATAGCCGCAATGGTGATTAGTAAAGATCAGACCGTCATTGCTTACGATCTCGCCGGTACAACCCCGGCCAAAAATGATGATGGCGTCTTTTAGAGAGGCTTTGTTGATGCTGTAGAGCTGTTCCTTTGTGAGTTTCAGCCCTTTTTTTACCATGTCGCTATATACCTGTTCGCCAAGCAGCAAGGGTAGCCACATGCCTTCGTCAGCCATGCTGCGAAGTAGGGTGGTGGACAAGACGATCGTTAGGAGGATCCTTTTCGGATACATCATATGGTTAAGATTTTTCGGAGCAAACCTCCGAAAAAATGCCAACATGACCTACTATTTTCCTACATGACTAATCCGGTTTCTTCACGGCTACATACTGTACTGACCGGCTGCTGCCATTGATCTCGAAGGTCTTTACCAGCTCAGCCTCTTTACCGTTGCGGAGGATAAAGCTCAGCTTGCTTTTCTCTGTCTTGGGCAGCCTGAACTGTTTGGAAAAATTCTTCTGGTGAAAAGTATGCTTGTACAGCTCTATGCCATCCTGGTCTCTAACCGCAAGGTCGAAGGCGCCGCCAGCAGGATTAAGATAGGAAATGTTGAATATGGCCATGTCTTCCTGGGTACCCAGGTACCTGATCAGGGCGGGTTCGGCTTTTACAGGAGAATCTCCGGATTGAGCTTTAACAGAAAATGCCGGTAGGAGGAACAGGCTGCCAAAAAGGATAAAGGTTAGGCGCTTCTTCATATAATGGGTTTTAAATGACTGATTTAAATTATATGACGGAGCAACGTTGCGGCAATCAATCATCAGGGAGGGTGCAGCATCGGAAAGGCAAGCCAATCGGGGAAAGAACTTATAGATTAATACAAATGTATGAATGAATTCCAGCGTTTACAAGCCTGGAATGTAAATTTTGGGTTAACTAAAAGTATATTTTTAAATCTAATTCGTTTCTGCAGGCGTATTTAAGATCTTCCAGAGCAGGTCCTTTAGTTCTATAAGCCCTTTCTGTGTGGCGGATGAGATAAAAACATGGGGAATATTGTCCGGTAATTCCTTGCTTATCGCTTCCTTCAATTCGTCATCCAGCATATCCGACTTACTGATAGCAATGATAAATTGTTTGTGCAGCAGCTCAGGATTGTATTTCTCCAGCTCTTTCACCAGGATCCGGAACTCCTCCCTGTGATCTGTACTGTCCGCGGGAATGAGAAAAAGCAGGACAGGGTTCCTTTCGATATGACGTAAAAAGCGGTGCCCAAGCCCCTTCCCCTCTGCAGCACCTTCGATGATACCCGGCAGATCGGCCATACAGAACGAACGGCCTTCCCTGTATTCCACCATTCCCAGCTGAGGCGTTATAGTCGTGAATGCATAATCTGCTATCTTCGGCCGGGCCGCCGTCATGACAGATAATAAGGTGGATTTGCCGGCATTGGGAAATCCCACCAATCCTACATCGGCCAACACTTTCAATTCCAGCACTTTCCAGCCTTCCACGCCCGGAAGCCCCGGCTGTGCATGCTCAGGCGCCTGGTTCGTCGGGCTGGCAAAAAAAGCATTTCCCAGACCGCCTTTTCCCCCTTTCAGCCAGACGATCTCTTGTCCATCCTCTAAGATCTCCACCTCTTTTTTGCCGGTCTCTTCGTCCCGGGCGATAGTGCCCAGCGGGACTTCGATAATGATGTCCTTGCCAAAACGGCCGGTGCAGTTATTGCCGCTGCCCGCCTCGCCGTTCTCCGCCAACACATTCTTATAGTAGCGCAGATGCAGCAGGGTCCACAAATGCTTGCTCCCCCGGAGGATGATATGTCCTCCGCGTCCCCCGTTACCCCCATCGGGCCCAGCCATGGCGTTGAACTTCGTCTGCGCAAAATGCTTGCTTCCCGCACCACCATGCCCGGTTCGGCAGAATATCCTGATCTGGTCTACAAAGTTTGATTTTTCCACAAGGGTGCAAATATACGCATTCCGAAACAAGGCGTTATTTCCATGGTTTATACCCCGAAGCGCCCTCCACGTCCCCCGGATCCCCCGGAGGCGCCTCCCTCAAAGGTTCACAAACCTTCCAGCTCTCCCTCATCTCGCCCGGCAAAGCCTGGTACAACGCAGTACCCTCCGTCTTCCACCGGATCATCTCATCACCGACTTCCTTAATGATGGTGCCCGGGTTGCCAACGACCATGCTGCGACGGGGTATCTCCATCCCAGCCTTTATTAAAGTCAGCGCACCTACAATACATTCCTCCCCCAGCTGCACATTATCCATGATGACGCTGTTCATGCCGATCAGGCAATTACGCCCGATGACGGCCCCATGTATAACAGCCCCATGGCCTATATGCGCCCCCTCCTTTAGCCATACCGTGACGCCAGGGAACATATGGACCGTACAATTCTCCTGCACATTGCAGCCATCTTCTATAACAATACGCCCCCAGTCGCCCCTTATGGCAGCGCCGGGCCCGATATAAACATTTTTTCCGATCACCACATTGCCGGTGACAGCCGCCTGCGGATGGATAAAAGCGGAAATATCCACCACTGGCTTGTAGCCTTTAAATTCGTAGATCATTTGGCTGCTCTTTAAAAACTATACTTCCCAATCAATGCTCTTTCTGTATACAGTCCCCTTGAAAAGCGCCACCAGCTCCCCATCATCTTCCTTTTCGATCCTTACTTCATAAATGGAGATCTTATTACCGGGGCTTTTCTCCTCCGCAGTGGCAATGATGCCATCCTCCGCCTGCAGGGGACGTATATGCGAAATGGAAGTTTCTATCGATAGGGCGTGCTTCCCGCCGCTGTTGGATGCAAAAGCAAGGGCGCTGTCCGCCAGGGAATAAGTAATGCCACCATGCGCAATGCCAAACCCATTGCACATTTCCGGCCGCACGATCATCTGCAGCCTGCAATAGCCCTCCCGCTCCTCCAGTCGGACAATACCCAGCCATTGACTGAAATGATCCTTCTCCATCATGGCGTCGACGATCCGCGTTGCTTTACTTTTCATAATAATTTTATTCGCCTTTGAAATGAGGTGCCCGCTTACCCAGAAAAGCCTGTATCCCCTCCGCATGATCCTTTGTAGCCGCCGCCTTTTGCTGCAGCTCGTCCTCTAACAGGAGCTGTGCCTCAAAAGAATTGACCGTAGAATAATTAAGGGCATGCTTGGTAAAAGCAAGGGCTTTCGTTGGAAGCCGCGCCAGCGTAACCGCCAACGCTTGTGACGCTGATTCAAAATCAGTATCGTCATAAACCTTGTACACCATCCCCATCCTTTCCGCCTCGCTGGCAACGACCTTGTCTCCCAGCATGGCTATAGCCGATGCGCGCTGCCAGCCCACCAGCCTGGGAAGAAAATAGGTGCCCCCGCTGTCGGGTATGAGGCCAATCTTCGAAAAAGCCTGTATAAAAGATGCCGAAGCAGCAGCTACGACGACATCACAACAAAGGGCGATATTGGCCCCCGCTCCCGCCGCTACCCCCCTGACCGCTGCTACGACAGGCTTGGGGAGGTTCCGGATACGGGTGATGATAGGGTTATAATGCTCGCTGAGTATCTTCTCCATGCCGGGCCCGTCCGGGTCGACAACTTCTGCCAGGTCCTGGCCCGCACAAAACCCCTTGCCGGCGCCCGTCAGGTAGACGGCTCTCACTTCATGAAGGCTGGCGCATTCATCCAACCGGCTCTGTAACAGCAATGCCATCTCCCGGTTGAAAGCATTCAGCTTTTGCGGCCGGTTCAGTGTGATAAATGCAATATGGTCACGGACCTCAAATAAAATGGAGGGAATCATAGTAGCAATCACGATTTATTAATCCCGAAGTTAGCCGAATAAAAAAATAAAGTGATAAATTTAAATAGACATTTATCCTTTTAACAAAAACCTTTTTTATGAAAAAAATGGATCGGATCTTATCCGCTATCTTGCTGGCAACGCTATGTTTGGTCGGTTGTATCAAACACAATGAACTAACACCTGCCCCTTCCGGCAAAGCCGGCTCTTCTTCTCAAACTGAACTGGTTGTCACTCCTGCCGGCCTCGTGCCACGGTCTCATGTACACTATATTGGCGATGGCTACCGGCTTGCCCGGAAGAACGGCCATATTTTGAAAATGAAGACCGGAACATCCGTGGTCGCAGAGGATTTTGGAACTTTTACACGTTCTGCCACCCGCAAAATGTCCGCTGTAATGACACAGGGAACCCATGGTTCACTAAGCCCGGGCGCCACAAAGCCTTATGATGTCAACCCGGGCTGGGTGACCTTTGCGCAATGGACGAATACCAGTACTTCGCCGATCACCAGCATCACCGCCAATTGGATCGTCCCCTCCATTCCGGCGACAGATGACGGTCAGACTATTTTCTTTTTCAACGCCGTGGAGGTCGCCGCAGGAACAGATATCATGCAGCCCGTGCTGCAATATGGCAATTCCGCTGCCGGTAATACAGGAGGCTGGGCGATTGCCAACTGGTACCTTTGGACGGATAGTCAGGGATTTATTGAGTATGGCGTCTCAGGTCTTACGACGGTTAGTCCCGGAACAAATCTACAGGGGGTTATTACCATGGTAGGCCAGGACCCCGATGGCTCCTATCATTATACCTCTTCTTTTACGGGGTATAGCAATGCCCTGGATATTGCAGAAGGAGATATCTATAATACGGGTTCCACTTCCCCTGCCATCGACCAGCAAACGGTTGCTACGATTACGCTCGAGACCTATCAGTCAAATGGAAGTCCCAGCGTTCCACAGGCCTCCGACTACCCCGCCGGACAAAACTTTATCGATTTCACCAATATTGGAGCAACCCTGGGAGGCTCGCCGGCCTCCAGTTCCTGGATCGTCGATAATAATAACCCTGTCTTTGGGGAAAGCACGGTAGTGCTCATCGATAATAGTTACCTTCCTTCCTTTCCTCCCCGCCCACCCAGGAATATCCCCGGCCAGATCAGGATCTATTATCACCCTGCGCCACTGATCGACAATACGTCAAGGATCGGTCTGTCCACTTCGGGCCCTACGGTTTCCACTATTACGGGTTATCCGGGCGGACAGGTATACGTAATGCTGGAAGCAACGGCGACACCAACGACTACTTCTACCACTACCACCACTATTACCACGCCTGGCGTTACTTTTACGGATGGTACGACAACCTTTAGCATTACGCGCTCAAACAGTGGAGGCACCGGTCAGGTCATAAGATCGTTTATCATGCCCTCCAGTGGTTCTATAACGGTCACCAGCTCCTATGTTTCCAACAACCCAACCGGTCCTTTTACTATTCTGCCTCCCGGGGAAGTTGCTGTGTATTAATAATGCCGCCGGTTCCGGTCTTTACAACCGGGATCGGTTTTGCCATTAATGACACTTGAAATAGTCGAAAGGCTCTTTACAATCCTCACAGCGATAGAGCGCCTTACAGGCGGTGCTCCCGAACTCACTGATCAGGCTGGTGTGATAAGATTGGCAATGGGGACACTGAATAGCCTCTTCCCGGTGGAAGAGCTTCGTGTGACACACTTGTTGCAGGGGAGTGGGAGGAGCAATACCATAAGCCTTTAATTTATCTTTACCCTCCTGGCTCATCCATTCCGTCGTCCATGCCGGCGAAAGCACAGTAGTGATCCGGGCATTGCCATAGCCATGCCGGCCCAGCACAGCTGCTATCTCCATGCGGATCATGTCCATGGCAGGACAACCGCTATAGGTAGGCGTTATAACGATCTCCACCGTATCTCCGTCCGCTTTAATATCCCGGACTATCCCCAGGTCCAGTATAGACAGCACAGGAACTTCCGGATCGTTCACTTCTTTCAGTAACGATCGGATCTCTGTGACAGAGACTGCTGCGCTATGGTGCTGATGTTCCATTACCATTCGCATTCGGGGTAAGCTCTTTGCAGAAATTGCATCTCGGCCAGGATATAACCTAATTGCTCCGTATGACGTCCTTCTTTTCCGCCCGTCTGCATCCACTGCGTCGCCGGGTACGTCAACCCCGCCTCGTCAAATATATTTTTAACCCTTTCCTCCCATTTCAGCCGTAATATTGGTAGATCGGGACCTGTCCCGGACCCTGAAGCCCACAGCTCATAAGGAGCAGGTGTATGCAATTCTCCCGTGAATTTCCATAGTTCATCCAGGGCCCTGACCATACGGGCATGGCTTTCCTCCGTTCCGTCGCCCAGGCGGATCACCCACTCGCTGCTCCAGCGAAGATGATAGATGGCTTCTTTATAGGCTTTAGCCCCGATGGCCGCTAATGTGGCATCACCGCCTTTCGCCAGCTGCTCATACAGGTCGATCTGATGAGCGCTGAAAAAAAATTGACGCAGGATGGTCTTTGCCCAGTCTCCATTGGTCTGTTCTACCAGCAGGCAATTCCTGAAATCCCAGCCATCCCGCAAATAGGCCAGGCTGTCTTCCGTGGCGCTTATACCCCTTTCATTCGATAATTGTGCGGCATATTGATAAAAATTTCTCGCCTGCCCTATCAGGTCCAGGGCAATATTGGAAATGGCGATATCCTGCTCCAGGATAGGCCCATGCCCCGTCCATTCGCTGTTACGGTGACCCAGGATCAGGACATCATCGGCCAGGTGAAGGACATATTGAAAAAGGATGGTTGGTTCAGACATTTTACATATGCTTTAGTTCGTCCGGCAGGTCATAAAAGGTCGGATGCCGGTAGACCTTATCATTGGCAGGATCGTAAAAGCTCGCTGCCTCATCGGGATTGGATGCATGGATATGTTTACTTTCTACTACCCAGATACTGACTCCTTCCATGCGGCGGGTATATACATCCCTGGCATTTTCGATTGCCATCTGCGCATCTGCGGCATGCAGGCTGCCCGCATGCTTGTGGTCCAGCCCCTGTTTGCTGCGGATGAAGATCTCCCAAAGTGGCCACTGCGTCCGGTCTATGACGGATTGATTTGACATGTTTATGCAATCTCTTTTTTTACTGTGTTCCTGGACACTTTGTCCGCATACGCCAACGCAGCATCTCTTACCCAGGCCCCTTCCTCATGCGCCTTTACCCTGGCCTCCAGCCGCTCCATGTTACAAGGCCCGTTACCCTTGATCACATTCCAGAATTCATCCCAGTCGATGGCCCCGAAATCATAATGCTGCTTTTCTTCATTCCATACCAGGTCAGGATCAGGCAGGGTCATTCCCAGTAGCTTCACCTGCGCTGCGGAGACGTCAACAAATTTTTGCCGCAATTCATCATTTGAAAAACGTTTGATCTTCCACTGCATGCTCTGTGCGCTATTGGGGGATGCATCGTCATTGGGACCAAACATCATGACGGAAGGCCACCACCAGCGGTTGATCGCATCCTGGCACATCCGCCGCTGAGCCTCGCTGCCCTTGCTGAGCGTAACCAGGATCTCAAATCCCTGCCGTTGATGAAAGCTCTCTTCCTTACAGATCCGGACCATGGCCCGCGCATACGGCCCATAGGAGGCCCTGCACAAAGGCACCTGGTTCATAATAGCCGCTCCATCCACCAGCCAGCCGATGGCGCCCATATCTGCCCAGGTGAGCGTAGGATAATTGAAAATGGAAGAATACTTGGCCTTCCCGGTATGCAGCTGCTCCAGCAGCTCTTCCCGGCCTGTACCCAGCGTTTCGGTCGCAGAATACAGGTAAAGGCCGTGCCCCGCCTCATCCTGTACCTTGGCGATCAGGATCGCCTTCCTGCGAAGCGTCGGGGCTCTCGTGATCCAGTTGGCTTCCGGCAACATCCCCACAATCTCGCTATGGGCATGCTGGGACATCTGGCGGACCAGTGTCTTTCGGTATGCATCCGGCATCCAATCCTTGGGCTCGATACGAATATCCGCATCTATCTTATCCTGGAATATTTTTTCAAGATCCTGCACAGACATGTGGTAAAATTTGCAGCTGTAAATATACCGTTTTTCCCGGAAATATACTAACAACTGTTAGTTACTAAGGACCGCTTATTTGGAATCGAAATCGATAACGACCTTTTCGGTACGGGGATGAGACTGGCAGGTAAGAATAAAGCCTTCTGCCAGCTCATCCTCTTCCAAAGCATAATTTACATCCATCTCCACCTTTCCCTCCAGCAGCTTGGCCCGGCAGGTACAACAGACCCCGCCTTTACAGGCAAAAGGCAGGTCCGCGCCCTGGTATAAGGCGGCATCCAGAACTGAGTCCCCTTCAAAAGGCAGGTCGAACTCAAAGCTGATGCCATCGAGCCGTACGGTCACCCGACTGACCTTTCCGGTCAGCGGTGTCCTGACGGGAGCATTTTCTACACTTCCCGGTGATGGCTGCCCTTCCTGGGTATGGAATAGTTCGAAATGGATCTTACGGTGATCGATACCCTTTTCCTCCAGCCAGCCTTTCACGGTGAAGATCATTTGCGCCGGACCGCATAGAAATATCTCATCCGTGCCGGCCAGGTCGATCAGCTTGTCGCAAAGTTCCCCGCACTTAGACTCGTCGATCCTGCCGTGATGCAATGAGATATCCGTTTTTTCCCGGCTAAGGATATGATGAAGCGCCAGGCGATGCATATAGCGGTTTTTCAGCGACTCCAGTTCCTCCCGGAATATGATGGAAGGCCTGTGACGATTGCCATACACCAGGGTGAAATGACTGCCCGGCTCTGTCGCCAGTATCGTCTTGATCAGCGATAGGATAGGGGTGATGCCGCTGCCGGCCGCGAAAGCCAGGTAGTTTTTAGACTTCGCCGGATCCAGGGGAGTATAAAATTTGCCGGTAGGGGGGAGCACCTCCAGCTCGTCTCCCATTCTAAGCCGGTCATTGGCATAAGTGGAGAAAAGCCCGCCCGGCACTTTTTTCACGGCGATCCTGAGCTCCTCTTCAAAGGGGCTGCTGCAGATGGAATAGCTGCGACGGATCTCCTCTTCCCCTAGCCGGGTCCGGATCGTGATGTTCTGCCCCTGGATAAACCTGAATTCCTCCCGGAGATGGTCCGGGACGGCAAATGCGACAGAGACACAATCGTTCGTTTCACGACGGACGTCCTGTACCCGTAATTTCCTGAAATGACTGGCCATTCTTTAATGCTATTTCTTTAGTCCCTCGATAAGGTATTTTACCATATTCGTTTCCAACGCCTCGGCGCTGGTGCTCTTGCGGCTCCGCTGCCAGGAGTCTATGCCGCTGATGGCGGATAATATGATCAGCACGGCTACATAGGGATCGATATGTTTCATCTCCCCCTTGGCAATACCTTCTTCTATGATATCACCCAGACGCTTGCGGTAGCTCCTCCTCTGACTGAGGAAATTGGAGAGATAAGGTTCCGGCAAATGCCGCCATTCATGATCGGAAATATAGATGAACTCATATTGGTCCAGCATCATGCGGATATGCAGCCGGATAATGGCCTCCATCTTCTTCAGCGTGGACTGACTGCTGGACTCCACCTGCTCCAGGTTGGTCATGAACTCATTGGCCACTTTAAAGCAGATAGTCTGTAATATTTCCGCCTTCGATTGAATATGATTGTACAGGCTGGCGGCTTCCACACCCACGTTCTCGGCCAGATCCCGCATCGACGCCGCCCCAAAGCCCTTTTCCCGGAAGAGCTTGGACGCCTTTTCGATGATTACCTCCTTTTTAGTACTGTTCTTTTTACCCTGGATCTTTGCCATATGGAGCGTAAAGATAGAAAAACATACTAACAAGTGTTAGCCAGATTTGTAGCAAATTTATTGTAGGTTTGCACCGCAAATTTGCAAGGCACAAAATTTTACGCATGTCTTTAATTGTTGTCGGTTCCATGGCATATGACGCCATTGAAACCCCTTTCGGTAAAACAGACTGGATCGTTGGTGGAGCCGCTACCTATGCTGCTTATGCCGCCAGCAACTTCATCAGGCCCATTAACCAGGTATCCATTGTCGGTTACGATTTCGCACAGGAAGAAATGGACGAATTACGGCGGAGGGGTGTGAACATGGAAGGCGTAGAGGTCGTATCCGATAAAAAATCCTTCTTCTGGAGCGGTCGCTATCACCTGGATATGAACACCCGGGATACCCTGGTGACCGACCTTAACGTCCTGGCCGACTTCAACCCCATCATTCCGGAAAGCTACCAGGGCAGCGAATTCGTCATGCTCGGTAATGTATTGCCCAGCCTGCAGATCAGCGTTGTCCAGCAGCTGAAGGTTCGCCCCAAGCTTATTGTCATGGATACCATGAACTTCTGGATGGACAATGCCTTGCCCGATCTGAAGAAGCTCCTTACGATGGTGGATGTGCTGTTGGTAAATGACAGCGAAGCCCGTCAGCTCAGCGGCCAGTTCTCCCTGGTCAAGGCTGCAAAAGAGATCCAGAAAATGGGACCCAAATATCTCGTTATTAAGAAAGGAGAACATGGGGCACTGCTTTTCCATGGTGACCAGGTTTTCTTCGCACCCGCCCTGCCCCTGGAAGAGGTTTTCGACCCCACCGGCGCCGGCGATACGTTTGCAGGAGGCTTTATCGGCCATATCGCTCAGACCCGCGACGTCTCTTTCGAAAATATGAAGACGGCCATTATCGTAGGTTCCGCCATGGCATCCTTCTGCGTAGAGAAATTCGGCCCCACCCGGCTTAAAGAGATCACCAAAAGTGATATTGACGGCCGGATACGACAATTCGTAGACCTGGTAAACTTCGATATCGAACTGGTATAAATAAAAATGCCGGCTCTCAGAGCCGGCATTTTCCTATCAGGACCTGGTTATTTTAGCTCCACCCCCACACTCGCGCGGGTCTCATCATGGAATAAATTCAGCGTCTTCGGCTTCGCCCCTGCCGGTATCTTGTATTTAATACCCGCAAGCTCTTTTGTGGATTCGGCATCCACACCGGCAGAAGTACCTTCAGCCTGCGTGATATTCTGGTTGTTGTCCAGGGTCAGCCGGAAATTGTCGGTACGGAAGAAAACGCTGTTGCCGCCTACTTTCATCTTATTGGTCACATCCAGGTCAAAGCTCAGCTCGATGCCCTCATCCTTACCGTCAGGGTCCTGTAAAGCGACGGCCTTGGCATTCTTGATCTTTACAAGCGCTTCCTTATTCTTGCCCAAAAGGACAGTGTCAGGGCTGAAGGTCACGGTATAGGTCTTGGGCTCATTGGTCGGGGTGGCTTTGGTTTCGTCTTTCTTGGCAGGCTCCTGCGTGGTGCCGGCATCGGACGAAGCGTCCTTATTTTTGCCCTTGCAGGAATACATTAAGGAAAAGGCGGCGATGGCTGCGATAGGGATAAACAATTTTTTCATGTACATCAGTTTGAAAGGTTTGACAGATTTTAAATCCAGGCAAATCTCCTTCATAATTTTTCATGCCAAAATTATTCTTGCCTTATTTTTCACCATTTATTGATCATACCCAATCACCGGGATGACAAACTTTAAAAAAATTTGGATTTTCTTCCTTTCATGCCTATTTTTGGCCCCGTTATGCAAATAATGATGAAACATACAAAGCAAACCAAGAAGCAGTTCCCGCAGCGGGAAGGGGTTTGATTGTTTTGTATGACAAGATAATGAGAGCCTTCCCGGATAGGGAGGGCTTTTTTTTTAGAACGAACCGGACATTATTTAAATAAACACACATAATCAAAAAAACAATGAAAGTTGCAGTCGTAGGCGCCACAGGCCTGGTAGGCACCAAAATGTTGGAGGTATTGGCAGAAAGGAATTTCCCCGTCACGGAATTGATCCCCGTTGCTTCTGAAAGGTCCATAGGTAAGGAAGTGACCTTCAAAGGGAAAAAATACAAGATCGTAAGCGCCGCCGATGCAATTGCAGCAAAGCCCGCTGTAGCCATCTTTTCGGCCGGCGGCAGCACCTCCCTGGAATTGGCCCCGAAATTCGCGGCAGCCGGCATCACGGTCATCGACAACTCCTCTGCCTGGAGAATGGACCCCGCTAAGAAACTGGTAGTGCCGGAGCTGAATGCAGATGCCCTGACGAAAGAAGACAAGATCATTGCCAACCCCAACTGCTCTACCATCCAGATGGTCGTTGCGCTGAACCCCCTGCACAAAAAATACAAAATTAAGAGGATCGTGGTATCCACTTACCAGAGTGTCACCGGCACGGGTGTAAAGGCCGTCACGCAGCTAATGAATGAAAGGAAAGGCATAGAAGGCGAGATGGCCTATAAATATCCCATCGACCTGAATGTCATCCCCCAGATCGATGTATTCCTCGAAAATGGATATACGAAGGAAGAGATGAAGATGGTCAATGAGACCAAAAAGATCATGCGTGATGATTCCATCCGGGTGACGGCAACGACGGTGCGTATCCCGGTTGTGGGCGGCCACAGCGAGGCGGTGAATGTAGAGTTTGAAAATGAATTCGACCTGGCGGAAGTAAAGAGCCTGCTGTCAAAGGCCCCGGGCGTTGTGGTAGTGGATGACCCGTCTGCACAGCAATACCCCATGCCGAAAGACGCGCACAATAAGGATGAGGTGTTTGTCGGCCGGTTGAGAAGGGATGAAACGCAGCCAAAGACACTCAATATGTGGGTCGTTAGTGATAATTTGCGGAAAGGGGCGGCTACCAATGCCGTGCAGATCGCGGAATATCTTCTTTCTCAAAAACTCATCTAAAAAAATGGGGGCGTTAGCCCCCATTTTTTTATTGTCAAAGCTCTTTTATCAATCCATACTGCGATTGAGAAAGTCAATAAATTCTTTCATCGCAGCAAATGTTTTCAATACTTCTTTTAGCAGGGACCTGGATTGCAGGTCTGCGTCGGTAAGATCGCGGGAGACGATGTAACATTTCATCTTGAGGAATTCAATGGCCGGGTTCTCTTCGTCATATCCCTTGGGGGGCCTGGACAACATTTCTATGCCCTCCACACCGTTGGGGAAGGTCTTTTTGAAATTCCGGTTCCCCGTGATCTTTTTCCATTCATCGAAGCTATAATCTATTTCTTGCCGGACCTTGGCAAGATGCGGAGGCATTGGCATCCAGAGACCGCCGCCTGCCATGCTTTGCCCTCCCGGCTCACAGTGAAAATAATAGCCGGCCGTAGGGACTTTTTTGCCGCCTCTGTTGAAGGAGGCTCCCATATTTGTCTTATAGGGTGTCTTGTCTTTGGAGAATCTTACGTCGCGATAGATACGAAAAGTGCAGTCTTTCGGTTGTAAAGCGCCTATATCCGGGTCAATTTTCTTCAGCCCATCGATCACCTGCAGCACGAACTGATCCATGTCCTCTTTGGCGTCCAGGTAAGTTGTTTTATTTTTTTCGAACCAGGGCTTGTTGTTATTTTTCTTAAGATCTTTTAAGAACTTGATCGTAGAAGGCTGTAACATATGTGTTTTCTCCTGTCTGGTGGTTCTTCTTGCCGGAAAGACCGAAGCTATTTGATCCTCCCCCAATTCTCTCCGCTCTTGATGCGGTACATGGTCATTTCGCTGACATTGTATTTCTCTGCCAGTTTTTTGATAGTAAGTTGCCGGTTCTTGCTTGAAAGGGTTTTCTTGATGGTCTTCACCTGCGCAGCCGTTAGCTTAAGTCCCACAGTTCGGTTGGCCTGGACTTTCTTATAAGCGATCTTGGCAGGACTTTTCTGTTGATGATCGATCATCTCTTCCAATGTGGCCCATTTCAGATTTTTGGCGGCATTGTCCAGCTTGTTGTGATTCACATGGATCACATATTTGTTTTTCGGAGATGCTTTCGGCAGGAACAGGCGCGCTATTTCCCGGTGGATGTACAGCGTACCATTGTTTCCGGGCCGGTGAAGATTAAGGGTTTTGTAACCTGTAGTCAGGCTACCGTTAAGCAGCTTGCCATCCGCGACCACGTCTTCAGTATAACTGGCTACGCGGCCCAATGATGAAAGTGCATATTTTTTTCGGAGTTGTTTCCAGCCGGGAAACTGCAATGGTTTCCACGATTCGCTGGTAAGTTTTCTAATCATGCCTGCAATTTTCTTAAAGTTACGGAAAAGATTTTCGATTTACCAGTAACGTAAGAAAATATTCTTATATGTCGACAAGCTTCATAAACTCGTCCTCTGTGAGTATACGGATAGAAGGTATTTTTTTGGCTTTTTCCAATTTACTACCGGCATCCTCGCCTACTATCAGGTAATTCAGCTTACTGCTAACGCCGCTGAGTAGCTTGCCTCCGTTCTTTTCCACTATTTCCTCTGCGTCGGACCGCTTCAGCTGAAGTAAGGTGCCGGTGAATAAGAACGTTTGCCCATTCAGGTTGCCTCCGGCAGCCGGAGCGCCTTTCTGGCTTTTCAGGTTTAACCCCAGGGATTCCAATTTATCCAGCAAGGCCCGGTTGTCCTTATTCCGGAAGAATTGGTATACGCTCGTCGCCACCTTGGGACCTACATCCTCCAGACTTTGCAGGTCTTCCAGCGTGAACTCCGTAAATTCCGACAGATGGCTGACGGCTGCAGCCAGGGTCTTGGCCGTAGTTTCACCGACATAACGGATACCCAATCCGAAGACCAGCCGGTGCAGGGGTTGCTTTTTGGACGTCTCGATAGCCCCCTGCAGATTGGCAATGCTTTTTTCCCCAAATCCTTCCAGCTCTCTTATCTTGTCATAGGGCAGGTGATAGATCCCCGGAATGTCCTTTAAAAACCCCAGGTCGAAGAACTTACGCACGTTGGCATCTCCAAAGCTGCGGATGTCCATAGCGTCCTTACTGGCAAAATGGATGATCCGTTCGACCACTTGTGCCGGACAATTGATATTGACACAACGCCATACGGCCTCCCCCTCCGGCTTTACCAGCTTATCGCCGCACACCGGACAATGGGTAGGGAAAACAATGGCGGTTTCCTTACCCGTGCGCACTTCAGCCAACGGCTTTACGATGTAGGGGATGACATCCCCCGCCCGCTCCACCAATACCTGGTCCCCAATGCGCAGGTCTTTTTCACGGACCACCTCCTCATTGAACAGCGAGACAGAGCTAACGGTCACCCCACTGAGCGGCACCGGGTCGATCTTGGCTACAGGTGTGATGCTGCCGGTACGACCTACCTGGAACTCTACCTTCCGCAGGATACTGGTAGCCTGGCGTGCCTTGAACTTAAAGGCAATGGCCCAACGGGGATGGTGCGTGGTCATTCCCATCCTATCCTGCAATGCAATGGAATTCACCTTGATCACCATGCCGTCTATCTCATAAGGCAGATCATCCCGTTGTTTTTCAAATTCATGACAATAATCCAGCACCGCCTGGATGCCTTTTACGACTCTTTTTTCCTTTTGCGGACTTCTGAAACCAAGGTCCCATAGCATTTGCAGGCAGCCGCTATGACTCTTGAGAGCAGGATGCACAGGCATCTCCTTTGGCTTGACGGCCCCCACATCCTCCCCCTCGGGACTGGTGAGATGCCCGTCCGTCATCTGCCACCCTTCCAGCGTAGTAAAATAGCTGACGTGGTAAAGAAAAGCCTCCAGATTGCGACGGCTTACTTCCCGTGGATCCTTGATCCGGAGAGAGCCGGCCGCTGCATTACGGGGATTGGCCAGGGGGGCAATACTCTGCTCCGCCAGCTGGTCGTTATACTTCTTGAAATTGTTCTTGTTCATCAGCACTTCCCCCCGGATCTCCACCAGCTGAAGGCCATATCGGGAAAATGCAGCTTTCAGCGGCACACTGCGGATCTGCCGGATATTGGTCGTGATCTCATCTCCCGCCACACCGTCTCCTCGTGTTACCCCCCTCAACAGCAGATCATTTTCATAGGTAAGAGAAATACTGGCTCCGTCGAACTTCGGCTCGACACAATACTCCAGCTCCTCCAGACCCGCCAGCTCACGGGCCCGGCGATCCCAGGCCAGCAGATCCTCCTCATCATAGGAGTTCTCCAGGGACAACATCGGCACCAGGTGCTGCATAGTGGGGAACTCCTTGGTAAGCCCCTTGGCTACCCGTTGCGTGGGCGAATCCGGGCTTACCAGCTCCGGATGACTGACCTCAATGTGTTCCAGCTGTTTATATAGTCCGTCGTATTCAGGGTCCGAGATCAGCGGATCGTTCATGATCGCATACCGGTATTCATGAAATCGGATCACATCCCTCAGGTCGCCCAGCTTTCCCTTTCCCAGGGGCTTAGTGGTACTGGCTGCTATTAATTCCTTCGTCAGTTGTTGAATTTGCCGGGTCTGTTCAGAAGAATACATACAAAGATTTTGATCGGATAAAGTTACGGGAATCGTTTCCAAACGACCAATCGCACACAGTTACCGGAAAAGGAATTAAATTCGTGGTTCTATGAGCCTTAAATTACCATCCGATACTGCTGCCAAAACTTCGGGTAATGCCGCAATCCCGCAAAAAAATATTAAGACCATTCTCAAACAATTGGAGAGCGATGGGATCATCGGCATCTCCGTGGATTGTGTCATATTCGGATTCGACGATAATGAGCTGAAAGTATTGCTGATCAAATCGGACCTGGAAAAATTCGATAATAAATGGTCCCTCCTGGGCGACCTGGTAAACAATCACGAAGACCTTGATCAGGCAGCATATCGTATCCTGAAGGAACGTACAGGGCTCGACGACGTATACCTTGAGCAGGTAAAAGCATTTGGAGATGTAGGCAGGCACCCCGCCGCCCGCGTCGTAACCATCGCTTATTGCTCTCTTATCAATATCGAACATCATAAATTGAAGATCACAGACAATGAGCTCCACTGGCATAGAGTGACCACGCTGTCCGAAATGGCCTTCGATCACCGCCGGATCCTCGACGTATGCTACGAGTGGCTGCAGAAAAGGATCCAGGAACACCCCCTCGGCTTTAGCCTCCTGCCCAAACAATTCTCCCTGCGGGAACTGCAAAACCTCTATGAAGCCATCCTGGATGTAAAGCTCGACAGACGCAACTTCCGCAAGAAATTTTTTTCTATGGAGCTACTGGAAGACACAGGCGAGCTGGAGACGGATGTTCCCCATCGCCCCGGCAAGCTCTACAAGTTCAATTACGAGAAATACCAGAAGAAAGAAAGAAAGAAATGGTTCGGCATCGATTTCTAACCGCGGCATTGTCCTTCCTATATCGATTTAGCAAATAAAGTTTACACTAAAGTTGGCAGAATAATATTTTTTATTAAATATTGTGTATTGTTTACACATTACAATGTGTAAAAAGTACATGATAACCATTAAACACGAACGACTAAACTAACGACCAGTTTATGAGAAAGAAACGATTGCTTGCAAGGACTCCTGTCCTGTTATGCCTGCTATTGGCAACGCTATTCTCTTACGCACAGAATAAGACGGTCACGGGTAAGATCACAGACCAAAAGGACGGAAGTCCTTTGGCCGGCGTATCCATCGTGCCAAAAGGTTCTGCAAGAGGGACCTCCTCCGCGCCGGACGGTAGCTTTAGTATCATCGTAACCGCTTCCACACGTACGCTGATCATCTCCTCCATCGGCTATGGATCAAAGCAGGTAGATATCACGGGAGACATAGTGAACGTTCAGCTCACCGCGACCAACGCCTCCATGAATGAAGTGATCGTGGTCGGCTATGGCACCCAACGCAAAAGAGAGGTCACCGGCGCCATTTCCAGGGTCGGCGGCGATAAGATCAGCGAGATCCCCGTGCCGAGCTTTGAAGCTGCATTGGCAGGCCGCGCCCCGGGCGTGCAGATAATACAAGGCAACGGACTCGCCGGCTCGGGATCCGTTGTTCGCATCCGCGGCGTGGGTTCCATCTCCGCCTCCGGCGACCCCCTCTATGTGGTGGATGGAACCCCTATCATAGCCGACCCCTTCCTCAGGGGCAATGGAGGGGCGATGAATCAAAACCCGCTGTCTTCCATCAACCCCAATGACATCGAGTCCATCGAGATCCTGAAAGACGCAGGCGCCACCGGCATCTACGGGTCAAGAGGGGCCAATGGGGTGATATTGATCACAACGAAAAGAGGCAGATCCGGCAAACCCCAGTTTGCTTATTCCAATAAGCTCGGCATAGCCACCTACACTAAAAAGCTGGATTTTGTCGACGGCCCGCAATGGCTGCAGTTACGCCAGGAAGCCTGGCTGAACGACGGACATACAGGCTATGCCACCCTGCCGCAGGGACTCACCTGGGCCCAGGCCAGCCAGTCAAACACCAATTGGTGGGACCTGCTGACGCAGAAAGGCTTCATCGATGATCACAGCTTGTCCATGTCGGCCGGCCCGGGTAAGCTAAAGACCTTCGCCAACCTGACCTACAGCGATGACCAGGGCTACCTGAAGAATAATGCCTATTCCCGCATAGGCGCAAGGCTGAACATGGATTATAATGTGCTTTCCAATTTGAAGATCTCCCTGACCTCCGCTTACAACCGCGGCACCAACAAACGTGTACATGCAGCCTGGGATGGAGGCATCGGTGACGCTATGTCCAGCGCCCTGCCGATATACGCCGTCTATAATCCCAGCCACAGCGACTACTACAGGACAACTACCAATCCGGTGATCAGTCTCAACGAATATCGCAGGAGACAGACGGATCAACGCCTGTTAGGCGGCTTGGCATTGGAATACCAGCCCATCCATAACCTCTTCGTCCGCGGTAACTTTTCCATCGAAAATACCCGGTCCGACGATGACCAGTTCAACACGCCGCAGCTGGATTCCAGCAAGCATACCGGCTTTGCCCAAAGAAGCGCCAATTGGGGCACCAACGAGACGGCCAACCTCACCGCCAACTACCTCTGGAATCCCGGTGAACAGCACAAATTCAACTTTTTGTTAGGCTCGGAACTCCAGGATTATACCCGTAAAGGATATTCCACCGATCCGATAACCATGAACACCAACCAGCCTTTCTGGGAAAATTCAGGCCAATACAATAGATTAAGAGACTCCCTGTTTGCCGCAAAAGTGCCCATCACCGAAGTGGCCCAGGAGAGATTTACTTTCAACAGCTTTTTCGCCAGGATCAACTATACTTTTCACGATAGATATTCCTTCCAGCTCATCGGCAGGGTCGACGGGTCTTCTAAATTCGGAACAAATCACAAACACGGCTTCTTTCCCGCCGCATCGGCCGCCTGGAACATCAGCGATGAGGATTTCATGAAGGACATCCCCCAGCTAAGCTATCTGAAATTACGGGCCAGCTACGGCATCGTCGGTAATGCAAACTTCGGATCAGGTCTGTACTATGACAAGTATAATCGGGGCACCAATACCTATAACGGCCTGCCCACACTGTATCTGAATGGCCTTGGCAACCCCGACCTGAAATGGGAGACCCTTCATAACGTGGATGCCGCGGCGGAGTTCGGCTTTTTTAACAATAGGCTCACCGGAGAATTAGCCTATTATTACAAGACAACTACCAATATCATCCTGAATCCCGGCGTTTCCCCCTCCATCGGGTTTACATCCATCTACAGAAATTTGAATAACAGCAAGATCCTGAACCAGGGTCTGGAGTTCAGCGCTAACCTGAAAGTCTTCGATGGCAAAGATGTAAAATGGTCCGTGGGCGGCAATATCGCACGCAACCAGAATAAAGTACTGGAATATGAGCTGGGCCCCGATGCCGTGAGCGGCGGCACCAATGACACCCGCATCGTAAAAGGCCTTCCGGTGGGTGTGAATTATCTCGTACGCTTCCACGGCGTCGACCCCTCCGACGGACTACCCATCTGGCTGGACAAGAATGGTAAGCAGACCAAGACTTTTTCGCTCGATCACAGGGCCTATGTAGGCGCCGTACAGCCTGACTATTTTGGTGGATTCAATACCAGCCTTCAATACAAAGGCCTGGAGCTTTCCAGCCTCTTCACCTTCGTCATAGGAGGCAATATCTATGAGAATTCGGCCAAATACCAGTTCCTGGGCGTATCTAAAAAATTCTGGAACTTCCGGAAGGACTTTCTGGACCACTGGACCAATCCGGGCGACATCGCCAGATATCCCCGCCTGGTGGCCGACGCCGCCTCCTATCCGGGTGTGCCCAGCGAAGACCAGTTCAACTCCACCATGTTCCTTAGAAGCGCCAGCTACTTAAGAATGAGGGAGCTGACCATCGCATACAGGGTGCCGCGTGCTGCATTGAAAAATCTCTTCTTTAAGGACTTCCGGGTCTTCGCTACCGGCACCAACCTGCTCACCTTTACAAAATATCCTGGCGGAGATCCCGAGATAACACGTGACTTCGAAAATTCCCAGGACAGGAACCTCAGCCCGAATATCACCTACCTGACCGCACCCACACAAAAGACATTTGTCTTCGGCATCAATGCTAATTTTTAAAACAACAAATATGAACCTGCATAAGATCAATAAAATAAACATACTCATTATAGGGGCCCTGGTGATGGCCGGCTCCTGCTCCAAATTCCTGGACCGGCCGCCGCAAGGACAGTTGAGCAAGGACCAGGTCTTTGCAACCGACAGCAATATCGTGGCCCTGGGCAATGGCATCTATACCTACCTGGGCGACGGTAATTTCACGGGAGGCCGCGTACAGGTGCTGAGTGACGTGCTGGCCGATCAACTGGACGGCTCCAACCTGACGGGTGACTTTTCCGAGATCTATAAAAGACAGAACTCCATCTTCGGCGGTACGAGAGATGATCTGTATAAGAAAGGCTACCTGATCATTGCAACGTCCAACAATATCCTGGAGAACCTCCAGGCGGTCTCTGCAGACCATCAGGCCATTGCGAAAGGCCAGGCGCTTTTTTTCAGGGCCATGGCGCATTTCGAGTTGGTACGGCTTTTCGCACAACCCTATGGATATTCCTCGGATAACTCCCACCCGGGCATTCCTTTAAGATTGACAACCGCCACCAATTCCATTCCACGATCCACCGTAAAACAAGTCTACGACCAGGTGATCGCCGACCTGAAAAGCGCAGACAGCATATTGCCGGCCGACGCGGAAGATGGCGGTAAATTCTACACCGCCACAAAGTGGATCGCCGAAGCCTACCTGGCGAAAGTTTATTTTCAGCAGAACGACTTCGCAAATGCCTTCCTGTATGCCGACCAGGTGATCAGAAGCGGCAAGTTCCAGCTGGACGTGGATTTCACCAGCAGGTATTCCCTGGGCGCGACAAAAGAGGCGATCCTGCGGCTTCCCAATGAAGTCAACCATTTTCAGCCGGGCAGCGAGTTCATCAGCAACTGGCGCTCTGACACGAAGTTCCCTACCCTTTACTTTACCAGCCAGTTTTATAATTACGCCACAGGCGATCCGGCGGACAAACGCACCGCATGGTACAGCAATACCATAAAGCCAGGGTACAACAGCCTCACCAAATTCAACTTTAATTACATGGAGCAGCCGCTCACCCATCTTACAGAAATATACCTCATCCGGGCCGAGGCGGGAGCAGAGCTGGGCGGCGCCAGCCTCGCGACATCCGTCACAGACATCAACCTGATCCTGACACGCGCTTTCGGGGGTACCTCACGCAATCTTTCCGGCGCGGCCACAGCTTCGGCAGTCATCGTGGCCGCCCGCACGCAACGGGAACTGGAAATGGTTGGCGAAGGCAATAGGCTCCAGGAGATCAAAAGGATCGGTGTCCGCGCCGGCAATAGCATCGATAGACGTGGCTCTCCCTGGAATTGCAACGGCTTTATCCTGCAATTCCCCAAGGCAGAGCAGGATGCCAATGCTTCTTTCCAGTTGAACCCCGAAGGAGGATGTTTCTAAAATTGATAAAACGAAATATATGACATTCAAAATAGTTCCTTATTGTCTCTTTCTCGCTGCCCTCCTGGCCGCAGGCTGCAAGCCGGAAAACTACAAACCCCTGGGCAAGGCCGCTACACCCATTACTTCTTTGGCCGGCACCTGGAAGGTCTCCAGCGTGACACAAAAAGATGAAGACGCGGCCAACAAGGGATTCCCTTACCAGGTGACGGACCTGACCTCGCTTTTCCCATACACCGACTTTGCATTGACGCTGAATATGAATGGGAATACGCCAACGACGTTTTCCACAGCTCCGGGCCAATCTCCTAAGATCATCACGCTGGCTTCGGGAAACTGGTCGGCAGATGATCCCACCTTTCCCAAGGTCCTGACATTGGCGAATGGTTCCGACACCGCAAAAGTTACACTGGGCGCCTATCCTTTGGGAGCGAACCCTTCTTTAAAAATTACACTGGCTAAGCGTGACGCTTCCAGCGGCAAGCTCCTTATTTCATACAGTTACGTGTTTGTTAAGCAATAAACTTATCAGAATGACACAGTATAAAAAAATAATCGCTTTATGCGTACTGTTCCTGACCCTTTATTCCGTCAATGGGCAGGTAACATTCAGCCCCTCTTCCTTTACTGCCCTGGATTCGGTGACGTTGGTAGTGGATGTCTCGGGCACCGATATGGCGGGCAGGACAGAAGCCTATATATGGATCTTCTCCAATACCAGCGGCGGTGGAAAGGATGGCTTTACCAATACTGCCTGGGGCAATTCTCCGCCTTCTGCTAAAATGAAAAACGTGGGAGGGAATAAATGGCAGTTTGGTTTCATCGGAACAACCATGTTCAGCCAGTCTCCCGGAGAACTGAAAGACTTTGGTTTTCTCGTTAAGGCCCAGGACGGCTCCAAACAGTCGCCGGATTACAAACCCTATAAATTCGATCCGCTGGTATTTACCCCCACCGTCCTCCGGATCTTCCCTTCCAAAGTAGATCTCACCGACGTGGTCTCCCTCAACTTCGATCAAACATTGAGCACCGACCCGAATGAGCAGCGGATGACGCCTTCAACAGCGACCGTTGGCATTTATAAGGATTCACTGGATAATGGATCCACCGTCCACATCCAGGTGGGCGGCAATATCACTTTGCCTGTAAGGAAGACAGCAGATCAGAAATGGTCCGCATCCTTCATCCCCTCCTCATCCTTTACAATCCCGGCCGGGATCGTCATCACCCGATTCCGGTACAAGTTCCTCGGCACCGTGCTGGATGCCAACGGCGCACCGGCAAGCACCAGCTCTTCCGAAGGAGAGCAAACCTTTACAAGCATGAAATAAAATATTTATTATGACATCGATTAATAATAAAATAGCAGGCGTCCTCATCATACTCACAATATTCGCCGCCTGCAAAAAGCCCGACCTCGCCGGCTTCGATTCCACCGGAGAAGGCCTGGTGCCATTCGCACTCCTATCCCCTGCTTCCGGCACTTCCGTGGCATTGAATGCCGCCACCCCCAATGCGACGATAGAAATTACCTGGGCCGCTTCCGTACCCGGATTAAAGACCCCTCCCAACTATAAATGGGTGGCAGCATTAAAGACTGGCTCTTTGGATACGCCACTGGTAGCTATTCCTTCCAACAACAATGGCTCGGACACCAGGCTTTCCTTACGGCACCAGCAATTGGACAGCGCCCTGAAAGCAAAAGGTATCGCGGCAGGTGCACAGACGGCCCTGATATGGAGTGTCCTCGCAGACAATGGCTCTACCAAACTGATGGCGCAGACTACAAATAATATCACCGTTACACGCTTCCAGGATGGCGCTTCGCCTTTTGTATTGCTCGGGCCTTCTTCATCCGCGACCTCCATGGTGATCAATCCCGGATCTACTGCCGACAGCCTCCGTTTCAATTGGACCAGATCGACGCCGGCCGAGTCCGCCAATCCGCTGGTATACAGGGTATGGTTCTATAAGGATGATGCTAATTCGACACCTGTATTTTCTACCCCGGCTAACAACACCGGCAAAGACTCTGTCCTCAGTATTTCATATGCAGCCTTTTCCGACTCCTTAAATGCGCATGGCATGTCGGACGTCTCCCGGACGTCTCAGTTAAAATGGACGGTTGCCGCCACCAGCGGTAGCTGGACACAATGGAGCAGCTATATCAATCAGCTATATCTTATAAGACAGGTGGACCTTTTCCTTGCTGGCAGCTTCCAGAGCCCGGCACAATGGGATCCGCCCACCGGCATCCAGATGATCGCCGACCCCCGGCCGGCGCTGCAGAATAAGATGTACTGGATCTATATCTACCTGCCTGCCAACTCAGAGTTCAAGATCACGCAAGGCAGGTCCTGGGATATCAACTATGGAGCAGATGGCGCAGGCAACCTTGTACTCAATGGCAGCACCAATCTCAAGGTCAGCAATGCCGGCGTTTACCGTATCAGCGCCAATATAGACACAAAAAAATATGACATCAGCATTGGCCGGATGGGCTTCGTAGGCGGCGCCGTGACCAATGTCGGCTGGAACCCGCCCGATGTCTTCCCGACTGCACAAATGGGATTTATCGGCACTAACAAATTCCTGGGCGTATATAACTTCACAGCCGACGCATGGAAAATGATCGACGGTGATCATTGGAACGACGGCTCCGGCTCCGCAATTGAAGTAAGAAGCTACGGGAGCGCCGACGGCAGCAGTTTTGTGATCAATGGTGCAGATAATATGCCGGGTATCCCTGCTGCAGGCATATACAGGATTACCTGGGATGGCACGGATATAAAGAATTTGAAGTACACGATGCAGCCCGGGAATATGTACCTCATCGGGGATGCCACTGCCGGTGGCTGGGACAATGCCAATGCCAACCTGCCGGAAATGATCTACCAGGGCAATGGTATCTGGAAGATCACAGGCGTCACGCTCACCGGAGGTAAACAATTCAAATTCCTGCTGGTAAAAGGCACCTGGGATTATAATTATGGCGGCCCTGATCCTGATACCAATCCCTTGGCCGGCAGTAGTATCCGGGAAGGGGGAGGTAATATACAGGTATCTTCAACAGGAACGTATACTGTTACCGTGAATGAATACAACAGAACATACACTGTGAATTAGGAGTCATATGCACCTGCCACAAAAGATAGCGCTTATTGCCCTGGTATTGTCTTCATTCTGCCGTGAAGCCCACAGTCAGCTGCTGACGGTTTTCCCTGCCTTTCCCGCAGATACGGGAACCGTCACGATCACCGTTGACTGCTCGAAGGGCAGCCAGGGTCTGTTTAATTATGCCGCTACGGGCGATGTTTACGTTCATACGGGGGTGATCACCGACCAAAGTACAGGTCAGTCCGATTGGAAGTACGTAAAATTCAACCAAAACTTCAACCAGCCGAATATAGCGTTGACTGCCACTTACCTCGGCAACAACAGGTATTCTTTTACTATTCAGGGAATAAGGGCTTACTACGGCGTCCCCGCGGGAGAGAAAATTCTCCGCATAGCTATCCTTTTCCGCAATGGCAATGGCAGCCTGGTACAGCGCAATACTGACAATAGCGACATGTATGTGCAGGTGTACGACGACAATCTTGCGGCACGGTTCGCCCTGCCTCCTTTTCAGCCTAAGTATTCGCCCGTGCCTGAAGCCCTGAACAAAAAAGTGGGAGACGCGCTGACGGTCAGCTATATTTCGAACAAAGCCGCAACCATCAGCCTCTACTTCAATGGACCACAGGTAGCAACAACAACAGGAGTGGATACGCTGAACTATTCCTTGAACATCACAACAGCAGGCAATCAACAGGTGATTGCCGTGGCCAATGCCGGCAGCGCTTCCCGCACCGACACTATTAACTTCTTTGTCACAGGCACGGTGACCATCGCACCCATACCGGCGGGGATGAAAGAAGGCATCAACTATCCCGCCGGCGATACCACCGCCGTCCTTGTGCTGTATGCGCCGCATAAGAACAAGGTCCTCGTTAAGGGCGATTTCAATAATTGGACAGAGCAGCCGGATTACCTGATGAACATGACCCCGGACAGCAGCTACTACTGGCTGGCCATTCACGGCCTGACGCCAGGTACCGAATACGCCTATCAATATGTGGTGGACGACACGATCGCCGTGGCAGATTACAATGCAGAGAAGATCCTGGACAAGAATGTGGATCCCGGCATTCCCTCCGCCACCTATCCCAATCTGAAAGCCTTCCCATCCAAAGCTGCAGGTAGCCTGGCAAGCATCATCCGCACGGCATCACCAGCTTACACCTGGCAGGTTCCGGATTTTCAGCGCCCGGACAAAAAAGGTCTGGTGATCTATGAGCTGCTGGTAAGGGATTTTATTACACCTTCGAACTGGCAGGCGCTAAAGGATACGCTGGGCTATCTGAAGCGCCTGGGAGTAAATGCCATCGAAGTGATGCCCTTCACAAATTTTGAAGGCGGCAGCAGCTGGGGCTATAATCCTAACTTTTATTTTGCCCCGGATAAAGTATATGGGACGGAGACAGCCCTGAAGCAATTCATCGATGCCTGCCATCAGCAGGGCATGGCCGTGATCATGGACATGGTGTTGAATCATTCTTTTGGAAGTTCACCCATGGTACGGCTGTATTTCGATAATGCAAAGGGTGTCCCCGCGGCCAATAACCCCTGGTTCAACCAATACCCTACCCATGCTTACAATGTAGGCTATCAGTTCAATCATGAGAGCGCTGCCACAAAAACCTTCACACAACGCGTGCTCAGCTACTGGCTGACAAACTATCACATCGACGGCTATCGTTTCGACCTGGCCAAAGGCTTTACACAGCGCCGCACCTGCGATGCCACAGGCAATAACTGCGATGTAGGAGCCTGGGGCGCCTATGACGCCGGACGGGTGGCCATTTGGGATACCATCTACGATCAATTGCAGGCGATCTCTCCTGGCAGTTATTGTATCCTGGAAATGTTTGCCGGCAACAGCGAAGAAAAAGCAGAAGCTAATTATGGCATGATGCTTTGGGGCAACATGAATGACAACTTCGGCCAGGCAACGATGGGCTATGGCATGGCTTCGCCCGGCGGCGGGACCTGGGATCTCAGCGGTGGCGTCTACTCCAATCTTGGCTGGGACCAGCCCGGACGCATCGTTTACCAGGAAAGTCATGACGAGGAACGGCTGGCATATAAGAATGAACAATATGGCAACAGCAGTGGTGCGTATAATGTAAAGACCATCGCCACCGGCTTACAGCGGAACGCGCTGGCGGCCACGTTCTGGGCGCTGCTCCCTGGCCCGAAAATGCTGTGGGAGTTCGGTGAGCTGGGCTACGACTATTCCATCAACACCTGCGGCAATGGTACAGTGGATGCAAATTGCCGCACGGATGCCAAACCCTCCGGCTGGGCTTACCTGCTGGACACGTCCCGGGTAAAACTGCGGAACGTCTATGCAGCCATGCTGAAGCTGCGGACTACCTATCCTAAGCTGGCGCTGCCCACGACTTTCAGTGCCAGCCTCACCGGCGCAGTAAAGACCATGGCGGCCGTCACAGACAGCCTTAGTGTGGCAGTGATCGGAAATTTCGATGTCATCCCTTCCAGTGGATCGCTGACCTTTCCCGCTGCCGGTACCTGGTTCAACTATTTCACTGGCGAGCCTTTCAGCGCCACCGGCGGCGCCCAGTCTTTTACACTTTCTCCCGGTGAATACCGGGTCTATGTAAGTAAGGACCTGACGGGAACGGTGACGGCGACCAATGATGTCAGCTATTCCCGCAATCCTTTCGGTATAAAAGTGTACCCCAACCCCGTGGGCAATAGCAATGGCACAATAGAGTTTGAGTTGCCTGCATATGGAAAAACATCCCTTTCTGTGGTAAGCCTGGTAGGCCAGATCCTGGCAACAGTAGAGCTGGGCGCACAGCCCGCTGGAAAATACAGCCTCTCCTTATCTCAATTACCTCTGGGGATCGCTTCCCTGGCAGACGGGTATTATGTAATACGTGTTGTAAGTGGGCGGCAAAGCTCGCAGGCGCCCTTCCTCATCGGGCGAAAATAAGCCGATGAACAAATAACGCGCCGGTTTGGCGTCCCGGATGCAACGACCCTGGTGGAAAGAATGTCATGAAGAAAAACCCCAGGTATGAGATCTTTTCTTTTTCTCATCTGCACCGTACTTATGCTGTTCGCTGCCTGTAATAGAAATACACCTGCCAATTCCCGGCTGAAGGGGAATTGGAGATTAATATCTACGAACTATGGGTCATTCGGTTATCATTCTGCCGACTCTGTCGTTGTTTTAAGTTTTTACGGCGATCATAAATACGAATTTAAGGAGAATGGAATAGTGAAATATACAGGCACTTATCGTGTCGTTCCTGACAACCCGGTGATCTCCGGTTCTACGCTTTATTTTAACTATCGCGGCGAGGATGGTAATTCGAATAAGGTCAGTTTTTCCTGGAACACTATGCAGTTGGAATACCTTGGAGTTGTTCCTGCTATTTATGCCGGCCCGTTTATTTCGAAATGGGTAAGATTGTGACGGACCGGTTGTTGTCCTTGCTGCCACCTTTGTAAGATATCCATTCCGGCATCTCCTTTAAACCACATTCTTCTGATGATCGATGATGAACTGGATGATCTCTTCCAGCGGCGTATTGATACGACCGATCGCGTCATTGATATCATCGCGGCTGACCTGTGCGGCGAAGGACAGTGTTCTTACCTTCTTTAAAATGCTTTTTACATCCATGCCTTCATAACGGGTAGGCCGGATAAGGGCAGCAGCATGAATAAAACCCGACAGCTCATCGAAGACATAGATCATTTTATCCATGGTGTTATTGGGCTCAACACCGAAATATCGCGGTCCGTGAGATGCGATACAGTGGATCACTTCCGCGTCCACACCAAGTTCCTCCAGCTTTTCAATGATCATGCGGCAATGTGCTTCGGGAAATTTCTCCCAATCTGCGTCATGGAGCAGTCCTGCCTGTTCCCATTTTCGCGCCGTTAGCTCGTCGGCCCCTTCCTTCTCCAATGCCCATGCTTTCATGACGGCGCCTACCTGCTTCATATGCAGGCGAAGCCTTTCATTGGGCACCCATTCGTAAAGGAGGGCCAGCGCTTCTTCCTGGGATAACAAATTGCCTTCATTAGCGGGGTCACCGAAACTATTGCGGCCCAATGTGAGAATAGGAGAGGACATGATTGGTCTTTTAGAGCAAATTAGTGCAACGGCCCGGAGGAAAAAAATGTCAGGTTAGAAAACCCTCCACCATGCGGCCTTTCATATTTATCTGCGGCTGTCTCGTCATCCTGCGTGGTGATCGTACTTTCGAGAGTAAAATTGGAAATACAATAATACAGGATGGAACGTTTCATATCGGGCATACATCAAATCCCTCGCAGGATGTCCTTTATTTATCCGACGACCAGTTCGGATCCCGGATCAGCTTTAGCAAAGACACGTTGCAGCTGACCTATTTGGGGTTTACCACCTGGACCTCGCCGGTAAGGATGTTTGTGAGGAATTGATTGCAACAGCCCGGAGGAAAATTTCCGGAAGCTTTGAAATCTCTTCCATGGCCGACAACAGAAAGACAATAAGTGTCATTGGTTTGATGGCCCCAAAAATGACCGGCATTCGATTGATTTACAAATAGATACGCTATCGCGGCCGTATTCCCCTCCAGGCGTCGTGGGACCGTTTCGGGTAATTTATATAAAAGAGTAATTTGCTCATTTCTCCTGGGAATTCACGGCGACTGAAAAATATTGTCAAAATATTTATTGATAATCAGTTTGTTATAACCGGCCTCTTCAAAAAACTCCCCTTTTTCTTTGGAACATCGCCCCAATTCAACCTACCTTTGCACTCCCTCAAAATGAGGTCATATTAAACGTTGTCGGGATAGCGACAGCTTCATGTAAAAAAACAAGACAATGAGTAAATTACATTTCACCACCAAGCATGCGAACGAGGCTACCGTTAAACGCGACTGGTATATCGTGGACGGTACTAATCAAACCGTAGGACGCGTGTGTTCCAAGATCGCCGCCGTATTACGGGGCAAGAACAAGGCTTACTACACCCCTCACGTTGATTGCGGAGACTTCATCATCTTCATCAACGCCGACAAGGTGGTCTTCTCCGGCGACAAGCTCGAAGACAAGATCTACATCAACTTCTCCGGTTACCCCGGCGGTAAAAAAGAAGAATCTGCCAAGAGCCTTCTGAAACGCCGTCCCGAAGCTGTGATCGAAAGAGCCGTAAAAGGCATGCTCCCCAAAAATCGCCTGGGACGCAAGATGTACAAAAAATTATTCGTGTATGCCGGTGCCCAGCATCCGCACACTGCACAGCAACCCAAAACATTAACCTTCTAATTTTTCAGATAAATGGAAAAGCAAAAAAATGCAGTTGGTCGCCGTAAAGAGGCTGTAACCCGCGTGTTCCTTAGCAAGGGTGAGGGCAAGATCACGATCAATGACAAGGACTATAAACAATACTTCTCCCTGGTCTACCTGCAAAATCAGGTAGAGCTTCCCCTGAAGACCGTTGAGCTGACCGATAAATACGACGTGAAGATCAACGCTGCCGGCGGTGGTATGAAAGGACAAGCAGAAGCCTGCAAGCTGGGCATCGCACGCGCCCTCCTGGAAGTCAACGCAGAGTTTCGCCCGGCCCTTAAAGCTGCAGGCCTCCTGCGCCGTGACCCAAGGTCTGTAGAGCGTAAAAAACCTGGTCGTAAGAAAGCAAGAAGAAGCTACCAGTTCAGCAAACGTTAACAAATCCTAATCATCTAAAAACTTCCGGCCGGCCTGATCTTCTGAAAAGGACGGCCGGGAGCCCAAAACAAATAAAATGGAAAATAACACTTCATTACAACAGCAACTCCTTGAAGCCGGTGTCCACTTCGGTCACCTGCGTAAGAAGTGGAACCCCAAGATGCTGCCTTACATTTTTGCTGAAAAGAAAGGTATTCACATCATCGATCTCAATAAGACGACCGAAAGCCTTCAGGAAGCAGCCGCAGCCTTGAAACAGATCGCCAAGAGCGGTAAGAAGATCATGTTCGTTGGTACGAAGAAACAAGCCAAAGAGATCGTTACCGAATCTGCAAAAAAAGTCAATATGCCCTTCGTCACGGAACGCTGGCTGGGTGGTATGCTGACCAACTTCAACACCGTCCGTAAGAGCGTTAAGAAAATGCAGAGCATCGAGAAAATGCTGACCGACGGAACTTTCGACAGCATTACGAAAAAAGAACGCCTCACCCTGGCCCGTGACAAGGACAAGATGGAAAAAGTATTGGGCGGTATCGCCCAGCTGGGACGTGTTCCGGCCGCACTCTTCATCGTGGACATCGGTCACGAGCACATCGCGCTGGCTGAAGCCAAACGCCTGGGTATTTCCACCTTCGGAATGGTAGACACCAACTGCGATCCTAATAAAGTGGATTTCGCCATCCCTTCCAATGACGATGCTACCAAATCCATCGCCATCATCGTAGGCTATGTCACTGCCGCCATCGCCGATGGCCTGGCTGAAAGACAAGCAGCGAAGGAAGAAGATGTAGAAGATACGGGCAACGATGAGAATGAAAAGAAAGCAGCCCGCCTCCAGGCCGAAGCAGAGAATGAAGCTGCCCGCGCCCGTGGTGAAAAAGTGAAAGGAAGCAGCCAGCCCAAACGCAGGATCCCGAATTCCGGTCCCCGTCGCGGTACAGGCGCTCCCCGCTAAGCTGTAAAATCATATTATCAATATATCAAATCTTACAACATGTCTACTGCAACTATAACAGCAGCCGATATCAATAAGCTGCGCCAGACAACGGGCGCCGGCATGATGGATTGCCGCAAGGCGCTGGTGGAAAGCGATGGCGACTTCGAAAAAGCCATCGATTACCTGCGCAAGAAAGGACAAAAGGTTGCCGCCTTGCGCAGCGACCGCGAAGCGAAGGAAGGCGTTATCATCGCTACTACTACTCCCGACAACAAGACGGGTTTCATCGTTACTCTCGCCTGCGAAACGGACTTCGTGGCGAAGAACGCTGATTTCATTGCTTTCGCACAAAGCATTGTAGCCGTCGCGCTTAAGAATAACGTAAAAAACCTGGACGAGCTGCTCGCCGCCCAGCTGGATGGAGCCGCAGTAGCCGATAAGATCAACGACCAGGTTGCTAAGATCGGTGAGAAAGTTCAGCTCACCCGTTTTGAAAGAGTGGATGCTGACGGTGTAGCCGCCTATATCCACGGTTCATACCGTATGGGCGTTCTGGTAGGTCTTACAAAAGACACACCTGCTGTCCTCGAAGCCGGTAAGGATCTCGCTATGCAGATCGCCGCAATGAACCCCGTAGCCGTTGACCCGGAAAGCGTTCCTGCTGAAGTCGTGTCAAGAGAAAAGGCCATCGTTACCGAGCAGATCAAGAATGATCCGAAAATGGCCGGCAAACCCGACGAAATGATCGAGAAGATCGCCGTTGGCAAGCTGAACGCTTTCTTCAAGGAAAATACACTCACCGCACAGCCATTCGTAAAGGATGCCGGAAAGACGGTTGGCGATTACCTGAAGAGCATCGACGGAGCCGTTAAGGTAACGCAGTTCAAAAGAGTACAACTCGGGTAAGCCCCGATAAATTAGGTATAAAAATAACGGGAGCGAAAGCTCCCTTTATTTTATATTTGCGCAATTAACTAAGAATAATCCGACATGGTGCCTAAGTACAAGCGAGTTCTGCTGAAATTATCCGGTGAAGCATTGATGGGAGATAAAAGCTTTGGATTTGACAACGCCGTCATCGCCCATTATGCAAAAGATATCAAAAGCATTGTAGAGCTGGGGGTACAAGTGGCCATAGTGATCGGAGGTGGTAATATCTATCGCGGGATGAACGAGGCTGAGACGGGGATAGAAAGGGCCCATGGAGATTATATGGGGATGCTCGCTACCGTGATCAATGGAATGGCTTTACAGGCCGGCCTGGAAAAGATAGGCGTATACACCCGCCTGCAGAGTGCTATTAAAATGGAGCAGATCGCAGAACCCTATATCCGCAGAAGAGCTATCCGGCACGTAGAAAAAGGCCGTGTTGTTATTTTCGGCGCCGGTACCGGCAACCCTTATTTCACGACAGATACGGCTGGCTCGCTTCGCGCGATCGAGATCAACGCAGAGGTCATCCTGAAAGGCACCCGCGTGGATGGTATCTATACCGCAGATCCGGAAAAAGATCCGACAGCCACAAAATATAATACGCTCACTTTCCAGGAGTGTATCTCCCAGAATCTCCGGGTAATGGACATGACTGCATTCACCCTATGTATGGAAAATCAGCTGCCCATCATCGTCTTTGATATGAACAAGCCCGGAAACCTGCTCCGCGTCGTGCGGGGCGAAAAAGTAGGCACCTTAGTAAAAGGTTGATAGTGTGACGCTTGTGCAAGACTTGCAAAACATTTGCATATCTGGCTAAAGCATAGTAATTTAAAGGCTTGGTCCCACCTTATACGGTGGCTTTTTACTGCTTCCCTCTCTTGTTGTCGTCGATACTCCCTTGAAAAACGGCCGTAGTTTATATTCATTCATCCCTGAAAGCCATATCTATATGCTTTGTAATTAACACCCTCCGAACCGTTATGAACACCTTAAACGATCTGAACATTATTTTAGGATTTCAGCTGACCATGGGCCTGCCTGAGATCATCATCTGTGAACTGGGAGCCCTTATTCTTGGCTTCACCATTCATTTTTTCTGGAATTCCAAAAAAAGCCTCCGCATTAACGATCCCAATCAAGCCCCCGGCATTAGTGAGAATGACAACTGGAAGCTGAAGTACTACAACGACATGGATATGCAGGAGCGGGCGCAGCAACAATTACGTGAAAAACTCAACCAGGGGCAGGAAACCGAGCAGATCCTCACTATCGAGCTGGAGGAAGCCCGTAAAGAAATAGAATCCATGCGCAGAGAGCTGGAGGAAACGCGCACAGAGCTGGACGACGCACAATACCGCGTTTCCAAGGTCACTGAACAACAGCAGCAGGCTGCAGCTTCTGCAGCGATCATCGCAGCAGAACCTACTAACACATATCTCTCTCAGTTGAAAGCTACCCAGGAAAGGCTGGTAGAGCACAACAACAGCATTTCACGCCTGCTGGAGCAAACACAGCTGCTGAGCGAGGCCGAGAAAAAGATCATGGACCTGCAGCTGCGGAATGAAGAGCTGGTCGAGGAATTACGCCAATCCGGCCAATTGATGCTGGAAAAGGAAAGTGAGATCAGTTATCTCCGTCACCAGAAAAAGCTGGCCGAAGAAATGAGCCTCCGCCTGGACAAAGCCTACGAGGAATACAATGGGCTGCAGGAGAAACTGCACAAACTGCAGGCCTACCTCACGCAGCCTTACAAGGGAACCTCCGATTACGACGAGCTGAAAGAATCTTATTTCAAACTTGGCAAAGAGCACGATGAGATGAAGCTGCGCCACATCTCCCTCCGGGAAGAGAATCAGCGCCTCACCCGCATTCTGGCCGACACGGAAGAAAAATTGAAAGAAGCTAATTTCCAGCGCCAGCAATTCCAGAAAAGAGCAGTCTTCCTTGAAGAGCTGAACCATGATCTGCAGGAGATCTCCGAGCACAATAAGCGGATCGAAAGCCAGCTGCGTCGTGTCAGCGATATGGAGAGTATGCTCGCCAGGATCACAGGGTCTACGGGCGATGAGATGCCCAATGGATAAAGAGCATCCCTCTTTTCCATAATAAGCCGACTGACGAAGATCAGGTTCTTTTCTCCTGAATTGACTTATTTTTGCGATGTTATGTCAAACAACATCGCTGATATACGAAAGGATTATAAGCTCCAGTCCCTTTCCGAGGGCGATTCCCTGCCGGATCCTTTCGCTCAATTTGAAAAATGGTGGAAAGAGGCATTGGACGCAGGTGTCGACGAGGTCAACGCCATGACCCTTGCGACTGCCTCGGCCGATGGCATGCCGGATGCACGCATCGTTCTACTGAAAGGCTTCGATCCCAAGGGATTTACTTTCTTTACTAATTATGACAGTGCAAAAGGCGCCCAATTACTGGAAAATCCACGGGCAAGCCTGGTCTTTTTCTGGAAGGAGCTTGAAAGACAGGTGCGTATCAGCGGGCTGGTAGTTATGGTAAGCGAAAGGGAAAGTGACGACTACTTCAACAGCCGACCGGAAAACAGCCGGATAGGAGCCTGGGCATCTCCACAAAGTCAACCCATAGTAAGCCGTGAATGGTTGGAAGAAAATGAAAAGAAGATGCGGCAGCAATTCTCCGACGGAATGATCAACAGGCCTCCGCATTGGGGCGGCTATCGCGTCAGGCCCACACACGTCGAATTCTGGCAGGGCAGGCCCAGCAGGTTGCACGATAGGATCCTCTATAGCCTGCAAACAAAAGGCGATTGGAAGATCCAGCGGCTGGCGCCATAGTTCGCGCAACTGGACTAAATTTCTCTAAAGTCCAATTGCGCGAAGTTAATAGACTACTTACTTTCTTTTTTCGCCGGCGCCGATTTTTTGGCAGGCTTGGCTGGACGGCTCTTGCCGAATGAAGCCTTGAAGATCTTCCCTTTTTTTGTTTTTTTATCTCCTCTTCCCATATTATTGTTTTTTAGATTACTTTTCTTTACCAGGTCCTCTGCACAAACTATAAAAAGCCCCGGTACCTGCGCTGAATGCCTGGTATCGGAGCTTCGGGACGCGCTCACGCCCAATCAACCTTAGCCGTAAAATTATAATTTAGCAGACAGTTCTTTACCTGCCTTGAACTTAGCTACTTTCTTGGCTTTGATCTTGATAACAGCACCGGTCTGAGGATTGCGTCCGTTACGGGCAGCTCTCTTAGACACAGAGAAAGTACCGAAGCCTACCAGTGTAACTTTACCGCCGCCTTTCAGCGTTTTGGTAACTGCTTCAACAAATGAATCCAGGGAAGTGTTTGCCTGCGTTTTTGTAATGCCAGCGTCGTCGGCAATCTTTGCGATTAATTCAGCTTTGTTCATAGTGTAATATTTTTTTAATTAGCTCCAACAAATATACCCGCTTTTTGAATCCGACAAAATTTTTTTAACCTTTTGGAAGATGGCGCAAGATCTCTCTAAACCGCGTGGGACAAGGATTAGACGCTATTCTACTTCGTAGATTTCCTATGGCGAACTTACGCTCATCGGCCGAAAACCTTGCCGGCACTATGTTTCACGACATGCAGGCTGAAATCCTTCACTGGCAAGGATTTGAAAAGAATTTACGATAAATTATAATTTAGCCGGATTATTTTAATTCTTTTCCACAATTAGTGCACAGCGCCCAACTCAGAAGTCATCAAAGTCCTGAACGCTATAAACCCATCCCCCCACAAATCCCACGAAGCCCTTTGCAGCGCCGGCGCAAACTCGATCATGAATTGCCTGTACCGCTCAAGGGTAGTGGTGAAATATTGAATGATATAAGTAGGACCCTCTTCCTCATCCTGCTCCAGCAGCCGGAAGAACCGGTGATCATCGAAAAGTCCCGTAGCCAAATGTGCGGCAATATGCGCTGATTGCTGCCACGCCAGCCACTTACCCAGAATGCTCCACCGTACCTTGCAGGTGACATTATAAACGATCATTGGTTATCCTCCTTTTGATGATTTCCCGGAATGGCTTTCAACATCCTGAAGCTTAAAAAGATCAATAAGACCAGGACAACTGAAATGATGACCCAAAGCAGGACACCGCTCCGGCTCTTATGCTTCACCGGCAATACCGCAGGTGTAACAACAGCCTGCAATGCGCCCGGAAGGATCTCTCCTGGCTCCCGACGGACACTGTCGATAAAATATTTAAGATCATATGCCGGCGCGCCCGCATTTACATTGCCCGCCAGCAGCCGGTATTCCGTTCCCGGTTGAAGCCAAACCAGCAGGTACCGCTCCAATTGACTGGTCACGATATTATTGACCACCAGGGGCGCATTGTCCTCATTGTCGATCTCAAGGATCAATACGCGTGTTTTGAATGACGGCAGCAGGAAAGTATGATGAATGGGGTCGATATCAAGACTCACAGATGCATAAGGATCTTCCTTACTGAAGATCCGGGCCTTTCTTTTGTATAGACGGGGACCTACGACATCCAGTTCCAGTTTGTCTGTCAGGTAAGGCTCTCCATAGTTCAGCGTTACATACGAGTGATGATCACTGCTGTCCTTCTGTAAGATCTGCGGCGCAGGGGTTGGCCGGTAACTTCCGCCCGCAACGTGCTCCGTGGCAATACCCGCCCGGAGGATATTCACGGGCAGCACACCCTTTTCTTCCTGGATGATCTTAAAATAATGGTAGTTGCTGGCAGGGAAATCGATCCGTTGAATAAAATATTCCGTACTGTCATCATTGGAAGGCTGCCACAAAATATGTTCTTTAATGGCAAACCATTTCTGTCTGTCATCACTGCCGCTTAACGTAAAATTACGCCTGACAGTAAAATTATGGACATATAGCAGCAACGAATGGATAGAGCCGGAAGACCAGTTGGCGATCTGCACTTCATTTGAACTGTCAGCCCCGGCTTTTGCCGGGAGAATGGGAAACTCACTAAAGCTTTCTCCGGTCCGGATAGGGAGATCGCTCCGTAATACGTACGGAGTGATCCGGCCATGAGCGTCAAGGATCCGAAGGTCCGCCAGGTCCCGTTTGCACTTGGCAACCGCATCAGGAGTAAGAATGACCTTATAAAAACCCGCCTGGCCGACAGTATCCAGCGGCGCTTCATATGCAAAAAAGTCCTGCGCCTTCCCCCGGAGGAAAACCAGCAACATCCAGGATAGCAGCAAGCCCTTAAGCAGTTTTTCTCTCTTCATCCTCTATAATGATTTTTTTCAACCTTTGATACATGAAGCTGACTACCAGTAAGATGACCCCCAGGCAGAAGAAGGCGGCAATCTTTCCTGCAACTGGGATATTACGAATATCGAACAGGAAAAGCTTTAACAATGTGAGGGAGAACAGGGCCAGCGAGATGATACGCAGCGGCTTGAACTTGGCACGCATCCCCAGCCACATAAAAACAAAGGAGCTCAACCCCCATAGTATGGGCAATCCTGTTTTGACATACACGGTGCTGATCCTGTCAAAAGAAAGAGATTTGCTGTAAAAGATGGCGTTGACAAGCAATTGCACTTCCGCGCTGAGGAAGATCACGATCACAATGCAGATCGTCCAGCTGAAGGCAGCAGGGGATAAGGCCTCCAGCATACCCTTCCTCCACCAGGCGATACACCGGTAGATCATCATAGCCACCAGCAATGCGGTGACCCAATGCGCCAGGAAATGAGCCTGCTGCCCCAGTGCCGGCAGCTCCGTTTGTATGGTATATATCTCAGGTACAAATGCCAGGTAGGCGGCAAGGCTGAACATCAGCAGGCCCATAGCAAATAGGGGATTGTCAAACCACCGGCGCCGGTCCATGACATAGGTCACGCAAAAAGACCATAAAACCCCATACAGCACCAGGTATAGCGTGGAGATCTGAGTGCCCGGATAATAAAATTCGAATTGATGGCGGATCTCCAGGGCGCCGCCGATAAACAACAGCAGGCTGGCAGCGATGACCGTAACATAAAGGGCCATTCCTCCGGTTTCCGCCTTCTTCCGAAGGAAAAACAATACATAGCAGCATATTCCTGCATACAGCGTAGTCATTAATCCCTTGTTGAAGACCACAGCCAGGGGAGTTCTTGCAAAACCATAAACCGCGGTCCAGTCCATCACCAGGCTCACCAGCATAGCGCACCATACGATCAGGGCTGCCCACTCTATGATGCGGATCCCTGACTTCCGGGCAAGCCAGTATAAAAGCACCGACTCGGAAGCCCAGAACAACGTGATATAGTGTCCGTGCAGCTGAATGGGAGCAGTAAGGGAAATAAAGGTCAGTGTAAGGCCGATCAGCAGGTATAGTACATTACTGTCCACTTTTTTCTTGCGGAACAGGAAATAAGAGGTGGCCAGGTTAAACACAGCCATGGACGCGCTGAACAACCCCTGGTACTTTGTCAGGCCCATGGCGGCCAGCAGGTACAGCCCAGCGGCGAAATACAAACAGGTATTGGCCAGCAGGATGCCAAAATCCGAAGCGATGAATTTTTTATTCTCCCGTATATTATGGGCAACATTGATGATAAAGAAAAGAATATAGAAGGATGTCGCAAACAGGAAAGCGCCTCCATAAGTAGACGGCGTGTCCTGCCCTTCCGGCAAGGTCACCAGCCAGCTCACGAACAGGATGGCCGTAAAGCCGAAAGCCAGCAGGTTCAGCAGCCGCCAGGCCTTGCGATAGGCCATGACCAGCAGACCTGTATTCAGAATGAGCAGATAGCTGAAGAGCACTTTGTAATTGCCACTGCCGTTGCTTACCAGGAAAGGTGTGACAAAACCACCCACCAGGGCGATGATGGCCAGCTCCTGCCGGTCATATAAAAGCGAAAGGATCACCGCAAAGGCCGTGATGACCAGCATGATGACAAAGGATGCCGACTGGCTGAAAAGCGCATACTGGTGATAGGCCAGCGCGATCGAAAAATACAGCACAGCCAGCCCCCCGCCTACCAATACAGAGCTGAATGCCTTATAGTTATTGCGAAGGAAGTGGGCAATACCTATCAGGATGCCGCCACACAGTACTCCGATACCCACACGGCCTACCGGTCCTATCCACTCATTGTCAATGGCATATTTTACAAAGAAGCCGATGGCCAGGACGAGTATCCCGATCCCTATCTTGCTCACCAGGTTCTCCCCGATGAACTTTTCCAGGTCAGGGTGCCTTTCAAAAAATCCGGGCTTCTCAACGGGGGGGGCATTTTTCTTAACAAAGCCTGAAGAAGACGCCGGTTGGAAAACATGCGGCTTTGTGATCTCTGCACCAGGCTGAATTCCCGGCGCCGGCCTCCTGGATGCAGCAGGAACAAACGGCTCCGACTCTTTCGGACTGGCCGCCGGCCCATCGACCTTGTCCCGGGGTACTTCCGCAGGCCTCTGCGCTGTCGCAGCGGACCCCTTCTCTGCCTGCACAGGCTTCGTCACCCCTTCCACAGGGTTCTTCGCCGCCTCCGCAGCCCGGGGCGTAGCTTCCAGGTCCTTTCTCAACCGGGCGATCTCCCGCTCCAGGTCTCCGATCCGCTCCAGGGCACGGCCCCTGAAAGAGGTGATCATTATAATGAGTACGATGAAAAGTAATATGACAAGTATTTCCATGCTCAGGGGGTTAGCCGATAAAGATAAACGGCATAATTGGTAAACGGAAGCCCCCGGTACTTATTTTGTCTCCAGCTCAAGGTAGATAGGACAATGGTCGCTTTGCCTGACATCCGGATAGATCTCCGCACGGAGAAGGTTTTGACCAAGCGCAGTAGTGACATTGATATAGTCTATCCGCCAGCCTTTATTCTCCAGCCGCACCGAAGGGAAACGTTGGCTCCACCAGGTGTATTGGTGAGGTGCGGGATTCAGCTGACGAAATGCATCCACCCAGCCGCTGTCCATGAACTTATCCATCCAGGCCCGTTCCTCGGGAAGAAAACCGGAAGACTTTTTATTGCCTTTTGGATCGTGAATATCGATGTCCCTGTGTGCGATATTATAATCCCCGCACAACACCAGTTTGGGATACTTTTGTTTCAGCGTTTCCAGGTAGGTATGGAATTCATCCAGCCAGGCGTACTTGTATACCTGCCTCTCATCCCCCGTCGTGCCGGAAGGGAAATAGGCATTGATGATGCGTATGTCCCCAAGGTCCACTTGCAGCACCCTTCCCTCGTCATCGCTGACCTTATGGCCCGTACCATATTCCACATGATCCGGCACTTGCTTAGTAAAGATGGCTACACCGCTATACCCCTTTTTCTGGGCGGAAAACCAGTAGTCATGGTATCCCAGGTCCGTAAAAGCTTTGTGGTTCACATTGTCCCGGTGGGCCTTTGTCTCCTGGATACAGACAACGTCTGCAGGGTCGGTTTTGAGCCAGTCGATAAGCCCCTTGTTCATCGCGGCGCGGATGCCGTTAACATTGTAGCTGACAATACGTAATGACGACATAACAACGTTTGCTTTAAATTTGTGTCTTCACTTGGGGCCTAAGGCCTTACTCTTAGACAACGCAAGGTACTAAACCCGCATATTACGAACATGGAAAATTTAGACAGGATCATACCCGCCAACGATGCCAGATTTTTGGAGGGGCCCAAGAGCAGGAGCTATGAGCTTAAGTTTGCCTGGAAGGTCTTTAAGGAATTCATTAATGGGTTCCGTACGCTGCATTTCGTTGGACCCTGCGTCACCGTATTTGGCTCGGCACGGTTTAAGGACGACCATCCGCACTATGAGTCGGCCCGGGAGATCGGACGTCAGATAGCCGCCCTGGGCCTTACAACGATGACGGGAGGAGGCCCTGGCACCATGGAGGCTGCTAACCGTGGAGCTTTCGAGCAGGGGGGACGCTCGGTAGGGTGTAATATCAAGCTGCCATTCGAACAAAAGCCCAATCCTTATGTACAAACCAGCATCACCTTCGAACATTTTTTTGTGCGTAAAGTGATGCTGGTGAAATATTCTTATGCCTTTGTGATCATGCCCGGCGGCTTTGGGACCATGGACGAGTTTTTCGAGACCCTGACGCTCATCCAGACCAGGACCCTGGTGCAATTCCCCATTGTCCTTTTCGGCGCAGCATATTACCGCGGGCTTTGGGAGTATATGGAATACATGGCCGGGCAGGGCACCATTTCAAAAGAAGACCTTTCTCTGGTGCTGCTCACCGACAGCATCGCCGAAGCCACGGCCCATATCGACACCTTTATTAAAAAGAACTATCGTGCAACCCCGCGCAAACGTAAATGGTGGTTGTTTGAAAGATACAAGCAATATAAGACTGCCTAACCCTTGCCATTAGCCACAGGCAGGATGCTCAACAAAGGTATACCGGGCTTGCTGTAATCAAACTGATATATCCCTTCGTCTGACGTTATGAAAAGTCGATTTCCGGATGCGATCACGTCATAGGCCTTGCCTGCAATGATCGTTTTCAGATACTGTAGCTGAGTGGGATCGCCCGCCCTGAAGACCTTTACGCCCGGACCATCGCATACGAACAAAAGGTCACCGTCTTTGCTTAGCCCCATCGGCTTGCTCATTGAATAGGTGTTCACCAGCTTGGGACTCTTCAGGTCCTTCACATTCAGCACGTTCAGCTCATTGGAAGCTCCTCCGCACATGCTGCCGCTATGCAGCGTGACATAAGCATAGTCCCCGTCTGTTATCACGGGGTCACAAGCGCGGCCGTGTGCGAAGGTTCCTTCGGCAACGGGATTGTCCGGGTTGCTGACATCATAAATATAAACGCCCGAGGACGAGCCGAGGAAAAGCTTGTTCTGGAATGGAAAGACGGTTTCCAGGTCAAAACCCGCCGTTATCCTGGGGCCAGCGGATGGTTGATTCGCATTATCCAGGTCGATGATCTGCAGGTTATGACTCTCGGCCAGTGCATACAGGTGATCCTTGAGCAGGACAATTTTTGCCATAGAGCCGGCTAATCCTGATGATTTGGAGGAAGAGAAAGCCAACGGGACAATGCCGGGTCCTGTGCACCAGTCACAAGGGCCGTTGCCACGAGGTGTTTCGCTATACTTTTTGGTCCAGCCGGTGATCACGCTGTCCTTAGGCATACCGTAGCCATTCACATACGCCCGCATGATAAAAAGATGCTCCAGCTGACGGGTGACCTTTACATGGCGCAGGTCTGAAATGTCGACGGCCAGTAGTGCGTCATACATGTCGGCATAGAGTGTATTGCCTTTTATGACAATATCCTGGTTGCCGGGGATAGAAAGAAAGGCCACCTGCACAGGATGAGTTGGGTTCCTGTTGTCAAAGACATGAATGCCCTTGTCGACATCGCTGAGAAAGATATAGTTGCCATTGATATAGATCTTGCCGGCAGAATCGATGCCCTCGGCTGTATTGCCATTGATGCGAGCCAGTGCATCCGCCCTGGACGTGTAGATCGGCTCATAGTAGGCATAGCGCTTCGCGCCATTGCTTTTGTCGCATCCGGATAAAGGCAGCAGGAAAATAGCTCCTGTAAAAAGGAACAGCAGCGTGGGGTAGAAATGTTTTTTCATATCAGGCTTTTCCACGTGACAAAGAAAAAACGTCCCTCCGTTGCATGGACAGGCATTTTGTCCAGGACCCCCCCCAATTACTTCTTCTCGCCGGTGGGGATCCGGAAACCCAGGCTGAGGATCATTTCATAACAGCCAAATGCCTGACGGGCCTTACCCTCATACACCTGCAGGCCGGAATAGCGGGCATAATCCAGCTTATTGGAATATTCCAGATAGACATATTTGAAGAAAGTTGCACGTATACATCCTTCTACGCCTATATTCCATCCGCCGAATTGAAAACCTGCATCATTATGATGTCCAAAAAAGCTGTTGTCCACATGCGGGATCACGGGTCCGATCCCCCCCTTTGCCAAAACGTCCAGTTTCACTTTCCCCGAAGCCAGCGGCAGGATATGCCAGCTCTTGACGATATTGAAAAGCAGAAAATTGGCCCCATTGTTCAGGTAGTAATAAAAGCCGTTGTCAGCGTTGAAGGCGACGGTTGTATCCACCTGGCGGTGATTCAGCGTGCCCTTTAGATGGGCGTCCTGGTCGGCGAATATGAATTTGGTATGGTCGAAATTGATCTCGAAGCCCCAGCCCTTTTCCTCATTCAGCACAAACCCCACCCGGTAATTGTATTGCGGTATGGTCAGGGCCTTTTGGAATAAACCCTCGTCCCATCCCCGGTGATCGTGACCTTTGATACTCTTAAAGGTATAGTCATTGCCCAGCGACGGCTGGGAAACGTGTACACTGCTACGCGTATACCATTCAGTATTGTATCCCCAGGAGAAATAAACTTCCTTGATGAAATGCTTTTTCTTTTTTTCCTGCGCGCTGCTGCAGTAAGGGAGAAGAAAGGTAACGAATACGATAAAGGTAATGCCCTTCCAGATGCCAATTTTTGACTGTCTCATAATCAATGCCTGTTCGGAAAAGAATCTTTTTGCACGGCGAAATTAGACAAAAAAAGGGTTAACTCCATGTTATCAGGCATCATACTCCAATACCGGTCTCAACCACCGCTCTACCTCTTCCAGCGGCATTCCTTTCCGGTCGGTATAATCCACCACCTGGTCCTTCTCTATTTTGCCGACCCCAAAGTACTTGCTTTCAGGATGGGCGAAATACCAGCCGCTCACGGAAGAGGCAGGATACATGGCCAGCGATTCCGTAAGGATGATCCCTGTTTGCTTCGTGGCATCCAACAGCGCGAAAAGCTTGCGTTTTTCCGTATGATCGGGACAGGCAGGGTAGCCCGGCGCCGGACGAATACCCATGTATTCTTCCTTTATCAGCTGCTCATTGCTCAGGTGCTCTTCCTTCACATAGCCCCAGAATTCTTTTCGTACCCGCTCATGCAGCAGCTCGGTAAAAGCTTCAGCCAGCCGGTCCGCCAGGGCCTGCAGGGTGATCTTGTTGTAGTCGTCATGAGCAGCTTCGAAACGTTTGATATGCGGTTCGATACCTTCAATGGTGACGGCAAAGCCGCCGATATGGTCCAGCTTGCCAAATGACTTTGGCGCTATAAAGTCACTCAGGGAGATATTAGGCTGACCCGGCGCCTTTTTGATCTGCTGCCGGAGGAATTCCAGCCGCACGGGAGCATCTCCCGCATCGACAGTCACCGTATCCTTTCCATCAGAATTGGCCGGCCAGAAACCGATGACCGCCCGGGCCTTTAACCATTTTTCCTCCACGATCTGTTTCAGCAGGGCCTGCGCATCATTGTATAATTTCGTCGCTTCAGTTCCTACTTTCTCATCTGTCAATATCTGCGGGAACTTGCCATGCAGCTCCCAGGCAATGAAGAAAGGACCCCAGTCGATATACGGCACGATCTCCGCCAGGTCATAACCATCGAATGCCTTCGTCCCGGTGAACCCCGGCCGCACAGGATTGAACTTTTCCCAGTCGATCTTCACCTTGTTTTCCTGCGCCCGTGCGAATGAGAGATATTGTTTAGCGGACTTCTTATTGGCGAAATCCTCTTTCAGCTTACGGTATTCTTCCTTGATCGTCTTAAGAAAATCAGGTTTTTGCTCCTGGCTCAGCAGTGAGCCAACGACAGTGACGCTGCGGGACGCATCCAGCACGTGTACCACGCCCTTTTCAAATTCCGGCGCGATCTTTACCGCAGTATGCATCCGGGAAGTGGTCGCTCCTCCGATGAGCAGCGGTACTTCGAAATTTTGTCTTTTCATTTCCCTGGCCACATGCACCATCTCATCCAGCGAAGGAGTGATGAGCCCGCTTAGCCCGATGATATCCACTTTTTCCCTTTTGGCCGTCTCCAGGATCTTGTCCGCCGGCACCATTACCCCCAGGTCGATGATATCGTAGCCGTTACAGCCCAGCACAACGCCGACAATGTTCTTGCCGATATCGTGTACATCGCCTTTCACCGTAGCCAACAGTATCCTGGCGGCCCCGGCCGATTCTCCATTCGTCGTGCCCGCCGCCTCGTGCGCCAGCCTGCGCTCCTCTTTTTCCTGTTCGATATAAGGAGTGAGCACAGCAACGGACTTTTTCATCACACGGGCGCTCTTTACGACCTGGGGCAGGAACATCTTGCCGCTGCCAAACAGGTCGCCTACTACGTTCATTCCGGCCATCAGGGGTCCTTCAATGACCTCCAGTGGCTTGGGATATTTCTGCCGGGCCTCTTCAGTATCGGCATCTATATGTTCGGTGATGCCGTTGACCAGCGCATGTTTCAATCTTTCTTCCACCGTTCCCTTACGCCAGGCTTCATCTTTTACTTCCGCCTTGTCTTTCGCCTTGACCGTTTCCGCAAACGCCAGCAGCTTATCGGTCGCTTCGGGGCTACGGTTGAGGATCACATCCTCGCACAAGTCCCGGAGCTTAGGTTCTATTTCGTCATACACCACCAGCTGACCGGCATTGACGATACCCATATCCATTCCGGCCTTGATGGCATAATATAAGAACACACTATGCATGGCTTCACGGACAGGCTCGTTACCCCGGAAAGAGAAGGAGATATTGCTGACCCCCCCGCTGATACGGGTGAGTGGCATCCGCTGCTTGATCTCTTTGACGGCTTCGATGAAATCGACGGCATAGTTATTATGCTCCTCGATGCCCGTGGCGATAGCAAAGATATTTGGGTCGAAAATGATGTCCTGTGGATCATAACCCACCTGTTCTGTCAATATATCATAGGCCCGCTGGCTGATGTCTACTTTTTTGCGAAGGGTATCCGCCTGCCCGCTCTCGTCGAAGGCCATCACGATGACGGCGGCGCCATAGCTCTTACAGACGATGGCCTGCTCGATGAATTTCTCCACGCCCTCTTTCATGGAGATGGAGTTGACGATGCATTTTCCCTGTACGCATTTCAGACCCGCCTCGATGATCGAGAATTTCGAGGAGTCGATCATGATGGGGATCTTGGCGATATCCGGCTCAGCCTGCAAAAGATTGAGAAAGGTCTGCATGGCTTTTTCTCCATCCAGAAGAGCGTCGTCCATATTGACGTCCAGGACCTGGGCGCCGTTCTCCACCTGCTGGCGGGCAACACTCAGCGCCTCCTCATATTTGCCTTCCCGGATCAGACGGGCGAACTTCTTGGAGCCTGTGACATTCGTGCGCTCCCCTACATTGAGAAAATTCGTTTCAGGCCTTACCACTAATGGCTCCAGGCCAGCCAATCGTAAATACGGTTTAATAGTAACTGTTGACATCTTATTATTTGATCAAATCCTTTAATGTAACTAAACCAGCTCCTTTTCCACCACGGGCAGCGGCCTTGGCCGGATAGTGGCTACATGTTCCGCGATATGCCGGATATGGTCCGGGGTAGTGCCGCAGCAGCCACCCACGATATTGACAAATCCATTTTCTGCCCATTCTTCGATGAAATGCGCCGTCTGCTCCGGCTGCTCGTCGTATTCTCCCATTGCATTCGGTAGGCCGGCGTTGGGATAGGCCGAAGTATAGCAGGCGGCGATCTGGCTCAGCTCCTCTATATGACTGCGCATTTCCGCCGCGCCAAGGGCGCAATTAAGCCCGATACTGAGCGGCTTGGCATGCATAACGGAGACATAGAAGGCTTCCAGGGTCTGACCACTGAGGGTCCTGCCGCTGGCATCCGTAATGGTGCCACTGATTAGGATGGGCAGCTCCTTTTGTTTCGAATCCCGGAAGTATTTCTTGATCGCGAATATGGCAGCCTTGGCATTCAATGTATCAAAGATGGTTTCTATCAGCAGCAGGTCCACACCCCCCTCTACCATTGCTTTCACCTGTTCCAGGTAAGCCGTAGCGACTTCGTCGAAGGTCACTGACCGGAAACCGGGATTATTGACATCCGGTGAAAGGGACAGGGTTTTGTTCATGGGACCGATGGCGCCCGCTACAAAGCGTGGTTTGGAAGGGTCCTTGCGGGTGTATTCATCCGCCGCCTCCCTGGCTAGCCTGGCTCCTGCCAGCGCCATCTCATATACATAGGGTTCCAGCTCATAATCGGACTGGGGGATGGACGTAGAGGCAAAAGTATTGGTCTCGATGATGTCGGCCCCCGCCTCCAGGTATTCGCGATGAATGCCCTGGATGATCTGCGGCTGCGTGATATTGAGAATATCACTGTTGTTTTTAAGGTCCTTATGCCAATCTTTGAACTTTTCGCCCCGGTACGTGGCTTCCGTCGGCTTATGTCGCTGGATCATGGTGCCCATTGCCCCGTCGATGATAAGTATACGCTCTTCCAGGCAGTCTTGAATTGTCTTCTTCATGATAATATCCTCCTTTCATCTTCCCCATTGGGGTTGTTGATAAAATTGACCAAACGCTTTCCAAGGAGAAAAATTTTCTGAACAGACGATAACGAGGGAAATAACCGGGAAGGAAGGTAAAAAGATTATTTCAGACGTTTATTAGTTCAGTTTTTACTTCTTTACAGAAGCGCTGGCATTCGCCGGACAGGCTGAACAATAAACAAATCCGCCTGTTCCGGTGGCAAAGGTACGCAAAATATTAAAGATAACAAGGTCAGCCACCTGACACGGCATCCGGGGCCCGTCCTACCTCCCCGCCATATAGCTTTCTATGGGCAGGCGGTTGGTAATGCTTCTTGCCAGGGTCATTTCGTCCGCATATTCCAGCTCACCCCCGAAGGCGATGCCCCTGGCAATGGTGGTAAACCGGGCCCCGCTGCCCTGTAAACGCTTCTGGATATAATAGATGGTAGTATCGCCCTGAATAGTAGGGTTCAGGGCAAAAATGAGCTCCTGGGTATGCTCTTTCTGCACCCGGTTCACCAGCGCCTCGATATTCAGCTGGTCGGGACCAACCCCATCCAAAGGGGAGATGATCCCCCCTAATACATGATAAGTGCCGCTATATTGTTGAGTGCTCTCGATAGCGATCACTTCCCGGATGCTCTCTACTACACAGATCAGCTCCTGCTTCCGGAGAGAATTAGCGCAGATGGAACAAATATCGGCATCGGCTACATTGAAACAACGCTGGCAAAACTTGATCTCCTGACGCATCCGGATCAGGGTCTCTCCAAATCCCTGTACCATCGAGGGATCCGTCTTAAGCAAATGGAGCACCAGCCGGAGGGCCGTTTTCTTTCCAATGCCCGGCAGCTTGGCAAATTCATTCACTGCGCTTTCCAATAGATCAGAGGAAAATTGCATACCACAAAGATAAAGCTTCTTGCGCCAGGAAGCCGCTTTACAGGGTAATATCTACATCGTTATCCCAGTTGGCTTTGACAGTCAATTTCTTCTTGATAGGGACCACCCGCTCAGGCTGCCGGTGCTTGCCGAAGAACTGACCGGGATCCCAGACGCCGTTACCATTGGTGTCGTACAGGACACGGAGCTCATACTCGCCGGGAGCAAACAGCAGCTGCCGGAATTCCTTTCCATTCCTGAACGCAAAGGAAAATTTGACGGCATCCTGAACGACAAACTGCAGTACAGGCTTCCTGGAAAGGTCCAGATTGAGGATTCGGACCCGTACCTCACCATATTCGATGTCTTTCTTGGTACGGAAGCTAACGGTGTCCGCCTTTAAAAGCTTCCTTCCTGAAGTGTCCTCGGCAAAGTCTTTCGGAAAGATAAGGTGGTACTTGGTGTCCGTCGGCCAGGTGTATAGCATGGCAAACAATTTATTGGTCGAGTCCCGCTTAAATTGATAGTTCCGGGGGTCGATAACTTTGAAGTCTTCGTTTGTAAATTGGATCATGGAAGAATCAAATACCTTCAACGGGGTTGCAAAGGTGATCTTCATCGTGTCCAGGATGTCGAACTCTCCGCCTGAAATGTTCACCTGCAGCTGCAGCCGCTTATCTTTCTCTTTGTCCTTTTCCTTCTCCTTGTTGGCGCCCTTATTCTGGCCGGAGGTCCCGCCTTTCGCAGCTCGCTTCACCGTATCCGGCTCCACAAAGGCATACAGCGTGCTCGGAGGAGTGCCGGGACCGATGATCACCGGCGTATCGGAAAAGGCAAACAATGACGCAGAAGACAGGTATCGCCGCGTGCCTCCCTCGTCCTTCAAGGCATAAAGGGCATATTTGCCCGGTTCGAGGTAGCGGAAGGAGAATCGGCCCATACTGTCCACCCGGGCGACATAACGCGGCTTTTCCTTCACGACAGCCGAGTCATCCAGGTTCTTATGCAGCATGACGATCAGCGTGCTGTCCGCCTTGCCCGTATTCGCCACCAGTACATTCCCTGCAAATCGCATGGAGTCTATATACCTGCCGGTGGAAAAGACATAGGTAAAATTCTTCATGATATTGCCTTCATTGACGTCCCGGATGGCATTGCCGAAGTTGAAGGAATAGGTGGTATTAGGCTGCAGCGTATCCTTGATACGTACCGTAAGGGTCCTCAGCTTCGCGTCAACGATGGGTTCGGTCTTCGGGACAGGCGAGACGATCAGCTCCGTCCGCACGTCTTTCGGGTCGATGTATTCATTAAAGGTAAAGACGATCTTATTGGCAGTAAAAAGCTTGCTGGAATCCCTGGGCGTAACAAACACCAGCTTGGGAGGCAGGGTATCCCGGGGACCACCCAGCGGAGGTACGATATTGGCGCAACCGGAATTGCCCAGCATGCTGACAACGGTGACAAAAAGGAGAAGAATTGACGGACCGTTCTGGATCTTCATGCTGTAAAAATACGGGGATTGGTGAAAGTTCCTTCCTAATATTAGCTTAAAAGTGGCTATACCTCCTCGCCTTCTTCCTCGCTTATCTCATGCAATGCGACGGCAAGATTGTTAGTCTTGACAAAATTACACCAGTGACAATCCGGTTTCCCGCAGCCCGTATAGAACTCCCGGTCCTGGATCCGTCGCCAGGTGGACTCTATCTGCTGGATGACAGTAGTGATATCGGCAGGCGTGATCAGGATCTTCACCTTCCGGTATTCTTTTTTCTTATCCGGCTCGACAAAATCGAATTCCGTGCTGGCCACTTTCCAGTCCTTCTGTTCATAGCTATCTACCAATATCTTATAAAATACGGCTTGCCGCCAGTAGTCCCCTCCGTTAGGGTCTTTTGGATTGGGCGGCGCCAGTTTTTCCCTTGCCTTATCCACGTCCCCCGTCTTATAATCCACGACATTGACCTCCTTCCCCTGGAATTCCAGCTTGTCTAATTTGCCTTTCAGCGGCACTCCTTTCACTATCACATTCCGGATATTCCTTTCCACTGCCACGATCTTATTCCACTGTGATATATATTTATCGTAATAGTTGCCCAGCACCTCCATGCCGTATTCCATCCGCCGGTCAAAGGCTTCACGGGTGAAGATCTCCCGGTGGCGATGCATATACCATATGAAATCCTGCAGCATCTCGTCCTTTTGCGGGAATTGCTCCGCAGCATGGGCCTTCATCTTTTCGAACAGCCGCTGCAGGGCAAAATGCACGGCGCTTCCGAATTCGGTTGCCTCATTTTTGGGTGAAGGTATCCGGACCAGGTTCCTGTAATAAAACTCCAGCGGGCATTTGAGGTAATTGTTAAGGGCCGTTACGTTCATAACGAACTTTTCCAGCATGCGGGTGATGAATGCTTCTTCCGCTGCCGCGATCTCCGGGGCTACTGTTTCCGTAAAAGGCAATGAGGCAAAGTCCGCATTGGCCTCTTCCGGCACCGACACCTTCTCCACGGGCAATGCGTGTTGGTCCAGTATTTCCACGAGAAAGACAGAAGGCTCCAGCTCCTTGCCATCCGGACGGTAGCGGGAATATGAAATGAACAGGTGCTGCTCCACCCTTGTCAGCGCGACATAGAACAGCCTGCGCAGCTCTTCTTCATCAGACACCTTGGACTCCCCGTTCACCCGGGAGGAGAACAGCGTATCCGGGTATCTGTAGCCGCCGCCGGGTTTGCGCTTCTTTTCCCAGGTTGCCGCATTACAGCCGGCGAAAAATACATATTCGAATTCAAGCCCCTTGGAACCATGGGCCGTGAGGAGATTGACGGCTTTATCACTCCCTGCCACCTGAATCAGGGGAAGAGAGATACCATTGTCCTTCATCAGGTCGATCATCTGGACCAGCCGCTCCAGGTTCAGGTCAGGGTCACGCCGGGATTCCTCTTTTACGAAGTCAAACAAGGCAGTGATGATCTGCATCAGCCAGATCTTCTCCGGGCTTTGCATGATGTAGGACAGCACACCCGTGTCCCGTATACAGTTTTCAAATAAGGTCTGTAAGGTAACATTCGACGCATCCCCTATAAGTTTTTCCAGGGCCCGGCTGGCCTTCTTCATGCCGTCCGGCAAACCACTGTCGAAAAGGTCCCGTGCCGGACGACTCGCTTTTTCCGAGAGCAGGCGCCGGATGGAGGTCTTCTGATCGCTAAACTGACGTTCAGCAACCTCTACGGATAGCTTGGCTATTTCGAGAGGAGGGATGGAGAAAAAGTCGAAATGCAGGATCTCGAACAGCATTTCATCCCCGCCGTAAGGAGCGTCATGCTCCGCAGCCAGGTATCGCAGCAATAAGATGATCTTTTGTGCAAAGGGGACTTCAAACAGGTTGAGATTGCGCTTACTATACACCGGTATTTTCTTCAGCTGCAGGAAACGTGCAAGCTCTTCACCGTATTTGTTCTCTTTATAAATAATAGCGATCCTTCCCGGAGCAACCCCTTTTTCATTTACCAGCTTTTCAACGTGGAGAGTAATATCCGTCATTTCTTCACGTGGATCCTTGTATTCCAGGATCTGGGGCAGGTGTTTAAGGGAGCTGATGAGGGGATGGCTGGACACCAGCTGCTTGGACAGACCGGGGAGCTGGCGGACCAGCCGCTCCATATTCTTATCGATCAGCGTCCTGGAAATATCCAGGATAGGCTGGGTGGACCGGTAATTATTGGTAAGCACGACGGTAAGCAGGTCCTTTTCATATTGGTGGGCGAAATCCAGCATATTCTCCACGTTGGCGCCCTGGAAACGGTAGATGCTCTGATCGTCATCTCCCACGACAAATACATTCGGCTGCTCCCAATAGCTGATGAGGAGGCTGACTAGCCTGTTCTGGGTACCGCTGGTATCCTGGTATTCGTCCACAAGGATATACTGATAGCGTTCCTGGTAGCTGGAAAGCAATGCCTTGTTCTCTTCGAAGGCCCGGATCACCCAGTTGATCATGTCGTCGAAGTCATAGCGGTTACGCCGCCGCATGAGGTCCTGAAAACGGTCGAACTCACCCACGGCAGCGCGCAGCTTACCCATCTTCTCAGCCTCCTCCGCAATCTTGTCGGTGCGAACATCCCCCTTCTTGAACTCCTTCGTGGCCCGCTTGGCTATATATTCATCCCGGGTGGGAAGCTCCGCAAGGTATTGATCGATCTTTCCATTGATAAAGGCAGGCGTCCAGCCCTCCCGCTTCATGGTGGAAAAAAGGTTCTGCAGGTTGCTCATCTCGAAATAGACATCACCCCGGTAACGTTTCAATGAGTGGTGCTTTGGAAATGCATCGATCAGCATCTTGAAAAGCTGGATCTTTTCCAGGTCGGAGATCGGGTCCAGCGAAGTCTTCTCGAAAAGAGGCAGATTTTCCTGGATGATATCATTACAGAAGCTGTGAAAAGTATGAATATGAACCTTATAGGCGTCAGGGCCGATAAAGGACAGCAGACGCCGCCGCATGGCAATAGCCCCCGCATCCGTATAGGTCAGGCAAAGGATATTATCCGGAGTTACATCGGTATCCAAAAGTATCTTCCCGATACGGGCCGCCAGGATCTGTGTTTTTCCCGTTCCGGGCCCCGCGATCACCATGACAGGCCCCTCCGTCGTATCAACGGCGAGTCGCTGCTGATCGTTCAGCTTTCGATATTCTTCCCGGAAATGTTGCTGGAGTTTTTCCCGTTGGATGGACATGGTATAAAGGTACGGGACTGGTCTGAATCCGCCATTTTCCCGCTTTCCTCATCCCATCCCGGGACTGCCGGTTATCGTTCCTGCCCCTAAAGGACATGCCCCTGGAAGGAGATTTTAAACGGGTTTCCCGATAAAACAATAGGCAAAAACCCCTATACGTATTCCGTATAAATCCCTAATTTGGAAAAAGTTGCCCAATAAATTGGAAAATGTCTTGATATGGGAATAAATTAGCCGATTCGACGTTAGAATCATATCCCTATATAAACGCAAATATGAAAAACCATCATTCTTTCAAAGTATTTATCGTCGAAGACGATGTCTGGTACGGCAGCATGCTCCAGCATTATCTTTCCCTCAATCCCGAGTACGAAGTTAAAAGGTTTGAATCTCCCCGCGAGTTTTTCGCCCAGCTGCATGAGAATCCTGATGTTGTGACATTGGACTATTCCTTGCCGGATTGTGATGGGGCAGAAGTATTGAAGAAGATCAGGGAGCACAACCCGGATATACGGGTGATCGTCATTTCGGGACAGGAGGATGTCGCCACAGCTATTAACTTGTTAAAGAATGGTGCCTTCGACTATATAGTAAAGGATGATGATACGAAGGACAGGCTCTGGAACAGCATTTTGCACCTGCGGGAGATCAGCAACCTCAAGCAGGAGGTAGAGACCCTGAAGACCCAGGTCGGGCGTAAATACGATTTCTCCCAGATGATCCTTGGGAAAAGCGAACAGATCGAAAAAGTTTTCTCCCTGATAGAAAAAGCAGCGAAGACAAACATCACGGTGTCTGTCACTGGTGAGACGGGGTCCGGGAAGGAAATGATCGCCAAGTCCATTCATTACAATTCCGAGAGACATAAGCAGCCCTTCGTGGCTGTGAATGTAGCCGCTATCCCAAGAGACCTGATCGAAGCCGAGCTGTTCGGCCATGAAAAAGGAGCGTTCACCGGAGCCGTCACCCGCCGTATAGGGAAGTTCGAGGAGGCGGATAAGGGTACGCTGTTCCTGGATGAGATAGGGGAGCTGGATATCAATCTTCAGGCAAAACTTTTACGTGTTCTGCAAGAGCGTGAGATCACCCGCATTGGCAGCAATACGGTTACCAAGATAGATGTTCGTATCGTAGTCGCAACACATAAGAACCTGCTGGAAGAAGTGAAGAGCAAGAATTTTCGTGAGGACCTTTACTACAGGTTGATCGGATTGCCCATCTATCTGCCGCCGTTGAGAGAGAGAGGCAATGATATCCTGATCCTCTCTAAACACTTCATTGATGGCTTCTGTAAGGAAAACAAGCTGGATAAAAAGACCTTATCTCCTGAGTCTCAGCAAAAGCTGATGCAATATCCTTTTCCCGGGAATGTTCGTGAGTTGAAATCTGTGGTGGAGCTGGCCGTCGTGATGGCGGATGAAGAGGTGATACTTCCCGAGCATATTACGTTGAACACATCTGCAAGCATCGCGGATCTGCTCAACAAAGAAATGACCCTTAAAGAGTTCGAAATACAGATCCTGCAGCATTATTTGGACAAATTTGACAAAGACGTTCTGCTTGTCGCCAAAAAGCTGGATGTTGGCAAATCCACGCTTTACAGGATGATACAGAACGGAGAGCTCAAGATGAAGTAGCTCTGGTCGCTTAAATCAGCCTGCATGAATTTGCCTCAAGATTTGGTCAGAAATTATAGTTTTTACGAAGAGATACTGAACAAGATCCCGGCGGAGATCATCGTTGCGGATACACAATACAGGTACCTTTTTGTAAACCCCTGCGCCGTACCGGACCCGCATCTTCGGGAATGGATGATCGGTAAGACCAACGAGGAGTTTTGCCAGTATGCGGGACGGTCGGAAATGACGGCCAGGTCTCGTCGCCAGGTGTTTGGAAAAGTAATGCGTTCGCGGCAGATGATAGAATGGAGCGAAGAGATAAAAGATGAAAAAGGCGCTTTTCGACATTACCTTCAGACAGTCTACCCGGTGTTGGATGACAACGGAGAGGTGCAATGGGTGATCATATATGGAGTGACGATCACGGAGAAAAAAGAATTCGAGGAGAAGGTTCGCCGTAGTGAAAAAAGGTACAGGGATCTGTTTAATTATAGCCAGGCCCTCATCTGTACACACGACATGACAGGCAGGCTGCTGGCCGTCAACCCGGAGATCTGCAGGGTCCTGGGCTATGCCGAAGATGAGATGCTGGGCAGCAGGATCCAGAATTTTATCCCTGCCGAACATAAGGAGAAATTCGGGAAAGAATACATTGACGCCATACGAACGAGCAGCACCGCCGTAAGTGGCGTGTTTTGCGTGTTGAATAAGAAAGGCGAGCGGATCTATCTTCTATATAAGAACTACAGGGTAGAGGAACCCGGTCTGGAGCCATATGTGATAGGCTTTTCTCAGGACATCACAGAGAGGATCCACATGGAGAAGGAGCTGCGCTATGCTAAAAAGGTCACCGACGAGGTCGCCCAGGCGAAAGAGTCTTTTCTGGCTCATATGAGTCATGAGATCCGCACACCTATGAATGGCATCATGGGGATGGCCAGCCTGATGGCCAAGACGAGGCTGGATGACCAGCAACGGTATTATTTGAAATTGATCCAGGAGGCTGCCGGCAGTCTCCTGGTGATCGTGAATGATATATTGGACCTGGAGAAGATCGTAGCTGGCAAACTGCAGCTGGAGAAGATCAACTTCAAGCTCGTGGAAAAGATCACCACTTCCATACAAGCTTTCATTCACAAGGCGGAGGAAAAAGACCTGGGCCTGATCTTCCAGAATGGGATCCCTGCGAATATGGTAGTGAAGGGCGATCCTTACCGGCTTAGCCAGGTTTTGAATAATATATTGAGCAACGCCCTGAAGTTTACGGAAAAGGGAAGGGTCACCATTGTTACAGGCATTATTGAGCAGAACGAAGAATGGGCCGTGGTGGAAATTGTCATTAGTGACACAGGCATCGGGATTAGTAAGGACCGTATCCGTACAATTTTCGAACCTTTTGAACAAGCCGATGCCACTATTTCCCGCAAATATGGAGGAACAGGTCTCGGACTGACCATCTGCAGGAATATGATCGAAATGCAGAATGGTGAATTACTGGTGCAAAGTGAAGAAGGAAAAGGATCGGCATTTACGGTCCACATCCCTTATCAACTAAGTATGGAAGCTATGCAGGAAAACGAAACCAACCAGGATCTTGATTACAAGAGCCTGGGACACAAAAAAGTATTGGTGGCCGAAGATGTGGAGCTTAATCAGTACCTTGCCCGTCATATACTCGAATCATGGGATTTTGAGGTCACCATTGTCGGCAACGGGAAAGAGGCGGTCGATCAGTTGCAGGCAGAATCTTACGATTGTATCCTTATGGATGTGCAAATGCCCGAGATGGATGGTATGGAGGCAACGAGGCATATCAGGCAGCTGCCTGACCCCGTTAAAGCAAATATCCCTATTATAGCGTTGACAGCGAATGCGCTCAAAGGAGACAGCGAGCGATACCTGGCAGCCGGCATGAATGACTACCTGGCAAAGCCTTTTGATGAAGCCAGGTTATTCCGGGTGATAGCGAGGAACCTCACCGAACAGACGCCTGCTGTAGCCACAGAAAAGAATATTCCGTTCAAAAACCATACAAGCATGTTACCCGTAAATAAGCTGTACGATCTATCCATGGTGCAATCCGTATCGGGAGGCGATGAAAGCTTTATTAAGAAAATGGTATCCCTTTTTATCGAGACAGTACCACAAAATCTGGACGAGCTGGTCAAAGCCACTCAAGCGGAAAATTGGGACCAGGTAGGCAAGACGGCTCACAAGCTAAAATCCACGGTGGACTCCATGGGGATCAAATCCATCAAACAGGAGATCCGTACGGTGGAGGCCAATGCCAAGCAAAAAGCACAGCTTGAAGAGATCCCGGCGCTGGTGGAAAGGATCGGGTCGGTTATCCACGAATGCATCGGTCAATTACAGTCGGAGATCATGTCGTAAGTCCTGTCCCTTACCGCTCGAATAGCGATTTTCATATATCTATATTCCCCCAATCTAAGAAAAGCATTCCCAAATAGGGAGCTCCGCCCCTTCAGGAAGAATCTTTAGTTTTTGATTTTCAATACATTATGGTTTGACTTTTTCTGGCACCATTTTCCGGGAATAGGGGTGCACTACTAGCAATTATATATGGAATTCAACCAAGAGCCAGTTATTTTCGTCGTGGAAGATAACTTGATTTATCAAAACCTTATCGCTAAAGAGCTTGAATCTGTTAGCAGGAACATTCATTTTTATACCAATGGAGAGTCTTGCCTGGACGAGCTGGACAAGGGTCCCACCGTCATTGTAATGGATTATAACCTCGATGGTAAGCTGAATGGACTCGACACGCTTCAACAGGTGAGGGCCGTCCATCCCGATGTTTATATCATCCTTTTTTCGAGCCAGAAAGGCTTGAATACAAAAGAGGTGCTTCTTCAATATGGTTCCTTCGACTTCCTGGAGAAGAATAGCTTATCGCTGCGCACCCTGCACCAGATGGTAGACTGTGTCGTCTCTCCCAACGGCAAATCCTGAGAATTTTCCGAACATTTTCAGGACCGGCAGGTTATTAAATTTTCATGAGCGTATACTCCCTTAAAAGGGTTCAGAACATCCCCACCACCCTGGAAAAGGCCTGGGGTTTTTTCTCCAGCCCCGATAATTTAACCCGGATCACCCCTGACGACCTGAGGCTAAAGGTCATTTCCCGGCATCATGGCGACCAGGTGTATGCCGGCCAGCTTATCGAGTATAAGCTTTCTCCAGTGCCCGGATTTCGGGTCTATTGGATGACAGAGATCACCCATGTGGTCCCTGTCCGTTATTTTGTGGACGAACAACGCCGCGGCCCTTATAGCCTGTGGCATCACCAGCATCATTTCAGACAGATAGAAGGAGGGATTGAGATGACGGATATCGTACATTATCAATTGCCGCTTGCATTCCTGGGCAGCCTGGCCCATGGACTATTCGTAAGCCGCCAGCTGGGAAAGATATTTGCTTTCCGACGTGAAAAAATAGAAGAGGTCTTCGGAAAATGGGCATCACCCCTTTAGCCTGACCTAACCCGGGATCCGGGATATATATTTTTCTATTTCCTTGATCTGGCTGACTATCTGCGGGGTGGTAGGTTTAAGCGCCTTTGCCTTCCTGAAAAAGTCCTTGGCAGCGCGGAATTCCCTTCTTGTCATCATGATAGAGCATAGCTGGAGGAAGGCTGCAGCCTGATTTTCCTTATCGGGCAGTCCCTTACGAAGTGCCTGGCGGATATAGCTCTCGCCCTGACGGATATCGTTCTTTTGCATGGACAGCATCCCCATCTGCAGCAGGCTGGCCCCTTCGGCTTCTTTCATAGGCATGCCCAGGTCCAGCCCTTTTTTCATGTTCACTTCAGCGCCCGAGAAATCATTTTTCATCATGGCGATATTCCCTTTCAACGTGTAGTATACGCTCCGGATAGGCTTATACAGCAGACCGGGGAACTTGATGGAGTTCAGCACTTTTTCGGCTGCCTCCAGGTTGCCGCTCTCCATATGCTCCTGGATCAGCCGCAGTGGGCCGAAGAAGAAGTAGCCGAAAAGCAGGATCACGGCAATGAAATACAGCAGGAAAGCAGGCCAGAAGCCGGCGGACACATTCACCAGGATAGCCAGGGCCAGTAGGAGAATGGCTATAGGAAGACGATACTTGATAACAATATTATAAAACTTCATAGCTTTTATGGTCTCCTTGTTGAGCCGGACACACGGTCAGCTCAAAGGGATTGCAAAGATAGGGCTATGCTGTGAATTCTCCCCGATTCCTCTTACCTATCCCCGGTCTCAGAAAGCATCGTCATTGATCTCGATCCAGTACCCGTCGGGATCCTGCAGGTACACCTGTTTCACCTTATCCGGTCTTACCTGGGGCTCCTTGCTGCTGCCTGCCCAGTTGCCATACTTCACCTTGTACTGATCCAAATGGCCTGTGAAAGCCTCCATGGAAGCCACGCTAAAGGCAAGATGTATATTGATGTCATGGGGGATATCCTCTTTGGCGCCTGACACCACGTGCAGCTGCCCATGCTCGGAGATCCTGAACCAGACATGTTTTCCGTCATGAAAAGGCTCCGGAATGCGCTTCAGCTGCAGCACTTTTTCGTAAAAATCAGCACTTCTGTTCAGGTCTGTCACAAAGATGGTCTGATGGCTGAAATGCGGGCCCTGACTTTGGGCGGCAAACGCCAGCAGCAGGCAGGCGGCCAATGGGAACAATCGTCGCATAATGAATGATTTAAGGAACCAAAGTACGCAATTGCCGACAGCTAAAAAACCCACTCCCCCAACAACCCGCCATTCTGTATCACAAATTATATTATTAGCTGGTTAAAATGCCGGAAAGCCTTATTTTTGCCGCCCAAACTACTGGTCCTGTAGTTCAATGGATAGAATAGAAGTTTCCTAAACTTTTGATACAGGTTCGATTCCTGTCAGGACTACACCTCTCTTTCAACCCGCTGTTTCTCAGCGGGTTTCGTTTTTTCTATGACTTTGGCTTAACAGGAATAAGGCCATGCTTTATCATAGTTGTTTTTAATTTTTCGATATCCGGAGGGCCGATAGTATTTAGAATAGCGGCAATTTCTTGAAAATAATCCGGCCCCAATAAGGCAGGTGTAATTACTGCTAATGCTTTGGCCTTCTCGTGTTGTAAATTATCGAAGCCATGAGCAACACCCCGGGGAATAAACAATGTTTCTCCCGGAGCAATATCAACAGTCTTGTCTTCCACCGTAAAAGTCATAATGCCTTCTAATCCATAGATGGTTTCATCAAACTGTTCATGATAGTGAGGCGCCGGCACCTTGGCTCCAGATGGTACGGTAAATTCAAACACTGCCGTCGATCCGTTGGTATCAGTGGCGTCAAGCAGGAAATCAATAGAAAGCTGACCCGCGCTGATTGTTTCTTTTTTCATTTTTAATGGGCTTTGGGAGTATAATATTACGGTAGTTGCCCCTGATTTTCAAATGAATAAAGCAACAAATACTCCGAAATCGGCCAGTAATAGGTTAGATAATTGTCCAGTTAGGACTACAACCTTCTTGAACCCGCTGCAATTCAGCGGGTTTTGTTTTTGGTAAGGCATACACATATAGCAATCAATGGATTGCTTATATTTAGAAAATTCATGCCAGAAATTCTTAACCATATTAAAAGAGAACATATTTTAGATGCAATAAAAAAAATTGATAGGGAGGGAATTCCATTGGAAAATCGGTGGAGCGAATATTGGATCAATTATCAATTTAAGCTATATCCCTTTAAATTCGTCATACAGGAAGCAAGCAAATACAGTAGTCGGTCATTTAAAACCACCGACTTTACAACTAACGATAGCTCATTAATTACTATAGCAGGATTAAAATTTCACATTCTTTATAGAACGCCGAAACACACAAATGAAAATATTAAATACTGGGTTGGGTTGAAACAAATGAGGCCGCCGGAACATATGCAGGGGAAGGCTTGGTATCCTACAACCTTTAAGATTATGGAGGGCAGGGAAATATATGAAGAGAATGTCCTCGAAAAAAATATACAAGTTAATGATAGAGTACTAGTATATTTCTGTTATGAGAATGACGAAAAGCCCTGGTATACAAAACAAGGTACAGTTTCACGTATTGTAGATTCCAGGTTAAGAATTCATTGGGATTATCATGGTCCAGATATCACGGCAGATGCTTCCGTTGTTAAAGCACTAAAGCAGTATGGAATGATGCAAATAAGACGCCAAAATCATATAGAATATATTTTTGGTGAACAAGTAATTGATAAGGGTATCGATACTTTTGAATTTGAATCAGGTCAGTATGATGAACTTATTGGTGAGGAAATTTGTTCACTCGGCAAGTACGTCAGGGAAAGGAGAGAAGTCGAGATTAAATTTTTACATAAGCAAATAAGTATTTCTTTAACTAAATACCTGATATCAATCTACGGGATTAATAATGTCCGAGCAGAACATCCTGTGAGAAACAGTCAAAAAAGAATTGATTTACTTGTTCGGAATAAAGGGCAATATATTTTGTATGAAATCAAAACTTATGCGTCTATAAAGACTTCAATCAGAGAAGCATTAGGACAACTGCTTGAATATACATTTGACACCAAGATTGTCCAATCAACAGAGATGATAATAATAACACACATTCCTGCAAACGATTCTATTGTAAAGTATATGAACTTTCTAAGAAAGAATTTTAAGATCCCGCTGTACTACCAGTATTTTAATATCAAAACCCATTTCTTATCAGAAAAGATTTAATTTTTGACGGTAGAAACATATTTTGGACTTATTTAGCGAACAAGGTTCCACAGGCAGGAAGCATTGAGGAAAGTTATGGGGTGATTAAGAGGGTAAGGGCAATATCTTCAATAGTTGATCTCGAATTTTATTTTTTCATTTGCGATCACATCATCACAATTTCCGAGATAGGCCCGGCTAAGAATCAATTTAGTCAAAAGTTTGTCGTCAATTATCAGAATTAATATGCCACTTTGCCCATAAGTATCACGTTGAGCATGACTTAGATTCTTATTTGATTCCATATCTCTGACGAACAGAAAACCAAATTTTCCGATGGTGGGCTTTGATAAATATATTCGAAGCTGGTTTAGCTCATTTTTTGTGTAGCTATTAGCTAAGTTTTTAAATTCAAATACTATATTCTTAGCGTTTAGCTCATTTTTTACATCATGCCAAAATTTGGTATTAGAATTGTTTGGTATTATAGCATCTCTTCGTTCGTATCCGTCATAAGTTTTTGCTTGGACATACACTTTTCGAAATCCTGGAATAAATAAATAGTTGAGTACTTTTATACAGTATTTCTCATACTTTGTCCAATCTTGTTTCCCAGGCTTGATAGAACCTAATTCATTAGTAAGAGAGAGCGCGAATTCTTCGTTCTTGGATATTTCTATGAACTCAGGTATCATATCCGGTAAAAGTTCCGAAAGCTTTCCATGAATATTTGCCAGAGCATCGATTCCGATTTTTGTTTTACGAAGATCATTCCGAATATCTTCTATTCTCTTTGCAATTTCAATATCATAAATGTTCATTAACGAATCGCTTTTGTCGAGAATGAAGCACGTGCTTCGAAATTGCTTGATGATATGTCGTTTCATTATTTTCAGTCGTTGAAGTTTTTCCTTGTCGGCTTTTATTTCTTCGGCAATGTTCTTTAAGTGTTCCGCAGCTGATGTTAACCCATTTAAGAACAAAAATAAAATCGTGCTAATATATATTGAGAAATATCGATCGCCATAATACTCCCAGATCTTGACTGCAAGTTTGTTGTCATCGATCAGGGATTTGTATGTAAATTCATCAAAAGTATTCGGGTTTTTAAGATGCGACAGCCTTGACCCGAAGGATTCCGGATCGTAGTCGAATCCGGGTATGTTCCATAAAGTGTGTCAGACTCATTGATGAATGATATTTTGACGATCTACTGCCTGGTTATATACTGAAGATGCTGCGCAAAATATCATTTGGCAATGAGGTGTTGTTTATATGTTCAATTTCAGACGATCTCCAAAGATAATGGACAATTGCGCAAGTGTTTGATTCCAGTTGTGAACCGGCTTATTCCACTTTGCAACAATAGTCTCCTGTACAAGGAACAATAACTTCATCAAAGCGTCTTCACTCTGGAAGGCACCTTTAGATTTGGTAACGGTGCGAAGCTGCCGGTGAAAGCCCTCGATGATATTGGTAGTGTACATTATCCTGCGGATATCCTTATTGTACTGAAAATAACTGCTGAGGCGAGGCCAGTTCTTCTTCCAGGATTCTATGACCTTGGGATAACGGGCGCCCCAATTAGCAGATAATTGCTCCAAATGACGCTCGGCAAGCTCTTTGGTAGAAGCACGGTAGACACCCTGAAGGTCTTTCATAAAAGCCTTGACGTCCTTGTGTGAAAGATATTTTTGAGAATTACGTATCTGGTGGACCACACACAACTGGACTTCTGCCTGGGGAAAGATACTTTCTATAGCCTCCGCAAAGCCCTGCAGGTTATCAATGCAGGCAATGAAGATATCGCTGACGCCGCGGTTTTGTAAGTCCGTCAATACCTGCAGCCAGAACTTTGCACCTTCATTTTCACCAACATACATACCCAGCAACTCCTTGTACCCATCCTGGTTCAGGCCGATTATACAGTATACTGCCCGGCTCACCACGCGCCCTTCATGTCGTACTTTGTAATGGATCGCATCCAGCCATACGAACGGATAGACAGCTTCCAGTGGCTTGTTCCGCCATTCCTGGATCAGCGGCAGGATCTTATCGGTCACACGGCTAATGGTGGCGGGGGAAACGTCCAGATCGTACATCTCTGACAGATGGTCCCGGATATCGCCGTAGCTGGCTCCGCGGGCATACAAGGCGATGATTTGCCTGTCCAAATCAACGCCCAGGGTCTTATTCCGCTTGGGAATGATCTCCGGCTCAAAGCTGCCGTTCCGGTCACGAGGCGTCGCAATATCTACGGTTCCAACAGGCGTTTTAACGGTCTTTTTGCCCTTACCGTTCTTTCTGTTGGCTTCCTCATTCTCTTCAATGTGCGCCTCCAACTCGCCTTCCAAAGCCCCTTCCAGGAACTCTTTCAGCAACGGTGTCAGCACACCCTCCTTACCCAATAGCGTCTCTCCATTCTTGATCCGGCTTGCAGCCTGCTTCTTAAAGGCTTCAAAATCGAATGATTGCTTTTCCATGTTTATCAGTTTAAATTTACGAAAATTTTAAACTGACACACTTATTGGAATACTCTCTCGAATCCAAGCGTTTCATATAACAATCGATGTAAGTTGTTATACTTCATGAACGGCAGCTTACCCTTTAGCTTTTTGATTTCCTTTTCATTCAATACACCGTCTTCAGATATTTGTTTAATGCTTAGGTAATGAGAGACTGCCAATAGCTTGATTATTTTTTCCAATGGAAGATAGTTTTTTCAATAATTTCGAAAGTTCAAAGAGCCCGGATTCCTGTAGATGGCACGGAAGTTTTTTTGGTGAGGAAAAAAGCCAGATGCCCTGGTCTTTCCTTAACTAGTTCGTATGGTCTCGAGCCTTAAGAGCTTCAAATATCAATATTTTATACAACTAATGAGTTTTATTCTGCCAAAAGCTGGTTCGATAACCCTATCCTTTTCATGGGCGAATTTTCCTTTTTTAAGTTATGAAATTTGCCCGACTCTCTACTTTTGGTCGTCCGATTTAACGGGAGGAGGTCAAGCTGTGACCTCTTGTTGTCCAGGCAAATGATTAAAAGCTGTGAAATCAACCAGTAGGTGGTTAGATAGTTGTCCGGTTAGGACTACGATGCCTTGTAAAATATTGATTACGAGGCATTTTTCATTCTATTCCTACCTATTCTCTCCTTCCGTTTTCAATCACTATATTTACAGACAAACTACATTATGTCTGACTATAAATTTGATCGTACCGCGTTTAAAATACAAACGTTCACAGAGGCAGATAAAGCTAATATTTTCGACAAGAATGTTTCTTACCCTGAACGACTGCGTCAGGCCTATTTTCTGATATCACAGGCATATGGTTTCTCGATGTCCGACCAACCCAAACTGGACAGAAATCATTTTTCGAGCAGAAAATTGAGTAATTGATGGCACACATATTCAATGACGACTTCAGGGATTTTATCCAGGCATTGAACCATAGCAACGTCGAATACATTCTTGTTGGAGGATATGCTGTAATTCTTCACGGATATCGAAGGGTTACAGGGGATATGGACATTTGGGTGAACAGGACAAAAGAGAATTATTCCAAATTGATTAAAGCATTTGCTGAATTTGGCCTGCCAGTTTTTGATATGACAGAAAGCAAGTTCCTGGATGCTGACACTGCAGATGTTTTTTCTTTCGGGCGCCCACCAGTCAGTATTGATATTATAACAAGCTGAAAGGCGTTGAATTCGGCGATGCTTTCTCGCAAGCCGTACAGTTCGATGAAGATGGGCTGTCGATCCGATTTATACATCTGAACAACCTTATCCAGGCAAAAAAAGCAGCTGGCCGTCATAAGGATTTAGACGATATTGAAAAACTGACATCCGCTGATTAGTTGTCGGCGAATACAATCATTTAATAATGCCAGACAAGACAAGACTATATAATTTTAAAGGAATAAAATATGGGATATGGACTATCGGGATTTATTCCCTGTTATTTTTATTAATGCTGAAATTTCGCCCCTCATTACTAGCCGTTTTGAACTCCGGATCAGGCCCCATAATTTGGTACATTATTCTAAGAATACTGCCCTTTGTTGTTGCCTTTATATTCCTTGTCACAGGATATTCAGCGATAAAAGGCGATAAAGCGCAAATACTTCCTTCTATTATACACGGAATTGCATTGATCGCGTTGTTGACCAATTTATTTCAGGCATTCTTGGTTTGGGGTTTCTAATAACTGGGAACATACCAATCAAGGATCCAAATGTCACCGCGCCAACCCGCTAAAGCACACAAAATCAGTGAGTAGTTGGTTAGATAATTGTCCGGTTAGCGCTACGAGGCTCTGTAATACTTTATTTATCACGGTATTATGGAGCTTTTTTTTATTTATCGTCACTCTTGCCTATCGCATTCCCTTTCGGATTATATTGATATAAATTATCAGTAAACCAATGAAGGTAAACTTAGAAGACTACTATATTCTCTCGAGCATTTTTTTGGGAGATAATCTGACTATCACTTTTCAATACAGTTTGGATATACATAGCCGGCGTGTTCTTGAGTTAAAGGAGGTAATTGGCTTTATAGACAAGCGTACTACCGATCAATTGGTTGTTCTTCGCATAGATGAAGGTGGGGGATCATATCCTTTTGATCTTTCTCTTCGCCTACAGCGCCCTGAGGTGGCAGAGTATCAAGAAACCTTCTTTTTCACAGATGAGAAATGTGTAGATTTTAATTTTCGGGCTTGTGCCAGGGCTATTATTTTTCGGGAATGGACAGAAAAAGATGTATGGTTAAGATAGGCTGCTAAAAGCAATGAAATCTGTTAGGAGCTGGTTAGATAATTGTCCGGGCAGGACTACAATGCCTTGTAATTGATTATAAGGCATTTTTTCATTCTATTGCGACCTATTCTTCTAGCGTTAGCAATCGCTGTATTACAGACAACCCGACCATCCATTTACTAATAAAAGAGGCTCACTTATAAATAGAATATTTTGGTTTCCTGACAAATAGAACTCTCCGGCTTCCAGCTAACCCTTTCTTCTCAATTTCACCGCGGGGCTTTTCGTCATATCTCCCCTAAATCCTACCTCGTAACGGTCGGAGCCATCTTCAATAATTAGCAAGCCGGAATTCGGTGGAATGGAACCAAGGTTTTCTGCATATATCACCAATTGCAGCGAATCGCCCATACCAGGCGGTATTTTGATGACTTTTCGATATGCTTGTTCAGTAAGGCCTTGTTTTGGGATAATCACCTCATCATTCAATAATACACTTACCGTGTCTCCATCCACAATACCATTATCATATAAAACCAATACAAGGCTGTCAGATTTGAAATCAATAGTGCGAATGGGTTCAGTTTTGCGTAATGCAACTTCTGCTGCAGCTCCGGTAATTTTTTGATTATTCGGGAAGGCAGATGCATTTTTCTCAAAGCCTACCTGTTGCTGCACTTTAACGGTTGTTAGATTTTGCACCGGAGTGCTGGCCACCGCAGGGGGTTCTTTTTCGGATACTGCTACTACCGGTGGTTCTTTTATAATTTGTTCAGGATTTGAAAACGCAAGTGTATTTGACAATTTCAAACTGTCGAGTTTACTGATCAGCTTTGTCTGAGCCTGCCTGTGTTGCTTTTGAAGCGTGATGGTTCCTGTAGAAAGATCCTGGTCACCCTCCCGTAGGTCTCGCGTTCGTGTGTGGAAAGGTCCGGTCAAAACCATTATGGTATCAACCATCTTAATGGACAATTCACAAAATGTTTTGATGCTGCGGGAGCGGGTCGTAAAATTATTGTAGACCAGTTTATCATCCGAAATAGTGTATACACTATCTTTCCGGTTCAGAGTAATTTTCTTAACGGCTATTTTTTCAGCGCCTTTATACATGAAGGTGATCATCGAATAACCAGTCATGTCCTGGTTGATGGCCAGTTCAAGTGGCATTTGTGTTTGGGAGGTGGAGATCGTTCCCACCCAAATTCCCGAAAGATCCTGGGAAAAGAGTTGCAAAGGCAGTAAAAACAGCACAAAAATGGCCTTCATCGTAGTGGTTGAATTGGTTCTTTTATTCTCAACGATAAATCAATGTGTTAAATTGTTTGGGCGTCAGGCCTGAATGGCCATCCAAAACTGCCCGAACCCGCGATTTAATGATTGATAATCAATGATATGCACTGCGCTGGGCAAACAAAATTGCACGGTCGGCTATCACCCATGCAATTTCATATTCATTCCAATTGTTTTTAGGGACGATCCCAGAAGGCGGGTGGCTCAATATTCAGGCTTCTTAAATATACGTATGCTTGTCCGCGGTGGTGTATTTCGTTGTCAATAAAATAAAAAAGGAAAGAAAGGCAGGTGCCCGGCCACATGCCAAATGCCACATCCTGTTCTGCAAAACGATGGGTTGGAATAGTGGGCCAAATGGCGTTGATTTCGTCGGTAGCTGCATCCCACAGTTGCAATAAGGCTGCTTTGGTGTTCACTTTATCAGCGTCCGCCCACTTTGGCCATTTACCAGTAGCAATGCCCTGCAGGCCGGGTACTGCCATGCCGAGGAATTCGTATACCAGGTCAGAGAAGGGGCGCATACCGCCTATGGAATAGGTAAACAGCTTGTCTTCAGGAAAGGCTTCAATCATTTTGCGGGTGAGGCCACGATGTCCCTGCCAGTGTTTAAGTAATTCCTGTGTAGAGAAAACAGTGGCGGCGGTGTTCGATGTTGCTTGTTGCGTTGACATGGTTATTATTTTTTAAGTAATGTTATAAGTACAACACAAAGCTATCGGCGGGCTGTGACAACAGTATGTCAGCAGTTTTTCAGCGCGGATAATATTTTTTATGATTTTGATGATAAATGCGAAAAATCGCACGAGTGTTTTTGGATGGACTTAGGGGTATAATCAAACATATCTTTTTGAGTGACGTCAGATTTTTTCTAAAAAAAACCGATCTTGCTTTAATATGTATCACGCTTCTTTCGGGAAATTTGGGATCGAGATAATAGAAGAAAATGACTATACGATCGGCTCTGCCGATAATAAATTCGTATACGAATTAGTATTCCAACATCCTGAAGATATTGGTTACGCCCCTACCTCAGTATATGGTATCAGAGTATACAAGGATGGCATCTTTAAATCAGCGGTTGTAATGGCTACAGGTGGAGCGACTCGAGTAGCCCAGGATTCGGTCATAATTGATGGTCAAAACCTTTTGTTGACTTGTTGCAACAAGGTTTTTTGTCTTCAACTACCCAATCTGGACCTCAAATGGATGGTCGTACCAGATTTGGCGACTTGTTTCAGTATTTATCGATATAAAGACAGCTATATAATTCATGGGGAGATAGAAATCACTCGCCTGGATCAGTCAGGAAGGATAATCTGGCAGGTTAGTGCCAGAGATATTTTTGTAAATATTCAGGATAATGAACCAACCTTCAAAATGCTTGAAAATTATATTGAGTTGATGGATTGGCAAGGACATCGGTATAAGCTCTCTTACGACGGAGTTATTGTTGATGATGTCGGCGGGTGAGGATGTGCAAATTGCTCATTGTATGTTAGATTTGCATACATTTAATCATTACCACTCTCATTTATAAATGTGCTTCAAAGTGAATTATTTCACAATGCCAGTGATGTCAAAATCATGATTTCAGATCTGTCAGTGGCTATTCCATTGCCTGAAAATAAACCGCAATGCGTCATAATAAGCCTTTATGGGTTCCGTCATATGCGTGTCTTCGGGATAGTGAACATATTTATGATCTAAACCCGTTATCTTTCTTTGGGTTATTATAGAGTCGAATTTTAAAAGATTGGTATGGAAAGTAGGATCGTTCGGCATTCCTTCGTTCCCATCACTATAAAAGACCATTTTATTAATAGTCCGATCATTTTTTAGCTTTTCATCAGCGAGGCTAAGTAAATATCCCTTATCCCACCAAAAGGATGGGCTTATGGCTATATAAGCACCAAACATATCCGGCTGCGTTAACAAGCAATTGATCGTGGTGATACCGCCGAATGAATGCCCTGCAAAAATTTTAAAAGGTTTTGTTTTGTAATGCGCGTCAACATAAGGTATCAGCTCAGCACCTATAAATTGCAAAAAATTATTGCCGCCGCCACTTGACTTATATCGGGAGTTTGAACTGGTATCAGGCTTTCCGTCATAACCCCAAATGCTATTAGTAGGGGTAAGATCCCTGGTGCGGTTTGTATTAGGAATGCCCACTATAATCATTTCGGGCACAACATTTACGTCCCGGCGGCTAAGATACCGGCAATATTCTGCAACCAGGCTAAAGTGGTTGTCCCCGTCTAGTACGTATAATACCGGGTAACGCTTATTGGGCAGCAAGGTATCTGCAGGCGGTACATAAATATAAACTTTCCGGTCTTCACCCAATACTTTAGACGAAATTTTGATGATGTCTGCCGATATGGGTTTAAATGCCGGGTCGGTTTGCGCAACCAAGCCTTTGGGAATTAACAGGATAAAAAAAATATATACTGTGCTATTTCTAAGATGACGCTTTAAATAGCAGTTGTAATTCATGCGAATCATAGGCTAAATATACAAGAATAGTAACACACCTGCTTTAAGAACTATTGTTACAACGCCCCGAACTCTGTCGGGACTACACTCAAAGGCAGCTACTTCACATCAGATCTGCGAATATTTTTCGCTTTATTAAAAGTTGCCAAACAACTATCCAGCGGTTGGCCTTGACTATAAATGCAGTCGCAGAAAACTTCGCAAGCCGCGGGGTTTTTGCTGGAAGCGCATTGATTTCTGCACTCAGCTTCAGAATTGCCCGGCCCGATCTCATATAAATAGAAAGTACCGATGATGATAAAGGCCAGGACTGCGAAGGAACTTCCAAAAAACACAACCCGAAGGCGCTTACCCAAGGGCTTTTTTAACACATGAGGATCTGTTTTGGGCTGCTTGAACGGCAAGATGTGTTTCAAACGGTCATAATCCCAAATTAATAAAAACAGGCTTGCCAATACCATCATCGTGACAAGCCGGGTACCGTCAAAGCGGGTAGCATAAGTCAGCACACAAATATTAACGATGAAGGGGAAATACATTAGTGCACCTAGAAGGGAAGTTCTCGGGATCAGTAATAATATAGCTGTTATGATTTGAGCAATTCCAATAAAAGTATAGTAATATCCTGTTAGATGTAAGGCATCGAAGTAATGCCCTAAAGGGTTATTGGGCGGCAGACCGGTGAATCGTTCACCGATGATTTTAACGTAGCCTGCAGGAATAAAGCTCGCTGCCAGGGCGATGCGACAAAAAACTGCAAACCGCTTAAACCATTTGTCAGACTTTGCCTCATAGTATATTTCTTCAATTCTATTCATAAATAGCGGAATTAAGAATCATATTTTTTTACGAGCGCTATTATGCTGGAGAGATTATGAAGAACTAGTGCCATATTACTTCCATGCCTGGCTGATTACCGCACTTATGGGAGCGATCATAGGAGCAGCGCCGAATTTTTCAGCAAGTTCCTTTTCCACTTTGGTTTTTATCTCGGCTATCCATGCGGAATTACGCTTTCGGATCTCCTTATGAATATCCCCTCCCCCCTCTACCAGGCCGTATGCAGCTTCTTTTGCAGATGGGCTGACGGAAAATTGCTTTACCTTTTCAATTGTTATTTTTGAAAATCCTGCGTCCTGTAATAATTGTCCTATGACAGGTTCATCACTCATCGAGGTTGCAAGATTATATGACTCCGACAAGGGATTTTCCAGATACTCCTTTGCTATAGATCGGAAAATATGGGAGGCAGCGTTTTGCTCTAACTTATCCCAGGTTGTAAATAGCAACATTCCTTCCGGCTTTAAAACGCGATACGCTTCTGCGAATGCCTTTGGCTTATCGGGAACAAACATATATCCAAAGCAACAAACAACCAGGTCGACACTGCTATCACTAAAGGGAAGTTGCTGTGCATCGATAATTTGCCATTCAATATTAAGATGGCTTAATTTCTTTTTTGCTTCATCCAACATATCCTCGCTAATATCTGAGGCGATTAGCTTTGCAGAGGCTGGGATACGTTCCCGGATATGGCGGGTAACCCGGCCTGTTCCGGCAGCAATTTCCAATACATTGGAAACGGAGGTTGGGTCTATTCTTTTGACGACTTCTATGGCATATGGTTCAAAGAATAAGGGGCCGAAAAATTGGTCGTAGTGAGCGGCAGTGCCTCCCGAAGTATTATTCATAAATTACTATGTTTATAGTTCCTCCAGCTTAAAAGGTAATTTGCGAATGCGTTTGCCTGTGAGATCAAAAATGGCATTACATAGCGCCGGGGCAAAAGCAGGCAATCCTGGCTCACCAACACCACCGGGCTTTTCATCATTCTCCATAATATGCACTTCTATTTCCGGAATTTCATTAATGCGCGGCATGGGGTAGACGTGGAAATTGTTTTCAACAGCTTTGCCCTCTTTAAAATGTGTTGCATGCTTAACCGCCGCGCCCAGCGCCATAACGATACTTCCTTCCACCTGGGCACGAATGATATCAGGGTTTACATACCAGCCGCAATCCATCAAGGCAAAGACCTTGTCGATCTTAATTTGTTTGTTCTGCCGGCGGGATACTTTTACTACTTGTCCTACCATACTGCCAAAACATTCTGTGATGGCCATCCCCCATCCATCGTTCTTTCGCCGCGATTTCCAGTTGCTGATATCTGCAAGTTTATTTACCAAAGCCTGGTAACGGGGAGAGGTAAGATGCGTCTTTCTGAATTCCAGCGGGTCCTGCGAAGCAAGGTGTGCCAGTTCGTCTATAAAACATTCACAGGCAAATGCATCAATATTGGCGCCAGGCGCACGCCACCAAAGTGTTGGTATAGGAGATCTGGTGGGGATGCCTGCAAAACTATAGTGCGGTATTGATTTATAATAGTCACTTGCAAGACCGCCAATTCCACCGCTATTGATTGTTACAGGTCGAGGTTCGGCATCTTTAACTTCCCCCTGACCTATGAATTGTGAAGCAGAAATGATTTGAAAGGCAAATATTTTCTTTTGGATATCCACACCACCCCTGCACCTGTACAATGCCCCGGTACGAAAAGGCCCCATGGTCATATCATCTTCTCTTGTCCACATCACCTGTACCGGCGCTTTCATCTCTTTTGAAATAAGTGCTGCTTCAAGCGGGTAATCTGTAAATGCCTTTCTGCCAAAACCGCCGCCGAGAAAGGTCATATTTACCGTAACGTTTTTGATGGGGATACCCAGTCTTTCGCTTAGGTCCGCCTGTATCCAGTTGGCCTCCTGAATCGGGCCCCATATCTCAATGCTATTATCTTTTACGTCGGCAATGCAGTTGAGCGGCTCCATACAACTATGCGACTGGTAGGGCACTTCATATAAAGCTTCTGTAATGGCCGAAGCATTTTTTAGTGCCGTTTCAAGAACATCCGATGGGAAAGGCTTGTAAATATCCTGCTGCATCCTCGCAAAAAGCTGTTCGGAATCCAGGTGTTCAAAACCATCATCATCCCATTCCACTTTCAGCTGTTTGCGTCCCTGCATAGCCGCCCATAATGAATCTGCTACTACGGCCACGCCTTCAAACAATAAACTAAAGACAGCTCTTTGTACTATAAATACATGCTTTACGCCGCTAACGGATCTTGTAGCCGAGTCATCGAAGCTTTTTACTTTCCCTCTGAACCGCGGGTTGCGCTCCACCACCGCATACAACATGCCCGGCAGTTTTTTATCCAGCCCGAATACTGCGGTGCCATTTGTTTTAGCGGCGGTATCATTACGGCGCAGGGATTTGCCAATGATCTTATAGTCTTTACGTTCTTTTAGTTTAACTTGCTGCGGCGGCTTTATTTCCGAAGCGTCTTTTACCAGTTCGCCGTAGCCGAGTTTTCGTCCTGTGCCGCGGTGGATCACCTGCCCATTTTCCGCATAGCATTCGGTTGCAGCAACGCTCCATTGTTTTGCGGCAGCTTCAATAAGCATTTCCCTGGCAGAGGCGCCGGTACGTAATAATTGCTGGTACCAGCCACGTATAGAAAAACTCCCTTCCTGAGGTTGCGGGCCAAATTTTTGAGGGTTGGCGGCAGCAAACCGTATACTCACCTGGTCCATGCTAACTTCCAGTTCTTCTGCAATAATTTGTGGAATTGCCTGCCAGGTTCCTTGTCCCATTTCCGAACGGTGAGTAAAGATGGTTACCCTGCCGGCGCTATCTATTGATATCCATGACATCAGCTCCGTTTCCGCATTATCCGCATGAATAATTTTTCCAACACTTTCTCCCAATGCAGGCCAATAACAGCCGATTGTTAAAGCAATACCGGATAAGCCGGCATGCCGCAGAAAAGTCCTCCTGGAAAGATCCTGTTTATGCCCCATCGCTGTAAAATTTAAGTCACCGGTCGTCAAAAAACAATAATACACTAACGCCTGTTAAATCTAGCTATTCGCGGTTAAGGAAGCAAACCGGATTGACCATCTACAGGCAAGCGTACATAAGTGGCAGTCTGCAAGGATAAGATTCAATTCACCAAGTAAGCAAAAATCAAGCAAATTCTGCAAAAATTGGTGCTATATACCCCCAACTGACGATAAACAGCCCATTACCTCCGTTGGGAAGCTCAAACCTTCCGTATATCCATTGCCATTGAAATATCTTCCTCGACTTACATATCATGCACTCTGATACATTGGTTCCAGGATAATCCCCAATATTAACCTTATTTATGTCCATCCTCAGAAACGTCTTGCTATTCCCTTGGTTCGCCGCATTGGCTCTCTCCGGTTGCAAAAAGAATCACCCCACCCCCCCTTCCTTGCCGGAAGTCAGCACCGTCAATGTTATCAATATTACTACCACAACAGCCAGCGGTGGCGGAGTGATCCAGCCTGGCGGCGAAAATGGCATTGCCAGCAGCGGCCTATGCTGGAGCAGCACCCGGCAGATGCCCGATATTACAGACGACACCACAAAAGGAGCCTCCGTTTCAGGCGCTTTCACCGCAGTCATGACGCATCTCATCCCTGCCACTACCTATAATGTGCGCGCATACGCCACCGGCAGTTCAGGAACCGCGTACGGCAACCTGGTGAGCTTTACCACTGCCGCCATCGCGACCAACAGGGCCCCCGAAGCCAGGAATATCACCATCACGGGCAATAAAAAAGCAGGCGAAACGCTTACGGCCCACTACACCTACTTTGACACCGAAAATGATCTGGAAAACGGCACAGACTTTCAATGGTATATTGCGAATGATACTACTGGCGGTACAGTAACACCCATTACCAATGCAACAGGCGCCTCCTATACCCTGTCAATAGCCGACCAGAACAAATTCCTCCTTGTGGGCATTATACCCAAAGCGGCTGCCGGAAGCAGCCCCGGAACAGAGACACTGTCCCGGTGGATAGGCCCCGTAAGCTCCCCGGATCCTTCATCAATTACATTTACCTACAACGGGCAGAGCGTAACTTATGGAATCATTACCAGCGCAATGACAGGCCGTAAATGGCTCGACCGCAACCTGGGCGCATCCAATGCGCCCGGCTCCTATGGTGACTGGCAGAATACAGGAGATCTGTTCCAATGGGGACGAAAGCCTGACGGACACCAGCTTGTTATCAGGGCCGCCAGTACTGCCGCCACCGTGGCTGTTAATGGCATCACTCCAACAGTGTCTTCATCAGACGATCCTGGCAATCCCCTATTTGTTACTACTATCGCCTCTCCTTTCGATTGGCATATTCCCCAGGACGGGCACCTCTGGGAGCCCTCCGGTGGGACTAACAATGCCTGCCCCTTGGGATGGCATGTTCCCTCCCGCACCGAGTGGGAAGCGGAACAGCTGGGCAACCTGCTGGATGCTTACAATAAATTGAAAATAACGGTGGGAGGAGGACGCAATATCAACGATGGCTCGTTCTCTCTTACTACCACCGCCGGGATATACTGGAGCTCCACAACGTTTACGGGTGTGTTCAACGTTGCCTATACCTATGATTTTTCGGCATCCGGCAATGCCACCTCATCAACAACCTATCCAAACGCCTACGGGTTTTCCGTTCGTTGCATAAAGAATTAATATGATCGGAGTTTGGTGGCCGCATCAAACACCCGGCAGAAGTTTTTGCCACCTACCTTGCCGATCTCATCCTTAGTAAAGCCCGTCTTTAACATCGCATCGACGATGGCGTAATAGAACCCTGCCTTCTGGTCCTGCCAGGTCTGGTTCGTCCGCTCACCCATCCTGCCAGGAGGACCAGGTTTAGGACCCAAGTCGCCAGGAGGCCTATAAGGCGGGGTCAACTTGGTATCGGTACCGATGCAGACATGGTCGATTCCGATGATGTCGACCAAAGCCCGGATATTTTGAGCATATTCCAACGGAGAGTCGGCTAAGTGTGTCCATACACCAATCACCCCACCCGCGTCGGCGACGATTTTAGCTTGCTCCTTGCTGATAAGTCTTGGCCGCATCATGCGGGCCATGTTCGGGTTCGAACCCAACTGAGTATCGAGGCCGGTGTGAGAAATGATCACTGGATGGGCTGCCACTTTGAGCGCAGCGGCAAGAGTGTCAACGTTGGCATGCGCCAGGTCGACGAGAATGCCCAACCGGTTACATTCCTTGATGATGCTTGCACCGAACGCCGTCAGCCCGCCCCAACGTACAGGGTTAGTGTAAACGTCTCCTAATGGCACGGACGCATCATTGTCATGAAGCAGCGTTAGATGCCGCAAGCCCCGGTCATAGGCCTCTTCGAGCCGGCCCACCTGCCCTTCAAGAAAGTGACCGCCCTCGACCGATTGGATGACAGTCGGCTGGTGCTTCTTATGTGCGGCGCGTAGGTCTGCCATGTTTAAGGAGCGCTTCATGCCGTGGTGAGCCAGCTGCTGATCCATTGAAGCCAGCCCATTCCTGAACCGCCCATAGGCATCTCCGGGGTTACGCAGCTGTTGGTAGTCGACGGCGAATGTCATGCAAATGGCCGTTAAGCCAGACCGTTTCATCTCGCCGGACAGGCCGATATCAGGACCGGGAACCTCGGCCTCGGTGAGGGGGACGTCGATATGATTGTGCGTGTCGATGCCAATGGTAGCCGCCACGATCTCAGCCACCCGTGGGTCGGGCTCATAGATAGCCCATGATGCGAATGGGTTCAGGATCATCGTAGCACCCACCCCTGAGACGGCTGTAAGGAATTTTCGTCGTGACCATTGTACCTGAGACTTCATTATGATCTGCTTTCTGATTGAAATTTATGCAAAACTACATCTTATCTTTCCTTGTTCCCTTTTTACCTCAAACTTTGTAAATTGAGTTCCATTCCCAGCAGTAAAGTAAGCTATGAACTTCAATCTTTTGCTCTCTAACATCTCAAGGCATATTTCCTTAAGCCAGGACGAAATAGCATTTTTCACTTCCTTGTTAAGGTCAAAGCCTGTAAAGAATGGCGAATTCTTACTTCGCGAGGGGAATATATGCAAATATGAATCTTTTGTAGTCAGAGGATGCCTAAAAACATATTACCTGGACGAAAATGGATTCGAGCATATTATAGATTTCTCTATTGAAGAATGGTGGGCAGATGATCTATACAGTCTTTTAACCCAAACCCCATCTAAATCGAATATCAAAGCGATCGAGGACACCGATATTGTACAAATAAGCAAGCCTGATCTGGAATTGCTGTATCAAAAGATCCCAAAGTTTGAGCGGTTTTTCCGGATTCTTTTTCAAAATGCATATATTACTCAAAGAGAGCAAATAAACCAGGCCTTATCGGCTTCGGCCGAAGAAAGATATATTTTGTTTATGAAGCAGAAACCGTACGCCGAAAAACGTTTCTCTCAAAAGGACATTGCCTCCTACCTGGGTGTCACCCCTCAATTCTTAAGCACATTGAAGAAAAGATTGGGTCAAGTTAATGTAGATTAACTTTCAATCCATTATGGCTCCTTTATTTTGTATCTTATAAATGAGCCACCATGACAAGAGAACAGCTACTCAACGCGCAGGATGTTTCCATTCAGTTCTTCAAGGCTATCGAGGAAAATAAATTAATTGTTGCTGGTAAAACAGAAGCACAGCTGAACGAGGAGATTTGCAGCCTGGCATTAAAGGAATTTGGTATAAGACGGCACTGGCATAAAAAGATCGTGCGAGCTGGTATGAACACCTTGTCTGTTTATCATGATGATCCGCCTAATCGTGTAATAGCTGAAGACGATATTCTGTTTATTGATCTGGGCCCGGTGGTAAAGAGTTACGAGGCCGATATTGGCAGAACGTATGTATTGGGGAATGATCCCCGCAAGCTAAAATTAAAAAAAGATGTTGAGGCCGCCTGGTATGAGATACAAGCCTGGTATCAGCATCAAACGACATTGAAAGCATCTGCGTTATTTCAACATGCCGCTGGAAAGGCGGAAGAATATGGTTGGGAGTTTGGAGGAGTCATTGCAGGACATATTCTCGGAAAATATCCTCACGAACAGCCGCTCGACCCTCTAAGCCTGGAATTGGACATTCACCCGGATAACCCGAACGATATATTCCTGCATGATGAAGAGGGTGATGAACGACACTGGGTCCTGGAGCTGCTATTTATAGACAGAGAGAACGAAATAGGCGGTTTTTTTGAGCAACTGCTATAAAATATAATAATGAATATTTCGAGAATATCCAGGCCCGCGTTATTGCTGGTTGACATTCAGAAAGGCTTCGACAATATCAAATACTGGGGAGGTCAAAGGAACAATCCTGATGCAGAAGAAAATGCGAGTCACATACTTCAACTGTGGAGAGAGAATGACCTCCCTATTTTCCACATTCAGCATTGTTCATCTAACCCGGGATCCATGCTGCATGAAACAAATGAAGGAAATGCTTTCAAGGACCTGGTTAAACCCATCGGCAGCGAGCCAATTATTAAAAAGAAGGTGAATAGTGCTTTTATCGGGACAGACCTGAAAGTGCGGCTTGACCGGTTGAAAATCTCACAACTTGTTATAGTTGGCTTAACTACCGACCATTGCATATCAACGACCACAAGGATGGCCGGCAATTTTGGATTTGACACTTTTCTTGTTTCTGACGCAACGGCTACTTTCAATAAAAAGGGCATAGACGGGCAGAATTACTCTGCGGAACTTATCCACGCCACAGCATTGGCAAGCTTGAATGACGAATTTGCATCGATAGTCACAACGGGATTTTTAAAAAATAACATTGGATAAAAAAGCCTTTTAAAAGCCTTGATCATCAGGTGCTTTTTCTGTAATATTGTGGCCGTCCTTCCTGTCGATCCCTAAAACTTTTTTATGCCATTGTTGAAAGCAGTCTGCCCGCCGTTCCTGGTATTTCTTATTTTATATTCCAATAAGCTTAGTGCACAGAACGATCTTCGCATGCTGTTTAAAGAACCGGCTGGCGATTATCACTCTTCTTCTCCCCTGGGTAATGGCCGACTGGGCGCCATGGTTTTTGGGAGAACTGACAGGGAGCGGATCGTGTTGAATGAGATTTCAATGTGGAGCGGAGGGGTACAGGATTCGGATGACCCCAATGCAATCAACTACCTTCCCCGGATCAGGCAATTGTTACTCGAAGGCAAAAATGCAGAGGCGCAGAACATCATGCAGAAAAATTTTGTTTGCAAAGGAAAAGGTTCTGGTTCGGGCGAAGGCGCTAACGTTAAATATGGCTGTTACCAGACTTTGGGAGATCTTTTTATTAATTGGGCGGATGGCAATTCCCCGGTACAAAATTATCAAAGGAGACTTCGGCTGGATAGCGCTTTTACAACTTCTTCCTGGCAAAGAAAGGGCATCACTTATACAGAGGAAGTCATGGTGTCTGCGCCATCACAGGTAATTGCTATCCGATTAAAAGCTTCCAGGCCGGGCGCCTTATCTTTTTCTGCCCGCCTCTACAGAAAGGAACGTGCCGGCTACGTAATGGAAAAAGGCCAGATGTATATGAAGGGAACAATGAATAGTGAGGGCGACGAAGGTGTCTATTATGCCGCCATACTGAAAGCAATACCCTTGGGAGGGAAGCTGTCTGTTACTGATACCAGTCTTGTGATCGCAAACGCAAATGAATGTATATTATTAGCAGGAGCTGCCACCGATATGAACTGGCCAAAAGTAGAGCAGCGGGGACCGGCGCCACTGCCTGTTGTGCAGCAAACGTTAAACAAAATTTCGGGCCGGTCCTGGGGGGAATTGGTTGCTGAACACGTAAAAGATTTCCAATATTATTTTAACAGGTGTCGTTTGAATTTTACGGCCGCTGAAAATAGCAGAGAACTCGCACAGCTAAGTGTATTGGAAAGATTGACACGTTTTGGCAACGGTGCATCAGACCCTGATCTGATCAATATGTACTTCAACTTCGGCAGGTACCTGCTGATATCTTCTTCCCGCCCCGGTGGAATGCCGGCGAATTTGCAGGGTTTATGGGCCGATGAATACCAGACGCCCTGGAACGGCGACTATCATACGGATATTAATGTGCAAATGAATTACTGGCCGGCCGAGATCACCAATCTTGCGGATTGCCATCAGCCAATGTTTACTTTATTGGGTCAAATGGCTGATCATGGCAGCCGTACTGCAAAGATCTATTATGGCGCCAGGGGCTGGGTGACACATCCTATTACCAATCCCTGGGGTTATACATCTCCGGGCGAAAGCGCCAACTGGGGTTCTACTGTCACCGGCGGCACATGGGCTGCCATGCATCTGTGGCAGCATTATCAATATGCTCCGGATAAAAAATTTCTTGCTTCAGTATATCCCATCATTAAAGGAGCCGCACAATTCTATAGCGATATTTTGATAGAAGAGCCAAAGCATAAATGGTTGGTCACAGCCCCTTCCAATTCACCCGAAAATTCTTTTTTTGGACCTAACGGAGAACAAATTGCAAATTGTATGGGCCCGACAGTGGATATGCAGCTTGGCCGGGAGATTTTGGGTGAGGCAATACAGGCTGCGGCCATTTTAAATACCGATAAAGCCTGGTGCGATAGCCTTCGCTCTATTATTCCCAGGCTCGCACCGTTGCAAATAAGCCCCTCGACCGGAGCATTGCAGGAGTGGCTGGAAGATTATAAAGAAGTAGAGCCGGAACACCGGCACACTTCACATTTAATGGCGGTTTACCCGCTTGATGAGATCACTCCCTGGGAGACCCCTGCTTTTGCAGCGGCGGCAGGTGTGACTTTAGATAGGCGCAAGAAAAGCGGAATAGGGTGGGTCTGGGCCTGGCGGATGGCTTTGTATGCCCGTTTGCAAAACGGCGACAAGTCCTTATATTTCCTGCGTTCTTTTCTAACGCCTTCAAGTGCTGCTGAAATAGATTACAATAATGGAGCCGGCACATACCCCAATCTTTTTTGTGCAGGACCGCCTTTCCAGATAGACGGGAACCTGGGTGCTACTGCCGGCATCGCGGAAATGCTGATGCAGAGTCATGGCAGGGAAAATATTATTCGCTTATTGCCGGCGCTGCCTGCGGATGCCGCGCTCCAAAGCGGGACCGTAAAAGGCCTGAGAGCCAGGCAAGGATTTGAAGTTTCTTTTAGCTGGCAGCAAGGGGAAGTACAAAAGATAAAGATCCGTTCCACCAGTGGATTGGTCTGTCATATCTTATTGCCTGGTTCATTTACTATTAAGAATTCTGCGGGTAAACCCATCACTTTTAAAAAAGATGCCGAAGGTGTAACTGAATTTGCTACCCAAAAGGGAATGGAATATTTGTTCTCTATTGACTAGCTCTTTTTCTGAAGCGCCCTGTATTGATCAGGCGAGACCTTCATGTATTTTTTAAAAAGCCGTGAAAAATAATAAGGATCAGTATAACCTATTTCAGACGCCACTTTCTTGACTTTAATATCGGAGCTGTATAATAGCAGACAGGCTTTCTGTAATTTCAGATGAATAAAATAGTCAAGAGGCGCCATGCCGGTTGCTTTACGAAACAGGCTGGAAAAATGGGAGGTGGATAAGCCTTGTTTTAGCGCCATGTCTTCTACGGTTAGCTGCTGGTGCAATTTGCTTTGCATAAACAAGATAGTATCGTTAATCAGATCTTTTGCATCCTGTTTCTTTTCATTCACCTGCCGGTCCGGATAAAGGAAGGTGGCGATAAAGTTGTACAGGCACATATTTGTATTCGTGAGATTCTCTGTGCTATATCCCATTTCCAGGTTCTGGTACATTATATTCCAGATTTGCAGTCCTTTCTCATTAAAGATGATCGGTTGCGGGCCGTCATACATTCCAATTTTGAAGCTACGGTTGAATGTATCCATATCCCGGCCGCTAAAGTGTACCCAGTAAATTGTCCATGGATCATTTTCATCTGCTCCATACCGAAGGAGGCTCTTTATGGCCGGTATGATGATAAATTCATTAACATTTACTTCAAAACGTTTTTTGCCAAGTTCATACCAGCCTTTACCACGCAGACAATAGATCAATATATCATCGGGGCAGCCTTTTTCCCATTCACGGTAATGAGAGGTTGCGTTGGGGAAATAGCCGATATGTTTAATATAAAGCTGGCCCAGTACAACATTATCCCTGATCGCTTTTTTCCATACAGATTCTGGGAGATTGATCATTTTTTCCCCCTCAAACCCATCACGCCTTTTAATAGCTTTCATCCTAATCTAAACCTAATTTTTTATCATTACCGTATCCAACGAATGGATCACTCCATTAGATATTTTTGTATCATAGCTTTTGATATTGGCATCGCCGATACGCACCTCTCCATTTTTTACATGCACAAGTAATTCCTTCCCATTTACGGTTTTCAGTTTTTCCCCATCTTTCAGATCATTGAAATTGATCTTTCCTGATACAACATGGCAATTCAGGAAATCTGCCAGTTCGGCTTTATTTTCCGGTTTTAACAGGTTCTCCAATACGCCTTTTTCCAGTTTTGCAAAAGCAATGTCAGAAGGTGCAAAAACAGTGAATGGGCCCCTGCTGCTTAACACCTGGTCTAAATCCGAAGCCATAACGGCTTTTTTCAATGTTGTCATATGTTTATCAACATTGACAACCTGTGTGATATTTGACATAATATCTATTTATATGTCGGTAGAATCACCGGCGATGTAAGGTAGGCATAAATAGGCCGCTCCGGTGTTAATGTTTCGCTCAACCTCATCACTTTATCGCAAAGCTGGATTTCGGCAGATAGAAAAGTATTTTCTTGCCGCTTCCGGAAACGAAGTTCATTTTAGCAAAACTGCCTGCCGTGCCCAAATAAATGATCTTGTCGCCCACTTTCATCTTGTCTGTATCAAAATAGGATCCGAGCAGGCACTTACTTATATTGTCCTGAACAGTGTTGACATTCGAAGAAAAACAAATCATTTTCCGGGTCGAATTATTGGGATATTGATATCCTAATACCGTATAATCCGCTTTTTGATCGGGAGCGATGGAAAATTCTTTTGTCTTTTTATCTACACGACCAACCACCTGCCCGATGGCGCTGGATGTGACCAGCAGGAACAAAATAAATGAAAGGATCTTATTCATTTTAAGGCGTTTAAGAGGGTAAATAATTTATTCCTAACTCACAAGACATATGCCAATTTAATTCAAGTACGAGTAACGCTTAATCCAATATTTAATTTTTCAATTAAGGGATAAAACTTGTGACAATAAAAAGGGCCGCCGCTTGCCACGACAGCCCCATATGACATGATTATTCTGCCAATTTTAAACAACCATCGGTCTACCCGGGTCATTTTCAGCCTATTGCGGGAATGCCCTCAAGAAACTTCCAGCTGGTGTTCTCAGTTGCCTTTACCAGCATTGTTCCGTTGGAGGTCAGCTCGATATTCTCAAGCTCATAGAGCCCCGACTTGAAACCCGCAGGCACGCTCAGCCCTTCTATTTTGGCCTGGCAGGGAATGCTGTTCCCATCTCCTTCCGCAACAACTTCCAGGATCTGAAGGTTCCTCATAGGACAAAAATACATCACTACTCCATTATGATCCATGTCCAGGCGGACAGGCGACAAGTTGGCCTTGACCGTTCCTCCATGGGATATTTTTTCTTCCTTCATCCTGGTTTGCAGGACATTTGGTTGAGAAAACGAAGTAATAGTTACTGGCGAAGATTGGGGTTGGATGGATGGCTCATACGCTTTTCCCCCGCCGAAAAAGCCGTCAAAGGCCGCAAATACCTTTTTCATACAAAGTGTTTTGAATGGTGAATGAAAAGAAACCCGAAGGGAGCGGTAGCCTGATCTGCAGTTGATTTAAATAATCGGCACTTATCCATTTCAAAAACGCATCGCCTCTCTGGAAAGACATGCAATTGGCGGGCCTGGCTGCATTAAAAGAGCCAACAATCGATTTTTTTGTTTGCGATAAATTTAGTAAATTCTATAATCTACCCAAAGAGCGTTATAAATTTTCCATTACGTCTCTATATCCCTTTCCAATGGGGATAGACACGCCGTTGATCTCGATCATCTCGGCTGTATAGGATTCTATCCTGCGTATGGAAACGATCGTGAAGATCCTGAACGACAGGTTCGGGATTCAGGCAAGGGGTGGCTGCAGCTGCGCAGGTACTTATAGGGAAAGACTATGCTTACGATCCGGTTTGCAATGAATACATTAACAGGAAGCCGGGGAAGTCAAATCTTTCAGTATATTTATAATCATGAAACCCATGATTTTTTTTGCTCTCCTGATCTTCCCGTTCCATGCTTTTTCTCAATCGCAAAGCTACCAGGTCTACGCCCTAAGATTTGCCTCCATGGGTCATCCTTCGCCAATCTCGGACTGGGCCGACCATGCTCCCTCAAATGATAGTATCAACATCGATTTTATGGTTTGGCTGGTCAGGGGGAGCAATGGGAAAAATATTCTTGTCGATGCAGGATTTCTCCCCGATATGATAGATACAGAAGATGCAAAAGAGTTTGCCATCAAAAAGTACGTCCGACCGGACTCCGCCCTGTCGAAGTTGGGACTGAGAGCCGGAGACATTACGGACATCATATTGAGTCACCCCCATTGGGATCACATCGGCGGTATCGGTCTATTCCCGAATGCGCAGATCTGGGTCCAGAAAGAAGATTATAATTATTTTGTAGGCGCCGCCTGGCAAAAGGCCGGGTTTAATGGTGGTTTCAATAAACGGGATGTACGTCTGCTGGTCGACATGAACATGGCACGAAGAGTGACGCTTGTAGACGGTGATAATAAAGAAATTATTCCAGGTATAAAAGTATTCACCGGCTCAAGACACACGTTCAATTCCCAATTTGTATTGGTGGAGACAGGCAAGGATAAGGTCCTTCTTGCTTCCGATAATATCTGGGTCTATTACAGCCTCGAACACCTGCGCCCGCCTTCCCCCGGCGGCACCTTCGATACGACAGCTTATCTGCAGTCGATGAACAGGATGAAGACCCTGGTGACTAACTCAAGATATATCATCCCGGGGCACGACGCGCGGATCTTCTCCCTATTCCCGGCAATCGCCGAAGGCGTCGTTAAAATTGAATAAATGCATCTACTCTTATTACACGGCGCCCTCGGCGCCGCCGACCAGCTAAAACCCCTTGCCGTTGAGCTGGGAAAGGATTTCACCGTGCATGCTTTGGATTTCTCCGGCCACGGCAGGAAGCCATTCCCCGATAGTCCTTTTTCAATCCCCTTGTTCGCACAGGATGTCCTCACATACATGGATGAGCTACAACTACCCGAGACATCGATCTTCGGCTACAGCATGGGCGGATATGTTGGTATGTACCTGGCCTTGCACCACCGTTCACGCGTAACCAAACTGGCTACCCTGGCGACCAAATTCCATTGGGATCCGGCCATAGCCCAACGCGAAATACAGATGATCAACCCCGAAAAGATCCTGGAAAAGCTGCCGGCCTTTGCAAAAACCCTGGAACAACGCCATCAGCCGAAAGATTGGAAGATGGTATTACAACGTACCGCTGGTCTGTTAAAAGACTTGGGAGACAAGCCGCTGTTAACCATAGATAGTTGCCAAAACATACAAGTCCCGACTTTTTTGATGCTGGGCGACCGGGATAAGATGGTCAGCCAGGAAGAAACAGCCGCCATACATAAGAGCATACCTAATGCCCAATTAACGATCCTGCCCGGAACTCCTCATCCCATCGAGCAGGTGGATACAACCCGGTTAGGTGATCAACTAAGGCGGTTTTTATAAAGGCCGGCTTCTCTTTATAAAATATGCAACTACCAATCTGGCCCCTTCCGCCTAAAGTATCATACATTCCTCGCGATCATCGGCGCCGCATAATGCGCCAGCGTCATGACAGTCACCTGGGGATTGACCCCCAGACTGGTAGGAAATACGCTCGCATCACATACGAACAGGTTCTCAAAGCCAAAAACTTTTAGCCCTTCGTCGACCACTCCCGTGGCCGGATCATTGCTCATCACATTGCCACCCTGTGGATGTCCGGTCCCCGTCGAAATATCCCGCGAGGATTTGACGTCTTTTCGCAGATTTTCTTTCAGCTCCTCCGTTGTCTTGTACTCATAATAGGTAAATGTATTGGGCATCACCCTCACGGCTCCTCCGGCAGAAAGATATATTTCGGCCGCTTTTTCAAGCGCTTCCATCAGGCTGTCAAAATCATCTTCCGTCGGAACATAGTTGATATCCCTTCCAAGCAGCCCGGCTGCCTTGACCTCCGCATTCGAGGATGTTCCTACCAGCACCCCCGTACAAGCCATATTCCCATACTCATGCATATTATGGAAATGCTGATCGAACCATCCAGGCATAGCTGTAGATTGGAACATGGGCGGATTATACCAGGTCTCCATAACAAACCGACGATCCCCCGTTTTCAAAAAGTGCGAAATTTGAAGCCCGTCATAGGAATTGATTGGCTGCTTAAAGGCCGCTGTTATCTGTGACCCCAGGTTGAATGCCAACTTCTTCCCTGCGTTTGCAATTCCTAATTTCGACTTTATAAGCAACATGCTCGAAGAGATCGCTCCCGCCGAGGATACGAATGTATTGCCCTTGATGGTCACCTTCCGGCCGCTCTTGAATTGACCGGTCAGCGAAACGATCCGGTTGCCTTTTTTGTTGAACCCCACGCCCTCACAGCCGGCCAGGATCTGCAATTTATCGGGGTAGCGTTGCTGGGCTTGGGGCAAAATGGTGTCCAGCATCGATAATTTTCTTCCAAACTGGCACCCGATATTGCAATAGCCGCAGCCCAGACAGCCATCGATATTCGCCATGACAGAGTCCAGTTGGGGCTTACCATATCCCATTTTCTCACAGGCAGCAGAGAAAAGGCTTCCTCCCGGGTTGAGATATTTCTCATTGGTCATAGTAGGCGTATGGGCCACATGCATCATGCTATAAACCTCCTTCATTGACTGTTCGTACCTTGGCCGGTCGATGCCAATGCCCATTTCATTGATCCATTTATCTAAGATATAATCTGGTGTCTCAAAGCAGACCGCATTATTTACGACCGTCGACCCTCCGACACAGCTGCCCTGAAAGACCTGGAAACGGAAATCACGGGACAGCTGCAACGCTCCGTCCGCATACAGACGTGACACCATGTCCACTTCGTCGTCATTAAAGGTAGAAGGGAGCTCCAGCTCGCCGCGTTCCACTAAGAGGACCTTCCGCCCCAATCCCACAAGCTGATGGGCCAGGATCGAAGCCCCCGCACCCGAACCTACGATCACCACGTCTGCCGTGATCTCGCCGGTGGTTATATCCGGCTCCGTCATCACGCGGAGCGAGGCGCTTTGCGAATGATTGGTGGGGAATTGGGCAAGGCGCTCCCCGATATCCTTTCGGTCGTTGAATGGAGTATATCCAATGCTTTTATGCACCCGTTTATCGCTGTAGTAGCCCATATAGCACAGCTGTTTCGACATCCTGATAGCCGCCTGGGTAAGCTGCACATACCAATCCGGCAGCATCCTGTATTGTGACGCCGTCAGGAATCGTTTCTTTAAAAAATTAAGCCTGTCATCCGGCAGCATCTGGCTTAATGGAACATGAAGGGATAGCAGGGGATAGAACTCCATTGATGTCAGCACCACTTTCATCACCCATTTTGATCTGGCTTTGAACTTCCATAGATAGTTGTCGACATTCATGGCTACTTCCACGGGGAGGATTTGCAGCACTTCAGACCTGCTGTCTCCGGCAATACAAACTTCCGCCAGGGCTTCCAATGTCTGAAATTGGCGGACCGACAGATATTTGAGCGCATAACGTGCCCGTTCAGCCGCGCCAAACAACAACCAAACGATCACCAGTAGGGCAGCATAGACGGCTGTCTTAGCCCAATAAGGCATATCCCCCTCATGAGGATCCATGGCCCGTATCCAGTTGATAGCGGACCAGATCACCCCGATCACAAGGAACCCGATCAGCAGCCGCAAAAGGATGCTGAAACGACGAATATCTCCTATAACCATTGCCAGGAGCAGCGAAAGTACGGCACCCTGGGGGAACGAATGGTTCGCCAGCAACGCAAAGCCTTGGAACGCAAATCCTTCCATAAAGGCCGGTGTCCATTTCGGGAAAACATGGAAAAGGAGAATCAATAGGGATATTAAAAGCAGAAATTTCAAAAATGTCCGCAGGCGTTTCTCGGCAAGGACCAATGAAGGATTCATAATAGGCAAATTTTGTAGGATTTAATGATAGGGCAATATCACCAGGGCAGATACCGGATCTTATAACGATGCCCCAGGATAAAATAGCAATAGAAAACGTTGAAACTGTCCGAAAAATGAAGATAGGCCTTGCAAAGCATCAGACTATTGTCGCCCTCATTCGGACAAACGACAAAATCCTTGATCACCGAGAAAAAAATAAGATACCATTTGTGGAACGGCACTGTATAATCAAAAGTAGCCAGCTGCAGATAAGGGGTGGATAATTTCGTGGTGGGCTGGTCTTTTGCATATGCGGTCTTGAAATAACCCAATTGGTTCGGACGTACCTTGTGCAGCCCGGATTCCCATTGCCCCAGGAAACCCTGGCCGTCCTGGACCACCGTCTCATTAAATCCGTAATTCAGACCATCCTTCTTGTAGAACCCTTTTTTGAATTTGATCCCGGACAGGCGCCCGATCCATTCATGGTTCCAGCCGCAGTAAATATAGCCGTTCAATTCTTCCAGGTCCGGCGGGGTTCCGGTACGGAGGATATTTTCAAGGGTCGCCTTGTCAGCCTGAGCCAGTGTTTCGTAGGTCCATTTTTGAGTCATACCTGAAGAGTTTTCTGGTTAATAATTAAACTATGTTATTTGACAGCATCCTTTTTCCAGGATGTGTCCGCTATCAATCCGTTATTGGCAAGCACTTTCCGGAGGTCCGGCTCCAGCCCTGAAGCGACAGAGTCCTGCTTGATCCTGGCCGTCACCAGGTCATACACATGCTGATCCGGAATGTCATGGACCTGTTTGGCAATGATGGCCACCATACGCAGATATTTCTTCCTGTTTTGCCATACAAGAAATATGATCACCGCCGCGATCGCCCCAATAGTGATAAGCAGCCATGTTGCATGCTTGTTCACGAATGAGAGATCCCCCTTAAGTTGCGGATTGATATCCGTCCGGAATCGCTCTGATATCCTATGCATGGCGCTGTCCACAACATGGATGACAGCCGTATCGATGATCTTGACAAGGGCCGAGTTTGTTTTGGGACCCAGCAGCTCATCGCGCATCACGCCAAGCCTGTTCTTTGTATTGTTACTGAGTACTTCCGCCAATAATTGACTGAATCCATCCCTCATCTGTAATACATCCCTCTTGGTCTTCCCGACCAGGACACCCTGCAGGCTATCCATGTTCATCCTCATCTTGCTGCCGGTAAGCGTTTGGATCAGCGAATCGGCCCAGACCAGTACCTTTCGATTAAGAAGGCTGTCTTCCAGCGTCCTCGTCCTGAGATTAAGAGAATCGCTGAAATTGGTGAGAATGGAATCAAGCAATAGAGATACTTTCCTCCTCGTTGCAGGGTTAGTCAATTCATTCATCGCCCCTGCCACCAGTGTCCGGCCGATGCTGTCCGTTTGAGTGGACACCCCTTTCGTTAGATCGTGCCCTATCTTTTCAAAGGAGCAGCTCTCGAAAAGGAGAATTGCCATGGTGAGGATCACCATTATATATAGCAAAGGGGTTTTCATATTCTCTATTTTAAGTTCCTACTTTTTGTCCAGCATGATCAGTGGGTCTTCGCGCAAAGCATCGTCGTTCCATCGGAAAAGATCGCAAGGCTTTACATTGCCTGCATCATCGGTCTCGAGATGCAGAAAAGTATACGTTCTGTCCAGTCGTACGTCCGCGGCGTCCATTTCAAAAACAGGGATCCAGGTGCCCGTATTACAATATCTTCGCCCTTTGCCTCGTATGGTCCCCTCGCTGATCTGTTCGGGATCATGGGTATGCCCGAAAGTCACCAGCTGTAATTGAGGGTTATCCGTAAAGATGCGACTGGCGTTTGGGTATAGGGTTGACGGTGCGGAAAGCTGCAGCATGGCGACCAGTCTTCCTATCAAATAGGAAAGCGCCAGGAATAAAAAATTCTTCAATTCCGACAGAACGGATTGCCATACCCCCGGCGACGAATCCGTTCCTAAGGACCCTCCTGACTTAAGGATACCCGGGAAACCTTTGTACAGGGCAAATAGCGTAATAGCCAGTGGAATGACGACAATAAGCAAAAATTGGAACAAATACCTCAACGCATAGCCATATTGCTTTTTAGGAATGATCTTTATCGTAAAAGGGATATAACTGAATAATAGTTGCAAGGCGAGGGGAAACCTTTCCCTTAATAGGAGCGCAAGGACGTTTTGTCGCGGCCTGACTTCGTCTATATGTGGATACGCAAGCTCGATCCGGTTGATCAAATACCTGTTGAAAAAAGATCCAAAAGGAAGGTTCAGCTGCGAATCCCCTTTCAGGACCGGAGGCCCGTCGACACAGGTGAAGTTTTCATACCGATGACCATGTTCGATATATATCTTTCCATCGATCACCAAACTGTCATCGATAAAATGCGTTTGCGGGTTAACTACTTTGGCAAGCACTTCCTCGATATGGCCGTTCTCACTGGAGGCAAGACGCTGTGCAAGCAAATAACGTAAGCAGCTTCTTACCAGTTTCCAATACCATTCCAGGTCATGATTGCCCTTGGTAATAATAAGCTCATTCCCCTCCCGCAGCCACAACGCAAGCCTTTTAAAGAACAGGGGATGTCCGGATGCACATATATACAATTTCCACACCGATTTGAAGTCATCCGTCCGGAGGCCATATTTCACCTCTTTCGAGGAGATCGACGACTTCAGCTGATCGATGGGGATCGATGATCCAAGGTCGTCCAGGATCTGTTTCCATGTCTCAAAATCATTCTGCGTGGTAGGGATATTCCTTATCCTCAGAAAGTCGACAAGGTCGCCATTGATAATAAGCAGGCCCTTTTTATTTTGAGATAATTTTTTCTCAAGATGATCCAGAAAACGTACAAAAGAGCTATCTGCAAAAAAATTTTCCGTGCCATCGTAATTGCCGTTGCTATTCATTCCGGCGGCAAGGTGTAAATCACTGATTATAAAGATCTCTTTTCCGTCAGAGGAGATCTCTACCAGTTTTTCCCCATAGGGGATCTGTTCGGGGCCAAGCAGTACAGTAGAAACAGGCATTGAAAAATCATTTATTTACATAAAATGTCTTTTCCCTCAACCGTGTTCGGGCTTTATAAAGCATACGCTTCAATTGCTACTCAGCGATAACCGTCAGTGACAAGTGATAGTGTTCACGAATTCATCAGGATGGATAAGTCCAGGAGAGGCGCCTTCGGGTCATTTACAGAAAATCCTATCTATGGTCTATATTTATAAGAGACTAAGGTATTAAATAAATGTGACATCAAAATACCTCAAATAGGGGGGGTATTTATATTGCGGACTTTATTAAGCCTCCTTCCACCCGGATCGCAGCGCCATTCGTGGCGGATGCCAACGGGCTCACCAGGTAGGCCACCATATTAGCCACCTCTTCCGTAGTGGCAAAACGTTGGATCAGCGAGGTGGGACGGTATTGTTGGAAGAATTTCTTTTCCATTTCATCGAAGCTTACATTATCCTGCTTCGCCAGGCTGGTTACAAAATCACCCACACCCCTTGACTTGGTGGGACCAGGCAACACGGAATTGACGGTTACATTTGTTCCCCTGGTCAATTCCGCCAATCCCCTGCTGATAGAAAGCTGGGCGGTCTTGGTCATGCCGTAATGGATCATCTCGTCAGGAATGAAGACGGCCGATTCGCTGGAGACAAAAATGATCCTTCCCCAGTTCTTCTTCAACATGGCGGGAAATAGCTGTCTTGCAAGACGGACACCGCTCATTACGTTCACATCGAAAAAACGGAACCAGTCCTCATCCGGGATATCCGTGAAAGCCTTGGGTTCAAAAATGCCTACATTATTGATGAGAATATCAATTGGAGGTAATTGTTCCAACAGTCTTGAAACATCATCCTTAATGCCAAAATCCGCTGGGATGCCTGAGACCCGCGCATCTGGAAAAGATTTTTTCAACGTAGCGACGGTTTTTTCCACGGCCTCTTTTGTGCGGCCATTGATGATCACAGCGGCATTTTCTTTTGCCAGGACTTCGGCGATCGCCAGTCCAATGCCTGCTGTTGAACCGCTGATAAAGGCGGTTTTATCTTGAAGTTGCAGATCCATTTTAAAGATATTAATGTTGTTTTATAACGAAAATTACCGCCTTTTGTTCATTTTTGCATACCTCCGGTCTTAAGTACGCACCCACTACTCGTTACTTATCTTATGCACTGATAAATTATCGAAATAAATGTATCCGTCAGTGGCTGATTTCCAATAATCCTCGCTGCCGCCGCGGAAAGTGCTGAGGCATATACGCCCGATCAGCCTTTTACTATCATTCGTAGTCCAGCGGATATTCCTGTCCAGGATCACTGCGCCGTCAATCGCAACCTGCACATGCCCGTCAATGTTACTGCCGGTATTACTTTTAATATACTGGTGAACATGATACCAATGACCTCTAACCAGACTGCCGGAGGAAGGATAGGTCTTATCAAACGTGTCTCCATATTCAGTAGACTGATCTTTATAATACAGATAGGGTTGAAAGAATACACGGCCCGCATCTGTTTGATACCACGTCAAACGTAAGCTGCCGCCATTACCATCCCATCCGGGATATCTATTTTGGCAATAATGCCGCCATCTCCGGATAGCGCATCCTTCAATAGTTTAATTCTGAAATACCCTTCCGATATGAAGGTGCGGCTGTCATCCCACCCGGTTATATTGCCGAAATCGGCCGCTGCCGCCGCACTGGTGTAAACGCCAGTGGGATAGTTATTGCTGACCGTGTAAAATACCCGTTTGTACTTAAGATCCAATAACTCTTTTTCTGACCCGGTCAGTATCGACGCCGGCAAGTCTCATTTTTTGTTCTGCCGCGTCTTCAATCTGCTTCTTTAATTCAAACAATGTTTCATCAAAAAGAACATGCTTGTCCATCATATAGCACATATCATATTCAATTTCTTCCCACGTGGAAAGATCAGCATGATTATGTTGTAGCTGAACCTCCAGCTTATCTAATGCATTGGCTACTTTAGCTTCGTATGTGTCTTTATTTTCAAATTCATAGAACAGATCATAAATTTCCTGGCCATTAGTGTCTTCTAATGCCGAGCGTAGATTTTCAATGGCTTGCTTTTCCCTTTCTATTTTCTGGATCTTAATGCTGGGATTGCGCAAAACGTCCAGGGCCGAAACATCCTTTGCCTCAGCCTCGACCAGGTCATGGATGATGATCATTTTCAGCAGGCGGACAGTATCCACCTTTTGTTTTAACAAAGGTTCTATCAGCACGGCCATTAATGACATTCTCCAGGTGTGTTCGGCAACGCTTTCTTGCCTTCCGATGGAAGTATAACTATGACGAAGCTCAAATTTCAATCGCTCCGCAAGTGTGAGGACTTTTAAGATCGAAGTGATTTCTCTTTCCATATTGGAAGTTACGAAACAGTCTCCGTCTAGCTCCCCGATCCGGGAAAAATAGCTAAATTCCCGCTAACCGGAAATTATCGAAATAAACAAGCCGTCTACTCGTTTAAGGATATCCGTGACCACTAAATCGCACCTCTTAACTCTAGCTATATGAAAAAGACCCTGACCTTTGCGCTCTTATGCATCTCCATTTTTAGCATATATTCCTGCCATAAAGATGGCGCTGCCGGCGCCGGACCGGAGGGAATAAAGCCGGATCTGACGGTGAAAACCACTTGCTCCATATCCGGCTATGTTACGGATGAGTCCGGAAGCCCCGTTTTTTCCGCAGAAATATTTGCAGGCGACCGCCGAACGACCACCGATGAGTTTGGATATTTTACGTTCTCCAACGTTTCTCTACCGCAGGTAGCCGGCCTTATAAAAGCGACTTCCAGCGGATTCTTCAATGGATACAAGACATTTATTCCCCAAACCAATAAAGAGACGTTCTTGCGAATAGGACTGCTGACCAAAAAAGAGGCCGGCACGATCGATGCGGTTTCCGGAGGAGAAGTGACAACCGCCGAAGGTGGCAAAGTCATCATTCCGGCGAATGGAGTTGTGACCGCTTCTGGCGGAGCCGCCTACACCGGACAGGTGCATATCAGCGCCAGGTGGCTGAATCCCGCGGATGCCAGCAGCCTGCAATTAAGCATTCCCGGGGACGGGCGCGGCACAGCCAGTGACGGCTACCTGAAAGCATTGAAGTCCTATGGCGTAATGGCCGTTGAGCTCACCGGCGCCGGTGGCCAGTTGCTGCAGATCGCCCCCAACAGATCAGCCTCCCTCACCATTCCCATTTCTAGTGGTTTGTCTGCAGCTGCACCCGCTTCTATTGCCCTATGGTCGTTTAACGACAGCACGGGACTGTGGAAGCAGGAAGGGTCAGCTGTAAAAAATGGAAGTGTATATTCTGCAACCACATCCCATTTCTCTTTCTGGGATGGGGCAGAAGGTGCTTCTCTCGTGAACTTCAAGGCAAAGATCGTGGATGCTTCGTCCCATCCTTTAGCAAACGTACCCGTTACCATTGATTTCGCAGGCGCCCCATTAAATGCAGGTTATGGTCGTTTTGGATACACCGACGCCGATGGGAACGTCACCGGCGCCGTATTTGCGAATAGTAACCTCGTCTTCCAGGTATTGACGCCCTGCGCTATCGCCGCATATGCGCATCCGTTTACGACAACCGCGGCGGACATCGACCTGGGACAGATGACGGGTAATATGGGACAAAACACCGTCACGCTCAGTGGTACTGTCTCCAACTGCAGCCAGCAGCCGGTCACCGATGGGTACATACAAACCTACGACCATGGATTTTATAACAGGATCCCCATCAATAATGGTCATTTCACCTTTACCGGGGTGGCTTGTACGAATCTTGGAGTAAATATGGTAGCGATCGATAATGCCGCACACCAGCAGGGACAACCACAGACGGTGACCTTGACACCAGGAACCAACGACCTGGGTGCGCTGACTGCCTGTGGCGCCAGCACCATTGGAAGCCTCAGCTTTACGTTAGATGGTGTAACGACTACTATAACAGAGCCCACAGTCGCTATTGGAGGATATTTCCTGGAGCCCGCATCGGACACCACTACAAACAGATGGACGCAGATTGTGACGCTCACTGACGGCCCCGATCATACCCAACAGATAGCTTTTCAGTTTGACGGCGGAAAGGCCATCGGAGAAGCGCACCATCTGACAGAAGTGTTTTCTCCTAAGTTTTCTGGCGGCAGAGGCTACTGGCCCGTACCCATTACATTGAATATCTCCGAATACAGTGAGATCGGTGGTTTTATCAGTGGGACTTTCAGCAATCAATTGATCGACTTTGACAACGCTGGAGTACATAATTTCAGCTGTACTTTCCGGGTGAGAAGATATAAATAGGCCACTTTTAAGTAAAAATATAGTTAAATACTTGGCGCCGGCATGATAGGATTCCTGATCGGCCTCTACCGGGCCGGGATGGCCCTCAATGAAAAAGGGTATTATTTCACTGTATTGATGTTTGGACTTTTCGCTGTGATATCCGTGCAAAAAAGCGTACGGGACAGATTGGAAGGGGTCCCTGTTACGGACATCTACTATGGACTAAGCTGGTTCTCGACTATTCTTTCAATTATCCTCCTGGTAATAGGGTTGTGGAATGCCACGCTCTTACCAAGCGAAAAAGGTTTTTATGCCTTCGCTTTTATGCTCGCATTGTTCGGAGCCATCGCCGTTCAGAAGAATGTCCGGGATACAGTGCAGGCAACAAAAAAGGACGATAATTAGTCTCCCCCACGCCGCCGGACGCAATAGTCCGGCGGCTAATATCAACCCCCAAACCTCGCCCCCAGCGTTACTCCCCAGGTCGCAGGATCCCCCAGGTGGTAAGCCCCAAAATCGTAGGCATAAGAAATATATTTCCTATCGCCGATGTTCCTCCCCCATACAGCAAGCTCAAGCCGCCGCAGGCCTACCCCACAGCGCATATTATAAATAGAGTAGGGAGATTGCCGCATCGTGTTGCCCAGATCGAAATAGGTCGTTCCCATCATTTTCCATTCGCCGCGGACAAAAGCCTTCCAGCCTTCCCCCAGGGCAAGGCCATATTGCACGGCCAGGAGTGAAGTGATGTCCGGGGTAAACAACTGTCTTTTCCCCGCCAGGTCGACAACATTCCCATTCTGTGACAGCTTCAGAGTCTGGTATCGGCTATGCGTATATCCAAAATTATATACGACCTCCAACCCCTTGACAAACCTCCCGGCGATCTCAGCTTCCCCACCCCAATTGTCAAGCCGGCCTGTATTCCTCGTGACAGTGATCGCTTCGGGGAGAATAAGCGTTGGCACCTGCGCATCATTGATATGGGTGAAAAAAACATCGGCATTTACCCGAAGCGCTCCGGACAACAAAGAATTTTTCACACCTAGTTCGTAGTTGCTGCTATACTCTGGCCGGAAACCCGCCAGTGGAGGCTGCAAAGGGTTGAAAGACAGCTGTGTCAAACCTCCTGTACGGAATCCCCGGCTATAGACGGCGTATAAGATTGAATGATCCGCCACCTGGTTTTCCAGCGCCAGTCGCGGCGAAAAAGCATGAAAAGACACCCGCCCCGACGTATCGGGAATTACTACAACAGGCGTAGGGTCAGGATCATGCTGATATTCACCCTGGACATCTTCCCACTGATGTTCATAGTCATACCGCAATCCGGCTGTCAGATTGGCCTTGCTGGAAATAGCATAGCTGAGCTGCCCATAAAAAGCCATTCCCCATTTATGATTCCGCGTCGTGTTGATCGTGGAGAAGAGAGAATCGCCTGCACCCAGTAAGTTGGCGTTGTTACCATACCGGGTAGCCTGCTTATTAGGCTGATCCTGGTAGAACCAATAAGTGCCGGCCGTCCATTTGATACCGGAAGAGGTAGCTGAAGAGAATTGAATATCTTCTGTCAACGCTTTTATATTGTTCCAGCGCTTTCCATAGTTATTAATGACCGAAATAGCATCCAAAGGAGAAAAGTCGCCGTCGATCGGCTCCTGGTAGTATCGGTAATTCTTCTGGTAAGAGGTCTGTGACTTGAAATTGAACCCACGGCCTTTATACCCGGCCGAAAGAGACGTCTGAAAAGTATTATCCACCATCGTTGTCTTTGCGTCCTGATCCAGCTTGAAAGGCTGCTGAAAGAGCACAGAAGGGTCAGCCACCAGCGGAAAGGCGCCATGATTGCGGTTGTTCCGGTGCTTGATATTCAGGTCCAGTATCCAGTGCGGACCCATCAGGTACTTTAGATAATAGTTCCCCGTAATGCTATGCTGCTTGTCATAAGAAGAGCCATCATATTCATTGGTATAGTAACCATTACGTCCTTCATACAGACCCGCTACACCCATAAAGAGTTTATTCCTGACAAGAGGAGCCCGGAAGGCTGCCGCATACCGCTGCAGCCCGTAATTTCCCGTACTGACTTCCCCCCAGCCGCTGACCTGGTTCGTAGGCTGCCGCGTAATGATATTAAGCACGCCTCCCATGGCATTGCGGCCATATAAAGTCCCTTGAGGGCCCCTGAGTATTTCGATCCGTTGGACATCGAATAACGAAGGAATATAAGTATCCAGCCCGAACTGATTAATACCGTCGATATAAACGGCTACCGCGGGATCATAGGAGGTAGATGTAACCCCACGGATAGAGATGACATCCCTTCCATCTCCCGGATCAGCCGCATACAGTCCCGGAACGACGCCCGAAATATCCTTATTATTCCAAAGCCGGAACTGCTGCACTTGCGGAGCAGTAAAAGCTGTAACTGCAATGGGAACCTTCCCCAACGGCTCTTCCCTTTTCTGCGCAGTGATCACTACCTCGTTCAGCAAGGCCGCCGAATCCACGGATTGCGCATACGCCACAACGGAAGGCATCCCTAAGCAGAAGATCAAAACAATTCGACTATTCCAAAACATGTAGTTCTATTAGCGATTAAGCAATCGGATATACCAGGAAGCAACAGGAACATCCTGTGCTTCCGGATCCTTTTTCGTGCCCACAATATACAGATTATGCCACCCGCCATCATTCACCGCCTGTATTGGTGCTACTACGGTCTGTACAAATCCTTTTCTATCGGCGGCGGCTCTCGCATCGTTCCCACTGAATTCGAGATCGGCGATCTTCCTGCCTGAAGCAGAATCCAGATGTACTTCCATATGATAGGCCGGGCCGGGATGACCGTTCCAGGTAATGCTCAGCTCAACGCGCACGATCCCCGTCAGGTCGAGATGATCCCGGTGAAAGGGGCCTTTCATAGAGGACCTGCCATGAAAGGAAAGTTTTGCATTACGGAGAGAGGCAGATCCCATGCCTGTCAGCGGACGAATATTGTCCCCTCCTTTATTCGTAAAAGAAGCGGAAATAGTCAGGACGCCATTATCCTTGATGGGATGATGCATCGTAGGGTCAACCATCCCGGTCGCAGGCAGCGATTTGATGGCAGACTCTGTACCAGAAAGCGTTTTCATCCATGCGATCATCTGCCTGAGGTCTTCTTCTTTCAGGTTGGGATGTGCGGGCATAGCTACTTCGCCCCAGTTACCGCTGCCGCCTTTCACCACTTTTTGCATTAGCTTGGAGACCATCTCCGGATCCTTCGCATAACGTTTGGCCACGTCGGCAAATGATGGTCCGATGGATTTCTCATCCACCTTGTGACAGGTCTTGCAATCAAGGGACAGCATGATATTTTTGCCTTCAAACGCTCCGCTTAGCACCTGGTGACCCTGGGAAGAGGCGGCCTTATCGGATCCTTCCGTATAGTCCGCTGATACTATCAGACCTTTCATATCCTTAACTCTTCCGGTATTCGCCGGATCATCGACAGCCACAGCATAGGCCGCCGGCTGACCTTCAAAATAGAAGCTGCGATTGCCTTTTATCTGCACATTCACAGTAGGGATGACATTGCCCGCATAGACGCTGAGAACATTACTTTTTGTAGCGGCATGCTGCGCATCCATCACCGTCACAGAAAGGGCATAATCACCTCCCTTTGTGTAGATATGGTCGAGCATTGGGGCCGACGTTTCCTGGGTCCCGCCATCACCTGTATCCCAAATATATTTCAGCGAGTCTTTCTCATGATCCTTCGCCTTTACAGATAGGTGCACTTTCATTGGCAGCAGCCCCGAGATCTTGTCTACTTTAAAGCTATCGACAACAGGGGCGATATTACCCTTGTTGAAGTCGATACGGGAGATCCCGGCATCCGGGTTCTTTTGAAACCAGCCATTGCCATATTCAAGGAAATATAGCTTACCGTCCGGTCCCAGCTCCACATCTATAGGCGCATTGAATTTGGTGTGCTCAAGGAAAGGTTCCATATTATCAAGATCGCCGTTCTGGCGCATCGTCACCATTTTGAACCAGCCTCTTACCCAGTCGTACATAAGGAACTTCCCATTGTAATAATCGGGCAGCCGGCTGCTGTCCGGGTAAAGGTCTGAATAGAACACAGGTCCTGCCATGGCGCACCTGCCCCCGCTGCCCAGCTGGGGAAACTCATCGGATAGCCCATACGGATACCACACATAGGCCGGCCGCGCAGGAGGAAGGTCCCGGAGACCCGTGTTATTACGGGATTCGTTAACAGGCTTCGCCGGATCAAACAGGGGCCCATTTACCCCCGTCTCATAGTTATGGAGATGATAGGGATAATTATTGCCTACGAACAATGGCCATCCGAAAAAGCCGGCCTTCCTTGCCTGGTTAACCTCGTCATAGCCCATGGGACCACGGGTGTCCAGGCTGTCCTGGTTGGCATCGGGCCCTACTTCTCCCCAGTATAGATAGCCGTTTTTCTTATCCACCGTAATGCGATAAGGATTACGATCCCCCATTATATAGATCTCAGGACGGGTTTTAGCTTCTCCCTTCGAAAAAAGATTGCCTTCGGGTATATCATAGGTGCCGTCCGGATTGATCTTGATACGGAGGATCTTGCCCCGTAGATCATTGGTATTGCCCGCGCCCCGTCGGCTGTCGTATTGAAGATGGCCGGGCCTGTCGTCAAGAGGAGCATACCCATGACTGGGATACGGGGTATTGGGTTCATCAAAAGGAGTGGAATTATCCCCCGTAGACACGAAAAGCGTATTGTTCGGTCCAAAGGCGATGGAGCCGCCCGTGTGACAGCATATCTCCCTTTGAGATTGCACCTCCAATATGACCTTCTCCGATTTCCGGTCAATGCTGTCATTGGACAAGGTGAATCTTGACAAACGGTTTACCGAAGTATCGATGGGACTGTAATAGACGTAGACAAAATGATTCCTGGCAAAGTCCGGATCAGCCTGAACACCTAATAAACCTTCCTCAGCATTGACATTCGGCGTATGCTGCGTCTTAAAATATACGTCCAGGAATCCGGCTTGGGTCACCTGTTGGGTGACGTGATGATACAGCATGATCTCTCCCCGTCGCTGTACCACCAGGATGTCCAGGTTGGGAAGGATCGTCATTTCTGTGGGCTCGAAGAAGACGCCTTGTACTAGGTTCGCTTTGGAGAACCGTTCTGCTTCCGGTACACGCAGGGCTGTCGCCTTTTTGTAATCCAGCTCAGAATTCTTACCAATAGCATATCGGATCCCTTCAGCCAGCAGATGCAAGGAGACTGTATCGATCAGGGGAGGTAGAGAGTCCATATACCAGGCTCGTCCGCCTTCATATGCGTGGGTTGTCGTAACCGACCGGCTGCTGTCATCCACCCCGATCATCCGCCTGTACCACCCCCATTCATATTTCGAAGTCGTGGCCGACCGGACGCCGGCATAGCCGCCCCCGGCCTGTATATAACGCTCGAGATCGGCCTGCCCAAAATTATTAAGGGTATTACCCGGGGTATTCAGGAAGACAACTGCCGAGTATAATTTAAGGCTGTCTTCAACGAACCGCGTACTGTCTGAAGTTGTGTCTACCAGCCATTCATTTGTCTCTGCCAGCTTCTGCAGCGCCTGGAGATCAATAGGAGCCACCGTCGAACCAGCGCCCATAGCGCCTTTGCTGAAGATCAGTACCCGCGGCTTGCCGGGACGGCTATGATTACAACTAAAAAGGACGAACAGCAAAAAGAGGAAGGACAGGGGGGAAAGCAATCGCCAGGCAATGTTCATAATTGTTGACTGTTGTGAGTTATTTGCATAGGTACTGATTTTTTATTTTACCAGGGCCGATTCCCGCCAAATTAGGACCAATGGCATGCTAACAAAAAAAATGTCGATATTTAGCATATAAAAAAAATACACTATGATCCAAGTTCACGACATTTTTGTCTGCAAACCCGGCAATGCGTCCAAACTGGCAAAGAAATTTAAAGAGGCCATGACCGGCGCCACCGAACTGATAAATATCCTGACGGATATGACAGGACAATATAACAGGGTAATAATGGTGACCCAATACGAGAACCTCACCGCATACGAAAAGAACTGGGACAAGTACAAAGAGGACACCGAGGCGATGAAGAAAATGGAAGCAGCCATGGCAGGATATCAGGACATGTACCTCACCGGGTCTCGGGAGATCTACCAGATCTGGTAGTACCTGCCCTTATTCCCGACCCTCCAATTTCAATGTCTCGATGTCCTGGCCTTCAAAAGTCAGGTTGACGGAGCGCCTTCCTCCGGGCCTTGTCCGGTGCGGAGTATTTTTTGGGATCGTAAATAATTGGCCGGGCAATAGCTCGATCATTGTGGTATCCAGGTCGATGAATATCGATCCTTCCATTACCAAAAAGCTTTCGTCGGAGTTCGGATGCAAATGCCAGAAATATGGTTCCGTCATTACACTTATTCTCACTACATGGTCATTTACCGCAGCAAGAGGAAAGTTGGCATAAGATTGTATTTCGCCGGTCAGTTCATGAATATCTGCTACAGTGAGTGCCGGAATATTATCAAATTTCATACAGAAAGATATTTCTCTTTTATAATTTCCAGATGATGCAGTTCATGACCCGCGAGGTGATAGAGCAGCCCGCGCACACTGGATACATTGTTATTGGCCGTACCCTTTCTCAACAGGTCTTCTTCGGAGAATGACTTGAATAAGGAAAGAGTCGCCTTCCTCACCGTGGCATATTCTTTTAAAATAGACTTCACTGACCGCTGATTTGCCCGGGAATAAGGCACATAATCTTCCTGTTCAAAACCAGGCAGGTCGGTGGTATCACCTCTGCCGAAGCGGAGAGCCCGGTAAGCATAGATCCTTTCATCATCGATGATATGGACCAGGACCTCTTTGATAGTCCATTTACCCGGCGCATAAACATAGTTCCATTTTTCATCTGGGATGCCGGAGACCAGCTCCTCTGTCTTTCTCACCTGGCCTTTCATATGCTCCAGGATCCTGCCGTCGTCGGGCAGCCATTTTATATACATCGCCGCATAGGCAGGATATTCGTCTGACGGAGGTTTCGGTATGAGGCGATGTTTAGTCATGGTAGCAAGATTTAATCAGCTAAATTAATAAATGAATTAAACTTATCTCTGAGATCGCGTATGAGCGTCGCCGGCTGATCGCCTATGACAGAGAGCTTATAACCTCTTTTCAGCAATATAGGCTGCACCTGCAGTTGCCCCAACTTTCGCAGATGAACCACAGCAATTAGCTTATCCTTATTAAATACCAAAAGGAGCCGCAACAGGCTGGACGAACCATCCACATAAACGTCATCTAATTGGTAAGTTATATACTCTGCTAATTTCCCTCTTGTGAACTTGTAACCCAGGATAAGATCGTGAAGTGAGACAGTGGTCAAGTCAGCGTTTTGTTCCATCAGATGGCAAAGGGCATTTTCCGGCAGCGTCAACGGCTTGATATTTTGCACGGATGTATATCCCCTCAGTACAGACGTGAACTTCTCGCCCTGATGTTCCATATCACTTTCGTCCAGACGTATATCTGATATTGCCTTGCCGACTTCCCTTTCCCCTGACCACAGAAGAGCATCCTTTGGGATGACCCGGCTTTGGAACTGCGACTCTCTCAGATAAACCTTTAAAGCAATATTGTACCATTTATTTGTGGTGTCCGATGTATATACAGGTACATTGTCATACAGTGAAAAGAGTACCTTCCCCATTATAGTATCTCTGACATTCGCCGGGCCATCCGTTCGTTCACTTAAAATAAATGGATGCACCAGGGGGACATTATTTACTTTTTTCTTGCCGGGCTTAAGTATAGCCTTACAACAATTTCCATTATCGTCCCCGTAGGCCGACAGATAAACCCCGTTGATCTGAATATCCATATCTTTGGAAAGGATAGAGTCATATGTGATTCTGCCGTTCCTGATCTCAAAATATTCCGTAGGAATATAATACATAGAATCTTCGGATGGATGCATTTCTGTGAGGTCACGGCCGCCGAACTCAAGATAACCATCCCCATCCCGATCTCCTATATCTGAACTAAGCGCATCGAGAATTAGATCCACCTTGTTGCCGGATACTTTAAATACATGGAACCTGTCCAGATTGGGTGATCCGGACATTTCCAGGAACAAAAAAACAACACCTCCGTTTTCAATGAGCTTTTGCCTTTTGCTGGGAAGGATTAACTCATAGCGCTCGACAAATTTGAATTGCAATTTGTTGTTTACATAGATCCCGCTGGTGTCCACTTTGATAGTCAATCCCTTACTGGTCTGAAAGATCACCTTATTGGGGTCAGGCTGTGCCACGACCTTAAAAAAGGTCATTACTGAGAGACCTAACAGGAAGAGGCATTTGATGGCTGAGGTCATTCGCAAATATAAAATAGCTTTCCGGCATAACCTTGGATTTCGCTAACAATGCTTTTCCACTCCGGCGGCTTATAACAATCATTTCCTGAAAAGAAAGACACTGGTAGCTATCATTACAAACGCAGTCCCCCAATGGATAAGCAAATGCGGCACATCGCTCGCGCCATTTTTGACCAGCACGATCATCCCATCTGTCAACGGAACAATGATAGCCGCAGTAAACACCCAAGCCGTGGCAGCTCGCATCCGCATCCACAACAATGGCAATAATACTACTCCGGAAAAAATATCCCGGATGCCCTTGATCCTTCCGTAGGCCAGGTCATGTGCATCAATGATCCCTATCCCAAATCCTTCTGCCCCAACCGAAGGTGCCACGATAAATCGAACCCCCACGAAAATAATTCCAAGCGCTAAAAACAGCGTAACCCAATAACTTACGCTGTGCAGACCCCATTCTTTCGCATGATTTTGTGTTTTCATCTTATTTTGATTTAATAACACAAATCTCCAGGTAAAGAATTGCCTGTTTATTCACCTGGGTTAATTACCGCTTTCCGGCGATACGCTTCCGGATCCGGCTTAAAGAAGGCGGCTTCACGCCGATATAGCTCGCAATGTAATATTGAGGTATACGTTGTCCGATATCAGAATAGGAAGCTAAAAATTCCCGGTACCGCACCTCCGGCGGATCGTTATACATGCTGGTGATCTGCCGGATAGCGGCCATAAACACTTGTTCTATTACCAGGCGGCCAAACCGCTCCCCATTTTCCAGTTCCCGGTACAGATGCTGCAGATTGCGATAGCCGATCATATAGACAACGGTAGGCTCAAGCGCCTGAATACTCCTGGCCGAAGGCTGCTGTGGCAAAAAACTTTCATTGTCGCATATAAACGCACCTTCCGTACTAAAATAATATGTTTTCTCATCGTCCCCATTGGCGCTGTAATAGCGGACAAGTCCACTGTCGATAAAGCCTACATACCGGCAAGTATTACCCGCTTCCAGGAAGTGTTCACCCTGCCGGAATATTTTTCTCTTGAACAGTCGTCTGACAACTTCCTCATCATTGGAAGACAAAGGGATATAAGTACGTATGGTTTTGAGAAGCTGTTCCATAATGCAAATCTCAGGGAATTTCGCTAAATTTAATACCAATTTGCCAGGGATCGGCACCCGGCTAGCAATAAAATGAAAGTAGAAAAATTCCTTCCTTCCGCAGCCTTACTGCCTTTTGTCAGGGAGTTTCTCATCATCGAAAGCGACTTTTGCACTGATAGCAGCACCATTCCGGATACATCCATGGTGATGTCCTTCCGGTACAGGGGGAAGGTCCGAAAAATAGATGGAGATGAAAAGTCGGCCCTCCCTGCCACCGTTATCTCTGGCCTGAGAAAGTCCTCCCGGCACTTCCTGTACGAAAAAAACACTTCCAATCTCCTGGTCGTATTTACCGAAGGCGGCATCAACGCCTTTTCCAGGATACCCGCACATGAGCTGTTCGAGCTGCACATTCATTCAGAGAACCTCTTCCATCCCTCAGCGCTGAATGAGATCCTGGAGCGCCTTGCCGCCGCGGCGACAAATACAGAAAGAATAAAGATCATGCAGTCTTTCCTGCAGCAGCACCTGGCAGGCAACCAGCCAGCCCCGCTCATTAACAAGGCCCTTCAATTGATCAAACAAAACAGCGGGATCATAAAGATCAAAGACCTTGCAGCCTCACTTTACATCAGCCAGGACGCTTTTGAGAAGCGGTTCAGAGCACGGGTCGGCGCTACACCTAAACAATATGCTTCCATCGTCCGCCTGAAACACCTCATCACCGCATACCCTTCCTATCCCTCCCTGACCGACGCCTCCTACGAAGCCGGCTATTTCGACCAATCTCATTTTATTAAAGACTTCCGGCTATTTACAGGCCAAACTCCCAAAGACTTCTTCAGGTCCGCCCAATATTGGTAGATTAATGATTTTTTACAATTTCCTGCTTCCCGCCAGGGATAATTTTGTATAAAATTTATACAAATGAAACGGATACATACACTGCTATCGGCGCTACTCCTCATAGCAGGCATATCACAAGCGCAAGAAATTAATAACAACACAAAAACAAAACAAATGACTACCGCTAAAAGTAACACGACAGTGATTCGTAGTCTATACGAACAATCCCTGAATAAAAGAAATATGGCATTACTCAATGACCTGGTATCCGAAGATTATGTAGGGTTCCAGGGACTGAAAGGGGCAGAAGGATTTGAAAAGCCAATTGCCCCTTTGATGGAAGCCTTTCCGGATCTCCAATGGAATATCCGGGAAATTTTCGGAGAAGACGATAAGGTCGTCGTCAGATGGAAACTACAGGGCACCCAAACAACGCTGTATAATGGCTTAGTCCCGACAGGCAAGCCTATCACCAATGACGGGATGGCTATTTTCACCTTGAAGGACGGCAAAATAATAAATGGCCAGGTCCTCACCGATCGCCTGGGCTTTTTACAGGAAATGGGCGCAATCCCTCAGGACTTGAACCAGCTTTCCAATAATGCAGCCGCTAAAGACCAGGTCAACCTCATAGATAAATTCCTCGTCCCCCCGGCCGGCAAAGCTGAATTCTATGAAAGAATGCACATAAACCGAAGCCTCCTCAAAACCTTGCCCGGGTTTATAAAAGACGAAGCATATCAATACACGGATAATGATGGGAATTTGATCTGTGTGACGGTAGCCCATTGGGCCAATAAAGAGGTCATGGCAAAGGCCAGGGAAGCAGTACAGGCAGCATATAAAAAGGAAGGATTCGATCTGGCCGCCATGCTGAAGAGATTGAATATCACCATCGACAGAGGGATCTACACGACAGTGACGGATTAGCACCCCTTATTTGTCGTTTTACCATAGTTTCCATCTCAAATACTCGGGGTATTTTTGCATTATCAAACAATAACCGAATTATTAACACCAAAAAACTAAGAAAATGGAAACGGTAAATAAGACCACCATCACCATCGAAACCACAGTAAAGGCTCCCGTAGGAAAAGTTTGGGAATTCTGGGGCGCGCCCGAACATATTGTTAAATGGGCCACCCCCTCACCCGACTGGCACACACCCCGCGCCGAGAACGACCTTCGCACAGGCGGTAAATTCCTCTCCCGGATGGAAGCCAGGGACGGCAGCTTCGGCTTTGACTTCGGCGGTGTATACGACAACGTTAAAACAAACGAGCTCATCGAGTACACCATCGGCGACGGCAGGAAAGTAGTGACCAATTTCACGAAAAAAGGGAATGAGACCCACATAGTACAAACTTTCGAGGCCGAAAGCGAAAATCCCATCGAAATGCAAAGAGGAGGCTGGCAGGCCATCCTGGACAGCTTTAAGAACTATACAGAAACCAACTAAAACGAAAGACCCCCGGAAGGGGGCTTTCACTTATCAGAACTTAAAACTCAAAACTGTTTTTTATACTCCTCGATCTCCTTCAGATACTCCATCGATTTGATAACAGAAGTCCACTCTTTGCCGCTAAACAATAATTTAAACCATTTCTTATCGGCATTCCGAAGATGAATGTTCCTGTACAGCCAGATGGAAAAGAGAGCGAACAGCACCGCAATAGGGAACGCTATCAGCCAGAAAGAGAGCGGGCTTTCCCTCATCCATTGAAAATTCCAGAAGAAGGTACAATAAAACGGCGTCTGCAGAAATAATACACGTGTTGCCTGCAGGGTAGAAGCTTTTAGCTGAGCCGTCTTTTGCTGCACTTCTATCAGGCTCTCGCTGTTGTCGATCTCCGAGATCAGCAGTGTATGCCGGATATAAACGATCACCGCATAAATGTTGAATCCTAGAATGGCCGCCACCGACACCACGAAAAATAGCTTCTGCCACACCAGCGAGTTGACGATAAGGAACACAAGGAAAATCACCCATCCCACACCGAGCGCAGCTACCCATTTCTTCCATCTGCTCACTGCATTCAACCTGGACTTCGCCTTTTCCGTTTGTAAATACTCAAAAGTCTGCAGATGAAGCACCCAGGATTGTAAGTTCAGGATATTGGCCCTTTCGACCTTTTGATTGTATTGCTTCCAGAGCTCACTTAATTCAAGATCTTCCATCATATTATTTTTTATTGTTTAAAATGCATTGCTTAAGCTTCTCCTTGATCCGGTTGATCTTCGTTGCCACATTGGTCTCCGTCAGACCAAGGATCTCTGCTATCTCCCGGTAGCTTTTCTCCTCGAAATAGAGCAGGATCAATGCCCTGTCGAACTCCTTCAGCCCTTGTACGCAGGCTTGCAGGCAGGCCAGCCTTTCTTTTTCCTGTGACATGTCCGAAGACCCCTCTTCGATCTCCAGGTGGAAAGCCGACAGGGAATGATCGCCCCTCCGCCGTTTACCTTCCCTGTAAAACGAGATCGCTACATTCAACGCCACCCGGTACATCCAGGTGGAAAAACGATAGGTCGCATCATAACTTCTCCCGGACTTCCACAGCTGGTAAATGATCTCCTGCGTAAGGTCCTCCCTGGAATGTTTATCAGGGCAGTAAAGCGCACAAATTTTTAATATAATCCCTTTATTTTCAAGTATCAATGCTAGAAAATCAGGATCGTTATTGGCTGATGACATTGCTTTATAGAGCTTCTGTTATGATGATTCGCAGCAGCTGGTAAAAAATCACAGTTTACAGGATTTATTTTGAATATTGTCGCAATCACCCCCGCAAATCTTCGTTTTTGCCACCCCTTTCGGAACGGCACTTCAAATACCTTTGGATCATAATCCAATCATAATTCAAATCAATAAAAATGAGAAAGCTAATCCTGAAAATGTCGGTTTCCATCGATGGATTCGTCGGAGGCCCCAATGGTGAGATTGACTGGATCTTTAGGAGCATGGACGATACTGCCGCTGCCTGGACGGTGGAAGCGCTCTGGCAGGCAGGCCTGCATATCATGGGTTCACGTACGTATCAGGATATGCAAGCCTGGTGGCCCTATTCCAATGAAATATTCGCCCCTCCCATGAATGAGATCCCCAAAGCAGTATTTACAAAAACAAGCTCAGCCGCACGAAAGGAAGAGCTGACGACAATGGCGCTGAAAAATGCATCTGCCGTCAATAAAGAAAAAATAAAGGATCCGGCCCTGCTCGCTAAGAATATCGCTGGCTGGACAGACACCTACGTCGCCACAGGCGATCTTAAAGAAGAGATAATGCGACTTAAACAACAGCCGGGCAAGGACATCGTGGCGCACGGAGGGGCAAGCTTTGCACAAAGCCTGGTCAGGCTGGGGCTGATCGATGAATACAAGCTGCTGGTCCATCCCATCGCCTTGGGCAAAGGCCTGCCAATATTTGCTGCATTGCCTGCTCCTATGGACTTAAAGCTGATCAGCTCGATACCCTTCAAAAGCGGCATAATAGCGCATATCTATTCCTCCAGCACCAAAGTTCCAAACGCGGAAGGAGTATGAAAATCCGGCTGGACAGTCGCGGGCCTGATCCAACTGATCCAACGCAGGTCCGCCCTTCCATTCACCATTCCTTTACATTCCGCACGAAATAATCCGGCATGGAGGCGGCTATTTTGCAGCAGCCCTAATTCCTTTAGAGATTGAATACTGATGGCGAACGCCAAAATATAACCATCAGAAACCCTGGACGCTTTTACGACCAGCTGTCCCTCCGGCCAGGCCCAGGGATAATTCATTTTTCGGTAATATACAGCGTTGTAGTCCAATACCCTTCCATCGGCATCCATTTCGAGACAGTAATACGGATTCATCGAGTCGTTCCTGGCAAGGAATATTTCCACTCTGTCGGAAGCGCCGACCTCCATCTTATCATTTTTCTTTACCAGCGTGATCACTGAATCGTCCTGCACCTTGAACAGACCATACAGCCATTTCCCGTCCCAAACGGCCGAAAAGGAGGTGCCCGGCGCAGCTGCGCTGTCCCACGGGTACACAAAATCCTTCAGTACGATTGCCTTACGCCATGCCGGCGCAGACCCCAGGTCACCGGCGCTTACAGCTCCGGCAGTAACCTTCTTCACCTGGTATACTTGCGCCAACCCGCAATTCGCATAGAACAATAAGCACAGCAAACTCATTTTCATAAACCTACCATTTGTCCAAACCTAATAATTTCCTTCCAAGCGTGGATAGTTCCGCTGTTTTATATTTTGTTTGTTCGACTCATGCCCTAACTTAGCGGCAACACTCGGTTATGCAGCATACATTCATCATCTATATTTCCCTGATCCTGATTATCCTCTTGCTGGTGATGCTGGCTGAAAGGCTGAAAGTGGCCTATCCCATCATCCTGGTGCTGGGAGGGCTTGTACTGAGCTTTTTCGACGGGATAAATATTATTTCGATCAACCCGGAGCTGATATTTATCATATTCCTGCCACCCCTGCTGTACGAGGCTGCCTGGTATACCTCCTGGAAAAATATGTGGCGATGGCGCAGGGTGATTGTCAGCTTTGCGTTTCTCATCGTACTCGTGACCTCCCTGGTGGTAGCCGTTGTGTCCAGCCTGCTGATCCCGGGCTTCACCCTTGCCCTGGGATTTTTGCTGGGCGGTATCGTTTCGCCACCCGATGCAGTTTCGGCCAGTTCCGTCATGAAATATGTAAAGATCCCCAGGAGCATGACCTCCATCATTGAAGGGGAGAGCCTGCTGAACGACGCATCCAGCCTGATCGTATTCCGTTTTGCCTTGATAGCCGTGGATACGGGCCGGTTTGTCTTCCATGAGGCCGCCCTCAGCTTTGTGGTCGTCATCGTAGCAGGCGTACTCATCGGCCTGGCCGTGGGGCTGATCTACTATGCCATTTACAAATGGCTGCCTACCTCCACCAATATGGACATCGTACTAAGCCTGACGGCGCCTTATGTCATGTATATTGCGGCAGAATCCCTTCACGTCTCCGGCGTGCTGTCCGTGGTCGCTGGCGGGCTCTTTCTTTCCGTAAAAAGCCATTTGTACCTGAGCCAGCGCAGCCGGTTGAGAGGAGGCAATGTCTGGTCCACGCTGGGGTTTGTGCTGAATGGGCTCGTGTTTATGCTCATCGGCCTTGAGCTGCCCCACATCATCGGACAACTGGGCCAGGTGCGGTTATCCCAGGCCATTGGATATGGATTGCTGATCACGGGGGTCCTCGTCGTAGGACGTATCCTGTCCACCCTTGGCGCTTCTGCTTTCACTGTATGGGTGAGTAAATATATTACCACCGCCGATAGCAGGCCGGGCTGGAGGAATCCCCTGATCTTCGGCTGGGCGGGTATGCGGGGTGTGGTTTCCCTCGCGGCTGCTTTATCCATTCCATTACACCTGCATAATGGCGCCCCCTTTCCCCAACGGGATCTCATTCTCTTCATCACTTTCACCGTTATCCTGCTGACCCTGGTCGTACAAGGGTTGACCTTGCCGCTGCTCATAAAATGGCTGCACGGCGGAGAGAACAGGGACATTACACTCCCGCATCGTGACCAGGAATTGATCCTGAGAAAAAAGCTGTCACTTTATAGCCTGCAATTGCTGGACGGTGAACATAAACAGACAGTGGAGAACAATCGCCCCCTTCAACAGCTGCGGGAAAGATTTGCAAATGACCAGTTGCCCCAGGATGAGAATGTCAACCTGGTGCACGAAGACTATCGCCGGGTCTATTTACAGCTATTGGAACTGCAGCGCGACGTACTGCACCAGCTGAATAAAAAGGATGAGCTGGATGATGAGGTCATCCGGAAATATCTCACCATGCTGGACCTGGAAGAAGAAAAGCTGCGCATGAAGTTCGAAGGCGTGTAACTTGTCTCATTTCCCCCCTTCTATTGTCACATCTGGCCATCTTGCTGCATCGGATAAGCGGCTAGCTTTGTTCCATGGAAAAACAACTCATCAACGAAATTGAAACCACCGCGCAAGAGCTGCTACAGGTGGTCGATAGCTTTCAGCAGGATATATTCAACAAAATACCCTTTGAAGGCAGCTGGACGCCAGGACAGGTGACAGAACATATCTTTCTTTCCGCTGCCGGCATACTAAGCACAGTAAATGGGAAGACGGAGCCGACACAACGCGATCCCCATCAGATGGTCGCGCCCCTGAGAGATGCCTTTCTCAATTTCAATACTAAAATGAAATCCCCGGACTTCATTCTCCCGTCGGACGACCCAAAGGACAAACAATCCCTGTTGCAGATGACAAGAGACACCTGGAATGGTCTTGCCAGGGCCGCTCAAACAGGCGACCTTACTGCCACCTGCCTGGATTTCGAAATGCCTACCGTCGGCTACATGACCCGGATAGAATGGCTCTCCTTTATCGTTGCCCATGCTCAGCGGCATATCTGGCAGCTAAAAAAGATCGCGTCATTAATAATAAGAGCATAGAATAGTCCATGTACCTGGAGAATAATCCATGCAGACAATAGCAAGATAAAATTTATATATTTGTGATCGTAAGCCGCTTTTAACGGGATCTGCCACCCCTTCTTTTTTCTACAGGAAAATGAGCTATTTTTACGCTCAGCTTATGAGGTATATCTATAGCATCATAATTTCATTATTCTCAACGGTTAGCGCTTTTGCCCAATCTTATGGTTTGATGTTCAGCAGCCATGAGGTTGTCCAGGAAAAAAGAACCAGCCTCGACCTTTCCCCCGATGATTCATTGTGCTTTAAAAAGGAGTTTGAATTAAGCTTCGATCTCCGCTTTATTCCCGGCCGGTCCATCTATTTCGGCTACGTGGTCCGCCTGATCTCTTCCAACAACCAGAACATCGACCTCATATACAACCAGCCCCTCCGCACCTTCAAGGTCATCATAGGTGAAAGCTTTTCAGGCATCAGCTTCTCGGTGGACAGTACCCGGTTGCATAATGAATGGAGCCGCTTTACATTTAAATGTGATCTGGAAGAGCATATCCTGCATTTTTCAGTCAACGGCAAGACAATTGGTACTAGTCCCATCCCTGCCACCGACAAGTGCTTTAAGTTCCTTTGGGGGGCAAACGATTATCAGAAGTTCAAGACAAGAGATATTCCGCCCATGCGTATCCGGGATATCAAGATCCTTGAAAAAGGCACAGAAAAATATTTCTGGCCGCTGGATGAGACCTCCGGCGACATGGCTTATGACATGGTCAGCCGGCACCCGGCAAAGATCAGGAACCCTGTATGGATCAAGCCCAAATATCAGAAATGGGAAATGGTCAGCTCGTTTACACTCAATGGATATGGCGCCGTGACATACGATCCCAAGCACGATAAGGTTTACGTAGCCGGCTCCGACTCACTGGCCATCTGGGCCCTTCGGATGGATCAGCATACCCTGGACTGGATATCCACCAGGCACCAGGAATTTATCCTGGGGCACCAGGCCTTATACGACACCTTCCGCGATAAGCTTTATGATATTTTCGTGGATAAGAAGATGATCCTCACCTTTGACATGAGCCACCGCCAATGGGATATTTCCATGCCCTATTCGCCGATAACGGAATATTGGCACGCCAATAAATTCATTGCACCTTACGATACTTGCTTATACACCGTCGGCGGCTACGGACAGCTCAGGTACAGGAATTACGTCCACCGCTATAGCTTTTCCAGGCATAGATGGGACACCGTCCATGCTTCCGGGGACTATTATCCGCCCCGCTACCTGTCAGCGTTGGGATTGTCTCCCGATGGAAGATCTGCCTATCTGGTCGGCGGCTATGGCAGCCAGACAGGCGACCAGATGCTCGATCCCCGGAACTACTATGACTTTTACCGATACGACATAGTGCAAAGCTCATTCAAAAAACTTTTCACGCTCAGGCCGCTCGCCACACCTTTCACATTTTCCAATAGCCTCGTGATAGGTGCCAGGCCGGGAGCCTGGTACGGATTGATCTATGCCAATGATAGCTATAACTCGAATCTTCAGCTGGTGGAGGGCTCCTTCACCGACTCCACTTACCAGCCCGAAGGTGACCCTGTCCCTTATAGCTTCCACGACGTGCAGTCTTATGCAGATCTTTATTATTCACCCATCAGTAATAAGCTTATAGCTGTTACGATGCTCTATTCAAAGGAAGAGACAAAGGAGAAAAGCACACAGGTAAAGATCTATACGCTGAATTTCCCGCCGGAAAAGACGGAGGTTGCACAGACCCAGCCAATAGCTTCAGCCGGCAGCTACTTTTGGCGAGCCTTTTTCTTCATCATAACGATAGGAGCAGTCGTCTTTTGGTTCTTTAGCAGGAAGAAAGGGCTGGTCGTGCCGCCCGCTTCAACGCCTGAACCTGCACGCACTCCCCAACCACCTGCGAGACCGGTAATTGAAACCCTCCCCCCTTCCGAATCTTTTGATAAGACACTTCACCCTGCTATCTACCTGTTCGGCCACTTCCAGGTTTTCGATAGGGAAGGTCACGACATTACCAGGTTGTTCACCCCTTTGCTGAAAGAATTATTTCTCATCATCGTCACCTATACCTTCCGCAATGGAAGAGGTATTTCCTCCGAAGGACTGAATGAAATACTCTGGCATGACAAATCGGAAAAAGACGCTAAGAACAATCGCTCGGTCAACCTGGCAAAGCTGAAAGCAATACTGGAAAAGGTCGGCAATATTGTCATCAACAAGGAATCCGGCTACTGGCAGTTCCAGGCGCCCGAAGAGGACCTGTATATAGATTATAAAAAGTATACAGCCCTGATGCAGGGACCGCCGGATAGCATAAGGACAGATATTCGCCCCCTTGTGAGCATTATCAAAAGGGGAGCGTTCCTCTCACAGACGGAATACAACTGGCTGGATGATATTAAGTCCGAAGTCTCCAATGCTGTGATCGATCGATGCCAGGAATATATGAGGGTTCACCCGTTCAACGAACCCGAATTCATTATCGAGATCGCTAACTGCATCTTCTGTTTCGACCCGCTGAACGAGGACGCCCTGACTTATAAATGTAAAAGCCTGATCTTCCTGCGCCGCCATACCCTGGCCAATAATACCTGGCTGAAATTCGTAAAAGAATATAAGGACATCTATGGGACGGACTTTGGCAAGACTTTTCAGGAAGTTATTGCCTAAGCTAATTTTTCAACAGTACCAGCTGACCCAGGTGATAAGCAATATGGGTAGCCCGGCCTATCAAAACATTCAACTTATTGCGATGCGGTTCCTTTATGAAGTCTTCTTCACTGACGGAATTATGCCGCTGAAACCATTGTTCCTCCGACAGACTGGCGAGACGCTCTCCCAGGTGGTTGTGCACTTCCGTCCAATACGCTCTTAATTGAGGGAGCGTGGGCATTTGCTTACCCGATTTATCAGGGCTGCTGATAAACGCCTCATCCAGCTCCGGATGAAGTCTTTCCCCCAGTCCAAACAGCGGCAGTATGCCGTCATGTACGGCAATGAGATGCCCCGTCAGGTAGGTGCCGGTGTTACGGCCCGGAGCTATCTCTTTCGACAGCTGCTCGTCTGTCAGGCTATTAAATAGACTAGTGACTCTCTTAAGCTGCCCTTCCCAGGTGAGCAGGCCCATTTTTACAAAAAGGGATTGGTTTTGCATGGTGGTGATTGCTTTTGCGGGAATTACAATCCAACACGAAACTTGTTCGTTTTATCACGAAAACAATCCCTATCGCACGATCCCATGCGCCGACAAGTCCTGTATCACCGGCCTGTCCCCGGAAGTTTTTTGAAAGATGGCGGCAGTCATGACGCCCGCCGCAAACCCGCAGCTTGAATGGGGGTTTGAATACAGCCCACGCAGCTCCATCGTCTTGTCAGAGAACCAGAAGATGATGGTACAGGTGGAATCACAGGCAGGAGTATAACGGGCCATACCATCATTATACTTCAACGTATCTATCATAGAACCCGCTTCATAATTGGGATACCCCTTATTGATATAGAAGGATATGGCTACCCTGCTGCTGTCCAGCAGGACGACCCTGATCTCACCTGAATGACCCATGACGCGGTTTTTCCTGACAGTACCTGTTAGGGTATAGGTACCCGTTGGATCGACAAAACCGGAACTGACGAGATCCTGAGCAGCCGCGCCGCAGAGCAAGCCATGGCAGAGGAAAAGAATGGGAATGATAAACAGACGTCTCATAAGCTGTAATGCTTTTAATTGTTGAGCAAAGGGGTTTTCCCATGTCTGTTATCTCTCTAAAGATACTTCGATTAAAAAATATCTTTCTTAAAAGTTGGTGTTATCAGTAAAAATGTTGCATCTTTGCACTGTTAAAGAAATCATAAAACAAATGCAACGCACTTTTATCATAGGAATGACAAAATGGAATGGTCGGGAGGACTATCATCCAGTTGTGCGGGGCAAATTTGCATGTAAATAGTTTAGAATTAAAACACTATAACGAGCCCCGCAAGAAATTGCGGGGCTTTTTTTATGTCCTTGTATTCGAAACGATATAGCTATTCCTGCAACGGGTATTGGGCCGGCCACCATCGGTTTAATAGTCGAATAGGAGAGACATGTCTGAAAAGACCGTGGTATATGCCAATGGGGTCCGCGTAGTGCGGATCTTCCAGATAGCAAGCCCGGTCAGCAATGACCGGGCTTTTTTTTACAAGGATCTGTTCGTCTAAAGGCAAGGATACGGGACTTTCAATCCCGTGATATGGGTTCGAATCCCGTACAGATCACTGTAATACCGGTCCGTAGCTCAATGGTAGAGCTCCGCACTTTTAATGCGGGAGCTTCGGGTTCGATTCCCCGGGGCGCCGCCATACGGGATTAATGTAATTGGCTAACAGGTCAGTCTCCAAAACTGAAGATACAGGTTCGAATCCTGTATCCCGTGCGATAAAAGATAGAAAAAATGGAACAGCAGCAGAAGTGGAGGCGCCTCGACGGCACTCCCTTAAAAAGGAACATCGAAGATGAGATCAGGTCCGCCCTTGTCAGGGAAAGAGAAGCCGGCCACGAACTAAAGGTCTGCATCGGAACAGATAGCCAGGTGAAAGGCGCCGAGACCGCATTCGCCACCGTCATTGTTTTTATCCGAAAAGGTAAGGGAGGATTCATGTATATCAATACCGAGATCTCCCGGAACAAATTGAGCGTGAAGGAAAGGATGTTGAAAGAAGTGGCCAGAAGCATCGAAGCGGCATACCCGCTGAGCCGCCTGTTCACTTTGTACGGCGTAGACCTTGAAGTGCACGCGGATATCAACACCAACCCGGGCTTCAAAAGCAACCATGCTTTGAAAGAAGCGATGGGCTATATCCAGGGTATGGGCTTTTCCTTCCGGGCAAAACCGGAAGCGTTCGCCAGCTCCAGCTGCGCAAACAAGGTAGTTCAGTAGAAAATATTATTAACCATTAAAACGAATAAAAATGAAAAAAACACAATTGTGCATAATGAGTGAAAAGCAGGCAAAACGCCTGGATCATCGATCAGGAAAAACAAATCATTATGGACAGAAAACTAATTCAACAATATGGTACGGATATTTTATCCTACAGGATTCAGACTGCACGAAGGAAAATAAGGATGCAATGTGAAGACCACGATAAAATGCTTATAGAGCTAAGTAAAGAATATAGCGAATTACGGCGACGCCAAAATCTCTTGGGATGGGAGCCCCTGCTCCTGCCCGTTCAAAAAGGATGGATACGTTTTTTTGTACTGAGAGAAGATGTCGCCCAAAGCAAACAGGCTGAGTTCTTTGAGGGAGTATTGAAAAAGATTAATACTTATGATTGGAGTGATCGCAGGAACTTCCTGGTAAAAAGAAGGTTTAGAGGCCGTAAATATTATGTGGTAAAGCCACAAAAACTAAAGGAACTTTATAGCTGGGAGTTTGAACGGCTTGAATTTGATGAGAAGGAACGTAAATATTTCGATGAGCAATATATTTATCACAAGAATTACAGAGAGCCTTCAATCAGGTATGTTTTCAATGAACCATGGAGATTCGTACTGAGAGTACGCCCAAACATAATTGACAAGGTTAGGATCATGGATCATGAGTTGCAAGCAAGGATGCGGTGGATCAGTCAATATCAGGAATGGAACGGCCTTAATGGCAGAACTAATAGGCTCATTTACGGAAGGTCCTGGTGGCGAAAAAGATACGGCGAAAGAGAAAGCGAACGTAACCCCTTAAAAAACAAGCCGGTCACACATGTCCTGGACCTTTTTCGAAATCGATGACGGAAGGAGAATGGTATCGTTCACCATGGATCAGGTGCCGTGCGTACTCTTTTCGACTTGTTGCCCTGTAAATATTCTATTCCCTTTCAAAAGGGAAACTTCGGTTATACCGATTGTCCGCGTGTCAAAAGACGCAACAGTACAGGTATAGTAACTCCCTGTATGCTGTCTCAACCGGTCATATCCATTGTGTCATGGGTTCGATTCCCATTTCGTCTTGAACACGAATAGCTCAGCGGTAGAGCCCTGCATTGTCACTGTAGGATGGAAAGCAGTACACCTCTGCTAAAAAAATGGTGAAACACTAAAGCCAGGCTTATTCGCCGGCGGTGCGCAGCCGGACCGGCAAACCCGGGCCAAACGCGCATGGCGCTCCGGCATGGGCCAGCAGTCAACGCAAAGGAATGGGAAGACCTTTTCATGCACGGTCCGGCCTGTCTGCGGTATAAAGCCCGCATTAGAAGGCCAGCTGGGACAGAATAGACAGCCCACAACGGCAGATTGGCTCCGCACATGCAGGATGGCAAATAATCCCTGGCTTTTACAAAAAACCTAATGTAAAAATTGATAAATGACAACAAAATGAAAAAGGTAATGATCAACGCCTACCAGGTAGGACTGTTGTACAAGCATGGAACGTACAAGCACATGCTGAAAGAAGGCGCCCACTGGCAATGGCCTTCCCAAAGGATAGAAGTATATGACCTCACCGCGCCCTTCACTCCTGCTTGCGAGCTCAATATTCTGTTGAAGGATGAAGCCCTGGCGGAATCCTTGCATGTAATTGAAGTAAAAGACCACGAGCTGGTCCTCCAATATGAGAACGGACTTTTAAAACAGGTCCTCACCGCCGGCCGTTACGCATACTGGAAAGGGATCATCGTGTATGGCTTCTTCCGCCTGGACCTGGGAAAAGCCGAGATCACAGAGAACCTGGACCGTGCCACCCTGTTGCATAAGCTGGTATCTCCTTATGTTCGTGCCTACACCATAGAGAGCTACGAAAAGGGGTTGCTGTTCGTGGACGGGAAGTATGTACAGACCCTGAAAAGTGGTGTATATTACTGGTGGAAGAACAGCATCGCCATCCACGTTGGCAAAGTGGATACCCGGCAGCTGCAAATGGAGATCAACGGACAGGAGATCCTCACCCGCGACAAGGCAGCCCTGCGGATAAACGCCTGGGCGCAGTATAAGATCGAAGACATCGAAATGGCGCTGCTGCAGAATAAGGACTACGAACGGCAGCTGTACGTGGCTTTTCAGCTGGCTTTGCGTGAATACATAGGAGGCCTGAGCTTTGACGAGCTGCTGGAAAAGAAAGAGACCGCCTTGCCTTATGTAAAGGAAAAGGCACAGCAGACGGCAGACGCGCTGGGTATACAGGTATCCGGCTTCGGTATCCGCGACATCGTCCTGCCGGGTGATGTGAAGGACATCATGAACCAGGTGCTCGTGGCGGAAAAGAAAGCCCAGGCCAACATCATCCTGCGTAGGGAAGAGACGGCCAGCACCCGCAACCTGCTGAATACCGCTAAGCTGATGGAGGACAACCCCATGCTGTTCAAGCTGAAGGAAATGGAGTACGTGGAAAAGATCGCGGAAAAGGTCAGCAGCATCAGTGTCAATGGCAATGGTGTATTGATCGATCAGCTCCGGCAGATATTTACAAAAGTATAGTGACCGTCAGGTCACTATACCCTTAAAAAAAAGAAAATGGGAAAGTTAAAATTAAAAGGAAAGGATCTGCGGTCCATCGGTTATCCCGAAGGACCCGTGATCAGCATCGCCATGAATATCATGGAGAAGAGTTACAAATTTACAGAACAGGAGGATGTGATGAATTTATTGAAGCAAATATTGGCCTCGCCCGTTGAGTATGAAAATGACGCCGTATTGGGCCTGATTGCTCAGCAATTGATACCAAAAAAGGAAGAGATAGAAGGTGCTGAGATCTCCCTGAACCAGACAGGAGTGCCGTTTAATATTTTTGGGGCCGATCAGATCGAGCAGGGAGCTACCCACCAGATGTACCAGGCAGCAAAATTGCCTGTTGCTGTGGCAGGAGCCCTGATGCCGGACGCCCACGCAGGGTACGGTCTCCCCATCGGAGGCGTACTGGCAACGGAAAATGCCGTCATTCCATACGGAGTAGGAGTAGACATCGGCTGCCGTATGTGCCTGTCCGTATTCGACATCAACCCGAAAGAGCTGCTGCAAAAGGAGCACTATTTCACACGCGAGCTCAACGAAGCCACGCTCTTTGGTGGAGGAAGACAGTTCGACCAAAGCACGCCGCATGAGGTTATGGAACGGAAGGAGTTCACCGAGATCTCTGTCCTGAAATCCCTCCAATGGAGAGCCGCGAAACAATTGGGTTCTTCCGGCTCGGGAAATCACTTCGTGGAATTCGGCGTTGTGGACATCAGCGAAAAGGACCCGGTCCTGAACCTTGAACCCGGACAATACCTTGGCCTGCTTTCGCATTCCGGATCGAGGGCACTGGGGGCTAATATCGCCAACCACTATACCAAAGTGGCTAAACAGAAACGTAGACTGCCCGGTGAAGCGAATAACCTGGCATGGCTGGACCTGAGCGAAGAAGAGGGTATGGAATATTGGCTGGCGATGAACCTGGCCGGAGATTACGCAGCTGCATGCCACGAGGTCATCCATGACAAGATCGCCCGGCAATTGGGAAGACGCCCCTTGAAAAGGGTTGAGAACCACCACAATTTTGCCTGGAAAGAATGGTATGAAGGACGTGAGGTCATCGTCCACCGGAAAGGTGCGACACCCGCCGGAAAAGATGTGCTGGGTATTATTCCCGGTTCGATGACGGCGCCCGGCTTTATAGTAAAAGGTAAAGGTCAGGAAGCCTCCTTATCTTCTGCCTCCCATGGGGCCGGCAGAAAAATGAGCCGGACGGCCGCCCTCAACATCATGACGAAGGATCTGCTGAAAAAGACCTTGCATGATCATGGCGTTACACTCCTGGGCGGAGGCCTGGACGAAGCGCCCCAGGCGTACAAGGACATTGCGGCGGTGATGCAGTCCCAACGGCAATTGATCGACGTGCTGGGAAAATTTACCCCACGGATCGTAAAGATGGATGGAGCCCAGCCCAAACCATGGCAAAAAGGCAGGACTGTCGAAGGGGAATAAGCAAGAGGCCGTCCCGGTTATTTCGGGGCGGCCTTTTTAAAGGATAATAAGTCCATTAATGCGCTGACGTCTTATCCAGCATATCCAAAATAGCCTTTTCAATCCGCGGCTTCTCCGAAAATGCAATAAGATGCCCCTTGCCCGGGATCATCTGGATCTCTAAGGATCTGGCACTCTTCAGATGCTCCCTGGCAAAATCGGCATTCGAGGTATAGATCAGTCCATCATTGGCGCCTTGCAGATAAGCCACAGGGACATGGATCCGGGGCCACAACGGCAGCATCTTTGTCAGCTCCTCCCGGTGATGTATCTTCTCCTGGTTGGCAGACTGGAACATACGGGGGACGACCCAGTGAATCAATGGATTTTCAATCATATAGGTGAACCAGAAGATCCTTTCCTGCCCCGGACCCAGCGCCGGACCCGTCAAAACCAGGCCATCTACCAGCTCGGGATAATCCATCGCCAGACGACAGGCGATAGGGGCGCCATAGGACACGCCAACTACGATGATGGGGTGGTGCGCCCGGTGAAGACTGTCCAGAATTAATTTTATGGCGGCCGCCTGTGCAGCAATGTCCGGCAGGGGTTCTCCCAGCCCCGAATAACCATAGCCGGGCCGGTCGACGGCATAGACGGTAGCCTTGCTCAGCAAAGTGCTGTCGGAAAGATAGGCCTTCCAGTAACTGAGAGAGCTGGGCGCCCCATGGATAAAAAGGATAGTGGCGTCAGGCTGATCCCCCACCCGCAGATACCGGACATTCCGCCCGCCCGCCTTATAATAAGCGATGTGCGGATCCAACTTCCGCTCATGAAAATACTTTGTCAGGTCGGCGTCATTCATACGAAATTGGACCAGCCGGTCGAACACCAGTAACAGTACTATCAGGAGAACCATTGCCCAGATAACAGTCTTTAGGAAAATACGGCCGATCTTTGCTACCATAACTTAAAAATACAGATTGAAATTTACATACTTTTATTTCCACGCCGTCGTTAAAAAATGATGAAGCTCCCCTCCACCTTGATCCTGTCGCTCACCCTTCTATCCGCCAGGCCAAACACCCCTGCAGCCTCGCCGTCCTGTTTCGGCGAAGACAGCAATATTGTCATCAGCAATAAGACCGAACGCTACTCCTTCGAGGAAGGGGAACAGACCCACCCTGTCATCATCCGGCAGGAACAGAAAACTACCTATTATTGCGCAGAATTAAGAGCTTCCATCCCTTGGGTGGAGACTTATGACGGCCAATCCAGGATAGACGGCGTGAAGATCTATGTAAATGGCTCCCGCGACAAGTCCATCCAGCCTAAGGACGAGTTTTATTCCTCAGGAGATATCTTCTACTCCGACCAGCGCGTGTATTATTTTTCCCTGCCCTTCTTAAAAAAGGGGACTTCCAACGAGGTCGATCTGGAAAAGACGACCCTGGACCCGCGTTACTTCACGACCATCTATTTCCCTGAAGAGCAGCCCGTCCGGCAAAAAACAGTGGAGATCGCCGTACCAAAATGGATGCATATAGAAATAAAAGAGATGAACTTTGCAGGATATAATATTCGGAAGACCCACCAGTTCGACGAACGCAAACAAATTGATATATACACCTATACCATCGCTAACCTTTCCTCTTTCAAAAAAGAAGAGAATAGTCCGGGCCCGTCGTATGTCTATCCGCACCTGTTCATTCTGAGCAAATTCGCAGAGCTGAAGGCTGGCAAACAACAATATTTCAATGAGCTGAAAGATCAATACGCCTGGTACCATAGCCTCGTCCTCCAGACCAGGAATGACGCCGCTGTAATGAAAGCAAAAGCCTTGGAAATTACCAAAGGCCTCACCACAGACCTGGATAAAATAAAAGCCGTCTACCAGTGGGTACAGGAAAATGTCCGCTACATTGCCTTTGAGAACGGCCTGGCCGGCTTCCGGCCCGAAAAAGCCCAGGATGTCCTGAATAAGAAATACGGCGATTGTAAAGGAATGGCCAATCTGACGAAGAATCTCCTCACCGCCCTCGGGTTCGATGCCCGCCTCTGCTGGATCGGCACCGATCACATCGCTTACGATTATTCTACACCCTCGCTGGCTGTGGATAATCATATGATCTGCGCCCTCAATTACAAGGGTAAGTTTTATTTTTTAGATGCCACCGAATCTTACATCGGTTTTGGACAATATGCACAGCGTATACAGGGCCGTCAGGTGCTCATCGAAAATGGCGACAGCTATCTTCTGCAGCGGGTACCGGTTTCTGGTTACGAACAGAATGAGGTCCACAACCAATACGACCTTCACATAGAAGGTTCGGCCCTCGCCGGACAGGTCTCCCATCTGTGGAAGGGAGAAAATAAAGAGAACATCCTTTTCAGGGCCAATTCCGTCTATAAGAACAAATTACAGGAGTCTCTGCTGCAATTCCTCTCCCACGGCAACCCCAATTACGTTATGACAACAGTGAAGCAGGACGGCCTGGATAATCGCAACGCCGACCTTTCTTTCCAGTACAAGCTGGTATACAACAACGCCGCCACCATATTCGACAATGATATCTACATCGACCCCGATTTCCGTAAAGAATTTGGCGAAGCCGATATCGATACCACCAGCCGCCAATTGGATTATTTGTTCGATTGCAAAGGAGATTGGATCACAGAGACCAATCTTGCCATACCGGCAGGCTATAAGGTTCAGGACCTGCCCCCGGCTCTGGATATCCAGCGCAAAGGATATAGCTTCTCCATCTCCTGCAAGCTGGAAGGGAATACGCTCAAATACCGTAAAGCCATCGTCATAAAGGATGTGCATCTGCCCAGGCCTGGCTTCGGGCAATGGAATGCCGACATAGCCCAGTTGAAAAAGACTTACCTGCAGCAGGTAACGCTCACCCGGAAATAAAAGAAATGAATTTCACCCCAACCCAAGATACCATGAAGATGTTCTCTCGCATTTATCTACTGCTTAGCCTGACAGGAATGACCTGTACCTCCGCGTCTGCCCAGGCGGATTCAACCAAATATAAAGAGAGGGCCACCGCCGTCCGGGCTGAAGTATGGGCATGGAAAGACGCGGTGTTTGCCAACCGCAACATTCCGGCAGAGCATGCCAATGAATCGTGCGTGATCATGGGCAGAAAAGCCGTGATAGAGGCGGACACGAAAAAGAAGATCAACTGGGCCCTGTCCGCACACCGGAACTTCTATTACAATAGTACAGTGAGAGAAATGGTGAAGATCAACGATAAAGCTTCCCTCGAAGAATATTCACAGCTCAGCTACCGCCAGTTCAAAAAGCTCAACGGCTGGATGTCGGCTACCTCCACCAGCTTTGTAGGGGCACGCATCATCAAGCCTAATGGCACAATAAAAGAAGTGAATACGGATGAGGCCGTATCGCTGAACAACGGCCGCAATGACCAGCAACGCAAACTGGCCATCAGTGACCTCCAGGTGGGAGACATCCTGGACTACTTTGTCAGGACAGAAGAGTTCTCCGAATACATCAAAGAACCGGAAAGGCTCATCTTCGTCTTCGGTGATGACCATCCCATCATGTACTACTACCTGCACTGCGAGATCGGAAGTAAATACGCCATTGAATACCGGTCGATGAACAATGCGCCCGATGCGAAACAGACAACGAATGAAGATAAAGATGTCATCCTCGACATCGGTATGAAGAATCTCGCGGCAGCCCCCACAGGTTTCTGGATGGCCTCCCTGCGGGAGCTTCCCGCCTTCCGCCTCAATGTGCTTGCCGGAGGAACCTATGCAGGAGGAGGCCGCTCTCCGGGAGAAGTAGTGAAGGATGTTCCACTGGCGGACGTCATAAACGTGATCAACACAGGCATATCTTACCCCGACCCCGGAAAAGCGGCAGTGCTGAAGCGCCAGGTGATGGACGTGCTAAAGGGGTATGACAAGCACTACAATAAACTCCCGAAGGACAGCCTCGCCAATCTCATCTACTATGCCTATCGGTTTGTCAGGTATTATAATCAGGTAGATGCCAGCCTGGAAGTAGGCGAGGACCGGAATGAAATGGATATCAATAATTATGATTATCTCATCTACCTGCAGCCCATACTCGAGCAGCATAAGATCTACTCGAAATTTGTCGTCATGCCCTATAAACATGGACCATCCATTGACCACGTCATGGGCGTCGGGGATCTTTCGGTCATGCTGCTGGTAGACCTGGAAAAACCCATCTATTTCACAAACAATAATATGTTCACATGCCCCGGCTATATTCCTGCCAGCCTGGAAGGACAGCCCTGCCCCGAAGTTCGTTCTAAAAGGGGCAATCGTAGCCAGGTAGTGGGACTTGACCAGCTTACCCCTCTGAGCACAGCCCGGGATAACACCCAACAGGAAAACCTCAAAGTCAGCTTCAACGGCACAGACATGCAATTGCTGCGCGTAAAAAGACATACCGTTCTCACAGGTAAAATGAAGGAAGGCGAACAGCTGCGGCTGCTGAATTTTGAAGACTGCTACGAGGCCGAGAGGAACGCATTGCATGTGGAAAAATCCATCATGGACAATCTGCAAAAAGCCAGAAAAAGTAAGAATGTGTCCGAAGACTATGCAGCCGCCCTGCAAAAAGCCAGGACATCCCTGAAGGACCGCTTTAAGTCAGAGATCTCAGGAGAGTTCGAAAAGGACCCGAAGGAAGTGATCTCCTGGAAAGTAGATAACCCCGGCCTGCGTCATACGGCGCCCGACCTGGCCTATTCTACAGAATTCACCGTGGATGGTCTCATCCAGCGGGCGGGGAATAATTTCCTGCTCAACATCGGTAAAGTGGTTAACTCTCCCCTGAAATTGACCCCCTCCCAAAGAACCCGTAATATAGATATTTATATGTCCTATGCCCGTACGCTGGACTGCACCGTGGCCTTCGACATTCCACAGGGATATACTGTTCAGGGAGCGGACAAGCTCAACAAGACCCTGGACAATGATTGCGGATCAGTGGTCACCAGCGCCCAGGTACAGGGCAATCAGCTGATGGTGCATTTTAAAAGGACCTATAAACACGACCAGGAATCCGTAAATAAATGGCCCCAGCTGCTGACCATCATCGACGCGTCTGCGGATTTTGCGGATCAGAAAGTCCTGCTGAAAAAGGGCTAGGCCACTCCATGGCCCTGGCCGGTCATTTGCCCTATAGAACATAATATCTCTTCTTGTGGGGCGCTGCCTCCGTATGATGAGGGGTATCGCTGATCAGCTGCTTCAGGTCCCGTTCAATAGTAAAGCAAATGGCCGTCATCGGGGTATCCGTAGGCTTATTCTCAAATGGGTCCTGCAAGTGGATCGCCATTTTTTCGATCAGAAAAAACACGGCGCCGATGGCAATAACGACAGGTATGCTCATAAACCCAAAGAGGTCCACCACCGCAAAAGGAAGCAACAGGAAAAAGAACAGTAGGGAAAAATGAATATAAAGGCTATAGGTGGCCGGGAATATGGTATTCTTTATCCGTTCGCATTTTCCCATGGCATCGCAAAGCCGCGACAACGTCCTGTCGATCTCCACCTGCTGATACGAATTGATCAAACCATTGTGATAAGCCTTCTGCAGCTCCTGCCCATGCAGGTCCAGGATAGCCATGGGAGCGTTGTTGAAATTTTTTATGTGCTGCACGTCGCTCCGGCTGATAAATTTTTCGATGCCATACTGACTATCCTGGCCCCGCAGGCTCCGGCTCAGGCTATAACACCAGGCGATCTGCCTTTTGATATACCGGGACCTGAAAAAATGCACCTGTTCATCCTGGTCTGAGGCATGGGTGAACCAATTCACCTGCCTGGCCAGGCTTCGGCTGTCGTTCACGATCGCCCCCCAGATGGTCCTGGCCTCCCACCAGCGATCATACGCCTGGTTGGACCGGAATGCCAGCAGTAAAGAGATCACCGTTCCCATGATCATGGGCACGGATAAGGGGATGGTAAGGTTGGTAAACTGAAATACTTTATACAGTACAGCCACTCCTATGGCATACAAGCTTAGCAGGATCAGCTCCGTCCTGATCTTCCCCATGATATACTTGATTGGGATATTTTTTTTCAGCAACATATCAGGCTAACATTTTTTCCTTATATAAAAGCGTTGTCAGGACCCCCACTTCACTTTGCTTAACTCCTTCCACATATACGATAGGAACCTTGCACTTCCTCAATGTCCGCATACAGCTGACGGATTGAGGCAGCTTATTTTCATATGCATGGTCTTTCAGCAAATACACGGATTGTATATCACGTCCCTGCATATAATGACGCAGGTAACCACGGGAATTCCCATACAGGAATTCGAATGACAGCAGATGGATTGTGGAAGAATATTTTTTTCTCAGCATCTCGATCGCTTCCAGAAAGGAGGGGGGCAGCATTTTATACGGCTTTCTTTCCTGCAGGAATAGCAGGTCCATGATACCCGTGGGAATATCCAAAGTATGGATGATATAGATATTGCATCGCTCCCCGCCGGCATTTTTGCAGATCTCATGAATAGGGTAGAGCGAAGTGACGGTAAGATCGGTTGGTAATAAAATATTTTGCATGTGCTTTAATTTGATGGCAAGATGCGCTCCCGGAGTAAGAGACTGGTAAAAGTGAAGTAGGAATGCGGTAAATTTCCGGTAAGAAACCGGTAAGAAACATGCCGTGGCGCTCACAGACCCGGGCTAAAGAGGGAATTTAATGATCACTTCTGTGCCGATATTCTCCTTCGAATGTATTTCAATACTGCCTTTGTAAAGGTTGACGATATTGCGGGCCAGCGGCAGGCCAATGCCATAGCCACGGGTATTTTTGACATTCGATGCCCTGAAAAAAGGGTCGAATATATGCTTGAGATCGGTAGACGGGATACCAATGCCCTGGTCGCTGATGATAAAGATGATATGCGTTTTGCTGGCTGCAACTGCAAATGTTACCGTTTTTTCCCCGGAGTACTTACAGGCATTCAACAGCACATTGGAGAGCGCAAGCTCAAATAGCTGCGCATTCCCACGTATGTTCAGCCCACGGCTGACCTCCGGACGCAAACTTAGGTCCAGTTTGACAGGACATGTTGGATATACATTCCAAACTACCTGCAGACTATTGTGGACCAGCTCGTCTACCCCCACCTGCTCATATACCAGGTTGCCATGAAAGCTGGACTGCGCCAGCTCCAGCAATCCGCTCGTGATAGCTTTTAATTTTTCAGCTTCGCTCATGATGATCCGCAGGGCCTCCCGGTATTCCCCGGGATCACGCTGTCTCGCCAGCGATAGATCTGCTTCTCCAATAATGGCTGTTAAAGGCGTATTCAGCTCATGGGAAGCATTGCTGACAAAATTATTTTGTGTCTCAAACGCAGTCTCCAGCCGGGCAAGCATATCATTAAATGTTGCTGCCAGAAAGGATATTTCGTCTTTCCCGTTCCGCACCTCCAGGCGTTCGTGTAAGGATGTGACGCTGATATTGGTCACTCTTTTTGCAATATTCCGGATAGGGGAAAGTACCTGCCGGGAAAAGAGCAGGCCAATACTGAAAAGCACGATGGTAGAAATGATGCACGAAGTCACCAGGATCCTTTGGAGGCTCAATAGGAAATTTTGTGCGTAGCTGTGCACCGCGGAGACGATGATAAGGTACTCACCCTGCCTGGCGGAATGAATGATGCCTGCAAAAAACTGGAAGCCATGACGTGCTGTCGCCTTGCCCTCCTGCCTTGCATCGATAAAAAATTGCGCGCCTGCAGTTTTGTATAAAGCCGTATTCCTTATCCTGTCAAGCGTGTCCGTCATTATGACATATTCTTCTTCTTCCGGCAGCCGCTGTAGGTGCTGCTTGCGCAATTTTTCATACGTATCCTGGCTTTGCTCATTGATGTCAAAGTTTATCTTGGAAGCAATGACCGCCCTCAGCTCCAGCCGGGTATAAAAATCCTGGAAGGCCTTCTCATTGGCGAAATAATAGATGGCCGTGCTCAGCATCACAATCACCGAAAGACAGAGCAGCGTAAATAGAAGGGTGATTTTTAATTGGATCTTCATAGGGCTATTCTTCTTTTAAAATGTAACCCATGCCGACAACGGTATGGATAGCACGCCCACCGGTCGTATCATCCAGCTTCTTACGTAAATAATTGATATAAACGTCCACCGACTTGGTATTCAGATTGAAGTCGTAACCCCATACTTTCTCAAGTATATCCATCCTGGAAAGCACTTTCCTGGGATTCCGCATTAAATATTCCAGTAATCTGAATTCCGTGGCAGTGAGCTCGATTGTCCTGCCATTCCGTTGTGCGTTCTTCTCATCCAGGTTCAGCGTAATGTCGGAAAATACAAGCACATTCCGCGTTTGACCATGGCTACCCTCAGGAGAGGCGCCCGCGGGGACCCGGCGCAGCAATGATCGGACCCTGGCCAGCAATTCCGCTATTTTAAAAGGTTTGGTAAGATAGTCATCCGCTCCTGCATCCAGCCCCATTACAATATTGTCTACCGAGCCAAGCGCCGTCAGCATCAATACTGGCGTATGGATCCCCTGCTGACGTATCCTTCGGCAAAGGTCCATGCCATTGCCGCCAGGCAGCATAACATCCAGGATAAAGAGCTCGTATGAGAAGCGGGAAATATGATCCCAGGCAGATGCTCCATCCATGGCGACAGATACATCATATGGCTCTTCCATAAGGGCCTTCTTTATGACGGAAGCTACGGAATGCTCGTCTTCAATAAGTAATATACGGACGTTCATAACCTTACAATTTCAAAGATAGCCACCGGCGGATCAAAAGCCTGATTATTCTCCGGCCTGGCATAAATATTCCTTACAATATCCATTCCCTTCACAACCTTCCCAAAAGCGGCATAGCCCTGCCCGTCAGGATTATTATCACCCCCATAGTCAAACCCCGGCTGATCACCCACACAGATAAAGAATTCCGTCGTAGCCGTACCCGGCGTCGTACGCGCCAGCGAGATCACGCCATCCTTATGCAGGATATGCGTTTGTTGCGTGCTCTCATGGGGTATCCCTGGAAGGGACGAAGCCCTCTTTTGATTCGTCCGCCAGATACCTCCCTGGATCAATTCGGATTTAGCGGCCTCGGAAGACTGGTTGTCATCATTAAGCACCCGGTAGAAGGAACCGTTGCGGTAAAAACCCGAGTCGATATAGGTTAAAAAAGCCGCCACCGTCTTAGGCGCCTGTTCCGGATAGAGCGCCAATTCAATATCCCCGGCCGCCGTCTTGATACGTACATGAGGATGCTTATCTCCGCTGTCCCCGCAAGACGATAAAAAAGCGATGCATACCAAAAAGATCGTGATTCGCATACACCTCAAATTACCTAAATAAAAGCGATATTTACGCATGCAATTGGACTTCCCCTTTTTACAATTGGTGTTCACCGGATTCATTTCATTGTTTCCGGCCGTCAACCCGGTTGGATCAGCCTTCATCGTCGACCCCCTGCTCTCTGGCCTGAACCTCCCGGAACGCAGGGCCGCTTCAAAAAGAATAGCCTTTTATTGTTTTCTCATCTGTACGGTATCCATCCTGATCGGCACCTATATAATGGAACTTTTCGGCATCTCCATTCCCATTGTCCAGCTGGCCGGCGGTCTCATGATCTGCAGGATGGGCTGGCAGCTGCTGACCACCGAGGATGCTATCAAAAGCAGTAAAGAGACGGCACAGCCGGAAAGAAAGGCCGGGGAGATCGAGAACATTCTCTTTTATCCCGTGTCCTTTCCCATGACTACCGGCGCCGGTACCATCTCCGTACTGCTGACCCTTAGCGCTCATGGGGAAGATATTGACCTCAGCAAACACCTGGTAAAGCTGGTCGCACTATTCGTTGCCGTCCTCCTCATCTGCCTGTTGATCTATATTTGCTATACCAACACCCCGCGCCTGATCAAAAGATTGGGCCCCAGGGGCGAACAGATCGTGAACAGGCTGAGCGCCTTCCTGGTCTTTTGCATCGGGATGCAGATAGCCTCCGCCGGTATCAGGACCCTGTTGAAGTCTTGACGCCATCCTCTATACACAAGCCTTTATAGACAAGCCTTGATCTCCCGGATAGTTTCTGCAAAAGCTTTTTCCTCCTGCACATGCTCCTGCCAGGCCAGCCCCCTTTCCATCAGGTCAAGGCTCCGCACAATGGTTGACCCCTCCTGTCCCGCTTTCTTACCCAGGATGAACACCGTATCGGAGATAGCCACCGCCGTAGCGATATCATGTGATACAATGATCAGTGTTTTGAACTCATGCGACAGCGATACCTTTAACAGAAGACTCACCACCTTATCCAGCACACAGACGTCCAAACCCGAAAAAGGCTCGTCCAGTAAAAGAAAATCAGATCCTTTCAACAGCTGTTGAATGATGCTGACCCTTTGCTGCTCACCACCGGACAGCTGCTTAGGATAACGTTTCAGAACATCCGACAGATCGAATTGTTCGGCATACTCCAATATGGCATCGCTTTCAACACCGGCCAGCGCCTTATTCTGATGCGCTGCCAGTTTCAGGGATTGTTCCACCGTCCTCCATCCAAATTGATAGTAGTTCTGAAAGATGACGCCCATATCCCCTGCATGCACAGGACGCAGGTTCCATGGCTTGCCCTCGCGGACAAGGATCTGCCCCTTTCCCGGCTTTTGCAGACCCGAGAGGATACGGAAAAGCTGCGTCTTGCCAATCCCGCTGCGCCCGATCAGCGAAACCACCTGCCCCTGCTGTATGCCGGGACGGATAATATCGTCGATGCTGAAATTGATATCGCTCAGAATACATTTATTATCATAAGTGAGGGAGATGTCCTTCACCTGAAGAAGTGTTTCCCCTTTGCTATAGATTGTCATAATTACAATTTTGTATAAGGAAAGAACCAATGGCGGAGCCTTCCCAAAAGATGATCGAAGAAAAGCCCCAGGCCAAAGATCACGGCCTGTAAGGCAATCACATGCACCAGGTCATTGTATTTATTATACTTGATCAGCAGCGTACCGACGCCCCCTTCGCTCATGCTCAATCCCTCAACCATGGTGATCATCATCCAGGCAATGGCAAAATTTTGCCGGACGACCTCAAAGACCTGGTCGGCTTTGCCGACGACGATCACCTCATACAAGCTCTGCCAACGGCCATATCCCAGGGTCTGGCATAGCTCGAACTCCTGTGCATTGGTCTGCATGATCACGGAGAGGAACGAAGTGGTAAAGAAAGGCACGATGCCGAAGACCAGCAGCGAGAGCTTTAACTGACTGCCATCCCTCGTCAGCAGCGTGAAGATGAAGATGAGGCCCGTGAGGGTAAGGTATCGGCATTTCACGATGAAATGGGCGAGGGGCCGGAAAAAAGGTACCACCGACAGATACGAGAACACCAGGGTGATCAACACCGAATACAGCAGGGCCTTCAATGTCAGTAATAGGCTCACCAGCACATTGTCCCACAGCAGACTGCTGGTGAGCAGTCCGCCCAGCGCTTCCCCGATCCGCAAAGGCGAAGGTATAAGACCTGCCGGAGCAGCCTGCCATATTGAAAGCAGTACGATCACCTGTATCGCCACCAGCATAATGACCGTAGTCCGGTTGATCCTTTCAAAAGGTTTGAACATAACAAGTACAATTAAAGGGGGCGGCGACAAGCCGCCCCCGGTTAAACAATCGAAAGGTTTCTCATTTCATTAATTACCCAGCACGATCTCTACACGACGGTTGCGGCTGCGGCCCTCTTCGGTCCTGTTGTCGGCCACCGGCTTGGCGGCGCCGAAACCCCTGGACTCGATCCGGTCGTCCTTTAAACCTTTACGGACTAAATAATCCTTCACAGCGCCGGCTCTCTTTTCAGAAAGGGGAACGTTGATGGCATCGGAACCGTTGTTGTCCGTATAACCATTGACCCCCAGTTTCAGGCCCTCCGCTACCACGGCCGATTCGAAGATCTCGTCCAATGTCCTGTAAGAGGAAGTCCGGATGACGGCAGATCCTGTCTCGAACTCGATGTGATAGCTGCGGGAAGACACGGCTTCCGTGATCTGATCCGCATATTTCGTTTCGATGGCCTTCCCTTCCAGTAATTCAGGGTGATTGGAAATCACACTGAGAAGGAAGGATTTGTCCACCGCCTTTTCATAAGGCATAAAGCTGGGCATGATGGAAGGGTACATCTTTACCATCAGGTTGCCGAATGTATTGTAGACGGCTTTATAGCGGTCCACCTTGTCATTACCTAACCCATAGGTATTGGCCATATCCGCCAGGTTGAATACGGTCGAACCACCCAGGTTCACCGTCATACCACGGATATCCTTTTCGGCTACTCCGTTATAATACTTCAGCCAGTAGGCAGCATCCTTTTCCTGGTAGAGCTTAGCGCTGACCTCCGCAGCGAATTGCTTCGCCTCGTTGAAACTACGTACCTGGTCGCCTGCCTGCGCCAGCGCAATGATCATGTTCTCAATGTCCGTACGGTGATCATTAGCCCACTTTTTGATCGCAATCGTCTGGTTGGGCATCTGCGAAGCATACTGCCTCGTATTGGCAATGGTCACCAGCCCACCCTTCTTCGTGGCGACGTTTACGTCACCCGGTGTCCAGGTAGCAACAGCATCCACGCCTACCACAGTATCCCGGCCCGTCGTCTTACCCCCGGCTACCACCTTCCTGCTTTCCGTATATCCCGTGATATATTTATTCGGCGCATCCAGGAAGTCACTGGCAGCAATCAGGTTGATGGCAGTAGCATCATAGGTGGTCTCGTCCGGGTTGACCTTGAGGCCATTGTCCCCGGCCCATTTCAGGAGGATATTGACGTCCCCGTCCCTCAGCACACCAGCTACACATTTGCCAATGGCATTGTGCGGATCCTGCTTCCAGGCCAGAGGTCCCATCACCTGGTCCTCACCGTACGATTTACCGTGTGCCACAGGGATAATGATGGGCTGATATTCAGCGCCCAGGGGTTCCAGCTCCTTGGACAAAGAGCTCATAAAGGCGGGCATACCGTCACCCATGAAGGTGATGAGAACACCCGTCTCGTTAGGGTTGTTCTTATACTCCCCGGCGAACTTCACCAGGTCGGCCATCTGCTTATTACAGTCGTCCTGCCTTATATAAGAAATGTCCAGGTGCGCCTTGTCGAACAAGGAGTTCTTTGTCGTACGTATGCCGCCATTGGCATACATACCGGAGAATTGAGCATTCCAGGCCATGCGCTCCCAGGTGATACGCGTACCGCCATTGACGGCATCGGCATTATCGGGGAGGGGAATAAGGACGGCATCACCTTTCAACGATGCTTCCGGGGCATCGGGTAATACAACCTTACCGACCTCGACGGCCTTGCCGGCTTCTTTCGGACGACCTTGATACCATTTGACGCCCAGGATGCCTACCGTTACTACGGCAGCGATGATGAGCAATTTTCCAGCGGGTTTTACTTTGACTGACATATATTTAAATTTTAAGGGTTTAAAAAATTAATCTAACAGACCTTTATAGCGGTCGGGAGTCTTCACATCCTTCAGCCTCCCATTATCCTCTTTCATGGCTTTACCGCTGTAATTGAAATCCTTCCCCATGTCGAAGCTGTTGATCAGCTCGATCGCCTGGGCCGACTTCGCCTTATCCTCCAGGTTCTTGTCGTCCATGAAGCGGGAAGTGACATCGATGGCGGACTTGATATGTCCGATCTTTTCACCGATGTTGACCTTTAAGATGGCCAAAGCCTTTTCCGCATCCTGGTTCAGCTCATCGTCCCCCTTGAAAGCCTTCATGGCGCTGGTGACGGCAGAGAGCCCCGTGGTGACGGAATAATAGAGGTCCTTCTTAGCCTCCAGGTCCAGCTTGGCGTCTTCCAGCATGATACCGCTCTCTTCATAAGCCGCATCGGCGAAGCTTACCAGCTTGTTCAGGTCGCCCACGATAGGCGTGACATTATCGATATACTCACGGCAACGAACAACATTATTGGCGTAGAGGTCGATCTGCCGGCTATTGGCGTTCTCGGCCTGAAGGATCTTCACCTTCTTGATGTTCAGCTGCAATTCCTTTTCTTTTTCGCCGAGCTTTTCCATCAGCTCGCTCTGCTTGCCCTTTAGACGACCGGATTGACGGAACAGCGTTTCCCTGTCCTTATATCCCTGGTCGATCTTCGCCTGCAGGATGTTGAATGGGTTCAGCTCGATGGCCAGACCGATGGAGTAATTGGCGATGAAAGCCGAGAAATACTTCAGGGCACGCCAGAACTTCCTGCTGCTGACGATCATCAGCAGAAATCCCATCACCACGCCGCCGATGATCAGGTTTACGAGGTTCCAGGTCACCGTCACCAGCCAGGGCAGCACATAGGTGAGGAACCCATAGGCCAGTCCCGCAAAAAGGGACAGACCGATGATGGCTGTGGCTATGTTCTTAGGTTCGCTCCACCAGCCGGGAGTCTTTGTTTTTTCAATCAGTTTGTTCATGGTCATTTAGTTTTTAACGTTGATGTATATATTGTTTTATCTTCTCGATGTCTGCGGCTATCTGATGCTTTCTGGCAGTGCTTTCCGCCGTATAATCACCGGACCTGCCCGTGATCTTCTGCTCACTTTCCCTGATCTCTGCCTGTAGGGCGACGATCTGGCTTTGCAGTTCGCTGATCTCTTTGGAAAGAGCCCGGATCCGTTCGCTCTTTTCTTCCGCCTCCGCCTTTTTACCATGCACTTTTTCCTGCAAAGCCGCCTCTACGGTGGAATGGAATCGCGCTGCATCCGTGTCCAGCACGCGCAGGTATTCTTCCGCAGTGGACAATAGCTTCTCCTTCGTCAGTCCCTGTACCTGCAGTCCCGCATAGGCGGCGCAAAACCGGGAAAATTCATCAGGCACCGCTTTCAGGGCTGCCACCATCTTCGAGAACTCGAAGTAGTCAGGCCCGGGAATATTCGCCTCGCTGAACAGCTTGTCGAAATATTCCTCCATACGGTTGTCTGCACGTGCACCGCTCCCGCCTGCATTTCCCACACCCGCTCCACCCGCACTTACATCCCCTTCATAGCTTCCCTGCACCCGCTCCCTACCTGCATTCCCTTCTTCTGTACCAGCGCGCGCTCCTTGTCCGGGCAAAGCCGCGGGGTTATTCCCTCCTCCCCCCGCATCTGCGTTTTCCGTTCGTTTGCTGTTGTCGGTAGCTGCCGTCCTGTCGGGAGGTGTCACCTCTATAAAGGCCGACAGGATCTTTTTTCCAAAACTTGCCATGGTCGTTGATTTTAGTGGTTAACAAAAAAGTCTTTATCGTTAGGGCATAGCATGGCCTGTCATAACCGTTGGCGGTTATAGCATACCGTGGTAGTTGTCAGCCCGGTGTTATTGCATCAGCATAGTGGTAAGGAGGATGTTTTCCCGCATGATGGCGGTGACATTGACCTTCCGGCCAGGCGCCTTGGCTTGACTATTTGTCAACTGGCGAAGGATAAGGAAGATGGCGATAGAGCACAACAGAGCTATTGCTCCAATGATCTTTTTCATTTTCTGACTGATTAAAAAATAAGCGTTGGTTACTGAAGGCGCATACGCTTCCCGGGCGTTGCCGGCCTCATTTGGCTACTTGCGGATTTTTGCTGGGGAACTTTTAGCAGCTGGAGATTTCCGGTAGTCTGGCCCTGTTGAGTGGATAATAGCCAGCATGGCAGACCACAGGTCTGACGACCGAAGGTCCATCATTAGCTGTTTTGCGTCGAAGGGTATTTTTTGTTTGACCCTGAGATGCAAAACCCAACTCCATATAAGATTTCATTTTTCGTGGGAGACTAGCTCCGTTTTGTTTGGTAGAGTAAAGATATATCAGGTTTGCCCCTCGTTGGTAACACATACGGGTGGATCGGTCCTTTTCGTGGAACATCGGTTAAGTACCTGTGATAAACGGCAAAATAGGTGGCTGAGCGCGAAATATCGGGTCTGATCGGTATTTTTGGACTCATGAATGGTTGCCGGGCTTTAGGAGCGGTAATTGTGTCTTTTGCAGTGTGCCGGTATTGTTACACTGTTGCAGAAAGAACGCTGTAAAGTAGGCCCAGCAAGGCTTTGGTGGATTCGTATTGATACATTGTTGCATTTTAGTACCTTTCGGATAACACCCCCGCCATGATCTCCCCCAAATACACCTGGACGATATTTTGCATTTGCCTTAATCTTATGGCCAGAGGACAACTGAACGCAGATCGATCTGCTGACACGATAAGGATCAAGGGTAAATTGTATACGGGCATTCTGAGAATGGATACCTTCTGCCTTCAGGATAATAAGGGACACGTTTTGCTAAGGCAGCGCGGCGACTATTTTGGGTTTGAGTTTAAGGATTTCAACAAGGACGGATACAAGGACATAGAGCTCACCCTTTCCGGCAATACTCCTGAAGTGCTGGACCTGTTTCTTTTTATCCCCTCTGCACAAAAATTCCAAAGGATCCGGGACTTTGATTACTTCCCCTCCCCCCAAAGGATCAATGGGACTCACTACTTTTATTCTTATCATAAGAGTGGCTGCGCAGATATGGACTGGGACAGCGATTTGTTCTATATTCACAATGGGAAGGCCGTTGCCTTGGGAAATATCAGCGGAAGAGGATGTGAGATCAGGTTGGAAAGACAAAAAATTTATATCCGCTGTATCCGGAAAGGAACGAAACGCCTCATCAACATCCTGCCGATGAGACAAGTTCAAAAATATCATGACGGCAAATGGGGCTTCATCGCAGCATATTGGACAAAAAACTACAAACGCTTTATTTAAAAGACTAACCATGCACATACGATTTTCACACACCCTTCCCGCGCTTATTTTCACCCTGCTAACCTTATCCTCTTCCGCCCAGAATACCCCGCTCCAGGTCCCCCTCTGGCCCAACGGCGCTCCGGGATTCGAAAGCAGACGCAATATTCCCGAAGAGGCAAAAGACTATTGGGTTAAGACCATCCACAATCCCTCTATCGCCGCCTACCTGCCCCCGAAAGAAAAAGCCACGGGAGCCGCCGTCGTCATCTGCCCGGGAGGAGGTCACCGGCTGCTCGTATACAATGCCGAAGGACGCGATGCTGCCCTCTATCTCAATAGCCTGGGCGTGGCAGCCTTCGTGTTGAAATATAGGCTCTTCAGACAGGACTCATCGTATACACTGGAGAAGGACGTAAAAATGGATGCTTACCGGGCCATGCGGCTGGTGCGCAGCAGGGCTTCCGAATGGGGAGTAGATACTGGAAAGGTGGGAATGCTGGGCTTTTCTGCAGGAGGTGAGGTCGTCGCGCTGGTGGCCTATGCTCCCGGTATGGGAGACCCGCATGCACCCGATCCTGTCGACAGGCTCAATGGCAGGCCCAACTTTCAGATGCTGGTATACCCCGGCCCGCTGGGGATACCGGACTTGGTCCCTAAAGACGCACCACCCGCCTTTCTCATCGCCGCAAATGATGACGAATGCTGTGCGGTACCCATCGTAAAACTATTGGAAAGATACCGGGAAGCAAAAGCTCCCGTGGAAGCCCATATCCTTTCAGGAGGCAGCCATGGCTTCAACATGGGCAATCGCAGCAAACTGCAGGCGGTGAAGACATGGCCGCAGCGAATGGCTGATTGGATGGCGGATATGAATTTATTGACGCTGAAAAAACAATAACCGCAAACAAAAGCCCCCGGTAAGACTACCAGGGGCATACTAATCAAAGTGTTTTAACCATTAAACCTTATCCTATGAAGAGACAAAACTACTTCAGGAATGTCTCTGTAAATAAAATCTTTGCCTAAGAGTTTACACTTTAGGATCAAACTTTAATGAAAGCTTAGTAATACCCTTAGAAGGGAGCTAGACAAATGTCGTCCGGGGAGGCTCATTTCTTTTTGGGAGCAGCCTTCTTCCCTGCAGGGGTAGCCGCAGCCTGCTGTTTAGCCAGCTCATCTTCCTCGGAAATAGTATAAGGCTCCGGTATAGGAAGATCATCGATAACATCAGGCATCATGAAAATGACATTGGCTACCTTATTGTAGCTGAGGTCGAAAAGCCGCCAGGTCTCCCCCTCATCTTTGGATTGACCGAGAAGATAGGTGACAAGATGATATTTCTTCTCATTACGGTGGATATAGCGGGATTCACGGATGATACATTGCCACTGATCGTCCTTTGTTTTCAGGGTCATGACACTCACCTCCGCCGGAGCTTCCTCTATCGAGCTGACAGTCCGTGCATAGGTTTTCTGAATATGCTCGATAAAACCATCTTTCCCTCCATAATGCTTCCATACACTCAAAGGGGCCAGATCGGCATAGGCCGACCAGCTCTTATAAGCATCTGTCTTAATAAGGCTATCAGCGAAAAATAGGGCCCTTTGCTTTATCTTTACCGTGTCGGGCTGGGAAAATGCGGCAGGAATAGCTACAAATAAGGTCAGGATGACCGTTAAGGGTACTTTTGTCTTCATGGGATATTGACTTTGAACGCCAAAATAATACAAAAACCTGGCCGACACAAGGTAATTTATCGTTTTTTATAGTAACTTGATTCACTTAGAAAATCTCCATAATTGCATCTATGTCAAGGAAAACTGATTTCGTCCATTCAACTAAGCAAGAGCCCCACCGCCTCCGAACAAGACAGATCCTTAAACAACACCCTGAAGTCCGCCAACTGATCGGGAAGAATAAATATACTTTTTTCGCAATATTAGGCCTGGTAGGCTTTCAAATAGCGCTGGCAGGACTGGTAAGCGCTCAGTCATGGTGGATTGTGTTCGGCGCCGCCTATTTGCTGGGAGCCTTTGCAGATCACTCCCTGTTCGTTATGATCCACGAGTGCGCGCATCATCTGCTTTTCAAAAGCAGGGCCGCTAACCGCCTTTCCGGCATCCTGGCAAACCTTCCCCAGATCTTCCCCAGCAGCGTGTCCTTCGAGCGCTATCATATCAAACATCATTCTTTCCAGGGCGTTCACGAACTGGATGCTGATCTGCCAAATAAATGGGAGGCAAAACTGATCAACAACTATTTCATCGGAAAAGTGATCTGGCTGTTGTTCTATCCCGTTTTCCAGGTTTTCCGCATTTCCCGTCTTAAGGAGATCAAGCCTTTTGATAAATGGGTTGCGCTCAATTGGCTGGCAGAGATCGTATTCACGGCCGGTATCTGGTATGCCTTTGGCCCTAAAGCCATCGTCTACCTGCTCGCCAGCTTCTTCTTCTCCGTCGGGCTGCATCCCCTGGGCGCCCGTTGGATCCAGGAGCACTACCTCACCCATGATGAAGAACAGGAGACGTTCAGCTATTATGGCGTGTTGAATGTCGTCGCCTTCAACGTGGGCTATCACAACGAACACCATGATTTCCCTTCCATTCCCTGGAATAAGTTGCCCCGGATCAAGAAGACCGCTCCGGGCTATTATGACAGCCTTTATTCGCACAGATCATGGACGAAATTGTTCTTCCGCTTCTTATTCGACAGGGAAATTTCTCTCTATCATCGTGTTGTCAGAAAGGATAGAGGTAAGGTAAAATTGACGGACGAATCCAGACCCGATCAGGACCTCGTGGCGGCTGAGCGCAACGGTTCGATGGCAAGCGTCTGAATCGATCTAAATAAATACCCTGGTTCCCGAATTGAAGTTCTCACGGAATTCCTTGGGCGTGCAGGTCTTCTTCTTCTTGAAGATCCTGTTGAAATTGGAAATATTATTGAATCCGCAGTTGTAGGAGATCTCCGCAATGGAATGCGTAGTGTCAATAAGCATTCTTGACGCATGTCCCAATCTTATTTCATTGAGGCTGTCGATAAATGTATTCCCCGTTCGTTTCTTGATAAATCGACTGAAGGATACTTCAGTCATGTTCACCAGCTTGGCTACCTCTCCAAGCGTAATGGACTTGTCATAATTGTTATTCATGTATTCGAAGGCTTTTTCAATGCGCCGGCTGTTATACGTAAAATGCTCATTGGTAAAGGACGCATCCGACAACGTGCGCATGTTACGGGAAATGGAGAGGTCATGGAGAATAGATAATAGCTCCAGGACGGAGTCAAAACCATTCTTTTGGTTGAGCGAAAGGATGCGGGGAGCTACAGCCGTGGCCGTCTCCCTCGAAAAAAGAATGCCTTTCTGAGACCGCTCCATCATGCTCCGGATAAAACTAAGCTGATTCCTCCGTAATAGCTTGTCCTCGAAAAGATCCTTATGCCATTGGATCGTCACCTCACGGATCTCCTCACTCTTGCATTGATGCGTGAACCAGGCATGGTAAAGATTGGGGCCCACCAATACTAGTTCCAGGTCGTCGATGACATCGATATGATCACCGACAATGCGTCGCGAACCCTTGGCATTAATGATTAAATTCAATTCCAGCTCTTCATGGTAATGAAGGGGGAAGCTGAACTCTTTTTTTATGCGGGAAAAAATAGTAAAGCAGTCATTTTGCGTAAGAGGTGTGATCTCTCTGATGATATTCGTGCTCATATAGCAGCTCGTTAAAGGTGTAATAAATATATTCAAAACCCTTGCACCATGGATGGATCGTCCGATTATTATAAAGTTCGGATAAAATAGTATAAGATGAGGGTGCGCAGGCGAAAATTAATTTACGTCCTGTAAATCATGTGTTTAAATTGATTTCATTATATCGCCTATCTTTAATACGTTCTTTAACGTTCAATCTGGGATAAAATATCATTAGTTTTAAGGCAAACCGGGGATTTATATTTGCCGTCATAAATCAAGCTTGCTATGCGCCTCCCTTTCTCTCAGCTCATTCACAAGACCTTCCCGTCAAAAGTGATAGCTTAGCCTCATGAACTTACAATTACCGGATATTCTCATCGTCGTAGCATACCTTATCACCATGGTGATGATCGGCTGGCTTTTGCGCAAGAAAGCCAGACTGAATAAGGAAAATTATTTGTTGGGAGGGAAATCCCTTCCCTGGTACATGCTGGGCCTGAGCGACGCTTCCGATATGTTCGATATTTCAGGTACCATGTGGATGGTGAGCCTCTGCTTTGTTTATGGCATGAAAAGTATTTGGATCCCCTGGCTATGGCCCGTGTTCAATCAGGTATTTATGATGATGTACCTGTCCCGCTGGATGAGAAGGTCCAATGCCACCACTGGCGCCGAATGGCTCACCGGTCGCTTTGGCGCATCGGGCCCCGGCGTGCGCTCCTCGCATAATATTGTCGTAGCCTTTGCCCTGCTGAGCTGCCTGGGCTTTATGGCTTATGGGTTCGTAGGATTAGGCAAGTTTGTGCAGGTCTTCATCCCCTGGAATAGCGTAAGCCCCTATATCCCTTTCCATGTCTCACCCGAATATGTACCCCATTTCTACGGTATCATTTTCACGCTCTTCGCTATGTTTTATTCCATCCTGGGCGGCATGCACAGCATCGTGCTGGGCGACGTCATCAAATATGGCCTCATGACCATCGGTTGCATCAGCATTGCTGTCATCGCCATGGTACGGCTCAGAGGACATCGCCTGAATGTCCCGGAAGGGTGGCTTAATCCCTTTTTCGGCGTAAGACTGGACCTCGATTGGCGAAATATTGTAAATGATGCGGATAAAAAGATCCGGGGAGACGGCTTCTCACTTTTCAGCGTGTTTTTCATGATGATGCTCTTTAAGGGAATTTTCGCCAGCCTGGCAGGCCCTGCGCCAAATTATGACATGCAGAAAGTACTCAGCACCCGCTCTCCGCAGGAAGCCAGTAAGATGAGCGGCTTCGTATCCATCATTCTGCTGCCTGTCCGCTATTCCATGATCATCGGTCTTACGGTCCTCGCATTATTGTACTACCCCGGCATCAGCGCCGAATTGCAGACAGGTCAGGGGACTGACTTCGAAAAGATCCTGCCGGCTGCCATCAATAATTTTCTGCCCGTAGGGTTGATGGGCATCGTGCTGACAGGATTGCTGGGTGCTTTCATGGGTACTTTCTCCGGTACCCTCAATGCCGCACAGGCCTACCTGGTAAATGATGTTTACCTGAAGTACGTCAACCCCGCAGCCTCCACCCGCAGAACCATTTCCATGAACTACCTGGCCGGCCTGGTGGTGGTGATCACAGGTATAATATTGGGCCTTTTCGTAAAAGATGTGAACACCGTCCTCCAATGGATCGTATCAGGGCTTTACGGCGGCTACGTAGCCGCCAATATGTTGAAATGGCATTGGTGGAGATTCAATGCCAGCGGATTTTTCTGGGGTATGCTGGCAGGGATCATCCCCGCCATCGCACTGGCCGTCCTGAAATCATTCGGCTGGTTGAAAGGCCTGGATCTCTATTACTGGCCTATCCTCTTCCTGCTTTCCCTGGCAGGATCCGTCCTGGGAAGCTATGCCGCTCCACCTACCGAAGAGGCCGTATTGATGTCGTTTTACAAGACCGTAAGGCCCTGGGGCTTCTGGAAACCCGTACATCAAAAAGTGGTAAAGCAAGACCCGGCATTCATTGCCAATCAGAATTTCCGCCTGAACGCATTTAATATTTTCCTGGGTATAATAGGACAGCTATGCCTGACCATCCTGCCCATGTATATCGTACTATGGTTGAAAGGTCCCCTGCTGGTCACGCTGGTCCTCTTGCTGATCATCTGTTTGATCCTCAAAAAGACCTGGTGGAATAAACTTAATGAATATTGATCTAACCTGGCAAACATCAATAAAATGGACAACATGAAGAACACTTTTAACAAACGCCTGTCTCTTCTCAATGCACAATATACTGCGCTCATCACGCGTCCAAATGAGATCAACGGCCTGGGCAATGGGGTCTTCGACCGCTGGAAATATCCCGTGCTGACAGCCGCGCACACCCCCCTGTTCTGGCGCTATGATCTGAATGAAAAGACAAATCCATTCCTGATGGAACGCTTTGGCATCAATGGTGTCTTCAATGCCGGCGCGATCAAATGGAACAACAGCTATTTGATGATCACCCGGGTGGAAGGCTCCGACAGGAAATCATTTTTTGCCGTCGCGGAAAGCCCCAATGGCATAGATCAGTTTAAATTTTGGGACTCCCCTATACACATGCCCGCTTCCGGTGAACCCGAAACAAATGTCTATGACATCCGGCTCACCAGGCACGAAGACGGTTATATATATGGGGTATTCTGTACAGAGAGAAAAGACCTCGCAGCGTCTCGTGCCGATCAATCCTCGGCCGTCGCCCAATGCGGCATCGCCCGCACCAGGAATATGGTCGATTGGGAAAGACTGGCAGATCTGCGGACGCCATCCCCTCAGCAGCGCAACGTAGTCCTGCATCCGGAACTGGTCGACGGCAAATATGCTTTTTATACAAGGCCCCAGGATGGATTCATCGATGCCGGCAACGGAGGAGGCATCGGACTGGGTCTCTCCGGCTCTATTACAAATGCCGTAATTGAAAAAGAGACCATCATCGACCCCCGCATCTATCATACCATCAACGAGGCTAAGAACGGCCTGGGACCCGCACCCATCAAGACCCGCCTCGGCTGGCTGCACCTGGCTCACGGCGTAAGGAATACGGCCGCCGGCCTTCGCTATACACTCTACCTCTTTATGACCGATCTTCGCGACCTCAGCAAGGTCATCTGCAAACCCGGCGGCTATTTCATCGCCCCTAAAGGAGAGGAAAGGGTGGGGGATGTATCCAATGTCGTATTCTCCAACGGGTGGATAGCCGACGAGGATGGCGCCGTATTCATTTATTACGCATCCTCCGATACCCGTATGCATGTGGCGACCACCACCGTTGAAAAACTGCTGGACTACGTGGTCAATACCCCCGCCGATGAATACCATTCCGCCGGCTCGGTTCATACCCTGCAACGGATCATCGACAACAATAAGGCCTGTTTCCAAGCCCCCCGCTCCCAAATTTTGGGAAATTAGTTTGAACATTTTGGTGTAGGTTTGGACGAAGAAAAAAACTTTAACCGCTATGCGACTCTTTTCAAAACGAACCGGAGGTTCGTTTTCCCGACTTTTTTCACGGGCGGCACTGCTGCTCACCCTGTTCACTGCCGTTACTTCCATGATCAACAAAAAGCCCATCCGTGTCATATTCTTCGGAGATTCCATCACCCAGCAGGGAGCCCAGCCCGGTGGGTATATCGTAAAAATGAAAGAATCCCTGGAAAAGACGGGCAGAGGCTCCGACTTTGACCTCATCGGCGCCGGCATCGGTGGTAACAAGGTATACGATCTCTACCTGCGCATGGACGACGACGTGCTGTCTCAAAAACCTGATGTGGTTGTGATCTGGATAGGCGTGAACGATGTCTGGCACAAGGCATCCGCCGGCACAGGCACAGACCCGGATAAGTTCGAAAAATTCTATGTAGCCATCATCAACAAATTACTGGACAGGCACATCAAAGTAATTCTCTGCACCCCCGCCGTCATCGGTGAAAAGACTGATTTCACCAATATGCAGGACGGTGATCTCAACGCGTACTCCCAGACCATACGCAACCTGGCCCAGAAATTTCATTGCGGTCTGGTCGATTTTCGGGAACTCTTTCATAATTACGAGCTGAAGAACAACCCGACCAACAAAGAATCCGGCATCCTTACCAGGGACCGGGTTCATCTTAACGATGCCGGCGATCAGCTGGTAGCAGATAAAATGCGGGAAGCGCTGGATTCAAAATAACATCCAAAAAAACTTTCATATGGGAAAGACTGTCCTGATCACCGGCGCCAACGGCAACCTCGGTGTCGCCGCTGTAAAAAAATTCCTGGATAAAGGATACAAGGTAATTGCCGTCGACCACACTGGCACGCACCTGGGGTTTGCTGCATCCCATGACGATTTCGAGTTGAAGGACGTGAACCTCTCCGATGAGGCGGCCACCGAAGACTTTATCACCGAAGCCATTAGCCTCTATGGGCGCATTGACGGCGCCCTCCTGCTGGTGGGCGGCTTCGCCATGGGCGATGTCGCTGCGACGGATGGAACAGCCCTGAAGAAAATGTATTCCCTGAATTTCGAGACAGCCTGGTTTGCAGCTCGCCCCTTATTCCGGCATATGATGGAGAACGGTTTCGGCCGGCTGATCTTCATGGGCGCCCGGACGGCAATAAAACCCGAGCTGGGTAAAGGAGCCCTCGCCTACGCACTTACAAAATCCATGCTGTTCAACCTGGCTGATCTTTTGAACGCCTCCGCAAAAGGAAAGAATGTACTGGCTTCCGTCGTCGCCCCCGGTACCATCGACACGGAGCTCAACCATAAAAGCATGCCCGATGCCGACTCCAGCGGTTGGATAGAACCCGCCCAGCTGGCCGATGTCCTGGAGCTTATCTGCAGTGGAAAAGAACTCTCCCTCAAATAGCCTCCGTCCAAAAGAGAATGCCCGCCGTCAGGCGGGCATTCTCTTTACTTAATAACCCTGATAAAACTTAAACCGTGAGAACGCTGTTCCATCCGGTCACGCCATCCGGCTCACGCAGCGGATTTTCAATATCTTCCATCCACATCTTATCATCGATCAAAAATCGATAATAATACTTGCCATTCGGCAACATGGGAATGGAGATCTTCCACCCGCCTCCGGTGACCCTTTCAGGCTCCATCTGCAGTACATCGGTCGCCCAATGATTAAAAGTGCCCGCCAGCGAGATGTGTTTACAGGCGGCCGCATTCAGATGATGTACGTAAAACTCGATCCTTTTTTTTCGCCTGTTGATGTACGGCGATTCGCGCAGTTTCATAGCAACCCCCTTTTTTAGATTTTAAATAATCGCTTTCATCCGGGCAGGGACGGTACTTACATATATGGCTAATAGAACTTTACCATGCAATAGGCAAACGACACATACGACAAAGAGTTTAGGGAAGAGCTTACAAAATTTACATATTTTTTTGGCATATTGCAAGAAGATGGATTATTTATTTGCTAAAACGGTTTAATGCATTTTTAATGAGGTAGAGTAAGCCCGGACCCCTCAATTACACTATATTACACCAATCCAACCCGTTTTCCGGACATTTAAGCACTATGGCAGAAACAAAGATCTTATTAGTCGAAGATGAAAAGAAAATAGCTGAAACCCTGCGTAAGGGACTGACGGAACACCATTATGAGGTGGACGTAGCCTACGATGGGGCCGTAGGTAAAAAGCTCTTTGACACAGGAGCCTATGACCTCGCTATCCTGGATATCAACCTCCCGCTCATGAACGGATATGAGCTGGCACGCCATATCCGCTCCTACAACGAAGAGATCCTCGTGATCATGCTGACAGCCATGAACACAACCGAAGATAAAATAGAAGGCTTCGAGGCCGGCGCTGACGACTACATCGTAAAACCCTTCGATTTCCAGGAGCTGCTCGTCCGCATCCGTGCCCTGCTAAAACGCCTTCACCACCAGCCGGCCGCCGGCCCCAATATATTGAAAGTGGGTGATCTGGTCATGAACCTTGATAGCAAGGAAGTTAGCCGCGAAGGCAAGAACATCCCACTGACAGCCAAAGAATTCCAGTTACTGGAATACTTCATCCGGAACAAGAATAAAGTGGTGTCCCGCATCGATATAGCCATGAATGTGTGGGACATCGATTTCGACACCAAGACAAATGTCATCGACGTGTATGTGAATTTTCTCCGGAAAAAGATTGAAAAAGACTTTTCCTCCAAGCTCATCTACACCCAGGTGGGCATGGGATATGTACTGAAAGAAACCCCCTGACGTGAAGATCCGCTACAAAATAATGCTGCTGTTCACATTGCTGGTAACAGCGATCATATCTGTATTAACATGCACCGTCTTCTACTTTGCCAGGCTGGAAAGGGTGCAGGTCTTTAACAAACGACTGAAAGCACGCGCCAGCTACAATACCCAGCTCTATGCGCTGATGGGCGACAGCGCCTTCTCCTTTCTCCGGCGGATGGATACCACCGGCGGCCTCCTGCCTGCCCGCAGCATGGGTATCTATACCGATGATGGCAAGACTTTATATCAATATGATGTGCCGGGCGCACCCCCGCTCCGTGTCAACAATGGCCTCCTGCGGGAAGTGATAGAAAAGGGAGAAAAATTCTTCACCATGGGTGACCGGGATGCCATCGCCATCCACAGGGAGACCCGCAATAGAGACTTCATCGTAGTGGTGGCGGGACATGACGACGATGGTCTGGAAAGAGTGGCCAAGCTAAACAAGATCCTCCTGTTCAGCCTGGTGCTGGGCGTCTTCCTCACCGCCCTGGTAAGCTATCTGTTCACAGGACAACTGTTAAGGCCCCTGTCCCAGATCATCCGGGAAGTACAGGAAATTTCCTCCTATGACCTTTCCCACCGTATCCGCGCCGGCGCCGGACAGGACGAGCTGAGCCAGCTGGCAAATACATTCAACGATCTGCTGGGACGCCTGCAGGAGTCCTTCGCCATTCAACGCAGGTTTATCTCCAATGCATCCCATGAGCTTTCCACCCCCCTCACTTCCGTTTCCAGCCAGGTGGAGGTGATCCTGCAAAAAGAAAGGAACGCCGATGAATATAAACAGGTGCTTTATTCCGTCCGCGAGGACGTCCAGCAAATGCGCCAGCTGACCAAAAGCCTCCTGGAGATCGCCAAAACAGGCTCCCAGGGCGGCATCGAACTCAATGAAGTGCGGGTGGATGAAGTACTCCTGAAAGTGATGGCAGATGTGAAAAAGCTTAGCAGCGACTACCGGGTCGAGCTCAACTTCGGGGAATTTCCGGAAGATGAAAAGGATTTTGTCGTATTTGGCAATAACGAGCTCCTATACATTGCCATAAAAAATATAGTGGAGAATGGATGTAAATATTCCACTGACAAACGGTCCGTGGTCGACCTGTCCTTCGCCGGCCATAAAGTATACGTACAGGTGGTAAACCAGGGGGACGTCATCGCGGCCGAAGAGATCCAGCAGATCTTTCAGCCTTTTTACAGGGGAGCCGGCACCGCCAGTACCAGGGGGTTCGGCCTGGGGCTGGCGCTCGCCCAACGTATCATCGCCCTCCACAAAGGCTTTATACGGGTGACGTCCGATATGGACTCAGGCACCAGCTTTACCATCGAAATGCCCTCCATCACCATCTTCAACTGATTTTTGTTAACGAGCTCCCCCGCACTGCTATTTTAATTCCTGTTTAATGCCCGTACGAAGACGATGGCCTAGTTTTGGAGTGAAGGACCAGGGGCCATGCAAAAATTATTCAACCATATGCTCGTGCCGGTAGACCTTGCAGACGATGAGGGCATTGTACAACAAGCACTTCACATCGCCGGCCGCCTGCAATGCCAGCTGCACCTATTCTATCACGTTCCCTCCGCCCACGGCGAAGGAGCCGCCGGTAGATTAAAAGCCATGATACGGGAACGGCATCCCTTCCTCACAGATCCCTCCATCTCCCTCGAAGTGAACACGGAACCTGCTTTTCCGGAAAGGCAGATCATCGATTATACTAAAAGACACGGCATCGACCTCATCCTGCTCGTCAGGAAGAAAAAACCCGGCCACCCGCTGTTCCAACATCCTGTTGGCGCTGATGTGGATCGCCTGGTTGATAAGGCGCTCTGCCCCGTGCTCTCCGTATTTGAACAGCCGTCTTTTTCCAGCCTGAAGAAGATCGTGTTGCCCGTCGGCGATCATATCCCGATGCGCCAGCTGGTGTTCGCCACCTACCTTGGCAGGACCGTCAATTCCACCATCCATCTCGTTGCCCCCGGCAGCAGCCATAACCATGGCTTTGCCGTCGAGGCCCGGGATAACCTCCATAAATGCTACCGGCTTCTGAGAGAGAATACCAGCCTTTCCATAGAATGCCAGGCCAGTCCCGAAGAAGACCCCGAAGACGCAGCCTGGGATTATGCGAAGAAAATAAAAGCCGACCTCATCCTCACTTCCCCTGGGAAAGCATCCATGCACGACGGCTTCTGGACCAGGCTCCGCAACATATTCTTAAAACGTCCTGCCTCCCATTCTTTGTCCAATACTTTCAGCATACCCGTAATGACGATCTCCAATCGCAACTGACCGAAAGTCCAATTACGATCAATTCTTTCGTAAATTGAAGGACGTATGAAATGGACCCAAATCACAGACCCCCTGCACCATCTCGGTCTGTCCGCGCTGGTAGCAGCCTTGCCGATAGCTTTCATCTTCTGGGCCCTCATCATCAGGAAGATGAAGGGACACGCGGTTTGCCTGCTCACCGCCCTCGCGGGAATGCTCATCGCCATCATAGTGTACGGTATGCCGGTGAAGCTGGCTGTCCTCTCCATTGTCGATGGCGCCCTGTTTGGCCTGTTCACCATTTGCTGGATCATCATGGGCGTCCTCTTTCTCTACCACCTGACAGTGGAAAGCGGACAGTTCGCCATCATCCGGAATTTTATGGCCTCCATCACCACCGATAAACGATTACAGGCCTTGCTCATCGCGTTTGCATTCGGCTCTTTTCTGGAAGGAGCCGCCGGCTTTGGCGCCCCGGTGGCAATTACAGCCGCGATGCTGACGGGCCTGGGATTCGAACCATTGTATGCCGCCGGCATCTGCCTCATTGCAAACACGGCCCCGGTAGCATTCGGCTCCATTGGCATCCCCATCACCGTAGCATCCCAGGTATCCGGCCTGCCGGAAATGGCCATTTCACAAATGGTGGGCAAGACCCTGCCGCTGCTATCCCTGCTGCTGCCTTTCTACCTGGTGTTCATCACCGTGGGGTGGAAGAAGACATGGGAGGTCTGGCCCGCCGTGCTGGTGGCCGGTGGTAGCTTCGCCATCGTTCAGTTCGTCACGGCCAATTACATCAGCCCGATGCTGCCAGATGTCCTTTCCGGTCTCACTGCCATCATTTGCATGATCGTATTGCTGAAATACTGGAGACCCGACCCACACGCCCCTCAAACCACCTCTGCTTACTCCGGCCTGCAGATCGCCAGGGCCTGGTCCCCTTTCATGATCATGACCCTGCTGGTGATCCTGTGGGGAGTCCCCGCCATAAAAGATCAGCTGAATATCTTCGGACAGCTGAAAGCGACGTTCGCAGGACTGCATAATGCCATCCTCCAGGCGGATGGCAGTCCGCTTGTGATCAAACCATTTACCTTTAGCTGGCTTGCTAATGCCGGAACAGCCATGTTGTTCGCAGCCATCCTTTCCATGCCGCTCATCGGGGCAACTGGCGCAATCGCAGCCAAAGCATTTCGCCTGACCATCCATCAATTGAAATTTCCCGCGCTCACTATTGCCTCCGTAATGGGCTTTGCCTACGTGGTCAATAACTCCGGCATGTCCATTACAATGGCCCTGGCCCTTGCAACGACAGGTACCCTCTTCCCCTTCTTTTCCCCTATACTGGGTTGGCTGGGCGTATTCCTGACTGGATCAGATACCTCTTCCAATGCGCTTTTCTGTAAATTACAATATAACTCGGCGGTCGCCATCGGCGTAGACCCTGTAGTCACCGTGGCCGCAAATGTCTCCGGAGGCGTCACAGGCAAGATGATCTCCCCCCAATCCATCGCCATCGCCGCAACAGCCGTGGGCCTGGTGGGAAAAGAGTCCGACCTCTTCCGGTTTACGGCCAGGCACAGCTTTATCATGCTGGCCATCGTCTGCATATTGACCACTTTACAGGCCTGGCTTATCCACCTTTTTCATATAAAGCATATCTTCGGCCTATGAACATAGTAGCTATAGACAGTTATACCCTCAATCCCGGCGATCTGAGCTGGAAGGATCTGGAAACTTTGGGACAGCTGACTCTTTATGATCGCACACCCGCTGACCTGATCATCGACAGGTGTAAAGACGCGCACATCGTCCTTACAAATAAAGTACCTTTCACGGCTGCTACCCTGGATGCACTGCCTGAATTGAAAATAATTGCCGTGACGGCAACAGGATACAACATTGTAGATATTGCGGCAGCCCGGAAGAAGAACATCATCGTCTGCAACGTCCCCGCTTATGGTACAGCTTCTGTTGCTCAACATGCATTTGCCCTGCTGTTAGAGTTGACGAACCATGTAGGCCGGAATGCCCGCTCGGTCGCAGAAGGCAAATGGCTGCGCTCCGAAGACTGGTGCTATACAGTTGCGCCCATAATGGAATTGGAAGGTAAGACGATAGGCATCGTAGGCTACGGCAACATCGGGCAGCGTGTAGGGCAGATCGCCCAGGACTTTGGTATGAAAGTGGTCTATTACAGTCCCATGATAAAACCCTGGACGCCGGACGAACCCGCCGACCTGCCCACGCTCTTCTCCACCAGCGATGTCGTGACCCTTCACTGCCCGCTGACTCCAGACAATCATGAGTTCGTAAATAAGGACCTGTTACGTCTGATGAAACCCACGGCATTCCTCATCAATACAGCCAGGGGACAGCTCATTCAGGAACAGGACCTGGCAGACGCACTGAACCAGGGCCGCCTGGGAGGCGCCGCCCTGGACGTCCTTTCAATAGAACCGCCAGTAACGACCAACCCCCTGCTCAATGCTAAAAACTGCATTATCACGCCCCATAATGCCTGGATAAGTAAGGAGGCAAGAGAAAGGATCATGGCGGTGACGACCTCCAATATAAAAGCATTCCTGGACGGCCATCCCATCAATGTGGTCACCCCATCGTGAGCCGGACAACATACCTTACCTGTTCTCATCTGCCCGCGCAGCCGGCTCTACCACCACCTTCCTGGGCATCAGCAGCTTGCCGATCAACCCCGTCCACCCGGTCTGATGCGAAGCGCCAAGGCCCGTGCCGTTGTCGCCATGGAAATATTCAAAGAAGAGTACGTAATCCTTAAAATGTGGGTCGTGCTGCATCTTGGCGCAATTGCCGAACACAGCCCGCCGGCCCTTCTCATCACGGAGAAATATATTCGACAACCGGCGGGTCAGCTCATTGCTGATCTCATTCAATGTAAAGTATTTCCCGGAACGGGTCGGATACTCTACCTTGAAATCATCCCCGTAATAATGATGGAATCGCTGTAATGATTCGATAAGAAGAAAGTTGGGAGGCATCCAGATAGGGCCCCTCCAGTTGGAATTGCCGCCGAACATACCGCTATCCGATTCTCCCGGCAGGTATTTCACGCGCAGGACCTCGCCGTCTATCTGCAGTTCATAAGGATGCTCGTCATGGTATTTGGACAAAGCCCGCACGCCATATTCGCTGAGAAATTCAGACTCATCCAGCATACGGTACAACAGCCGCTTGATCCGGTGCCCGCGCAGCAGTGACAACAAATGCTTCTCTTCGGACCCCTTTTCATGCCAGCGCGATACCAGGGACGCCAGATCAGGACGATGTTCCAGCAGCCACTTCAGCCGTTTTGCAAATTCAGGTAAAGCCTGTAATATGACGTCGTCAATGACTTCCACGGCAAAGAGCGGGATCAGCCCTACCATCGACCGGGCCTTCACCCGGATGCTTTTCTCACCAGGGATCCGGATAGTATCATAAAAGAATTCATCCTCTGCATCCCACAACCCCTCCGCCCCTTCACCCATATTGGCGATGGCCGCAGCAATGTGAAGGAAATGCTCGAAGAACTTGTTGGCCATGTCCTGGTAGGTAGGATTGGTCACGGATAACTCCAGGGCAATGCGCATGAGGTTCAGCGAATAGGTGGCCATCCAGCTGGTGCCGTCAGCCTGCTCCAGCGTCCCCCCAAAAGGCAGGCGCGTATTGCTGCGGTCGAAGATTCCTATATTGTCCATTCCCAGGAACCCTCCCTCGAAGATATTATTCCCCTCTTCATCCTTGCGGTTCACCCACCACGTAAAGTTGAGCAGCAGCTTGTGGAAGACGGTCTCCAGGAAAGCAATATCGCCCTTGCCCCCATTGGCATGCTTGTCCAGTTCATAGACGCGGTAAGCAGCCCAGGCATGTATAGGAGGATTGGTGTCGCTGAAAGCCCATTCATACGCCGGTAGCTGACCATTGGGGTGCATATACCAGTCATGTGTCAACAGTAATAATTGGTGCTTGGCAAAGTCGGCATCGATAATGGCCAGCGAGATACAGTGGAAGGCCAGGTCCCAGGCCGCATACCAGGGATACTCCCATTTATCCGGCATGGAAATGATATTGCTGTTGTTGAGATGTTGCCAGGTGTGATTACGACCCACCAATCGTTGCGGCGCCGGAGGCGGTTGACGGGGGTCGCCCTTTAACCACTGGTGAACATTGTAGTAATACAGCTGCTTGCCCCACAACATGCCCGCAAAAGCCTGCCGCTGCACCAGCTTCTCGTCTTCGTTCGTCATCTCTGCCTGCAGTTCTTTATAGAATTGATCCGTCTCTGTACGGCGTGCTTCGAAAATGGCCTCAAAGTCCCGGAAAGGAGTAAGGGTGCACCCTTTTTGCAGTCGCAGACGGATGGAGATGGACTGGCCGGGAGGAACCACCCGTTGATAATGCAGGGCCGCCTTCGTACCTTCCTGGTAGTTCACGGCATTCGTATTCTTATGGACGACGTACTCATTGATGCCATCCTTAAAATAGCCGGTGCCATCGGCGCCGTATAACCGCTGTATATTGGTCTCGTTGTCACAGAAGAGGTGACCTTCCTTTTCCTCCCCAAAGAACGTGAAATCTCCCAGGTCCCTGTGCTGGATCAGGATATCTCCTTCATTCGAGGTCATCATTCTGGGCTTGTAATCGTCGTAACCCCAGCCCCAGGTATTGCGGAACCAGATCGTAGGCAGCAGATGGATAGGGGCGGCCGACATACCGCGGTTGTGCACGGTCACCCGCACCAGAATATCCTCCATATCCGCCTTGGCATATTCTATAAATACATCGAAATAGTTGTCGCCGTCGAAGATGCCCGTGTCCATCAGCTCGAATTCCGGATCCTGCTTCGTCCGCCGCTGGTTTTCTTCCACCAGCCGGTGATAAGGATACGCTTCCTGAGGGTACTTGTACAGCATCTTCATATAAGCGTGCGTAGGACTGCTGTCGAGGTAATAATACAGCTCCTTTACGTCCTCTCCATGATTGCCCTCATAACCCGACAGACCGAATAACCTTTCTTTGATGATCGCGTCCTTTTCGTTCCAAAGCCCTAAACAAAAACAGAGCGTCTGCCGCTTGTCGGAGAAACCTGCCAGCCCATCCTCACCCCAGCGCCAGGCCTTGCTCCTGGCCATATCATGCGTGGTGGAGAGCCAGGGCTCTCCATTATAACTATAATCCTCCCTCACCGTGCCCCATTGCCTTTCGGAGAGATAAGGACCCCATTTTTTCCAATCCGGTATCTTAAGCCTTTCTTTTTCCATATTTTTTATCCATTCGTACTAAATCCCGGATACAAAGTCATGCCGCCATCCACAAATAAAGTGGTGCCCGTCACGTATTCCGAATCATCGCTCGCCAGCCAGACCGCCGCGGCCCCGATGTCCCCGACAACACCAACACGGCCATAAGGGATCAGCTCCAGCAGCTTTTTCTCTGCTGCCGGCGTATCCCACGCCTGGTGATTGATGGGCGTCCTGATAGCACCCGGCCCAATGCTGTTGACACGGATCTTCCAGGGCGCAAATTCCTGCGCAATGCTTTTCATCATCATCATGATGCCCCCCTTGCTGGTCGCATAGTTGACATGTCCCGCCCAGGGAATCACTTCGTGAACACTGCTCATACAGATGATCTTGCCGGCTGAGAGGGATCTTTCCGGTACAATGCCTCTCCTGAGGAACTCACGGATGGCTTCCCGGGCGCAAAGGAACTGCCCGGTGAGATTTACGCCAAGGACGAAATTCCATTGCTCCAGGGTCATATCCTGGAATGGCGCGTCTCTTTGCAAACCTGCATTATTGACAAGGATGTCCACCGTTCCGAATTGAGCAATTACGTCGGCGAACATTTTTTGGACTTCCTGCTCCTTACTTACGTCACACTGATAAATGATACCCCTGTTCCCGGTGCTGATGACTTCATCCAATATTGCCTGTGCCGCCGTCTTAGAGGCGGCTGCAGGATAGTTGATCACCACCGCAGCTCCTGCCGCGGCCAGTGCCCCGGCTACTCCCGCGCCGATCCCGGAACTGGCGCCCGTGACAATGGCCACCTGCCCCTGCAATTTTTTTTCCTTCATATCGGTAAACCCTTGCTTATTGGTTCAATTTACCGATAAATATTCACCACCCTTTATTTCCCGGATCTAATTAACAATAAAATTCCAGTTCTCCGTATCAGCTGCTCTGCCATAACGGATATTTTCCAACGCTGCTTTCAGCCGCGTTCCCACACCAGCCTCTCCTGCGGCAGGCAACGCATGATCCTTGCCGTCTATTCCGATGACTCCGATGGGAGAAATGACAGCTGCCGTCCCTGATCCAAATGCCTCGCTGATCCTGCCCCCGGCAAAGGCGGCTTTCAGCTCCTCTACGTCGACAGGCCGCTCCGCTACAGGGATACCGTCCCGGATGGCCAGCTTTAACAAACTATCGCGCGTGACCCCATCCAATATAGAGTCGGATAAAGGCGGCGTTACCAACGTGCCATCCAGTACAAAAAATACGTTCATGGCGCCCGACTCCTCTATAAAGCGGTTCTCCTTTCCATCCGTCCACAACACCTGGTCATAACCCTCCTCCCGGGCCCGCTGGGTAGGGTACATGGAAGCGCCGTAATTGCCGCCGCACTTGGCATAGCCCGTACCTCCCCTTGACGCCCGGACAAAATCTCTTTCCACCTTCACCCGCAAGGGCTGCTGAAAATAGGAACCGACAGGCGAGGCGACAACAATAAAACGATAGGCGTTGGAGACCTTCACCCGCAGCCGCGCTTCCGTAGCGATCATAAAAGGCCGGATATACAACGCGCTCCCGGCCTCTGCCGGCACCCAGGCCTTGTCAAGCTCCACCAGCCGCCGAAGGCCCTCTATAAAGATTTCCTGCGGAACAACAGGCATACACAACCGTTCCGCCGACAGCAACAGCCGCTCATAATGTTTATACGGACGAAATATATTCACAGCGCCATCTTCCATCCGGAAAGCTTTCATCCCCTCGAAGATGGTCTGCCCATAGTGCAGGGCCAGCGCAACAGGACTCAGCTGAAGATCCCCGAAAGGAATGATCCGGGGCTCCCCCCACTCGTCATCCGCATAATCGCAGATGAGCATGTGATCTGTAAAATATTTTCCAAACTCCAGGTCATCCCAGTCCACTTCATGGAGCCTGGTTTCGTAAGCCCTTTGCACAGGCATGTACAATGATTTGGTAATAGACATAATGTATTTGTTTTATTGTGTTACACGAAGCTCCCTGCCAATACGCACGCTTGCCTCTGCCAGGGCGTCAAAGTCCTCCATCTTGCTGCGGTGATTGGTGATGGCCACCCGTATGGCATATCGCCCGCCTAGCACCGTATAGGTGGGTAGAGCAATGCCCTCTTCGTGCAGCCGCATGAGGATCTCCTTGTTACCTGCGTTCAGTTCCTCCTCTTCCATGCCGCCGGGATTCCACCGGTAACAAACGATATTAAGCGGCACATCCGCCAATAATTCCAATTCTCTGTTCTCCCGGATCAGTTTTTCCAGGTACTGCGCCTGGTCCAGGTTTTGACGCACCAGCCGCGCGTACCCTTGTACGCCATGCTCTTTCAGCAGCATCCATACCTTCAATGCCTTGAATCCCCTTGACAGCTCCATCCCATAATTGGTGAAAGTATCGGGTCCTCCCGATAATCCCCGCTCATGCTGCATCAGGTAATTCACGGAAGTGGCAAAGGCCGCCCGGTGTATGGCAGCATCTTTCACCAGGACACACCCTACCTCGTAATTCATATACAGCCACTTGTGAAAATCAAAGCTGAGACTGTCCGCCAGCTGCAAGCCCTTCAGCTTATCCCGGAATGCGGGCAGGATATACGGAATGGCGCCGAAGGCCCCGTCGATATGGAACCACATGCCTTCCTCCTTTGCGATAGCTGCCAGCTCCTCCAGGTCATCGATAGCGCCCGTATTCACCGTTCCCGCGTTCCCGATGATGCAAAAAGGAAGATGTCCTGCTTTCCGGTCGTCCCGAATCATCGTGCGAAGCACCTCCGTCCGCACCCGGTAATCCGCATCCACAGGAGCCTTGCGGAAATGGTCGCTTCCAATGCCGATGACTTCAACCCCTTTCACCACGCAGTTGTGCGTTTCCGAAGAGCCATATACCATCATCTGCCCATCCACAGCCCGTACTCCTTTTTGCTTCACCCCCGCGCGAAAATGATTCCTCGCCACCACCAGCGCCGTTATATTCGCAATCGAGGCGCCGCTGGTGAGGATGCCGGACGCCGAAGCAGGGAAACCGAACATTTCTTTACTCCAATCCAGCACCTGCTGCTCTACATACATCGCCGAATGATCACCGATGGCGACATTGGCATTCATACCGCTGGCCAGCATATCCGCCAGCATTCCGAAAGGCGTACCCCCTCCCTGCACCCAGCCCCAGAAGCGGGGATGTATATTGTTCTTATTGTACGGCAGCACTGCACGGAGAAAATCTTCATACACTTCAGCGGCATGCTGCGGCCCTTGGGGCAGCGGCTGTCGTAAATCCTGCAATACATCCTCCGGCATCTTTACCCAGGCCGGCCTTTCTCTCACGGTACGCAAATGCTCCATCATATCGTCTACCATACGATGACCAAGCTGTCGCAGCTCCTCCCAATCAGCAGGATCGAGACTATATTCCATAACAAATCATTTTCCCAAAATTCCGAAAGAATCATCTAATAAAACAGATGCAGATTTATTAATTTTGACTGTATCAGATATTTTATGCCAAAGAAAAAATTCAACGAACAGGACCACCTCTACCTCCAGGTAGCGGAAGGCCTGGAAAAAATGATAGGAGAGGACACCCTTAAAATAGGGGACAAACTGCCCTCCGTGCGCATGCTCAGCGAAGAGTACGGGATCAGCATGGGTACAGCTTTCCAGGCCTATTATCATCTGGAAGGTAAAGGTCTGATAGAAGCCAGGCCTAAATCAGGCTACTATGTCCGGTTTAATTTCCGGAGAATGCCCGCGCTTCCGCGGATCGCAGAGCCAGAGCCTGCGACCAGCGATGTCAGCGTACAGGAGATGATCACCGCCGTTTTCAATGACATTACCTCCGACGACCTGATCAATTTTTCCATTGCAGCGCCGCCGACAAGCCTCCTGCCCGTGGCCCGGCTGAATAAATCGCTGGTACACGCCATGCGCTCCACCAGGCATCACGCGATCCAATATGAACACATCCAGGGAAGCAGGGAGCTGCGCCGCCAGCTGGTGAAACAGGCCTTCCACTGGGGCGGCAAGCTTTCCGAAGAGGATGTGGTGGTGACGGCCGGATGCATGGAAGCCCTGGTGATGTGCCTGAAAGCCGTGACAAAGCCCGGCGATACCGTCGCCATTGAAAACCCCACGTATTTCGGCATCTTCCAGGTGATGGAAAGCCTGGGCCTCAAAGTGTTGGAGATCCCCTGCGATCCCATGACAGGGGTAGACCCTGGCTTGCTGGCCACCATGATCAAAAAGTTTCCCATCAAAGCCTGCGTATTCGTCCCGAATTTCAGCAACCCCCTGGGTTCCTGCATGCCGGATGAAAATAAACAAGCGCTGGTAGAGCTGCTTACCAGGGCACGTATCCCCCTCATCGAAGACGATATTTACGGTGAGCTCTATTTCGGACGCCATCGCCCCAAAACCTGCAAGACCTTTGATAAAGAAGGCTGGGTCCTTTATTGCAGCTCGTTATCCAAATCACTGGCGCCCGGCTACCGCATCGGATGGGCCATCCCCGGCAGGTTCACCGGGCAGGTGGTCCACCATAAGATGATGCACACAGTGACGGGCGTCACCATCACTCAGCATGCCATCGCCCATTTCTTAAGCATCGGCAGATATGAGTACCATTTGAAAAAATTACGCAAAGCCCTGCATACACAATGCCTGCGCTACATGCAGGGCATCATGCAATACTTTCCGGAGAATGTGAAAATCTCCCGTCCCCAGGGTGGGTTCGTGCTGTGGGTTGAGCTGGATAAAAAGCTCAACGCCTACCTCCTGTACCGCGAAGCATTGAAACACCATATCTCAGTGGCGCCCGGCCAGCTCTTTTCCATGCAAGGCCGCTTTGGCAACTGCCTGCGCATCAGCTATGCCCGTCCCTGGGATGAAGATGTGGAGCAGGGATTAAAAGTACTGGGCAGCCTCATCCGGAAGATGATCTGACCCTGCGGCGCCGGATCGTTGAATGAAGCCGGTCAGCTATTGAAACCAATTGCTGCGACAGGTTGCAGCCGCTAAATTTGAGGATGAAACTAACTACACTCTTCCTCGCCGCCCTGCTGGCCTTTGCCCTTCAGCCAAAGGCCCAGACCATCATCAGGCCAGGTGACCCTGCCATCCATTACGACTGGCTCACGGCCTCCCATGATTTTTATAAGGTCGTCGTATTCGACAGCTCCGGCCGGAAAACACTGGAGATCATGAACGAGCAGGTCCAGACCATCGATACGGCCAGACACACCATCCTGTCGGCCCGGTTCAGACAAGCGCCCTTCGGCAGATTCCTCATCGATACTTCCGTCTGCACGACCACCCTCGTGCCGGTCCGCATGCATGAATACGATCAGCCAAAGTCTTTCGAACATGATTTCCGCTTCGCAGGAACAAAAGCCTATATAAAAGAGCTCAAAAAAGGAGTACTGTCCAATGACACCTTCACCATGACCGAACCCTATTTTGACGAGAACTCCATCGAAGGCTTCCTGGCCGTCATTCCCTTTGAAAAAGGCAAACAATACAGGCTTAACAGCTTTAGGATTGGAAGGCCCGGTTCGGTCAATCCCTACGACATTGAATATGTTTTTGATGACACCTGGGACCAGTCCGGTGCCAATGATCTCAATTGTAAGGTGCTGAAATTCAGGAACACATATAGCAATGGCTATATCTGGATCAACAGTCGCACCCATAAAATGGTGAAGGAATTCATCCAGATGGACGCAGGTGACAAGGTCCTCATTGTAGAAAGGTAAAAATTTCTTATATTTAGATAAGCTCTTTAATATTCTTTCACTGTGCGGACCTCAGGTCCGTTAAAACGATGCCATATGAACCTCGTACAACGCGTGGAGCACTGGGGCGATACCCATCATCCCCAATGGCTCGATATCGTTCGCATTGCCCTTGGCGCCTTCCTTTGCTTTAAAGGGGTGGAATACCTGTATAACATGGGCGCCATGCTTAATCTCATCACCAACAAGATGGGCTTCGGATCATTCTCATCCATGATGATGAGCAATTACATTTCTTTCGCGCATTTACTGGGAGGCATCCTGCTGATCCTGGGCGTGCTCACCCGGTTTGCCTGCCTCATTCAGATCCCGATCCTGTTAGGGGCTATCTTTTTTGTCAATCTATCGCCTGACAACCTGTACAGGCCCTTCTCGGAACTGCTCCTGTCCGTCGCCGTGCTGCTGCTGCTGATCCTTTTCCTGATAGTTGGCAATGGAAAATGGTCCTTGCTGAAATTCAAGGAATAATAAAGGTTATTCTGCATAAATGGCCTCGATGAGATCGCGATATTTTTCCGTGATCACCTTTCGTTTGAGGCTCAGCTTAGGCGTCATTTCTCCCGTCTCGATCGTCCAATCCGAAGGTAACAACCTGAACCGCTTCACCTGCTCGACGTGGCTGAAGAATTTATTATAGGTCTCGATGATCTCCTGGTAGAAAGCAATGACTTTCGGGTTCCTCACCAGCTCTTCCTGGGAAGTTACCGGGATCTCATTCTGCTTGCACCATTCCGTCAGGTAAGAAAAAGCCGGCACGATAAGAGCGCCTACAAATTTTCTTTCCGGCCCTACGACCATTAACTGCTCTATATAGGGAGATTCTTTCAACTTACTCTCGACAGCCAGGGGCGCTACGTACTTACCGCCGCTGGTCTTGAACATTTCCTTCTTACGGTCCGTGATCTTCAGGTATTTACCCTCTACCAGCATCCCGATATCGCCCGTATGGAACCACCCGCCTTCCATAGCTTCCGCCGTCAGGTCGGGCCGCTTGTAATAACCCAGCATCACATTAGGCCCTTTGCAGAGTATCTCGCCGTCCTCCGCGATCTTCACCTCTATGTCCGGGATGATAGGTCCTACAGTACCGAACATACGGTCTTCCTGCTGCAATCGATTCACGCTGATCACGGGAGAGGTCTCGGTAAGGCCATACCCCTCCAGGATAGGGATCCGGGCAGCCGTGAAGATCCGTATCAGCCTTACCTGGCAGGCGGCGCCGCCGCTGGCGACACAGGTCAGGTTATTACCCAACGCCTCCCGCCATTTACTGAATATAAGCTTATTGGCCAGCGATAGCTGCAGGTTATACCATGCCCCCATTGACTTATTGATCTCATAACGGGCAGCCAGACCATGCGCCCAGAAAAAAAGCTTTTTCTTTATCCCTGTCAGCTCGCCCCCTTTCAACATGATGCGATCATAGACCTTCTCCAGCAGACGAGGTACCGTAACGAACATCTGAGGCTTCACCTCTTTCAGGTTCTCACCGATGGTATCCATGCTTTCCGCATAATAGATGGAGCTGCCGCTGAAAAGATATACATAGGTCAGCATCCGCTCAAAGATATGGTTCAGGGGCAGAAAGCTAAGGGCCCTGATAGGGCCTCGTGGAAGACAGGGTATGCAGGAGATCACATTGCTGAGGATATTCCTGTGCGAAAGCATAACCCCCTTTGGCGTGCCGGTGGTGCCGGAAGTATAAATGATGGTAGCCAGGTCTTCAGGCTGTATCTTATCCCGGATGGCGGCAAGTTGTCCGGCCTCAGCTTCGGAGACATCCGCCAGCAGTTCCTTCCAGTGTTGGGCATGGGCCACATGCTCGAAAGTATAGATCCCTTTCAGGCTGGGAACCCGTTCCCGTATGCTCAATACTTTATGGAACAATTCTTCGTCATTGACAAATATCAGCTTTACCTGGGCGTCATTGAGGATGAACTCCAACTCGTGAACACTGATGGTGGGATAGACAGGGGTAAGGATAGCACCGGTCTGTTGTACGGCCAGATCCAGCATGATCCATTCCGGCCGGTTCTTTGAAATAACAGCCACCTTATCCCGGCCTTCAATGGTGCCGTCCTGCCCCGAGATGCCAAGACGAAGCAGGCCTGCACTTAGCTTATGGATGGTATCGATAGTCTCCTCGGAGCCGTAGGTCCGCCAATTTCCGTTTTCCTTGCCGGCAAGCATATCGGGAAGTGGAGGACGGCCGTCTTGCTGTAAAATGCAGTCGAACAATCGTTTGGGTTCGGTCATATTCATTGTTTCGGGAATCAATGTACAAAACTTATCTCAAACTTTCATAGCTATGAGCCGCCAGCTACGAGCTGCGAGAATGCCCTAATAGTCCTTAGCTCGTCGCTCATGGCTCATCGCTCACAGCTTTGTCTGATAATACTGCCCGGCCGGCACCTTAAAAACCCTCCCTTGCTGGAACCCCGTAAAACGCATGTACTCGTCTCCGTGGGTATTGCTCCAGTTCTGAAATGTGGTCAGGTTTTCCACAGCACCGAAGATCCATTGATTATAGGCATCGAACATCCCGTCTTTCAATAGCTGCCGCTGATATTCAAAAAGCCGGAATGGATAAGTGGAGGGATATTTTTCAAACCAGCCAAGGATAAATTTCGTCCGCAGCAGGACAAGCGATTCCGTGGTGATCCCTTGGGCAACAACGGGTTTTAGATTGGCATACATGCCCAGACAGGCAATGGCGAATGGACTTCTGGTAGTCTGGTCCTTCATCACATCCTCACCGGTAAACAGCTTCTTATAGGACTCCAATAGCACATCCTTGATCTCAGCCGTGCGTTTGCTGTAACTTTCCAGGTTGACAAAGATCTCCCCGTAAAGGATGCTCCATATCTTGTCCATGGTGAAGTAATAGTACCGGCTGGCATTGTAATAATTGGAAGAATAGGTAGGATCGACTTCAATACCCCTTTCCCATTGCTTGATAGCGCCGGAATTGTCCTGGCGGGCAAAGAGCATTTCTCCATATTCACTATACAATACGCCGCTTTGGGGGAATTTTTTTAAGCCGGCTTTGTAAAGTCTTTCACATTCCTTGGTCTCGTCGATGGCTTTGTATAGCATACCCGCTATCTGGTAACATTGCACATCCGCATCAGGACGCTCCGTCAAAGGACGAACAACATTTAAGCCCTTGGGGTAATCCCTTTGCAGGTAATAGTTGAAAGCCAGGTCTTTTTGCAATTCCAGGTTCTGCGGCTCTTTCTGAACGGCGCCCGTCAAAACCATGATCGCGTTCGAATAGTCACCTTGCCTTGTGAAGGTCTTGGCCGTCTCCTGTAATGTCTTTGCTTCAGGTTGTTGAGAAAGGGCGGGCAAGCTGGCAAACACCAGCATACAGGGTAGAAAAAGACTCCTTCTTGTCATAAGATCGTTTTTTAGCTTTGAGCCTCGAGCATTGAGCTTCGAGCGGACTTATTTAAGCTACTAATATACCTAATAAACACTTAACTCACAGCTCGTCGCTCAAAGCTCACAGCTTGCAGCTAGATAATGTGCGTGAGCAGCCCATCCCGTAATTTGGGCTCAAACCACGTGCTCTTGGGCGGCATCACATTCCCGCTGTCCGCAATCGCAAATAATTGCTCGATGCTGACAGGGTAGAGACTGAAAGCCACTCTCCATTCGCCGCTGTCCACTCGCTTTTCCAGTTCGCCCAATCCCCGGATGCCCCCTACGAAGTCGATCCGTTTGTCCGTGCGGGGGTCCTTGATGGCCAGCAGCTTGTCCAATACATTTTTTTGAAGGATGGTGACATCCAAAACCCCGATAGGATCATCGTCGCTAAACGTGCCCTCCTTGGATACCAGTTGATACCAGCTGCCATCCAGGTACATGCCGAACTCATGCAGCCGGGCAGGCGAAAATGCCTTGTCCACTTTTCCTACCAGGAAGTCCTTCTGCAGGTTGTCTAAAAATTCTTCCAAACTGGCGCCATTGAGGTCCCGGGCCAGGCGATTGTAGTCAAGGATACGCAGTTCAGCAGAAGGGAACAGGGTGGTGAGGAAATAATCGGCGCTGCTTCCTGCAGCTTTACCCAGCTCCTTTCTGACCTTGGCCGCAGATGCAGCACGGTGATGCCCGTCAGCAATATAAGTGAATGGGACCTTTTCGGCAAAAGATCGCGTAATGGCGTTGATCGCCCCATCTTCATCCACCGCCCAGATCGTATGCTGAATGCCGTCTGCAGCAGTAAAATCATATAAAGGAGCATGCGCATTCTTCCAGCCTTCTATCAGCTCGTCGATAGCAGCGACATTCTTGTACGCCAGGAATACATTTCCAGTCTGGGCCCGGATGGTCTTCATATGAAGGATCCGGTCCATCTCCTTGTCGGGACGAGTGAACTCATGTTTTTTGATGACATCTTTTTCATAGTCGTCCACAGAACTGACGCATACCAATCCCGTCTGGCTCCTCCCGTTCATGATCAGGCGGTAAATATAATACAGCGGCTTTTCCTCCTGCATAAGAATGCCCCTCCGGATGAATTCCTGCAGGTTCTCACTGGCTTTATCATATACCTGGGAAGAATGCGTGTCTATGTTTTCCGGCAGATCGATCTCCGACTTGGTGATATGTAGAAAAGAGCTGGCATTGCCTGCCGCCTCTTGCCGGGCTTCCATGCTGTTCAATACATCATACGGCCTGGACGCCACCTGCGCTGCAGATTGCGGGACAGGACGCAGCGCTTTAAAAGGACTAATGCTTGCCATCGTTATTAAGCTTTTTGAGTTGCAAATTCTTTCATCAATTCTGTCAGGACCTTTACACTTTCCAGGGGAAGGGCATTGTACAGGGATGCCCTGAACCCTCCTGCAGTACGATGCCCCTGTATACCCACCATCCCGTTATCGGTGCAGACGGCAAGGAACTCTTTTTCCAGCGCCTTGTCGTCCATTACAAAGACTACATTCATCTTGCTTCTGTCTTCCTTCGCCACCGTAGCACGGAAAATGGGCAGGCTGTCCAACGTGTCGTATAAGAGCGCTGCCTTCTGATCATTGAGCTTTTCAATGGCAGCCACACCGCCCTGCTCCTTCAGCCACCGAAGCGTGAGCATACAGACATAAATAGCAAACACAGGAGGCGTGTTCAACACCGAGCCGGCTTCAATATGCTGACGGTAATCCATCATGCTGGGCAGTTTCCTGCTGACCTTACCCAATAGGTCTTTCTTCACTACCACCATGTTCACCCCTGCCGCCCCGATATTCTTTTGGGCGCCCGCATAGATCAGGTCAAATCTGTTAAAGTCCATCACCCGGCTGAGGATATCGCTGCTCATATCGGCAACCAACGGGACATCCGTCTCCGGAATGGAATGCATTTGCGTGCCTTCGATCGTATTATTGGTGGTATAGTGAAAGTATTTTGCACCGGAAGGTATGGCGAAACCTTTAGGGATATAGGTGTAGTTCTTGTCCTTGGAAGACGCCACCATATCCACTTTCCCAAAAAGCCTCGCTTCCTTGATGGCTTTCGTGCCCCAGGTGCCGCAATCCAGGTAGGCCGCCGTCTCATCCTCATTCAGAAGATTCATAGGCACCTGGAAGAACTGGGTGCTGGCCCCTCCATGCAGGAAAAGGATCTCATGCTCCTTGTCCAGCTGCATCAGCTCGCGGGCCGTAGCCAGCGCCTCATCGAGTACTCCCTGGAAAAGGGGCGTTCGATGGCCTATTTCCAGGATAGAAAGCCCCGTTCCATCGAAGTCCAGAATCGCCCGGCTGGCCTGCTCAAATACCTCTTTGGGCAGCACACTGGGACCGGAATTGAAGTTGTAAACCATTGACAGCTCTTTAAATGAGGGCCAAAGATACCCCCTCTCCGTCAAACACCCGTCCCTGTATTTAGGAAAAAATAATCTTTTTGATTTATAAAATTTTGAGAGTTTTTTTTAAATCTTTTTAAATCAATGTAACTTACCTCATACCAGGTGCAAATTCACATGACGGCAGTAAATTCATACTTTTTCTTCTGGGCAGGACAATTTATGTACATCGGGAAAGCGATAGACACATCTACGCATGACCATCATGCCCTGCAGCTCGCCCTCAGTTTCGATCAGCCTTTCTATATCAAGTCTTCAGAAGGTTCATATAGAACAGTCAAGGCAGTAATTATCGATTCCGACCAGCCCCATGAATGCCGTACCAATGACAATCATTTCCTTCTTCTGAACATCGATCCCCAGACCACCATGGGACGTGCGCTTAAAAAGATATATCTGACAGGACAGGCCGTGATGGAATTGCCGCCGGAAGAAACTGGCGAATTCCTGAGAACCATCGAGCAAAACCTCGATGCGCACCCCTTCGACAGCCACCTCATCCACGACATCACGCGCCGGTATTTACACAGGCTGTGCGCGCTGGACGAAGCCACCGACATTGACGAAAGGATCCAAAAGGTCATGGAGCTGTTGAAAGAGAACAACGATGATACGATGAAATTAGAGGAGCTGGCGGCCGAAGTATACCTCTCGCCCGGCAGGCTTACCCATCTTTTCAAAAAGCAGGTAGGCATACCCATTAGGAAATATATCCTGTGGACAAGGATCCTGCTGGCGCTGCAGAAAGTATTCGAAACAAAGAATATCCGCGAGGCCGCCTTATACGCAGGATTCTCGGACGCACCCCACTTTAACAGGACTTTTCGTAAAATGTTTGGCCTCTATCCTTCCTCCGTCCTGAAAAACAGCCAGAACGTACAAGCCTTCTGGAAATAGGCGCCGTTCCTTTGCGGAAATAATCGCTGATATGTATGCCATCGATCACGCCGCCACGGCGTTGCTGATTAAGAAGAAATTTCCCGCTTCTCCCATGTTCCTGCTGCTCGTATCTGTGCAGCTGATAGAGCTTTTCTGGGTGTTCTTCAACTACACGGGGCTGGAATATTTTTCCGTTGACAATGGCAGGCTGCATCTGGATTTTCTGCCCTGGTCCCACTCCATATGCTCGGGCATCGTCCTGGCCGGCCTTTGCTACATCATTCTTTACCGCATCTACAAAAACCATCGTATAGCCATTGCTTTTTCCATAGGTGTCATCTCGCACGTCGCCATTGACCTGGTATTCCACGAACAGGATATCCGGTTGTCCCCCTATTCAGACAAGCCAGCCTGGGGACTGGGCATCATCGACCTCCCATTACTGGATTTTGCGTTGGAGCTGCTCTATGGCATCTTCTGCTGGTGGTATTTCAAAGGGAACAATAAGCTATTGATCACGATCGTCATCTTTAATATCCTGGACCTGCCCATCATGCTGGCCTCCGGCGATAGCCTGAACCCGATCGCCCGTCACCATTACCTGCTGCCTTCTTTTATCCTTTTCCAGATCCTGGTCACATGGTATTTCGTCTGGCGATACAGCGCTACTGCTCATGCTCATCAACATCGGAAACACCCCCGGAAATAGCGAACTTCATGGCATCGGCCGAACTGATATCCGTCACCACGCGGATCCTGTCCCTTTTTACAAAATACAGGTTGCCCGAAAAAGCATAGGACTGAGGGACATACACCGCAACATATTCCGGCAGCCCGAATTCATGCAGGTCCTCCTGGGTGATGAACCCCATCCGCCAGATATCCGGCGCATCGATGCTTACCAGCACCGCCTTGTCAAATTTCCGTTTATTGCCGGCAAAAGCTTCGAAAAAGTCCTTTAAGGTGGTATAGATCAGCTTGATACCGGGGGTCTTCTCCAGCATCCTGTCGGCAAAGTCTACCAGCCGGCTGACAATAAAAGAAGGGGAAATATACCCTACGATAAGCGCAATGGCTACAAAAACGATAAAACCCAACCCGGGGATCCTCCTGGGTACGCCGAACTGGTCCGTCCCGATCAGGCTCGGAACAATATTATACACCAGATTGGGAAGTATCCCGTCGATCCAGTTAAAGACGGCAATGACGGTCCATATAGTGATAGAAATAGGCGCCAGGACAAGCACTCCCTGTAAAAAGAAGTGAAACAATTGTTTAGGTATTTTTCGAAGCTTCATGTGCAGGGATTTAGCTGCCCAAAAATAATCATTATTAACCCCTTGCCCCCCTTCATTTCCCCACATTTCACCCCTGGTGGGAACTGGGTAAAGACCTGAAAAACCTCTTTGGAAACTTTGGTAACAAAAAAAGTTTCCGTAGTTTTGCAGCCTTAATGGACGTAAAAGAAAGAATACTAGGCAAGGCCGCAGACCTCTTCCTGCGGTATGGCATCCGCTCCATCACCATGGATGAGATCGCCACCCAGCTGGGCATTTCCAAAAAGACGATCTACCAGTTCTTTACAGATAAGGATGATATGGTTTCAGCCGTCATCGACCAGGAGATCCGTAAGAACGAGGAGGAATGCGTGCTATTCCGTCAGCAGGCCGAAAATGCTGTACATCAGATCTTTATGGCGCAGGAATCCGTGGAAGAGATGCTGAAATACACCAACCCCCTCATGTTGTACGACCTGGAAAAACATCATCCCAGGGCCTATAAACGATTGAAAGAATTTAAATACCAGTTCCTCTACCAGGTCCTGATGGACAACTTACGGTGGGGAATGGAAGAAGGAGTATACCGCCCGGACCTGCAAGGTGATATCGTGGTAAAGGCCCGGATCGAAGCCGCTTTCCTGGTATTTAACCCGGACGTTTATCCCCACAGCCGCTATAAAGTGGCGGAAGTGGCCTTCGAGCTGGCCATCCTCTTCCTCCACAGCGTAGCTACTGATACAGGCAGAGTGCTGATCGGAAAATACATCACTGAACGTAACAAAAAAATATCTCATGAACAGAAGGTTTAAGTATGGAACAAGCTTGCTCCTTGCGATCACTGCATTATGGGTGACACATGTACAGGCGCAGCAACCCTCTCAAGGCGGAGCTACCGCTGCGCAGCAACGAACGCCACAGGTGTACAGCCTTTCCCTTAAAGAAGCAGTTGACTTTGCGGCTAAAAATAATGTGCAGATCAAAAATGCCCTGCTGGATTATAAAATTCAGGAGGAGACGAACAGGAATATTACCTCCGCAGCCTATCCGCAGCTGAGCGGCAGTCTTGGAACCACCTACAATGCTAAAGTCCCTGTACAGAGCTTTCCCAACTTCATCAGCGCCGCAACCTACCAGGTTCTTACGCAGGAGGGTGTCAGGAATGGCAGCGGTCAGCCTATTCAGGCGCCCGCGGACTTTGGTTTTATAACAGCCGGCTTCGCCACCAAGTGGAACGCATCCGGTTCCGTTACCCTTTCCCAGATCCTTTTTGACGGACAGGTATTTGTCGGATTGCAGGCCCGCCGCAGCTCACTCGATTATGCCCACAGCAACGTAGAGGTCACAAAGGAAACGATAAAGGTCAACGTCTATAAGGTATATTATCAGCTGGTAGTTAGCAGAACGCAAATGCAGCAGATCGACGCCAACATCGACCGGTCTTCAAAATTGCTGAATGAGACCCGGGAGCTGTTCAGGAACGGTTTTGCTGAAAACCTCGACGTCGACAGGATCTCCGTACAGCTGGCGAACCTTCAGACGCAGAAGTTGACCACGCAGCGTAATATCGACAATGGTTATTTCGGACTAAAGCTCCTTCTGGGCATGCCCATCAGCGATTCCCTTGCACTGACAGACCAGATCACAGAAGATGAGATAAAGGACGGAGTGCCGATGGAAAGCAGCTATCAATACAATGACCGGAAAGAATATCAATCCCTGCTCGCAGCCGATCAACTGAATCAATACAATGTAAAAAGATACAAATACAGCTATCTCCCTACGGCCAACGTTAGCAGTACCTATAGCAGACAGGCTTACCGCCAAAGCTTCAACTTCTTTGGCAGGGGCGATTGGTTTCCCGTCTGGAATATTGGACTCACGATCAACGTTCCCATATTCGATGGCTTTGCCAAGGCTTCCAATGTGGCTAAAGCACGCCTCCAGCAGGAGCAAACCAAAAACCAGCTGGAAAACCTGAAGCTTTCCATTGACAACGATGTGCAGCAATCCAGGAACAGCTTTGCCGCCGCCATCGTCACGTTGCAAAGCCAAAGGAAGAACGTGGACCTCGCAACAGCGGTGTATGATCAAAGCAGAAAAAAATATGAGGCAGGTCTCGGTTCTACCACCGACATCACAACGGCTCAGACTGACCTCGTAACGGCCCAGACCAACTATGTCAACGCCCTGTACGACGCCATCCTGGCTAAGATCGATTATTCCAAAGCCATTGGCAAATTGCCCTGACCCTACAATTATTTTAAAATATCAAAAACTGGTATATGAACAAAATATTGACCGCGATTACAATAAGCACCCTGCTCATCCTGACGTCCTGTGGCAGCGGCTCCAAAACGCCGGACACGCTGGAAGGCAAGAAAAAGCAGCTGACAACATTGAAAGACCAGCAGACAGCACTGGCCAAACAGATAGACAGTCTCGAGGTTCAGATCAGCCGCCTGGATACATCTTCCAAGGTTGCCCAAAAAGCCAAGCTGGTCGCCCTGGCAGCTATAACTCCTTCTGCCTTTACACATTTCATAGATCTCCAGGGCAACGTGGAGGCTGAAAACATGTCCTGGATATCTCCCCGGGGGACAGGCGGAGTAGTAAGAGCCGTCTATGTCAAGCAGGGCGACGCCGTTCGCCAGGGCCAGTTATTGCTGAAATTGGATGATGCCGTTCAACGCACCAATGTGGCCAATGCCCAGATCCAATTAGACCATGCAAAAGATCTCTATCAACGTCGCAAGAACCTCTGGGACCAGAAGATCGGTACCGAAGTGGATTTTATCAATGCCAAAAACCTGGTAGACCAGGCGGAAAGCCAGCTGAAGTTGACGCAGGAACAACTGGATTTCACCAACGTGTATGCGGATATGAACGGGACAGTGGACAATATCACCATAAAAGTAGGGGAGAACTTCGGCCCGGGTAGCCAGGCATTACACCTGGTCAATACCGGCAATCTGAAAGTAGTGGTGCAGGTGCCCGAGCTCTACCAGCAAAAGGTAAGAATAGGCACGCCCGTAAAGATCGACTTCCCCGGCCTGAACAATAAGGAAGTCACAGGTACGGTCCGCACAACAGGCAAAACGATCAACGGGGAAAGCCGGTCATTCACCGTTGAAATAAAGCTTCCCGCCAGCAGCGACATCCGCAGCAACCAGGTGGCCGTCGTCCGCCTCCAGGATTACAATGTTGCAAAGACCCTGGCCATCCCCATAAATACGCTGCAGACGGATGATAAAGGTAAATACGTGATGGTGGCCACAAAGGACAAGGAAAACAACCTGCTCGCACATAAAAAAGCCATTACCATCGGGCAATCCTATGGCGACAAGGTGGAGGTCACAGGTGGTCTGCAAGAGGGCGACCAGCTGATCACGGACGGCTTTCAGGGTCTGTATGAAGGCCAGCTGATCACGATACAATAATGCATCAAAACGCTGACCACACAAAAACCACTGTATGAGTGTTTTAGAAAATATTACCGATAAATTCAAGCAGTTCGGCCCCACTACCTGGAGTATAAAAAATAAAACAGCCGTCTATTTACTGATGCTGATCGTCAGCGGTTGGGGCGTATTCCAGTTCATGACCCTGCCTAAAGAGCAGTTCCCGGACATCGTGATACCTACCATCTATGTATCCACGATCTATACGGGCAACTCCCCCAAGGACATGGAGAACCTGGTCACCCGGCCTATAGAGAAGCAGATCAAATCCATTACAGGTGTCAAGATCAAAAAATTCACCAGCACTTCCCAACAGGACTACTCCGCCATCATGGTGGAATTTGAGACGGACGTGAAAGTGGACGTGGCCTTGCAGAAAGTTAAGGACGCTATCGACAAATCCAAGCAGGACCTGCCGACCGACCTTACCCAGGAACCCACAGCCCTGGAAGTCAGCTTCTCGGATCAGCCCATCATGTATGTCAACATCAGCGGCGATTATGATCAGCAACGCCTGAAGAAGTTTGCCGATGATATGAAGGACAAGCTGGAAGACCTTTCTGAGCTCAATCGCGTGGACATCGTAGGTGCCCCGGAAAGAGAATTTCAGATCAACGTGGATAATTACAGGATGCGGAGCTCCAACATCAGCTTCGACGACATCGACAATGCCGTGAAAGGGGAGAACCTGGACATCTCCGGGGGACTCCTGGACGTAGGCACGATGAAACGTAACCTTCAGTTGAAAGGACAGTTCCATACAGCGCAGGATATCGAGAAGATCATTATCCGCAATCCGGCCGGCGGCGCCGTCTATTTAAAGGATATCGCCACGATCAGGGACACCATCAAAGACAGGGAAAGCTATGCCCGCCTGGATGGAAAGAATGTAGTGACATTGAATATTATCAAACGGAGCGGGGAAAATCTCATCGAGACTTCCGATAAAGTAAAGGGCGCCGTTGAAGAAATGAAAAAATCCCTGCCCAGGGACCTTACGGTCGTGGTGACAGGCGATATGAGCACCAAGACACGCACTTCTTTCGACGATCTCGTGAATTCCATTGTCATAGGCTTTATGCTGGTGCTGATCATCCTCATGTTCTTCATGGGCGTGGTCAACGCTTTCTTCGTGGCGCTTTCCGTTCCGCTAAGCATGTTCGTCGCCTTTGTGTTCCTGCCGGCGGCGGATCTGATCATCGGTACCCATGTCACCCTCAACTTCATCGTGCTGTTCGCCCTGCTCTTCGGATTGGGGATCATCGTGGATGACGCCATCGTGGTCATTGAGAATACGCACCGTATTTTCACCCAGGGAAAAGGAAAGATCAGTGCTCCGACCTCCGCCATGATGGCGGCAGGAGAAGTATTCATTCCTGTGCTGGCAGGTACGCTGACTACCCTGGCGCCCTTCTTCCCCCTGCTGTTCTGGCCGGGCATCATCGGTAAGTTCATGGTCTACCTTCCCGCCATGCTGATCTTTACGCTGACAGCCTCCCTGATCGTAGCCTTTATCATGAACCCTGTATTCGCCGTGGACTTCATGAATCATCCGGAAGAAGAAGGCAAATCGTCCAAAGCCGGCATATTTAAAAAGCCGGGATTCTGGATCGCCGTTGTATTTGGCGTCCTGTTGGACCTGGGCCATATGACTTTCCTGGGCAACCTGCTCTTATTCCTGGTCATCCTGACCATCCTGAATAAATTCGTATTCGAAGGAATGATCCATGGCTTCCAGAACAGGGTGCTGCCCTGGATCATGGGCCATTACGAGAGCCTCCTTCGCTGGGCGCTGAAAGGCTGGCGACCGGCCTGGCTTCTGTTGGGCACCTTCGGTCTGCTGATCTTTTCTTTCATGTTCTTCGGTGCGCGCAACGTGCAGGTGGTGTTCTTTCCGAAAGGCGATCCCAACCAGGTATATGTGTACCTGAAGCTGCCCGTGGGCACCAGCGTAGATTACACCGACTCCGTCACGAAGGTTTTGGAAAGAGGAGTATACAGGGTATTGGACATGGAGAATGGGAAAAAGAATCCCGTTGTGGAAAGTGTCATCAGCAACGTGGCCATCGGCGCCAGCGATCCTTCCAGCGGCGATCGCAGCACACGTAGTGAACTGGGACGCATACAGGTATCTTTCGTGGAATACGGCAAACGCAACGGGGTGCACACGGCGCCCTACCTGGACTCCATTCGCCACGTGATGAAAGGCATCCCGGGCGCGGAGATCTCCGTGGACCAGGAACAGAACGGTCCGCCCACCGATCCCCCTGTCAATATCGAAGTGGCCAGTGAAGACTTCGACGACCTGATCAAGACGGCTGTATCACTGAAGAATTATCTCGACTCCATACAGACACCCGGCGTGGAAGAGCTGAAGATGGATATCGACCTCACCAACCCTGAGATCACCTTCACCGTAGATCGCCAGCGGGCGATGACGGAAGGCGTAAGCTCCGCCCAGATCGGACAGACATTACGCACTGCCCTCTTCGGAAGAGAGTCTTCCAAGATCAAAGAAGGAAAAGAAGAATATAAGATCCAGATCCGCAACCTGGAATTGCAACGGAAGAGCCTCACCGATCTGCTGAACATGAATATCACATTCCGTGATATGGCCAACCAGGGCAGGATCAAGAATGTGCCTATCAGCTCTTTGGTAAAAATAGATTACACCAGTACCCTGGGCAGCGTAAAAAGAAAGAATCAGAAAAGGGTCATCACCCTGCGCAGCAACGTGCTGAACGGATATACGCCAACCGCCGTCAACGTCGACCTTGCAAAATCCATTGGCGACTTCAAAAAGAAGCCCGACAATGTGAACATCAAGCAGACAGGTGAAGGCGAGCAGCAGGCGGAAACAGGCGCCTTCTTACTTAAAGCCCTGGTAATCGCCCTGATGGCCATCCTCCTTATCCTGGTGTTGCAGTTCAATTCGGTCAGCAAGTCAGTGATCATCCTTACAGAGATCCTCTTCAGCGTCATAGGTGTCATACTTGGATTCGCCATCACGAAGATGGAAGTATCCGTCATCATGACGGGCCTGGGGATCGTAGGCCTGGCGGGTATCGTGGTAAAGAACGGGATCCTCGTAATAGAATTTACCGACGAGCTGCGGGGGCGGGGTATGAAGACAAGAGATGCGGCAATCGAAGCGGGAAAGACCCGTATCATTCCCGTACTCCTCACAGCCATGGCCGCCATCCTTGCGCTGATCCCGCTGGCCGTAGGTTTCAACATCAATTTCGTCACCCTGTTCTCCGAACTGAACCCGCATATTTATTTCGGAGGCGATAACGCCGTATTCTGGAAGCCGCTGTCCTGGACCATCATCTTTGGTCTGGCATTTGCCTTCTTCATGACGCTGATCATGGTGCCCAGCATGTATATCATTGCAGAAAGGCTGAGAAGGCCCATGCGCCGCCACTGGGGCGGTAAATGGATCTCTTTCCTGGGTATCCCGCCGTTTACCATCATTTTCCTGCTGCTGATGTTCATTACCATCCTCCGTCACCGGTTTGAAAAAGCAAGAAGAAGAAGAAAGCTGGGCGGAAAAGTAAATGAAGCATGGATAGGCAGTTGGTTTTGATAAAATTATATAGATCGGATCAACCCTCAGAAAGGACCTGTCGTGTAGCCTGGAAAAACTAGCATAGCCGCTCATCAATTGATGGGCGGCTTTTTTTCTGAAATAAATTATCTTCATAAAAACAAAACAACATGCGCAACAATCACGAAATAGACTATAAAATTTTCGGCGAAGAGCTGCAATTTGTAGAGGTAGAGCTGGACCCCGGCGAGACCGTCATTGGCGAGCCAGGCGGCTTTATGATGATGGATGACGGCATTCAGATGGCCACCTTGTTTGGCGATGGCTCTGCACAGGCGCAGCAAGGCGGCTTGCTAAGCAAACTGATGAATGCAGGCAAACGGGTATTGGTAGGCGAAAATCTTTTTATGACGGCTTTTACCAACACCGGACAAGGTAAAAAAAGAGTAAGTTTCGCCTCTCCCTATACAGGCAAGATCATTCCCCTGGACCTGCAGCAATTAGGAGGCACCATCATCGCTCAGAAAGACGCCTTTCTCTGTGCCGCCAAAGGGGTCAGCATCGGCATTGCATTCCAACGCCGGCTGGGCACCGGCATCTTCGGCGGAGAAGGCTTCATCATGGAGAAGCTGGAAGGGGACGGAATGGCCTTTGTACACGCCGGCGGATATGTTATTGAAAAACAGCTCCAGCCAGGCGAGATCCTGAAAGTGGATACAGGCTGCGTAGTAGCTTTCCAGCCCTCCGTAGATTTCGATATCGAATTTATCCGTGGCATCCGCAACTGGATGTTTGGCGGGGAAGGCTTATTCTTTGCCCTTATGCGCGGCCCCGGCAAAGTATGGTTGCAATCCCTTCCCATCAGCCGCCTGGCCAGCAGGATCATCCAATACAGCCCGCAGCTGGGCCACCGCCGCGAAGAAGGCAGCATATTGGGTGGGCTCGGCAACTTGTTGGATGGGGACGGGTATTAAAAATTTGGTCCCTAAAAATAAAGTCCCGGCCATCGGCCGGGACTTTATCAAAATTTATCTTACCGAATAATTTAATTCCTGTTACTCGAAAACCTGCTCAACAACTTCAGGATCTCAATATACAACCAGATCATCGTAACCAACAAGCCAAAAGCACCATACCATTCCATATATTTCGGTGCACCCACCTGCTCGCCAACCTCTATCTGCTCGAAGTTGAGAATAAGACTCAATGCCGCAATAACCACCACGAACAAATTGATCCCGATGCCCAACAGGCTGCTGTCACCCCAGTTCATAAAAGGAATGTTGACGCCGAAGAGCCCCAATACCATATAGATCAGGTAAAAAATAAAAATACCTGCCATAGAGGAAAGTAAAATGGCCTTGAACTTCGCCGTAGGCCGGATGATCCGGAAATTATACAGCAGGAATACCGCGAAGGCTACGCCAAATGTCAGCAGCACGGCAGAGAGAACAATATTGGGATATTTCTCCTTGAACTGGTCATTGATAATGGCCGACAAGCCTCCCAATACAAAGCCTTCCAACAAACCATAAGCCGGGGACAGATATTTTGCAAGTGAAGGCTTAAAAGAAATAGCGATGACAGAAACAAGTCCCCCGATCAATCCAACCCAGAAAAAGGTCATCATCGTCGGGAATGCTCCTTCGAAATATAGCTTCCAGGTATAGGCAGCACCTGCCACTACCATCAGTAGCAAAAAACCGAATTTTTGGATAGACCCCCGCACCGTCATTAATTCAGTGCTCGAGCGGTCGATACTTTTACTAAATATTTTTTCCGATAGGGTCGGATTTCCGGATTGAAAAAGTGCCATAGTTATAGAGTTTTAGCCTTTGCAAAGTACAAAGACTATATAAAATTAACAAGTAGCGATAATAGTGGTTGGATCAGCCCAAACTTTAACAATTCATAGCTAATATTCTATCTGCGCCTGTTGCGACCACCCGGCGGCGGCGGATTCTTACTATCCTTATTATCCCGGTTATCCCGGCCCTCACGGTTATCCCGTCCTTCTCCACGGCCTTGCCCCCCTTGCTGGCCGCCCTGCTGCCCCGGCGCCTGACCCTGCCGCTGATGTCCTGGCTTTTGATGTCCATGCCGCTTCTTCCTGTCCGCTTTTTCCAGCGTCTTCAGGCTGATCTGGCCGACAAGATCCACAAAACCGCTCTCATCTTCTTTCGGCTTGCCCGTACTCACCTCGACGGGTTCCAGACTATCAGGTACGTTATTCTGAAGGTTCAGCTGCCGGATCTTTCTGACTCTTTCGATGGTAAGAGGATACTGCTTATTGCTGTCCGGCAGTACATACCACATGAGGTTCTTAAAAATATCTTTCTTGATGAGGATCGCCGTTCCTTTCGCTACCTGCAGTGTTTCTGCATTATCGGGGAAGTTCTGCAAAGCGTCCAGGTAAGTATCCAGCTCGTAGTTCAGACAGCATTTCAGCCGGCCGCACTGACCGCTGAGCTTACTTTGATTGATAGATAGATTTTGATATCGGGCGGCAGTGGTATTCACCGACTTGAAATCGCTGAGCCAGGTGCTGCAACATAATTCCCTGCCACAGCTTCCGATCCCCCCCACCTTGGCGGCTTCCTGACGGGCGCCGATCTGCCGCATCTCCACCTTGAGACGGAACTCCCCTGCATATAATTTGATAAGTTCCCGGAAATCCACCCGGTCGTCGGCAATATAAAAGAAAGTAGCCTTCCTTCCATCGGCCTGGATCTCTACCTCGCTCATTTTCATGTCCAGCTTTAACTGGCGGGCAATGGCTCTGGCCCGGGTCAGGGCATCTTTTTCCCTGGCCTTATTTTGTTGCATGATGTCCAGGTCCTTGTCATTGGACCGGCGCAGGATCTTTTTTATTTCGGGGTTGTTCTCTTCCACATCCTTTTTCTTCATCTGCAGACGAACCATCTCCCCGGTGAGGCTCACTTCCCCTACGTCAAAACCGCTGACCCCCTCTACACTTACCATATCCCCTTTTTCAAACAGCTGAGTGGTCGTATTCCGATAAAAATCCTTACGGCTGCCCCTGTTAAAGCTTACTTCGATAATCCGGCAACCGCTGTCCGGGTCGCTGAATGGCAGATTTGCAAGCCAGTCGTGTACGTTGAGCCGATTACATCCCCCTGTGCTGCATCCTCCGTTACTTTTACAGCCTGATGGTTTTCCTCCCTTGGCTGTACCGCAATTGCTACATCCCATATCCAAAATAAATTAACAATTAGGAAAAGATCGCAAAAAGAAGCATATAACGGCGCAGGCAGATGAATGCTACTGAATTGTAAAAAACTACTTATAAAGATATATCAGGTGCAAAATGTCTCTGTTCCTGCGGTCCCTCTTCACAACTACCTGTCTCTCCGGGCCGCTTCTTTTCACTGACCCCAATTTAGGGCCATTGTCAAATATACTATTATAAAGCTAAATTTTACTTTTCCCCTAAACAAAGGGGAAAGCGCCAGGTATTTAGTTCACCGCAACTACCGTCCTGTCAGCCAGAATATGGTATAATTTGATGGTCAGGGCATGAAAAAGCATCTTGGCGTGGGCATTCCTTTCGATGTAATAAGCCGCCCGATCCAGTTCCTCAATGATGGCCCGCTGCTGGAAAACATCTGCTATCTTATTCAGCCTCAAAGCGATATCCTTTTCATTGTCGGGTATTGCAGGCGCCGCATCCCCCATATACCGCAGCCGGATGGACTGTTCCAGTAAATGATTAAAATACCGGAGGAACTGCTTCTGACGCTCTCTGCCCGATTTGCTGATGTCATCTATCCATTTCACCTGGGCCACCGGACCCGTCTTGAGGATCGCGTTAAGCCACTCCCGGAGAACACCCTGCCAATCATCCTCAGCATGCCGGATCAATTGCAGCGCTTCATGATAATTTCCCTCACAGAGTACGGCTATCTGCCGCGCCTGCTCCCCGGGAACGCCCGCCCGCTCAACCAGGGCTTTTTCTATAGCCTTCGTATCCGGTAAGGGGATTTTCACCAGCTGCGTTCTGGACAGGATGGTTTGCAGGATAAGGGATTCATTTTCAGCTACCAGTATAAATAAAGTATTGGCCGGGGGCTCCTCGATGAGCTTCAGCAGCTTGTTTCCCTCATTACCCAGGTATTCCGGCATCCACATAACCAGTACTTTATAGCCACTTTCAAAACTTTTGAGGCTCAGCTTGTGAATGATGTCGTTGCACTCCAGGGCCGTAATATTCCCTTGTTTATTCTCCGCCCCGATGAACTGCAGCCAGTCATAGGCATTGCCATAGGGATGTTGCCTGATAAATTCCCGCCATTCGCTGATATAGTCCGTGCTCACCGGCTTATCACCAGGCTTGCGGGGAATGACAGGGTAGGAGAAATGAATGTCCGGATGGATCAGCTGCCCCGCTTTGACACAGGAAGCGCAGACCCCGCAAGCATCCATCGGCAGAGTCACCGGGATGTCCGCTGCTGCCGGAGAAGGCTCCCCCCCAAACAGGGACGGACCTGCCGCAACGGCAGCCGCCTGCGGCTTGTTTACTTTTTCGCAGACCGTATACTGTGCGAATGCCAGAGCCAGTGGCAGGGCGCCGCTGCCTTCATTACCCAGGAACAGCAAAGCATGGCTCAACCGGTTGTGTTCCACCAGTTCGACCAGCTTCTGTTTGATCTCCTCCTGCCCGATGACGTTCTTAAATGACATAAGGCAAAATTAAAAAACCCCCGGCGCAAGCCGGGGGTTTTTTTCACTATAAAATGAGATTAGTTCAGATATTTCGTGATCTGCTCGTCCATAGGCTTCACCTTGCTGGGAAACACCGCCACCAGCTTACCCTTTTCATCAATGAGGAACTTAGTGAAGTTCCAGCCGATGACAGGATCCGCGACACCCATCTTTTTAGCTTCTTCCGTCAGGTATTTAAAGAGGGGATGCGTGTTTTCTCCGACAACATCCACTTTCTCAGCCATGGGGAAAGTAACGCCATAATTCTTTTTACAGAACTCGCTGATCTCGGTATTGGTGCCCGGTTCCTGCTGGTGAAAATTGTTGGCAGGAAAACCTACGATCACCAGCTTGTCCTTGTACTGCTCATATAATTTTTCCAGATCGGCATACTGCGGGGTAAATCCGCACTTGGATGCCGTATTGACGATCAAAAGCTTTTTCCCCTTGTATTTGGAGAGATCGATGGTTTTTCCATCCAGCCCTGGTACCTTGAAATCATAAACGCTTGTGACACTGACGCCAGCCACCAGAAAGATTGATAGGAATAGAGCGCGTAACATAAATAATGATTTTAGTTGAAGGTATTTACAATTATTAAAGTTTTACAAAGATCGAACGCTAAAGTTTAAATTAGAGAAAGATTTGAATGATGGACGGCATTCCCTCCGGATAGCCGGGCAGCCCGGCATCAGTGAAGCTCATAACAACCCGGATCGGGCTGACCCACAGGCCGGCTGTTGCCGTCGAGGTCTACAGATACCCCCGACCCCAAACCCTTATCGATCAGCGGAGATCCCGCCTTCAGATGGAAATTATAAATTCGACGGGAATTGTTGACGCTGTCGAACATGGGATCGGTATTGGCGATCATGTTGGAAACAATTACATTGCCGGGAGTCGATTTGACTTTCCAGTCGCAATTGGAAAAGCCTGCATGGAAAGCTGTAGTGCCTTGCCGCGAAACCTGCACCTCATTATCCACATTGCCATTACCCCAGAAGATACAATTGATAAAGTCGACAGTAAGATCATTTGTCAGTGTCGCGCTCCCCTGCAAAATATAATTGCTGACGGACAACACAGGTTGTGTGTGAGGGATCAGATCATTGGAAAAACTGGCAGCCGTACAATGCAGGAACTGGTAGCTCCCCCCATAACCCAGCACGATGTTTTTTCCGCAATTACTGATCAGGCAATTGGAAGCCTGGATAGAACCGCCTGCTGCTGAAAGCCCCGCATCAAAACTATTATCTATGATACACTGCTCCATCGATAGCTGGGGGAAACCACCCGCTGAAGGTCCCTCTACCACGACGGCCTGGTACGCATTCCTGATGATGGCATACTGCAGTTTATTATTGGTGCTGGATTGCCTGAAGTAAATACCCGGCCAGCTGCCCGGAAAATCACGGTAAGGATCGTCCAGCCTGTCGCTTTGAAAAAGAACGCGGTTGATGGTATCTTTGCCGCCTGAAACCTCCAATGTTCCGTCCACCAGCAAGGGTGCATCCGCATGCGAATAGATCCGGCATCCCTGCTGAATGGTGAGATGCGCAGTTGTATCCACCTGCAATCCTCCCAGGATAACATAAGGTAAGGTATTATCCCAAACTACGTTTCCCTCGATCACCTCATTCCGGAGGAAATGCGCATTTTGTCCCCATGCCTGCAGTTGAATAAATCGGATCACGCCGTTGAAGGCCACTTGTATGCTGTCCTGTACGACAAAAGGTAGATTCGCTGCACCGGGTTTGATGGTGACCGCAACAAAGACATAAAGGGAATCACCAGCTTCCAGTTCCACGTTCTGCTGCTGTGGGCCCGCCGACCCGTCGATATTAATGGCAAAAAAGGACTGCGCGCCACCCATTAATTTCACATCCGATAACCGCAGCTTCTGATCATTCCCATTGATGATCTTGACAGCCTGCGTCACCGAACCCGTGGAGACGAACACCGTGTCGAAGAACAACGTATCGGCGCTAAATCGGACAATGGCATTTTTACTCGTAATGAAATTATCCTTCCTGCAGGACAAAAGGGTGACGGCGACGAACAATGGTATAAACAGCCTGTACTTATACATCGGGATAAAAGTACTAAATCTTTGCCTGGTCTGAAAGCACCATTAAAAAAGATATTGATACACTTCCTCCACCCTTCCGACAGGCATTATCTCGATATTGGATTTCTGGTTATTCAGCCCCTTTATATTATATCTGCTGACAAAGATCTTTTCAAACCCCAGTTTTTCGGCTTCTGCTATCCGTTGCTCGATGCGATTCACCGCCCGGATCTCGCCGCTAAGACCAACCTCGCCGGCAAAACAATAATGAGAGGATAAAGGGGTGTCTTCATAAGAGCTGAGCAATGCACATAATACGGCAAGATCGATGGATGGATCTTCCACTTTCAGTCCCCCCGCAATATTGAGAAAGACATCCTTCATCCCAAAATGGAAACCACCCCTCTTTTCCAGCACCGCCAACAGCAATTGCAGCCGACGCAGGTCAAATCCGCTGACGGTTCTTTGCGGTGTGCCATACACAGATGGTGTCACCAACGCCTGCACTTCTATCAGGAGAGGACGCTGCCCCTCGCTGGTGGCGGCAATAGCAGTCCCGCTCAGCTGCTCCTCCTTTTGAGTGATCAGGAGCTCACTGGGATTGCTCACCCCACGCATCCCGTCTTCAGTCATTTCATAAATACCTAATTCCGCAGTGCTGCCAAACCGGTTCTTCAGCGTACGCAGGATCCGGTAAGAATAATTCCTGTCGCCTTCGAATTGCAAAACCGTATCCACCATATGCTCCAGGACCTTGGGACCCGCGATGGTGCCATCTTTGGTGATATGCCCGATAAGGAACACAGGCGTCTGGGAGTCCTTGGCAAAGCGCTGGAATTCCGATGTGCACTCCCTTATCTGCGAGATGCTGCCCGCCGATGATTCGATATAGGGAGATTGCAGGGTCTGTATGGAATCCACGATCACCAGGTTGGGCTTTAATTTTTTTATCTCCTGGAAGATCACTTGTGTGGACGTCTCTGTCAAAAGATAGAATTGATCATTGTGCATCTTCAAACGATCTGCCCTCATCTTGATCTGCTGCTCACTTTCTTCTCCGCTGATATAAAGAATGATCTGGTCCTTTAATAGCAATCCGTTCTGCAGGAACAACGTACTTTTTCCGATGCCCGGCTCTCCTGCCACCAGTACGATGCTTCCCGCTACGATGCCTCCGCCTAATACTCTGTTGAGCTCTGCATCCGCAGTGACGATCCTCTCTTCTTCTGCACTCACTATTTCACGCAAGGGTAAGGTCCGGACATCTTTTTTACCGGTAGAAAATTTTTTCCAATCATTTTCCGCCAGCTTATTGTCTTTTGTAATGACTTCTTCGACGAAAGTATTCCATTGCTCACATGAAGGACACTTACCCGACCATTTAGCGCTCTCATAACCACAATTACTACAGAAGAAAGCTGTTTTTATTTTACTCATTCAGTAAAGGTAGTGGATGATTCCGGGGGGAGGAGAGGAGAATGGTATAAAAAGTAAAAGGGCCAGCTAAATCGCCGGCCCCTTACTTACTAACCCATTAAATTCTTGCACTAAATTACAAATTAGCGCCACATAACAAAATAAATTTTTGACGGTGTGAATAACTTTAAAGGGGGTAATAATCGGTTTTTTAGAGGCCCAAATGGCCTTATTAGCTATTGATAATCAATTGACTATGTAAAACTATGAATTTCCTGATCCCACTGTCCTTCACCGAATAAGCCCGGATAAAATATTGAGAATTAACATGGGCTGGGAGCTTCAGAAATTGCACAAAATTCGACTGCCTTTTTTGCCGGTCAACTGCCTTATTGACAATTACATGCAAAGAGAAAATATATAGGCAAAAAAAATATATTCGATCTAAATTAAAATAACATTAAATTTCCATATTTTCGTTCTTACTAAACAAATATATTATTTTATCTAATATATTTTACGTTTTCCTATCCTACCAAATAGCAACACTTCTTCACCTCGTCAATTTTTGCAGACACTGCCCTCGTTTGCTGTTGCCTGATTTTTAGTACTTAAACAAAACTACTACTCACATGAGAAATCTTCATTATTCAATGATGGGCATCCTATTGCTCATCAGCAGCGGCTTATTAGCCCAAAAACGACAAATCACGGGGAAAGTCCTCGACCCATCCGGCTCCCCCATTCCAGCAGCGACTATCAAGATCAAGGGTACCGGCCAGGGTACCAGCGCCGGCTTCGACGGCGCCTTCAAATTAGACGTTTTAGATGCTAATGTTCTTATTATCACGGGTATAGGGTATGAATCCAAGGAGGTAAAGGTAGGCAATGCTACTAATTTATCCGTTCAGCTAAACACTGACTCCAGGTCACTTAGCGAAGTGGTTGTCACCGGGGTGGGTACTGCTACAACCAAACGAACATTGGGTTTTGCGGTTGCAACGGTCAGCGGTGATAAGTTGCCGCCAGTACCTATTGCTTCAATCGATCAGGCCTTGATCGGCAAAGTTGCCGGAGCCCAGATCTCGACCGTATCCGGTAACCCTGGCGACCAGGTGAACATTGTATTGAGAGGGATCAATACGATCCAGGGGGGCACAAGACCCCTCGTGTTACTGGATGGGGTGGAAATCCCCTATGCCGACCTGAGCACCCTGGATCTTTCGCAGATCGCCAGAGTGGAGATCGTCCAGGGCGCCGCTTCTTCCTCCTTATATGGCGCGCAGGGCGCCAATGGCGTTATCCAGATCTTCAGTAAAAAGGGCGCCAAAGGTAAGATGTCCATTAACTTTACCTCCAGCTACGGCGTCTCCTCCTTTATCAACTCCGGAAAATTCCACAATTCCAAATTGCATCCTTATTTAACAGATGCAAATGGCAATATCATTGCCTATGATGACCAGGGCGGATTTACCGCCGGACAGGCGTTGACCATCGATCCTGCTGTGGGCGCGGTCCTGGGTGATATGGCATATCGTTCCGGCGCCGAAAATAATCCAAACAACGTTCCCGGTGAAGGCTCCAGCCATTCCCGCTATGGAATACTGGATCCCCTGAACCTTAACAACCAGGAATACAAAGGAAGCCTGCATTACTATGATCACTTCAAGGAGGTGTTCCAAAGCGCCCCTTCTTATAACAATGCATTATCCATCAGTGGCGGTGGCGACAAATCGGACTACAGTCTCGCCATTGCCAATAACAGAACCAATTCTGCCCTGTTAAAGAACAATGGTTATATCGACAGGACCAATGTTACGGCCAACCTCGGGATCGAATTGGCCAAGGGTCTCACCCTTCGTTCAATTACCAATCTGGCCTATTCGAAAAATACGCTGCATCCCGGAATGGGCGCCCCCGGCGGCGGCGGGTTTGGCTATGGCACCAGCAATGCGAATGTGGGTTCCGTATATGGTTTCCTGAATACCCCCTCCTTCTACAATCTGGAAGACACTACTACAGGTGGTTTACCCGCCGGCAGCTACTTCGTACCCAATATCAATATCGGCGCGAATGCCTTTAATCCGTTCTATACGAAATATTACAACAATGGCGATGGCCGGAGATATGATATCATCCAAAGTTTTGAGGCCAATTATAAAGTTAACAGATTTGTTGCCCTGAATGCCCGCTACGGAGTCACGTACAAAAATGAGAATGATGTCTGGACCTACTATAATCAGAGCCTGAACGCCAACTCTAATTACTATGACTCATGGTCCTCCTGGAATAATGGTACCGACAATACCGGGGAGGTGGACAACTGGCAGTATGACCAAACCAAGCAAAACTTTTTTGGAAGCGCTACGGTTAAATTGGATTTTGAAAACGATTTCCATTTGAAACTGCCTATTCAATCCACTACATTGGGTGGATATGATTACCGGAAGAATACTTACCGGGAAATAGATTTCTATGGGTATTCGCTGCCCTTGCAGCCTCCGTTCCTCTTCCTCTCGACGCAATCGCAGTCGCTCAACAACCAATACAACGAAACTTCTGTGACCTATGGCTATATCCTGGATCAGAAATTTGATATCGGTCAATGGGCCGGTGTGGCCGGTGGCTTCCGGACGGACTATTCCTCTGCATTCGGTCAGGGCCATAAACCATTCACTTTCCCCCATGTAAACGGCTATGTGAACCTGCCGGCGTTTCAATTCTGGGAGAAGTTGACTGATGTATTGCCAAGCTTCAAATTGCGGGCTTCGTATGGTAAAGCGGGTATCCAACCGGGTGCTTATCAAAGGCAACCCACTTTGAACCAGCAACTGACAGGAGCTCAATTGGCTTATGCCAATCCTACGACTGCCTTTAACCCGAATCTAGGGGTGGAAGTTTCCGCTGAGACGGAATATGGGACCGATTTCTCGGTAGCAACAAGTAAGACAGGCTCCTGGTTTAAAGACCTGAATTTTTCGTTCACCTATTGGAAGCGGCACACGGACAATGCCATTTATCAAAGAGTATTGCCACCGGCTACCGGTTCGTCCAGCATCACCGATAATGTGATCGCCCTGTCTTCCAAGGGTTGGGAATTGCAAGTGACTATTCCCGTTGTCCAAACGAAGAACTGGAGTTGGGACTTCGTGGCTAACTTCGGCCACCAGACCTCGATGATAAATTCCATTGTTGGCGGCGATATCCCGCTGACCACCGGTGCTGGCTCTTCAAGCCTCGTTCTCCGGGGCGGAGCAAAGATCGGCCAGATCTATGGCTACAACATGCTGACCAGTGTGAACCAATTGAGAGCGGACGGTAAAACTCCCTTCATACCGACCGCAGAACAGGGCGACTATTCCATTGCCAGCAGCGGCTATGTAGTAAATAACAAATCAAAATGGTTATACATATCCGATGAGCCCACTTTGCTCGGCGATCCGAATCCCAAGCTCACCTCATCCTTTACCAACACCATAACCTACAAAGGATTCGTGACCCTTGGATTCCAGTTCGACTGGATCAGCGGTTCACACCTGTATAACCAAACCGACGAGTGGATGTACCGGGAAGGTATCAGCGGTGATTGGGATAAGCCGGTGACCATCAACGGGGAAAAGGGCGCCTGGACGGCCTATTATGCCAGCGCTTATTACGGATTGGGAACCACCGCACGCGGCACGGGTAACAACCTTACCAAGAGCTTTTTCTATCACGACGCCTCATTTTGGAGATTGAGGAACGCATCGTTAGGGGTCGACTTTGCAAGATTCGTCTCACAAGGCTGGCTTAAAAAATTCCAATTGGTACTTAGCGGACGCAACCTGGTGACATTCACCAAATACAAGGGTCTCGATCCTGAGATCAGCTCCGGCTCTTCCAACTCCTCATTCGACAGAGGTATTGACCATAGCACTATTCCTAACCTGAAAGCATACCAGGCTACCGTCAATATTACTCTCTAAACAAAAATTTAAATGCTTAGAATATGCAAAAGATAATTCATCATATACTTTTTTATCCGGCGGTTGTTATCATGATCTTTTCGGCAAGCTCATGCAAAAAACAACTAAACCAGATCAACCCAAATTCGCCTACCCTTGGCGGAAACGTCACTAATGAAAAGGGAGTTACAGCGTATGCGATGGGCGGAGTCTACTGGAACGGCTTTAACTATGGCGACGGCTGGTTGGGCAACAGCTATTTCTCCTTACCCTGGGGTTACCATGAACTGATGGGTGATGTAGTCGGGGGCGGTGCCGGTTCAAATAACCAAACCACGACCATGGGGGTTCCGGACCATTATACGCCCGACCCGGTAGGCGCTCCGGGCACCGTTATTTCCAACCCGAGCCCGCAGGTGTCGATCATCCGGAACTTTAATAATACCGCTGCAACGGCTTCTGCGAACAATGCCCTGTATTATGAGTGGCTCAATATGTATTCTATGATCAATGTCATGAATACGGTGTTGGGTCAGCTTCCGAATATAACAACCCTAAGCACGGATAAAGCGGCAACCGTCAATGCCTGGTGCCTGTGGTGGAAAGGGTATGCCTATGCGCAGCTCGGAACGCTGTACTATGCCGGCCTGATCGAAAACCAACCGAACGTGATCGTCAGTGATTTTAAGAGTCATACGGCTATCCTCGCACAATCCGATAGCCTCTTAAACGCAGCCATGACCGTACTGAAAGGTATTTCAAATCAGGCCGACTACGGTGCGGTCATCGCAGAACTGATACCCGAGCAATGCCAGGTAGGGCTGGGGCAACCTTTGACTACCGCGCAGTGGATCGGGACCATCAATACCATGCTGGCGAGAAATATCCTGCTGAATAGGTTGTCGCCATTTGTAAACGGTAATCCGTCGGCTACCATCACCGGCGCCAGCATGCCTCCAATCGCAGCAGCCGACTGGACAGCGATCATCAATTATTGCCAGGCCGGAGTCCAAAACGGCGACAATGTATTTACGGGAAGATCGACAGCCACGAATACATTTTTTACCGCTCCGGGCGGCACGGTAGCTTCCTTGTGTGCGACCAGTAACCAAACCTCCACGTATAAAGTAAGTGAAAGATTGGTTCAGCAATTCCAGGCGGGCGATAAACGGTTGGCCAATTTCAGCACCGCCAATGGTATTTTTACCGGGGATGCAAACACCAACTCGACCCGGTACAGCCTGGTGGACGGTGTAAGCGCGGGTTTATCCGGAATACAGATCTTAGGCTCCAGGCAGGTAGGCGGCATCGAAGTGTATATTGGACCTACCTACGAAGAGAATGCGTTGATGCTTGCAGAGGCGTATATCCAAACCGGGCAAATTGACAAGGGCCTGGGGCTGATCGATGAGGTCCGCACTTATCAAGGCGCCGGTGTAACGGCGGTAGCCGGCACCGGTTTGACATTAACACAGGCGCTCAACGTGCTGACAAAGGAACGCCTGGCAGCATTAGCCTTCAGGGGTCTTTCGTTTTTTGACCTGAGAAGATGGGGCTGGACCTATGGCGCTGCCAAAGGCGGTGGCCGGTGGGGAACTAACTTAATCTACAATGGGATCGTTTATACAAATGCGTATATCGACTATAACTATATGGACTATTGGGATGTACCTGCGGATGAAACGACAAAAAACCCCCCTTCTGCATCGAGCGCCCCGGTTGTTAACCCGAATTATTAAACAATGCGTGCAAGAGCCACACCTAAAAGAGTAGCAGTCATCCTTTTTGCAAGTATCTTGCTGCAGACGATTCCGTGTATAGTCCACAGTCAGTCGCCGGATAACTTTGTGCAGAACGATTTCCAGCATAAGATCAACCTGTATGATGTCAATGGCCGTCCGATCGGCGGCGAAGCAATAGAGACGAAGGGCTCTCCCTTGTTTTTAACCAAATGGAAACTCGGCTGGATGCGCCTTGCGGATGGCAGGATTTTCCCGGGTGTGCCACTAAAGCTCGATCTGCAAAATCAGGTGGTGCACTACAGGCGCGCTGATGGAAACGATATCGAAGTGGAACCGGGACAGGTGAAAGAATTGGCTATACTCGATACTGTTGCCGCAGTTAAGGTGGTGTACAGATTTATCTGTGGATTCCCACCAATTGACAACCAGTCGCCGACCAGCTTTTACCTTTTATTGGACAGTGGTAAGATCAGCCTCCTTGAAAGCATGCGGAAAGTGTTCAAACAGGATAAGGACGATTTCTCCGGGAAAACCAGCAGGGAATATAGTCTTTACAGCGATTTCTATATTGTTTCGAATGGGAAAATGACAAGAATAAGGAGAGAGCCCAGGTTCTTTGTCGAGCTCACGAATGATAGAAAGCGCCAGATGGACGACTATCTGCAAAAGACTAAAGTTTCTTTCAAGTCGATCGACGATATACGGCAATTCATCCAGTTTTACAATGGATTGCCCTGAAAAATGTGTGACTCAATGTTGACAGTGAAGAACGGGCCTGGGTTTCAACCCGGGCCCCATTTTTTTGCTGCGGAAGTAACATTGTAATTATAAATATGTATGAAGTAGAGACTTAATAATTCAATAATTCATATATTTGACGCCTGAGTCATCACATTACATTTTTTGTCTACGCCCTCCCTTCTGTCAATTGTTGAGCCGGTTGTCTGCCTGTGACCAGCTTCGGTTTTTATGCATCGTAACCAGAACTGCGAACAACATGAGAAGACTTCTTCACTTGACAGGAGGGCTTTTTTGCCCTTTTTTTATCTGTTCATCCCCCAATCCCAGGGCACTTAAAAACATATAAGCATAAACCTGTAGAAGACGTATAAAGACCTTGCCATTCGCGGAAATCCACGAGTGACTTCGTAATTTATAGTACGATCAGTCACATTATTACTACTGTCAATATTTGAGCTCCCACTCCATTTGCTCCGTTTCATCCCGGGAAACTGTTTAGAGTCATATTTATTTATTAACCAAAACCGATCACATGAGAAAACTTCACGGTCTCATAGTGGGCCTCCTATTGCTCATTTCACCCGGGCTGATAGCGCAAACTAAAGATGTCACAGGAAAGATCACCGACCCATCCGGAAACCCGATCCCCGCAGCTACCATCCGGATCAAAGGACTTAAAAGAGGCACCAGCGCCGACGCCAACGGCGAATTTAAGCTCACCGCACCCGAAAATGCTACCCTGATCATCAGCGGCGTAGGATTTCAGCCGGCAGAGATCTCCGTAAAAGACAGGACCTCCCTCACCATTGCATTACAGCCATCCAACAATGCCCTGAGCGAAGTGGTCGTCACTGCCCTGGGTATCAAAAGAGAAAAGAAAGCCCTGGGCTATGCCGTAGCCACCGTCGACAAGGCAGCGCTTGAGCTGCGACCCGAAGGCGACCTGGGTCGTGTGCTCAGCGGAAAGGCGCCCGGACTGAATGTCCTCAGCACCAGCGGCCTCAGCGGCAGCGGCACCAATATCAACATCCGCGGTATCAGCACGATCAGCGGTAACTCCACACCCCTGTTCGTTGTCGACGGCGTTCCATTCGACAACAGCACCAATACCCAGGCAGACTTCACCTTCGGCACCCAAACCTCCAGCAGATTCCTGGACCTGGATCCTAATAACATTGAAAGCGTCAGCATCCTGAAAGGATTAAGCGCCACCGTCCTCTATGGCGAGGCGGGAAGAAATGGCGTCATCCTCGTTACCACCAGGAACGGCGCCTCGCAAAAAGCAAGAAAAAAGGCCGAGATCATGGTGTCTCAATCTTATTTCCGCACAAAAGCAAAATTACCCGAATATAATACCGAATACGGCGGTGGCTTCGACCTGAGCCAGGGTATTGCCTTCTTCAGCAACTGGGGCGCCAAGTTCACCAATCCCCCTGCTGTCGTAGCTCATCCCTACGACAAGCCCAATCTGGCTGCAGATTTTCCCCAATACCAGGGCGCGCCTTATAACTATCAATATTACAACAGCGTCCCCCGCTTTTTCAGAACAGGCAATACAAGCAATACATCGGTGAACGTCTCGGGCGCCTCACCCACCGCCAGCTACGCTATGAGCTATAGCTACATGGACGACGAAGGCTATTTGCCGGGGAACTCCATGTTCAAGAATACCTTCGGGTTCGGCGGGTCCGCCAGGCTGACGAATAAGTTCACGGTCAGCGGCACGGTCAACTATGTTACGACCAACGTAAGCTCGCCGCCCACCAGCGACAGCTATGGCAACAACTCCACCAACACTTCCGTGTTTGGCAATGTCTTATATACCCCTACCGCCGTCGACCTGATGGGACTGCCCTACGAACTGCCTTCCGATCACTCTTCCATCTACTATCGTAATGGAAATGATATTCAAAATCCCCGCTGGACCCTCTATAACGCCTTCACCGTTGATAAGGTCAGCCGCGTATTCGGCCAGATGACGTTCGCCTATGCCACGCCGGTTAAGGGGATGAACCTGTCTTACCGGATAGGGTACGACAACTATACTGAGTTCCAGGAATACGCCCAGAACAAGGGCGGCATCGCCACACCCACAGGTATCTACCGCACTACCACCGGTATCAATACCATCTGGGACCACACAGGTCTGCTGAATTACAACCGGAACTTTGGAGACGACTTCTCCCTCATCGTGGACGCAGGCGCCAATGCCAAGAACATCAAATATGAACAGACAGGCATGACCAGCACACAGCAGCTGGTGTACGGCCTGATGAATCATGGCAACTTCGTCAATCATTCTTCCAGCGGCGAAAACGGCTACACACCCTTGAACAACGTCAATTCAGATATACTGAGCCTGGGTCTTTTCGCACAAGGCACGCTGGGCTATAAGGATTATGCTTACCTGACCGTCGGCGGCCGCCACAGCTGGTTCTCCACCGTGGAAAAGAACCATCGCACCATCTTCTATCCCAGCGCCTCCCTGGCTTTCATCCCTACCATGGCGATCGAAAGCCTTAAGGGCAGTAAAGTGGTCAATTATTTAAAGCTGAGGATCGGTTACGCCACCTCCGCTAATATACCACCCCCTTATTCCACCAGGGCCACGCTGTACACGGCCACGCAGAATTTCCTTACGGCCAAGGGTACGGCTATCAACATCAACTCCATCCCCTCACTGCTGCCAAACCCTGATCTGAAACCGGAATTGCTGAAAGAGACCGAAGCAGGCGTGGAAGGCAGGTTCCTTAACAATATAGTGGACGTGGACCTCACCGTCTATCGCCGGGTGGCAAACGACCAGATCCTGTTGCGCCTGGTTGACCCTGCCGCCGGCGGCACACAAAAGCAGATCAATGCAGGTGAAGTCGCCAACAAAGGCATCGAGCTGAAAATAGGCGTGACGGTCCTGCAGACCAAGGACTGGAAATGGCAGCTGGATGGGTTATATACATTGAACAAAAGCAAGGTATCCAATCTGCCGGCTGACCTGACCCAGGTTCCTACCGCAGGGTATTCCAACCTGGGGACCTTTGCAAAGAATGGTTATCCCCTCGGCATCATCATGGCTAACTATTTCCAGAAAGACCCGAAATCCGGCAAGCGTCTGGTCGGCACGGACGGCAACTACATCAACTCCGGTGATATCGGTATCATCGGCGACCCCAATGCCCTGTATAAGCTAACGGGCATCAGTACCCTTTCTTATAAAGGACTTGCCTTCCGGATGCAATGGGACTTTACGGAGGGCGGCGAAATGTTTGCCTCCACAGCTGGTGCACTGCTGGGCAGGGGGGTGACAAAGGATACACAATTCGATAGGGCCGCACCCTATATCCTGCCCGGTGTGCTGGAGAACGGTCAGCCCAATAACATCGAGATCTCGGCCACGCAAGCCTATTACGGCAACAGCATTACCAATGGTGCTGCGAATGAGGGCGCCGTCTTCGATGCCACCTGCATCCGCCTGCGGGAAGCATCCCTGTCATACAATCTGCCCGCAAAAATTTTAGACAAGCTGCCATTCGGCTCTCTCTCATTCAGCCTGTCGGGAACCAACCTCTGGTACTATGCCCCTAACTTCCCCAAATATATCCACTTCGATCCGGAAGCTTCCGGCCTGGGTGTAGGCAATGGAAGAGGTATGGAATTCCTGTCCGGCCCCTCGGCCCGCAGATTCGGCGCCAGCCTGAGAGTCACTTTCTAAAACTTTTAAACAGCGAATATGAACTATAAAAAAATATTGATCGGGAGCATGGCGATAAGCCTTCTTATAGGGTTAACTTCCTGTAATAAAAGCCTCGATGAGCGACTGGGCAATCCCAACTATCCCGGTACCTCCACTGCAGACGTCGACCTGTACCTCAACCAGGTACAGCTGACATTTAACAACCTTTGGCTGACCGCATCCGACTACGGCGCACAACTCACCCGCCAACAACAATGGGTCGGACCCTTTTATCGCAATGCCTATACACCCGCCTCCTTCGACGGGGAATGGGAAATAGCCTATGCAGGCGGCTCAACCCAATTCGGCGCATACTACGGCACGCTGGGAGCCAGCGCCAGCACTTACGGTGGCGTCATCCCCAACGCCGATGCGCTGATCAAACTGGCGCCAGCACAAAAAAAATACATCCAATCCGGCATCGCCAGGATCCTGAAAGCCTTTACCTTGGGCATCCTCGTAGATGATTTCGGTGATGTTCCTTATTCGGAGGCCAACCAGGGAAATGCCAATACCAATCCCAAGGTAGATCCGGGCGCCGCCATCTATGCGGGGATACAAACCCTGCTGGACAGCGCCATCATCGACCTTCAAAATCCCGATGCGGCGGCAGGACCAGCCAATGACCTCTTCTACCCCGGCGACGATGAAGCGGCCAATTGGATCACACTTGCCAAAACATTGAAACTGAAATTCTATATGCAGACCCGGCTTGTAGACAATACCGCAGCCGGAAAAATTCAGGCATTGCTGACAGAGAACGATCTCATCAATGACCCCTCCCAGGACTTTGTATTCAAATACGGCACTTCCGTCACTGCCCCCGACAGCCGTCACGAACACTATGCCCTGGATTATGTAAACTCAGGTGGAGTAGGGGAGTACATCTGTAATTATTTCATGTGGATGGTGACAGCGCAGAAATACGGAGGCTCGGTCAACCTTTCCGGCGATCCCCGTACACGCTATTATTTCTACCGCCAGGTGGGTACCTATTCCTGGGCCAATTCACAGACCTGCCCCTGCTTTGTCAACTCCCAGTTCGGTACTTCTCCCACTTTCCCTGCCTGGTATCCCAGCGTCCCCTCCAAGACCCCTTATTGCCTCATCGGCAAAGGCTATATGGGACGGGACCACGGAGACAACAGCGGCGCTCCTCCGGACGGCAGCTACCGCACAGCCTTTGGCGTTTATCCCGCAGCCGGTGAGTTCGATGCCGATCAGCACGCGTCGGTCTCCCTCGGCATGGGTGGACAAGGAGCCGGCATCAACCCTATCTGGCTCTCCTCCTTCACCGCTTTCCTGGAAGCTGAGGCTGCCCTCACCCTGAACATCACTTCACAGGGTACACCGCGCGATTTGCTGGAAGCCGGTATAAATTCCTCCATTGAGAAGGTCATGTCCTTCCCCGCTACCGTCAGTGTGACGCCGGACCCCTCCCTCGTCCCTACCACCACCCAGGTATCGAACTACGTCAACCTCGTCCTGAATAACTATGACGCGGCTGCGACAGACGACGCACGCCTGAATATTATCATGACAGAATATTACCTCGCCCTTTGGGGAAATGGAGTGGAACCATACAATAACTACCGGCGTACAGGCAAGCCGGACAATGCCCAGATAGCGCAGGCAGTCCCCAACCCGGGCTTTTTCATGCGCAGTATGTACTACCCTTCCGTGTTCGTCAACAGGAACGCCAATGCCCCTGCACAGAAGACACCGGGAGATGCTGTCAACAAAGTATTCTGGGATAACAACCCGGATAATTTCGTCAAGTAATTCGGCACACAAAAAAATTTCAACATGAAGAAATTACTCATCATCATAAGCATCATCAGCCTGGTCACGGCGATCAACTCCTGTAAAAAGACAGGAGGCGCGATCAACCCGCTCTCGGATGTCAAAAATCTGACCGTGGGTTCCTACCTGGTGCTGGACAGCACACTCAACCTGAACTTTGATAACAGCGCAATGACCACCTCCACCGTCGGTATCACGGTCAGCAGCTACAAGGGAGGCGAGGCGGTAGACCACATCGACGTATTCGCCGCATCCGGCTCCACCTACGATACGACGAAGTGGCATAAGATAAAGACGGTCAGCTATTCGGGCGATGGCACAAAATTAGACGTCACGGGAGCAGAACTGGCCGCCGCGCTGGGGGTCGGCACCGGCAGCTTTGTCGCCGGCTCGTTCTATACTTTTTATACCCGGCTCTATACAAAGACAGGAAGGTCCTTCGATGTCAATAACACCGGGAATAATTCCGGCAGCGGTCTGATAACAGGCCCCTATTATTATGGAGCCTATTTTTTCACCGCCTATATCACCTGTCCGTTCTCCGGTCCTATCGCGGGAACCTATAAGGTCATCGCAGATGATTGGGTAGACTGGCATCCGGATGATCTCGTGCAGGTGACGGACGGACCAGGACCAAACCAGGTGAACCTGAGCCAGGTCTACCCGAACGGCGGAACGGTGATCAGCCCCCTGGTCGTCAACGTCAATCCGGCCAATGGCGTCGCCACCATTCCCAAAGTGACTTTCGGCCGGTACGGCGGCGCATCTTCCACGCAGTACACGGCAGAAGGAGCCGGTGCAAATGACGTCGCTGGCTATATTTTCTCCTGCACGGGGTATATTACATTGAGCATCGATATCCAGGGTGGCGGTACAGACTACGGCCCCAACCGGCTCATCCTTCAAAAGCAATAAGCAAAAAAAGAGATCGGCCGATGGGTCGATCTCTTTCTACTCCATAATATATTATCAGCACGGTTTTCTAAAAAAAACTAAAAAAAATTGTTAAGAAAAATTAAAGTCTAATTAAAAGTTCGTACTTTAATCACCCAAAGCTGACTGGTATATTGGTTCGCAGAAGAAGATTTGTATAAGCGGTTACCATCCAACCAATAAAATACCCACTCGTCATTTTTGGAACGCTCGCTTCCATATTCAGAGAAAACTTTTTAGAATAAACACTACTACACATGAGAAAACTTCACTGTTTGCTAATGGGCATACTATTGCTCATTGGAAATGGGTTACTAGCCCAAACAACAGAAGTGACCGGAAAGGTCACCGATCCATCAGGATCACCAATCCCCAACGCATCAGTTAGAATTAAAGGAGTCAGAGGCGGAACCAGCGCCGACGCCAATGGAAACTTTAAGATCAAAGTGGCTCCTACCGCTGTATTGATTATCAGCGGTGTAGGTTTCGAAGTAACTGAGATCCCCGTCAGCGGTCGCACAACCCTGACACTTTCTCTTAAACCTGGCAATTCTGCCCTTAGTGAAGTCGTCGTTACAGCCCTTGGCCGCGAAAAGGACAAAAAGGCCCTCGGTTATGCTGTAACTTCAGTCAAAGCGAAAGATGTGGAGTTAAGGCCGGAAGGCGACATCGGCCGCCTTCTCAATGGTAAAGCGCCCGGCGTGAACGTACTCGCTTCCAGCGGTATCTCCGGCAGTGGCACCAACATTACTATCCGTGGTGTCAGCACCATCACTGGTGGCGCCTCCACACCTTTGTTCGTCGTGGATGGTGTGCCTTTCGACGGTGGCACCAATGTTAATTCAAGTTTCCAGTACGGTGGCGGTATCTCCACTTCCAGCCGTTTTCTCGACCTGGACCCCAACAACATCGAAAGCATGAACATCCTGAAAGGACTGGCGGCTTCCGTATTGTATGGTGAAGCCGGTCGCAATGGCGTTATCGTAGTAACGACCAAGAATGGCTCCGGAAGGCATACTCCAAAAAAGATGGAGATCACCGGCACACAATCTTTCTTTATCAATCACGTGGCCAACCTGCCCGATTACACCCATCGCTATGGTGGCGGCTTCGACCTGGCGCCCTCTGCAGCGTTCAGCAACTGGGGAGCGGAATTTACCAACCCCCCGCTTCAGATGCCCTACTCAGCATCATTGCAGGCTGCATACCCGCAATATGTGGGCAAGACGCAGGATTACAAATTTTACAATAGTGTACATGACTTTTTCCGCACCGGCCGGATCAGCACCAGCAGCATCAACGTGTCTTCTTCGGGACCGAACACGACATTCAATGCCAACTACAGCTATATGGATGACCAGGGCTTCACGCCCAATAACAGGCTCTTCAAGAACAACTTCGGATTGGGTGGTACGGCAAAGCTGGCTAACCACTTTAGTGCCAATGCCGTGTTGAACTTTGCCATCACCGATATGCAGACGCCTACCGTAGGCGCCAATGGCGGCGGCGGTAGCGCCGACGTTGCCTCTGTTTTCGGGAACCTCATCTTTACTCCCACCAGCATCAACCTGATGGGCCTGCCTTATCAGAACCCTGTTGATGGTTCCAGCGTCTACTATCGGGGCACCAACGACATCGAGAACCCCCGCTGGGCAGCTAATAACAACTTGTCCAACGATAAGACCTACCGCACTTACGGTACATTAGGCCTGAAATACGACCTGATGAAAGGCCTCAGCATCAACTATCGTTTCGGCGTGGATATTTATTCCGAGTATCAGACCCTGTCCGTCAACAAAGGCGGTAAGCAAGGCGATAATACTTACAGGACCGGTACTTACCGTACCATGGATGGACTGAACACCATCCTGAACCATAACCTCAGCGTCACCTACGCTACAACGCTGGGCAACGATTTCTCCCTGAATGTGGATGCCGGTGCGGATTACCGTCGCGATACCTACAATCAAAGCGGGATGCGTTCCAATCAGCAGCTGGTCTTCGGTCTCTTCGACCACAGCAATTTCATCAGCCATGATACAAAGGATGAAGGTGGATACGACCTGGATTATAAGATTGATAAGATCCGTGAAGGCATTTACGCACAGGCAGCCCTGGGCTACAAGGAGTTTGCTTACTTAACGGTCAGCGGACGTAATGACTGGGTCTCTACGCTTGAACCCGAAAATCGCAAAAAGCTGTATCCCAGCATCAGTGGCTCCTTTATCCCGACACAGGCATTGGATTTCCTGAAGGATAGCAAGACTGTCAACTACCTCAAGCTGCGCGCAGGCTACGCCACCAGCGCCCACTTCCCTGATCCTTACAGGACCCGGACCTATCTCTCCGTTCTGACCAACGCATATGTTGACAAGAATGGTAATGTTATTAATGTCGGATCCATTCCCGATAGGTATCCCAACCCCAACCTCAAGCCGGAACTTATCCGTGAGCTGGAAGCGGGTATCGAAGGACGCTTCTTCGACAACAGGATCACACTCGACCTCACCGCTTACACCCGTACGGCAAAAGATCAGCTCCTGGACAGGAATCTGGATGCATCCACCGGTTACGGCAGCACGCAGATCAACGCAGGTTCGGTTACTAATAAAGGCATCGAAGCCAGCCTGACCTTTACCGTCATTCGCAGCCAGGACTGGCATTGGGACCTGACGGGCAATTTCACGCTCAACCGCAGCAAGGTTCATGATCTGCCCAGCGATATCAAACAGATCCAGACAAGCGGCTACACCGGCGGCGGTCCCGGAACTTTTGCCCTCGAAGGCAAACCACTGGGCATCCTCCTGGGCAGCTATGCACAGGTCGATGCTAAGTCAGGTAAAAAGATCGTGGACGACAATGGTTATTACCTTGGGTCTTCCGACATCGGTATCATCGGCGACCCTAATGCAAAATATAACCTCACCGGTATCAGCACGCTTAGCTGGAAATGGATCTCTCTGCGTATGCAATGGGATTATACACACGGAGGATCGATGTGGTCCAACACCGTACGTACCATGCTCGCCCGTGGCGTGACACGCGACACGGATTTCGACAGGAAGCTGCCATTCATCCTTCCCAACACGGTTAAACAGGATGGTACGCCCAACAACATCCAGCAGAGCGTAGATAACATCTTTTTCAACTCTTACGGTTTTGGACCTTCTTCAATTGCCGTATATGATGCCACCGTCATTCGCCTGCGCGAATTATCCCTGGCGCTCAGCCTGCCTGCCAAGCTGATCAAGAATACGCCATTCGGGACAGCGTCGCTGAATTTCTCAGGCAGCAATCTTTGGTATCTCGCTCCTAATTTTCCGAAATACACCCATTTCGACCCCGAAAGCAATAGCCTCGGTGTTGGCAACGCAAAAGGTATCGACCTCTTCGCAGGTCCTTCCTCCCGTCGTTTTGGAGCAAGCTTGAGACTGACCTTCTAATCCATACATGAACGCAGGGCCCGGACAGCTATAGCTACGGACCGGGCGAACAAAAAAAGAAGTATATGAAATTTAAAACATCCCTAATAAAGATTTCCCTTGCGGCAGTCGTGCTCATATCGACCTCCTGCAACAAGCAGCTCAATCCGCTGCTGACAGATCCCAGCCAGCCTACACCGGCAGCAGCTGACAACGACCTGTACCTGAATAACCTGCAGCTGAATTTCAAGTCCTTTTATCAGAATGCATCCGACCTGGGTGATCAGCTGGTACGGTATGAGACGATGTTCGGACCCACTTATTTCAATGCCTTCACACCTAGTTCCTTCGATGGCCTGTGGAATACCACCTATAAATCCATCTTCCTCACGGCTAATACGATGATCCCCCTGGCCGAAAATAAGAGCCAGTTCCTGCATGCCGGGATCGCACAAACGCTGAAAGCGTATACGATGATCACGATGGTAGACCTGTTTGGTGATGTGCCTTATTCCGAGGCAGTACAAGGCGTGGCAAACACCAACCCCAAGGCGGATCCCGCAGCCGCTGTGTATGATTCGGCCATAGCCATGCTGGACTCGGCTATCACAAATTTCGGTAAGACGCTGTCCACCGGATTACCATCCAATGATCTGTTCTATGGAGGTAAAAAAGCCGCCTGGACAAAACTGGCAAAGACGCTGAAGCTGAAAGCATATGTACAGGAAAGGTTAGTAAATACGACAGTGACGGCCAAGATCTCCGCCCTCCTGACGGAAAATGACCTGATCAATGCATCCGCCGACGACTTTGTATTCAGCTACGGGACTAAAGCCGTTTCACCTGACTCCAGGCACCCGCATTACAGTGGCAACTACGGCGCCAACACGGGAACATCCGACTACCTCGGCACCTATTTCTTTTGGTCACTGCTGAAAGAAAAAAGTATCGTCGACCCAAGAGCCCGTTATTATCTCTATCGTCAGATCACAGACCTTACGGTTGGTAATGACTCCCGCCTGAAAGATGTGACGACCGCCCAGTTCGCCATTCCATGTCTTTATCGTACAAGCCCATATCCTGCCGGTACCTGCTATTGCTCCGTAAGCCCGGGCTACCTCGGCAGGGACCATGGCAACAACGAAGGGACACCTCCCGATGGTGCCTTGAAAACTACCTGGGGTATCTATCCCGTAGGCGGAGAATTCGACGCCAATCAGAATACCCCTGCAGGCACGGATAATAACCAGGTCCATGGTGCCGGAGGAAATGGTATCAACCCCATCTGGATGTCCTCCTTCACCTACTTCCTGAAGGCAGAAGCTGCCCTGATGCTGAGCACAGCAGGCGATCCCGAGGCACTGATGGAAACAGGTATCAGCAGGTCATTCAGCACGGTCGCCGGTTTCAATACCAAGATCGGATATTCCATTAGCTCCGATACGAACCTTTTGATCACACCGACCAAGACCGCTAACTACATCAGTTATGTAAGGGGCAAATATAATGCGGCAGCATCCACCGACGAGAAGCTGAATATCATCGAAAAGGAGTTCTATCTCTCAGCCTGGGGTAATGGACTGGAGCCATACAACACCTATCGCAGAACAGGTAAGCCCAATAACATGCAGCCTGTGCTTAATGGTAATGCCGGCGCATTTATCCGCAGCTTCTTCTACGCATCCGTATACGTTAATTTCAATAAGAACGCAACGCAGAAGACAGGCACTGAAACGCAGGTATTCTGGGACAATAATCCGGCTAACTTCATTCAATAAAAAATTTCAACATGAAAAAACTCATTATATTATCCCTGGGTATTCTCCTGCTGTCCGGGCTGTTTGTGTCGTGTAGGAAAGAAGGCCAGAACGGGGATCCCAAGACGCTGATCGGAGGTTCTTATGTCAACCTCGATTCCACGATCAATGCCTATCTCGATATATCCGATCCCACCAAAAGCGTAAGTATCAAACTGGGGAAAACGGTTGGAGAAGCTATTAAAAGTGTAAATATTTATGCTGCCACCGGCGATCCGCTGGATTCCACCAAATGGGTGTTTATCAAAAACGTCCCATATTCTGAAGGCGTAGTGTTGGCGGTGACGACTGGAGAATTGACTACTGCATTTGGCTCCACTCCATTGGCGGCCGGAAATACGTATACCATTCAAAATGAAATAGTGACAGCCAGTGGACGTAAGTTCTCTGTCAATAATACGCCTACCAACTACACTTCGTTTAAAGTATACAACATAGCTTTTTCCTGGTCGGCTATAGCAGTTTGCGCCTTCAACCAGGCAGATGCTATTGGTACTTACAAGGTGACTTATGACAATGATTGGCAGGATTTTCAAAATGGCGACCTGATCTCCGTAACGGCAGGGCCCGATGCCAATTCCATCAGCTTCCTGGCGTATCCTTCCCCCGCGGCAGGTGGTGTCAACAGGCAGCCTTGGATCGTAAAAGTCGACCCTGCGACCGACGTAGCGACCATGACGACACAGGTCATTGGTGACTACGGAACTTCTTCGGTGGGCTCTACTGCCAGCGCTAAAGGCCTGGTATTCTCCTGTACGGGCCTGATTTCTTTATCAGTAAATGTCACCTATGCAGGTTCCTTGTATTCCAATCTGAAGTTCGAACTGAAGAAACAATAGCACTCTACATAACTCAAATCTGTGTGACTCAATGTTGACAGTGAAAAAACGGCCCCGGTTTCTACCGGGGCTTTAGCTTTCGCACAGCGAAAGCGGCGCGAAGCGCAATAGTTTAGAGTCTAAACAATCCCGGCAGCTTGCTGCCGCAAGAAACCTCTAAAGCTTAATTTCGTCTTCTTGCTTATCAAAAAAATGAAACTCCGTGAGATGGTAATTCGTATTCGCAGCAATATTGACCTTCTGCTTGTATTTCAGCCGCCACTTCCATTGCCTTGACCCGATGCCGAAGAGCTTTCCTTTGGTAAGATAGGCATGCATGATGGGATGCACCGTGAGGGTCAGGTCTTTATGTTGATGATTCAGCAGATAGCTCAAATTCTTTTCGATCTCATCCTCCAGTATGAGGGCAGAAGATATTTTGCCCGTGCCATTGCAGGTAGGACATACTTCCTGCGTATTGATGGTAACTTCCGGCTTCATCCGCTGCCGGGTGATCTGCATCAGCCCGAACTTGGAGATAGGCAGGACGGCATGTTTGGCCCTGTCCGTGCGCATAAACGACTCCATTGACTCCATCAGCTTGCGCTTATTGTCCGGCAGCTTCATGTCTATGAAGTCCACTACGATGATGCCGCCCAGGTCACGAAGCCTCAGCTGCCTGGCGATCTCCTCCGCTGCCTCCAGGTTGGTCTCCAACGCATTCTGCTCCTGGTTATTACTGACACTCTTATACCCGCTGTTCACGTCGATGACATGCAGCGCTTCCGTATGCTCCAGGATAAGGTAAGCTCCGCTGGGAAGGTTTACCGTTTTTCCAAAAGCCGCTTTCACCTGCTTCGTAACGCTGAACTGGTCGAATATAGGCGAACCGTTGTGGTAATAGGAGACAATGTCTATCTTATCAGGAGCGATACGCTGGATATAACTTTTGGTATCGTTGTAGATGTTCCGGTCGTTGATAACGATCTTGTTGAAATCCTCATTCAACAGGTCACGCAGCATGCTGGTGGTCTTCGTTTGCTCACTGAGGATCTTGGCAGGCGCCACAGCCCCCTTCAGGTTGTGCTGGATCATCTTCCAGGTAACTACCAGGTCAGTAAGGTCCTCATGCAGCTCGGCCGTGTTCTTACCCTCTGCCGCCGTACGGACGATCACCCCGAAATTCTTCGGCTTGATGGCCTCTACGATCTTTTGGAGCCGTTTACGCTCCTCTGAAGAGTGGATCTTCCTGCTGACAGCTACAATATCATTAAAGGGAGTAATGACGACAAAACGCCCCGGCAGTGAGATCTCACAGCTGAGACGAGGGCCCTTGGCCGCAATAGGCTCTTTTAATATCTGGACAAGTATGTGTGGCTTGCCATTCAGCACCTCATTGATCTTCCCCGTTTTGATGATCTCCGGCTCCACCTGGAAACCGCCGAAATCAAAACCCTCCTCACTGGTGTCATTCATCGCCTGTTGGGTGAACTTCAGCAGGCTCCGGGCATAGGGACTTAGATCAGTGTAATGCAGAAAGGCGTCCTTTTCGAACCCTACGTCCACAAATGCAGCATTCAGCCCCGGGATCAGCTTCTTCACTTTTCCCAGGTACAGATCGCCCACCGCAAAGCTTGCATCAGCCTTTTCATGGTGTAGCTCCACCAGCTTCTTGTCCTCTAATAGGGCTATCTCAACACCCTGCGGGGTTGCATTTATGATCAGTTCCTTATTCAAGCGTAACAGCGTTTGCCATAGACATCAACCTTTTAGAGCGAGGCCTTTCTGTCTGACCCCCGCCCGCATAGAAAAACACTATTTGTTCCTCTTCTTATGGCGATTCTTTCTCAGTCTTTTTTTACGCTTATGCGTCGCGATTTTATGACGCTTACGCTTTTTACCACAAGGCATACTAGTACTTTTTATAGTTAAAAATAAATTCTAAAATTCCCAAATGATTGATGCTGAGCCTCTGACAGCGAACACCGCTCATTCTAAATGGAGAGACTTAACGTAAAGACTGGATACTTTGATCAATCTCTTTGATCATATCCGGATTACCGACTAGCTTCCGGGCAACCTGATACCATCGGATGGCATCAGCCTTGTTACCCTGCTGCTGATGAACTTCGGCAAGTAGGAGTATCGCTTCGATATTGGCAGGTTGATGTCGAACGACTGTTGTCAAACGTTCAATAGCTTTATCAAATTGCCCTGATACAATACCTCCCCAGCCCAGCATGAATTGGGCGTACATATTGGTTGTATCACGGCGTGCTACTTCCAAAATCCGCTGAATCCCCTGCATGACCTCCGTAGGACTTCCGGCCGTGCTGCCAAAAACGTAGCTTGCACCCAGACCCACCTTTGTTGAATCATTCTGAGGATTCAGTTCTAAAGCCTTTTCAAACAACTCTTTAGCGTTGGTAGCCATCCAGCTTTTTATAGCCGGGTTGTCCTGCCCCCGCAAACTCTCCAAAAATATTCGGGCTGCAAATGTCAGACTTTTTTCGGAATTTTCCAATTTAGCTACTTCCGCCGTATAATACGCGAAAGGCAGAAACCCATTCTGCACGGAATCCCGCCAGAAAGCTGCCAGCGACCGGCTGGCATCCAGCTGCTGCACTTTTACATCCCCCCTCACCACAGCATGCTGCAGACGGGTGACATATTCCAGTTGTGTAGGAGTAAGCTTTGATTGTGAGGCCTGTAGAATATCCTCAGTGCTGATCGGCCTTGAAATAGATCCCCCCTGAGCCCCTCCTTCGGAGGTCTCTTGCTTCTTTTGAGGAGGAACTGTTTGTCCAAAAAAATACAGAGCGAGTAATAAGAGCACCCCGGTGCCGGCTACAATAATTTGCTGTCTCTTCATGCTGTTCGCTTAGAGCGCAAAATTACATCTCTTCATCCGGGTTTGGTTGATCTTCTTTCACAGACTGCAATTTTTTTACCTCTGCTACAAACTCTTTCGCAGGCTTGAAAGCAGGAATGAAGTGTTCAGGAATATGAACTGCCACATTCTTCTTTATATTGCGTCCGATTTTCGCAGCTCTCTTCTTCGTGATGAAACTGCCAAATCCCCGGATATAAATGTTTTCTCCCTGGGAAAGGGTCTCTTTTACTTCTTTGAACATGGTTTCCAACGTCACAAGGACGTCAACCTTAGGTATACCTGTTTTTTCCGATATCTGGTTAACTAGGTCTGCCTTTCTCATGGGGAATAAGTTTTATAAGTTTCTGATTTTAAATATATAACAAAATTTTTAATTCACAACACCTTGTCCAAAATCCTTTTTCAGCATCAAAATAATAGATTTGGTTTATTTGTGCAAGGATTCTCTAAAATATTGATTGTGAATTTTAAGGGAGGCTAATTTACGTATAATGACGGTAAAAAAAGGCGATTTCACAAAATTGCTGCTAAAATGGCACAAAAAAGAGAATTCCAGGGCTATGCCCTGGAAAGGCGAGAAAGACCCCTACAGGATCTGGCTCAGTGAGGTCATCCTGCAGCAGACCCGGGTTGAGCAGGGTTGGGCATACTATGAAAAGTTTATCGCCGAATTCCCTACGATCGAAGACCTGGCCCGCGCCCCCGACCAGAAAGTATTCAAATGCTGGGAAGGATTGGGGTACTACAGCCGGTGCCGGAACCTCATAGCCACTGCCCGTAAGATAACGGATGACTACGGTGGCAAATTCCCTTCCGATTATGGCAGCATTCACGCATTGAAAGGTATTGGCCCCTATACAGCAGCAGCCATCGCCTCTTTTGCCTTTAACCTTCCCCATGCAGTGGTGGATGGCAACGTGTTACGCGTACTGTCCCGCTACACGGGAGATCCTACCCCCATCGATTCCACCGCGGGGAAAAAAAAATATACGGCCCTTGCAGATCAGCTGCTGGATAGGGAACAGCCAGGCATCTATAACCAGGCCATTATGGACTTTGGCGCCGTGGTCTGCCGGCCCCAAAACCCGCTCTGCACAAGCTGTATCCAACGGGATGATTGCCAGGCTTACTGCGGCGAAAGGGTTGGCGAGCTCCCCGTAAAAGAAAAAATCCTCCGCAAAAAACGCCGCTGGTTCTACTATTTTATGGTGGAAACACCCGACGGACAGGTATACATCCGCCGCCGGGAAAAAGGTGATATTTGGGCCGACCTCTTCGAACTGGTGGGTTGGGAGACGGAGGGAGCCGTATATCCCGAAGACATCCTTAAAGGTGATCTGGCGGCAAACGTCTTTGGAACGCAGTCACTCACAGTCAGGTATATATCAAAAGTATATCGTCAGGAGCTGACACACCAGACCATCCAGGGGCAATTCTTTACCATCCTTCTTAAAAAACCACTTACTTCCCTTAAGGACTACTTGCTGGTAGATAAAAAGAAACTAAGTGAATACCCTTTCCCCAAATTTATCAATGCCTGGCTGTTCGACCCCACCCCGGCACAAAGCTTGTTCTAATAAATTTATCTTTTTGCCTGAAAAAATTTAATTTTAATGAACAAGTGACCGTGCGGCACGGTCTGACGAACCAAAGGTTCGTTGTCCGGGGGACGGAATTAAATTTTTCCGGACATCAAAGCAGGAATTGGTACTTAAAGACGATTGTAAACTTCAAACTTCTTCGTATGCGTGGTGTAAATAGGGTGATGTTAATTGGAAATCTCGGAAAAGACCCGGATGTACAGGTGTTGGAGGGTAATATTGCCGTCGCTAAATTCTCATTGGCTACCACAGAGACCTTTAAAGACAGGGCAGGCAAACTCATCTCGCAAACAGAATGGCATACGGTAGTCCTCTGGAGGGGCCTGGCCGAACTGGCGCAAAAATATCTTCACAAGGGCAGCCTGGTCTATATCGAAGGCAGACTGCGTACACGCAGCTGGGAAGATAAGGAAGGGAACAAAAAATTCGCTACCGAAGTGGTCGGGGACAACCTCATCATGCTCGACAAACGCTCTGACGGACCTTCTCATCCCCATATTCATCACGAAGGCCTGGAAGGCAATTCGGATTCCCAGACATTGGGAGAGCCCTCCGAAGACCTCCCGTTTTAACTCCTTGGTTAGGTAGTCATTGTTAACGAAATTGTTTATTTTGGATCACCCTTTAACGAAAGTATTGCTGAACGAAGTCCTGTCTCCTGTGTTTTTGGTCATTAACCCACAGGCTACGACCATTCTGGCAATCGTCATCCTTTTCCTGTTGATCATCTCCTTTGTCCTGGCAGGCTCCGAAGTAGCGTTTTTTTCCCTGACCTATAAGGATATCAACATCCTTAAGACCAAACAGGATGCCTCCTGGAAGAGGATCGTCACCCTGTTGGAAGAACCTAAGGACCTGCTCGCTTCACTGCTCATCGCCAATAGCATCATCAATATCGCCATCATCATCCTGGCCAATTTTCTTATTGATGAAATGGTCCTGCTAAAACAAAGTTTCTGGCTGTTCGAATTCCTCATAAAGGTCATCCTTGTCGCTTTTGTGGTCATCCTTTTCGGAGAGGTCATGCCCAAGGTTTGGGCCACACAGAATAACCTTCAGTTTGCTTATTATACATCAGGCGTCGTAGAGCTCATCCACCTGCTTTTCCGGAGGGTCAGCGGATGGGCCGTTCACAGGAGCGAAGGACTGGAAAGGTTTTTTGGCCGCAAAAAGACAGCATTCAATCTTGAAAAACTGGCTTCGGAAGAAGAAAAAAGCATCCTTCAGGGCTTCATCGAATTTGGCAGCATCACTGTAAAACAGATCATGCGCACCCGTCTGGAGGTCCACGGCATCGACTTTCAGCTGAATTTCGCCGGGTTGAAACAAAGAGTGGAAGAGCTGCATTATTCCCGCCTGCCCGTTTACCGCAAGAGCCTGGATGACCTGGCCGGCATGATCCATACGAAAGACCTGATCACCCACCTGAACGAGCCCGATGACTTCGACTGGCATAAGCTCATCCGCCCGCCTTTTTTTGTGCATGAACACAAATTGATAGAGGATCTCCTGCACGAGTTTCAGCAGAAAAGGATCCATTTTGCCATTGTCGTGGATGAGTTTGGCGGCACCAGCGGCATCGTCACACTGGAAGATATCATGGAAGAGGTCATCGGTGACATAAGAGACGAGTTCGATGAAGAAGAGAGCGGCAACAGGCGGCTGGACGACGGCAGCTATATCTTCGAAGGCCGCACCATGCTGAATGATGTTTGTAAGGCTATGCTCCTGCCCGTAGATACTTTTGACGAGGTTAAGGGTGACAGCGATTCGCTCGCCGGGCTAATCCTGGAACTATCCGGTAAGATCCCTAAGGTGAATGACATGATACCCTGCGGAGACTTTGAGTTCACTATACTCGACGCAGACAGCAGCAGGATAAAAAAAGTAAAGGTCACCGTTAAAATGAATGCTTAAATTGAATACGACAAAGTTTTTCACCGTCCTTGGAATTTGTTGCATAGTATCCACCTTCATCTCCTCCTGTAACAGCGATTTTACCCTCAAAAGAAGGGGGTATTTCAAAATAGACTTCCCCCGGCACCAGTACCGCACATTCGATCAGCCGGGTTATCCCTATGCTTTTGAATACCCTGTATATGCCAATGTAGTGCGGGATACCTCATTTTTCGAATCAAGCCCTGAAAACCCTTACTGGATCAATATCGATTTTCCCCGGTTCAACGCAAAGATCTACGTCAGCTACAAGGACATCGGACGCAACAGCTTCGACAAGCTGCGGGACGACGCATTTAAAATGACCTTCAAACACACGTATAAAGCTTCCTCCATTGACCAGACCCCCATTCAGACGGCCAATGGAGTGGGCGGTATCTTTTTCAACGTAGGAGGCAATGCGGCCACCGCCCATCAGTTCTTCGTCACCGATACCACCAGACATTTTCTCCGGGGAGCCCTGTATTTCGATACTGCCCCCAACGAGGATTCCCTGAGACCCGTAAATGAATTCCTGCAGGAAGATATGAACCATCTGATCAATACTTTCCGCTGGAAGTAAAGTATATTTGTATCATATATCATCGCAATTTATGATAGCAATCGACAATGTCCTGGTAAGCGACCTCCTGGTGGAAGAGCAGTTCGTTTGCGACCTCCTGAAATGTAAAGGAGGCTGCTGTGAAGACGGAGACGCAGGCGCCCCGCTGGAAAAGGATGAAATGGACAGGATCAATGAGGTCTATGAGACCGTAAAGCCCTACCTGACCGCGGCAGGAATAAAAGAGATCGAAGGCCGCGGCCGTTATAACTACGATCGGGAATTTGGCTGGGTCACCCCCACCATCGAAGGAAAGATGTGCGCTTATGGGTTTAGGGACAGCAAGGGTATTATAAAATGTGGAATAGAACAGGCTTATTACGACGGCAAGATCAGCTGGAAAAAGCCCATCAGCTGCCACTTATACCCCGTGAAGATCAGTAAGACAAAGACCCACGAAGTGGTGAATTATGAGCCCCGCGAAACAATGTGCCGGCCTGCCTGTGTCAATGGTAAAAAGTTAAAAGTGCCTGCTTATGTTTTCCTGAAAGAATCCCTCGTGCGTAAATTCGGAGCCGATTTCTACAAAGCCCTGGATGAGGTGGCGAAAAAATACTTTAAACCATGACCGATACAGCAGCCAGTTTCATCGCCCGCAGCACTGTAAAGGCGGAGGATATGGACCACCGGCGTAAGATCAACTTCAACATCGGCCGGTATAACGCCGTCGTTCCACAGGGCAAACAGCAATTCGGGGACCTGAACCTGGCCCGGGAAAGAGCCAAGAATATCAAATGGAGAGCCCTCGAAACACTTGACAATCATCTTGAAGAATTTGAGGCCATCTTCACACAGCGGGGCGGAAAGGTCATCTGGGCTGAAAATGCCGCCTCTGCACTGAAAGAGATCCTGGCCATTTGTAAGGAGAGGAATTGCCGGACCATCGTGAAAAGCAAAAGCATGGTCACCGAAGAGCTCAAATTGAATGATTTCCTGGAAGAAAATGACATCGAGTCCATAGAGACAGACCTCGGGGAATATATCCAGCAATTGGACGGCGAGCCGCCTTATCACATCGTTACACCGGCCATGCATAAGAGTAAGGAAGATGTGGCAAAGCTCTTTTATGAAAAATTGCATACAAAACCCGGACTCACCCCTGAACAGCTCACACTGGTAGCAAGGGAAAAATTACGGGAGAAATATGTGCAGGCAGAGATCGGTATTACGGGAGCTAATTTCATTATTTCGGACTCAGGAGCCATCGCTGTCACGGAAAATGAAGGCAACGCACGCCTCAGCTGCGCTTTTCCCAAAACACACATCGTCATCGCCGGCATCGAAAAAGTGATCCCCTCCCTTACAGACCTGGGACTGTTCTGGCCATTGCTGGCCACCTACGGCACAGGTCAGCGGGTCACCGTATACAATACTATCGTCACCGGCCCAAAACAGCCGGGTGAGACGGACGGACCGGAAGAAATGATTGTTATTCTCCTGGATAATGGCCGGACCAATATCCTCGCTAATGAAAAAACGCGCGAAAGCCTTTACTGTATCCGCTGCGGGGCCTGCCTCAACGCTTGTCCCATCTACAAGAACGTCGGCGGACATAGCTATGGCACCACATACAGCGGACCGATCGGCTCAGTCATTACTCCTCACCTGAAAGAGATGGGCGAGTGGAAACATCTCAGCTATGCCTCCTCTCTTTGCGGCAATTGCACGGAAGTATGTGCCGTGAAGATCAACCTGCATGAGCTGCTTCTCGAGAATAGATACGAGGCCGTTGAAAAAGGGTATGCCACCTGGTCTGAAAAGCTGGCCTGGAAAGCCTGGAAAAAGGCCAGCCTCAACCGCGGGTTGATGAATATGGGAAGCCACAGGATGAAGAACTGGATCGTCAATAAGGCATTCAAAGCCTGGACGGCGCATCGGGACGAGCTGGACTTTTCTCCAAAGACCTTCAATGAAAGATGGAAGGCCGAAAGAGGGTGATGATAAATTAGTATGCTTTTATTATATACCCCTCATATCACTCCACGACTGCGCTACATTGTCGACTTCATCGGCAGGGAGCTTTTCGACGAACCGGTCGCGCTTACTGCGAACATTAAGGAATATGCCGGCTATGCCGGGCCCCGTCTGAATTATTCAGAGGAAGAGCTGGACGAAGTGGAATTCTTTTTGCGCAATACACCGCTCCTGCAGGAGACGGGCATACATGCAGCGGAGATCGAATGCTTCGAGCTCAACTTTCACAAGGCTTTTTTCCCTACTGAAGGCGATTTTCCCTTCGACATTTTCGCTGCCTCCTTCTATCTGCTCAGCCGGTATGAGGAATACCTGCCCGGTAGCCCGGATGAATATGGACGCTTCGACCACACACGCTCGCTGGCCTGGAGAGAAGGCTTTCTGGATATCCCGCTGGTAAATATCTGGATCCAGGAATTCAAAAAAGCACTTGCTAAAAAATACCCCACCCTCGTCTTTCGCTATCCTTCCTTCAAGTTCATCCCTACTTATGACATCGATGTGGCGTATAGCTATCTGCATAAAGGATGGAAAAGGAACCTGGGAGGTTTGCTGCTGTCACTGTCAAAAGGCGAATGGTCGAAGATCAGGGAAAGGATCAGCGTATTGCAGGGCCGCAGGCAAGACCCTTTCGATGCTTATGAATGGCTGGATTCACTGCACTTGTATTGCCGCCTGCGGGCCTACTATTTCTTCCTGGCAGCCGCCCGGCAAAAAGAACTTGACAGGAACATTTCTCCGGATGGTCCGGGCCTGCAGGACCTGGTGCGCTATCATGCCGCTGGCTATCGTGTTGGCGTCCATCCATCCTGGCAGAGCGGCGACAGGGAAAGCAGCCTGAAAGAAGAGATAGAATGGATGGAATGTATGACTGAAAAAGAGGTCATCCGCAGCCGCCAGCATTATATAAGGTTTACATTGCCCCAAACCTATCGGCTCCTGATAAAATATGGCATTCAGCAGGACTTTTCTATGGGCTACGGCAGCATCAATGGCTTTCGCGCTTCCGTAGCCTCCTCCTTTTACTGGTATGACCTGGAAAAAGAGGAAACCACCGCCCTTCGCCTGTTCCCCTTTTGCTTTATGGACGCCAATTCCTTTTATGAGCAGCACGATACGCCTGCCCAGGCTATGCGCGAGCTAATGCATTATTATCACCTGATCAGGAAGGTCAACGGACTGATGGTGACCATCTGGCACAATACTTTTCTTGGCAGCGACCCGCAATTTGCAGGCTGGAAAAAAGTCTATGAAGTATTCCTGAAAGAAGAGGTGTTCTGGGATGCCTGAAAAGGGCGGAGCACTTTTCGCCTGCCCCACGGGCAGGCCGTCATTAGCCCCGCCAGCCTCCGCAGGAGGCGGAGTGATCGCTGAACACAGCATGCATACAGGAAAACCTCTCTTAATGTTTAAAGTGCCTGATTCCCGTCAGCACCATCACCAGTTTATTCTCTACACAATAGTCTATCGAATCCTTGTCACGGATGGAGCCTCCCGGCTGAATAAAGGCCGTAATTCCCGCTGCATGGGCGATCTGGACGCTGTCATTAAAAGGGAAGAACGCATCGGATGCCAGCACCGCTCCCTTCAGATCGAAACTGAATTGTCCCGCCTTGGCAATGGACTGCCGTACAGAATCCACACGGCTGGTCTGTCCGCAGCCCTTGCCGATCAGCTGCCTGTCTTTTACAAGGGCAATAGCATTGGATTTCAAATGTTTACAAACAATATTGGCAAAGCTGAGATCATCTTTTTCCGAGCTGGAGGAAGTACGGCCTCCTACTTCTTTCCATTCACTGTAATTGCCCTCATCCTGCTGTTGCTGCAATACGCCGTTCAGCAGCCTCCGGTATTGAGAGCGGTTCGCCAGCTGGGCCTTCTGACGAAGGACGATGCGGTTCTTCTTCGAACGCAGCACTTCCAGGGCATCTTTATCATACGCCGGCGCGATCATTACCTCGAAGAAGATCTCATTGATCGCTTCCGCTGTGGCCTTATCCACCGGGGCGCTGCAGGCTAATACACCCCCGAAAGCGCTTTCGGGGTCGCCTGCCAGGGCCGCATCCCAGGCTTGTTTCAGCGAAGGACGGATGGAAATACCGCAAACATTTGTGTGTTTTATGATGGCGAAAACAGCACCCTGCGTACCGTCAAATTCCTGGATCAGCTGTACCGCAGCGTCCACATCCACCAGGTTATTATACGATAATTCCTTGCCATTCACCTGGTCGAAAAGCGCTGACAGATCGCCGAAAAAACGGGCTGATTGATGGGGGTTTTCACCGTATCTTAAACTCTTGGGGGAGGCAACAGACTCCAGGAAGTAATCCGGCTCCTGCGCAGGGGCGGTGGAGGCGACACCAGGGGAAGTGACGGAAGAAGGGGATATAAAATATTGGGCGATCACCACATCATAGTGTGCGCAAACTTCAAAAGCCTTGGCAGCCAGCATCCGGCGCTGTTCCAGCGTAGTGGTCCCTTTTTGCTCATCCAACAGCTGCTCCAGATAAGGGTATTCCTTCCTGGAAGCTATGACAACCACGTCTTTATGATTTTTGGCGGCGCCCCGGATCATCGAGGGTCCCCCCACATCGATCTTCTCGATAATTGCTTCGTCATCGCTGGTGGAAGCCACCGTCTCCTCGAAAGGATATAGGTCTACGATCACCAGGTCGATCTCCGGAATGTGATAACGGGCCATCTCTTCCAGATCAGTGGGTCTGTCCCTTCTTCCCAGGATGCCTCCAAAAACCGAAGGATGCAGGGTTTTCACCCTTCCACCTAGGATGGAGGGGTAGGAAGTGAGGCTCTCTACAGGCGTACAGGGCAGGCCCAACGACTCAATAAACTGCTGTGTGCCGCCCGTGGAATAGATGATTACACCTTCCTGGTGTAGTTTTTTAACGATGTTGTCCAGGCCATTCTTGTAAAAAACGGAGATAAGCGCCGATTTGATCTTCTTATGCATGATTGGGGTGTTGAGAAGGCGCGAAATTACGAAAGTGAAAGCCTTCAAACCATAAAAATCAATAGGAAAGAAAAAAAGAGGGGATAATAACTCCGGGATAACCCCCTGCCGAAGAGGCAGCGGGTACCCGGGAGTTTTGAATGGTAACAGCGGTAAGCACTGAGGGCAAACAACGGTAGCATATTTGTAATGCCCGGGTGATTTCTCATGTGTACTAAAATCGGCCCGATCCGCGTTTAAAACATAAGGAAACAACAGCATACATACCCATACACGCTTGAAAACAAACAGGATAAGGTGTTAATGGTTATGTATGCTGTTGCCGATGCATAGTAATGTAGTGGTCAATAATTTTTGATTAGATCTGTACGATACATACAAGGTAGCAACATGACACAACACTTAGTTTCCATCACGCTTTAAGGATATCAAATTGTAAAAACGGGACAATCATGAACCTCTCCCTACTAATGTCAGATAAAATCTCCGATCCTGAAGAAATCCGGCTGAAAACTTCACACGGTATTTTCTTGCGTATTATACGTGCCTTTTGACCACGTCTTTTTACGTCCCCTTTCATCGTTTATTTACTGTTTTTTTATTGACTAAAAAACGTTTTTTTTGTCATATTTAGCACCTGAGTCTTTGATCTCCTTTACTTTACAAATAATACTAATTTATAATTATTTGATTGATACTTTTTTGTGCATAGTCTCTCAGAGACTTGGGGAATACTTTTACTGAAGCAAATTATTCTTCAAACTCTAAAGCGAACTAACAATGAGCACAATTGACAAAAAATCATTAACGGTTGGAAAGTACGTCGGCACCGAGCATGTAGATACGCTCATCCGTAATTATAAAAAGGAAAGATGGCTGCAGAATTCAGAAAGACTCGGCAAGGAAGATTCCTTGGGGATTTGGTTTAGTGCTGACGAATTGGAAGAGTTTATCCAGACCGCAAAGCAGCATGGCGCTGATGGAATCCGTCTTTGCTTCGGTGTTTACGGTGAAAACGCTCCCAGGCCAGGCATGGAAGGCAAACAGACAATCGCTTTTATTGCAACTTCCAGCGAGCAGGAAGGATCGAATACAACCGTTCATAAGGATGTTTACATTAAGGAAGATGGAAAAAAAGGACTGCTGGCCTACAATGCAGGCGCCATGTTCCCCTGGGTTATTCCCCCGTCTACCACTACAATGGAAGTCGGAGCACTAATGGTGGCAGGAAAAGATGGCTTGTCGATCATATAACTATAGCATTTATTAGACCCAATCCCTGAATGGTCATACGCCGCCCCGTAAGTAAATTTCCGGGGCGGCTTCTTTTTTAAGACAAGGGCTTTTCAGTACCAGGAAATTCCGCTACTTTAGAGACCACGTATGAGCCCCGTGATCTATATCATTTTTATTGCTCTGAGCTTTGTAGCCAGCCTTACTGTCTATTTTTCTTCTCAAAAAAACATTTACCTGCTTTTTTTCCCTGTATTTCTTTTTTTCACACTGGTGGTCGAATTTATAGGGTTCTACAGTTTTTCTAAAGGAAGACCCTCTATTACCCTTTACAATTTCTTTACATCCTTTGAATTCCTATTTTATATGCTGCTGCTGAGAAATGTGATACACAACCTGAAAGCTAAAAAGGTCATTTTTCATACTGCATGGCTGTATATCCTCCTGCTTCTAATAAATTTCCTCTTTATCCTTAAAATATCGGCTTTTTCTGCCACGACTTATGCGCTAGGTTGTCTGGTTATAACTGGCATTTGTATTTATTATTTTTATGAATTGTTCCAGTCTACACGCTCACTCAACCTCCTCCGGCAGCCCATCTTCTGGATATGCGTCGGGCTTTTGTTCTTCTATTGCTGTAGCTTCCCCATATTCGGACTATACAATTTCCTTAATAAAGCGCCAAGGATCATTCAAAAAAATTTACAGACTATCCTGGTCTTGCTGAATGTTTTCTTATATTCATCTTTCACTATCGCTTTTTTATGCCGGATCAGGGTCAGGAACTCTACGTCGTAGTCCTTTTGGGTATGGTGCTGGCCTTGCTATTGGTCGGCTTTATCCTTTTCTTGCTATTCCTTTACCAAAAAAGACAACATCGTCAGGAGCAGCAACTCGCCCGCATGAAGCAGGAATACGAACAGGAAGTGCTCCGCAGCCAGTTGGAAATGCAGGAAGCCACTTTCAAGACCATCGCCCAGGAACTCCATGACAACATCGGCCAGGTATTATCGGTGGTCAAACTCTCCCTGTCCATCCTGCCCCTGGAAACCCAGCACCCCGCCTACGAAAGCGTCCAGAACAGCCGCCAGATGCTCAATAAGATCATCTACGATATGGCGGATCTCACCAAAAGCCTCCATACAGACCGTATCTCCCAGATCGGCCTGGTAGAAGCCATCCGGTTCGACCTGGAAAGCCTCCGCCGGACAGGCCTGGTAGAAGTGGAATTCTCCGTGGAAGGGGACGAATTTGCATTCGAAAGCCAGCGTGCCATCTTCCTTTTCCGCATGTTCCAGGAGATGATAAACAATATTTTAAAGCATTCTAAAGCCACTCACGTAAATATTGCGGTAAATTACTCAATTGATGATAAATTTGTTTTGCGGGTGGAGGACAACGGGATAGGATTTGATCCGGAAAAGAAACAGGTATCAGCGTCCTCCTCCAGCGGTATAGGCCTGAAAAGTATGACAAACCGTGCCCGTCTCATTGGCGGAGAGATCACCATTCAGAGCCAGCCTGGAAAAGGCACTGTTATCAAAGTGGAATTGCCCCTCGAAAGGGAAGCTTTATAATTTTTTTATGGCTGCATCACTTAAGAAAATACAGGTTGGCATTGTTGATGATCATAGTCTTTTACGGAAGGCATTGGCAAAATTGATCGACTCTTTCGAAAATTACACCGTCCTGTTCGAAGGAGATAATGGAAAAGAGATAAAGAATAAGGTCACGCAGCACATCGTACCCGACATCATCCTCCTCGACGTAAATATGCCGGATATGGACGGATATGAGACGGTGCGCTGGCTCCATAAGAACTACCCCCAGATCAAAGTGCTGGCCCTCTCCATGTCCAGCGACGAGAATACCATCATCCGCATGCTCCGGCTGGGCGCCAAAGGCTACATCATGAAGAACATCGAACCCGAAGAACTGAAAGTAGCCCTGGATTCCATCATGAAAAAAGATTTTTACCTGTCCGAATATATTTCCGGCAAGATCATCAGCGGCCTCCATAAAGACCTGGGCAATCCCGAAGATCCTATCATCCTCAGCGATAAAGAAAAAGAATTCCTCCGGCTCATCTGTTCGGAGCTCACCTACAAGGACATTGCCGACAAAATGTTCATCAGCCCCCGCACCGTCGACAATTATCGCAATACCCTCTTTGAAAAATTAAAAGTACGCACCCGCGTAGGTCTGGTAATGTTCGCTATCAAGAACGGCTTGGCCGAGATCTAGGGCTTGCTCCTGCGCCTGCGCGTCAGCGTAATAAGCAAAGCCGGCAGGAACACCAGGTTCGTCACTGTCGCAATCACCAGCGTCAGCGAGGTCAGCCATCCCAACGCGAAGATCCCGCCAAAATCACTAAAGCAAAAAATGACAAACCCCGCGATCAGCACCATCGAAGTATATAATATGCTAATGCCTGTCTTGTTGATCGTCTCGATCACCATTTGCTGCGGATCAGCCTGCTTGCCGTCCGGTCCACGGGATTCCTGCTTATAATTCACCAGGAACCGGATCGTGATATCGATGGCAATGCCCAGCGCAATGCTGAAAATGATCACCGTGGATGGCTTTAGCCGGACCCCCGCCCATCCCATTATGCCCGCCGTTATGATCAATGGTATGATATTGGGCACCAGGCTGCAAAGCAATATCCGGAAAGATCTGAACAGGAAAAGCATACAGGCTGCGATCAGCACAAATGCCCATTGAATACTATCCTTCAGCCCCTTGATGATAAAGCTGCTGCCCTCCAGGTAAGTGACACTGGTGCCCGTAAGCTCTACATGGTATTTTGCGGTGTCGAAAAGGAGCTTCGTCTTCTTTTCAAGGTCATCCAGGATCAGCGGGAGACGGCTGCTGCCTACATCGGCCATGTTTACACTGACACGCAGCCGCTGATTGTCTTTGTCTACAAAACTCTTCAATAGCTGGTTGAGATTATTGTTCCCTCCTTTCAGTCCAGCCTTTCGGGCCGTGTCATCTCCCCCTTTCAGATACGACGACAAGAAAGGCAGGTCCAGCGAATTAGGCACGCCATAGTTGGCGCTGTCACCTCCGTAATAAGACTGACGGACGAATTTCAACCCTTCCACCAGCGACAATGGCCGGGCCATCTCCGGCTTCGACGCAATATATTGTGACAGCTGTTCCACGCTGTCCAGCGTCTGCAGCATATTGATCCGCAACCCATTCTTTCTGCGGGTATCTACTATGATCTCCAGGGGCATAACACCCTTAAAATGATGTTCGAAAAACTTCAGATCGGTGTAGATCGGGTCCTTCTGAGGCAGATCATCCACAATAAAACCTTCCGATTTCAGCCTGAACATGCCCACAACCGCCAGGACAAGCATTACAAATGTCACGGCATAGATCGTCCGTTGATGGTGAAGGGTCCAGATCTCCAGCTTCCGCAAAATGGCGGTCAGCCACCTGTTCTCCAGGTATCGCGTATGGTGCGGCCTGGGCGGAGGAAGATAACTGAGAACCACCGGGATCAGAATAAAGGAGATAAAGAACAACATCATGATGTTAATACCCGCCACCACGCCAAACTGGTTCAGGATAGCGCTCCGGGTCAGGGCAAAAACACCGAATCCAATAGCTGCCGTCAGGTTGCAGAACAAGGTGACAACCCCCATGCGTCCGATCATCGCCAGCAGCGCTTCACGCTTGTCTCCCGATTCCCGGTATGCCGTATGATATTTATTAAGGAAATAGATACAGTTCGGTATGCCGATGACCACCATTAAGGTAGGTGTCAGGGCATTCAGCAGCGTGATCTTGTATCCCAGCAGGTCCATCGTCCCAAGGCTGAAGATCACCCCGACGATCACCACCCCCAGCGAAAGGAGCATGGCGCCCAGGCTACGGAAGAAGATTACCAGGATGATCGCCGACAACAACACGGATCCCAGCAGGAACCAGGTGGTTTCCCGGGATACTTTTTGCGCCATCACGGTCCTGATCAGCGGCAGACCACTGAGATGCATCTCCAGGTTATGCTGCGCCCCGAAAGCCTTTACCTCTTTTATGATGGCGTTTACCGTGACGATCCGTTTGGCAGAATTCATCACGTCCTTATTCACCCGCACCGCCATTAACCAGGTATTCGTCTCGGCATTATACAGCAATCCCTTGTAAAAGGGAAGGCTCCTGAACACCGATTTGCCGCTGTCGATCTCGGCCTGCGACTGCGGATGCGCCGGGAAAATAGCAAGGGCATGGGGCTTTTCCGTGACGGAATCCTTTACCAGGTTGATCGCCATAGGAGTGCTCAGCACATCGTCCACTCCGGTTATCTTCTTTAATTTTTCGCCCAGAGCAATATATCCGGAAAAGATCTCCTTTTCAAAAAGCTTGTCCGTCTGCACTCCGACGACCAATAGATTGCCGTCATCCCCGAATTGCTTGCGGAAATTCAGATTCGCGATGTATTTGGGATTGTCCGTAGGAATGCTGCTGTTGAAATCATAGCTCAGCTTGACCCTGGAAGCATGATAGGCCATGAAGCCCGTGGCCGTCAGTAAAAAAAGAAGTAAAAACAACCGGAATTTTAGGACCAGGCGTGCCAGGGATTCCCACATGGTAATGATTTTTGTAAGTCAACGGTTTTTGCCGTGCGAAGGTCCGTTATTTTACCGGCTTTTCCAGCGCCGGAAAGATGCTTTTAGCCACCTTCCCGTTAACTTTGGCCATCGCAACGATCAAAAAAATACGGTTTACCGTGTCCTGCGCCCTTCTGTGCTGGCATTCCGGCCGGGCGCAAACCCCTGCCATCGGCCATTGGCGGGAGCATTTGCCCTATCATCAGGCCATCGCCGTAGCCGGCTCGGCAGGGAAAATATACTGTGCCACCCCTTTCAGCATCTTTTTAGTGGATAAGGAAGACAACAGTATGGAAAGGCTCAGTAAGACCAACGGGCTCAGCGAAACAGGCATCAGCGCCCTCTGCTACGACCCCGGATCCGATAAGCTGACCATTGCCTATACCACCAGCAGCATCGACATCCTCTCCGGCGGACAGACCTTTAATATCCCGGATATCCGGCAAACGGGCAGGGGAGGTGACAAGACCATCTACCAGGCCATCGCCTATAATAATAATGTGTACCTGTCCACAGGCCTGGGCATCATCGTCCTTGATGAAGACAAATACGAAGTAAAAGACACCTACATTATAGGATCGGACGGCGACTCAGTCGCCGTACAGGCCGTCGCCTCCGATGGAAACCTTTTGTATGCCGCCACCGCCGATGGGCTGAAACAAGCGCCCCTGAATTCCCCCGACCTGGCTGACTATCATAACTGGTCCCTTCCGGTAGGCAACGAAGGCCCCTGCCGTCAGGTAATATCCCTCGACGGTGAGATCATCGTCCTGCGCAGCGATTCCATTGTTGCCCTGATCAACAACAGCTGGACAACAGTGTACAACAGTTCCTGGCATATCAATAACCTGTCAGTCAGCGAACGTCGGCTGCTGGTTTGCGAACAAGACGGGGACAGCGGCCGGGTGACGATCCTGACGGGATCGGGACAGATCGAAAGAGTCCTGCAGCAGCCTGGCAGTCTCCGCAGCCCTCGTCAGGCGCTGCTGTTACAAGGTGAACCCTGGGTGGCGGATGCCATCACAGGCCTCTCTGCCTGGGGGACCGCCGGCTCCCAGGCCCGGTCCTATATCCCCAATTCCCCGGGTGGGCTGGCGACCGGACCCATGACCATCCACCAGGACCCCACAGCCGGCCCGGGCGCCGCCGGTGTTCTCTGGGCAGCTTCAGGAGGCGCCGACACCAGTTGGAGTCCTCTGGGCGACAACAATGGCGGGCTCTATCGACTTGATGGCAACGGTTGGACAAACTATAATAAGGACTCCTATCCCGTATTCGACAGCATCTTCGACTTCAGCGCCATCTCCTATAACCCCAGGGACAGCAGCCTCTGGGCCGGTTCTTTCGGAGAAGGATTGCTGGAAAGGAGGTCAGGCGACCAGTTCACCGTCTACGCTGCAGGTTCTCCCATCGGCCCGTCCCTGGACAACCCTTCTGCCTACCGCGTCAGCGGCCTGGCTTTCGACAAGGACGGCAATGGCTGGATCGCCAATTATGGCGCCGCCCGCGATCTCTTGCTAAGACAGGCCGACGGCAGTTGGTCCTCTTTTGCCATCCCCTTTGCTCATACGGGAAATGCCGTCTCACAAGTGTTGGTGGATGATAATAAACAAGTGTGGATCGTCTCGCCAAAAGGGAATGGCGTCTTTTGCTACAGCCCCGGCGCTTCATTAAGCAGTGCTGCGGACGATCAATGGAAATATTATCGTACAGGTACGGGCAATGGCCACCTGCCTGACAATCATGTTTATTGCCTGGCCAGGGACAGGAACGACATCATATGGATAGGTACGGCTAACGGCATCGGCTTGATACAATGCGCCGGGCAGGTATTTGGGGCGGGTGGCTGTGACGCGGTATGGCCTGTGGTACAATTCGATAATTTTGCAGGCTACCTTTTCGGCGGCCAGGCCGTGCAGGCCATCGCAGTAGATGGCGCTGACAGAAAATGGATCGCCACCCGCAATGGTGTATGGCTTATCACACCCGATGCGCAAAAGATTGTCTACCATTTTACGGCAGATAGCACCCCCCTCCTCAACAACGATGTAAGGAATATCGCCATCGATCCACGGACAGGAGAAGTTTTTTTTGCTACAGCCGGTGGGCTTTGCTCATTTCGAAGTACGGCAACGGAAGGCGGGGACCATAATACAGATGTGTTGGTATTTCCCAACCCTGTACCCCCCGATTATACAGGCGTCATCGCTATCAGAGGCCTGGTGGATGGAGCCTTCGTCAAGATCACCGCCCCGGATGGACGCCTGGTTTATCAGACCAATGCGCTGGGAGGGCAGGCTATCTGGGATGGAAGGGACTACAGGGGCCGAAAGGTTGCCACCGGTGTCTACCTGGTACTGATATCCGATGAGAGCCGGCATGAAAAGTCATCGGCAAAGATCGTTTTCATCGGTAAATAACAAACGAAATGGAGCTGCATAAAACAAAAGGAATGGTATTCAGAACGGTGAAGTATGGGGAGACAAGCCTCATCGTCACCGTCTATACGGAACTTTTCGGTGTGCAATCCTATCTGGTCAACGGCGTGCGGACTTCCACAAAGAAAGGGCCGGGTAAAGCCAACCTCTTTCAATCCGCCGCCATGCTCGACCTCGTCGTCTACCATAATGAGCTGAAACACCTGCAGCGGATAAAAGAGTTCAAATGGGGATACCTGTATAAGCACTTGTTCTTCGACGTGATAAAAAATTCAGTCGCTTTATTTATGGTGGAGCTCTTGCAGAAATGCCTCAAGCAGCCGGAGCCAAATGCAGAGCTCTTTTATTTCATCGAGGACGCCTTCATTCACCTTGACGAGGCGCAAGGCCCTGTGCTGGCTAATTTCCCGCTGTTTTTCACCCTCCACCTGGCAGGTTTTTTCGGCTTCCGCATCGAAGATACCTGGTCGGACCGCAGCTCAATACTGGACCTGCAGGAAGGGACATTCGTAACGGAACACCCAACTCATCAACACTACCTGGAAGGCGGCTACGCCTATACCACATCCCAGCTGCTGCGGGTGAGACAGCCCGCCGAGCTCAGCCAACTACTGCTCAACCAGGATACCCGGCGCCATTTGCTACAGGCCTATCGGACCTTTTATGCCCTGCACATCCCGGACTTCGGTGAAATGAGGACATTGGCCGTATTGCAAACGATCATCAGCGCCTAGATAAGGCGCTGCGCCTTCGAACCCTTCGTAAATTTTCCATCGGCCATATTAGTGATCAATACCAATCCCGGCTGCTTGCCCGGGGCAAACGCTCCAAGCACCCCGTCCAATTGCAGGACCTCCGCCCCATTGAATGTCGCCCACTGCAGTAATGTTGCAGTCGGCAACGCGGGGAAATACCGCTGCAGCGTTTTCATCTCCTCCAGGATATCCAACTGGTGATTGGATGCCAGGCTGTCCGTGCCCAAAACGATCATACAGTTATTGCGCATCAGCAGGTCCACGTCCGGCAACTGTCCGCCAATATAAAGATTGGCATTCGGGCAAAGGCAAAAACAGAGGTTGGGCCCGCCTTTCCATGCCAGATCCTCTTCCCGGGTATCCACATTGTGTACGAGCAGCAGGGTCTGATTACGGTAGAAATGAGGCAGATAGCCCGCCATGCTTCTTTGACCCGTGCCGTTAAAGAAGGAAATATCCAATCCCAGCGCCTGGTACAACCGGAGAAAATCTCCCTGACCCGTTTGACAGAAAACGTTCTCCGCCTCGCTTTCCTGGTTATGGATCGTGATCAGCTGGTTGCCGGGAAAATTGGCGATCAGCCCAAAAAGACGGGGCGAGACAGAATAGGGCGCATGTGGCGCCAGCGAATTTGAAACGATCGGCATTGCATAGGCCTCCGCAAATTCCAGGAACAGCTTTAGGGCAGCCTCAAAGCGGTCGGGAGCCGTCTGTTCAATGAACCCCATGGTCTCGATAAAATTGTGATAATACAGTCGTCCTTCCGCCTTTTGGCTAAGCGTGTGGCTGGTGTTACAAATATCCCCTACGGCGACAATGCCGTTTTGCAGCATGGATCCCTCCGCCTCAGCAATAGCAGCCAGTATCCGGGAAACTTCCTCTTCCTGGGCTGCCGCAGCACCCCTTCCCCGGATCACGCTCAGCAGAAAGTCCACCATTCCCGTTTTTTCCGGCAGAAGACCCTTCATATGCGACAGCTCCAGGTGACAGTGGCAGTTGACAAATCCCGGCGTGAGCAGTCCCGGAAGCGTTTCCACGCCTTCACCCGCATCTGCCGCCGGAAGGATGGTTTCCACCGTTCCGTCGTCGCTGGTTATCAATACTGTCCCTTCGGGTGCCATTTCCCGGCCTGTAAATAAATAGTTCGCGCTGAATTTTCGCATTTTGATGTAGGTTTGCAGGCCCGATTAGGTACAATTGTACTCAATCTAGAGGGATCCTAAAAGTAGCAAAAAGTATGTTAGATAAGTTAGAAGCCATAAAGGCGAGATTTGAAGATCTGGGAGTAGCCCTGAGCAATCCGGAGATCGTCAGCGACAACCGGAAGTTCAGAGAGATAAGCAAAGAGTACCGTAACCTGGAAAAGATCGTTCAGGCTTATAAGGAATATAAGGACCTGTTGGATACCATCGACTTCAATAAAGAGGCCTTGAACGGTGACGACGCCGAACTGCGGGACCTGGCCAAAGCCGAAGCATCAGGCCTGGAGGAAAGAAAGGAGAAGATGGAGGCTTTTGTTCGTCAGATGCTGATCCCTAAAGACCCGCAGGACGAAAAGAATGCTATCCTGGAGATCAGGGCCGGTACGGGCGGAGATGAAGCCAGCTTGTTCGCAGGCGATCTCCTTCGCATGTACATAAAGTATTGCGAACGGAGAGGTTGGAAGACCGCTATCCTCAGCGAGAGCGAAGGCACCGTGGGTGGGTACAAGGAAGTGCAGGTGGAAGTGGTCGGTGATGATGTGTACGGTACGCTTAAATTCGAGAGCGGTGTTCATCGCGTTCAAAGGGTGCCGGATACGGAGACCAGCGGGCGCGTACATACAAGTGCGGCTACGGTAGCCGTAATGCCCGAGGCGGAAGAAGTGGATTTCGAATTGAAAGAAAGCGACGTGAAGATGGAGACAGCCCGCAGTGGCGGCGCCGGCGGCCAGAATGTAAATAAGGTGGAAACAAAGGTCTTTCTTACACATATTCCCACAGGCGTGGTCGTGGTCTGCCAGACGGAACGCAGCCAGCTGGGCAACAGGGAAAAGGCCATGCAGATGCTGCGCACCAAATTATACGAAGAACAGGTACGCAAACAGGAAGAAGAAATTTCCCGTCACCGGAAAAGCCTCGTCAGCACAGGAGACCGCAGCGCCAAGATCCGGACCTACAATTTCCCACAGGGCCGGGTGACGGACCATCGCATCGGCCTCACCGTCTATAACCTGGACGACGTCCTGAATGGAAATATCCAGGAATTTCTCGACGCGCTTCAATTTGCGGAGAATGCCGAGAAGATGGCCCGGCAGAATTAGCGCCTCCGGCCCCATCAAATTAAAACGGCATTAAAACCACGCGCGCCACCCTCACGGTTCTGGGTAGTTAGTGGTATATTCCCATTTTTTAGGATCTTTTAACGCTTGGCCTGTAAACCTTTTCTCCGATTTTGCGTCTTTATATAGTAGAAGTTCTTTAAAAAAGCAGCTAAAATCTTGCTATAAACCATAAGATTACGTATCTTAAGAGAGTGAATGCTAAATAAATGTTATTACTCTTTGGATAAATTACGAAACATCAATTTGCAACGTAATTTTACAGGGCAGGTGAAAATGAAGAGAAATGGATAAGTAATATTGGCACCTGTTTTGCGTTATATAGTTCATAAGTTAGTCTTTTCTATTTGACTCACATAAAGCAGTCAATTTTCTCATAAGCAGTTAGTTTTGGTTACGACCCCTGTTTCTACAGGGGTTTATTTTTTTGCCTTCGGCAAAAAAATAAACCCTGAAGGACCGTTAGGTCCGAAAAGGAAACCTTCGAGACCGTTAGGTCCCCCCTAAATAAACCGTCAAATCAACGTTTGTAACCAATGAAGAGAACATTCGACACCCCATACCCCAACCCTGCCCCGATCATATCGGCAATAATATCTTCCGTATCAAAGTCCCTGAATGGGATAAAGTACTTCTGCACGAATTCCATTCCAATGCCGAATGAATTTCCCAATATGAATATGAAGAAGAACCATCGCAGCAATCGAAGAGAAGACAAAGACCTTCTGCTGAGATAAAAGTTCCAGCTCAGCACAAACCCCCCGAACAAAGAGATATGCACTAATTTGTCGAATTGAGGAATGGAGAAATGAGACTCATTGGGCAGCATAGTCCCGGGGATGGATAGCAGAAAAGCGATGATCAGTGTCCAAAGAATAGGAAGATATACAGACCCCAGATATTTTTTCAGAAATTGATTCATGTAGCGGTGTCCGCTAAAGTAAAAAGAGACCGCCAAACATAAAAATTTTGGACGATCTCTTTATTATAAAATAACATATTGTGGGGCTTTTTTTTCTACCCAGTGTAGAGTTTTTTTCCCGCAGCCCCCGTCCCTATTGACTTTGCAAGGTCTTCCCCAGCGCCTGCATACTGTCCAGCGTAGGTGAAGGACTTCCACCTGTCTTCTCGATGGTGATGGCAAATGCCTGGGCTTTCTTGGTATCCTTCATTTTCAGGATGATCTTATCATCCTTCGCATCGAATACACCCAGGTCCTTGGGTTGTTTCTCGCCGTCGATCAGGGCCCACAACTGGTACTGTTTGTCAGAAGGGAGCTTTGGCATATTCTTCACCACCAGGTATACATTGGAATTGGTGGAATCCCAATAAACATTGGCGGAGGATCTGGGAGCCACCTTTGTACCTACCATATTGACGACGGTGGTGTTGGGGTCTTTTACAATGCTTTGTTCCTGGACGATCTTGTCCAGCGTACCTTGGGTTGAATTCAGCTTTTCCTGTAGGGCGGTGTTGGAGCGTTGCAGCTCGGAGTTCTGGGAGTAGAACTGGTAGCTGAACCAGGCCAGGCCAATAAGCAATACGACAGATGCAGCGGCTACGAAACGCAGCCAGCCGGAAGAACCTTTTTTGCTTTCATTTTGCATGGTGACTATTTTAGGTGGATTTAAAGAAACTCTTTCACCGGCGCCTGCTGAGGCCGTGTCCTCGATAGCTTCTAAAACCTTCACCTTAACCCCCGTGGAAAGCTGCTCGGCATTGGCCAGCGCATGCTTTTCAAGCCCTTCTTCAAATTTGGTACGGGCTGCTACTAATTCGGGATATTGAGCACACAATTGCTCGAATTCAGCACTTTCTGACGGACTGGCCAGACCTAATACATAAGTCTCGATTATGCCACTTTCTATGTACTGTTGTATATTCAATTTACTGTAGGTATTCTCTTAATTGTAACAACGCATTTCTGATCCTGGTTTTTACAGTTCCTAGTGGAATACTCATCATTTCCGCTATTTCCTCATGTGTAAAGCCCTTAAAGTAAGCAAGTTCCATCAATATCCGATGCTCTGGCTTCAGCTTTTCCAGCACCTTTTTCAAGCCGATATTATCTACGTTCAGTTGTGTGGACTGGTTGGCTGTACCCTTATATACGTTGTCCGGGAGCTCCTGGTTTTTCTGAGAATTCTGGTAACTTTTAGACCGTAGCATGTCAATGGAAGCATTCCTGGCAATATTCAGCATCCAGGTAAACAGGCGGCCCTTTGTCTGGTCATACGTGTCGATCTTCCTGTAAATATTGATAAATACCTCCTGCAAAACATCGCTGGCTAATTCGTTATTATCTGTAATGATCTGTTTAATAATACTATAGAGCGCGCCTGCGTAATTGTCGTATAAAGTACTGAAAGCCTGGTTTTCTCGCTGTTTTAAGGCCAGCACTAACTCCTGCTCAGTATTATAGATTTTTGGTATTCCCAAGGTTTTATATGGATGGATACTCTAATATAAGGAAAATAAGGTTCAATGCACGATGTTGCCGTAAGCTGCTGCATCCATCAGCTTGTCCAGGTCCGCCGGATCTTGCACAGTCATTTTGATCATCCAGCCTTCTCCGTACGGATCAGAGTTTACCAGTTCGGGAGAGCCTGCCAGGGCAGGGTTCACCTCCGTAATAGTTCCGGCAATAGGCAGGTACAGATCCGAAACTGTCTTGACAGCCTCTACGGTTCCAAATACAGTCTCAGCGGCCAGGGCCTTACCCACCGTCTCGATCTCCACATATACAATATCCCCCAATTCCTTTTGAGCGAATTCCGTAATGCCGATGATGGCCGTATTGCCATTTTCAAGACGTATCCATTCGTGATCTTTCGTATAGCGTAAATTTTCGGGAAAATTCATGACGATGTATTTTGTGATGCAAATATTAGGAAAAGACCTCAATCGCCCATGATAAAATTTGTATTGGGCTTATTTTCTATTTACAAGTTTCATTTTCAATATACGAACGTCCTGTAAGGGCCTGTCGTTCGGCCGTCCGCTGGTGGGTACGGCGGCGATCGAATCCACCACTTCCATGCCCCGGATCACTTCTCCGAATACCGTATAATGCTGATCAAGATGAGGCGCCCCTCCCTGCGTCTGGTAAACCTCCCGTTCCCCAGCCGGTATTTTCCTGCCTTTCAGACGAAAAGTCTCCACTGAATCCAGTCCGGCAGGAGTGAATACCCTGCCCTGGACGATGTAGAACTGGCTGCCGCTGCTGGCCTGTTGAGGATTGACATCATCCCCTTCTCTGGCTGCCCCCAGCGCCCCCCGTTTGTGAAAAAGGGTAGGGCGGAACTCTGCGGGGATGGTGTAGGCCGGCCCTCCGTCTCCCAGGCTGACGCCTGTCAATGCATGCTTGCTGCCAGGATCTCCCGCCTGGATCATAAAGCGCCGGATGACACGATGGAATAAAATGCTGTCATAGTAACCTTTTTTCACCAGTAACAGGAAATTGTCGCGATGCAGTGGAGTTGAATCCGAGAGGCGAAGGACTACTGTTCCCCGGGTAGTGACCATTTCTACGTCCTTGTGCAGGTCGTTCTTCCGCAGGCCATTGGCAAGCCTCGGATTACAGGAAAAGATCAGAAGGGCGGCAACAACACCCGTTAAGTACTTAAACATAGATTAGACGCCAGCGTTCTCAAAGTATAATAATATGTGATCCTTGAGGAAGTTCTCCTGTTGCGGCATGGTCATGACGGGAAGCGCCTTCAGCTGCTTGAAGTGCGGCCAGCCATCCTCGTCCACCCGGTCCAGCTCATAATACCCGCTTTGCCGGAATAGGGAACATACGGCGATATGCATAAGGTCCTGCTTTTGCTCCTTAGAAAATTTCTTTCGGATATCCCCGAACTCCTGGACGCCAATAAGGAACAAAATGGTTTCCACATCGGGCTTCTTCCCGAATCTTTCCATCAGCTGGGCTTCCAGGTTCCACCACCGCGTCTGCAGGTCATCTTGCGCTTGTTGCATGGTGCAAAGATACTTATATTTTTTCCACCGTCACCGCTGTCCCATAGGCCAGTACTTCCGTCACACCATTCATCACTTCGTTGGCGTCATAACGCATATTGATGATCGCATTGGCGCCTCGCTCGGAAGCGTGCTGCACCATGTACTGAAAAGCCTCTTCCCGGGTCTTTTCACAAAGATCCACATAGATAGAGATCTGGCCTCCGAAAAGAGTCTGCAGGCCGCCGGCGATATTGCCCAGGACACTGCGGCTGCGGACAGTAATGCCCCGTACCACGCCCAGGTTACGTGTGATACGGTAGCCTTCAAGTGCGGTGCTGGTGGTGATCATGGTTTGGTCGAGCATATGACAGGTTTTGGTATGAGTTCGGATAAAATTACGCTTTTACAGTACTATCTTTACCAAAATTTTCAGAAGATGTTACAGGTGGCAGTTATCCGTCAAAACCCTGAATCCGTTAAAGAAAGACTGGATGTCAGGAACTTTAAGGAGACGTATTTGGTAGATACCATCATTCAGCTTGATGATCAGCGTAAAAAGCTGCAGCTGGAAACTGACACGGCCCAATCTAAGATAAATACACTTTCAAAAGATATTGGCCAGCTCATGGCCAGGGGCAATAAGGAAAAAGACGCCCTTTTTATCACCGCCGCCGACGAAAAAAAACAGGAAGTAGCCTCCCTGAAAGCCTCCCTTTCTCCCATTGCTGAAAAACTCGCAGCTGTGGAAGAAGAATTGAACAGCACGCTGATACGGCTACCCAACCTGCCCGCTGCCGTTGTCCCGCGGGGAAAAACACCGGCAGACAATGTTACGATCCGGGAAGGCGGAAAGGCCCCTGTCCTGCCCGCAGGTGCACAACCACACTGGGACCTGGCAAAGAAATATAACCTCATCGACTTCGAACTGGGCAACAAGATCACAGGCAGCGGATTCCCCGTATATATCAACAAGGGCGCAAAGCTGCAAAGGGCCCTCATTCAGTATTTCCTGGATTACAACACTGCTGCAGGCTATACGGAATACCAGCCTCCCATCATGGTGAATGAGGCTTCCGCCCGCGGTACTGGCCAATTGCCTGATAAGGAAGGTCAAATGTACCACGTGACCCTGGACAATCTGTACCTGATACCGACAGCAGAGGTCCCCGTGACCAATATCTACAGGGACGAGATCCTGAAAGAAGCGCAGCTTCCACTGAAGATGACCGCTTATACGCCCTGTTTTCGCCGGGAAGCAGGCAGCTATGGTAAGGACGTACGCGGTCTCAATCGCTTACATCAGTTCGATAAAGTAGAAGTAGTTCAGCTGGTCCATCCGGAAAAAAGCTATGAGGTCCTGGAAGAGATGGTGGCGCACGTCGAAAAGCTATTACAATCCCTGGAACTGCCTTACCGTATCCTGCGACTCTGCGGTGGCGACATGGGCTTTACTTCTGCCATGACCTATGACTTTGAGGTCTACAGCGCCGCCCAGGAGAAATGGCTGGAGGTCAGCTCTGTCAGCAACTTCGAAGCATTCCAGACCAACAGGATGAAGATCCGTTTCAAGGACGGCGGCGGAAAGACCCTCCTGGTCCATTCTTTGAATGGCAGCTCCCTCGCACTGCCCCGTATTGTTGCCTGCCTCCTGGAAAATCACCAGGCGACGGATCATATCGCCCTGCCAAAAGCATTGCATAATTATTTCGGGGCAGAGAAGATCTGATTTTTTGATTTCAGACGGCTCAGCGTTTCAGGTGATATATTCAGGTAAGACGCTACAATGCGATTGGGCAGTCGGCAAACGATCTCCGGATCTTCTTCCAGCAATTGCCTGTAGCGTTCCGCCGCATCCAGCGTGATAAAGCTCATCAGGCGGTTGGTATTGTTGACATAAGCATATTCCAGGTATTGCCGGTAGAACTTTTCCCAGTCGGGAATACTCTCCAGCAGCGCATAGAATTCATCCCGGGTGGTATACAGCAGGGTCGTGGGCTCCAGCGCCTGGGTATATTCCAGTGAGGGTTGCCGGGTGATAAAACCCACGAGGGTGGTGGAGAAATGATTCTCAAAGACGATGCGGCGTGTGACCTCTGTCCCGTCTTCCTTGATAAAAAAGACCCTGAGACATCCTTTCACGACAAAGAACATACGCCGGGAAGGGTCGCCTTCACTCAGCAGGATCTCGTGCTTTTTCAGTTTCAAAGGCTTATAGCAGGAGAGGACCCGCTCCAGGTCCTCATTGCTGATTTTGATCCTCTCCCGTATATAGGTAACGAGTTGTTCGTGCATAAAAGTAAAGTTAGCTCACCTGTTCCGTAAAGACAAAGACACCAAGGCCGCCGCTCCTGCGCACAAAGCGCCAAAAGCATAGATGGCCGCATAACCCAGGTGCCCGGCGATATAGCCTGCCAGGGGCCCTGTAACTCCCAGCGCCAGGTCGAAAAAGGCGACGTACGCGCCCAGCACCACACCCTTGTTTTCGGGCCCCGCATGTTTCACCGCAGCTACGCCGAAGGAAGGGAATACCAATGAAAAACCCGCGCCTGTCAGGGCCGCACCGGCCAGCGCCATTCCGGATGAAGATGCCGTCCACAGCAGCAGCTGGCCGGCGGCCTCCACACATAAGGATATATAGGCTACTTTACCGCCGCCTATTCTGTCCGGTAGATGGGCAAAAAAGAGGCGAACGATGATGTAGGCGCCTCCAAAGACGGTCAGTGCAAGAGATGCTCCCGTCCAGCCTTGCCGGGTGAAATAAAGTGATATAAAGGAGGCAAGACTTCCAAAACCTACGGTGCCTAAAGCCAATCCGGCGCCTGGACGCCCAACCTTGCCCATCACTGTGTAAAAGGGAACGCGGTTGTTGCCCGAAACAGGCACCCGCTGCAGCACGCTTATGCACAACCCGCCCAACAATGGGAAAAGGACTACTGCCCAGCAGACGGCAGCAAAACCCGCATTCTCACGGATACCCATACCCAATGGCGCTCCGCAAGCCAGGGCGGCATACATGGCGATACCGGTCCGGGCCATTACTTTACCCGAACGCTGAGGGCCCGACAGACCGATGCCCCAGGCCAGCGCGCCCGTGATAAGTAGGCTCTCTCCTGACCCCAATAAGATCCTTCCAATAAGTAAAAGGAACAAGCTGAACAGGGGCTGCGCTGCTACAGCCGACGACATCAGGTACATGAGTCCTGCTAATCCAGACAGCCCCACTCCATATCTTACAGCGAAATTACTGCCGCGGGTATCACAAATGACCCCGGAAAAGTGCCGCGAAACCAACGTCGCAGCCGACTGCACGCCTATGACAAGGCCCACGATCAGGTTACTGAAATGCAGTGATCCCTGGATATATCCAGGCAATACACCTAACGAAAGCCCCACGGTGAGATAGCCTAAGAATACACAGATGAATAAGGGGAGTTGTTTTTGCATGTTTTTTCCTGCAAAACTGAACCTCTCACACCGCAAAAACCTTGACACATGTCAATAAAACGGACAGCCATGCACATTTTCCTTTCCGCTGCACGGCTCCGCAATTTTAAGAGCCATTTAAATTTTCTTTAAGAACAGTTTAATCTTATAGATAAAAATTTGTGAAAGAAAGGACAACGGTTATGAACATAGTTTTATTCCGGCAATCTTTACCTGAATAAATATTTATCCATTATGCAAAAACATTTTTATCTGCTGGCCGCCGGCCTCTTCACTGTATGCATTGCCAACGCACAAATTAAAAAAGGAGACATTTTGTTGGGAGGAAATGTCAATTTCAGCAAGTCGGATGTAAAACCTAATTACTATGGAGGCAGCGATCAAACTTCCTTCAACATCTACCCATCCATTGCCAGGGCTGTCAAGGATGATCTCATCGTAGGCCTGAACCTTTCGTATACACATCTCAGATCAAAGGCTGGCAATCCTGCCACTCATTCCACCGGCGATAGCTATGGACTAGGTGTTTTTGTACGCAGGTACAAAAACCTGGGCGCCAATTTTGCCCTCTTTGCGGAAGGCGACTTGTCGGGAAGCTATGGTAGGAGTAATACTTATTCGGATGGCGGAGTGAAGCCACCTGACAGCAAGGGCTATTCCATCAATGCCGGATTTTATCCGGGTCTTGCGTATTTCATCAGCCGGCATGTACAGTTGGAGACGGGTATGCAGAACCTGGCGTCTGCTTCATATGGACATTCCAAATCGGGAGAGGGTGCCAGCGAGATGAAATCAAATTCATTCAGCCTGGGTACAAGTCTCAATAAGCCCCTCGACAACTTTGTAATAGGCATCAAATGGATCATCTAAGTTAGGCTGGACGGACACAAAAATGTATAGCAGGCGGTCATGGACCGCCTGCATCATTCTTTTATTTGAGGGAAAGTCTTGCCGATAACAGGGTGTTTACCAGCCTTGTTTTGCTATACCGGCCTTGATTGCAGCCAGCGCTTTTTCTTCTCCAAGCAGGGTGGTCAGCTTATTGCCTTTACCATCATTTCCCTGGGCCATATAAGCACCTTTTGCAGTTTTAGTGATGACTGCGTCCAGGATGGGTACATTTTTTTCTTTCGTCTTGACATTGTAGGCCGTAAGTGTTACCGTTGACATGATTAATTGATTTAGTGTCTGCTGTTTACACGCAAGATTAGTACCAAATATTGTAATATTACGCCAATTGCCCCAGTTCACGGGAAAAAAGTTCATCTCCCCGCGGCCGGCCGTGCTCAATTACACGTCCAGTTTGGCATATTTCGCATGTGATTCGATGAAGTCCCTTCTTGGCGCCACTTCATCTCCCATAAGCATGCTGAAGATGCGATCGGCCTCCGCAGCACTTTCAATGGTCACTTGCTTCAGGGTCCTGGTATCCGGGTTCATCGTGGTCTCCCAAAGTTGATCGGCATTCATTTCTCCCAACCCTTTATAACGTTGTACGGTGACGCTGTCTTCTTTTCCTCCGGCCAGTTTCTCCACCCATCCTCTCCGCTGCTCTTCATTCCAGGCGTAAGATTGCTCCTTCCCTTTCTTCACCAGATACAATGGTGGTTGTGCGATGTATACATATCCCTGCTCTACCATTTCTTTCATATAACGATAGATGAATGTAAGGATAAGCGTGGCGATATGGCTGCCGTCGACGTCGGCATCGGTCATGATGATGACCTTGTGATAACGCAGCTTCGCCAGGTTCAATGCCTTGGGATCTTCGGCTGTGCCCACCGTTACTCCCAGTGCCGTATACATGTTGCGGATTTCTTCGTTCTCGTAGATCTTGTGCTCCATGGCTTTTTCCACGTTCAGGATCTTACCGCGCAGGGGAAGGATCGCCTGGAAGCTACGGTCGCGGCCCTGCTTGGCAGTGCCACCGGCCGAATCACCTTCGACGAGGTAGAGCTCACAGCGCTCCGGGTCGCGGTCCGAACAGTCCGCCAGCTTTCCGGGCAGCCCGCCGCCGCTGAGTACGCTTTTTCTTTGCACCAGCTCCCGGGCCTTCTTAGCCGCCGCACGGGCCTGTGCAGCCAGAATTACTTTCTGGATGATGTTCTTGGCCTCTCTTGGATTTTCTTCCAGGTAAGAGTCAAGCGCTCTTGAAACCGTGGAATCCACAACGCCGCTCACCTCATTATTTCCCAGCTTGGTCTTTGTCTGGCCTTCAAACTGCGGTTCAGGAACTTTCACCGAGACAATGGTGCTGAGACCTTCACGGAAGTCATCTCCTTCGATCTCTACCTTTGCTTTTTCGAAAAGCCCCTGCTTCTCTCCATACGATTTGAACACGCGGGTAAGCGCCCGGCGGAAACCGGCAACGTGCGTGCCGCCTTCGATCGTATTGATGTTATTGACGTACGAATAAATATGCTCGCTGTAGCTGTCGTTATAGGTCAGCGCCACTTCCACAGCTACATTGGTAGCCTCATCCCGGCCCTCCACAAAGATGATGTTGGGGATCAGGGGTGTGCGGCCTGCATTCTTATCCAGCATTTCCACGAATTCTGTAATGCCGCCTTCGCTGTAAAAGGTCTTGGTATAAGTGCTGCCATCTTCTTCTTTCTCCCGGAGATCGTTGAGGATGATCCGCACTCCCCTGTTGAGGAACGACAGCTCCCGCAGACGGCCTTCCAGGATATCCTTGTTGTAGGTGGTCGTGATAAAGATGCTGGCATCCGGCCAGAACTGTATTGTAGTGCCCGTCTTATCGCTTACGCCGATCTCACGCACGGGATATTGAGGGACGCCGATCTTGTATGCCTGCTCGAATATTTTTCCTTCACGGTAGACAGTGACATGCAGGTCCGAGCTGAGCGCGTTGACGCAGCTGACACCCACACCATGCAATCCACCGGAAACCTTGTAGGTATTCTTGTCGAATTTACCGCCGGCATGCAGAATGGTCATCACCATCTCCAGGGCGCTCTTCTTCTCTTTAGTGTTGATACCCGTAGGGATACCACGACCGTCATCCACGACCGTGACCGAATTATCTTCATGGATCGTGACATTGATATTCTTACAATAGCCTGCCAGCGCCTCGTCAATGGAGTTGTCCACTACCTCATACACCAGGTGGTGAAGCCCTTTCACTCCGATGTCCCCGATGTACATGGCAGGACGCTTGCGAACGGCCTCCAGCCCCTCCAAAACCTGGATACTATCAGCCCCATATCCATTACTTGCGTCGGTCAGGATTTCCTCTGTTTGTTCACTCATATTTGATTGAAAATATTGTCGTTAACAATAAATTAATAAGGCCTGCAAATGTAAGCAAATTAAGGGGTTTACCTGCGTTTTATATCAGCATTTTAGACCCATTTTAAGGCTTTTTACTGACATTTCTCCGGGCCTTCGGATTGAAAGGTCAAATGAACCATCGATCTTGCCATATTTGGCTTCTTTTGCCCGCTACGTCATCGTTTTGTCAAAACATTCGTTTTGATCTAACCAAACCCTCATTTCACCTGTATTCTTCCCGGCATTGCTTAAATCGACGAACATTAATTCATAATTCTGACCTAAATTTGCGGCTTATGTACCAGGCTCCGGATATACTGATGATGGCTTACAAGCAACCTGTTATGCAGGGGCAACTATCATTACTGGATGAAAAAGAGCGACATATACCAGGTTCGGTCCAATACACCATCAAAAGGTACGACAAGCACCCCCAATGGAATCTCGACGATCTGGGCATGCTCGTCTATCACTGTAAAAAGGACGACCCCGCCCAGAATTACCTGGAACTGCGATTTTGCATAGCCGGCAACGTGTATTGCCGGAAAAATAGCGTCGAATGCAACGCCTGTAGGGTCAACGAAACACCAGGCTGCTCCGAACGGGTTGATACCGTGGATGTCCTGAGCTTCCGCTTCCTTGCCGTCCATCTCTCCCAGTTCGGAAGGCCTCGTAAACCCGAAAGCACACTTAGCCAGGACGTTCTGGACTTTCGTCATCCTTCCTCTTTCTCCAAAATACTGTCTCTCTGCGGAAGGACCCGCCTCGTACTGGAGACCCTCCTGAACCATAGCTATACGGACAGCATGGAGAATATCTTCATCAACGCGCAAAGCCAGATGCTGCTGCTCTATAGCCTGGAATGCATGGTAGGTGAGAAAGAAGTGGAAGGTTTCCAATGTAAGTTCCTGGCAAATGAAGCGGACAGGGAAAAGATCGTCCGCGCCAGGGAAGTGCTCCTTCAGCACATCGGCGAACCGCTCACTATCAAAGAGCTCAGCCGCAAAGTGGCGATCAATGAATGCTATCTGAAAAAGGGCTTCAAGGAAATGTTCGGCACCACCATCTTCGATTTTTATCAGAGCCAGCGGATGGAACACGCCCGCTATCTCTTGTATGAAAAGGGATTAAGCGTCACCGAAGTATCCGTCATGCTGGGTTACTCCTCCATCTCTCATTTCTCTACCGCTTTCAAGAAACATACGGGATTGAAGCCTTGTGAATTACTGTTACACTAATTCTTCCAGGCTCTCCCTCACGGCATGGATCGTAGCGTCCAGGTCCTCTTTTTGCAGCGCGTTGTTCAGGAACCAGCTCTCAAAAGCGCTGGGCGGCAAATAGACGCCCCTTTTCAGCAACGAGTGGAAAAAGGTCTTGAACCGTGTATTATTGGCCGCCGAGGCGGATGCAAAGTCCGTAACAGGGTGCTCGCTGAAATGCACGCTGATCATGGACCCCATCTGGTTGATCTGGTAAGGCTGTCCCCAGGCGCTCAATACCTTATCCAGGCCATCCCTCAGATAAAGGGTCTTTTCCTCCAATTCAGTATAAATAGAACGGTTCTCCTTCAACTCCTTCAGAAGCGTATACCCTGCGATCATGGCAATGGGATTGCCGCTGAGTGTACCGGCCTGATAGACATTACCCAGCGGAGCGATATGCTGCATGATCTCCTTCCTCCCGCCAAATGCTCCTACCGGCATCCCCCCTCCGATGACCTTTCCGTAGGTCAGGAGGTCCGCACGGATCCCCAATCGCTCCTGGGCGCCCCCCGGCGCCAGCCGGAAACCCGTCATCACTTCATCCAGGATCAGCACGATGCCTTCCATGTCACAAATGCTCCTTAACCCTTCCAGGAATCCCGGCTTGGGCAGAATACAGCCCATATTGCCGGCCACCGGTTCCACGATGATGGCCGCGATCTCTCCCTGATGGGTGGCCACGATCTTCTTCACAGCCTCCAGGTCATTGTAAGCCGCTGTAAGCGTGTCCTGCGCCACACCTGGTGTTACGCCGGGAACAGTCTGAATATTAAAGGTCGCCACCCCGCTGCCTGCCTTTACCAGGAAAGGGTCCGCATGCCCATGATAATGGCCTTCGAATTTTATGATCTTGTTCCGGCCCGTATATCCCCTTGCCAGCCGGATGGCGCTCATACACGCCTCAGTGCCGCTGCTGACCATACGGATCATGTCCACATTGGGCGTCATGCTGATGATCAGCTCCGCCATCTCTACTTCCAGCAGGGTGGGCGCCCCGTAAGAGGTGGAAAACGCCGCATACTCCTGTATGGCCCGTACCACAGGCTGCCAGGCATGCCCCAGGATCATTGGCCCCCAGGAAGCTATATAGTCGATATACCGGCGTCCATCCACGTCATAGAGATAGGCGCCATTGGCCTTCTGTATAAAGATGGGAGTGCCTCCAACGCTGCGGAAGGCGCGGACAGGAGAGTTGACGCCGCCTGGAATGCTTTGCTGGGCCCTTTCAAAAAGCTGCTGGCTCTTTTCGTACATATGTTGAATTTCTGTAAATATAATTAAGCAATAAGGTCCGCAACAGCGGCGGCTTTTTTAGTAGCCGTGAATTCGATGATCCGGTAATCCGACAGCCCGTTGATATAAAATGGGTCCTCTCCGATGATGGAAAGAACAGTCTCCCTCGAAGCTGCCATCGCCAGAATGATGCCGCCCTTCCTGGGCACCTGCGCTCCGGCCGCAATAAACACACCGGCAGTAAAATACTTATCAAGAAAATCCCTGTGCGCCGTCAGGGATTTGTCGATCTCTTCGTTGGGAACCTTATAGGTCAATTCAATGATGAACATAGCTTCTAAAGATTTATTAGTTTGGCCGCATCTTTCGCAAAATACGTCGCGATAAGGTCCGCACCTGCCCGTTTGATAGAGGTAAGGGTTTCCAGGATCGCCTTTTCCTCATTGATCCAGCCCATCCTGGCGGCAGCCTTGATCATCGCATACTCCCCACTGATATTATAGGCGCTGACCGGTACCTCCACCGCATTCTTCACTTCCCTGATAATATCCAGATAAGACAGGGCAGGCTTGACCATGACGATGTCAGCCCCCTCTTCCACGTCCATTTCCGCTTCTTTGACAGCTTCCAGCCTGTTGGCATAATCCATCTGGTAAGTTTTCTTGTCTCCAAAGCCCGGAGCCGAATCCAGTGCATCCCGGAATGGACCATAGAAGCAGGAAGCATATTTCGCGCTATAGGCCATGATACCTGTTTGGGTAAAGCTGTTCTCTTCCAGTCCCTGGCGGATCGCTCCGATCCGCCCGTCCATCATGTCGCTGGGCGCTACGAAGTCAGCCCCGGCATCCGCATGACTGAGGCTCATCCTGACCAACGCGGCCACCGTAGGGTCATTGACGATCTCTCCATCTTCCACGATCCCATCATGGCCATAGGAGGAATAAGGGTCCAGCGCAACGTCCGTCATCACTACTATTTCCGGAACGGCATCTTTAATGGCCCGGATGCTCGTTTGCATCAGCCCGTTAGGGTTCCAGGCTTCCTTTCCCGTATTGTCTTTCAGCTCATCCCGGCATTTGATGAAGAGCAGCACGCTCCGGATGCCCAGCCCCCATAGCTCTTTCACTTCTTTCACCGTGCCGTCGATGCTCCGGCGGAAATAGCCTGGCATGGATGGTATCTCATGCTGCTGCCCTTTTCCTTCATCGATAAATAGAGGGACGATGAGGTCCCGGGGAGTGAGCAGCGTCTCTGCCACCATCGCACGGATGGCTGGTGTCTTGCGTAAAATGCGATTGCGCCTTTGCAGATACATATTTAAATTCCTTTTTTACATTGATCCTCATACCCAATCCCGCGGATGCAGACAGGCATCCAGCAGCTCCGCCTCCGGCGTTCCCTGTTGAGGCTGATAATTATATCCCCAGCGGGCTCTGGGCGGCAGGCTCATCAGGATGCTCTCCGTACGCCCCTGCGTCTTTAGTCCGAACAGAGTACCCCGATCATGGACCAGGTTGAATTCCACATAGCGTCCCCGCCGGATCTCCTGCCACTCTTTCTCCCTTTCGCCAAAAGGCATGTCCTTCCTGCGCAGGACAATAGGCGCGTAGGCGGACAGGAAAGCATTCCCGCCGGCCTGTTGGAAAGCCAGCAATTGATCGGCTTCCTCCTTATTCCCCGGACGCAAATGATCATAGAAGACCCCCCCGATGCCGCGCATCTCGTTATCGCGATGCTTGTTGACAAAATATTCGTCACACCATTTTTTGTATAGAGGATATTTCTCCTGCCCAAACGGCTCCATGGCCTCCCGCAGCACACCGTGAAAATGCCGGGCATCTTCTTCAAAGAGATAATAAGGCGTAAGATCGGAGCCGCCTCCAAACCATCTGTCAGTGACATTGCCTTCTTCATCGTATAATTCAAAATACCGCCAGTTGGCATGCGTGGTAGGCACATAAGGGTTCAACGGATGGATCACCAGGGAAAGACCACAGGCAAACCATTTGGAGCCTTCCACCTTAAGCTGCCCCCTCATCGTATCTGTAACCCTGCCCCATACCACAGAAGTATTGACACCCCCTTTCTCGAAGACGTTCCCTCCGGCAATAACCTTGGTGATACCCCCGCCTCCGCCTTCCCTTTTCCATTCATCCGTGGCAAATCGGGCCTTACCGTCCAGGTTTTCCAGCGCCCCGCAAATGGTTTCCTGCAGCGCATGGATATAGCTGATCCATTTCTCCCGGAAGGCGTGCGTATCCGTCTTATAAAGCATTGCATCCATCCTATTGATTTAAAAGGTCCGGCAAAGGTCTTATAAAAAGATCAAAAGACTCGCTTACCGGTAATTCTTCACCGCCTGGATAAAGGCCCTGGCATGATCCACCGGTATTTCCGGCAGGATGCCATGCCCCAGGTTGGCAATATGCCGGGTCCCCTTGAATGCATCCATCATCGTTTTCACTTCCTGCTCGATCACAGGAATGGGCGACATCAATTTAGCCGGATCGAAATTTCCCTGCAGCGTCACATTCGGACCCGCCAGCTGTCTGGCCATGGCAGGGCGGATACACCAGTCGATGCCCAATCCATGTGCGCCAGTGGCAGCCATCCCCTCCAGGGAAGACCAGGCGCCTTTTGCAAAAATGATGGTGAGGATCTCATCCTTCAGCGCAGATACGATCTGGCGGATATAACGAAGGGAAAGGTTTTCGAAATCATCCGGCCCCAGCAGCCCGCCCCAGGAGTCGAAGATCTGCACCACGTCGGCGCCCGCCCTTGCCTGCCCTTTCAGATAGGCAATGGTAGTGTCCGTGATCATCTGAAGGAGACGGTGCGCTGTCTCGGGCTGCGTATAACAGAAAGCCTTTGCTTCATCGAAGGTCTTGGAACCCTTCCCCTGCACCATATAGCACAGCAGCGTCCAGGGCGCGCCTGCGAACCCTATCAGCGGCACCCGGCCATCCAGGGTCTTTTTTGTCAGACGAAGGGCGTCGAATACATAGCCAAGCGAAGCTTCTACATCGGGAATGTGTAAACGCTGAAGGTCTGCGACGCTTTTCACCGGATCCGGCAGGAAAGGCCCTTTGCCTTCCACCATCTGCACTTCCAGCCCCATGGCTTGCGGCACTACCAGGATGTCGGAAAAGATGATCGCGGCATCCACACCCACTTGCTCCACCGGCTGCATGGTGATCTCCGTCGCCAGCTCGGGTGTTTGACAACGCTCGAAAAATGTATATTTTTCTTTCAGCTTCATATAATCCGGCAGATAGCGGCCTGCTTGCCGCATCATCCAGACAGGCGTACGTTCTGTTTTCTCTCCTCTCAGCGTTCTTAACAGTAGGTCGTTCTTTAGTTGGCTCATATATTCGTTTGAAAATGCTCGATGATTTGTTGTACCAGCGCTTCCTTTGCCGGCGATCCGCTAATGACCACCGGGTTGCTGCAATACCCATGAATGGCAGCTGCCGTAGTGCTTCCGATGGCGAAAAGCAGCGTCTTGTCGCCGACAGTATTGACTGAAAAAAAACTATGCACTGCGCTGGGACTGAAAAAAGCAATGCCATCATACGGTCTTTCGACGGAGTGCGGCGTCTGTGCCGTCCGGTAAACTACCAGTTCATTGACACGTACACCCGCTGATGACAATTTACCAGGCAATTCATCCCTGCGCTGGTCCCCGCAAAAGAAAAAGACCTCCTTGGGCGAAAGGGCATGGTCCCGGGCCGCCGGCTCTGTCACCGGAAGAGACCGCCGCAGTACCACATCCGCCAGTTCCGCGGCAGAAGGAGCCGTCCCTGCAACAGCATCTTCCCCAAAGTGCTCATGCACGAATTGCCGTGTCGCAGCGCCGATGCAAAAGATCTTCCACGGTGCCTTCACTTCAACCATTGCTGCTACAGCTTCCACCGCATTCATGCTGGTAAATACAGCCGTCAATGGGCGATGGCCCAGTTCCCGGATCCGTCGTTGCAATCCTTCATCCCTCACCGGTTCTGTAGAAATGAACGACTGCGTGTCGATCTCAATGCCACAAGCCTTCGCCTGCGCCAAAAGACCGGCATCCAGCGGCCGGGTTGACAATATATGTGCTGGCTGGCTCATTTTCCGGTGGCCGGGCTTTTACCTGCCTCACGAATGCTGTCTGCAATTGCTTTCCCGCCCCGTTCCAATAACTCTTCAGCAGCGGTCCTGCCAATACTCACAGCTTTTTCAACAGGAAGGATCTTTTCGATCTCCACTTTCCGGCTGCCATCCAATGATAGGATGGAACCCCTGAAATAAAGCTCTTCGTTCTCTATTTCCGCCAACGCACTGATGGGGGTAGAACATCCTCCCAGCAAAATGCGAAGGAACTCCCTTTCCGTCTTTACACAAAAGGCAGTAGCCGGATCGTTCAACGGCTGACATACACGGAATGCGGTGTCGTCTTCAGACCTGCATACCACCATAATGGCGCCCTGGGCAGGCGCAGGCAGCATCCAGTCCAATAGTATGCTGTTTTCAGGGCGCAGATGGATCCGCTCCAGACCTGCCTGGGCAAATATGGCGGCATCCCAGCGCTCTTCCGCCAGCTTTTTCAATCGGGTGTTGACATTACCCCGGAGATTATGGATCTGGTGGTTAGGGTATTTATGCAGCCACTGCGCCTTGCGGCGAATGCTGCTCGTAGCAATGTGGGCTATGTAATCTTTTTGCCGGAAAAGGGCCGGATCATTATTATAAACGAGCAGGTCGTACACAGGGCCCCTTTTCAGCACGGCAGCCTGTTGCAGCCCTTCCGGCAGCTGCGTAGGGACATCCTTCATGGAATGTACGGCAACGTCGATCCGCCTGTTCAGCAAGGCGGCGTCAAGGCTGCGCGTAAAGACGCCCTGGACACCCATTTCATACAACGGCGTCTTCAGGTCGATGTCGCCTTCGCTCTTTATGAAGACAAGCTCAGCGGCTGTGCCTTCCCGTGCTAATAGTTCTTTTACCTGGGTAGCTTGCCAGACAGCGAGTTGACTCTCTCTTGTGCCTATCCGGATCGGTGTTTGCATGCAAATTATAATTTAGCCCACAGCCTTTGCCGAAGTTGCGGTCCATTGGGGGCCTATGGCGATGTATTCGTTGATCGCCTCTATATAATGACAGCCACCTTTATTATGCTGGCGCATTTTGGTGGCCATACCGTTGATCACACGTTGTATCTGCTCATCCGTATGGACTGTGGAAGGAAAAGATTCTCCCGAGAGCCGGCTGAATACAGGGCATGAATGCAGCTCTTTCAGCTTCGTCTTCACGGCTTTCAATACGGGGACATACTTGCGCATATCGTGCCATTCCAGCAGCTCAGCGATGTGTTCGGCAATGATAGCCTTTGCCTTCGGGACCTCTGCTTCCCTCTTTTGGAGGGTCTCGTCCTTCAGCCTTGACAGCTCGTCTACATTCACCAGGGTGATACCCGGCAATTCGCTGGCAGATTTTTCTATATTGCAGGGGATGGAGAGGTCGATGAGCAGCTTCGCTCCCTTCCCTTCAAGATGCGTGCGCAGCAACGTTGGCTGTTCCGCATTCGTGGCAACCAGGATGATGTCGGACTCGCCGATGTATTTCGCAGCATCCTCCAGGGAAGCATAGCTAAGTCCCATTTCCGAAGCCAGGCTGGCTGCCCTTTCTTCCGTACGGTTGATCAGGGTGATATTCCGGGTATCGAGATAATCTACCATATTACGGCATGTATTCCGGCCTATCTTGCCAACGCCGATCAGCAGAATCTTTTCGCCTTCCACCCGTCCTATCCGCTCCTTTATATATTGAATGGCGGCAAAAGAGACGGACACCGTCCCGCCGCTGAGCGCCGTCTGGTTCTTGATGGATTTGGAGGATTGCAGCACGCAATTTACCAGCCTCTCCGTAAAGGCGCCGACGAACCCCCGTTCCCGGGCAAATTTCACGGCAGTTTTGATCTGACCCACGATCTCATAATCGCCCAGGATCTGGGAATCCAGTCCGGCAGATACCTGGAAGAGATGCTCCACCGCTTCCAGGCCATTCTTAACATAAGCTATACCCGAAAAAGTTGCAGGATCACCGCTAGTTTGCGTACACAGCAGGTTGATCAGCTGGGAAGGCTCTTCAGCAAACCCGTATATTTCTGTCCGGTTACAGGTGGACAAAATAAAAAGCTCGTGTAAATGGTGGGCAGGCGCCAGGGTAAGGATCTTCTCATATTGTTCCGCGCTGATGGCAAACCGACCTCTGATAGCCGCATCCGTCTTTTTATAATTGATCCCGGCTATGTAGAATTTAGAGATATCAGTCGACTTATTGGCCATTGTGCTTCAACTTGTTGAAATATGTACGCAAAATTAGCTGCAAGGGTTCCTATTACACGATTTTTTCTGTCATTAGACTGTCATTTAAATCCATGATCTTCCGTCTGAAGCCTTCCGGTGGCAAATATAGGCCCCACCCATCAGGGATCCATGATTTCGATCAGCCGGCCGCCTGAGAACAATCAATCGGATCAATTTGGGCTGAAATCCCTTTCGTGAACTACATTTGCCAATTATGACAAAATCACCGGTGAAGCGCGCTATCATCTTACTGAACCTGGGATCACCCGATTCCACCGGGGCGCCCGATGTGAAACGCTACCTGACCGAGTTCCTGATGGACGGCAAGGTCATCGATTACCCCTGGCTGTTTCGCAAAATACTCGTACAGGGTATTATCGTGCCCACACGAACCGCTAATTCAGCAGAGGCCTATAAGACCATCTGGACCAGCGACGGATCACCCCTGATCCATCTCACCCGCCAGTTGCAGCAGGCATTACAGCAGCAGGTTGACGAACCCGTCGAAATAGCCATGCGCTATGGCAACCCGGGTATGGAGCAAGCCTATGAACGCCTTCTGGCAAAGGTTCCGGACCTGGAAGAGGTCATCGCCATTCCGCTCTATCCGCATTACGCCATGGCAAGCTACGAGACGGCAGTGGACCATGCCAAAGAGATCCATCGTAAAAAGAACTATTCATTCGGCCTGCGGTTCGTCCGCCCATTCTATAATGACCCTCATTATTTACAGGCGCTGAGCGAAATGATCCGCCCTTACCTTTCCAAAGACTACGACCATATATTATTTAGCTACCACGGTGTGCCTGCCCGTCATATCAAAAAAACGGACCCTACCCACCAGCATTGTCTCTCGTCGGCCGATTGCTGTGACCTTCCGTCGATGGCTCACAGCCGTTGCTATCGTCACCAGTGTTTTGCAACAACAAAGGAGGTAGTACGCATCCTGAATATCCCCGAAGGTAAATACAGTAACTCTTTTCAATCCCGCCTGGGTAAAGGATGGCTGGAGCCCTTCACGGATATCCGGCTGGAAGAAATGCCCAAAGAAGGCATAAAAAAGCTGCTGATCCTTTGCCCGGCTTTCGTCAGCGACTGCCTGGAGACCTTGGAAGAGATCGCTATCAGGGGAAAGGAGACATTTATAGAGGCCGGCGGAGTAGAATATGAAATGATCCCCTGCCTGAATGCAGATCCGCTGTGGGTACAGACCCTGGCAGGCTGGACGAAAGAGATCAGAGAAGGGAGTCAGGAGATGATCCTTAAATAATCTATTCCTATGTATACATATATCAAAGCGCTCCACATTATTTTCATCGTCACCTGGTTTAGCGGACTTTTCTACATGGTGCGCCTGTTCATTTATAATGCCGAGGCGGCAGAAAAGCCCGAGCCGGAAAAAAGCATCCTGCAGCAGCAGTACAGGATCATGATCCGCAGGCTGTGGCTGATCATCACCTGGCCATCAGCGATCCTTACCCTGATCTTTGGCCCCTGGGTCATGGGAATGATGGGCGCCATTCCCACCTGGCTGATCATTAAATTATGTTTTGTGGTGGGACTTTACTTATATCATTTTTCCCTTCAGGCCATCTATCGCCAGCAGATGAAAGGCATCTTCCGGTGGTCCTCCCAGCAATTGCGTATCTGGAATGAAATAGCCACCATTTTCCTGGTAGCCATCGTCATGCTGGTCGTAGTAAAGCAGAATATGAGCTGGGCCTGGGGATTAGCCGGACTTTTTGGCTTTGTCATCATCCTGATGAGCGCCGTGCGTATCTATAAAAGGATAAGAACCAAAAAATAGGGGGTCATAGCATGAAAAAGCCCTCCCGACGCAATGGCCGGGAGGGTTTTTTCTATACCGGGGTAAAAAGGTAGTTTTTCAGGAAACTGAAAGCTTTAAATTTCGGTAATCGGAGGAATTGGGATAATTAAAACGACATTTTTAAGGCTGGTGCTTGTCGAACGGGTTCTTGCAAAGGCAATATCAGAGATTAAAAACGGGTGGTTACGGACGAGAAAGACTGATAAGGTAGAATATAAAAGATATTACACGGAATAAGGCAGAACGGGAATGTACGGAGGGAAGTTTTAAAAGGAAGGGGAGTAGGAATACCCCCCTTTTTAACCCCTAAACCCTAAACCGTAGAAAGAGTTAACTTAATATCATTGTTTTCAACAACTTATGACATTAAGGATTTTAATTACTTTATTTATATGAACTGGAGGGTGTTTGCACCCCTTTTGTCGTTGTTTCTTGTGAGTAGTTAACCATAAATTATGCCAAAGCCTGATAATGTGGATAACTGAAACAGGGCTAAACAGGCTAAAAAAACCCCTTTTGCAAATCTTTAACAATTGCCGGAAAGCGTGATTTCTTCGCATGAAAACTGCCCAAACCCCGCCGGCGCGCCATTGACCCCAATTTCGTAACTTTGCACCCCCAAAGTGAATCAAAGTTATGCCCACCAAATATAAGGAATATCAGCAATTGAACCTTCCTGCCATCAGCCAGGAGGTCCTGGCCAAATGGGAGACCGACCGGGCTTTTGAAAAAAGCATAGAATTGAGAGAAGGAGCTACCCCCTTTGTATTTTATGAAGGCCCCCCCAGCGCCAACGGTATGCCTGGCATTCACCACGTCATTAGCCGTACGCTGAAGGACCTGGTATGCCGCTATAAGACCATGAAAGGCTTCCAGGTCAAACGCAAGGGCGGATGGGACACCCACGGCCTTCCCGTGGAATTGGGCGTGGAAAAGATGCTGGGCATCACCAAGGAAGACATCGGTAAAAAGATCTCCATCGCGGAATACAATGAGACCTGTCGCCGTGAAGTATTGAAATACAAGGATAAGTGGGACGAATTGACCCGCCGGATGGGCTATTGGGTCGACCTGAAAGAACCTTATATCACCTTTCAGAACGAGTACATTGAGACCCTCTGGTGGATCCTGAACGAACTATATAATAAGGACCTCCTGTATGAGAGCGTGAGCATACAGCCGTACTCTCCTGCCGCCGGTACAGGCCTCAGCTCCCATGAGCTGAACCAGCCCGGTACCTATAAGGACGTAAAAGACACCTCCGCTGTCGTAATGTTCAAAGCTATCCGGAATGTAAAAAGTGAATTCCTCTTTAAGGCGGCAGCCGATGACGCCGGGGTTTTCTTTATGGCCTGGACGACCACTCCATGGACGCTCCCTTCCAACCTGGGCCTCACCGTCGGACCGAACATAGACTATGTCCTGGTTAAGACCTTTAACCCTTACACCCACCTTCCGATCAATGTCGTTCTTGCCAAAGCCCTGGTAAGCAAATATTTCAAGCCCGAAGCTGAGAACATAGACCCTGAGGAATATAAGGAAGGGGATAAGCTGCTCCCCTGGAAGATCCTGGCTGAATGCAAAGGCAGGGATCTGGAAGAATGCCGCTATGAACAATTGCTGCCTTACGAAGCCAACGCTCCTGAAAAGGCCGGAGGCGACCCTTTCCGGGTCCTCCTGGGAGACTTCGTCACTACGGAAGATGGCACGGGCATCGTTCATACAGCCCCCGCCTTCGGGGCAGATGACTTTAAAGTAGGGAAGAAGTATAATATAGGTATCCTGATCATGGTGGACAGGCAGGGTAAGTTCATTGACGGCCTGGGCGAATTTAGCAACCGCTATGTAAAGAACTATAAGGATGACCCGCAGTATGTCGACGTCAATGTGGACATCAGTGTCAAGCTGAAAAAAGAGAACAGGGCCTTTAAGATCGAAAAATACGAACACAACTACCCGCACTGCTGGAGAACGGACAAGCCCATTCTGTATTATCCCCTCGATGCCTGGTTCATTAGGACTACGGCGCTGAAGGACAGGATGGTAGAGCTGAATAAGACCATCAACTGGAAACCCAGGTCCACAGGTGAAGGCCGCTTTGGCAACTGGCTGGAAAACATGGTAGACTGGAACCTCAGCCGCAGCCGCTACTGGGGAACTCCCCTCCCGATCTGGCGAACAGAGTTACCGGAGAATCCTACGGAAAAAGACCTTGAAGAACGCGAAGAGACCTGCATTGGCTCCATTGCTCAATTACAAGCCGAGCTGGGTAAATCCATCAAGGCTGGCCTCATGTCGCCTCCCGTTGGAGATGACGTCGAAAAATATATCCAAAAGCTCACCACCGACCTGCACAAACCACATGTGGACGAGATCACATTAGTGTCCCCCGGCGGCAAACCCATGCGGAGGGTGCCCGACCTCATCGACGTATGGTTCGACAGCGGCGCCATGCCCTATGCACAATGGCATTTCCCCTTTGAGAACATCGATACTTTCGCCCAAAACTACCCGGCCGACTTCATTGCCGAAGGCGTAGACCAGACAAGAGGCTGGTTCTATACCCTTCATGCCCTGGCAGCCCTGCTGAAGGAATCTATTCATGAAAAGCTGAAAGCAGCAGGCGTTCCGGCAGCAGACCTGGAGCGGCGTTACCCTGGCATCGCGTATAAAACAGTGGTGTCCAATGGCCTGGTCCTGGATAAGAATGGGAATAAGATGAGCAAGCGCCTGGGTAATGTGGTGGACCCCTTTAAGACCATCGGCGATTTCGGGGCCGATGCCACCCGTTGGTACCTGATCACTAATGCTTCCCCCTGGGACAGTATGAAATTCGATCTCGACGGTATCAAAGAAACGCAACGGAAATTCTTCGGGACCCTGTACAATACCTACCAGTTCTTTGCCTTGTACGCCAATGTCGATGGGTTCAATTTCCAGGAAGCCTATGTTCCCCTGGCAGAACGGTCAGAGATAGACCGCTGGATCCTTTCCTCCCTCAATACATTGATAGCCAAAGTGGGAGCAAGCCTGGATGACTACGAGCCCACCGTTGCCGGCCGTTTGATCGAGGATTTCGTGGACGAACACCTCAGCAACTGGTACGTGCGCCTCAGCCGCCGCCGTTTCTGGAAGGGAGATTATGGTCATGACAAACTTTGCGCCTATCAGACCCTTTACGAATGCCTGGATACAGTAGCCCGCCTGATGGCCCCCGTCTCACCTTTCTTCGCAGACTGGCTTTTCTGTAATCTCAATAGCGCTACCGGCCGGGAGAAAGTGACCTCCATTCATCACACCGACTTCCCTGTAGCCGACGAAAAGGTCATCGATGTGCCCCTGGAGGAGCGGATGCAGCTGGCCCAGGATGCATCATCCCTGGTATTGTCTTTGCGTAAAAAGGTGAATATCAAGGTGCGGCAGCCACTTCAAAAAGTGCTCATTCCGGTCCTGAATCCCGGGATGAAACATCAGCTGGAAAAAGTGGAGGACCTGGTAAAAGCGGAGGTCAATGTGAAAGAGCTGCAATACCTTTCCGATGGTGACGGGTTTATAAAGAAGAAGATAAAACCCAATTTTATAGCCCTCGGGAAGAAGCTGGGACCCAAAATGAAAGCCGTCAGCACAGCATTGGGCGCCTTTTCGCAGGAAGATATAGCAAAATTGGAAAAAGAAGGCATATATACTTTGTCAATTGAAAGCGAACCATTAATATTGAAGATTAATGAAGTGGAGATAACCAGCGAGGATATTCCGGGCTGGGTTGTGGCCGGAAAAGACACACTCACAGTAGCCCTGGACGTCACCGTAACTCCAGAACTGGCCCGGGAAGGCAATGCCCGCGAATTTGTTAATCGGATCCAGAAGATCCGGAAAGACAATGGCTATGAATTGACCGACAGAATTTTAGTAAAAGTCGCAGACGTACCCGCCCTTAAGGATTCCTTGACTCAATTTAATGACTATATTTGCTCGGAAATTTTGGCAGATTCTATCGAGTTGGTAGCGGAACTGGCTAATGGCACTGAAATTGAAGTGAATGATATTCTTTTAAAAGTGTTTGTTTCAAAAAAAGCCTAATTGTATGGCAACCAAGAAGAAAGCGGCGAAGCCCGCCAAAAAACCTACTCCCAATGGCAAAAAAATAGCACCGGCTAAAAAAGCGGCCGCAAAACCTGTCCACTCGTCAGGTGCGGGCAAAGCAATTAAAAAAGCCCCGGTTGCTAAGAGTCCTGCCAGACCGGTAGTAGCACCCAAAAAGGTTGCCCCTCCCGCACCGGCTAAAAAGCCCGTGATCGCCCCTGCTAAAAAGTCAACTGTATCCAATATTTCGAAACCCATTTCAAAACCACAGCCCGCTTCTCCTCCTCCTGCGGTGGCCGCCACTAAGCCGGCTCCCAAAGAAGAGGTAAAAAAGGCTGTAATTCCCCCCCCGCCCCCTGTGTCGATCAAACCTGAAGTAAGAAAACCGGCCCCCCCACCTGCTAAACCAACAAAGGTGGTGATACCGGAAATTAAAACAAAAACGGTTCGTAAATATGAACCGGAATTCACAAAATCTGTTTTAGATACACCACAAGAAGAACAAACTGGACCCACTATGAGATACAGCGACGCAGAACTCGGAGAATTCAGAGAGCTAATTAACCGTAAGCTGGACGCGGCTAAGAAAGAACTGGCCTACCTGCAGGGATTGATCACTCGCAAGGACGAAATGGGAGGAGACAACGATGACGCACGTTACATGACCATGGAAGACGGAAGTATGAGCATGGAACGGGAACAGCTGAGCCAGATGGCCAGCCGCCAGATCACATTTATCGACCATCTCGAAAAAGCCATCATGCGCATTGAAAATAAGACCTATGGTATTTGCCGTGTGACTGGCAAGCTCATCGATAAAGCAAGGTTGAGAGCCGTGCCCCATGCTACGCTCTCCATCGAAGCCAAGCAAATGATGAATAAATAGACGGTTAACGCTCCTTTGCCAGGACATTTATTTCTGACCGCGCCTGCGCAATCCAGGCACGGCTGTCCCTTCTCTCCCTCGGGCTGAGATGAGGGGCTTCGTCTACCATGTCCATAAATACCTGCCTTGCCTCCTGTCCCCTCCCCGCCCTCTTCAAAAAGAACCCATATTGCAATCTCGCTTCAAAATAGGAGAACCGGGCCTTCATTTTTTTAAACTCCTGCTCCGCCAGCGCCGGCTCGCCCGCCTTTTCCAGCGCCATCGCATATATTATATGCCCCTTGCTACGGGCAAACTGCGGCCGGTGATATACCCTTTTCGCCAGCGGCGAGATACGGGAATAATCTCCCCTGGTATAATACGCTGCCATCAACTGGATAATGACATGTTCATTCTCCTCGAAGGCTCCCGTAAGACTGGATTCGTATAATTCAATGGCATTGTCCGTATACCCCGCAGCCAGGTAGGCGTCCGCCAACATCACCCTGTTATTGAAAGTATCCGTAAATTTTAAATTATTCTCCAGTCTTCTGATCCGGGCACTCTTGCTGACAAGCGCACCTGAGATCCCTTCCTGCCAATCCACCCGTTGATGATGGGTAAAGATCTCCGTAAATAAATAGGCAATGCTGCCGATGACAGGTACAAACACGATCACCCAGATCCACTTGTTCTGCGTACCCCGCCTCAAACAATGGATAACGCAAATTATCTGCAGACCGACAGTGATATAATAAAAATAACTATTTTGAAAGAACATAGGCATAAGCGAAAAGGTTGGGCCCTCAAAAATAGAAATCCATTGGATTTCTACAAGAAAATCGCCCTTTACTTTAATCCCCCGTTTATCCCGAAAAGCCGCCGCGCGTGGATGTTAGTAGTATTACCCCCTCAAGTAGGAGCTCAAATGGGTATTTTACAGGTATAAACTATCACTGCTATGTCCAGGATCCTGCCGGCCTTTCTGCTGCTCCTCACATGTTATTTTGTCCGGGCGCAATCGACCCCCGCCATTAAGGCTAATTACCAGGCCGCCGCCCGGTTCTCTCCCAGAAAGCTCGATAAGCTGGTCTTTACCACCAGCGTAGATCCACATTGGTTGAAAAAAAGCGACCGCTTCTGGTATGTCTACGAAACTTCGGATGGTAAGAAATGGTATATCGTAGACCCCGTAAAAGGAGAAAAAAAACAGCTTTTCGATAATGAAAAGCTGGCCGCCGCCATCACAAGGATCGTTCACGACCCGTTCGATGCGCAGCACCTGGGACTGGATAGCATGCGATTCATAAAAGATGAGAATTGGATCCGGTTCGAAGTGAAAAGCACGCAGGATGCGGAGAAGACTGACACCGCGGGCAAAAAGACCGACACTGTAAAGAAAAGCGAAAAGAAGATCTTTTATTTCGAATACAATCTGTTGGATGGAACGCTCAATGAGCTTGTCGGCTATAAAAAACCTAAACACAAACCAAACTGGGCTTCCATCTCTCCCGACAGTAACACCATCGTCTTCGGCCGCCGTTTCAACCTGTACTGGATGGACAAGACCAATTATGAAAAGGCGCTTAAGAATGAGGACGACAGCTCCATCGTAGAGCATGCCCTGACGACGGACGGCGTGGAATACTTCAGCTATCATGGGAGCGGTATACTCGGCGGCGGCGGCGAGACCAATGTGGACAAGGAAAAGAATAAGGATAAACGAAAACCTTCTCAGGTCCTCTGGAGCCCTGACGCAAAATATTTTGTAATGACCCGTTCAGACAGCCGTAAGGTAAAGGACCTGTGGGTCATCAATGTATTGGCCAACCCAAGGCCTGCGTTGGAAACATATAAATATCAAATGCCCGGGGAAAAAGAAAACCCCGTCGATCATGTGCTCCTGTTCGATATGACAGCAAAAACGCATCGCGAGCTGAATGCCGCGGGATTTAAGGACCAGGACGTCGCGCTGTGGTCAAAACCTGCGCTGGCGAAAGATCGGGACGATGAATATCGATCGAATATCTGGCTGGGTACAGACAGCAAATTCTATTTTTCCCGTACGAGCCGTGATCTGAAAAGAATAGATGTCTGCATGGCGGATCTAAAAGACTCGATAGCCCGGCCCCTGATCCAGGAAAGGCTCAACACCTACGTGGAAGTTCGCCGCCTGGGCCTGGTAAACGATGGTAAAGAATTGATCGAATGGAGCGAGCGTGACGGCTGGGCCCATTTCTATCTGTACGACGCCAATGGCAGGCTGGAAAACCAGATCACCAGCGGCTCCTACCATTGTGAGGATATCGTAGGCATCGATGAGAAAAAAAGAATACTCTATTTCTCGGCCAGTGGGCATGAACACGGTGAAGACCCGTACTACCTGCACCTGTACAAAGTGAACCTCGATGGATCGGGCCTTACTTTGCTGGATCCGGGTGAATTCGATCATGCAATGAACATGAATGACGACCAGCAATTCTTCGTCGATAATTATTCCAGGGTGAACACCGCACCCAGGTCTGCCTTATACAACGCCCTTGGCAAAAAGGTCATGGACCTGGAAACAACGGATCTCGGTGCACTGATGGCCACGGGATATAAATTCCCTCAGCCATTCAAGGTCAAGGCGGATGACGGCATTACAGATATTTATGGTGTGATGTACAAACCTTTCAACTTCGACTCCACGAAGAAATACCCCATTTTGGAATACGTATATCCGGGTCCGCAGACAGAGGCAGTGAACAAAGCGTTCAGCCGGAGTATGGACAGGATGGACAGGCTGGCGCAGCTGGGCATGATCGTTATCACACTTGGCAACAGGGGCGGTCATCCGTCCCGCAGCAAATGGTACCACAATTATGGCTATGGCAACCTGCGCGATTATGGGCTCGCCGATAAGAAGGCGGCCGTCGAGCAGCTGGCGGACCGGTATTCTTTTATTGATATCAGCAGGGTAGGGATCCACGGACACAGCGGCGGCGGTTTTATGAGTATGGCGGCCATGCTCGTATACCCCGACTTTTTCAAGGTAGCTGTCTCTTCTTCGGGTAACCACGATAATGCCATCTACAACAGATGGTGGAGTGAGAAGCACCATGGGGTGAAGGAAGTCATCGGCCCTAAAGGAGATACGACCTTTGTATACAACATCGAAAAAAATCCGGACCTGGCGAAGAATCTGAAAGGGCATTTGATGCTGTCCACAGGGGACATCGACAACAACGTGCATCCCGGCAATACCATCCGGGTAGCCAATGCGCTGATAAAGGCCAACAAAAGGTTTGACCTGGTATTGTTACCCGGACAGCGGCACGGCTATGCCGACATGACGGAATACTTCTTTTGGCGCATGGCAGATTATTTCTCCCACTGGCTCATCGGTGATGAGTCGGACAGACCTGTGGATCTGGAAGAAATGGATCGGGAACAGCCGCAGACAGGCGAGAAAGAAGGAAACAATAGAACGCCTGATGAAGATGAGGAAGAGGAAGTGGATCAGTAAGGTTGAGGGACCGGCTTATCCCTTGCAGCTTCCTTCAGGACTAAGAGCATTTTTTTCGCCACTTCCGCGGAAGATGCCGGGTTCTGCCCGGTAACGATATTCCTGTTGACCACCGTATGGCCAACGTAATTCGCGGCTTTGCTGTAATAAGCCTTGCCCGCAATCATTTTTGATTCCAGTGAGAAAGGCAACATTCCCGTTAGTCCGGCCAGTTGTTCTTCCGTGTTGCTGGGCCCGGTAAGGTCCTTGCCTTTAACGAAGGGCTCCCCATCGCCGTCTTTCATCGATATAAGAACAGATGCGGCATAAGACAAAAGACCAATGACCTTACGTTGTCTGTCGAAATCCTCCAGTAGCTGCACCAGCAGGTCGTCGCCGGCAAGATCCCATATGGCGCCATGCCCGCCGGGCAGGAACACCATATCGTAATCGAATGCTCTCAATGTGCCTAAAGGAATGGAATGCGCCATCAATGATGTTACTTCCAGGTCCTTTTGAAAACGTCGTATTGTTGATGTTGAAGCGATGATCGACTCACTTTTGGGATCTATGGGGATGGGGCCGCCTAAGGGAGAGGCCAGGGCAATGTCGGCGCCGGCGTCTTTGAATATATAATAGGGGACAGCCAGCTCTTCCAGCCATACGCCTGTCTTGCGGCCAGTGTCACCAAACTGCTCATGCGAGGTGGTTATGATCAATATTTTCACAGAACTGTCGTTTCCAGTAATGTACGCTTATTAATCCGGATGAGCGGATTTATTTCAGGAGGCCGTGAGCCGAAAAAACTTCTTCATCGTCTTCGGATAATCCGTCAATGCCACTTCCGGCTCCGCAATCTCCGGATGCCACAGCTTCTCCCATTCAAAGCTGTAATAGCCGGGATAACTATCCTTGTGCAGCAGCCCGATCGCCTCGAAGATCGGGGATTCACCCTGTCCAAGGAGCAGGTACTGTTCTTTGCCATCCACGATCTTGCCGCCCTCCATATGCCCCCCGATGGTCTTCCCATCCTTTATATGCGTATGACGGATGTATTTTTTCAGCTTGGGATACACCTGCGCCGGCGGCTCCTTTGTAATGGACCACATGTTGTAGATATCCCAGATCAACCCTGTGTTGGGACCGAATGCCCCCTGCATGATCTGTTCCAGTACCGCTGTCTCCACCAGGTCCCCATGTGTTTCCATTAATACGGTGACGCCGCTGTTACGGGCATGCTCGCCCAATTCCAGCAAACCGTGGGTGATAAGCCCGATCGTGGCATTGGGCTCCTGTTCTTTCGGCAGGCGATTAGGGAATACCCGAATATAAGGACACTGCAGCTGGTGGGCCAGGTCGATAAAACGGCGGCCTTCGTCCAGGTTGCGCTGCCGGGCGGCCGGATCTGCATGGTGCAGCTCTGCTGACGATCCCAAATTGACAAACTTCAGCTGGTGGTCGCCCATTTGCCGGAGTGTGGCGGCAATATTTTCGGCACTGTTGAATTCGGAGCATTTGACCAGGTCCATCTCTCGCAGGATTCCCCGCACTTCAATGCCAGAATAAGCGTTCTTCGAAGCGAAGTCAATGATGGCCGGAAAGGTCCAATCCGGGCACCCGAGGGTAGAGAAGGAGAGGAGTGGGAGTTTTTTTGCGCTGGCAGATCCCAGACTGGTGATGCCAGGCACTGTCAGGCCCAATAGCCCGGCGCCGGCTTTCAGAAAATCCCTGCGGGAAGAGGCATATTTATTCATTGGCTGATTATTTCACTTCCTGCATATCCAGCAGCCGCTTATAGATCCCCTGATGCTGAACAAGCGCGTCATGCGTCCCTCTTTCCACAATAGCGCCCTTTTGCAGCACGATGATCTCGTCGGCATGACGGACAGTGCTGAGCCGGTGGGCGATGACGATACTCGTGCGGTGCTGCATCATATTGTTGATGGCTTCCTGTACCAGTTGCTCACTCTCCGTGTCCAGCGAGGAAGTCGCTTCATCCAGTATAAGGATCGCCGGGTTTTTAAACACCGCCCGGGCAATGGTCAAACGTTGACGTTGACCGCCGCTGAGCTTCATTCCTTTGTCGCCGATGGTGGTATGGTAGCCCTGCTCCAGCTGTGTCACGAATTCATGGGCATTGGCAACCTTGGCAGCCGCAATAACATCCTCCATTTTTGCGTCGGGCATTCCGAAAGCTATATTGTTAAAAACACTGTCATTGAAAAGGATCGGCTCCTGTGATACGATGCCGATCAGCTCACGTAAGGAATGGGTCTTCAGGCTGCGGATGTCCTGTCCGTCGATGAAAATGCCCCCTCCCGTAACATCGTAAAATCGGGGTAACAGGTCGGCCAGCGTGGATTTGCCCGCCCCGCTGCTGCCCACCAGCGCAATGATCTTGCCTTTTTCAATGGTCAGGTTCACGTCTTTCAGGACCTCCGCCTGTTCATAGCGGAAAGAGACATTCCTGTACTCGACAGCGGTATGGAAGCCGGAGACCGTCTTCGCGGCAGGGGTGTCGACAATGGTATTGGGAACATCGATGACGCTAAGCACCCGCTCGCCGGCGGCGAGCCCCCGTTGAAGGTAAGTAATTGCTCCTGCTATGTTCTTAGCCGGTGTAATGATCTGGAAATACAGGGCGATATAGGCGATGAACGAGCTGGCGGTAAAACTGCTGTTGCCGGACAGGATCAGTTTACCTCCATAGATGATTATGGTGACGATGACAGCTACCCCCAGGAATTCCGCAAGGGGTGAAGAAAGCTCCCGTTGGTTGAGGACCCCTTTCGTGGAGCGGGCGAAATCGGCATTCTCTCCATCGAATTTCTTCTCCATGAACTTCTCGGCATTAAAAGCCTTGATGATCCGTATCCCGGACAAGGTCTCTTCCGTGGTATTGAGTATTTTGCCCAGGATGGTCTGGCTGCGACCACCGCCTTTTTTCAGCTTACGGGAGATCAGAGAGATGATGGTGCCCGAGACAGGAAAGAAGATCAGCGTAAACAGCGTGAGCTGCGGAGACAGGTAGAACAATACAATAAAAGTGCCGACAATGACCAGGGGGTCGCGGAAAATGGTCTGGATACTGCTGACCACAGAGTTCTCTATTTCCACCACGTCATTGCTCATGATGGAGATAAGGTCCCCCCTGCGCTGGTGAATATAGAACCCAAGGGACTGCCGGGCATATTGCTCATACAGCTGGTGTCGTAGCTTTTTCACCAGGTTGACACGCATACGGGTCAATACCTTCGTGGCCAGAAAGCCGAAGACATTCTTCAGCAGTACACAGGCCAGCGTTACCAGGCTGACAAAGATCAGCACGCTTTCTTTACCGGACGGGCCGGCGCTGTAATAATTTACATAGTAATAAAAGGCGTCCTTGAACCAGGCGGCAGAGAAGGAAAAGGAAGGCAGCTGTTCGACCACATGCTTGTTCCCGGTATTGAAAAGAATATCGAATAATGGCGCCAGCAGCGTAAAATTCACCAGCCCAAAGACGATAAAAAGGAATATATAGATGATATATTCAGGTATGTAGTGGTGATAGGGCCTTGAAAAACCGAGCAGGCGGAAGAAAATTTTCATGTACTTTTACAATTCACTTAAAGGGAGCAAAGTTAAGGTAAGTTAAGGTAATTCAAGTATGATAAGTATTATCACAGCAGTGCATAATGGTCTTGCTTTCAATAAGATATATCTCGAATACATCCGAAAGCACACCCACCATCCCTATGAGGTCATTATTATTGACAACGCTTCTACGGACGGCAGCCGTGAGTTTTTCAAGGCCAGTGGCTGCAAAGTCATTGAAAATAGCCTGAACTATTCGTATCCTTATACACAGAACCAGGGCATCCGGGAAGCCACCGGCGAGTACCTTTTTTTTCTGAACAATGACATAGTGGTCTCCCCTTCCTGGGACCAACGCCTTATAGAAATTGCCCGGAGCCAGGAGGTAGACATCATCTCTGCCGCAGGTATCGAGAACATGGGGAATTCCCTGGAGACAAAAACGTTCTCCCGGAAATGGAAGAAGATCAAGAACCCGCTGATGTTCCTGTTTGGTTTTGGCGAACGTAATCTCCGCCTGATGCATCGCCTGATGTACGGCGACTGGGAGAAGTTCTGTGCTAAGAGATGGGAAAAGTTCGGCCCCGGGACGATCGAGGGTATCGTTGGCAATAATGTGATGATGACGCGCCGGGCCATATCTATTATGGGAGATTGGGACGAGCGTATCCAGGGCGCCGACTGGGACCTCTTCATACGGACGAAAAAACGATCGGTGGAAACAGGCGATATAAAGCCCTGCCATATAGCCCGGGGCGTGTTTATTCATCACTACATCCGTATGACCGCGAAATATGCCGTAAAGCCAACACCATTTGCCGATCGCGATAAAATGCTCGAGGTGAGGGAAAAATGGACCGCTGAAGAGATCGACCAGTTTCATCCGGATGCGGCCATACCGTAAAAAGAATTTTTATGCAAGAAGGAAAAAGACAGAAACAAGTGGGTGCCCTGCTGCTGCAGGAGATGAGTGGTATTTTCCAGCGGCTGGGCTTGGGCATGATCGATGGCGGCCTGGTCTCGCTGACAGCCGTAAAGGTGACGCCTGACTTGCTGGAGGCTCGGATCTATCTCAGCCTTTTCAAAGTGAATGACGTGCCTGCCGCCATGAAAAAGATAGAAGATAGAAGCTGGGAGATCAAGCGCGAGCTGGCTTCCAGGGTAAAGCACCAACTGCGTCGTATCCCGGTGATCTCCTATTTCCAGGACGATACCTTGGAGCATGCAGATAGGATGGAGGAGTTATTCCGGCGGTTGAACTCGGAGAACCCAAAAAATGATGCATGAATTTCCTCTTTGCCTGGCGCTATTTCAAAGCAAAAAAATCTACCAACGCGATCAATATCATTGCATGGGTCAGCATGGCGGCCATTGTCGTAGGGTCCGCTTCCCTGATCCTCGTGCTTAGTGTGTTCAATGGCTTTGAAGACCTGGTAAAATCGCTCTACACCAGTTTCTATCCGGATATGAGGATCTCGCCGGCTGCAGGCAAGACCCTGACCTTAACCCCCCGGCAATTGCAGCAGCTGTCGGGGATAAAAGGAGTTCATGCCCTTTCCCTGGCGGCGGAAGATAATGCTGTGCTTCAAAATGGAGAATGGAGAGCCATCGCCCATCTGAAAGGAGTAGACGAAAACTTTACAAAGGTCGCCGCAATCAACAAAAAGCTGGTACGGGGTAAGTTCGAGCTGGGAACGGAGGACCATCCTTTGGCGATCCTGGGCTCCGGCATAGAGAATGCCTTAAGTACGGAGGCAGACCGGGCCATCCTGCCCCTGTCCGTATATATGTTTAAAAAAGGAGATGAGAACTACAATGCTGACCCTACCTCCTCCCTCAGCAACGCAAATATGGCCACTTCCGGAGTATTCATGATCCAGCAGGACTTTGATGATCATTATGTCATTACCAATCTGCCTTTTGTCAAACGCATGCTGGCCCTGAAGCCGGATGAATACACAAGTGCGGAGCTGGCGCTGGACGACCCCCGGCAGGCCAGGGACCTGGCTCCGGTCATCGGAAAACTATTGGGGAAAGACTACATGGTGCAGACCCGTTATGAACAGAACCAGAGTTTATATAATGTGATGGGTACGGAGAAATGGGTGATCTATGTGATGCTGACCCTGATCCTGGTAGTGGCTGCCTTCAATATGGTAGGCGCCCTGACCATGCTGGTCTGGGAAAAACAAAAGGACATACACGTATTAAAGGCGCTGGGGGCGGACGACGGAAGGATCCAACGGATCTTTTTGAGCGAGGGTATCCTGCTGGCGCTCATGGGCGGCGGATTTGGTATCCTGTTGGCGGTGGTCATCTGCTGGCTGCAATCCACCTACCACCTGGTGGCGCTGCAAGGCGGCTCATTCCTTATTGATTATTATCCGGTAAAATTGATTGCTTCGGATTTCCTGCTGGTACTTACCACCATATTGATCGTTGCGTTGCTGGCTTCCTGGATACCTGCCCGGAAAGCCGCCCATACTCCCATCGAACTAAGATAAAAAAAGGGTGGACCGCCTGAAACGACCCACCCCATTTATGAGAACGATTGCTAGTAATCTCCTAATGTCTCGGGCAATTGAGCCAGGGCCTTTTGCAGCTGCTCGTCATTGGGCGCTACGCCATGCCAGTGGTGGTCATTTTCCATAAAATCGACACCCTTGCCCATAATGGTATGCATCATAATGGCGATGGGCTTACCCTTTCCTGTCATTCCTTTGGCCTTGTCCAGCGTGGCGACCACTTCATCCATATCGTTGCCGTTCATCTCCAGGGTAGTCCAGCCGAAGGAATCGAATTTCGCGTGAATATTGCCCAGATCCATTACAGATTTGGTAGTACCGTCGATCTGCTGGCCATTCCAATCCACCGTGGAAATAAGGTTGTCCACTTTATGCGCATTGGCGAACATGATAGCCTCCCAGTTCTGGCCTTCATCTAATTCTCCGTCTCCATGGAGTGAAAAGACAATATTTTTATCGTTATTGAGTTTTTTAGACAGAGCAGCGCCGATGGCAACGCTCATACCTTGACCTAATGAGCCGCTGGCCACCCTTATACCAGGAAGGTGTTCGTGCGTGGTCGGATGACCCTGAAGCCGTGAGTTGATCTTACGGAAGGTAGCCAGTTCTTTGATGTCAAAATAACCTGATCTCGCTAGTGCGGAATAAAATACAGGAGAAATATGACCGTTGGATAAAAAGAACAGGTCTTCATTTCTGCCATCCATGGTGAATTTTGGGTTGTGCTGCAACACCTTGAAATAAAGTGCTGTAAAATAGTCTGCGCAACCCAGGGACCCGCCCGGGTGGCCGCTTGCGGAGCCGTGGACCATTCGAACGATATCTCTTCTAATCTGGGTAGCTATTGCTTTCAAATCGGCCATAATGAGCGTTTTACAAGATTTGGTCAGCAAAGCTAATGATTTTTATTATCCCGAATAGTTTGACGCATTAAACTTTTGTACTAACTTTCCATCCTAATTCCCTGGCTACCTAATAGCTTACTAACTGATCCGGTTATTTAAAACATCTGAGACAAACTCAAACTTGAACTGGCAAGCCTACCACCCCAGGACCTGTGCGCACTTAGGCGGGTTGTATATAGTAGCAATATAGAAATGGATAAATAATTCCTATTAAAAGTTTCCTATTTTTGTTAACCAATTCAAAACGAGGCTGATGTTCGATGTTCTACTTTCGATAGCTATTTCTTTCACAATCACATTCCTTGCCATCCCAGCCGTCATCAATGTGGCTGAAATGAAGAAGCTATTCGATATGCCGGATGAGCGTAAAGTACATCATTCTCCTATCACCCCGCTCGGCGGCCTGGGTGTCTTTGCCGGCTTCGTTTTTGGATGCCTGCTTACCCTTCATTTTAATCAATATCCTGATCTTCAGTATTTTATGGCGGCCTCGCTCGTCATATTCTTCCTGGGTCTTAAGGATGACATCCTCATTATATCTCCAGTTAAGAAATTCATCGGCCAGGTATTGGCAGCCTTCATTATCATTTATTATGGTGGCATCCAGATCCGGAGCATGAATGGTTTCCTCGGCATCTATCAACTGCCGGAAATGTTCAGCCTGTTACTCACCTACTTCGCCGTCATCGTAGTGATCAATTCATTCAACCTTATCGATGGGATCGATGGTTTGGCGGGTAGCCTGGGCCTATTGTCCACTGTTATATTCGGAATTTACTTCTTAAATGTGAATCCGAATCTGCTGCCTTATGCCGTTGTGGCTTTTTCGCTGGCAGGCAGCCTGCTGGCCTTTCTTATCTTCAACTTCCAGCCGGCTAAGATCTTTATGGGCGATACAGGCTCCCTGTTGGTAGGGACTATCAATGCAATACTCGTTATAAAATTCATCAATGTCGCCAATTCTGAAGACGTGAGCTTCCGGATAACCTCTTCGCCTGCCGTAGGCTTCACCATTTTGATGGTGCCGCTGCTGGATACACTCCGGGTCTTTGGTATCCGTATGTTCCACCGTCGCAGCCCTTTCAGTCCCGATAGAAATCATATCCATCACCTGCTGCTGGACAAGGGCTTTTCCCATAAGGCGATCACGTTCTTTCTGGTGACCGTCAACGCTGCAATGATCACCCTGGTCTTTTTGGCGAGGAACCTCAACTGTACGGTGCTCATTTTTTCCGTCATCGCAATTTTCTTCTCGCTCATAGGCCTCATCTATTACATGCGTCCTGCTCCCCGGCTCTTCGTAGCAAAAAGAGGAGCGGAAAAGAGCGCCCATCTTACAAAAGCTTCAAAACTGGTATCCCTGGCCAAAGACTCAATGCTGGAGCAAAACAATTAGTGGCGGGTAGATTAGCAATTTTTCCCTAGGTTTGCATCAAGGTTCTAACGGTATCTGCACCGCGGACCTTCATTATTTTTGTTAACCCATAGCATATGTCAGACGATGTTACGTTGATCCTGGAAGATGCCCAGGATAGCATGCAAAAAGCGCTCGATCATCTTGAAACTGAACTGATTAAAATACGCGCCGGAAAGGCCAGCCCACAGATGTTGGATGGCCTGACGGTCGATTATTACGGCAGCCTCACGCCGTTGAACCAGGTAGGTAATGTATCCGTAATGGATGCTCGCACCCTGACCATTCAGCCCTGGGAGAAAAATATGCTGCAGCCCATTGAAAGAGCTATCATCAATGCGAACCTGGGCGTTACCCCTCAAAATGACGGTAATATCATACGTCTGTTCATGCCCCCTTTGACGGAAGAAAGAAGAAAGGAGTTTGTGAAAAGATCCAATGGTGAAGGCGAGCAATCCAAAGTATCAGTTCGCAGTATTCGCCGCGAGGCCATCGAGCAGATAAAAAAGCTGCAGAAGGACGGCCTCAGCGAGGACGAGGCCAAGGATGCTGAAAAGACGATGCAGGACCTTACCGATAAGTTCATCGCGCTTGTAGACAAGCATCTGGCGGCAAAGGAAAAAGAGATCATGTCCGTATAAGTACTCCCTACCCATCCCTTACTGATCAACTGTCGCAAGAAATCAGACCCTGGTACAAACATTGCTGTCCCCATGAACTACATAGGGGAAAATCTTTACATTCGAATCGTAAAAAGGGATCATGGGAAAAATTAAATTAAAGGACATTAGCACAAGGGCCCCGGATGATTGGGACAAACAGGAGACCAGGGAGAAGCTGGCCGGGATCCTGCAGGAACTGGACGAATTGCAGAATCTTTTATACGCCGAGTCTAAACATTCGGTGTTGGTAATTATCCAGGGCATGGATGCCAGCGGTAAAGATGGGGCCGTGCGCAATGTATTTGGAAAATTGAATCCCCAGGGCGTATTGGTAAGATCATTCAAAGCGCCGACCACCGAAGAGCTTGCTCACGATTTCTTATGGCGGATCCATGCCCATACGCCATCCAAAGGCTACATTCAAATATTCAACCGCAGCCATTACGAAGACATCCTCATTACCCGCGTACATAAATGGGTTGATGATAGCACCGCCCGTAAACGTATGAAGGCGATCAATAATTTCGAACAATTGCTGACGGAACATAATGATACGCATATCCTGAAATTCTATCTGCATATTTCCCCTAAAGAGCAAAAGCAAAGGCTGGAAGAACGCATTCACAATCCCACCAAACAGTGGAAATATAATGAGAATGATTTTGCCGAGGCAAAATTATGGGACGATTACATGTCGGTGTATGAAGATTGCTTTGAGAACTGTAATGATGTGCCATGGACCATCGTGCCGGCCGATCAGAATTGGTATAAAGAACATGTCATTGCTACCACGGTGAGGGACACGCTAAAAGACCTGAACATGCAGTACCCGGGCCTGAAGAAGAAGTAACCAGCTTAATAAACCAAAATACAAAGTTATGCTTAAGGAATTCAAGGATTTTATCATGCGCGGTAACGTGCTGGACCTCGCCGTGGCAGTAGTCATCGGCGCTGCATTTACAGCCATCGTCTCCTCTATGGTGGATCATGTGATCACCCCCTTGCTCCTGACACCTGCGCTTAAGATGGCGCACCTGGAGAACATAGAGCAGCTGCACTACGGCGCCGTGAAATACGGAAGCTTTCTTTCTGCGATTATTAAGTTTATTATCATCGCCTTCATACTTTTCCTCATCGTAAAAGGGTTCAAGAGCCTGGAAAAGAAAAAAGTACCACCTGCAGCCGCACCCTCTACCACTGAAAGATTACTGGCTGAGATCCTCGATGAATTGAAGGCCAGGCCCAAAGTCTGATCCGCATCATTGCTTGCCGTTATTGGAAAATAAATGCCGGGAACCATTCTTGGCAACTTTTTTGTTGAATCGACCTAATGTAATCAAACTTGATGTCATGAAGAACTATGTACTATTAGTCGTCCTTACGGCAGGCAGCTTTTCCATTTCCCGCGCGCAGAATAAGATCCTGGGGCTGAGGGACGAAGCAAACCGGAGCATTACCAAAGATCCCGCGGACACCATCCCGCAGATCTGGAAGACAGGCGGCATCTATAACCTCAACTTCAACCAGGCAGCCCTTAGCAACTGGGCCGCCGGCGGTGATAAATCTTCCCTTTCCCTTTCCACGCTGCTAAGCTTATATGCCTTCTATAAGGAAGGCAAACATAGTTGGGACAATACCCTGGACCTGGCTTATGGCCTGGTACAATCCACCAGCCTGGGCACCCGAAAAGCTGATGACCGCATCGACCTCGTGTCCAAGTATGGCTATGATATTGGAAAGAAATGGTATCTCAGCGGCCTGGTGAACTTCAGGAGCCAGTTTGCAAAAGGCTTTGCCTATGAGGAAAATACCAAGCGGCTGACCTCCAATTTCCTTTCTCCGGCCTATGTGCTGGCTTCACTTGGTCTGGACTGGAAACCCAAAGACAATTTCTCCCTCTTCCTTTCCCCGGCTACCGCCCGTTGGGTGATCGTCGGCAATGACAGCCTTTCTTCCATCGGCGCCTTTGGAGTAGATTCAGGCAAACATGTCCGGTTCCAGCTGGGCGCTTTCGCTTCTGTCACCTATATCGCCAACATTAGCAAAACGGCCACCTACAAGACAAAGCTGGACCTCTTCACTGACTACCTTCACAAGGCCGGTAATGTCGCCGTCTATTGGAACAATATCCTGGCGGTGAAAGTGACGCGGCTCATCAGCATGAACCTTACGTTGAACATGATATATGACAACGATATTAAATCTGTCAAGTCAGACGGTACGCAGGGAGGACCCAAAGTACAGCTGCAGGAAGTAATGGGCATCGGACTGGCCTATGCGTTCAACAATCGAAAGGTCGTCAAGCCGGCCGCGCCGACCCCATAATATGTAGCATAACTTGGGGAAAACCGGTCCTTATCTCAATCAGATTTTGGGGTATTTTCGCTTATGACCAATGCCACGTACCAGATCAGGCTGCCTCAGTTCGAAGGCCCTTTCGACCTTCTCCTGTTCTTTATAGAGAGGGACGAGCTGGATATCTATAATATTCCCATCAGCCGGATCATCAAGGATTTCCTTACCTATATACATTCCGAAGAACACCTCGATATCGAGCTGTCCAGTGAATTTATCCTCTTCGTCAGCACCCTGATGCGGATCAAGGCGAAAATGCTGCTGCCCCGTAAGGAAGTGGATGAACAAGGCAATGAGATCGACCCCCGCCAGGAGCTGATAGACAAGCTATTGGAGTACAAGCGCTATAAAGAGGCCGCTGCTACCCTGGCTGAAATGGAGGCCATCCGCCACCTGATGGTTCGCAGGGGCAATCTCCAGAAAGAGCTTTCCCACATCGGGGAAGAAGCCGGAGAAGGCACCGAGATCCAGGCTATCACCCTGTTCAAGCTGATGAAGACCTTCGAAAGGCTCATGCAGCGTATTCAACAAAGGCAGAATAAGCCTGTACACACGGTGGTCCAGTACCGCTATACTATGGAGGACAGCCGGGAATATATGCTGACCATCGTGCAAAAGGAAAAGACGCTGTCTTTCGAAAAAATATTCGACATCTGCGAAAATAGGTTGCATGCCATTTTTATGTTCCTCTCCATGCTGGAGCTGGTACAGGCAAAATACATGCATATCATGATCGGCGAAGGCAGGAATAATTTCATCGTCGAGTTCAATGAAAACAGGACGGAAGAAGATGACGGCTTTTTCCCGAAAGAAGACCCGGATGCACAGGAACATACACCGCAAAATGCGCTGGGACTTTTTGACGCTCCCATAAATGGACAGCCTGAATTACGTTTTGACGAAGACGGAGGGGATGACAAAGACCAGGGAGATGGAGACGACGAGCCCGGGGAACCAGACGACAGATCGCTTTTGAATTAAGGCGCAATACTTACATACTTATGAAGACCATATTCTATCCTGCGGCTGAAAGAGGCCATGTTAACTTTGGTTGGCTGGACAGCTATCATTCCTTTAGCTTCGGCAACTGGCATCATCCCGAAAAAGTACATTTTGGCGCCCTTCGCGTATTGAATGATGACGTGGTGAAAGGGGGCGGGGGATTCGACACCCACCCACACGATAATATGGAGATCGTCTCCATTCCCCTGAAAGGGGCCATTGCCCACAAGGACAGTACGGGTATCGAAGGCATTGTCTACAGCGGTGACGTACAGATCATGAGCGCCGGCAGCGGCATTCGCCATTCGGAATACAATGCCTCCCACTATGATCCCGCCAACTTCCTGCAGATCTGGATCTTCCCCAAACAACAGAATATCAAGCCGCGTCACGACCAGCGAACCTTTGACAAGAGCCAGCGTAAAGATCAATGGCAGATAGTGGTGAGCCCCAATCCTGCTGAAGGCGGTGTATGGATCAATCAGGACGCCCGCATGGCCCTCACCAAACTAAGTGCGGGGAAAGACATTACTTTCACACCTGCTTTTGAAGGCAACGGCGTCTATCTCTTCGTGCTGGATGGCGAGGTTGAAGTGGACGGCAAAAAATTGGAAAGACGGGACGCCCTTGGCATCTCTGAAATCCAGGATGTCTCTATCCATACCGTTGCAGGCGCGGAGCTGTTGGCCATCGAAGTGCCGATGTTTGCATAGAGCCCTCAATTAAAGATCCATAATAGCACAGGTTTTTTCGATGCATCGAGCACTGGCTGCAGCCGTTGCAGGAACCCGGGCGATACCATCGCACATCCTTCACTGTTACAGATGGGCAAAGGATCGGTCTCTCCCTCCGGAACACAACTATAGGAATGTAATACGATATGTCTGCTGATCGCCTGGTTATTCGTGGAGTCCAGTCCATGGAGAAAATAGGCCCGGCCAAATTGGCCAGCATAAGCGCCGCCGATACGATACCTGCCTAATGCGCTGCAATGGCTGCCGTTGGAATTTGAAAAGGTAGGAGTAAGGCTAAAGGATCTGCCGCCGCTGCCATGAGCCACAAGCCCCGACATCCGGACGGAATCTCCCTCCAGGTCATAGACAAAGAACCTGTTCCTCCCGGAAGGAAGACGCATGTCCACGAGAAAAGCCAGCTTCGGGCTGTACTTTTGGTCCGTACCCGCTAGGAACCTCTTTAGCTCGGCTGCCTTCCCCTCAAGCCGGGAAGCCTCTGCTTTGCGTAACCGCACTACCTCCGAAGACGTAACAGGACGGTGTTTCCACTTGTAAAAACCTTTGTAATAATAATGTGCCGCCAACACGCACACGACAATCCCTAACCCTGCCAGCACCAGGAGTAGTTTGCGAAGCCGCTGCATAAAATAGTTTTAGGTTATTGGGATGCAATTAACCGTGCATTCCATAAACCTGCACTTTATCCTTCATCATATCCCGTACGGCGGCAGCAATGGCAGGGGCGTCATACCCACATTCGTGCTGCAGCTCCTTCAATGTACCATGTTCGACGATACGATCGGGTATGCCGAGGATCCTGATATTGGCATTGTATCCATGGGCGGCCTGGAACTCCAGGATGGCAGAACCAAAACCTCCCACGACAGTGCCATCCTCGACAGTGAGGATTCGGTCGTATTTGGAAAATACTTCGTGCAGCAGATCTTCGTCCAGCGGCTTGACAAAGCGCATGTCGTAATGGGCAGGGTTGAGACCGTCCATCTTCAGCTCGCGGATAGCCATAGTAGCAAAATTACCGGGATGGCCCAGGCTCAGGATAGCGATGCCCTCGCCGTCTTTGATCTTCCGCCCTTTGCCAATGGGGATCTCCTGTAAAGGCGTCTTCCACTGTGCCATAACGCCTTCACCGCGGGGATAGCGGATGACAAAGGGATGCAGGTTGCTGTCCAGCTGAGCGGTATAGAGCAGGTTGCGGAGTTCACTTTCATTCATCGGGGCGCTGATGACCATGTTGGGTATACAACGCATATAGGGGATATCATATGCCCCGTGGTGCGTGGGTCCATCCTCTCCTACAAGCCCGGCGCGGTCCAGGCAAAATACCACAGGCAGCTGTTGGATGGCTACGTCATGGATCACCTGGTCATAGGCCCGTTGCATAAAGGAAGAGTAGATATTACAATAGACCCGCATTCCCTGCGTAGCCATACCGGCCGACAATGTCACGGCATGCTGCTCGCATATGCCTACATCGAAGGCCCGGTCAGGCATCTTTTCCATCATGAATTTCAAAGAGGACCCGCTGGGCATGGCAGGGGTAATGCCGAAGATCTTCGGGTTCATTTCCGCCAGTTCTATAAGAGTGAGGCCAAAGACGTCCTGGTATTTGGGCGGCTGCGGGGTCTCATATTGCTTTTTATAGATCTCGCCTGTGATCTTATCAAAAAGGCCCGGTGCATGCCACTTGGTCTGGTCCTTTTCAGCAAGCGCATAGCCTTTCCCTTTTACAGTCATGATATGCAGGAGCTTGGGGCCGGGAATGTTCTTCAGGTCATTCAGCGTGTCCACCAGCTTGGTGACGTTATGCCCATCGATAGGGCCGAAATAGCGGAGGTTCAGCGATTCGAAGAGGTTGCTGCTCCGGCTTACGAAGCCCTTTATACTATGTTCTATTTTGGAAGCTATCTCCCGGCTGAAATGGCCGCCGATGGGCAGTTTGCCCAGCGCCTTCCATATGTCGTCCTTCAGGCGGTTGTATGTCTGAGAGGTGGTGATATCCGTAAGATATTCTTTCAATGCACCCACATTGGGGTCAATGCTCATACAATTGTCGTTCAGGATGATGAGCAGATCGGTGTCAGCCACACCGGCATGGTTCATCGCTTCGAAGGCTTCCCCGGCCGTCATGGCGCCATCCCCGATGACGGCTACGGATTTCCGGTCTGTTTCACCCTTATACTTGGCGGCCATGGCCATGCCCAAGGCAGCGCTGATGGAAGTGGAAGAATGCCCAACGCCAAATGTATCATATTGACTTTCAGATCGTTTGGGGAAACCGCTCAGGCCATTATATTTACGGTTGGTGCTGAAATTGTCCCGGCGGCCCGTAAGGATCTTATGGCCATAGGCCTGGTGACCTACGTCCCAAACCAGCTGATCATAAGGAGTATTGAAAACATAGTGCAGGGCTACTGTCAGCTCGACAACGCCCAGGCTGGCCGCAAAATGGCCGCCATGTACGCTGACGGTATCGATGATGTACTGACGCAGCTCGTCGCTAACCTTTTGCAGCTGCTCCCGGCTGAGCTTTTTCAGGTCGGCGGGAGAATCGATGGACTGCAGCAGCGGTCCCGGGGTAATTTCCATTCGAAGTTCTTTGATCTTGTAAAAATACACTTTTATTGTTGTTTGACACAGAGGTACCGCCGACCCGATCTATATGGAACCACCGATCCCGCTGGAAGGAGCTTTTGCCTCTAAAAATGTTGAAAATGAACGGCATATATGTTATCAACCCCAGCATTCATGTACCATGCTGAACCGATGGCCTACTTAATTTGGCCATTAGTACAATTTAGGGATGATCAGGAAGGGGAAAAGGTTAGATTTGGCTCAATTCATTGTATAAGTATGCCTAAAAATGCAAACAGGTATTATTGGTGGTGTCAGATTAGTGGTTGGGGTTTTTTGGCATTGGTAATGGTACTTTTCTCTTCTACGCTTGATCAAAAGATCACCCAGAAACTGGTAGGCTTCCTTGTCATCTTCGTATTTGCGGGGATCCTTACTACCCATATATTCCGCGAAGTGATACGCCGGTCCGGATGGCTGCTGCTGCCGGTGGAAAAAGCCCTCCCCAAGCTGCTGGTGGGCGTGCTCCTGATCTGCGTAGCAGACAGTTTGATCCGTTTTGCCTTTATAGAGGCCTTGGACCTCTCGACCTCGAAATCCAAAATGGATTTTATCTCCCGTTTGCTCGCCACGACTTTCGAGAATGGCCTCCTCATCATTCCCTGGACCCTCATCTACTATTTCTACCACTACATTGAAAATAGCCGCAGGCAGCAGCTGGACACGTTGAAGCTGGAAGCGCTGGTAAAGGAGCTGGAGCTGAAGACCATCAAAGCGCATATCAACCCTCATTTTATTTTCAACGCACTGAACAGCATCCGCGCCCTGGTGGATGAGAACCCCGTTCGCGCCCGCACAGCTATTACCGAGCTGAGCAATATCCTCCGCAGCAGCATGCAGGCGGAAAAGCTTGAAACCGTCACCTTCGAAAAAGAGCTGAACATCGTAAAAGATTACCTGGCGCTGGAACACATCCGTTTTGAAGATCGCCTGCAGATAGAATACGTGATAGACGAAGATACCCTCGATCAACCCATTCCTCCCATGATGCTGCAGACCCTGGTGGAAAATGCCATCAAACATGGCATCAGCAAACAGATAGGAGGCGGCAAGGTGAAGATCGTCTCGGATTTCAAGGACAACTATCATGAGCTGATGATCCAGAATACTGGCTACCTCAACGGCGCCCGTAATGGCGATGGCTTCGGCCTTGCCAGCACGAAGAACAGGCTGCAGATCTTATTCGGACAAAAAGCTAATTTTGACATCCGGGAGATCGACGGAAATACTGTAGAAGCACGTGTATTGATCCCCATAGACATGAGTAAATAATAAGCATCAATAAGCATCGAACCATGATAAGAGCAATCATCATCGACGACGAGCGTCTTGCCAGAAACGAGTTGAAAAAGCTGCTGATGGACTTCCCCGAGATCGAAGTCATCGCCGAGGCGACCAATGCTGCCGAAGGCGTGGAAAAGATCGATTCCCTGAATCCGGACCTGATCTTTCTCGATATACAAATGCCCGGCAAAACCGGCTTCGACATGCTGTCCGAGCTGGAAAGGGCCCCCAATGTCATCTTCACCACCGCCTATGACGAATATGCGCTGAAGGCCTTCGAGGTCAACGCGCTCGACTACCTGCTGAAGCCGGTCGAACCCAAACGGCTGGCCGATGCTCTCCAGAAGCTGCAGCTGGAAGAAGATAAAGAACCTATTTCAGATCATCCCATCTCCGTGAACCGCAGCATTCTTGGCGAACACGACCAGGTATTCGTGAAAGATGGGGAACGTTGCTGGTTTGTAAAGCTCTCCGATATTCGGTTGTTCGAAAGCGTTGGTAACTATGCGAAAGTATACTTTGGAGCCAACAAACCCCTGATCCTGAAATCCCTCAATGCGCTGGAAGAAAGACTGGACGAAAAAGTGTTCTTCCGGGCCAACCGCAAGCACATCGTCAACCTGCGGCTCATTGAGAAGATCGAACCCTATTTCAATGGCGGCCTGCTGCTGGAAATGAAAGGAGGGGAAAAGATCGAGGTCAGCCGCCGCCAGACGGTGAAATTTAAAGAGATGATGAGCTTATAATTTTACTATACATATGAAGATACTATTTGCCTCCCTTTTCCTTCTTACCTGTGGCAGCCTGTTCGCACAAAACGCAGATGCCATCATCAACCCTTCTGCAGTAGAAAATATTGAAAGAACCCTCTCCTCCGATGCCATGCGGGGCAGGGCCACATTCACACCGGACATCGACAGGGCCGCAGCCTATATAGAAACACAGTTTAAAGCGGCCGGCCTGCAGACCTGGAACGGCAGCGCCAGTTATCTTCAGCCTTTCGCCATGGTGCAGGCAAAGACATTGTCTGCCGCCGCAAGCCTGGACGGCATCTCCATCCCGGCAGCTTCCATTGCCGTCGCCTCTTCAGCTGCCCACTTGACGGTGGATGAGAACAGCGGTTATGAAAAAGTATATATCAGGGCAGGAGGCAGTTTCAGGGATATTTTAAAATATCTTTCTCAGGAGAAAAAGAATTACCTGGTGCTCGTCGACACCAGCTTTTCAAAAAACTTTCCCCGCCTGGCCGGGTTCGCGGCCCAGCAGTTCAAATCACCGCGCAGCGTAGTGATGATCCTCACCGCGGCTGATCCGTCAAAGTATTCCATTACGGTGGACCAGGAAGTCAGTGAAAAGAAGCTGGCGAATGTAGTAGGCATCCTCCCCGGGAAAAGCAAGAAGGATGAATATGTCATCTTCTCCGGTCACTATGATCATTTGGGAGTAGGGCAGCCGAATGACAAGGGCGACTCCATTTTCAACGGGGCAAACGACGATGCCAGCGGAAGCACCGCTGTCATGATACTGGCCAAATACTTCGGAAAATTAAACAACAATGAAAGGACCCTCATATTCGCCACTTTTGCGGCCGAAGAGATCGGGGGATTCGGCTCCCAATACTTTTCACATCAATTCGATCCGGCTGCAGTGATGGCTATGTTCAATATCGAGATGATCGGGACTGAAAGCAAGTGGGGAACGAACTCGGCCTATATAACAGGATATGAAAAGACCGACATGGGCAAGATCCTGGAAAAAAACCTCTCCGGCAGCAAATTCTCCTTCCACCCTGATCCATATACAGACCAGCAGCTCTTTTATCGCAGCGACAATGCCACCCTGGCCAGACAGGGCGTTCCCGCCCATACCATCTCTACCTCCAAAATGGACTCGGAGAAATTTTATCATACACAAGGGGATGAGCTCGGCACATTGGATATGAAAAATATGGCGGAGATCATAAAATCCATCGCATTGAGCGCAAAGACCATCATTGCAGGGACTGATACCCCTTCAAGAGTGGACGCGACGCAGCTGAGGTAGAAACTGCGTAATAAGGCCTCCCCGGAAATTTCAGTAGATTCGCTTCGAAACTGAAATAATTTACCATGAACAAGACGGTTGAGCTGGTGAATGAGTGGGGCAATTTCGAACAGCGCCATCCGGACGCGAATATTGCGGATTTTTGCCGGCACTACCTGATCTCCCAGCGGGAAAAAGACAGGAAAATACCACTTGAAGGCGGCGATATTCCCTGGCATCCTAATGGCCTGCTGCTAAAAATGATGGGCAGGATCAATAAGCTCAATCTCATCTTTGCTGCCAAGGCGCTGGAAGGGACCGGCGTCGATCAATTGGAGGAATTCGGCATGCTGCTGACGGTCAGGAGACTAAAGACCCCTCGAAAAACGGAGATCATCTATGCCAATATCTTCGAGCTTAGCAGCGGTACCGACATGCTCAACCGCCTGCGGAAAAAAGGCTTCATAAAAGAACATGCAGATAAGGAAGATGGACGCAGCAAACGGGTCAGCCTGACGGCTGCAGGGGAAAAGGTCATCGATAAATGCGCCCAACAGATGATGAAATGCGCGGGAATGATGCTGGCGGAAATGAACGAGGAAGACGTCAGGCTCTGCACCCAGCTGCTGAAGAACGTAGAGATCAAATTTGCCGCCTTGTGGCAGCAATATAAAAATGCTTCTTTCCAGGAGATCTATGATCAGGTGATGCCGGGAAAGGGAAAAACATGATGGCGAGCCATATGTTTCGATAACGTAGTATTTATTGTAAAAATACTTCAAAAATATTTTTATTATTTCGATTTCGGTGTACTTTTGACACAAATACATCGAAAATGAATATCTTCTTTTTCCTGGTGCTTCATATCATAGGCCTGGCCACAATGGCCGGAACCACCATTGTCAGTTATGTATGTTATGGTCAATTCTGGAAACAGTATGCCTTGGGCAAACAAAGTGCAATGGCCATATTGAACGTGACGGCTTCCTTCAGGTTCCTGTTCGCAGGAGGATTCCTCCTGCTATTGATCAGCGGCATAGGCATGGTGGCCCTTTCCCATGGGCTTTTTGCGCAGCAATTGTGGTTCCGTATCAAGATGGGCCTTCTCGTACTGATCCTGCTCAATGGAGCGGTGTACGGACAGCGGCTTACATCAAAGCTGAGACAGGCAGTGGAAATGCAGCTGGCGGGAGGGAACGTACTGGACAATTTGGAGAGATTAAAGAGCAGTATACTGGTGATGCACATCGGCCAACTGCTGTTATTTGCCGGTATTTTTGTGCTGAGTATTTACAAATTCAATTGATCCGTATGAGGGCCAGGCGCTGCATATTTATAGACCTCCACTTCCACCTCCTGCTCCTGAAAGCCTTCTTCAAATACAAATCCCAGTTTTTCAAGTAGCTTTCTGGAAGCGCTATTTTCTTTTTGGAACACGCCATAGACTGCCGGCAGCCCCAGTTCCTGGATACCGAATTCCAGCAGCCGGGCCATCAGCTCGGAAGCAAAACCCCGGTTCCAAAAATCTTTTTTCAGCTGGCAGCCGATCTGCAGCTTCGAAGTGCCTTTGATGGGATTGAGATTGACAGCCCCGATGAATTGCTCATCCGTCTTTAGCCGGACTGCCCAGTGATAACCGGTGCCGGTGCGTATCTGCTCCAGCTTGGTCTGCAGGAACCGCGTATATTCATCGGCGGTCATTGCCTGGAATTTCTTCAGGTATTTGAACGTATCCGTCTCACGGGCCATTGCTTCCATGTCCGGCAGGTCCTGCTCGACGAGGAGGCTGAGCATTGTCCTTTCTGTTTGTAAAGGATACATGATGGAATTTGTTTGATGCTGACTATCCATTGATCAACAATGTATAAAATTGAATAGCCCGTTGAAGATCCCTGGCAGGCACGCGCTCGTCAATACCATGATAACCCTTGCTGTCCGTGGTAGGACAGAAATTCACCACGCCGTTGCTGATGGCCCGGAAGTTCCTGGAGTCGGTGGCTCCCAGCATAATGAATGGGGCAGGGATGATGTCGTCGGCAACAGCAGCTGCGGCATCGGCCACTCTCTTAAATGCGTCGGAATGAAAATCCGTCATGGCGGAGGGCTCGGTGGAAAAGTCCCCGGTAATCCTGATCTTTACCCTGTCGTCGCCAATGGCCTTACGGATAAAATCTTCAGCTTCTTTAATGCTTTCACCTGGCAATATGCGGGAATTGACAAGGGCCCTGGCCTGAGAGGGAATTACATTCTCCCGCACGCCGCTCTCCAGGATGGTGGGAACAATGGTAGTGCTGGTCATGGCCCGGCCGTCCTTATCTTCTCCCATTTTATAGAGAACATAGCCTTCGAAAAGCCACAGGTTGTTGAGCGCCATTTTCTGAAAAAGACCTTCGGACGACCCGCTGATCCGTGTAAGGAATTCCCGGGTAGGCGGAAGGATCCGCCGGGGTGTCTTTTCATTCTGCAATTTGTACAAAGCCCTGGAGAGAATATCGATGGCGGTCTCCTTGTCTGGTCTCGAGGAATGACCGCCTGTCTTTTCCACCAGCAGCTCAAAAGTGGCATAGCCTTTTTCTCCGATGCCGATGAGGGCTACGGGCCGATGGATGTCCGGCAGCCTGTCATTCGTGATCTCTCCGCCTTCATCCACGACCATATCAGCATGGACGCCTTTTTGCTGCAACAGCCCGGCGATGGCGATAGCGCCTTGGCCGGTGGATTCTTCATTGTGGCCGAAGCAGAGCAGGATGGTACGGCGGGGTGTATAGTTCTGGCGTAGCAGCGCTTCTACTGCCTCCATGATGGATATCATGCTGCATTTGTCATCGACTGCCCCCCGCCCCCAGACAGTGTCCTTCCTGATCTCGCCGCCGAATGGTTGTACTGTCCACAGCTTAACGGCCGAAGGTTCCACAGGCACCACATCATAATGCGCCATGAGGATCAGCGGCGCCAGCGTAGGGTCTGTTCCTTTCCAGGTATAGATATAGCTGAAGCCGGTCACGATGTCCCGGCTCAGCCGCTGGTGAATTAGGGGATAGGCGCTTTGTAAAAAAGACCTGTAAAGCAAGAAGACGCCGGTGTCTATACGGGAAGGGTCCTGCGGGGATACGGTAGGTATGCGTATTGCCATGCTGAGGTGTGAAATGGCGGAGTCCGGCAGGGCCGCTATGTGTCCGGCCTTGTGTTTGGGCCATGGCTTGGCATTAAACGTCCGGATAAAGATCCATCCTGTTAGCAGAAGGACCAGTAAAACAAGTAAAGCACCTAATTTCTTCATCTGTACTTATTTAATTCTCATCTCATAGCTCAATGCTCGTAGCTCACAACTGTTCTCTAATCTCTGTAATTCAATGCAGGCTTACGATCTCCCAATAAGGCCCTGTATTGATAATCTCCTTTGCCTTCCCTGAATTCTTCCTTTGCCTTTTGGATCAATGCGGGAGTGGTGAAAAGGTCAATGGCAGTCAATGCCATCGTTTTGGCCGCTACCATCATTCCTTTCGCCCCGATCTCCGTCCCTCCGCAGGCGGTTGCCTGCCAGCTATGAGCCGGCGTGCCGGTGACCCAGGTGGCGGAGGTCAAACCTACCGTAGGGACCGCATAGCTTACGTCACCCACGTCAGTGGACCCGCCTCCGGCGTCATTTACTTCTTTCAATGGCTTGACGGTAGCAGCCTCTTCAATACCAGCCGCCTTATAGGTAAAGGACGATTGGATCTTTTTCGCAAAAGCCTGCTCCTCTGATGAATATGTAACACCTCCTACCAATAAAAGGTTCTGTTGCATAGCTGACGCCAACGTCCGGTTGAGCAGCAGATCATGGGTGCCTCCGATGATCTCATAGTCCATGGTGGTCTGTGTGCCGAGGGCGGCGCCTTCACCTGCCTTTACTACCCAATCGAAAATGCGGAGTACCTCGTCCTTTTTCGGGTGGCGGACATAGTAATATACTTCTGCAAAATCGGGGACTACATTGGGCGCCTTGCCTCCATTGGTAATGACATAGTGTACACGGGTTTCCTGTGGAATATGCTCCCGCATGAGATTGACCATATAATCCATGGATTCCACGCCGTCCAGGGCGGAGCGCCCCTTATCCGGGCTCATGGCCGCATGGGCGGCAAGTCCGTGGAAGCGGAACTTGGCAGACTTGTTAGCCAGAGCGCTGGTAAGTGTCACCCGGTTCTCATCACCCGGATGCCAGTGGATAACTATATCCACATCATTGAAAAGACCCGCACGTACCATATATACCTTACCGGAACCCCCTTCCTCGGCAGGACATCCATACACACGAATGGTGCCGGTGAACTTTTTTGACGCGATCAGCCTTTTGATCTCGATGCCGGCGGCTACGGATGCCGTACCAAACAAATGATGCCCGCAGCCATGGCCCGCGTTCTTTCCTGTGATGGGCGACCTCTCGGGGACCGCCTGTTGCGAAAGCCCCGGCAGTGCATCGAATTCCGCAAGGACACCGATCACCGGACTGCCCGATCCGTAGCTTGCCACAAAGGCGGTGGGAATGTCCGCCACACCGGCTTTTACGGTGAAACCCGCATCACTGAGGGTCTTTTGCAATAGGGAGGAACTTTTGACTTCCTTATAGCCTACCTCGGCGTAGTCCCATATCTGCATGGCTATCTTTTTGTAATCGTCATAACGGGATTGCAGATCGGCTAAAGCGCCCGCCTTCAAGGTGGTATCAATATCCGCAGCTTTGGCAAAAGAGTAAAATGAAAAGAAAATAGACAAATACAGGAATTTCATAATGCAGTAGCTTGTCCATACAATTTAAGCATTATGTCCTGATTATCCATCAGGCAAGATCATCTGTCAGGCAAACTTTTTTATCACTTTCTCCATCTCCGCCGCGATCTTATCATTGGAAAGGTTCCCGATGCTGCCGGCATGTGTATGATGCAGCTGCTGCCCGTGATCGAATCGAAATTCGCCTTTGTCTATCTGGTTGCCCACCTGCCGGTAGGCCTCACGGAAAGGGACGCCTTTGTTCACCAGCTCGTTGACGGCCTCCACGCTGAAAAGATATTTGTATTTTTCATCCTCCAGGATGCCATCCCTGATCTGTATATTGGACAACATCAGGCGCATCATCTGTAAACAGGCCTTACCTTCTTCGATGGCAGGGAAAAGGATCTCCTTGGTCAGCTGCAGGTCACGGTGGTAGCCTGACGGAAGGTTGTTGATCAGCAAGGTCAGCTCATTGGGTGCGGCCTGTATCCTGTTGCACTTTGCCCTTATCAGCTCGAATACATCCGGGTTCTTTTTATGCGGCATGATGCTGCTGCCGGTAGTGAGCTCGGAAGGAAAGGAGATGAACCCAAAGTTCTGGTTGATATAAAGACAACAGTCCATGGCCAGCCTGCTAAGGGTGCCGGCAATGGTGGCCAGGCCGGTGGCAACGATCTTTTCAGTCTTGCCACGGCTCATCTGGGCATATACGGAATTATAATTCAACGTCGCAAAATGCAGCAGCCGGGTAGTCTGCTCTCTGTCCAGCGGAAAAGAGGAACCATAGCCGGCCCCGCTGCCCAAAGGGTTCTTATTCACGATGTGATAGGCGGCCGCCAGCAGTTCCAGGTCATCTACCAGGCTCTCCGCATAAGCGCCAAACCAGAGCCCGAAAGAAGAGGGCATGGCTATCTGTAAATGCGTATAGCCGGGAAGTAGCTTGTCTTTATACTGTTCGCTCAGACTGATCAGCAGCTCGAAGAGTTCATGCGTCTCTTCTTTCAACGCCAGCACCTGTGCCCGGAGGTACAGTTTGATATCCACCGCCACCTGGTCATTACGGCTTCTGCCGCTGTGGATCTTTTTGCCGGCCTCGCCAATGCGTTGGGTCAGCATCCATTCCACCTGCGAATGCACATCTTCGATGTCCTTTTCTATGGAGAACTTGCCTTCCCTGATGACATCGAGAATATTATTCAGCTCGCGGTGGATCTGCTCCCGGTCTTCCCTGCTCAGCAGACCGACGCTTTCCAGCATCTGCGTATGGGCCAGTGAACCCAGCACGTCGTATTCCGCCAGCAGCACGTCGAATTCCTTATCCCGGCCTACAGTGAAGGTTTCCACCATCCGAGAGGTGCTCGTGGCTTCTTTACTCCAAAGTTTTTGTCCGCTCATAGTTAACTTTTTTGGGACTGCCCTCCAAGAAGAGGCTGCAGCAGTTCAATATACGATGTAATACCTTCCTTTATCTCGTCCAGGTGGATATATTCGTCGGCCGTGTGGCTCCTGGCTGAATCGCCCGGGCCCGTCTTCAGTGTGGGAAAAGGCATGAGGGCCTTGTCAGAGGTCGTGGGACTGCCATAGCATTTTCTGCCAGCCCGTATGCCGGCCTGCACTACGGGGTGTTCCGTGGAAATGGAGGAAGAGCGCATGCGCAGACTGCGTGGCTGCACATCACAGGAGACATGCGCACGGATAATGCCCAGGATCTCTTCAAATGTATAGAGCTCGTTTACCCGCACATCCACGACGAAATGACAAGCAGGGGGCACCACATTATGGGCCTTGTTATCAGTGTGGATCACGGTGACGGTGGTTTTCACGGGTCCCAGCAGATCGGATACTTTGGGGAACCGGTACGTGCGGAACCATTCGATATCAGGCATCGCCTTATAAATGGCGTTCTCTCCCTCTTCCCGGGCGGCATGCCCCGCCTTACCCAGGACAGTGCAATCCAGCACCAGTAATCCTTTTTCCGCAACGGCCAGCTGCATCAGCGTTGGCTCGCCTACAATCCCCCAATCTACTTTTCCCAAATGAGGGATCAGCAGCTCGATACCCTGATGCCCGGAGATCTCTTCTTCTGCAGTGGCCGCCAGCAGGATATTATGTGTCAGGTCCTTCTGGCCATGGAAATAAATAAAAGCTGCGATCAGCGATACCAGGGGCCCTCCGGCGTCATTACTGCCCAATCCATACAGCTTGCCGTCCTTTTCAATGGGGGAGAACGGGTCTAGCGTATAAGCTTTATTGGGCTTCACGGTATCATGGTGGGAATTCAATAATAACGTAGGCTTGCCGGGATCAAAGTATTTATTTTTCGCCCAGATATTGTTTTGGATCCTTTCCGCAGGGATACCTTTACCCCGGAGATATTGTTCCAGGAGCGCAGCCGTCTTGTCCTCCTCCTTACTGAAGGAAGGGATGGCGATCAGTTGCCGCAGCAGGTTGGTCGCTTCTGTCTGTAATGTATGGATGGCAGAGTCAGGCATGTACGATGGTTGTACCGGATTCCCCGGTGAGTAATTGGGGCAGCTGTTCAGCCCGCCCGATAATGACTTTTCCCACACCGCTGTTAAGGGCGGCAAAGGCATTGTCCAGTTTAGGTATCATGCCGGCGAAGATCACCTGCTTATCCTTTAATTGCTGGTAATAGGCCGGGTCGATGCGCCCGATGACAGATTTGTCATCTTCTGCATCCAGCAGGACACCGCTCTTTTCAAAAGAGTAAACCAGGCTGGTGTCGAAAGTCCTGCATAGGGCCCGGGCTACTTCCTGGGCGATAGTATCGGCATTGGTATTCAGCAGCTGTCCATTCCCGTCATGGGTGATAGGTGCAAATACGAGCGTCTTGTCCAGCATCAGCAGACTGGTAAGCAGACTGGCATCCACAGCGTCCACGTCCCCTACATAGCCGTAATCAATGGTGGGATGCACGCGTTTGTGAGCAAGGATGGCATTGCCGTCCGCACCGGTGAGCCCCATGGCATTACAGCCTTTGGCCTGGAGGCTGGCAACGATGTTCTTGTTGATGGTGCCTGCATATACCATGGTGACGATCTTCAGGGTCCCGGCGTCGGTGATGCGGCGTCCATCGATCAGCTGCTGTTGAACGCCCAGACCGGTGGCGACCTTGGTAGCCAGCTTTCCACCCCCATGCACCAGGATCTTCTTGCCTTTTATAGCCGCAAAGGCTTCGAGGAACGTTTCCAGCTTGGCCTCGTCGTCGATGATATTACCGCCTATCTTGATGATGGAAAGTTGCATGATCTATTTTTTTAGTAGCTCCGCCAGGACTGCCTGTGCAGCCCATACCCGGTTGGAAGCCTCCTGTGTCACGATGCTGGAAGGGCTGTCCAGTATTTCGTCGCTGAGCTCCACGTTACGTCGCACCGGCAGACAATGCATCACTTTCGCGTTGTTGGTCGGCCGGAGCTTTTCCTGCGTCAGCATCCATTCCGGGTCATTGCAATAGATCTTGCCATAGTCGGAAAAAGTGCTCCAGTTCTTCACATAGACAAAGTCAGCATCTTTCAATGCCTCATCCTGGTCATGGGTGATAGTGGCGCCCCTGGTAAATTGTTCGTCAAGCTCGTAATCCTCCGGATGAGTGATGACGAAGTCGGCTTGTCCCCAGGCATTCACCCATTGGGAAAAACTGTTGGCTACAGCCTGGGGCAGCGCTTTTACATGCGGCGCCCAGGTAAGGACGATCTTGGGACGGCGGATGGCAACCTTGGGGAACCCAAGCGCTTCATTAATGGTTATGATATCCGTCAGACTTTGCAGCGGGTGCAGGGTAGAGCTTTCCAGGCTGACCACCGGGATGCCCGAATATTTGACGAATTGATTGATATACAGCTCACTGTAGTCCTCTTCCTTGTTCTTAAGCCCGGGGAAGGTGCGGATACAAAGAATATCGAAGTAATTTCCCATGATGGGAGCCGCATCTTTTACGTGCTCCACCTTATTTCCGCTCATGATGGCCTCTTCCTCGAACTCCAGGGCCCAGCCTTCCTTATCCACGTTGAAGACAATAGCTTCAGCGCCCAGGTTCTGCGCGGCGATCTGCGTACTGAGCCGGGTACGCATCGAGGGGTTAAGGAACAGCATACCTATCCGCTTGTCAGCGCCCAGCTTTTTATCCTTCAGTGGATCCGCTTTGTAGGACAGGGCAGTCTGTACCAGGCTGTCAATGTTCTTTACATCATGCGCAGAGATAAAATTCTTCATTATTACTTCTGATATTTGAAATGATCAATTCACGGATTTGACAGCTCCTTGCAGCGCATGGATCTCTTCCTCCAGTGCCTCCAGAAAAGCATCGGCATCCTTCTTTCTCAATGCCAGGGAAGGCAGCAGGCGGATGGTATTAGGCTTGGCCTCACCCGTGAAGATGCGCTGGTTGAACAACAGGTTCTTCCGCAGCTCCTTCCATTGTTCCGGAACATCGAACCCGATCATCAATCCTTTGCCCCTGACATTTTGCAGGCCGGGAACTTTCTTCAGCTGCTCGATCAGGTAGCTGCCCGTCTCGGCGGCATTGGCCATCAATCCTTCCTTTTCGATAATCTCCAGAACAGCCAGCGCAGCGGCGCAGGCCAGGTGGTTGCCCCCGAAAGTCGTGCCCAGCATGCCATGCTTCGCATGGAGATGGGGAGCGATGATAATGCCCGCTACAGGAAAGCCGTTGCCCATTCCTTTGGCCATGGTATAGATGTCTGCATCTACGCCCGCATGGTCATGGGAGAAGAACTTACCGGTGCGTCCATATCCGCATTGTACGCTGTCGGCTATAAATACGGCGCCATATTGCTTGCACAGCTTGCTGATCTTTTGCAGAAAGGCGGCGGAAGCTTCCTGTATACCGCCCACCCCTTGTATGCCTTCGATGATGACCGAAGAGATCTCTTCTCCCTTCGATTGAAAGCAGGCTTCCAGGGCCGCTTCATCGTTAAAAGGAAGGAAAATGACATTGTCCGTCTGGTTGACAGGCGCCAGGATGGAAGGATTGTCCGTTACTGCGACGGCAAGGGAAGTACGCCCATGGAATGCCTTCGTAAAAGCCACGACCTTCTTCCGGCCATTGTGAAAGGACGCCAGCTTCAGCGCATTCTCATTGGCCTCAGCTCCCGAATTGCAAAGGAAGAGTTGATAGTCTTCCCTGCCGGAGATCTTGCCTAATTTGGCTGCCAGCTCCTGCTGCAGCGGAATGCGGATGGAATTGGAATAGAACCCTACCTTATTCAGCTGGTCGGTGAGACGGCTGACATAGTGCGGATGGGTATGTCCGATGGATATTACAGCATGCCCGCCATAAAGGTCAAGATACTGTTGTCCTTCATCGTCCCATACATAGGAGCCCTTGGCTTTTATGATGGTGATGTCATTGAGGGGATAGACGTCAAATAAGTTCATAATAAGTTTTTTTAAAAAGCGTTTGCTTTCAATTGCAAGCCGGCCGCTTCATCGAACCCGAACAACAAATTCATATTCTGCACGGCCTGACCGGAAGCCCCTTTCGTCAGATTGTCGATGACCGAGTGGACCACCAGTTGGGAACCCTGCTGTTCCAGCTGGATCAGGCATTTATTGGTATTGACCACCTGCTTGAGCGAGATCGGCTGTTTGCTGACGATCGTGAAGGGATGACCCTGGTAAAATTGTTCATAAAGGGCAATGACCTCTTCCGGTCGTCGTTCGACCCGGAGCTGCGAGGAGATGAAGATCCCACGGGTAAAGTCTCCGCGCCAGGGAACAAAATGAATGGACGCATCCGTTGCTCCCGCCTGTTGCAGCGACTGCCCGACCTCTTTCAGATGCTGGTGCGTCAGGGTCTTATAAGCCTGGATATTGTTCGCACGCCAGGAGAAATGAGAGGTGGCCGAAAGACCCTGACCTGCACCTGTGGAACCCGTAATGCCTGTGGTATATACGTCATTCAGCAGGCCGGCCTTTGCCAGGGGCAGCAACCCCAGCTGCAGGGCTGTGGCAAAGCAGCCCGGGTTGGCGATGTGGCGCGCTGCCCGGATGGCTTCCCTGTTCAGCTCAGGCAGACCATAGATCACAGCTTGCCCATCCAGCAGCGGACGGCCCAGCCTGTAATCCTGTGAAAGATCTATGATCTTCACATCGCCCTTCACCGGCGAATTTTCTTCGATGAATTTTTTTGCTTCGCCATGTCCAAGACAGAGGAAGAGAACATCGACGTCAAAGCTCCATTCGGAGTCGAACTTTTTGTCTGTCTCGCCTATGAGGTCTTCATGTACGGAATAGAGCGCTTTCCCTGCATTGCTCTTGCTGTGCACGAACCGGATGTCCACATTGGGATGCCGGAGCAGTATCCGGAGCATCTCCCCGCCGGTGTACCCCGCACCACCGATGATGCCGGCCTTTATGATCTTGCTATTTCCGGTGGCGGTGCTCATTGTGCAGCCTCGTTTACTTTGTGGTAAATGGCTGTCTGGTTGCCGAAGATCTTGGCAAAGCCTTTCACGTCGTCACCTGACCAGCCTTTGTTCATCTCGCCGTAGCTGCCGAACTTGCTGCTCATGAGGTCATGAGCGCTCTCGATGCCAGTGACGGTAAAACGGTAGGGCTGCAGGACGACAAAAGCCTTGCCCGTGACAGTGGCCTGGGTGTCCTCCAGGAATTTTTCAATATTGCGCATGGTGGGGTCCAGCATCTGGCCTTCATGCAGCCAGTTGCCGTACCAGGTGCTCAGCTGATCCTTCCAATACAGCTGCCACTTGGTAAGCGTATGCTTTTCCAGCAAATGATGTGCTTTGATAATGATAAGAGGGGCGGCGGCTTCAAAGCCTACGCGGCCTTTGATGCCGATGATGGTGTCACCGACATGGATATCCCTGCCTGCGCCATAAGGCTGCGCGATAGCTTGGAGATATTGAATGGCTTCTACGGGATGGCTGAACTTTTTTCCATCCACGGATACCAGCTGGCCTTTTACAAATTCCAGCTCCAGTTTCCTGGTGCCCGTCTCCGTCACCTGCGTAGGCCAGGCTTCCTCCGGCAGATAGTCCTTGGAGGTCAGCGTTTCCTTTCCTCCGACAGATGTGCCCCAAAGCCCTTTATTGATGCTGTATTTAGCCTTTTCGGCATTCATTTCAACACCATGCTCTTTCAGAAAGTCGATCTCCGCCTCCCTGCTAAGCCGCAGGTCGCGGATGGGAGTGATGATCTCTACACCGGGGAGCATGCTCTGGAATACCATGTCAAAACGGACCTGGTCATTACCGGCGCCTGTGCTGCCATGGGCCACATAGGCGGCGCCTGTTTTTTTCACATGCGCTGCCACCGCAATGGCCTGTACCATCCGCTCAGCACTTACGCTCAGGGGGTAGGTAGCATTCTTCAGGATATTTCCGAAAATGAGGTATTTGATGCAGCTGTCGTAGTACTCTTTTGTCACATCCACGCATTCGAAAGAGGCGACACCCAGGCTCTTGGCCCTGGTGGCTATCTGCTCGATCTCTTTATCGCTGAATCCACCGGTGTTGACGGTGAGCGCATGTATTTCCAGCCCCTTGATCTTTTGCAGGTAGATCGCGCAATAGGTAGTGTCCAGTCCGCCGCTGTAAGCTAATACAACTTTATTGTTCATGTCTTTATCGGGTGAATTTCGGGTGAATGTTAAAAATTGAAGAAAGTATGGAACAGGCTCCGATGCCGCTTCGCATTCTCAGGGCTGCCACCGGCCTTATTGCCGCTATTATTGGCGGGCTCGTGGTGCTTCAGGAAAGGGGCCAGCAGCTTCCACTGTTTGATCCGCATAAAGCGTTCGTACAGTTTCGAATGCTTGGTGAAATCCTGCTGGGTCTCCTCTGGCTCGTAGTGATCCTTGGGATCATACAGCATAGCCGTGCACATACAGTTCTTACGCTCCTTGCTCATGAGGATCTCATAGTTAACGCAGCTTTTACAGCCCGCCCAAAAGTTCTCATCCTGGGTAAGCTCGGAGTAAGTGACGGGTTCGTAGCCCAGCTCGGAGTTGATCTTCATGACAGCCAGCCCGGTGGTGAGCCCGAAGATCTTGGCTTCAGGGTACGTCTTGCGGCTAAGCGCAAATATTTTCTTTTTGATCAGTTTTGCCAGACCGCCCTTGCGGAATTGAGGAGATACGATCAGGCCTGAATTAGCCACATATTTTCCATGGCTCCAGGTCTCGATATAACAAAAGCCGGCCCAGACGCCGTCCTCGGTAAAGGCGATCACCGCCTTTCCTTCCCGCATTTTATCCTGGATGTATTCAGGGCTTCTTTTGGCAATGCCGGTACCCCTCGCTTTTGCAGAGGACTCCATCTCGTCGCAGATGATCTTTGCAAAATCCTGGTGCGTGTGGTCGGCTATTAATATTTTAAAGTTCTGTTGTTCCATTTTGAAGTGTGCTCTTGGGATGAAAAATGATGCTCCATTGCTGAAACGGGATTAATTGTAGGATCAACCGCCGCAGGATGGGGGGAATAGTGCCGCTATATCAGGGGACGCTATGTGAGAGTAAGTATCAACGTCGCACCCAAAAGGGAACAGGGCGAACGGAAAAAACTGAGCACAGGGCTGCAGCAAAAAACCCACGCTTATTGAAGGCGTGCAATATCACCGGGAGATGTGATATGGGTGAGTTTTTTTTCATTTCAAGTCAGATGAAATTGTGTAAAATGTTTTTACAGGTGCAAAGATGGGACATTTTTTAGTTTATAGCCATTATTTTAACGTCATTTTTTATATAAATCTTGCTAAACCAATCGGCTTTTACATATAAATATTATTTAATATGTTATTTGCCACTGGTTTAGCCTGTTAAAGTCCTCTTAAAGCCTTGCTATCAGGCTTCCTTTAGCGGGGAATTTTGCATTTCTTGGAATTATGCTCGTCACGAACTATCTCAAAATGGCCGGACGCCACCTTCGGCGTCATAAAAGTTTTTCCCTTATCAATATCCTGGGACTTTCCACGGGCATCGCCGCCTGCCTGCTGATCTATGGCTATGTCCATCATCAACAGAGCTTTGATAATTACCATCCCAAGGCGGACCGTATTGCCCGGGTGACAGCTGTTTTTCACTCTCCGGACACGGATCTGGCTTTTGCTACCTCCAACACACCCCTCGCCGGCGCCCTTATTCGGGATTGTCCCCAGGTGGAAAATGCCGGGAGGGTCCAGGACGTGGAAATGGCTGTTAGACAGGGCACGACCATCTTTCAGGAAGATAATTTTGCCTATTCGGAACAGGCGATCTTCTCCATCTTTTATTTCTCCTTCCTGGAAGGGTCGCCGGCCACCGCGCTGACGGAGCCTAATTCCATCGTGCTTACAAAAAGCACCGCCCGGAAATATTTTGGCGATGGCGAAGCCCTGGGCAGGACCCTGATCTGCGACAAACATGCCTATAAGGTCACAGCTGTAATAGCGGACAGGCCGGCAAACTCGGATATGACCATCGATGCCCTGCTGTGGAAGGATTTCCGGAAAGTCACCAGTTGGATGGACGATGACTTCGAGGTCTACACCTTTGTGCTTTTTCGGGGGCATCCCGACCTCACCGCCCTGAGGAAACAACTGGCCGTTATTTCCGCCACCTATGTACAGCCGGAGCTGAACAAAGCAGACGCACCGCAATATCACGTCCGCTTTGACCTGGAACCACTGGCCGATGTGCATTTCAGCAAGGGAAAGATCGCCGACACGCCGAAAGGCAACCGGCTTTTTAATACCATCTTTTCGGTCCTGGCGGTATTTATCCTGGTCGTGGCGATCCTGAATTATATCAATCTCTCCACGGCCAGGGCGGAACAACGGGCAAAGGAAGTGGCAGTAAGAAAAGTGGCGGGCGCAAAACCCCGTCAGCTGGTGGGCCAGTTCCTGGGGGAATCTTTTTTTCTTATGGCCATTGCCTGGATATTGGCTATCATGATGGCGGAGAGTGCCATTCCGTATTTTAATAAGATGCTGTCCACCCACATCTCCCTGGGGGACGGCAGCTCCGTACTTTTTCTGTTCCTGTTATTCATCCTGACAACGCTCCTGGCGGGCGCCTGGCCGGCCTTTGTATTGTCGCGCTTCCAGCCAATAAAGATCCTGAAGGGCCTGGCGATACAAAGCAAGGGGATCGGCCTGCGGAAAGTATTGACAGTAACCCAATTCATCATAGCCCTGGCCATGCTGATGGGCACAGTGGTCATCTACAGGCAAATGCATTTTGTGCTGCACAGGGACCTGGGAGCGGACAGGTCACAGGTTCTCTGTCTTTCGGTGCCGAGGGACTCGGCTGCCAGCCGGCGTGTTATAGCTTTTAGTCAGGCAGTGCAGCAGACGGCCGGTGTAAGAGGTGTGTCGGTCGGCAGCGGTATCCCTGTTGAAGGTGTGATGATGGCCGGCACTACGGTACGGTCCGCTGGCCGGAAAAGAGAAATATTATGCAATTACTTTTTCATCGATGCACAGTTCATGCCTTTGCTGCATATCAGGTTGGCAGAAGGCCGCAATCTGTCGGATAGTATCCGCAAGGACAAAAAAGAAGGCTTCATCGTCAACGAATCGTTTGTTCGGGCGATGGGCTGGCAACATGGAGAAGGACAGCTCATCGAGGGCTATGGCCGCAAGGGGAAGGTCGTTGGTGTGGTAAAAGATTTCTTTTTCAAGTCCCTCCATAATGCGATCGAGCCGGCGGTAATGGTCTATCATGACAGCAGCAGGAATGCATCTGCCGTGCTGGCAAAGGCACCTCCCTCAGTCCTGCCCCATCTCAAGGAAACCTGGGCCCGTTATTTTCCTTCCAACGCCTTCGATTATTACTTCCTGGACGAATCTTTCGACGCGCAATACAAGGATGACCGGATCACGATGACCTTATTCAACGGGTTCACCCTGCTGGCGATCTTCATTTCCTGCCTGGGCCTCTACGGGCTGGTATCGCTGATCACGGTCCGGCGTACCCGTGAGATCGGCATCCGTAAAGTATTGGGTGCGTCAGGACGGGGTTTGATCCTGTTGCTGACACGGGAATTTTTTCTGCTCATCGGCTGTGCGGCGCTCGTAGCCTTGCCGCTGGCGGGGTGGGGCTTGCAAAGGTGGTTATCGTCCTATGCGTATCATACCGCGCTTACCATCGACCTGTTCGTTACGCCCCTTTTGCTGCTGGTATTTATTACCTTGTCCGTCACGGGATTACGGGTTGTCCGGGCAGTGCTGGCAAACCCGGTGGAAAGTTTGAGAACAGAGTAAGTACCTTTGCGGGACCATGACTGTCTCCTCCCGCCCCAACTGGACCCTCGCCCTCGGCCTGCCGCTGCTGGTAATGGCCGCCTGCACCATGATCGTCTTCAGTCCGCTGTTCCTGCAGCATGAACAACGTCTCTCCACCGCCATAACGCTGGACCTGACCCTGACAGCTCCAATACTTTACTTTCTTGCCATCCGGAAAAGTCATGTTCCGAAAGCAACGGTGATCCGCGTATTCCTGCTTGGATTATTGACGGCCGGCCTCTTGCTGGGCAATCGTAGTCCATTACTGCACGGCATCAGGACCTGGATCTCCCCTGTAATCGAATCCCTGGTCATCTTTACCCTAGCCCGCAAATTCCACAAAGCGCGCAAGAACGTACATGATCTGGATTTCCTGTCAAAATCCCGCTCCATCTTAGCCAACCTTACAGGCAGCAAGCGTGCCGGCGATATCATGGGATCCGAATTTGCCGTATTTTATTATGCTTTTGCACCGGCCAGGAAACTCCCGGCCAACGCTTTTACCTATTCCCGTTCCTCCGGCGCTATTCCGGTATTGGGCATATTCCTGCTGTGCATGCTGGCCGAGGGGCTCGGACTGCATTTTCTCATTGCCCACTGGGATCCTGCGACCGCCTGGATCTTTACGGGACTGAGCGCCTACACCATGCTCCAGGTATTTGCTCACATGCGGGCGATGAATGCCCGGCCCATCCAAATAGTCGGGGACCTGCTGTACCTGCGCAATGGACTGGCGGCTGACACCTGCATCCGGATGGCCGACATCGAAGAGATCGCACTGACTACCCGGACAAATACAAAAGAAAAAGCCCTGAAACTAGCTTTGTTGGGCGCGTTGGAAAATCATACGATGCGTATAAAGCTCAGGCGGCCTGTGACGGTCATCCGTATGTTCGGGATCCGGCGCGAAGCATCGGTCCTTTTATTCGCAGTGGACAAACCGAAGGAGCTGTTGGCGGGAATATCATAGCACCGATCCCCCCACGGGCACCGAATGCACCGCGGCCGCCATCTCCTTGATAAGCCCGGCGTCCTTTTCAATCGCATTCCCCACCACAATAACATTAGCTCCCGCCTTACAGTTGCGGTAAGCTTTCTCCGGGTCCCGGATACCTCCGCCGATCACCAGCGGCACATCGATATGCCCGGCGACAGCAGCGATCATCTCCTCGCGGATAGGGTGACGGGCGCCGCTGCCCGCATCCATATAGATCAGCTTCATGCCCAGCATTTCGCCGGCCATGGCTGTGCAAAGGGCGATCTCATTCTTGTCGGCTGGGATGGGAGTAGCGTTACTGATATAGCTGACGGTAGTGGGCGCTCCCCCGTCAATGACCATATAGCCCGTGGAAATGATCTCCAGTCCGCTGCTGCGCACTTGCGGGGCGGAGATGACATGCTGCCCGATCAGCAGTTCGGGATTCCTTCCGGAGATCAATGATAAATAAAGGAGCCCATCGGCATAGCGGGACACCTGGGAAGGTGTACCGGGAAAAAGAATGACAGGAATGGAGCAATTCCGGCGGATATGCTGGACCACCTCGTCCAGATGATTGGAGATGACAAGGCTCCCGCCAACCAGCAGGTAATCTACCCCCGCATTGACTGCCAGCCCGGTGAGCTCATCGATCTTTGCCGCATTCACATTGTCCGGATCTATAAGGACCGCAAAAGATCGCTGCCCCTTATTTTTCTTGGCCAACAAGGACTCGTAAATAAATTGCTTCATTCGCTATTGCCGTTGGTAGTAATGCAAAAATGCGAAAAACTTTTCGCTTTAAGGGAGTAAATTCCGTGTAAATGAGCATTTTTACGCCTTGATCTTCAAGACGAATACGTATTATTCACATTTGTTCGCGTAAGACGCGCATCCGTGGATGTGACAATTCGTAAATTTACTGGCCGAAAACAAATGTAATAGATTTTTGTTATCTGTAAAGATATTTATGCAACCAGTTACTATTATCAACAACGAGCAGCAACAGCAGTTTCAGATACGGCTGGAAGATGAGCTCGCTTATCTGGAATACCGTCTTTATAAAGGAGATATAGCACTCATGCATACCGAAGTGCCGGACAAACTGGGAGGAAGAGGTATTGCCTCATCCCTGGCAGAGTACGCGTTCAAATATGCCCGTGAGCATAAACTTCCTGTAATGGTCTATTGCCCTTTTGTCGCCAGCTGGCTGAAAAGGCATCCTGAGAACAGGGATGTCCTGGACCCTAAATACAGGGATGATCACCCCAACTTACAATCATGACTAGAGCCTGACATAAGTGGCCACCTGCAATACATGGTTGGCCGTGGAATTGCTGCCCGCCCCGCTGATGTATTGATTGAGATACCCCATCTCCACATCAAATTGTTTGCTGCAGCGATAGCCAATGGCCAGATACGCCCTGTTCTGGTCGAAAACTTTTCCATTGACAGGAGAAGGGTCGCCAACGTTGAGGAAGATCTCGTTCTGGATGGCGGCAAAAAAACCTCCCGTAAAAGCGCGTGAAGCGGCGGTGCCATTCTGCAGTGGCGCCGTAGCAGACGCATCCGCAGGCGGTGCGGAGACGGAATGTACGCCTCCCAAAGGAATGACAGCCCGGGTGAAATAACGGAACCTGCCGGCATACACGTTTTTGTCATGAACAAGGGAATTCCCTTCCGCGTGATGCTTGGGAATATACCGCTGCTCCAGGCGGAAGCGATGAGCGATGGATGTTGTGCGGGCATGGCGGCTCAGGCGTGTTGAATGGGTTACCATCAGCTGCTCCCAGGTACGATGTTCCGGAAGATAGCCGGTGACGCCATTGGATATCCGCTGTCCTGGAATATAGGCATAACCGACAGTGCCGGTGACGGTCGGTGTGAAATAGATGTTGACGCCGGGACGCAGCAGCAGCTGATTCATCTGCTGCCATTGATGGGTAGTCCGGAACTGCCCGTCGAAATAAAGGCCAAACCTGGGTGATAGTTTATAATTCTGGAAGGTGGCTATCCAGCCCTGGAACTGTGATTGTGCAGAGGCGGGACGGACGCCGGTGATAGCCAATAGTACGATCAGAAGGAGTGTTTGCTTCATACCTCAAAAAGAAGCAATTATATTCTAAAAAAATGATAAAATTTATCGCCGGATCAAGCTGTCCAATACGATACCCCCCGGTATGTTCATATCCGGGATCCGGTCCCCGGCCGTTCCTTCCTGCACATCGCCGGTAAATGCATACCATAGCATGGATGCACGCAGGTACATCTCACGGGTGACCCGTCCCGTGGTCAGGTCCTGGTGGAATTGGTGATAATGGCCGTCCGTGCACATCAGGGCCTTCCAGATCGTCGGGGGATCCATTTTCAGGAAAGATTTGTGCGCATTCATATAATCCGTCTGGATGGCGCTGGCGGGAAATTGCACCACCAGGTCGGAGTCGTTGACCAGGGAAGTAAAATCAGGGGTGGAATATTCAATGTCCGAGGTTCCGTCAGGCAATTTTTCTCCCCAGGCCACCCGGATGGGACAGCCTTGCCTCACCGCCTGTAACAACGCTTTTTTGTCGCCGTACAGGGTACGGCCGCTGGTGTCATTTTGAAAGACGGGCCGCCATCCCGCTGGCGCAGCCCTCCGGGAGGTGGAGAAACTGATGAAGGCCAGCAGCGCCAGCACGAAGAACATGAGCTTAATTTGCATATAACACGTTGAAACAGTAAAATTTACACCAATAGGGGGAATGGAGAAATAAATTCAACGGATGGGGCTTTATTTTTAACAGGTTCCCCAATCCCTGGCCCGAAATGTGCATAATTTGTAAAGCCTTTACCCGCTTGCTGTTTCATTTGATTTCCACAGGATGTGCGAAACATGGATTGGTAGATTAGAGAACATTTTCCATATTCGTTGTCCCTCCCTACCCGTTGAAAACGTATCTGAAAATCTTTAAATCTGGCACTGACTTATGGCAACCAAAAAGCAATCTACGAAGGGTTTGCAGTTCCCCCGCCGCTTCACAAAGAACGATGTTAATGTATTCGATCAATTCACCTATGATTATCGTTCATCCGTGATCCGGAACCCCAGCGGGGAAGTGGTATTTGAAATGAACAACGTAGAAGTACCTAAAAAGTGGAGCCAGATCGCCACCGACATTCTTGCACAAAAATATTTTCGCAAAGCGGGCGTCCCTCAGCCCGATGGTTCCCTGGGAAGAGAAACGTCCGTAAAACAGGTTGCCCATCGTATGGCCAACTGCTGGCGGGTATGGGGCGAGCGCTATGGCTATTTTGCCAGCGCCATAGATGCGCAGGTGTTCTATGAAGAGCTGGTGTACAGCATCCTCGACCAGGCCTGTGTACCCAACTCCCCCCAGTGGTTCAACACAGGTTTGCATGAAAGCTACGGGATTACGGGCAAGCCCCAGGGTCATTACTACGTCGACCAGGTTGATGGGGAATTGAAAAGATCCACCTCCGCGTATGAGAGACCACAGCCTCATGCGTGCGCCAGATATAATACCAAGGTCTTTACCGATAAGGGAATTTTTGATATCGGCGAGATTGTAGATGAGGGCCGCACGGACCTGAAAGTATTTGACGGAAATGAATTTGTTCAGATATTGGCCACAAAGAACAACGGTGTGAAAAGCATCTATCGGGCTACGCTGGCAAACGGGAACTTCATTGAATTTACAGACGACCATCTTGTCTGGAACGCCGACAAGCGTAAGAAAGAAGGCGGCGAATATGCCTGGGGCGAGCTGAAGACCTTATTGGGGAAAAAAGTGCAACAAATGTCCTTGTCCGACGCAATGCCTGAACTATCGTTCGTCGAAGAGGTGGCATTTGCGGAGAACGCGCATTATAATCTGTTAGACAATCGTTTCAAAAGCAAAATTGCCGCCGAAGATCAATTCCACTTTGAAGATGACATTTTCGGCGTACACAATACAGTAGTTCGAAAGACGGTAAACGACCTATATCGCATTGTGAAATATGATTCGAAAAAGGCGGATCCTTTCGTAGAAGAATATCAACTGGATCAGAAATCGCTGAATGCATTTGTGCCGGATGTTATTATGAAGGGCTCGATGCTGGAAAAAGCTGCTTTTCTCAGAAGCCTTTTCCAGGCAGACGGTACAGTCAGGTCCAGGTGTGAGGATGGTAGAAACTCAGGTGATATAGTTTTGACAACCATCAGCGAGGAATTGGCACATGGAGTGCAAATACTGTTATTGTCATTGGGTATCTATAGCAATGTAACGCTGGCGAAAGATACAAGGGATACCAGGCACAACAGCTATCAGGTGACGATCGCTTATTTTTCAGAGCGGCTGAAATATGAACAGATCATCGGATTCGTCAGCAATGAAAAAAGAACAAAGCTCAGACAATTAAACGATGAGATTGAAGGAAAAAGAAAAAAGAGCATATCCGAATTGACAGTTGTGGACATTTCCTATGTAGGCGAGGAAGAAGTATATGATATTCAAACGTCTTCTTCCCAATTTTCGGCAAATGGCGTGACTGTTCACAATTGTTTCATCCTCAGTGTTAGCGATGACCTCGTAAACGATGGCGGCATCATGGACCTCTGGGTGCGTGAAGCCCGCATCTTCAAATATGGCTCCGGCGTTGGAACGAACTTCTCCTACATCCGCGGGGAAGGTGAAAAGCTAAGCGGCGGCGGAACTTCCAGTGGTCTGATGAGCTTCCTGAAGATCGGTGACAGGGCCGCAGGGGCAATCAAATCCGGAGGCACTACCCGCAGGGCCGCTAAGATGGTATGCCTGGACCTGGACCACCCCGAGATCATGGAGTTTATCAACTGGAAAGTAGAAGAGGAAAAGAAAGTGGGAGCGCTCATTGCCGCCGGCTATCCCAGCGACTATGAAGGAGAAGCTTACCGCACTGTCTCAGGGCAGAACTCCAACAACTCGATCCGTGTAACAAATGAATTTTTCGATAAGCTGGCCAGGGACGAAGACTGGGAACTCACCGCCCGCAGCGACAAAAGAGTAATGAAGCGTATTCCTGCAAAAGAAGTCTGGAACCAGATTGCGTATGCAGCATGGCGTTGTGCTGACCCGGGTACCCAATACGACACCACCATCAATGAATGGCATACGTGCCCCGAAGGTGGCCGCATCCGGGCCTCCAACCCCTGCTCCGAATACATGTTCCTGGACAACACTGCTTGTAACCTGGCTTCCGCCAATCTCCGCCGTTTCTACGATGAAGACACCAACACTTTCGATGTGGAAGGGTTCGAGTATTGCTGCCGTCTGTGGACTACCGTACTGGAAGTATCCGTACTGATGGCGCAATTCCCTTCCAGGGAAGTGGCGCAGCTTTCCTATGACTACCGTACCCTGGGCCTGGGCTACGCTAACCTGGGTTCCATGCTGATGATCATGGGAATTCCTTATGACAGTGAGGAGGCCCGGGGCATCGCCGGCGCTATCACGGCCATCATGACGGGCGTTGCTTACAAGACCTCTGCTGAGCTGGCGGCTGTAATGGGCGCTTTCCCAAGGTACGAAGAGAACAAGGAGCACATGCTGCGCGTCATGCGTAATCACAGGCTGGCCGCTTATGATGCGGATGAGTATGAAGGACTGGGCATCAAGCCGCAGGGGATCAAGGCCCGCTACTGTCCCGACTACCTGCTGAAAGCAGCCACCAAGGCCTGGGATGAGGCGGTACGGTTAGGTGAGAAATATGGCTACCGCAATGCGCAAGCCACCGTCATCGCTCCCACCGGCACCATCGGCCTGGTAATGGACTGCGACACCACGGGTGTGGAACCGGATTTCGCGCTTGTCAAATTCAAAAAATTGTCCGGAGGCGGCTACTTCAAGATCATCAACCAATCAGTGCCCACTGCCCTGAAGAACCTGCACTACACGGACAAACAGATCGATGCCATCATTAAATATGCCGTAGGGGCGGCTTCTTTTTCAGGCGCTCCCGCCATCAATCACCAGTCGCTGAGCGAAAAAGGCTTCATCGCGGAAGAGATAAAAAAGCTTGACTCGGCCGTCGGCTCAGCCTTCGAGATCGGCTTTGTATTCAATGTCTATACACTGGGCGAAGAATGCCTGCAGCGCCTGGGATTCAAGCCTGAACAATATTTCAACCTTGAATGGAGCTTGCTTGAAGCGCTGGGTTTCTCCGCGAACGATATCGAGGCCGCCAACAACTACGTATGCGGCACCATGACGGTGGAAGGCGCCCCCTTCCTCAAGGAAGAACATCTGGCGGTCTTCGACTGCGCAAATAAATGCGGCAAGATCGGCCAGCGCTATATCCATGCACACGGTCATATCCGTATGATGGGTGCTGCTCAGCCTTTCATCAGCGGCGCTATCTCAAAAACGATCAATCTTCCCAACGAGGCCGCAGTAGAAGATATCGCTGACGCGTATATGCTTAGCTGGCAGCTGGGCCTGAAAGCCTGCGCACTGTACCGCGACGGTTCCAAGCTGTCCCAGCCGCTGAGCGCCAGGTCCGACAAGAAAAAGAAGGAGACCGAAGGGGAAAAAGAAGCAGCTGCTGCAGAAGCCCCCTCCTCCACAGAATCGATGATCGTCGACATGAGCAAGCTGACCGTCCAGGAACTGCTGGAAGAAGTGCAGAAAAGAGTGCAGGCTTCCCCAGACACCAAGCTGAAAAGGGCGCTTGCCACCATTGTTGAGCGCAGGACCCTGCCCGCAAAGCGCAGGGGCTTTACACAAAAGGCAAAGATCAATGGTCAGACGCTTTTCTTGCGTACAGGAGAATATTCCGACGGGACCGTAGGAGAAATATTCATTGACATGGCCAAAGAAGGGGCCACGATGCGCAGCCTCTCCAACTGCTTTGCCATTGCTGTCTCCATCGGCCTGCAATATGGCGTTCCACTGGAAGAGTTCGTGGAAAAGTTCATTTTCACCCGCTTTGAGCCGTCCGGTATGGTAGACCATCCGAATATCAAGAGCGCCACTTCCATCGTGGATTTCATCTTCCGCAGCCTGGCTTATGAATATTTAGGAAGGACCGACCTGGTCCATGTACTGGACAGACCGGAAGTAGCCAATACAGGCACCGATGACTGGGATGAAATACCCACTTCTCTGGAATATGATAAGAGCACACCTGAGCTGAGCGATGTCCGGATCGTAGCAAAAGCCTCCGGCACCGGCGGCGCCAATGGTGGAACCACCTCTCCGGCAGGTCATTCCCTGTCAGCATCCGCAAAGCCCTCAAGGGCCGCTGCAGCCGTAAAGGCGGAAACTGGCCTCGATGCGGTGAATGCGGCAGCAAAGAGCATGCAGAGCGATGCGCCTGCCTGTAATACCTGCGGACATATCACCATCCGCAGCGGGACCTGTTATAAGTGCCTGAATTGCGGGAATAGTATGGGGTGTAGTTAAGCGTCCTAAAACCTTTTTTCACGGTACCATAAACATTTCGCAGCTCCCTCGATGTCCATCGAGGGAGCTTTATCTATATGGATCTAAGGGTTTTTCCCCCAAACACCCCAACTTTGTTGTCCTACCCCCTCTGGGCGCCAGCAAAAACGGTTATTTAATCCCGCCGATTCTTACTATTTTTCCTCTGATAAACGAAAAAAAAAGTATACATAATACTTTGTTGTTATTTTCGTTATATAATAAATCCTTAACACCTAAAATGGAAACCATGAAATGTAAATGTATCGTGCTGGTTCTCATCGTAATCACTTTATTTGCCTCCTGCGCACGTAGCGTGACCCCCGGCGATGCCGCAAGTCATCACTATGGCAGTTGCAGGAATGTCCGTTAAGGATAAATCCCTGTTTGTTCGAGGATAACTGTTCTCGCATAGCGCCTAATGTAATTCGGCCATCCCGCTTGCTGCAGGATGGCCTTTTTCCTTTATTTTTACCGCCTAACTTATATGGCGGAATGACAATTCAATTTGGTTACAATAAAAGACAAGTGCTGGATGGATTACGTGGCCATTTTTTCGGGCGGCCGGAGATCAGGTTCCTCTTCATCTGTATCAATGTTTTTGCCATCATATCGGCTATCTTGTTCTGGCTCAAGCGAATACAGCCGCAGCCCTTCATAATTTTCTCCGTTCTCTGGTTCCTGCTATGGCTGTCTATCCGGCGACTGCTGCCCCTGAGTATCTATAAAAGGTCAGCTACTTTCCAGGATACTTTTACACTCACCCTGGAAGACCAGGGCATCCTCCTGGAGACCAAAAAAGGCAGCCAGAGATGGAATTGGGATAACTTCAGCGCCTTTAAAGAGACCGCCTATTTCTTTCACCTTTACTTTGACGCCCGGAGCTTCTTTTTGATCCCCAAAGACTCTTTTAAGGATATCACCGATATACAAGCTGCCCGGCAATTGCTAAAAGGGCACATTAAGGGTTAACCCTGCCCGACCTTAATAAATCTTTTATATTTAACGATCCCCTGCTCCCTAATCCCGGCTAACTTGTCTACCTTGCAATCGCCGTTTTTCGGCAAATAAATTATGACCAAGGTATCCTTCAATAATAAGCATAATGCTTTCTACACCACACTGAAGACGTCCGTAGACCAATATTTCAACAACGCTCAGCTCCGTAAGACAGGTAATTGGCAGTTGTATGCTAAAACAGGGATTTTAATACCGGTCGCATTGACCCTTTATATCACCTTATTATGCCTTTTCCGTTATCCTGGATCCGATATCCCGGTGCTGCTGCAGGTCTCCGGCATTTTGATGAGCATTTTGCTTGGGTTTGCGCTGGCAAGCATCGGGTTCAATGTAATGCATGACGCCTGCCATGGCAGCTATTCCAGCAAAGAGTGGGTCAATGACATTATGGGCCTATCCCTGAATGCCCTGGGAGGGAATGCCTTTATCTGGAAGTTTAAGCACAACATCATCCATCATACATACACGAATGTAGACGGCATCGACGATGACATCGCCAAAAGCCCCGTTATGCGTCATTGCCCTTCTCAGAAATGGGTGCCGGCCCATCGGTATCAGCATATTTATATGATCCTGGCCTACGCCCTGTCCTCCTTTCTGTGGGTATTGACGCTGGATTTCATTAAATATTTCAAACGAAAGATCGTTAATACTCCCCTGCAAAAAATGGATATCCGGGAACACGTCGTGTTCTGGCTGAGCAAGGTGCTCTATATCCTCTTTTACATCGCGATACCGGTGTATGTCACTGGCTGGCGTAACTGGGCGATTGGCTTCACCTGCATGCATCTGGTTCTCGGCTTGATCCTCGCCCTCGTATTCCAGCTGGCCCACGTGGTGGAAGGCGCTACATTTGCCCATATCCAGGAGGGCGAAACGAAGAAGCTGGAAGAGGAATGGGCCATTCACCAGGTGAGGACCACTGCTAATTTCGCCCCGCGTAATAAGCTCGTATCCTGGTATGTCGGAGGTTTGAACTTCCAGGTGGAACATCACCTGTTCCCTCGTATCAGTCATATACATTATCCCGCGATCAACCTGATCGTAAAGGACACCTGCCGGAAATACGGCATCGATTACAACGAATTTCCTACCATGCGGCAGGCAGTGAAGAGCCATTTTCATGTGATGCGCCAGCTCGGGAAAAAGCCGGCACATAGCACAATTGCATGATCGAGCTCAGACGCCTCTTTCCAACAGGCTTATTACCAGCTCCTTATAGCTTCTGCCGATAGGGATCTGCTTATTGTTGATCTCAATGTCCGTGGCCGTGAACGCGCTGATCTTATCTTTCGCCACGATAAAGCTCCTGTGTATCCGGATGAAATTGTTTTTGGACAGCAGCTCTTCGATAGCGCTTAACTGGAATTTTGTGAGGATGTTCTTTTCAAGGGTTGTTATGCGGATGTATTCCCGGAGGCTTTCGATATACAGGATCTCATCCAGGAAAACCTTTACCTTTTTTTTGCCTACGGAGAAAAAGAAATAAGTCCTTTCACGGGAGTCCGCAGCGATAGGCGCCGGCTTGGTATCGAATGGCTGGTTCAGCTTGTTCACTGCCTTTAGGAAACGGCTGAACCGGATGGGTTTCAATAGATAATCCACCACGTTGAGCTCGAATGCATGCAGCGCATAGTCTTTGTAGGCGGAGACAATAATGACGCGCGGCGGGTTGCGCAGCGATTCCAGGAACTCCATTCCTTTCAGCTTGGGTAAATGGATGTCCAGGAACAGGAGGTCGATCTTCTCTTTCTGCAGCAGCTCCATCGCATAGATGGCATCGGCACAGACGGATCGCAGCTCGAGGAAAGGCACCTGCCGGATATAATCGGTCAATATTTCAGCCGAGAGAGGCTCATCTTCCACGATAAGACAGTTATATTTCAGCATGGCTTTCCAAGTTTAGAAAAAGGTTGACAGTGAAAAGATCATCCTCGTTGCGAACATCCAGCTTATAATCCTTATAGCTCAGCTCCAGCTGCCTTTTTACATTCATCAGCCCGATATTGTTGCCGCTGGTTCCTTGCTGGTCCGTGTCTTTCGTGTTCTCGATGGTGAAATATAATTGCCCGTTGCTCACCCGGATATCGATACGAATGAAGGACTCGAAGCGGGTCTCGCTGACGCCATGTTTGAAGGCGTTTTCTACAAAAGGCAGCAGCAGCAGGGGAGTGATGTGGTAGCAGCCGTCATCAAGCGACTTGTTGAAGCCGACGGCAAGCCGTTCATTGTACCGGATCATCTCCAGTTCCAGGTAATCTTCGATCACCTTGATCTCGTCCGACAGGCTGATAAGGCTGCTCCTGGATTCATACAGGATGAAGCGGAGCAGCTCCGATAATTTCATCACCACCTCGGCCGTGTCGTCGGATCTTTTCCGGGCAAGGCCATAAATATTATTCAGCGTATTGAGCAGGAAGTGAGGATTGGTCTGGTTGCGCAGGAATTTCAATTCCGCCCCTAATTTTTCCTTTACCAGGCTTTTCTCCCTTTCCTTCGTCACCAGCTGTATGCGCACGAATTTTATGGAAGCGGCCAGTCCTGCAATAAAGCCGATGTCCATGGTGGCCACGATGACATTGGCGATCCCCAGGGTGTTCCCGTCCGGGATCGTTCCTCCATATACCTTTGCATACAGGATATAATGGGATGTGAACCGATACAACAGCACACAGAGAATAAAGACAAGAATGATCTCCGTTACGATCCTTCCCAGCGCCTGGTTGGCAGCCGTGATCTTCGGGATGGACACATAGAGCACGAAATAGGTCAGCAGCAATTTGTAAGGCATATTGATCAGGGCGGCCTGGACGGCAATGCCCAGCATCCGGCTATCGGAAATATTCCTGAAGGAAGGCCCCACCCAATTGTATGCCAGCAGGGTATCCTGCAGGACATACAATACCCAGAAAGCAATATGCAGCCAAACCCTCCTCATGAACTATAAAAGTCGGAAAAAAAAGCCCGCTGCCGCGCAAAAGTTGTCGGATGGCAGGCTGTATCCCACCAGCAGCAGCCACGAGGCTACCAACAGCGCTTATCCTGTGGGCCATACCGTATGGATATCTAAAAAGGTGGCCGGTAGAATGTACGCAAAGGGATATCGCTGATAGCGGATCTTCGTAAAATGCGCACCCATCTGCTCCCCTCCGCAGGCATCGTATTTGGCATTCCCTGGATCGTATTTGGGATCCAGCATTTCATGTATGCAGATTTTGTAAGTGGTCTGGTGCCGGCTTATTTGCCGGTGCGCATCTTTTGGGCCTATCTCACCGGCGTGGCCATGATCGCCGCAGGCATCAGCTTTATCATCCGCCGGCAGGTGCGATTGGCTGCTTTCCTGCTGGGCTGTATGCTGCTGCTCTTTATCCTGATGCTGCATACCCGGCTTTTGTCCGGGGAGCCACAGGTGGGAATGCACTGGACGAGGGCCCTGCAGGACACGGCTATTATGGCGGCGGCTTTTGGTTTATCCCTCAGTTACGGTCCTGCCTTCTTCCCTCTCCTTTCATCTGAGAAGGCGTCCATCATAATAAAATACTGCTATGCCCTGCCGCTGGTCGTTCTGGGCGCACAGCACTTTACACACAATGCTTTTGTGACGGCTAAGATACCCGCCTGGTTCCCGTTGATAGATGTTTTCGACTATTTGATAGGGATCGTATTGATCGCCGGAGCGTATGGTCTTCTTTTCACTGTCAAAATAGCCTGGACGGCCAGTACACTGGGAGTTATCCTGGTAGTGCTGGCCTTTCTCCAGCATGTGCCATTGCTGGCGGCCAACATCCGCAATGCCGTTGAATGGACGGGATTCATGCTCGACCTGGCATTGGCCGCAGGGGCATTCATCATTTCGGCTTGTACTTCGCCTCCTCAAAGATCCGGCGAACAGGCGTCCGCATCAATGCTTCCGGGGTGATATCAGTGTGCGCCTGCACGTACTTCTTCACGATCTGCCAGCCTACCCACGCGCCAATGTTACCTGGCGAGGTGTCCGGCATTCCCTGGGTCTTAGGCCCATCGCCTATGTAATTCTTGATGATGTCAGGGTCCAGTGTATACAGGTCGGTATTTTGCAGGAAAAAATTCCAGATGTCGGACTCGTGGGAGGTACACCAGCTCAGCTGTGACCCGGTAAAGCCTGTGCGGATACTATCCGCAATGGTTGGCTGCAATTTACCGGCCAGCCACCAATACTTTCCTTTGATGATCATCTGGTCCAGCAGAGTACGACCCTCGCTGCTGTCGGGGAAGATGTCCTGCGCCAGTGCCGTGAGACAATTGGGAATGATATATGCTGGCTCAAATCGACGGGTGATATAGGTGGGGTAGTGGTCCTGACCGGCATAGAAGGACGCGTCTTTTCCCGCATAGGATTGCAGACCGATGGCCAATGTATATTGGGTGATGGCCACACCAGGCCCGTCAAAAGGACCGATATAGGACACGACTTTAGGAGGCAGATTATAGCGGGGAAAATAATACTTTATGTAACGGAAAGATTCGGTCAATTGCCGCTCCAGCCAATCCAGCCGGGCATATTTCTTTTCCAGCGAATCCTTTACGGGCAGGTAGGAGACCAGGAACTGCCGGCTGGCCATGAATGCCATTGTGCTGGTGTCGGAAAGCGGCCCCGCACCTAAAATATTGCCTACAAAATCTCCGGTGAAATAAGGATATCCCTGGTCCAGACGGTGAAGGCCGGGGACGATGTTATTGGAATCCAGGGAAAACCAGGCGGTGTCAAAGCGGATGATCCGGACCTCCTTGACCTTTACGTCCGAGACATCAGGCCCTTTGTCGCCATTGCCGCAGGAAGCCAGTAAAAAGCTGAGAATAACGGCCAGTGCAACCAGGGCCAGGTTAAGGCTTCGGGGGAAAGGACGGCGCTCAGGGACAGGCGTTTGTGTAGTTTGAGTGGTAGTAAGCGAATGGTTCTTCATACTGCGAAATAACGTGAATGCAGTGAGATTAGTGTAAATTTGTACCATGAAGATCGCAATGGCCCAACAAAATTATCACATCGGGAATTTTGAAGAAAATACCCGTAAGATCATCGATGCCATCCGGCAGGCCAAACAGTTAGGAGCAGACCTGGTTGTGTTTACCGAGCTGTCCGTCTGTGGTTACCCGCCCCGGGATTTCCTGGAATTCGAGGATTTCATCGCGCAATGCTATGCTTCCGTGGACCGTATCCGGGAAGAAGCGGACACGATCGGCGTCATCGTTGGATCACCGGCACGCAATACAGACCCGCTGGGGAAAGACCTTTTCAACGCCGCCTGGTTCCTTTTTGAAAAGGAAGTTAAAGGCTTGGCCTATAAGACCTGTTTGCCCACTTACGATGTGTTTGATGAATACCGCTATTTCGAGCCGGCATATGAGTGGAAAGTGATCCCATTCAAAGGGAAGAAGATAGCGCTCACGATTTGTGAGGATATCTGGAACCTGGGCGATAATCCTTTATACAGAGTCTGTCCAATGGATCAGCTGATAGGGCAGGAGCCGGACCTGATGATCAATATCTCCTCCAGCCCTTTCGATTATGATCATGATGAGGATCGCAAAGAGGTTGTGCGGCAGAATGTGCTGAAATACAAGCTGCCCATGTACTATTGTAATGCCGTAGGCTCTCAGACGGAGATTGTTTTTGACGGAGGCAGCCTGGTATATGATGCAAAGGGAAGATTGGTAAAGGAACTGAAATATTTTGAAGAGGACCTGGCAGTGATAGACTTGCCAGCGCCTGTGCCTCCCCTGTTCGAAGAGCTGCTCCCCGGCTTTTCTATCTCCATTCATGCGGATGAGGCAGGAGAAGACCTGACTGCACCCACTGGAAAGCCCTCCGGAGCAGGAGCCTCTACGACCACCACAGATGCGCCGGCCGGGGAGCCCGCTGTGTTCGATAAGGAAATGCGTGTCTCCAGGCTGAAAGACCCCAACAAGGTCATCGAATACCTGGTAGATCAGGAAAATATCAGGGAGATCCACCAGGCCCTCATGCTGGGTATCCGGGACTATTTTTCCAAGATGGGCTTTACCAGGGCTATCCTCGGGAGCAGCGGCGGTATTGACAGCGCCGTCACCCTGGCCCTGGCCTGCGAAGCGTTGGGGAAGGACAACGTCCGGGCTATTCTATTGCCTTCGCCATACTCTACATCACATTCCGTCAGCGATGCAGAGCAGTTGTCCCGCAAGCTGGGCAACCCTTATGACATCATTCCGATCAGGGAAGTGTACGAGTCGTTGTTGCATACGCTGGAGCCTGTTTTTAAAGGACTGCCTTTCAGTCTCGCAGAAGAGAATCTCCAGAGCCGGACGAGGGGCAATATCCTCATGGCCATCGCCAACAAATTCGGTTATATACTTTTGAATACTTCGAATAAGAGCGAGCTCTCTACAGGCTATGGCACGCTCTATGGTGACATGGCCGGCGGCCTCAGCGTGTTGGGTGATGTATATAAGCTGCAGGTATATGCGCTTGGCCGGTATATCAACCGGAACGGAGAGATCATCCCTGCAAATATCCTGGAGAAAGCGCCTTCAGCGGAATTACGGCCCGATCAAAAGGACAGCGATAGTCTCCCCGAATACGATGTGCTCGACAAAGTGCTCTATCAGTATATCGAGCGGCGGAAGGGCCCCAAAGAGATCATTGCCATGGGTATCGATGAAGCCCTGGTTAGAAGAGTGCTGCGGCTGGTGAACACGAATGAATACAAACGCAATCAATTCTGCCCCATCATACGGGTGAGCAGCAAAGCCTTTGGCGTAGGCCGCCGAATGCCCATCGTGGGGAAATATCTCTCCTAATGTTTTAAAGAGAGCACATACCAGAAGCCGACGCCTGCATAGCTCGTGTCTTTATACACTGTTAGCTTCGTGTCGGTCAGCGTGCGTACTTTCAATCCTTGCGCCAATATGGGATTAACATCGGATTTCAATACCGCGGGATTGCTGTTGGTAATGCTCCAGGAATAAGAGGACGTTTGCGGATCGCCGCTGTCGCATTTGGTAGCACCTTCATCCATTACCACCGTACTATCCTTGTTGAACAGGTAGGTATTGTCCTTGAAACAGGCTTCCAGTGTTGGGTCTTCCTGGTCAATATTTCCATCCTTATCATAGTCTACACCCGCCGTGTCAAATTTCCAGACACTCTTGGTCAGCAGGGTTACATTAGCGCTGTTGCTATTGGAATTGCTTTTGCCGCAGGATGCCCAGGTTATTGAAAGGGTCAATAGCAGCAGGCAGGTGAGGGGCCACAGGTGTTTTTGCATAAAATTGGGCTTATAATACAATGATTGTTAATAACATGTAAAACGCCGAAATTATTGTGTAAATCCTATGCAGGAAAGGCAATTTTCGGGCCGTTTTTTAGCTTTTTAATGCCTGAGAACAACCGTATACCGTGAGCTGACCCGCCCCAGCTTATGATCGGCGTAGATGATCAGGCGGTCGTTGCTGAGTGTCTGGACACGATAGTATTGATCCTGAAAATAAAGAAGGCTGTCATTGTTTTTGAATGACCAGAGAAAAGGAAGGCTGTCGGGACCCGGGTGATGCCTGGTTTTCGCTCTGCCATCTTTCATGGCGCCGGTGCCGTCCTTCCGGAAAACGATCGAATAGTCTTTTTCGAAACCTATAATACGGGGATCAAGCGCATTAAAGCTGACCCCCTCTTCATCATCTGAAGCAAAGGCGGCTTTTTCGTATTTCCAGGGAGAGTGGGTCAGGAGTTCCATGTCATGGCCGGAAGCGCCAGTGCAGCTGCTCAGCGCAAAGCTGGCTGAAAAAATCAATATGGTCCATTTCAACAACATGCTTCACTACTCATTAGAAGGCCGGAAACCCTTAAGTTTAAACTGCCTGGTTGGAAAGTTATTGCCCGATCCTGTTAAAAACCTATTAAAAGGGCGGTTTACCACCAGTGATAAAGACGGAATTTTGATCCCAAAGGTTGCCCTTCCCCATATGGGAATTATCTGGCAAGCTACTTGCCTTGTCAAAGCCATTCAATCCGGTGATTAAGAACACAATTTGTACGGATAGAATCGTTATTTTGCAACCTTAATATTAGTAATATGCTCTATACCGCAGAGGATATCAGACAATTAAATAATAAGATCCAGTACCAGGCGGCTTTTATCGACAGGTTAAGGGACGAGGTCGGACGCGTCATCGTGGGACAGCATCATATGCTGGACAGGTTGTTGATCGGCCTGCTCAGCAACGGCCACGTCCTGCTGGAAGGCGTTCCCGGCCTCGCGAAGACCCTGGCTATCAAATCCCTTTCCCAGGCCATTCACGCCCGTTTCAGCCGTATCCAGTTTACACCGGACCTCCTGCCGGCCGACGTCATCGGGACCATGATCTACAACCAGCAAAAGCACGAATTCGTCGTCCGCAGGGGACCCATCTTTGCCAACTTTGTGCTGGCCGATGAGATCAACCGCGCCCCGGCAAAAGTGCAGAGCGCCCTGCTGGAAGCCATGCAGGAGCGGCAGGTGACCATCGGGGACACCAGCTACAAACTGGAGGAACCCTTCCTGGTGCTGGCTACACAGAACCCGCTGGAGCAGGAGGGTACCTATCCGCTTCCGGAAGCCCAGCAGGACCGGTTTATCATGAAGGTCATCGTGGACTATCCAACCAAGCAGGAAGAGCAGATGATCATCCGCCAGAATGTTCAGGGAGGGCAGGCGCCGAAAGTCGAACAGGTGGTTTCCATGCAGGAGATCACTGAAGCCAAGGACCTCGCCCGGCAGGTCTATATGGACGAGAAAGTGGAACATTATATTCTGGATATCGTGTTTGCGACAAGGACGCCCGAAAAATATAAGCTGGAAAAGCTAAAACCCCTGATCGCCTACGGCGGAAGCCCCCGCGCCAGCATCAACCTGGCCCTGGCTGCCAAAGCCAACGCTTTCCTG